>Ga0268299_1000060_pt1 | contig 421336 bp, 386 predicted proteins | sample NOBtaG_FD_193484 | JGI IMG/M metagenome (GOLD analysis project Ga0268299, IMG submission 193484) | Activated sludge microbial communities from bioreactor in Nijmegen, Gelderland, Netherland - NOB reactor | ecosystem: Engineered > Bioreactor > Aerobic > Activated sludge | place: Netherlands...
TGCCTCATTTTTCGCAACCACCCGGAACGTCTTCCGCTGCCGCACTTCTTTTCGTCGAGCCATTCGGCAGCAGTACGCCATCCGCCGGCACCCGCACAAGCATGCTCAGCCGGTGATCTGCACCCGCCGCAATGTTTAACATACCCGCAAGGGTGCCGCTCGACGGTGGAGCATGGCGGGCCGGCGAGAAGCGACCGCCGCATCGCCGTCAGCCGTCGTGCTGCGCGGAATCGCGGCTGCACCGCGGCTGTTAAGCTCCGGCACGACCGCATGAGCCCCATGAGCCCGACGGTACCGCCCTCCGTGACGACGTGGATGGTGCAGGTGCGCTGGGGAGACCGGCGCCTGCACGCCGAGGCGCTCGACGCCGAGGGGCGAACGTCGCTGGTGCTGGGGCGCGGCGAGCGGGCGGACGTGGAGCTCGGGGTCGACGCCGACGCGAAGCTCGAGTGGACTCCGCTGGGCCTGAAGGTGCGGCTGTCGAGCGGCTTCACGGGCAAGGCGTCGCTGAAGGGAGACCGGGCCGTGGCGCTGAGCGCGCTGGCGTCGCGCGGGCGGGCGAGAGAGACGGCAGAGGGCCTCGAGCTCTTCCTCGAGCCGAGCGACTCGCTCGTGCTGCACGCGGGCCGTCTCAAGATCGACGTGCGGCCCGCGTTCCTGCCGGTGCGGCGGCTGCCGATCGACGTGCGGCGGCTCGGCGTGCTGGGGCTCGCGCTCTTGGCGGTGGCCCTCGTCATCTTCTCGGTCGTCACCTGAGTCACCGCGTCGGCGGGTGCTTGATCAGCCCTGGCGGGTGCACGCGCGACAGCTCGAAGTACCGCGCCTTCGCCTCTTCGTCTCCGCCGTCGAGCCTGAGGCCCCCGGTCATCGGCGCGTTGACCGCGGCTCCGTCGCAGAACAGCCACGTCGTGCCGGCGAGCTCGTCACCGAACGCGAAGTAGATGCCGGCGCCGGCGCCCGCATCGGCGGCGCACCGCTCGCGCGCCGCCTCCCGCTCGGCCTCCAGCGACCTGCGCCACGCCTCGATGTCGCGCCGCTGCCGCGAGAACCGGATGAGCCTCGCCGCGCCGTCGAGCCCGGCGCCGGCCGCCGCCACGAGCTCGAGGCCCCGCTCCACGGCGGCGGCGTGAGGCGCGCCCGGACAACGCCGCAGCGCCTCGAGGTTCTTCGCGTGGGCCTCCACCAGCCCGGGCAGCGCCCGCATCGCGTCTTCCAGCACCGGCAGCTCGTCGTCGCGCCACGCGCCGCCGCGGCTCGTGAAGCGCTCGAGCACGTCGTTCGCCTCGTCGAGCTCTTCGCGCAGCCACGAGGGCTCGGTCTCGCACACGTCCACTCCGCTCCAGTCGCGGTACGTCGCGCGCCAGGGCCCGGCGGCGACCGTCACCTGCGGCGGCCCGGCCGAAGCGCACGCACACAGCCCGCAGAGCAGGAACCGCCGCATCGTGCCGTGGACATTACCGCGCGGTAACGGGCCGCCGCCGCCATTGCGGACCGGCGCGACACGTTCCTACGTACGCATGGCGGGCCCCATGTCCAGGCAGGAAGACCTCAGCGAAGGCGTTCGCACCGCCGTCACCGTCATCGGAGCGTTCACCGCGGTCATCGGCGCCGTCGTGCTGGCCGCCTGGCTCGCCGGAGGCGAGGCGGCCGACGCCGTCGCCGACCGCATGAAGGCGAACACCGCCTTCGCGTTCACGTTCCTCGGCGTCGCGCTCGTGCTGCGCGCCCAGGGCCGGCTCCCGCGGGCGACCGACGGGCTCGTGGCGCTCCCCGCGGCCGTCGGCTTCCTCACGCTGCTGCAGTACCGCGCCGGCGTCGACCTGGGCATCGACGAGCTGTTGCAGCGTGAGCACAGCATGCTCGCCGAGGCCGCGCAGCACCCGAACCGCATGGCGCCGAACACCGCGCTCATGCTGCTGTGCGGCGCGGTCTCGCTCTTCGTCGCCCGGCGCATGCGGGCGGCCGCGCTGCTCGGGCAGGGCCTGGGCGTCGTCGTCTTCTTCATCGGCTTCGCCGCCGTCGTCGGCTACCTCTACGACGCCGCGCTGCTCTACCAGCCGACCTCGTTCATTCGCATGTCCGGGCTCACGTCGATTCTCGCCACGGCGGGCGGCTTCGCGATGGTCTTCCTGCGGCCCGAGCTGGGCCTGGGTCTCGCCTTCACGCGCCGCGACGCCGGCGGCTACGTGCTGCGCCGCGCGATACCGATGGTCATCGGCCTGCCGGTCGGCGTCGGCTACCTCCGGCTCGTGCTCGAGGCGTTCGGCGTGGTCGACACGCCGACCGGCACGGCGCTCCTCGTCGTCAGCCTCACCTGCGTCAGCGCGACGATGGCGGTGCTGCTCGGGCGCTCGGTCTCGGTCGCCGACACCCTGCGCCGCGAGAGCGAGAAGAGCCTCGCCGCCGTGGCGCGCCTCAACGCGGCGCTGGCGCGCGCCCGCGGCGTCGACGACGTTCTGCGCGTCGTCGTGCAAGAGGGCTCCGAGGCGGTCGGAGCCGCGGCGGTCAGCGTCTTTCTGCCGAACGCCGAGGGCACCGCGCTCGAGGTGCGCGGGGCGCTGGGCCACGCGGGGGCGACGGTCGGGGCGTACCGCGCCATGCGCATCGACGCACAGACGCCGGCCGCCGACGCCTGGCGCGCGCGCCAGCCCGTGCTCGTCGAGTCCCGTCAGGAGCTGCTCGAGCGCTACCCCGCGATTCCTCCGGAGCACGTCACCCACGCGGCCTTCGCCGCGGTGCCGATGCTCGGCCGCGACGGCCCGCTCGGCGTGCTGGGCGTCAGCTTCCGCGAAGCGCGCAGGCTCGACGCCGGCGAGGTCGAGCAGCTCTCGGTGCTCGCGTGGCACTGCGCGCAGGCGCTGGAGCGCGCGCTGCTGCTCGACTCCGAGCGCAAGCTCCGCGCGGCGGCAGAGTCGAACATGGCCGAGCTGCGCGCCGCGCAGGAGGCCGCGGTCGCCGCGAACCAGACGAAAGACGAGTTCCTCGCGATGCTCGGCCACGAGCTGCGCAACCCGCTCGCGCCCATCGTCATCGCGCTCGAGGTGCTCGACCGGAAGAAGGCGCCCGAGCTGCAGCGCGAGCGCAAGATCATCTACCGGCAGGTGAAGCACCTGATGCGCATGGTCGACGACCTGCTCGACGTCTCGCGCATCGCGCGGGGGAAGATCGAGCTCAACCGCACGCGCGTCGAGCTGCACGGCATCGTGATGAAGGCGGTCGAGATGGCCGCGCCGCTCTTCGAGCAGAAGCGGCACCAGCTCGTCATCGACGTGCCTGAGCGCGGCCTCGTGCTCTGGGGCGACGAGCACCGGCTGACGCAGGTGGTCTCGAACCTGCTGACGAACGCCGCGCGCTACACCGACGACGGCGGGCACGTCACGGTGCGTGCGTTCGAGCGCGACGCGCTCGCCGTTCTCGCAGTGAAGGACGACGGCGACGGCATCGCGCCCGAGCAGCTGCCGAGGCTGTTCGAGGCGTTCGTGCAGGCGCCGACCGACCAGCGCAGCAGCGCCGGCGGCCTCGGCCTCGGGCTCGCGCTCGTGAAGCGCTTCACCGAGATGCACGGCGGCGCCGTGAAGGCCGAGAGCGACGGCCTGAAGAAGGGCTCGACGTTCACCGTCGAGCTTCCGCTCGCGACGGGCGCGCAGCTGCAGCCGAAGCCCTCGGCGCCCCGGCGCGAGCGGCCCGCCGAGCCCGGGCGCCGCGTGCTGGTCGTCGACGACAACGTCGACGCCGCCGAGCTGCTCGCGGAGGGCCTGCGGGCCGAGGGCCACGACGTGAAGGTCGCGAACGACGGCCCGCACGCCCTCGACCTGGCGGCGGGCATGAGGCCCGAGATCGCCTTCCTCGACCTGGGCCTGCCCGCGATGGACGGCTACGAGGTCGCGGCGCGGCTGCGCGAGCTCGACCGCGGCGTCGTGCTCGTCGCCGTCACCGGCTACGGGCAGCCCGCCGACAAGGCGCGCACCGCGGCGGCCGGGTTCCAGCACCACCTGGTGAAGCCGGTCGACCTCGAGACGACGCTGGGCATCGCGCGGCACGTGGCCCGGCCGTAACGCCGCTGCGCGCGCGGGCGTGTCGCGGTTATCGCACCGCCGTGCAGATTTCGCCCACGCTGCGACGTGCGCTGGCCGCTCCGCTCGTCATCGTCCTGGCCCTCTTCGCTCTGACCTTCCTCGCCCAGCGCGTGCTCGGCGGCCGGCTGTGGGCGTGGGACACCGACGACCTCCGCTCGCGCGCCCGCGCGTACGCGCCCACCATCTCGAACGCGCTGAGCACCGCCGAGCTGCAGGCGTCGCTCGCCGAGCTCGCCCGCAAAGAGCCGATTCTCGCCGCGGCCATCTGCGGCCACGACGGCACGCTGCGCGCGGCCGCGGGCGACCTTCCCGGCGGGTTCCGCTGCGCCACCGGCGCGCTCGGCGACGGCGCCGTCACGGTCGACGCGAACGACGCCACGCTGGTGCTGGTGCGCGAGACGAGCGCGATCGAAGCCCGCCGCAAGGCGCTCGGCCGCTGGCTGTGGGCCCTGTTCGGCATCGGAGCGCTGCTCATCGCGGGGGCTACGCTGGTGCTCGAGCGGCTGATCGAGCGCAAGCTGCTCGACGACCTCCGCGCCGAGCGCGAAGAGCTCGCCCTCGACGGCCAGTGGACGGAGGGGCGCCTGCGCCAGCTCGTCGGCGCGCAGCTGAAGGGCACGACGGTCACCGTCGTCTCGAACCGCGAGCCGTACATTCACAACCGCTCGAGCCAGAACGGCGAGGTGAAGCTCGTGCACCCGGCGAGCGGGGTCGTCACGGCGCTCGAGCCGGTGATGCGCGCGTGCGGGGGAACCTGGGTCGCGCAGGCGACGGGCTCGGCCGATCGCGAGACCTCGGACCCGAAGGGGCGCCTGCGCGTGCCGCCGGGAGAAGACGCGTACCTGCTCCGCCGCGTCTGGCTGACGCCCGAGGAGGAGGCCGGCTACTACTACGGCTTCTCGAACGAGGGCCTGTGGCCGCTCTGCCACCTCGTGCACACGCGGCCCGACTTCCGCGCGGAGGACTTCCAGAAGTACCGCGACGTCAACGAGCGCTTCGCCGACGCGCTGCTCGAAGAGGTGCGCGTGAAGGACCCGGTGGTGCTGGTGCAGGACTACCACTACGCGCTCTTGCCGAAGATGATCACCGACCGGCTGCCCGGCGCGACCGTCGTCGCGTTCTGGCACATTCCCTGGCCGTCGGCCGAGCGCTTCGGCATCTGCCCGTGGCGCGACGAGCTGCTCGAGGGGACGCTCGGCGCGAGCATCGTCGGGTTCCACACGCAGCAGCACTGCAACAACTTCCTCGAGGCGTGCGACCGCTTCCTCGAGGCGCGGCTCGATCGCGAGAGCAACGCCGTCGTGCGCCGCGGCCGCCAGACGCTCGTGCGGCCCTACCCCATCAGCGTCGAGTGGCCGAACCGCTGGGCGCAGCAGGCGCCCGGGGTCGACGTGTGCCGCAAGCAGGTGCGCGCCGAGCTCGGGCTGCCCGAAGACACGCTGCTGGGCGTCGGCGTCGACCGCCTCGACTACACGAAGGGCTTCGAAGAGCGCGTGCTCGCCGTCGAGAAGCTGCTCGAGCGCAACCCGGGGCTCGTCGGCAGGTTCTGCTTCGTGCAGCTCGCCGCTCCGAGCCGCACCGTCATCGCGCAGTACAAGGAGCTGCAGGACCGCGTCGAGGCGCAGGTCGCGCGCGTGAACGAGCGCTTCGCCGGCGCGAAGGTGCCGCCGGTGAAGCTGCTGCGCGCGCACCACGAGCCGCCCACCGTCTTCAAGTGCTACCGCGCGGCCGACGTCTGCTACGTGTCGAGCCTCCACGACGGCATGAACCTCGTGGCGAAGGAGTTCGTCGCCGCGCGCGACGACGAGCAGGGCGTGCTGGTGCTGTCGTCGTTCACCGGCGCGGCGCGCGAGCTCACCGAGGCGCTCGTGGTGAACCCGTACGACCTCGACGAAGCCGCGGACGCGCTGCGCACCGCCCTCGAGATGAAGAAGAACGAGCAGAAGGCGCGCATGCGCGCGATGCGCTCGCAGGTGAAGGAGTTCAACGTCTACCGCTGGGCGGGGCGCATGCTCATCGACGTGGTGCGCCAGCGGCGCCACGCCAGGTTCGCGCCGCTCAGGTTGGTCAGTCAGGCGGCCTGAAGACGCGAGGAGGGGTCGTATGGTCGAGGTGTTGGGAGAGTGGCCCGGCGTGAAGGTCGGGCGATTGGGGACGGTGCTGATCAGCGTGTGGCGCGGCACCATCACGCCGCAGCTGCTCGAGAGCGTGAACGCGGTGCAGGCGAAGGTCATCGAGGAGCACGGCAACATCACCGCGCTCGGCGTGCTCACCGGCCAGTCGACGGGCGTGCCGAGCGAGGAGCTGCGCCAGGCCTCCATCGTCGCGATGAAGCGGTTTCAGTCGCACGTGAAGGGCACCGCGCTCGTCATCGCGGCGTCGGGGGTGAAGGCGATGCTCGCGCGCACGTTCTTCGCGGGCCTGAGCCTGATGATGCCGGGAAGCCCGCACCGCGCGTTCAAGGAGCTCGGCGAGGCCGCCTCGTGGCTCGGCGAGCACGACGCGAGCCTGCAGCATCCCGGAGCCGTGCGCGACCTCGAGCAGTTCGTGGCCGGGGCGCTGGCCCCTGCAAAACGTAGCGCCTGACGAAGGGCCGCTCTACGCTGCCGGCGCAGATGGGGCGTCTGGGCCTGCTGTGCATGGTGGTTCTCGTGGTCGCGTCGTGCGACGAGCCGGTCGGGCCACAGCCGGACAAGCCGATTCTCCCGCCCGAGGGCTACACGGGCGCGCCGCCGGTCGACCCCGCCGCGCCTCCTTCACCGGCTCCGAAGCCGAAGGAGGCCGAGGCCGCTGCGCCTGTGGCGCCCGCCGCGCCGCCGGAGCCCGAGAAGCCGAAGTGCCCCGCCGACGTCGCGACGGTGCTGACGGCGAAGGCGAAGGCGGCGAAGCAGAAGAAGCGCATCGAGCTGAAGCTCGGCGCGAAGGCCGGCGGCCCCGCCATCGAGTACCGCAAGGTGCGCGCGGTCGACGAGGGCAGCACCGAGGACGTGAAGACCGACGGCGCCGAGCTGACGGCGCTGCTGAGCCCGGCGACGCCGAAGTCGAAGCTGAAGCTGACGGTGACGCTGCTGTGCGGGTGGGAAGACCGCACCGTGACCGTGGTCGTCGACGCGAAGAGCCTGCAGGTGACGCTGAAGGAGCTGCCCCCGCCGCCGGAGCCGGGCTACCTCAACGTGGCGGCAGAGCCGGGCACGAAGGTGAGCGCGTCGGGCAAGGAGCTCGGCGTGACGCCGCTGCGCAACGTGCCGCTCGCGCCGGGCAAGTACCAGCTGAAGCTGGAGCCTAAGAAGGGCAAGCCGAAGACGGTCGCGCTCGAGATCAAGTCGGGCCAGACCGCGAACGTGCCGATGGCGGACGAGAAGAAGAAGCGCTGATGGCGACCTGGTCGCAGGTGACGCGCATCATGAGCGGCATCGACGCGGCTGTGCGCGACCCGGGCAAACGCACGTGGCGCGTGAAGAAGAAGCTCGCCGTGTGGGAGCGGCCACTGCGCAAGTCGGACTTCGAGGCGCTCGGGCCGAAGGCTCCGAAGGGCGAGGTGCTCGGCGTGCACGTGCCGCTCGAGGTGAAGGAGCTGCTCCTGCAGAAGAAGGCGCGGTTCTGCTTCACGACGCCGCACTTCGACGGGTGGCCGGCGATTCTGGTGCACCTGTCGAAGGCGCCGGTTGCGGAGCTGAAGAAGCTCCTGGAGAGCGCATGCGCGTCGCGTTGATGCTGTGGCGGTCGCTGCGGTGCTGGCCTCGGGGTGCAGCTGCAGCCAGGCGGGCTGCACGCTCGAGAACTGCCGGGCGAGCATCCAGGCATGCCGGGTGGAGCTCACCGGCTACACCCCATTCCGCCTGACCAACATCCGGGACCCGGACTTCGACGTCGCGAGGCCCTGCGTCGAGGTGCAAGGCGAGCGGCGACGGAGCGCTGATCGCGTGCATCGCCTCGAAGCAGCAGGAGTGCATCGACGCCGGCCCGCGCAACGCGTTCGCGGTGGTGGAGACGTGCCTGGACGCGATGGAGCGCCCGCCGCAGCGGAGCTGCGCGGACACCTGCTGGGCCGAGAACGAGCGCTGCGACGTGAAGTGCTCGGGCGGGCGGGCGTGTGACATGTGCATCCGCGCGGGAATGCCCGACTGCGCCGACTGCCCGAAGAATACGACGCGCCAGGCCTGCTACGACTGCTCGACGCCGTGCATGGTCGACTACCTGCGCTGCCTCGATCGCTGCCCGCGCGAGTGAGAGCGACCGCCGTCGCGCTACCGCGGTAGCTTCGCGCCGCTCAACCGCGCGGATCAGCGCGCGGCCGCTGCGGCGCAGCGCTTGCTGTACGCGAGCGCATGCGACACGCGCTCTGCTTCGTGGTCCTGCTCGCCGGCTGCTTCAACGCTCAGAACGCTCCAGGCGAGGAAGAGCGGCCACCGTCCGGCCCGACGTACCGGCAGGACGTGCAGCCGCTCATCGCGCAGAGCTGCCAGGGCTGCCACACGCAAGGCGGCATCGCCCCGTTCGCGCTCGACACGTACGACGAGGCGAAGCGGCAGGCGGGCGCGATGGCGGCCGCGACGACGTCGCGCCAGATGCCGCCGTGGATGCCGGAGGAGGAGGGCTGCGTGCCGCTGAAGGGCAGCCGCCGCCTCACCGACGCGGAGGTGAAGCTCTTCCAGTCGTGGGTCGAGGCGGGCACACCCGAAGGCGCACCAGCGGCGCCGATGCCGGCGAAGCTCGAGAAGCCGCTGGAGCGGGTCGACGTGACGCTGAAGCTGCCGGCGCCGTACACGCCGCGCCCGGAGCTGACCGACGACTACCGCTGCTTCGCGCTGCCGCACGGGCAGGCGGTCGACCGCGACGTCGTCGGGGTCAACGTGAAGCCGGGGGTGCGGAAGATGGTGCACCACGTGCTGTTCTACGCGGTCGACCCGGCGCAGGCGCAGGCGTCGGACGACGCGGACCCGGGCATCGGCTGGGAGTGCTTCGCGGGCCCCGGCACGAACGCGAAGATGCTCGGCGGCTGGGTGCCGGGCACGTCGGCGACGCAGTACCCGGCGGGCACGGGCATTCCGCTGCTCGCGCGCGAGACCGTGGTGGTGCAGATTCACTACAACGTGGCGCAGTCGGGGGCGCAGGCCGACGAGACCTCCATCGAGCTGCAGCTCGCCGACGGCCGGGCGGCGAAGCCGGCCGAGTTCACGGCGATGGCGAACTGGTGGTTCAACATTCCGCCGATGACGATGGGGCAGGTGGTGGAGGCGTCGGTGAAGATTCCGCTCGGCGGCGGCGGCACGGTGTGGGGCGCGTTCCCGCACATGCACACGAAGGGGCGGGCCATCAGCGTGACGAAGGCGGGGCAGTGCCTCATCGACGTGAAGGAGTGGGACTTCCACTGGCAGCAGTCGTTCTTCTTCGAGAGCGAGCTTCGCTACGCGGCCGGGGAAGAGGTGAAGCTGTCGTGCACGTTCGACAACCCGACGTCGTCGAACGTGACGTGGGGCGAGCGGACGACCGACGAGATGTGCCTCGTGTACTTCTACGTCACGAAGTGAGAGTCACGGGTCGTCGTGGCCGAACAGTCAGATCGGCCGGCCGTGACGTCGGCTCGTACCGACGAGGAGTGGCTGTGCTCGGGCCCGCGGGGCGTGGCAGAGTGGGCCTGCGCATGTGGTCGCGGATGCTCCTCACGGTGGGGCGGGTGCACCGGGTGCAGATTCGGGTGCACTTCACGATGGTGCTGGCGCTCGCTCTGGCGTGTCTCGACATGAACCTGGCGGGGGTCGTGGTGGGCTACAGCGCGCTCGTGCTGCTCCACGAGCTGGGCCACGCGGTGGTCGTCCGCGCCGTCGGAGCGCGGGTGACCGCCATCGACCTGGCGCCCATTGCCGGCATGTGTCACTGGGAAGGCCAGGTGAGCCCACTGCGGCGCTCGCTGGTGGCGTGGGGTGGCGTCGCGGCACAGCTCGTCGTGCTGTACTACGCCTCCAGATTCGCGCAGACGATGGCGATCACACCGCGCAGCTTCCTCGACGGGTTGATCTGGGCGCTCACTGCGGCGAACGCTGGGGCGATTCTCCTGAATCTGATGCCTGCGCCTCCGCTCGACGGAGCCGAGGCCTGGCCCCTGTTTCCCCGCGCGCTGCGGTGGCTGCGCAAACGGACCAGAGCGAGGGCGGCCGCTGCTCCGCCGGCGACAGACCGAGCGCTCGACGCCCACGAGGTCCCCGACGAGATGAAGCGAGTCGTCGACAAGATGCTTCACGATGCCGCGAAGCGCGCCCGTGACGAAGCTCGCCGCAGAGACTGAGCACGCGGCCGGCGGGCCTCTCGACCAGCGCCCAGGCCGACCGCGCGATCACCTTGCCGCCGATGCGCGCTGGGAGCGGCGAGGGCGGCAGCGGCAGCCGCTGCTCGGCCGGCTTGACCGCATCGACGGCAAAGGTGATCGCCATGCACCGACTGTACGCCGCGGCTACCCCGCAAGCAGCGCGTCGACGATGCGCTCGACGCACGCGTGGCGGTAGCGCCGCGGCAGCATCTGCCGCAGCACGACCGTCGCCGCCACCGCGAGCACGAACGCGTCGTGCGTCTCGAGCCGCAGCATGGCGCCGCGGCTGCCGCGGAGCGCGACGGTCGACTTGCCGTCGCGCTCCTCCTCGCCGACTTCGCCGAAGCGGGCGCTCCAGGCGACCCAGGCCTCTTCGGCGAATCGGTTGGCGTCGAGGGGCGCCATCAGTTGATCTGCGGCTGGCAGTAGCCGGCGGTGCACACGAACGCGCTCGTGCAGTCGGCCGCGGCCACGCACGGCTTGCCCTGGCCGCCGGGGTCGCACGTGCCGTTCACGCACGCACCCGAGAGGCAGCCTGAGTTCGTGGTGCACTGACCTCCCGCACCGACCGCGTTGCCCGGCGCACACGCGCCCGCGACGCACATCGCCGAGACGCAGTTGTCGTTCGTGTTGCACGGCGCGTCGGCTCCGCCCTTCTGGCAGACGCCCTGGAGGCAGACGCCCGAGAGGCAGTTGGAGCCGATGCTGCACATCGCTCCGTCGATGCCCATGCCGCCGGAGCCACCCGTGCCGCCGGAGCCGGGGCCTTCGTTGATGCCGCCGCCGCCGGTTCCGGCCGGACCACCGCCGGTGCCGGTGCCGGGGCCGCCGCCGGTGCCGCTCCCGGGGCCGCCACCGCTGCCGCCGGGGGTGGGCGGCACGCACGGCATGCCGGTCGCGTCGATGTGGCCGGTGCGGATGACGGGCCGCAGAATCCACAGGTCTTCGCCGCCGGTGGGGTGGACCCAGATGCTCTTCTTGCCGTCGAGCTGGAGCGGCACGTTCGTGAGCTGGCAGCCGGCGACGTCGAACATGCCGTGGAGCTTGATGCCCGACTCGATGCCGCTCGGCACCTTGAGGTCGACGCGGGTGCCGTCGTCGCGGGTGACGTAGCGCTCGGCGCCCTCCTTCACGTAGAGGCGCAGCTGCGTGACCTTGCCGGCCGGCAGGTTCTGAAAGCCGAGCGCGGCGGCCGAGTCGGCGAGCTTCAAGATGTCGACGCGGACGTCGCCCGGCGAGAGCGCGACCCAGCCCGCGGTGTTCGAGTGCGCCGTCACCTTGTCGACGGTGACGATGATCTCCCTCACGCCCAGCTGCCGGCCCATGCCCTGCGAGCCCGGCGCCGCGGTGAGCGACGCCTGCACGCGGCCGAGCCCCGAGGCCGCGTCGTCGGCACCGCCGGCGCACGCGCACACGAGTAACGTCACGATTGAGAGTCTGCGCATCACGTTGGTGAACCTCCCGCCCTTTGCTGAACGTGCGCATGGAGTGCAGGTTCGTTGCCGCGCAGAAGCGCTTCGGATGATTGAGGAAGTAAACCGCGCGCAGATCGACGTGCGCACTCCAGTGATCACTCACGTGCTCACGTGACCGATTTCTTCAGTGCGGGGTCGGACCGAGATTTCATCGGGCCCCGGCCACACCGGCTGTCGCCTCTGAGCGGGACGCTCCGCGTCCCACTTCGGTGGCCGGGTCCCTCGCGAACCGCAGAAGCTCAGGCTGCCGTCTTGCGCAGCTTGATGCCGTGCTTCGACATCAGCCGGTAGAACGTGACGCGGTTCACCCCCGCGCGCTTCGCGGCGTCGTCGACCTTGCCGCCGCTCGCCTCGAGCAGCTGCTGCACGTACGCCCGCTCGTGCGGAGCCAGCCACTCTTCACGCAGCTGCGCCAGCGACCGGGGCGCGCTGGCCTTCGGAGCCTGAGGTTGCGGCGACGGCGCCGCGCCGCGCATCACGGGCGGCAGGTCTTCCGCGCGCACCTCTTCGCCCGCCGACATGATCACCGCGTGCTCCAGCGCGTTCTTCAGCTCGCGCACGTTGCCGGGAAAGTCATACGCGTGCAGCGCCTCGACCGCGTCGCGCGCGATGCGCGACACCTTGCGCCCGTGCCGCTGCGCCGCCTGCTGCAGGAACACCTGCGAGAGAATCTCGAGGTTGTCTTTGTAGCTGCGCAGCGGAGGCAGCTCGAGCGTCACCACGCCCACGCGGTAGTAGAGGTCTTCGCGGAACCGGCCCTCGTGCGACAGCTGCGCGAGGTTCCTGTTCGTGGCGCAGATGAGCCGCACGTCGACGTGCTCCGGCGCCTCGTTGCTCCCCAGCGGCGTCACCTCGCCCTGCTCGATCGCCCTCAAGACCTTCGCCTGCAGCATCAGCGGCAGCTCGCCGAGCTCGTCGAGGAACAGCGTGCCCGTGTGCGCCTTCTGAAACTCGCCCACCTTGTTGAACGTCGCGCCGGTGAACGCGCCCTTCACGTGGCCGAACAGCACGCTCTCGAGCAGCGTCTCGGGAATCGCCGCGCAGTTCACCGTCACGAACGGCTTGCCCGCCCGCTTGCTGTTGAAGTGCAGCGCGCGCGACACCAGGTCTTTGCCGGTGCCGCTCTCGCCCGTCACCAGCACCGGCGCGTCGGTCGACGCCACCTTCTCGAGCCGCTTCTCGACCTCGAGCCACTGCGGCGACAGCCCCTTGATGACGAACGGCCGGCCGTCGGCGCGCGCCGTGCGCGCCAGCGCGGCGCGGCGGAGGAACTTCGCGCTCGCCTCCGCGACCTCTTCGAGCATCGCGACGTGCGTCGAGTCGAAGGCGTGCTTCTTCGACGCGCTGACGGTCAGCACCCCCAGCGGCTTGCCCTGGTAGGGAATCGGAACCGCGAGCACCGAGCCGACCTCGAGGAAGTAGCGCGCGTAGTTCGGGTCGCGCTCGGTGTCGTTGCAGACGTACGGCTCGCCGCTCTCGAAGCAGCTCACCGCGATGCCGCTGGGCCGCCCGTCACGGCGCGGGCGCAGCACGGCCCCGGTGCCCGGCAGCGCCACGATGACGCCCTCGACCATGTGGAAGTCGACGGTCAGGCCCTTGAGCTTCGCGTCCCAGAGGAAGACCGCGCCGTGCCGCGAGGCCGTGCGCTCACACGCGACCTCGACGAGGCGGCGTGCGACGCCCTCCATGTCGGTCGCGGCGTGGAGCTCCTCCTGTAGGTCGTTGAACATTCGTTGCCACACATAGTCCAGATGTTGCGTCAAATGCAACATCGTGCGGTGTAACCCGCTGGAAACGGGTGTGGGCGCAGGTGGCACGGCGGCTGCTCAAGGGTCCCGGCATGAACTCCTTCACCAAAATCCTGGTTGCGCTGTTCGCCCTCTCCCTGACCGCCTGCGGCGTCCCGACGGAGGACGACGTCTCCATCGACCAGCAGGTCGACTCGGACGACTACGTCGTCAACGCGGAGGCGCTGAGCGCGCAGGGCAAGTTCGAGACGTTCACGGGCAAGGACGGGCAGACGTACTTCCACCTGCTGGCCGGCAACGGCGAGAAGGTGCTGCAGTCGCAGGGCTACGCGTCGCAGGCGGCGGCGCTGTCGGGCATCGAGTCGCTGAAGACGTTCGGGCAGGACGCGAGCAAGTACTCGCTGCGCGAGGCGAGCGACGGCACCTGGTACTTCGTCATCATCGCGTCGGTGAACGGCCAGATTCTCGCGTGGAGCGAGATGTACTCGACGAAGTCGAACGCGACGCGCGCGATGCCGACGGTGGCGACGGTGGTGAAGCAGACGGTGACCCAGGGCCTGGCGCTGACGGGCAACGCGAAGTTCGAGATCTTCAAGGGCCTCGACTCGAAGTACTACTTCCACGTCCGTGCGCTGAACGGCGAGATCGTGCTGCAGTCGCAGGCGTACACCACGCGCACGTCGGCGCTGAACGGCGCGGTCTCGGTGAACACCAACGGCGCCATCGCGGCCCGCTACACGGTGAAGCCGGCGGCCGACGGCCAGTACTACTTCACGCTGAAGGCGGCGAACGGCGCGACCATCGCCCGCAGCGAGACGTACGCGACGAAGTACAACGCCGAGCGCGCGGTCGCCGGCTGCGTGACGCTGCTCTCGACCGAGCTGAGCCGGTAATCCGCAGTTCTCGATGGGGAACCTTCTGGCCGCCGCGCTCCGATGAGGGGTGTCGGCGGCCGAAGTGTTTTTGGTCGGCTCAGTGCTTGATGAGCGCCCACACGGGAGCGGGCGGCACCCTCATCACCCCGCCTCCGCTTCCTCCCGCCGTGCCTGCGCCCCCCGCGGTGCACCCCGCGACGGCACCCGCCACCACGGCCGCCGCGAGCACGACGTTCGAGCGCCTCATGCGCGCGACGATGCCGTGTCTTCCCGCGACGCGCCAGGGCCGGCGCGTCTACCGGCGGGTCAGCCCGAGCTGCGCGGCCGCGCGCTGAAACACCGCGTATTCCTGCGCGCCCTGAATCGCTCCGATCGGCCTGTCGCCGTCGAAGAACACGTACGTCGGCACCGCGTGGATGCCCATCGCGTGCGCCGCGCGCATGCCGTCGTCGATGCGCTGCGCGTAGGTGCCGCTCTCGACCGCCTCGCGCAGGCCGGCCGGGTCGACGCCCGCGTCGCGCGCCGCCGCTTCGAGCACGTCGACCTTCGACAGGTCTTCGCCCTTGCCCCAGTACCGCGCGTTCACCGCCGAGTGGTACGCGTGCAGCTTCGTCAGCCCGCCCTGCTCGCGCACGAACTCGTTGGCGGCGAGCGCGGGACGCGAGCTCGGAACCCAGTCGCGCTCGACGAGCGGCAGGCCGAGCTCCTTCGCGCGGAGGTGCAGGGGGTTGTCGGGGCGGTTCTTCATCGCCTTGATGCGCTCCGGGAGCGCCCAGCCTTCGGCCGGGGCTTCCGGCCGCAAGAGAAACGGCTGCCAGTCGACGGTGACCGGCTGTCCATCGAACGAGTAGTCCTTCGCGAATCGCTCGGCCACGACCTGGCCGACGTAGCACCAGGGTCAGACGTAGTCGGCCCAGGCGCGCAGGAGCAGTGCCATGAAGTGTGTGTCTAACGCGCCGGTTTACGCTGTGCACCTGTTGCACGCGAGCGGGAGCAGCGATACTTGGCTTCGAGGATGATCGGTCTCGTCGTCGCCACCCACGGCAAGCTCGCGCAAGAGATGCTCGCGACCGCCGAGCAGATCGTGGGGCCGCTCGCGACGGTGACGTGGTGCTCGGTCGAGCCCGGCTCCTCGGCCGAAGAGCTGCGGGCGCGCATTCAAGAGGCGGTTCAGCGCGTCGACCAGGGCGACGGCGTGCTGGTGCTCGCCGACCTGTTCGGCGGCTCGCCGTGCCGCGAGTCGATGGCGCTCTGCGCGAAGGCGAACCTCGAGGTCGTCTGCGGCGTGAACCTGCCGATGGTGATCAAGGCGGCGTCGCTGCGCCACGAGGGCCACTCGGTGAGCTCGCTGGCGCAGGCGCTCGTGCAGTACGGGCAGCGGAACATCACGCTGGCCTCGCAGCTCTTGCGTGACGCGCTGCGCGCGCCGGCGCACTGAGCTTCAGAAGCGGCTCATCCCGATCAGCTTCCAGTGCAGCGCCCGCAGCGCGTCGGCCGCGTGCGCGCCCCAGTGGAACCGGAAGCTCGACCGCGCGTCGCCCGGAAGCGGCGGAGTCTCGGGCCGGCGCGGCAGTCGAATCGCCGCCGCGTACAGCTCGAGAAGCTCCTCCTGAAGCAGCTCCAGCGACACGCGCCGCGGAGGGTCTTCGATGACCCTGCAGAAGCGCAGCGCGGCGGCGTTGAAGTCCGGTCGACTCGACATGCCCGAGCGACGGCGCTAGAGCCGGAACCGGACCGTCGTACAGGAGCGTCAGCACCGCTGTGATCTCGTTCATCCGCGTCGACAGCCGCCTCATTCACGGGCAGGTGATCGAGACCTGGCTCCCCCACCTGAAGATTCAGCGCATCGTCGTCGCCGACGACGCCATCGTGAGCGACCCGCTCGCGCGCGCCGCCATGAGCCTCGCGGTGCCGCCCGACGTCGACGTCCTGGTCGCCCGAATCGACGACATCCCGTTCAAGAAGCTCCAGAACGACGCCCCGCGCACCCTCGTGCTGCTCCGCGACATCCCCGCCGCCGTCCGCGCGTACGAGCGTGGCCTCACCGGCCCGCTCAACCTCGGCAACGTGCACGCCGGCCCCGAGCGCCTCGCCGTCAGCCGCAGCGTCTTCCTCACGCAGGACGAGAAGAAGCAGCTGCTCGACCTCAGCAGAGACGGCCTCGCCGTCAGCATCCAGGCCGTGCCGAACGAGCCTGCCCAGCGACTGGGCTGACGAAGGCGGCGAGAATGCCGCGATGCGGCTCGTCGCGCTCACCGCCGGTGCACTCGCCGCGTTCGCCGCGAACTCGCTGTTGTGTCGCGCCGCGCTGCGCGGCGGAGCCATCGACCCCGCCTCGTTCACGCTCGTGCGCCTCGTCTCGGGGGCCGTCATGCTCGCCGTGCTCGCGCGTCGCAGCGCCCCCTGGAGCAAGGGCACGCTCGCCTCGGGCGTCGCGCTGTTCATCTACGCCCTCGCCTTCTCGTTCGCGTACCGGAAGCTCGACGCCGCCGCGGGCGCGCTCGTGCTCTTCGGCGCCGTGCAGACCACCATGCTCGGCTGGGGTGTCGCCACCGGCGAGCGGCCTGCCTGGCGCGTGTGGCTCGGCGGAGCGCTCGCCCTGAGCGGGCTGGTCGCGCTGCTCTTGCCGGGGCTGAGCGCTCCGCCGCTCGTGTTCGCGGGGCTCATGACGCTCGCCGGCGTCGCCTGGGCCGTCTACACGCTGCGCGGCCGCGGCGCGAACGAGCCCCTCGCCGTCAACGCCGGCAACTTCGCGCGGGCCTCGCTGTTCGCGCTCGTACCTTTCGGCTCGGCCGCGATGTCGGGACGGCTCGAGCTCAGCGGCAGGGGCCTGCTGCTCGCGGCGGTGTCCGGCGCCGTCACCTCGGGCCTGGGCTACAGCCTGTGGTACCAGGCGCTGCCGTCGCTCACCCGCGCGCAGGCGGCGATTGTGCAGCTCACGGTGCCGCCGCTCGCGGCGCTCGGAGGCGTCGTGCTGTTCCACGAGACGCTCACGGCCCGGCTCGTCCTGTGCGGCGCCGTAATCCTCGGAGGAGTCGCGCTCGCCACCCGGCGGTGAGAATCAGTTAAGAGGCCAGGGAAGACAGATGGTGCTGCACCTCACGCTGGCCGGCCTCTGGGGCGGCCTGCTCGCCCTCGAGCGGCGGGCGTTCCTCCAGGCCATGTTCAGCAGGCCGCTGGTGGCGGCGACCGGCACCGGCCTGCTCCTGGACGACGCCGAGTCCGGCCTCTACATCGGCCTCGTGTTCGAGCTCTACTTCCTCGGCGCTGCGTCGCTCGGCGGAGTGCACCCCGACCACGAGACGCTCCCGTCCGTCTGCGCGGCCGCCTTCGCCGCGAGCCTCTCGGCCTCCGCGCACTCGCCGGGCACCACCGCCATCTGGAGCCTCTCGATCATCCTCTTCGCTCCGCTCGGCATCGCGGGCCGCGCGCTCGAGAACGCGTTCGACGCCCGCGCCGTGCGCTACCTCGGCGAGGCGATGACCTCGGCCACCGACGAGAACTTCCGCCGCGTCGCGCGCCAGAACCTGTGGGGCATGTGGCCGCACTTCGCCGCGTTCGGGCTCTTCTCGTCGGCCGCGGCCGCCGCCGGCTACCTGCTCGAGCCGATCGAGCGGGGTCTTCCTCCCGCGCTGTTGCGCGGCCTCGGCTGGGCGTACCCGGTGATGGCGTCGGTCGCCGCCGGCCTCGCGGTGCGCGGCAGCCACTCGAAGAAGGCCGCCGCGCTCGCCGGAGCCGCCGCCCTCGCCGTGCTCTTCTCGCTCGGCCTCACCGGGAGGTTCCGCTGGTGAACCTCTCGGCCACCGTGCGCATGCGCGTCTTCTGGCGCAGCCTCTTCATCCAGGCGGGCTACAACCCGCGCGGCCAGCAGTCGCTCGGGCTCACGTACGCGCTGCTGCCGGCGCTGAAGGCGCTCTACCGCGACCCGCGCGCCGAGAGTGAAGCGGTGCAGCGCCACCTCGCGACGACGTTCAACACCCACCCGTACGTGGCGGCGGCGATCGTGGGCGGAATCCTCCACCACGAGGAGCGCATCGCGCGCGGCGAGGCTCCGCCGTCGTCGGCCGAGCACTTCAAGGCGTCGCTGATGGGCCCGCTCGCGGCGCTCGGCGACGGCTTCTTCTGGTTCTCCCTGCGCCCGGCGTGCGGAGCCTTCAGCGCCGCGCTGTACCCGCTGCTCGGCGTGTGGTGCGCGGTGCTCTTCCTCTTCCTGTACAACCTCGTGCACCTCACCGCGCGCGCCCGCTTCTTCCTGCTCGGGTACACGCACGGCGACGCGCTGGTGACGCACCTGTCGCGCGCGAACCTGCCCCGGTGGGGCGAGCGGCTGCGGGCGGTGGCGGCGGGGGCGGCGGGCGCGCTCGCCGCGTGGCTGAGCGTGGTGTTCGCGTACCGCAGCGGGCTGTCGGTGCCGTTATTGACGGGGGGATGCCTGCTCATCGCCGTGCTGTCGTTCGCCGTGTCCGAGACGCGGGGCTCGAGGTGGGCCGCGCTGTACGGTTCGGCGCTGCTGGCCATTGTGGCGGGGGCGCTTCAATGAGACGCTCCGCCGCCGACTTGCCGAGGGGATGATGGACAACGCTTCCGTCGATCTGGAGATCATCAACGCGCTCGGGCTCCACGCTCGCGCCGCGGCCCAGCTCGTCAAGATCGCGAACCGCTACAAGTGCGACGTCTCGCTGACCTGCGAGGGCCAGACGGTCAACGCGAAGAGCATCATGGGCGTGCTGATGCTGGCGGCGGCGCAGGGCATGACGGTGACGCTGAAGTGCGAAGGCGAAGGCGCGAAGCAGTGCGCCGATGAGATTACGGTGCTGGTGAAGAACCGGTTCGGGGAGCCGAGCTGAAGGCCTGGCCGATGAGCGCGACGCAATCGTTCAAGGGCATCGGAGCGTCGCCGGGGGTCGCGGTCGGCCACGCGTACGTGCTCGACAACCGGCGGGTGCGCACTCCGAAGGTGAAGCTGCAGGAGCTCGAGATCGAGCCCGAGGCGCTGCGCTTCAAGACGGCGGTCGACCTCTCGTCGAGCCAGCTCGACGACCTCAAAGAGAAGCTCAAGCGCGACTCCGAAGAGGGCCAGCAGGACCACGGGCTCATTCTCGAGGCGCACAAGCTGATGCTGCAGGACCCGATGTTCATCGTCGAGGTGAACCGGCTGATCCAGGAAGAGGCGATCAACGCCGAGTGGGCGGTGCGCCGCGTCGCGCGCCGCATCAAGCACCAGTTCGACAACATGGAGGACGAGTACTTCCGCGAGCGGCGCGCCGACGTCGACTTCGTGGCCGACCGCGTGGTGCGGAACCTGCTCGGGCACGCGATGGACGAGGAGGTCGAGCTGCCGGCCGCCTCGGTCGTGGTCGCGCACGACGTCTCGCCGGCCGACGCCGCGATGCTGGTGCGCACGGGCAAGGTGGCGGCGTTCGTGACGGACCTCGGCGGGCAGACGAGCCACACCGCGATCGTGGCGCGCGCGCGCGAGGTGCCGGCGGTCGTCGGCGCGGGGCGGGCGAGCGAGGCGATCCGCTCCGGTGACCTCATCGCGGTCGACGGCAACCAGGGCCTCGTGCTGGTCAACCCGACCGACGCGCAGCTCGCGCTGTTCCGCGAGACCATGCGGCGGCACCAGGCGTCGGAGGCGACGGCGCTGCAGACGGCCGAGCTCCGCGCGGTCTCGCTCGACGGGCACCAGATTCACCTCAACGGGAACATCGAGTTCCCCGAAGAGATCCCCTCGCTGCTCGCGCACGGCGCCGAGGGCATCGGCCTGTACCGCACCGAGTTCATGTTCCTGAACCGCACCGAGGCTCCCAGCGAGGAGGAGCACTACAAGGTCTACAAAGAGGTGCTCGAGTCGATGGGCGGCCGGCCGGTCACGATTCGCACGCTCGACCTCGGCGGCGACAAGGTCCCGGGCCGCAAGCCCGAGCGCGAGGCGAACCCGGCGCTGGGGCTGCGCGCCATTCGCTACTGCCTGCACCACCGCGAGCTGTTCCGCATTCAGCTGCGGGCCATGCTGCGGGCGTCGGCGCACGGCAACCTGCGCATCATGTTCCCGCTGATCAGCGGCCTCTCGGAGCTGCGCGAGGCCCGGTCGGAGCTCGAGCACTGCAAGAGCGAGCTCGGGCGCGCGGGCGTGCCGGTGGGCAAGCGCTTCCCCGTCGGCATCATGGTCGAGACGCCGAGCGCGGCGTGGATCGCAGACCGCCTCGCGCAGGAGGCCGACTTCTTCTCCATCGGCACGAACGACCTCATCCAATACTCGCTCGCGATCGACCGCCAGAACCGCGACGTGGCGTACCTGTACAGGCCGCTGCACCTGGCCGTGCTGCGCAGCCTGCAGAACATCGTGCGCGCCGCGAAGAACGCGGGCATCCCCGTGTCGATGTGCGGCGAGATGGCGGGCGACCCGACGTACACGCTCGTGCTGCTCGCGCTCGGCTTCGAGGAGCTGTCGATGACCGCGGGTCAGCTCGCCGCGGTGAAGCGCATCGTGCGCCAGACGAGCCGCACCGAGGCGCAGTCGCTGCTCGAGCGCGCGATGGAGTTCTCGACGGCGGAAGAGATCGAGCGCTTCGTGCGCATGGAGATGGAGAAGCGCTTCGGAGGAGGCGAGTGAGCGGGCTCGCTCCCGAGACCGCCAGCGCGATTCTGCGCGGGCTGCCGGTGGGCGTGTGGGTCGCGCGGGCGCCGGGCGGCGAGTACCTGTACTCGAACACGGCGTTCGACGAGATCATGGGCATGGGCCCGGTCGCCGAGGCGAAGGCGGGCGGCTACTCCGAGCCGTACGGGCTGTTCACGCGCGAGGGCCGGCCGTATCCCGAAGAGCGCCTGCCGTTCGTCCGGGCGCTGAAGGCGCGCTCGATCGTGATGGTCGACGACATCGTGGTGCACCGCGGCGACGGCCGGCGCGTGCACGTGCGGGCGTACGGCAAGCCGCTGTTCGGGTCGAGCGGCGCGGTCGAGGCGGTGATGGTGTCGTTCTTCGACATCACGGCCGAGCGCACCGCCGAGATGCAGCTCGACCTCGCGGTGCACCACGCGCCGATCATCATCTGGACGACGGACGAGAAGGGCGTGGTGACGCTCTCGGAGGGCGCGGGGCTCAAGGCGCTCGGGCGCGCGCCGGGCGAGCTCGTCGGCAAGAGTGTGTTCGAGGTCTACCGGGACAACGCGCAGGTGATGGAGAACATGCGGCGCGCGCTGTCGGGCGAGTCGTTCTCGAACCTGACCCACGTCGCGGGCGCCGTGCTCGAGGGGTGGATAGGGCCGGTGCGCGACGCGACCGGCCGCATCACCGGCATCATCGGCGTCACGACCGACGTGACCGAGCGCCACGCGGCGCAGGCAGCGGTGTTCCGCTCGGAGCGCATGGCGGCGATGGGCACGCTGGCGGCGAGCGTGGCGCACGAGATCAACAACCCGCTCGCGTACGTGCTCGAGGGCCTGCGCAGCATCGAGCGGGAGCTGGGCGACTCTGCCGGCCCCAGGGTGAAGCAGCTGCTCAGCGACGTGAAGGAGGGCGCCGAGCGCGTCCGCGTCATCACCTCCGACCTGATGACGTTCACGCGGCGCGACGACGAGCCGATGGGCCCGGTCGACGTCTCGGCCGCGGTGCGCACGGCCGTGCAGATGCTGCGCACCCAGGTCGAGTCGCGCGCGCGGCTCGAGCTCGACCTCGCCGACGGCGTGCGAGTGCAGGCGAGCGAGCGGCGGCTGGTGCAGGTGTTCATGAACCTGCTGCTCAACGCGGTGCACGCGGTGCGCGAGCACGAGCGGCCGGGCGGTCACGAGATCCGCGTCGCGACGCGCTCTGCGGGCGGCGACGCCGTCGTCGAGGTGACCGACACCGGGCCCGGCGTGAAGCCCGAGCTCGTCGAGCGCATCTTCGAGCCGTTCGTGACGACGAAGGCGGTCGGCGAGGGCACCGGCCTGGGCCTGTTCGTCTGCCGCAACCTCGTGAGCGAGCTCAAGGGGCGCATCGAGGTCGAGAACCGCGCCGGAGGCGGGGCGGTGTTCCGGGTGCGGCTGCCGGCGGAGGCGCCGGCGAAGAAGCCCGAGGGCGCGCGCATTCTGCTCATCGACGACAACGTGAACCTCGGGCGGGTGATGGCGAGCGCGCTGGAGCTCGCGAGCCACCACGCGGTGGTGGTTCAGTCGGGCCGCGAGGCGGTGGAGCGCCTCACGAAGGGCGAGGAGTTCGACGTCGTGTTCTGCGACCTGATGATGCGCGACGTCTCGGGCATGGACGTCTACGAGGAGCTGAAGGCGAAGCGGCCGGGCGCCGAGGGCTCGCTCGTGTTCATGACCGGCGGCGCGTTCACCGACCGGGCGCGCCGGTTCCTCGAGTCGGTGCCGAACGTATGGCTGCAGAAGCCGTTCGACATCTGCGAGCAGGTGGCGCGCCTGCTCGAGCGGCGCGGGCCATGAAGCGGCTCGCGGTGCTGCTGCTCGCGGTCGGGTGCTCGCACGTGACGCCGAAGGCGACGGTGCTCGGCAAGCGGGTCGCGCTCGGCGAGCTTCAGGGCTCGGGCGACGCGAAGACGATGATGGAGGAAGCGGTGAAGGAGCGCTTCGAGCTCGACGCCGAGAAGGCCGAGCTGCACCTGCACGTCGAGGCGTCGACGAGCACGTTCGACGAGCCGGTGTACCGGCCGCCGAGCGCGAACCTGCAGCCGCAGGCGATGCCGATGATGGTTCGGAAGGTGCAGACGCTGAAGGTGACGTTCCGCCTCGTGGAGGACGCGACCGGCACCGAGAAGGCGGTCGGCATGTACGAGCTGCAGGAGCGCGGGCCCGAGCGGCCGATGGGCTCTCAGGCGAGCGACGACCTCGGGGTGATTCTCTCGCGGCGCGCGGTGCAGACGTTCATCGAGGAGCACAGGCTGTAGGAGTTGGGAGTCGGGAGTCGGGAGTCGGGAGTTCGGCTAGCCACAGCGCGAGATGCCCAGCGCGATGAGGCCGGCGATGAGCCCCACGCCCGCCAGCATTCCGCCCAGGCAGCCCCACGTCTCGCGCCGGTCTCGCGCCGCCAGCTCCTGCGCCGCCTTGCGCAGCACCTCGGCCCGGCGCGCCAGCACCGGCTCTTTCAGCGCCAGCAGGTCGGCGCGCGTCAGCAGCGCCTCGAGCCGGCGCTGGAACTGCGACTGGCCCTCGCGCAGGTAGCGCAGGCACCGCTCGGCCTCTTCCACCAGCAGCTCGGGGTCGTTCGGCAACAGGCCGTTGCGGACGACGGCCTGCAGGTCCGCGTCCGGCCCGCGCGCGCCCACCGCCCAGCTCGCGACCATGTTCCACTCGTGGAGCAGCTCGCGTTCTTCGGCGGCCGCCGACGGCTGCCGCTGCACCATTCCGCAACGGCGGCACACGTTCCACTCCGCGCTCAACGGAGCGCTGCAGCTGCCGCACTTGGGGCCCGCGAGCGAGTCCATCGGCGCGGCGTGATACTACTTCCACGGAGCATGTCGGCGATTCCTCCCAAGACCAGCGTGGTCAAGCTGCCCGACGCGTGGTTCATCGCGTGCGAGGCGCGGGCGCTCAAGCCCGGGCGGCCGATGCCGTTCACGCTGCAGGGCACTCCGCTCGTGCTGTTCCGCACCACCACCGGCAAGCCGGCCGCGCTGCTCGACCGCTGCCCGCACCGCAACATCCCCCTCTCGCTCGGGCGCGTGACGAAGCAGGGCGAGCTCGAGTGCGCGTACCACGGCTGGCGGTTCGACGGCTCCGGCGCCTGCAAGGCGGTGCCGGGGCTCGTCAGCGACGCCGACGTCTCGCTCCGCTCGCGGGCGGCCGAGGCGTACCCCGCCTCCGAGCTCGACGGCTTCGTCTGGGTGTACTCGACGCCCGGCGAGCCGCCGAAGGACGGCCCGTATCGGTTCCCGAACCTCGAAGACCCGCGCTACTCGACGGTGCGCCGCGACTTCACGGTGACGTCGACGATGCACGCGGTCATCGAGAACACGCTCGACGTGCCGCACACCGCGTTCCTCCACGGCGGGCTGTTCCGCACCGCGCAGAAGAAGAACGAGATCGAGGTCGTCATCCGCCGGCACCCGACGATGGCCGAGGCCGAGTACGTCGGAGAGCCCGCGCCGAAGGGGCTGGCGGGGCGGCTGCTCGCTCCGCAGGGCGGGGTCGTCACGCACTTCGACCGGTTCCTCCTGCCGAGCATCGCGCAGGTCGAGTACCGCCTCGGAGAGAAGAGCCACCTGGTCACGACGTCGGCGATGACGCCGATCGACGACTACGTGACGCGCGTGTGGGCGGTGGTGACGTACCGGCTCCCGATCCCCAACTGGCTCGTGCGGCCGTTCATCACACCGGTCGCCGAGCGCATCTTCGCTCAGGACGCCGTCATCTTGCGCGCGCAGACCGACGTCATCCGCAAGTTCGGCGAGCGCTACACCTCGACCGAGCTCGACGTGCTCGGCCACGAAATCTGGCGCCTGATGGAGCAGCACGCCCACAAGGCGACTCCGCCCGCCGAGCTGAAAGAGCACCGCGTGAAGATGCGGACGTAGATTTTTTCTCGGTTCCTGGGAACGCTCGACTTGTCATCGACCGCGGGGGCTGAAGTAGGGTGCGCGCCCTCATGCGCGTACTGCTCGTCCCGGTCCTCTGTCTCGGCCTGATCGGCTGCAACTGTGGTGGTGAAGTCGTCATCGGCAGCACCGGCGGAGGTAGCGGCACCGGCGGCAACACCGGCACCGGCGGCAATTCCTCGGTCGGCGGCGGCAACGGCTCGACCGGCGGCGGCAACGGCTCGGTCGGCGGCGGCAACGGCTCGACCGGCGGCGGCAGCGGCGCGACGGCCGGCGGCTTCATCGAGCCGACGCCCGACGCGGGCGACTACGACGGCGGCTGCGGGCCGATCGACGCGGGCAACCCGACGCTGCGGCGCCGCTGCTACCCGTCGGACGTCGGCAGCGAGTGCGACCCGGCGCTCGACAGCGCGCTGGTGAGCGCGGGCGTGCAGATGTCGCTGCTCAACGGAGTGAGCGGCAACGGCTTCGACGACGACTGCGACGGCAAGGTCGACGAGGGCTGCTCGTGCCCGGGCAACGGGCAGACGAAAGACTGCTGGCTGGTGCCGGCGACGCAGGCGGACCCGGCGAACAACCAGCCGGTGGGCTGGTGCAACCCGAACGCGAAGGGCAGCGTCGACTGCGTGGGCGCCGAGCTCGCCACGTGGAGCGGCGTGTGCCGAGGCGCGACGGCTCCGGTGGTGAGCGACACGTGCTCGATGGGTGACTTCAACTGCGACGGGCTGCAGGGGAACAGCGCGGTCACGGGCTGCGCGTGCCCGGACAGCGTGACGTGCCCGACGCAGCCGCTCACCATCCCTCCGTATCCTCCGCCGGCGACGATTCCGCTGGTCGACGGCTCGGCGTGGATCACCGACATGGCGCAGCGCGCGCAGGCGATGAACTGGACGTGGACGGTGCTCGGCGGCGACTGCGACAACGTGCTGCCCTTCCCCACGTTCGCGCTCTACAACCAGACGAACTCGGGCGCGATGGGCGCGCGCATCAACGCGACGCGCCAGCCGGTGCGCTTCGACCCGATGACGCAGAAGTACGTCGCCGCGGCCGGCGAGCCGGTCATCGCGCTGCAGGCGGTGAACTTCGGCAACGGAGTCATGGGCGGGCAGATCTACCCGGCGTTCGGCCTCTCGGGTGACTACCTGGTGCAGGGCGAGTTCGACCTCGGCGGCAAGCACTACGTCTGCACGCAGAAGGTGCAGGTGCGCGCGCCGGGCGTGCGCGCCGAGCTGTGCTGGGACACGGTGGGCGGCGTCGACATCGACCTGCACTTCGCGCGGCTGCAGGGCACGACGTGCACCGAGAAGGGCTGGGACAACGTGTGCACCGGCCGCGCGCAAGACTGCTACTACGCGAACTGCGCGAGCGGCGATCGCGGGTGGGGCTACGCGATGTCGGCGTTCAACACCTGCCACGGCTGGGGCAGCAAGCGGCTGATGACGGCGCAGTGCGACAACCCGCGCCTCGACCAGGACAACATCAACTGCAACCGCATGCTGTCGGACCCGCTGGCCGACGGCGTGACGGCAGGCCAGCGGTTCTGCGGCCCCGAGAACATCAACGTCGACAACCCGAACAACGGCGACAAGTTCATCGTCGGCGTGAACCACTTCAGCGGCGCGACGCCCTCGAAGCCGCACGTGAACCTGTACTGCAACGGGCAGCGCGTGCTGTCGGTCGGGTACAACCCGGCGACGGGCCAGACGTCGTTCCCGGTGCTGCGCAACGCCGGGCAGGACCTGTCCGGCGACTTCTGGAACGTGGCGATCATCACCGCGAACGTGACCGGCGGAATGCTGACGTCGTGCAACGTCGAGACGATTCCGAGCCACCACGCGGATCAGACGCGCGACGGCGTGACGATGAACAACGCCGGCAACGGCATCTGCGTGGAGTCGCGCATGAACATGAGCGTGCCGATGTTCAACTACACGAGCCACCGGTTCGTGGACATGGGCTCGCAGCAGGTCGGCCTCACGCAGGGCTCGCAGCCGGTGAACGCCGCGGACTTCTGCAAGCACTGAGTGCTCTGACCGGGGTGAAGTGATGGCACCGAGGGATGGATCTAGAGTCGTAGCGTCCGTTTGAAGCGAGCGCTGCTGCACCTGTTCCTGTTTCTCGGCACGTGCTTCACCACGTGGTGGGCGTACTGGTTCTACGAGCACGGCACGAAGTCCGAGGCCGTCGTCTTCGCCGCCGTGACGCTGAGCATCCTCGGCGCCCACGAGATGGGGCACTACGTGATGGCCCGCCTGCACGGCGTGCCGTCGTCGCTGCCGTACTTTCTGCCGGTGCCGATCGGCTTCGGCACGTTCGGGGCCGTCATCCGCATTCGCGGCCGCATTCCGACGCGCGACGCCCTCGTCGACATCGGAGCCGCCGGGCCGCTCGCGGGGCTGGCCGTCGCGATTCCCGTGCTGATTGTCGCGCTGTCGCACGCGACGAAGCTCGACATCCCGCCGTCGCCGTGGAGCTTCCCCGGCGAGATGTCGCTGTTCTCCGCGGTGCGCGGGGTGATTCGGTGGGTGATGACGCAGGAGACTCCCCAGTTCAGCCGCATGGAGTTCGGCGACAACCTGCTCTCGCTCGCGCTCGCACGGCTGCTCGTGGGCCGGCACGAAATTCTCGCGACGCCGGCCGTGCTCGGCGCCTGGTTCGGCATGCTGGTGACGATGCTGAACCTGATGCCGATCGGCCAGCTCGACGGCGGGCACCTCACGCACGCGTGGTTCGGGCCGCGCGCCATTCCGGTCGGCAAGGTCATCGCGCTCGGCATGGCCTTCCTCGCGGTGTTCTACAGCTGGAGCTGGGTGCTGTGGCTCGTCATCACGACCCGCGTCATCGGCTTCAAGCACCCCGAGGTCGCCCTGCCCCAGCAGCCGCTCTCGTTCAGCCGCAAGGTCGTGTGCGCGGTGTGCTTCCTCTTCTTCGCGCTCACGCTGATGCCGGTGCCGATGGCGATCATCTAAGCTCTGTCCGAAGTGCGCATTCGGCTGCTCTGCGTGGGTCTCTCGATCGCCTGCGGCTCTCCGCCAGGCGTCGACGGAGGCGCGCCCGACGCCGGCCGCGATGCCGGGACGTTCGACGCGGGCTTCGATGCCGGTGTCGATGCAGGAACCGATGCCGGGGCCTTCGATGCAGGCTTCGATGCCGGAGTGGACGCGGGCATCGAGGACGCAGGCTTCGACGCCGGCTTCGATGCGGGAGTCGACGCGGGCATCGAGGACGCCGGAGTCGACGCCGGCTTCGACGCCGGTGAGCCCTTCGACGCCGGCGTCATCACGTACGACGATGCCGGCTGCATCCTCCCGTGGGGCGCCGGAGCTCCGTTCAACCTGCGCGTCATGGCCGCGAACCTCACCAGCGGTAGCGGCCAGACGTACGACCCGGGTCACGGCCTGCGCATCATCCAGGGCCTCAAGCCCGACGTCGTCATGATTCAGGAGCTCAACTACGGCGCCAACACGCCGGCCGATTTCGCCCGGCTCGTCGCGGTGCTCGACGGCGGCCACGTCTACACGCGCGGCAGCGGCCTCATCCCCACTGGCGTGCTCAGCCGCTTCCCCATCATCGACGCCGGAGAGTGGCCCGACCCGCAAGTCGGCAACCGCGGCTTCACCTGGGCTGAGCTCGACCTGCCCGGCCCGCGCGACCTCTATGTCGTCTCGGTGCACCTGCTGACGTCGAGCGCCAGCGAGCGCAACGCCGAGGCCGTAGCGCTGCTCGCGCGCCTGGGCGCGAACGTGCCCCCCTCGAGCTTCCTGCTGGTCGGAGGCGACTTCAACGCCGAGACCGTCAACGAGGCCGCGTTCACCACGCTGAGCAGCCGCGTGACCGAAGGCTTCCCCCCACCGTCCGACCAACAGGGTAACCCGAACACGAACGCGCCCCGCTCGAGACCCTACGACCACGTGCTCGTCTCTCAGTGCCTTCGCCCCTCGCAGGCCGGCGCGGGCCTCGTGTTCGACAGCCGCGTCTACACGCCGCTGAGCGCCGTCCCACCCGTGCTCTTCGGCGACAGCGCCGCGGCCGGCATGCAGCACATGGCAGTCGTGAAGGACTTCGTGATTCAGCCGTGACGGCGCTCAGCGCGTCGTGATGGTGATGCGCGTCGGCGTCTGCGGCACCGGCGGCGCCCGCTTCGCGAACACGCGGCGGAAGTACGGCGACAGCCCGAGGCCCACGCCGTACAGCACGTGCATCACGAGCATCGTGCCGATCATCATCGACGCCCGGTTCGCCATCACCGGGTCCACCACCGGCACGATGACGAACATCATCAGCACGAAGATGCCCAGCGCGAACGCCACCCCGGCCAGCATCGCGATGCCGCGCGGAGTGTCCCGCCGCACCAGCGTCGCGAACAGCATGCCGTACGCCGCCGACGTGAGGAGGTGCAGCACCACGCCCCACACCACGATGCCGAAGCCGCTCAGCAGCGCCTCGGGGCCGCGGAACGCCGCGCCGATCAGCTGCGGAACCGCGAACGGCCCCTGCCCCAGTAGCGTCGTCGCGATCATCGCGAACGCCGCCATCAGGAGCCCTCCGATGACGCCGGCCGCCGCGCCGGCCTTCACGACCTCGCCGACCGCGGGCTCTTCCGCGGCGCCGAACCGGTTCTTCAGGGTGACCTCGGCCATGGTCTTCCTCAGGCGCTCTGGTACTGGCTGTTGAGCTTCTCGGCGAGCTTCAGGTGCTCACGGAGCACCGGCAGCACCTTGTTGAGCAGCGACTGGACCTTCGCGTTCGTCGTCTTGCTCAGCGTGGTCTCGACCCTCTCCACGGCCTTCGTGTGGTCCTCGACCATCATCTTCGCGAACTCGCGGTCGAACTCCTCGCCCTTCATGCCCTCGAGCATCTTCATCTTGTCCATCGCGGCCTGCAGCTCGGCGGCCTCGAGCTGGTCCTTCGGAGCCGGCATCGTCAGGTCGACGTTCTTGCGCTTCGCGAAGCTCTTCAGCTGCTTGTCGGCCAGCGTGTGGTCCTTCACCAGCACGTCGCCGTAGGCCTTCACCTGCTTCGACGCTCCGTTCTTCTTCGCCAGCTTGCCCATCTGAATCTCCATCTCGTTGTCGTGATGGAGCTTCGCGAGCGTCTCGAGCTCCAGCGCAGACAGCTCGCCCTCGGCCGTCTTCGCCAGGTCGCGCTCGTCGTTCGTGACGGGGACCTCGGTCTTCGCGTCCTTGTAGTCGGAGGGCGAGGGCGGCGCGGGCGGGTCGGTGGCGAGCAGCAGCGCCGGCAGTGCGGCAAGCGCGAGGAACGGGGTCTTCATGGCGGGGCCTTTCATGAGGTTCGAGCGATCGGCTGCATCGCCTGTGCCCTCGACGCGCACCCAGCAAGAACGCCCCAGTCGCGTTTCGAGACTGTAGACTGGCGCCCCACGTGAAGTTCCTCTGCTCCAGCTGCAATCGGCTGTTGGACGTCGAGCGGTTCCGCGTCGAGGGAGCCGTGCTGATCATCTCGTGCTCCGAGTGTGGCGCAGAGAGCCGCGCGATCGGCGGCGGCGGTAACGTCAAGGCCGCCCCACCTCCGGCGAACGTCACGCCGATTCGCCCACCCACGGCCGAGAACCCCTTCGCGGTGCCCGACGGCCACTGCCCCAAGTGCATCGCCCGGCGCGCGCCCCAGGCCCTCGCGTGCCCGTCGTGCGGCCTGGTGTTCGCGCAGGCCGGCACGGACACGTTCGCTCCCAGCGACTGGCTGAAGAACGAGTGGCTGCTGCTCTTGCAGGAGTGGGCCGACGAGTCGCGCCACGAGCAGCTGCGCGGCGAGGCCATGAACAGGGGCGAGCTCGCCGAAGCGGGCCGCCTCTACCGGCTTCGGCTCGCCGAGCAGCCGAACGACCCGCTCGCGCTGCGCGGGCGCGACGAGGTGCTGCGCCTCGCGGTGCTGCCGTCGCTGCACCTCCAGCAGCGCGGGAAGGCCAGCGTCGAGGCCGAGGTCCCGAAGTGGAAGTACATCGCGCTCTCGGCGGTCATCGTGGCGTGCCTCGTCGCCATCTACCTGCTCGTCGGACAGATGCTGCAGTCGTCGTGACTCCACCGCTCGAGCGAATCCTGGGGCCCGGCGGCGCGCTCAGCCGCGCGGTCGAGGGCTGGGAGTCGCGCCCGCAGCAGCTCGAGCTCGCCCGCGCCGTGCAGCGCGCGTTCGACGGGCGCCACGCGCTGCTCGCCGAGGCCGGCACCGGCACGGGCAAGACGCTCGCGTACCTGGTGCCCGCCGCGCTCTCGGGCCGCCGCGTCGTCATCTCGACCGCCACGCGCGCGCTGCAGGAGCAGGTGTTCTTCAAGGACCTGCCCCTGCTGCAGGCCGCCGACCTGAACGTCTCGAAGGCGCTGCTCAAGGGCCGTGCGAACTACGTGTGCCTGTCGCGCTTCGCGTCGTTCGACGCGCAGCCGCTGTTCGAGGCGCCCGACGACGCCGTGCACTGGCCGGCGTTCCGCGCGTGGACGCAGGTGACCGAGACCGGCGACCGCGGAGAGACCCAGCTGCCGGACGCGTGGGCTCCGTGGGCGAAGCTGTCGACCCCGTCCGAGAGCTGCGCCGGCAGCCGCTGCCCCGAGTTCGAGCGCTGCTGGGTGACGAAGGCCCGCCGCACCGCGCAGGAGTCGCGGCTCGTCGTGGTGAACCACGCGCTGTTCTTCGCCGACCTCGTGCTGAAGGCGCGCGCCGCGATGGTCGCCGAGCGCCGCCGCGCCCGCGGGCAGGCCGACGTCGACCTCTCGCTCTCGGTGCTGCCCGAGTACGACGCCGTCGTGTTCGACGAGGCCCACGCGCTCGAAGACGTCGCCACCGACCACTTCGGGTACGCGGTCTCGAGCGCGCGCATCATCCAGCTCGCGCAGGACGCGGTGCGCGCCGGCCAGTACAAGCAGGAGCAGTCGGGCATGCTCGCGACCCTGGGGCTGTCGCTGCGCGAGCGCGCCGACACGTACTTCTCGTTCGTGCAGCGGCACCTCTCGCTCGGCGAGTCGCGCGGCGACGTGCGCCTGAGGCCCGAGCAGCTCGGCCCCTTGCAGGGCGCGAGCGGCCACGTGCTCGAGACGCTCGCCGCGCTCGGCGCGCTGTGCGCACGCGCCTCGGAGGCCGCGGGCGACGTCACGAAGAGCATCTACGAGGGGCTCAAGCGCCGCGCGGAGGAAGCGGCGGAGGCGCTCTCGTTCGTGCTCGAGATGCCCGACGGCTCGCACGTGCACTGGGCGAGCATGCGCGGCCGCACCACGTGGCTGCGCGCCGCGCCCATCGAGGTCGGGCACAGCCTGGCGAAGTGGCTCTACCGCTCGTGCGACACCGTCATCTTCACCTCCGCCACGCTCGCGACGGGCGCGGGCGCCGGCGCGTTCGGCTTCGTGAAGGAGCGGCTCGGCCTCGAGCCCTCGGCCTCCGCGGTGAAGGTGGACTCGCCGTTCGACTACCCGCGGCAGTGCGGCCTGTACCTGCCGCGCCACGTGCCCGAGCCGTCGGAGCCGGGGTGGACGGACGCGGTCTGCGACGAGGTGGTGGCGCTGACGAAGCTGACGCGGGGCCGCGCGTTCGTGCTGTTCACGTCGCTCAAGCACATGGAGACGGTGCACGCGCGGGTGGCTCCGCTGCTGGGCGTGCCGGCGCTCTTGCAGGGCGAGCGGCCGAAGCGCGCGCTGCTCGACGCGTTCGTGAGCGAGCCGAGCGTGCTGTTCGCGAGCGCCTCGTTCTGGGAGGGCGTCGACGTGCCCGGCGAGGCGCTGTCGCTGGTCATCATCGACAAGCTTCCGTTCGCTCCGCCCGACGAGCCGCTGACGGCCGCGCGCATCGAGGCGCTGCGCGGCCGCGGCGGAAACCCGTTCGACGACCACCAGGTGCCGTCGGCGGCGCTGGCGCTGCGACAGGGGTTCGGGCGGCTCATTCGCACGAAGCGCGACTTCGGCGTGGTGGCGCTGCTCGACTCGCGGCTGACGCGGCGGCGCTACGGGCGCGCGTTCATCGACGCGCTGCCGCCGGCGCGGAAGCTCTACCGCCTCGAGGACGTCGCGGCCTTCTGGGACCGGGGCCTCATCGGTCATTCGTCCGACGGTCGGTAGGAGGAGGGTCCTCCTGCTGACGGACGCGGGAGCGCCCGCATCGCGCGCACACTGCGCGCATGACCAAATACTTCGTTGCGGCCTTTCTCGTCGTCTCGGTGTTCGTCGCGTCGGTCACGTTGTTCGGCGACAACATCCGCCGGCTCTTCGGCATGAGCGCCGACGGCCTCGCGGGCGACGACACCATCGCCTTCGCTCAGAGCAACGCGCTCACGATGAAGACGATGAAGAACTTCGGCCAGAACAACGCGTACTCCGAGTCGGTGCCGTCGAGCCCGCAGGCGAACACGCACGCGCAGGTGGCTCCGAACGCGCGCGTCGACACCCGGTTCGACGCGCTGTCGACGTTCGCGATCGACGTCGACACCGCGAGCTACACGCTGGCGCGCGCCACGCTGAACCGCGGCTCGCTGCCGGTCGCGCAGGGAGTGCGCGTCGAGGAGTGGGTGAACGCCTTCCGCTACGACCTGCCACAGCCGAAGGACGCGCCGTTCTCCGTCTCGGTCGAGGGAGCCCGCTCGCCGTTCACGGCCGGCCGGCACGTGGTGAAGGTGTCGCTGCAGGGCCGCGAGGTCGCGAACCGCGACCGGCTGCCCGCGCACCTCGTGTTCCTCGTCGACACCAGCGGCTCGATGTCGGGCCCCACGCGCATCGGCCTCGCCCAGGCGAGCCTGCGCATCCTGCTCGACAGCCTCAACGCGCGCGACACCGTGGCGCTGGTCACGTACGCGGGCGCGGTGCGCGACGTGCTGCCGCCGACGCCGGCGTCGGAGCGCGAGACCATTCTCGCGGCCATCGAGTCGCTCACCACCGGCGGAGGCACCTCGATGGGCAGCGGCCTCGAGCTTGCGTACCGCCACGCGATGCAGGGCGTGTCGCCGGGCTCCGTGGCGCGCGTGCTGGTGCTGACCGACGGCGACGCGAACATCGGCCGCACCTCGGCCGACGCGATGCTCGAGTCGGTGCGCAGCTACGTGAGGGAGGGCGTGACGCTCACCGCCGTCGGCTTCGGCATGGGCAACTACCGCGACGCGCTGATGGAGAAGCTCGCCGACTCGGGCAACGGGCAGTCGGTGTACATCGACTCGCTCGACGAGGCGCGCCGCGTGTTCCAGCGCGAGGTCGCCGGCACGCTCGAGACCATCGCGCGCGACGTGAAGGTGCAGGTCGAGTTCGACCCGCGCGCGGTGAAGACGTACCGGCTGCTCGGCTACGAGAACCGCGCGGTGGCGGATCGGGACTTCCGCAACGACGACGTCGACGGCGGTGAGATCGGCGCGGGCCACAGCGTGACGGCGCTGTACGAGGTCGAGCTGGCGCCCGGGGCCGAAGGGCGCTTCGGCACCGTGCGGGTGCGCGGGCAGCGGCCGCGCAGCGCGGGCGCGTTCGAGACGTCGGCGCCGATTCTCGCGCGCGCCGTCGACCGGGCACTGCTCGACAGCTCGACGGAGCTGCGGTTCGCCGCCGCGGTCGCGGGCGCCGCCGACCTCCTGCGCGGCAACGGCCACGCGAGCCGCTTCACGCTGGAGCAGGCGATCGCCCTCGCCGACGACGCCACCGCGGGCCGGCCCGAGCGGCAGGAGTTCGTGACGCTGATGCGGCTGGCCGCGGGGCTGAACGAGCGCGGCGTGCGCACGAGCTCCTACGGCGCCGCCACGGTCTACTGAGCGCCTCGATCAAGCGACCGGCTTCCTGTGCCGGCCGATTGAGGCCCTGCGGCCGAGAGGGAGCGCGCCGAGGCGCGCCCAGCAACTACTGACGCGGCCGGTAGAACACGGCGGTGAGGACTCCCGCGACCGTGCCTTCGACCGCGTGGTACGCGGAGTCGGCGAGCATCGTGCCGAGCGCGACGTTGTAGGTCGCGTACTCGATGACGCCGCCCTGCAGCGAGTCCCACAGCACGCCGAAGAACAGTCCGAGCAGCGCTCCGGCCGCCGGCTTCGACCAGCGCCGGCCGGTGACGAAGTACGCGTGCACCACCGGGTAGGCGGCCGTCATCATCGCGACGTAGACGGCGAACGCGAGCGCGATGACGGGGACGATGTACTCGGCGCGCTGGACGCCGGGGCCGAGGCCCGCCTTGAAGAGCGGTGCGGCGAGGATTTCGTGGAACACGTAGCCCACGTTGAAGATGACGGCGAACGTGACGACGCCGCCGAGCAGCCGGCGCGGAATGGGTCCCATGCCGGTCACGACGGCCGGGGGCCGTGAAACTCATCGCTGCTCGAAGCAGTAGAGGCGGGCGCGCTGGTCGCAGGTGAGGGCGGCTCCGCTGCTCGCCCACCCGACCGAGGCGCTGCTCGAGCCCTTGAGGCCGGTCTGGGTCATGAGGTTCATCGACCAGGTGCTGCAGTTGGCGCCGGCGAGCCCGCCCGCGGTCGTCCCCGTCCACACGTCGCTCGTGCCGGTGACGGGCAGGCCGTTCTCGTTGCGGTTGATGGGGAAGCCGGGCGCTCCGAGCAGGCTCGCCTTGGTCGCGAAGGCGACCGAGCTCGTGCCGCGCAGGTACCACGGCGACGAGTCCATGAGGCGGTTCGACGCCGACAGCGGCCCCGAGACGTAGGCGCGGAACGACGCGGACATTCCCGCGCCCGTCGCCGCGAGGTTGCAGAGGCGGTCGGCCGCGGCCACGCCGAGGTAGCCGATCGCCTGGGCGTCGAAGTCGCCGTGGTACGTGGCGTTGGTGACGAACACCACGGCGCCGCCGGCCGCCCCTCCGGCGGTCGCGCCGCCCGCGGCTCCTCCCGCCATGCCGCCGTCAGGCTCGTCGCCGCCTGCCATGCCTCCGGCAGCGGCACCTCCGGCCGTGTCGCCGCCGGCGGTGGCACCTCCGGCGGTGGCACCTCCAGCCGTGGCGCCTCCGGCCGTACCGCCGGCCGTCGCCATGCCTCCGCTGTCGCCGCCGGCGCCCCCCGCCTTGGGGTCGCAGATGTCGTCGCACGTCACCAGCGTGCAGCCGGCGTGGAGGAGGACGAGCGTCGCAGCGGCGAGGATGACGCGCACGGCTTCCGACGGTAATACGGGTCGAATGATCGTGCGCTGGCGAATCCTCCACAGCTCCTTCGACCAGGAGGAGTACGAGCGCACGCTCCCGGCTACCGGAAGATTGCGACTGACCGACGCGACGCGCCCGACGGCCGACGGGAGAGCGGCGGCCGGTTGTGCGCCATTGCTCGCCGGTCGCGCCTCTGCGCTTCGTTCATGCGCCGACCGACCGACGCGACGCGACGGCCACGCAGCCGGCCGGCGTTACCAGGCACCTCTGCGACTTGCTGGCGTCATCGCATCGTCCGGCGCCGGAGGATCTGCAGCGGCAACCTCTAACTTTGTCCCGTTTACGTCGGGCGGCGACGAGTTTCGGGCAAAGTTATCGGTCGTCTTCCGCTCCCTGCGCTCGCTACTGGACGCGCAGCTCTTCGAGCGACTTCTTCCACCGCGCGCGCCACCACTTCGGCCAGTCGCTGACCTTCGCCTTCGGCTTCACGAGCTTCTCGAGCACCGCGACCGCGGCCGGCTTCGACGGCGCCAATCGCACGAGGCCCGGCAGCGCCGCGCGCCCGAGCTCGAGCAGCTTCGCCTCGTCACCCTTCTCGAGCAGCGCGTCGATCGACGCGGGCAGGCACTGCCACTTCTCGACGTCGAGGTGAGCGACGCGGAACTTCTCTTCGCTCTTCTGCCGCTTGCCGCCGGCCTCGAGCTCGATGACCCTGCCCTCGAGGAACACGGCGCCCTTGCAGTCGAAGTCCTTCGGCACGTAGGCGACCGTCTGCGCGTTGCCGGGGACCTCGAGGTAGATGTGCTTCTTGCCCTCGACGCCGCCGACCGGGTGCTGCGCGATGATGGTCGCGACCGCGCCGTCGAGCACGACGTCCTTGCCGATCTCCTGGTACAGCGACACTTCACCGGGCGAGAGCTTGAGGGCCATGAGCGTCACCAGCGCGAGCATGCACGGACGGTTACCACGCCGGCGCCCGCTCGACGAACGCGACGAGCTCCGGCCACGCGCGCTTCAGCCCGTCGGGAGACGCCTCGCCGTACAGCGCGACGCGGTCGACGTGCCGCCGCTCGGCCGTGAGCTGCTCGATGCAGAGCGCGTCGAGCGTGCGCGCGAGCGCTCCGACGGTGCCGCCGAGCTGCTTCACCTCGAAGATGCCGAGCTTCGTTCGCGCGCCCGCGGCGTCGCCGGCCCGGGCGAGGAGGATCGCCTCGGTGAGCGCCTGGCGGCCGGGGTCGCCCGTGCCCGCCGGCACCGCGGCGAGCTTCTGACGCGCCTCCGCGGCCCGTCCCAGCAGCGCGAGCGTGAGCGCCTGGTGCTCAGGCAGCAACGCGGCGAGCTCCTCCGGCTGCCGCTTGTTCGTGAGCCTGACAGCGGCCTCGAGGTCGTTCAGCGCCTCGTCGAGCTTCCACAGCTGCAGCCGCGCGACTCCGGTGTTGAACGGGCCGGCCGGCTGCTTCGACTGCTCGCGGCGGTACTTGTCGAAGTACTCGAGCGCCTGCAGGTAGCGACCCTGGTTGAGCAGCCGCGCGCCTTCGTGCGACGCCGCGTGCCGCTTCTGCAGCGCGCGCAGGAAGAAGACGAAGAAGAGGAACAGGAAGACGATCGGCAGCCACTGCAGGACGACGCTGCTCCACGCCGACTCGGCGTGCCCGGTGCGCTCCGAGACCGGCTCCGGCGCCGCTCCGTCCGACGGAGCGTGCTGGAACACCTGGTAGAACGCCACGAACAGCACGATCAGCACGACCCAGAGGATGATCGTCTTCACGGAGTTGCTCATGGGCCGGCCTGTCTAGCAGTAGTCTGTGCGCCATGATCCGCGCATCCCTGCTCCTGCTGCTGCTCGCGACGTCCTGCGGCACCGCCCCGACCAGCTGTCAGACCCCGACCTCGTGCGCGTGCACGACCGGCACGTGCAACACGACCTGCGGCGCGGGCTGCAACGTCGCCTGCACCACGACTGCGACGTGCGTGGTCGCCGCGGGTGGCAACGCGAACGTCGCGTGCTCGAACGGCGCGACGTGCAACGGCACGACCGGCGCCGGGTCGACCGTCGCGTGCAGCAACACGTCGGTCTGCGACATCATCGCGGCAGGCAGCGTCATCGCGACCTGCTCGAACGCGGCGAACTGCAGCATCGACGGCGCGGGTGGGAGCTCGCTCTCGTGCAGCAACACCTCCGAGTGCGACCTCGAGTGTAAGAGCGGCACGTGCACGATGACGTGCAGCGACGCGGCGAAGTGCCGCTGCCAGGGCGACTGCACGATGACGTGCTCGGGCGGGCAGCCGGCGACGTGCCCCGACGGCCGAAAGGTCTGCGGCCGCAGCTGCTAGCTTGCAGGGCCTCGGAAAGCCCGCCGTCGCCTGCCGGCCCGGCGGTCGTGCGCGGCCAGCGAAGCCGCTGAGCGAAGCAGGGCCGCCGGCTCATGCGACTCCCGACGTCGACAACCATCAGTCGACTCAGAGCGACACGCCGACGACGAGCGGCACCTGGATCTCGGCCTCTTCGTCGCCGTCGAACGGCGGGAACACCATGCGCTTCGCGCGCTGCATCAGGCACGAGCCCCAGTCGCTGGCCTCGTGCACCTTCGGCGAGATCGCCGCGCCCTTCACCGCGCCCGACGGCGCCACCGTCACCGCCATCGCCACCTTGCCCACCTTCAGGTTCGGGTTCCGCCGCAGCCCCGACTCGATGCAGTCTTGAAACGCCATCTGCGAGTGCGCGACGACCTTCGCGGCCTCGCCCTCGTCGAGCCCGCCCGCATGCGCCTTCGGCGCGTTGTCGTCGTCGGCGCGCACGCGCGGGCCTTTGTCCTTCTTCTCGGTGTCCGCGTAGAACGCGCCCAGCGAGCCGGTCACGCCGCCCATCTTCTCGCCCTTGCCGGGCCCGGTGCCCTTGCGCGCCCCGAGCCCGACGTCGACGTCGCCCGAGCCCTTCGCGCCAGCGAGGGGCGACTCCGCGCGCTTGCGAGCCTCGGCGCGCGCCTTCGCCTCGGCGCGCTTCTGCGCCGCCTTGCCCGACAGCACGTCGCCGAGCGCCGACACGCCCTCGCCCGAGAAGAACGACTGCTGCACCTCTTCGCCCTGCTCGTTCACCACCGTGACCGTCACGACCTTGAACGTCGACGAGAGCAGAAACAGGATGCCGATGGGCAGGCCGATGATGCCCACGACGAACAGCGCGATCTTCCACGGCGGGTTGCGCTTGTTCGCGCCCGACTGGTTGATGAAGTGCCGCGTCACCTCGCCGATGGCGTTCGGATCAGACGGCGGCGCCGACGGAGCGTCGGGCACCTTCGCCAGCGACTCCTCGCCTGCGGCCTGCGCCTTCTCGATCATCTCGGGGGTGACCTCGAAGACCTGCTGGCACGACTTGCACTTCACCCGCAGCTTGATGCCGGGCACCGCCGAGCCCGCCGGCAGCACGTAGGCCTTTCCACAGCTCGTGCAGGAGACGTTCACGCTGCCGCACAGCATAGTGCTACGACCTTCGCTCATGAAGCGTCTTGGCCTCGCCCTCGTCCTCGTCGCGTGTGGTGGAACTCCGGTGGTGAAGCCGCCGGTCGTCGTCGCCCAGTTCGAGCCCGCGCTCGCCGAGCCCAAGCTGCCGCTGCCGAACCTGCTCGCGATCGACCCCGACACCCAGCTCATCGACGCCGCCGACCCCGAAGGCGCCAACGACGCCGAGAAGGCGTTCTACGCGTGGCTGCGCACGCTGAGCGGCTTCCCCGTGACGAGCCTCGCGACCGTCGAGTTCAGCGGCGAGCTCAACCCCGAGACCGTGAACGCGACGACGGTGAAGCTGTGGAGCCACGCGGGCGGCGCGGTCGCTCCGCTCACGCCGAGGTCGGTCGCCTACGACGCCGACAAGAGGCAGGTGAAGGTCGACTTCGACTGGCTCGCGGGCAGCACCTACAGCGTCACCGTGATGGGCGGCGCCAACGGCGTGAAGGGCGCGAACGGCGAGGCGGTGGTCGGCACCGCGGCGCTCGACCTGTTGCGCGTGAACTACCCGCTCGTGTCGTGCAGCGACCTGAAGGACATGGCGTGCCGCAGCACGAACCCGGGCATCCGCGGCAAGACGTTCGACGACGAGCGCAAGAAGGCAGTGAAGATGGAGACCGCGCGCCTTCTGGCGAAGCCGGTGCTCGAGGCGATCGAGGCGGGCGGCACTCCGCGCGAGAGCCTCGCCGCGCTGTGGACCTTCCGCACCCAGGGCGCCGCCCTCACGAAGCCGATCGTCGCGTTCGAGCCCGCGATCCGCGCGATTCCGTTTCCCTGCGATGCGCTGCTCGAGAACGGCCGGGTCTCGCTGCCCGAGGAGGCCGGCGACGACGACCTCACGCGCCAGACGAAGGCCGAGCTCGAGAAGCTCGACGGGTTCTCGACGACCGGCTCGATCGTGACCGAGCGCGACTTCGACCTCGGAGCCGTAGGCATCGGCCTGCAGGCCTCGACGCTCGACGCGACGCAGTTCCTGCTGCTCGACCTCGACGCGAACGGCGCGGTGACGCCGTTCACACTGATCAAGCGCACCGGGCCTGATCAGATCGTACTGCGGCCCGTTCGTGCGCTGCGCAGCCACCACCGCCATGCGGTGCTGTGGCTCAAGGGCGCGAAGACGACCGACGGCCGCGACATCGGGCCGGCGCCGGCGCTCGCGATGCTGGCGGCGGGCGCTCCGTTCACGAGCGACGACGGGAAGAGCCGCATCCGCACGCTCGACGACTCGCGCGCCGCGGACCTCGAGCGGCTGCGCAAGTCGGTGGCCGCGGCGGTGGCGGCCGCCGACGCGAGGAGCATCGCGCGCGGCGACCTCTTGCACGCCTGGTCGTTCACGACGCTGACGACGGGGCCGACGCTGGCGGAGCTGGCGAAGAAGCCGGTGGAGTGGAACCTGCCCACCGCGGTGAGCGACGTGGGGCCGCTGACGCAGGCGAACCAGCTCACGCTGATCTCGACGTTCAGCGGCATGGACTTTCACTCGCAGGTTCGCGAGGGCCGCGAGGGCACGTTCATCACCGGCAACGCGCTGAAGCTCGACGGCGCCGAGCTCGACCTGACGGATCCGATGAACCCGGTCTCGGTCGACACCGAGGGGCCGTTCACCGAGGCGACGCTGGCGAGCCCGCGGCAGGAGGCGCTCAAGTTCATGCTGGTGCTGCCCAGGACGCCGAAGAACGCCGACGGGCGCATCCCCATCATCGTGTTCCAGCACGGCATCACGCGCTTCCGCCGCGACTCGCTGTTCATCGCGAACTCCATCGCGCGGGCGGGCTACGCGCTGCTCGCGATCGACCACCCGCTGCACGGCGACCGCAGCTACTGCACCGCCGACGCCGACTGCGCGACGGGCATGACGTGCACCGGGCACCGCTGCCCGCCGGGCGGGTATCGCATCGTGCAGGGGCCGGAGGGCCTCTTGGGGACTCCGGCGATCACGGGGCTGAAGTTCAGCTCGACGACGAACCTGGCCGCGACGCGCGATCAGATCCGCCAGCTGGTCATCGACACCGCGCAGCTCGTGCGCGTGGTGAAGGACACGACGGCCGGCATCGGCTCGCTGAACGTCGACGACCCGGCGACCGCGGCGGTGACCGAGCGGCTCGACGTCACCGAGCTCGGGTACATCGGCATGTCGCTCGGCAGCGTGATGGGCTCGCTGGCGGTGGCGGGCAACCCCGAGGTGACGCGCGCGGTGTTCAACGTGGGCGGAGCGTCGCCGGCCGACATTCTCACGCAGGCGCAGGTCGCGTTTCTCGCGGAGAAGAAGACGCGGCTCGATGCGTACCTGATGGCGGCGCGCGGCATCGCGCCGGGCACGCAGCGGTACGAAGACTTCTACGACGTGGCGCGGTGGATGCTCGACCGCGCGGACGTGCAGAACTTCGGCCGCAACTGGATCGACGAGCCCCTGCCGATGTACCCGAAGAAGAAGATCTTCATTCAGTGGGTGGAGAACGACCCGTGGATTCCGAACACGACGACGCGGCTGCTGATCGACAGCATCGACCGCGCGAGCGCTCCGATGAGCTTCGGGGAGCACATGTGGGCCGGGGCCGCCTCGGGCAACCACGGCTTCCTGATGGACCCGTCGTTTCCCGGCGTGCTGATGGCGCAGGATGAAGCGGTGCAGTGGATCAGCGCACCGTAGAAGTCGGTGGTTGGTGGTTGGTGGTCGGTGGTTGAGCCGGCGGTTGGCTCAGTCGTACGGGTCTTCCCACTCGCTGATGTCGGACTCCAGGTAGGGCCCGTCCATCACGCCGTCGGGGAGCACGCTGCCCTCGAGGTCGCGGCCGTTCTCGTCGTTGTCTTCCTGCACGTACTCGAGGTCGCGCTGCTTGCCGTCGGGGTCCGCCACGACGAGCACGTCGGGCCTCACCTGCTTCACGACGACGACGTCTTCGGCGGTGCCTTCGCCGGCGACCGCGAGCTCCCAGCCCACGCGCGGCGCCTTCGGCGCGACCACCACCTTGCGCTTGCCCACCGCGCGCCAGCGGACCCGGCGGCGAATGCGCCGGCGCACGCGGCGGAACCGGCGCCGGCGACGCTGGCGGCGCTTCTTGCGCTTGAGCCGGCTGCGCGCGAACGCCTCGAACGGCAGCAGCGCCCCGAGCACCAGGAGCAGATCGCGGCGACGCATGACGACCGAAGCCTACCGCGCAATGATGCGGCGCCGTGAGGGTGCTCACCGTGTGCGCGGCCGCCGCCGTGCTGCTGCTGCCGAGAGGAGGCGCTACGAGCGGCTCGACCCAGGTTTCCGCCGGCGGCCCGTACCACCGCATCGTGCTGTCGACGCCGAGCATGATCTTCCAGGACACGGCCGAGGAGCAGCAGTTCCACCGCGAGGCGCGCGCCGAGCTCGAGGCCAAGCTGGCGGCGCAGCGCAAGAACATCGAGCGCAACGTCGCCGCGCTGCGCCGCGAGCACGAGCTCATCGCGTACAAGGCCGAGCTGCCGCTGGTCACCGAGTACGATCTCGAGGCCGTGAAGGGGCCGTGCCGCATGATGTTCGCGATCTCGTTCCCCGACCTGGGGTCGCTCGAGCTCGCGTTTGCCGCTCCGCCTTCGAAGAAGACGTGGGAGGCTGTGGCCGCGCGCGTGCGCGTGCTGTTCACCGAGGAGGCGATGAGGCCATGAACTTCAGGAAGGTGACGCCGGTGTTGGTGGTCGAGCGCATCGAGCCGTGCCTGCCGTTCTGGGAGGCGCTGGGTTTCGAGAGGACGGTCGAGGTGCCGCACGAGGGGGCGCTCGGCTTCGTGATTCTGCTGCTCGACGGCGTCGAGGTCATGTACCAGACGGTCGCGAGCGTGAAGGCCGACGTGCCGAACGCGGCGCGCGCGAGCACGGCGATGCTCTACATCTCGGTCGACTCGCTCGAGCCGATCGTCGGCAAGCTCGGCAACGCCGAGGTGGTGCACGCGCGGCGGAAGTCGTTCTACGGGGCCGATGAGATCTTCGTCCGCGAGCCGGGCGGCAACGTCGTCGGCTTCGCGGCGCTCCCGCCTGCCTGAAGCCTCGTCCCCGCCGGCGCGTGCAGGCTCGTGGCCCGGAAAAAATGGATGCGTCGGAGCCGCAGCGATGTTCGTAGAAAACTACGAAGAGCGCGATGTGCCCGACACACCCCGTTTCCGGCGGCAGCCAGGGCACCCGCAGGGGGAAAGCCAGCCGTCGTGCCTGTCGGCCGTCGGTCGTGCGCGGCCCCTGCGCAGCCCGAAGGGCGCCCAGCGGGCGCGCCGTCAGGCGCTGCGCGGAGCGGGGCCGCCGGTGGAAGCGAGCTCCCGCGTCAGGTCGGCGGCGCTCACCTCGGCAGCTCGACGCCGAGCAGGCGCATCAGCGGCAGCGCATGCTGCACGACGCCGGCAGCTTCGCCGGGTCGATGAAGTCGGCGCACGCCTGCGCCTTGCGCTCGTTCGAGCACGCGGACGCCTGGCTCAGGTCGAACGTCTTGCCCTCATCGGCGCCCGTGCAGAGATCGTTCTGCGTCATCTTCTCGTCGCACTTCGCCAGCGCGGCGACCTTCGTGCGGCAGTCGTCGAGGCTCGTGCCGTACGCGCCGCGAAAGCCCTCGCTCGTCTTCACGGCGTCGGGCTCGCACTCGTAGCGGCGGGTGCACTCGAGGTCGACGCCGCGGTGGCACAGCTCCGGCGGAGACGGAACGCAGGCGACGAACAGCAGGGCGAACACGAAGCGCATCGACGCGCCGCTCATAGCTGGGCCGCAGCCGCCGGGTCCAGCCAGAGCCGCACCACGTGCTCGGCCTCTCTCAGCACGCGGCCGACGGGCAGCTGGGAGTCGGGCTTCAGCGCCTCGGCGATCATCTTCGCCTTCGCCTGGCCGGCCACCATCACCCAGACCTCGCCCGCCGAGCAGATCTCGGGAAGCGACAGCGTCAGCCGCCGAGGCGGCGGCTTCGGCGAATCGTCGACCCCGAACGCGCGGCGCTTCGTCTCGTCGAGCCCCGGGTGCCCGGGAAACAGCGACGCCACGTGGCCGTCGGGCCCCACGCCGAGCAGCGCCACGTCGAGCGGGCGCGGGAGCTTCGCTTCGTACTCCGAGGCCGAGTGGAACGGGTGCGCGACGGCCGGCACCTTCGAGAGCCACAGCTCCTGCGCGGCCTTGAAGTTCGAGTCGGGGTGGTTCTGGGGAACCATGCGCTCGTCGACCCACCAGACGTGCACCCGCGACCAGTCGAGCGAGGCCTCGATGAACGACGGGAAGAGCAGCGTCGCGACCGAGCCGCCGGGCACCGCGATGTGAAACGCGCCGCGCGCCTCGAGAGCCCAGGAGGCGGCGCGGCCCAGCCTGAGGCGCGCCTCCATGGCGAGGTGACTCTCACTGGCGACCAGCAGCTCCACTGCCTCGGGCTCTTAACGCCCGAGTCCAGAGCGCGTCGAGCGAGTAACGCCCGGGCCCCGCGACGGCGAGCAGCACCGCGATGCACGCGTAGATGCCGGCGAGCTCGAACGAGCCACCCTTCGTCACATGCCGGTGCACCGCGACCACCATCGTGCAGAAGATGCCGAAGCACGCGAGCGGCGTGAGGAGCCCGAGGATGAGCGCGATGCCTCCGCCGAACTCGGAGACGGCCGCGAGCAGCTGAAAGAACGCCGGCGCGGCGTCGCCGCCCTTGTCCATCCAGTGGAGCGGGTTCTGAATCTTGCCCCAGCCGTGCGTGACGAACGCGGCGCCCGTACCGACGCGGAGCAGGGCGAGCACGGCCGAGAGCGGGCCCTCTCGCTGCGGAATCAGCTTGTCCCACGTCACGATCCAGGAATAGCACCTCGGCCTCATGTTGCTCGTAGGAGACATCGGCGGCACCAACACGCGCGTGGCGGTGCTCCCTGAGAAGGGCGGCACGCCGGTTCACGAAGCGCGCGTGCCGAGCCAGAAGCACGCGACGTTCACGCTCGCGCTGAAGGCCGCGCTGGCCGGCACGAAGTTCAAGTTCAGCGCCGCGTGCTTCGGCATCGCGGGGCCCGTGATGAACAACCGCTGCGTCGCGACGAACCTCCCGTGGGTCATCGACGGCGGCGCCCTGGCGCGCTCCTTCAAGATTCCGAAGGTGCGGCTGGTGAACGACCTCGTCGCGCTCGCGCACGGCGCGCTGAACGCTCCGAAGAAGCTGCTCATGCCGCTGAACGGGCCGGCGCTGCCGAAGCCGAAGGGCCAGAACCTCGCCATCCTCGCGGCGGGCACCGGCCTCGGAGAGGCGGCGCTCGTCTGGGACGACGAGACCGGGCGGCACGTGTCGCTGGGAACCGAGGGCAGCCACGGCGACTACGCTCCGCGCGAGCCGATCGAGGAGGAGCTGCGCGTGTTCCTCGCCGCCCGCCACGGCCGCGTCAGCACCGAGCGCGTGGTCAGCGGGCCCGGCTTGAAGGCGCTCTACGAGTTCTTCCGCGACGCGAAGAAGCTGCCCGAGCACGAGGCGCCGGCGACGGGCGCGGACGTCGACTTCAGCGCCGAGGTGACGCGCCTCGCGCTCGCAGACGCGAACCCGTGCGCGCGGGCGGCGGTCGACCTGTTCACCCGCGCGTACGGCGCCGAGGCCGGCAACGTGGCGCTGCGGTACATGGCGACCGGCGGCATCTACATCGCGGGCAACATCTCGCAGGTTCTCGCGGCGCGGCTGAAGTCGCCGATGTTCCGCGACGCGTTCATCACGAAGGGCCGCTTCTCGCCGATGCTCGAGACCCTGCCCGTCGCGCTCGTCATGGAGACGGGCATCGGGCTGCGCGGCGCCGCCGCTCTGGCGCAGCGGCTGTGAATCCGGCTGTCCGACGCTCGGCGAAGGTGGCAAGTTCGGCACCTTCATCTCTTCCGTGAACAGGGGACACTCATGGCGCTGACGAAACCCGCACCCGACTCGGCCGACGTGGGCCTCGTGGGCCTCGCGGTGATGGGCCAGAATCTGGTGCTCAACATGGCCGACCACGGCTTCAAGGTCGCCGTGTACAACCGCACCACGGCGACGACCGAGCGCTTCGTGAGCGAGAACCCGCCCTCGGTGTTCGGGGCGCAGGGCGGTGGGCTGGTGCCGGCGGCCGAGCTGAAAGACTTCGTGGCGAGCATCAAGCGGCCGCGGCGCATCGTCATCCTGGTGAAGGCGGGCGGCCCGACCGACGCGGTCATCGACTCGCTGACTCCGCTGCTCGACAAGGGCGACGTCGTCGTCGACGGAGGCAACGCGCTCTTCACCGACACGATGCGCCGCGAGAAGGCGCTCAACGACAAGGGCCTCTTCTTCGTGGGCAGCGGCGTCTCGGGCGGCGAAGAGGGCGCGCGGTTCGGCCCCTCGCTGATGCCGGGCGGGCACCGTGACGCGTGGAAGCTGCTCGAGCCGGTGTGGGTCGCGTGCGCCGCGAAGGTCGACGAGAAGACGGGCAAGCCGCTGGAGGGCGCGAAGCCTGGCAAGCCGGTGCAGGGCGGCGTGCCGTGCACCACGTACATCGGGCCGAACGGCGCGGGCCACTACGTGAAGATGGTGCACAACGGCATCGAGTACGCCGACATGCAGCTCATCTGCGAGGCGTACGACATCTTGCGGCACGGCCTGGGCCTGGGCGCCGAGCAGATCTCGAAGGTGATGCGGGAGTGGAACCAGGGCGACCTCGACTCGTTCTTGATCGAGATCTCGGCCGACGTGCTCCAGCAGAAGGACCCGGTGACCGGCGCTCCGTTCGTCGACGTGGTGCTCGACGCAGCCGGGCAGAAGGGCACCGGCAAGTGGACGAGCGTCAACGCGCTCGACCTCGGCGTGCCGACGGCGACCATCGCCGAGGCCGTGTTCGCACGGTGCATCTCGGCCCTGAAGGAAGAGCGCGTGCGCGCGAGCGAGGTGCTGAAGGGGCCGAAGGCGGCGAGCGAGCTGAAGGTGACGGTCGAGGCCGTGCGCGACGCCCTGTACTGCAGCAAGCTGTGCGCGTACGCGCAGGGCTTCGCGCTCTACTCGGCGGCGTCGAAGGAGTACGGCTGGAACCTCGACCTCGCCTCGATCGCGCAGATCTTCCGCGGGGGCTGCATCATCCGCGCGCGCTTCCTCCAGAAGATCACCGAGGCGTACCAGCGCAAGCCGTCGCTCGAGAACCTGCTGCTCGACCCGTACTTCGCGGAGCAGGTCGCGAAGGCGCAGGCGAACTGGCGCAGCGTGGTGGCGAAGGCCGCGCTCGACGGAGTGCCCGCCCCCGCGTTCTCGTCGGCGCTCTCGTACTTCGACAGCTACCGCCGCAAGACGCTGCCCGCGAACCTGCTGCAGGCGCAGCGCGACTACTTCGGCGCGCACACCTACGAGCGCGTCGATCGCCCGCGCGGCCAGGCCTTCCACATCGACTGGCCGGACCCGAAGCGCCCCGAGCTCAAGGCCTCGGAGCTGGGCATGTCGCGCTGAGCGGCCGCCGTGAGATGAGTGACGACCCGAAGAAGAAGGATCCCGCGTTGGATCAAACGCTGACGGATCCCCTTCCGACGGCGTCGTCGACGCTCGCGTCGATCAAAGCTGTGTCCATCAAAGCCCCGACGCTGCAGGACCCCGTCATCGGCGCGAACGTCGAGGGCTACGTGGTGAAGGCGCGGCTCGGCGCCGGCGGCATGGGCATCGTGTACGAGGGCCACCACGAGGTCATCGGCAAGCGCGCCGCCATCAAGGTGCTGCGGCCCGAGTACGCCGAGAACCCGGAGCAGCTCGCGCGGCTCGTCTCCGAGGCGCGCGCCGTGAACCAGGTCGGGCACCGCGGCATCATCGACGTCTTCGCGTACGGCCAGCTGCCCGACGGCCGCCAGTGCATCGTCATGGAGTACCTCGACGGCCAGCCGCTGGAAGACGTGCTGAAGGCGCTCAAGTCGAAGGGCCAGCTGATGCCGCTGGCCGAGGTGCTCGAGATCCTCGACGAGGTGCTGTCGGCGCTGAACGCGGCGCACCAGGCCGGCGTCGTGCACCGCGACCTCAAGCCGTCGAACATCTTCCTGGTGCGGCAGCGCGACGCGCGGTTCGTGAAGCTGCTCGACTTCGGCATCGCGAAGCTCGGAGCGCTGGGCGGCGCCACGCCGGTGTCGCGCGCGAGCATGATCGCGGGAACGCCCACGTACATGGCGCCGGAGCAGGCGCGCGGAGCGGCCGCAGCCCCGACGATGGACCTGTACTCGGTCGGCATCATCGCGTTCGAGATGCTGTGCAACGCGCCGCCGTTCGACTCGGACTCGGTGATGGGCATGCTGATGATGCACGCCGAGGGCAGGCCGAAGAAGCCGTCGCAGCTGCGCAGCGAGGTGCCCGACGCGGTCGACGAGCTCGTGCTGCGGCTGCTCGCGAAGTCGCCGGCCGAGCGCTTCCGCTCGGCGGAGCATTGCCGCGCCGAGGTGGTGCGGCTGAAGGCGCACCTGAAAGACCCGGCGGCCCCGCGGACGCTGCAGGACGAGCCCGGCGTGCCCTCGGTGCAGTCCGAGATTCTGGCCATCTCGCAGCAGGTCGAAGACCCGCAGAGGGTGAAGGCGACGCTGATTCAGCCGGACGCGCCTGCGAAGCAGCATCCCCAGACCGTGGTGCTGCCGAAGCGCGCGGAGCCGGCGCCAGAGCCGGCGCCAGCGCCGCCGCCGCGGCGAAGCCCCTTGCCGGTTTTCGTGCTGGCCGCCGTCGCCGGCGCGCTGTTCGTCGCGGCCGCGTTCGTGATGCTCAGCCCGGCGCCACAGCAACCGGTGGTGGTGGCAGAAGCGCCGAAGCCGAAACCGAAGCCGCCTCCACCGCCGCCGGAGCCGGTGAAAGCGCCGGAGCCCGCACCGGAGCCGACGCCGCCTCCGCCGCCTCCTCCTCCTCCGACTCCTGCTCCGGTCGTCGCGAAGGTAGCGCCGCCGCCGCCTCCTCCTCCGAAGGCCGCCATTCAGGGCGCGGGGCTGCTGGGCCGCGTGAAGCGCCTCGAGGCGCGCATCGACAAGGCGCACCAGGGCGGCGCCGACGTGGCGCTGTACCTGAAGCAGGTGCAGCGCATTCGCGAGAAGCTCGAGGCGGGCCCGCTCTCGGCAGACGACCGCACGCGGGTCGAGGTCGCGCTCGACAACCTCGAGAAGAGCGCGGACTACTAATCGCCGCTACGGCGCGAACCAGATGCTCGACGTCGCCGCGTCGATGCGCAGGCGCCGGTTGCCCATCGTCGTCAGACCATACAGCCCGTGAATCGCGCCGGCGTCGAGCAGCCGGTTCGAGTCTTCGAACGAAGGGAACCGCTGTGCCCGCAGCACGGGAATCGTCCGCGTCGCGTGACCGGGCGCCGCGAGCGCCGCCGTCCCGAGCCAGAAGACGAGCGGGTTCCCGTACGCGTCCTGCGTGTGCCACGGCTCGTCTGTGGGCCCGCCGTCCTGCCCGAGCCACAGCGTGTGCGGCGCGCCGGTGTCGAACCCGAGCCGCACGTCGTGCCCATCGAGCTGCACGCGCACGAACAGGTAGCCGTAGATGTTCTCGTACTGCAGCCGCGACCACCCGGCCGGCACCGGCGTCGCCGGCGTCCGCGCCGCGCGTCCCGCCAGGTCGAGCTCGCGCTCCCGCTCCAGGAACCAGTCGGCCCCGAGAATGCCGACGACCGGCCGGCCCGCCGGGCCCGACTCGTTGATGGAGTACGGCCGGCCAATCACCGGCCGCTGCTCGCACCCGAGCCCGACGCTGCCCGCCGGCGCCCCGTCGGGCCCGCCGTCGAGCACGGTGAGAAACGTGTGCTGGCTGCCGGTGTCGACGAGCAGCGCGACGTCGCGCCCGTCCACCGTCGCGTACGCATACGCGCGCGTCGGACCCCGCGCGTCGAGGGTGACCACCAGCGGCACCTCGGGCAGGCAGCCCGCATCGACGAACGTGCCGGCGTCGAAGCCCGCGTCGAAGCCCGCGTCGTGACCGGCATCGAGGCCGGCGTCACGCCCCGCATCCAGGTCGAGCCGCGGCAGCAGCGTCGGAGCGCCGCTCCCCCGGGGAAGGAGCTCGCCGGGCAGCTCGCCCATACAACCCGCCAACACGAGAACGGCCCAGAAACGCATCGCGCGCCTCGAGGCAAGCCAGGGGCCAACTCCCACGCTCGTGGAGTCACGGGCTTGGCATCCTCAGCGCCTCAACAAACTGTGGCTCCTGCTAGCGTGACGGGCGATGACCGCCTGGCTCGTGGTGTTGACCCTGCTCGCGCAGGCCGACGCTCCGCTCACGCCTCCGCCACCTCCTCCACCGGTCGAGCCGGAGCCGCTGACGCCGCCGCCGATGCCTCCCGACGAGGCGCCGCCGGTCGTGCCCACCGAGCCCGACGACCCGCGGTGGAACGAGCCTCGCTACGAGGGCGGCGTCCCCGACCCCGAGGGGCCCGACGCTCCGAGCATCGGCGTGCGCATCCTCGGCTCGACGGGCTTCGCCGCGCTCGGCGCCGGCGGCCTGACGGCGGGGATTCACTTCGTCAGCCAGTGCCGCACCGGCTTCGGCGGCGGGCTCGAGTGCTTCGCCGCGGGCTTCGTGGTCACGGCGCTCGGCGTGGGTGGAATCGTCTCGGGTGCGTTCGGCGGGCACCGCCTCTTCGGCGGCAAGAGCAACCTCGGGTGGACGTTTCTCGGCGCAGGCGCCGGAGCCGCCATCGGGCTCATCGGCTTCTACCTCGCGGCCGTCGTCATCCGGCCGCGCACCGTCGAGGCGTTCATGCCGGTGCTCGCGGCCTCGGCGCTCGCCGCGGTCGGCGCCGCGTGCACGCTCGAGATCGGCCACGTGCTCATGGTGCGCGAGCTGCGCCGCGGCAAGCGCGTCGGGGTCGCGCCGATGCTGCTACCCGGCGGCGGTGGGCTGGCGATCGCTGGCGCGTTTTAGGGCCACGGCCGCCGCGACCGCCTTCTACAGCTCGCGCGACATCAGCAGGCGGAGCTTGCCGCTCTTCTTGCTGACGACGGTGGCGACGGTCGTGAAGCCGTTGGCGCGGTAGAAGCTGACGGCCGACGAGTTCGCGGGGTCGACGCGGAGCGCGACGGTCTTGCGGTTCATGTCGCGCGCGACCTTGAGGCCCTGGTCGAGCAGCTGGCGGCCGACGCCCTTCTTGCGCAGCTCGTGCTTCACGACGATGTTGCGCATGTACGAGGCGCCGGGCACGGGGCCGTCGCGCTCGACGGTCACGTAGCCGACGACCACGTTGTCGACCTTGCCGACCGAGATGTACGGGCGGAGCTTGGTGAGCGCCTCCATGGACTCGGGCGGCGTCTCGCCGCGGTCTTTCCACGGCCCGCTCGAGGAGCGCAGCTGCGCGAGCGTCTGCATCTCCTCGTCACTGGGTTGGCTGAACTTCACAAGTCCGGTGAAGTCTCTCGTCGTGTCGAATGTCGGCGGCACAGACGGGGTCGTGCTTCCTGGCTCCACCTGCTTGTTCGTCGTCAAAGCGACACCTCCTCCACGTTGCGGCCCACGGTCCTGATCCTAATCACCGTTACGAACAGTTCGCACGTGTGTTCCTGTTCCCACACCTACCTGCGCGCACAGCAGACGCACTTGCTGACGTACGCGGGTTTGTGGTGCAAATTCTCGGGACCGTGCAACTGAACCACGCTCAGCGCGAGCTGACGGTCAAGATCGTCTACTACGGGCCGGGCCTCTCTGGGAAAACGACGAATCTCCAGATGGTGCACCAGCGCACGAGCCCCGACGTCCGGGGCCGGCTGCTCACCGTCGAGACGCACGATGATCGCACCCTCTTCTTCGATCTTCTGCCCGTCTTCTTCTCCACGTCCTCCGGCTTCAAGGTGAAGGTGAAGCTGTTCACCGTCCCGGGACAGGTGATTCACAACGCGACCCGCCGCATCGTGCTGCAGGGGGCCGACGCCGTGGCGTTCATCGCCGACTCCCGCCGCTCCGCGGGCCCCGAGAACAACGCCTACTGGAAGAACCTCTACGAGAACATGCGCGAGAACGGGCTCGACCCCGCGCAGGTGCCGCTCGTCATCCAGTTCAACAAGCGCGACCTCCCCGACACCAAGAGCGACGCCGAGATCGAAGAGACGAAGAAGAAAGGCAAAGAGCCCGTCATCGGGGCCATCGCGGTGCGCGGCATCGGAGTGCTCGAGACGCTCCACGCGGTGCTGCAGGTCGCCTACCGATCGCTCGAGGCGCGCGCGAACCTGACGAAGAACATCGGCCTCACCGAGAAGGAGTTCCTCACCCAGATCTTCGCGAACATCGACACCACCGGCACCGAGCTCGAGCGCGACTACCCCGGCAAGAAGGCGGCGAAGTGATGGAGAAGACGCCGCCACGGGGCATCTCGATTCTGCAGCGGAAGCTCTCGCTGTCGGAGATGCTCGACGTGCCGGGCTTCACCGAGGTGGTGAAGAACTTCGTCGAGCTCTACCGCGTGGGCATCAAGGTGTTCGACGAGCGGGGCAGCAAGCTCGCCGACATCAAGATCGGCAACGGCGACTTCTGCGGCTACGTGTTCTCGTTCGCCGAGGGCCGGTCGCGCTGTACCGCCACGGTCGCGCGCGTCAAAGACGGCCCCATCGCCACCACCCACGGCGCGCGCCTGCCGGTGCTCAGCGACGACGACGGGCCGAAGGCCCGCGGCATGGTGACGGTGCCGTGCTTCACCGGCCTGCGCTACCTCATCATGCCGGTGAACTGGGAGGGCGACCCGCTGGGCCGCATCGTGTTCGGGCCGTTTCTGCCCGAGGACATGAAGCAGTTCCCCCAGTCGCTGCTCGACATCTCGACCGGCCTCGACGTGACGAACGCCCAGGCGCTGGTCGAGAAGGTGCGGCGGGCCCCTGAGTCCGCGGTCGTGAAGGTGATTCTGCACTTCGCGACGCTGTTCGACACGATGGTGGCGTCGGGTCAGAAGATGTTCCTGACCTCGCAGATGCACGTCGAGGCGACGCTCGAGTCGAACCGCGATCTGGAGTCGCGCAACGCGCAGCTCGAGGCGATGAACACGAAGCTGAAGGAGCTCGACCGCCTGAAGTCGGCGTTCCTCGCGACGGTGAGCCACGAGCTGCGCACGCCGCTGACCTCGATCATCGGCTACAGCGAGATGCTCGCCGAGGGACTCGCGGGCCCGATGAACCAGGAGCAGGTCGACTACGTCCGCACCATCATGGAGAAGGGCGAGACGCTGCTGAAGCTGATCTCGTCCATCCTCGACATCTCGCAGATCGAAGCCGGCAAGGTGCGGCTGGCGTTCGAGCCGGTGGAGATCTCCGAGATCGTGCACTCGTCGATCTCTTCGGTGAAGCCGCAGGCAGCGAAGAAGGGCGTCGTCGTCGAGGCGAAGATTCCCGACGGCCTGAAGGTGAGGGCGCTCGCCGACAAAGATCGCCTGCGCCAGGTCGTGGTGAACCTGCTCGCGAACGCGGTGAAGTTCACCGGCAAGGGCGGCAAGGTGACCGCGTTTCTCTCCGAGGCGGCGCCGCAGCCGGAGCTGAACGCCGAGGGCTACCGCATCATCGTCGAGGACTCGGGCGTGGGAATACCGGCCGACCAGTTCGACAAGATCTTCCAGTCGTTCTACCAGGTCGACTCTTCGAGCACGCGCGAGTTCGGCGGCGCGGGCCTCGGCCTCTCGATCGTGAAGTCGTTCGTCGAGGGCCACGGCGGCGTCGTGCGCGTGACGAGCGAGATGGGCAAGGGCTCGCGCTTTTCGGCGATTCTGCCGGTGACGCCGCCGCAGCCGGCCGCGCACGTGCCTCCGCCGATGCTGCCGGTGAACGGCTCCGAAGCCGACGATCGTTTCTGAACCGGGAGGGACATGAGGGGGCTGGTCATCAGTGCAGCGGTGCTCGCGGCGATGCCCGCTGCCGCCGCCGAGCGCCAGAAGGTCGTCGTGCTGAGCGTGCAGGCGCTCGACGCCGAGGCCGCCCAGGGTGACGAGACCGCGGCGCAGCGCCTCGCCATCATCGTCACCGAGCAGCTGACGCGCCAGCTCGCGAGCCAGGACGTCGAGGTCATCGGCAGCCGAGACCTCGCGTCGTTGATCAGCATCGAGCGCCAGCGCCAGCTGCTCGGCTGCTCGGACGAGTCGACGAGCTGCCTGCAGGAGATCAGCGATGCGCTCGGGGCTCCGCTCACCGTGACCGGCACGCTGTCGATCGCGGGCAAGGCGATGCGGCTCGACGTGAAGCTGATCCGCACGCGCGACGCTCACGTGCTGTTCCGCGAGGGCACGCCGGTCGAGCGCCGCGAAGACGTGTTCGACGCCCTCGGCCCCATCGCGCGCCGCATCGCCGGCGTCGTTCATGAAGTCGAGCGCGGGCTGCCGGGCGGCACCGGGCCGGCCGCTCAGGCGGGGACCACGAGCATCCGCCTGGGGCCCGTGCTGGTGACCGCGGCGGGGGCGATCGCGCTGGTGGTCGGCGCCGTGCTGTGGGCGCTGCAGGGCGTCGCGGCGAGCAACCTCGCGGCGGGCATCGAGGCAGGGACCGTCGAGATTCGCGCCGCGGTCTCGGCGCGCGACAGCATCTACACCCAGCGCAGCGCGGCTGCGGTGCTGACCGCCGTGGGCATGCCGCTGGCCGCGGCCGGGCTCGCGTGGGGGTTCATCTGGTGAGGCGGGCGCTCGCAGCGCTGCTGCCGCTCGCGTTCATCGCGTGCCCGCCGGTCGAGATCGTCGGCGCGACGTGCGACCCCGGGGTCGGGTGCTTCGACACGGGCCTCGTGTGCCGCAACCGCCGCTGCGTCGTGCCGGACGGAGGCACCGACCCGGTCGACTCGGGCACGACGGTGAACGACGGCGGCAGCGACGGCGGCAGCGACGCCGGGTGCGTTCCGCTCAAGCCGAACGTGATGTGGGTGGTCGACCTGTCGGGCTCGATGGCGAACGCCATCTCTGGCGATGCAGGCCCGACGCGGCTCGAAGTGCTGAAGGAGTCCACGGCGGCGGTGCTGTCGGCGTACGGCTCGACGATGCGGCTGGGGCTCACGACGTTTCCGGTCGACGCCACGTGCGGGCCGCCGTCGACCCCGCAGCTCGACGTCGCGCAGGTGGCCGATACCGACGTGACCGCGCTGCAGAGCCACGCCGACGCGGTCAACGGCGTGCTGCAGACCGCCCCGGTGAGAGGCGGCACTCCGACCGGGCTGACGCTGAGCATGCTGGGCGGCCGCACGACGCTGAACGACGCGAGCCGCCAGAACTGGGTGGTGCTCATCACCGACGGGCTGCCGAACTGCAACCCGGTGAACCCCCACGACTGCGACTCCGGCATGTGCCAGTGCACGATCGTGCCGGCGAGCGGCTGCAACACCCCGCTGTTCTGCACGAACGGGTGCCTCGACCAGTCAGGCACGCTCGGAGCGCTCAGCGCGCTGGAAGCCGGCGGCATCCGCACCATCGTCGTCGGCCTGGGCCCCGAGCTCACCGGCTCGGCGGCGCTCAGCGTGCTCGACACCATGGCGAACGTCGGAGGCTACGAGCGGAAGTGCCCGAACGGCACGAACCCCGAGTGCCGCCCCAGCTCGTGCATCTCGACGACGCGAACCTGCACCGACCACTACTACCTCGCGGGCGACGCCGGAGAGCTGACCGCCGCGCTCGACGAGGTGATGCGCACCTTGAGCGGCCCGCGCTGCCCCTGAGCGACCCAGCGCCTCGATCGAGCGACCGGCTACTGAATCCCGCTCGCGTCGAGCAGCGCGCGCACCACGTCGCGCTGCTTGCCGCCCGCATCGGGCGCGCGGACCTCGCCGGAGTAGAAGCCGAGGAACACGACCGTCGAGCCCGCGTCCGTCACGTTCCGCGTCGACACCGCGAGCCCCGAGTCGGGCGTCGTCTGCGTGAACAGCACCTGCGTCGCCGGCCGCGGGTTGACCAGGGTGAACTCGCAGCAGAACGCGGTGTAGCCGTACGGCACGTGGAAGCCGGGCCCGGTGAACGTCTTCTGCCCCGCCTCGTCGACGTAATCGAAGCCCGCGATGCCGAGCTGCCGGTTCGCGAAGACGTTGTTGAACGACGTCCACGACGGGGTGAAGCGGTAGAGAAACGAGCTGCCCGCGATGACGAACCGCTTGTTGCCGCGGTCGAGCCAGGTGTTGACGGCGGCCTCCTGGTCGGGCGGGAACGCAGCCCAGCCTGCCCAGACGTCGCCGTGGTACCAGATGATCTGGTCGTACGCGTCGAGCAGCGCGAGCGGCGTCTGCCCGCCGTCGCTCTCGGTGTACGGCATCACGAGCCGGTCGAACGCGATGCCGCGCTGGCTCAGCGCGTCGAACCACGCCTCGTCTTCGTCGCTCGTGAGGATGCCGCCCTGGTTGGCCCCCGACGAGTCGTCGTCGACGACGAGCAGCGGCGCCGGGGCTCGCGGAACGACGGTGAACGGCACCTCGGCGAGGTACGCGCCGCCTCCGGCCTGGTAGAGCGCGACGCTGAGCGCGATGGGCCCGCCATCGCCCGGGAAGGGCACCGTGACGATGAGCTCGGACTCGTCGAACGGGAAGTCGTTCGAGGTGAAGTCGTGCACCAGGCCCGACGGCCCGCCGTCGGCGGTGAAGAGGAACAGCTCGAGGCTGTCGAAGTTGAACGTCGGCTTCGAGACCTCGAGGTAGCCGATCGCGACGCTGCCCGGCGCGGCCGTCAGCGGCGCGTTGAGCATGCGAATCGCCCAGCCGCCGTCGGTCACGAAGCCGCCCGCCGTCGCGAAGCCGCCCGCCGTGCCCATGCCGCCGGCCGTCGCGCCGCCCGCTGTCGCCATTCCACCCGCGCGGCCTCCCGCCATGCCGCCGGCGGTGGCCGCTCCTCCCGCGGTCGAAGAGCCGCCCGCGGTGCCGCCGGCGGTCTGGCCTCCACCCGCGGTGGTGCTGCCCCCCGAGACTCCGCCGCCTGCGGTCGCGGAGCCGCCTGCGCTGCTGCCGCCGCTCGTGCCGCCGACCACGCAGATGCCCGCGTCGATGCACTCACCGAGCGCGCCCTGAAAGTCGTGACACGCGAGCAGCAGGAGCCCGCCGGTGAGCGCTCGGCGCGTCATCTAGGGGCGGCTCCCGAACAAGAGCAGGGCGAGGCCGGCGACGAGCGCGACGGCTCCGACGGCGACGAGCACGGCGCCGGCCGTTTGAAACGCGCTGCCGGTGCCGGCGATGACCTCGGCCGACGACAGCGAGAACATCCCGGGCATGCCGCGGGTGAGCTGCTGGTACGAGCTCTCGGACAGGCCGAAGAACACGATGCCGGTGACGAGCGATGCTCCGCCGAGCGCGAGTGGAATCGGGAAGAAGCGGCGCGTGCCCTTGCTCTTCGGCTCGGGCGGAGGGCCGTCTTCCACCAGCACCGGCGGAGCCTCGACGCCGAGCGACGCGTAGAACTGCTGGCGCAGGTCGACGCCCAGCCGCGTGAGCGCATCGAACAGCTCGGCGTCGCTGCTCACGCGCGCGGACGCGAGCGCGAGCTGCTTGCCGGCCGCCGGGTCGATGATGTGCACGTTGACCTGAATGGCGCCGCCGAGCTTCACGACGTCGCCGAGCAGCACGCCCTGCACGCCGAGCGCGTTGCCGAGCTCGGCCATGCACTCGCCGGTGCCGCCGCAGCCGAGAAACTCTTTCTGGCGCTCGAGGCCGAGCAGCGCGGCGATGTCGCGCGGCGTGATGACGCGAATCGGAGCGAACGGCTTCGCGAGCTGGTCCGTCAGCGGCGCCGAGAGCGTCGCGTCCATGCCGTTCACCGCGAGGCCGGGCGCGGCGAGCTTGAGCTCCGCGGGAGGCACCGCTGCGGAGGGAACGGCGGCGACGAAGGCGGTGAGCATGAGACCGAGCATCCGGGCGGAGCGCATGCTAACAGCAACCGCCCCATGCACCTCCTCGTTGCGATGTTGTTGTGTCAGGCGCCGGAGAAGGTCCCGGGCGCGACGTTCGAGAAGACGAACAAGCCGTCCGGCCTGATGCCCGAGCATCAGCGCGTCACGGTGCCGGGCTTCGGCAAGCTCGACGTCGTCGACGTCGCCGCGTGGGAGAAGCTGTTCGCGGTCGAGCCGGCGACGAAGGACGCGTGCGTCACGAAGCCGGCCGCCGAGCTGAAGAAGGCGCTGAAGGCGAAGGGCCTGCCGCCCGCGAACAAGGAGCTGCCGACGCTCGGCTGCCTCGACGCGACGTCTGCGTTCACGGTGCAGGCGCGCCGCGTGAAGGTGGGCAAGGTCGAGGGCTTCCTCTACGTGACGCAGCACTTCATCGAGAACGTGCTGACCAGCAACCAGGACCTGCAGGCGTGGTTCCAGGGCCTGTCCGCCGACGGCAAGACGTACGTGGTCGGCTCGGTGAAGGTGAAGGCGAAGGGCCTGCGCGACGCCGGCGGCGAGCTGCAGAGCGACGCGGCCGCGTACCAGAAGCAGCTCGCCGACGACGCGGCGATGCTGGGCAAGCTCAAGCCCGCCGACTTCGAGCCGAGCCTCGACGCGCTCGCGAAGGCGCTGGAGCAGGCGAAGCTGCCGTAGAAGTCGGGAGTCGGGAGGTCGGGAGTCGGGAGTCGGGAGTCGGGAGCTCCTGACTCAGACTCCCCGTCTCCGTCAGTATGCCTTCAGCAGGTTCGCCGAGAAGCCGACCGACGAGTCGAAGGTGAGGTTGCGGTTGCCGGCGTCGTCGACGACCGAGCGCGGGCGCAGGCCGAACGTCAGATACATGTCGAGCTGGAACATGCCCTCGAGCAAGAGGTGCAGCCCGGGCCCAAACGAGCTCGCGAACTGCAGCGGGCCCTGATCGCGCGTGCGATCGACGGCCGTGTAGATGGCGAAGTCGCCCTGAACGCTGACCTTGAGCAGGTCGCGCGTGATGGAGAACCGGAACTCGGTGTTGATGTTCGCGGCGCGCCGCACGAAGTCCTGGCCGAACGCGCCGTGCAGGAAGTCGCCGAGCGACGCCTCGTCGTGGAACTGCGTCTCGTACCAGACGACGTACGCGCTGGAGCGGAGCCACAGGTCGTGCCACCCGAACGGCTGCACGTAGCGGTAGTAGAGCTGCGCGCGCGCGAGCGGCCCCGCGCCGATGCCGGGGAACTGCTGCTGCAGGTAGACCATGAGGATGTGACGGCGATCCCACCGGTCGTTCTCGGGGTCGAACGTGAAGTCGAGGTTGATGGCGCTGAACGGGCGGCTGCCGGCCGAGGGGTGGGCTCCGGGCGCGAGCGGGTACGCGGGGTCCTGCACGGGAATCAGCCAGAAGATGCGCCGGTCGAGGAAGCCGCCGCCGAAGCGCATGCGGATGCCGCGGCGCGGCTCCCACTCGAGCCACAGCGCGCCGGTGAGCTCGCTCGCGTAGTAGTCGGTGAGGTTCAGGTCTTTGCGGATTCGGCTGACCAGAATGGCCGACGCCTGCGGAGCGAAGCGCAGCGTGCCCGCGAGCGGAGGCGAGTAGTAGGTGGCGTCGAACGCGACGCGCGAGAACGCCGGGTAGAAGTTGTCGTTGATGATGTTGCGGCGCAGGCCGCCGGCGACGCTCGCGATGAGGCTCCAGCGGTCGTCGACGAAGAGGCCGCTGCGGCCGAAGTACTTGCCCTGCAGCTCGAGGCCGTCGATGTAGCCGGTGCGCAGGTCGAGGCCGAGGCCGGTGTCCCAGTCGCGGTCGGGCAGCACGATGTGCAGCTCGTAGGCGCGCAGCTCGTGGAAGATCTCGAAGCCCTTCACCTCGGGCACGCTCTCGAGCTGCGGGCCGACGTGCTTCATCGCCGTCGAGGGGATGAGCACGAGGCGAATATCCTGCAGGCCGAGCGCCTTCTCGAGCTTGCGCACCTGCCGCTCGAGGTCGGGGCGGTTGAAGACGTCGTGCGGGATGTCGAGCGCGAGCTTGAAGCGCACCGTCTGCACGTTGAGGCGGCCCTTGAAGACGACCTTCTCGAGCGCGCCCTCGTCGATGAGCACGCCGACCCCGCCGTCGGCGCCGAGGCTGACGTCGACGTGCGCGAGCTCGTAGCCCGAGACGTGCAGGAACTCGGTGAGCTGCGCCCGCACCACGTGCGCCGTCTCGAGATCGGGGCCGGCGTCGGGCGGCAGCCGCAGCACGGTGCGGTAGACCTCTTCGGGCAGCACCTTGTGGCCCTGGAACGAGAGCCACGGCGCGGCGTTCAGGCTGAACACGCCGGCGTCGGCGTCGTGCGCGTCGTGCGGGTCGTGAAGCCCTTCGGCGGCGGCCGCGCCGGCGCAGAGCAGCAGAAAAAGGGGACAGGCTGCTTTTTTGGCCGTCGCCGCCCGAGTCATGCGCCTGAGCGTTGTGCAGCCCTGGGCATGATGAGACACGTCGTCGTGGCGTGCGCGAACAGCTTGCCGTCGGCCCCGGTGAGCTTGCCCTCGGCGGTGGCGGCGCGAGAGCCGCGGTGCAGCACGCGCCCCTCGGCGGTCACGGGCCCCGTGTCCTTGGTGAGCCCGCGCACGAGGTGAACCGTGAAGTCCATCGTGGTGTACGCGCTGGCGGCGTCGAGCGTGCTCATCACCGCGCTGCCCATCGCAGAGTCGAGCAGCGTCGCCACCCAGCCGCCGTGCACCGAGCCCATCGGGTTGTAGAGGTACTCGTCGGGCCAGCCCTCGAAGCGCGCGAGCCCCTCTTCGGCGTGCACGAGCTTGAAGTTGAGCGCGGGGCAGATGGGCGCCGGCGGCACCTCGCCCTTGATGATGGCGGTGAGGAACGCGAGGCCCGTCTTGCCTTCGACGGCCCTCGCGTGGGACTGCGGGTCGGCCCACTGGAACGTTCGTTCGCGGCTCATGGTGCCGCCGAAGCCTACCGCCGTCACGGCTCCAGCTGCACCACGTAGACCGTGAACACGGCCGCCGCCCGCGTGCCGGCGCGCTCGAGCTGCAGCTGCGTCGGGCTCGTGAGCCTCAGCGTCGCCGTCGCCTCTCCGAGGAAGCCGCCGCCGTCGACCTCGTAGGCGCCCTCGCCCGCCGCCTGCCCGCCGCCACCGCTCTGGCCCGACGTGAACACGAGCGCGCGCGTGAGGTCGACCGCCGCGATGGTGCGCGTCGCGCGCGCGACCCCGGCGTCCACGAAGACGGTGAGCTCCTGCACGCTGCCGCGGCGGCCCACGTCGACGCGCTCGAGGTCGAGCTCCTCGACGTCGAACTCGGTGCACTGCACCACCGTGTTTCCCGCGGCACGCGAGGCGCGAACGGCGGTGGCCGACGTCGAGTAGGCGCGCACCATGCGGTCGCAGACGCGGTTCTCTCCGCCCCCCGGCGTCGCGGCGCGCCAGCTCGCGATGACGAAGGTGCCTCCGTCGGGCGCCGGCAGGCCCGGGCTGTCGGAGGTGTAGACGCCCACCAGCGAGCCCGACGACCTCACCGTCGAGAAGCCGGGCACCTGCACCACCTGCACCTGCGTGCGGCGGGCTCCGCAGCCGTTCGCGCCCCACTGCACGTCGAGCTGGTTCGGGCCGGGGCTCATGGTGAAGAAGTCGTTGCCGGTGAGCTCGACGCCGTTCGAGCTCATGGCGTTCAAGAGGAAGTGCCGGTCGGGCTGCACCGCGACCGCGAGCGGAACCGTGACGGCGCGCCCGCCGTCGGTGGGGCACCTGACGTCGTACCGGTCGACGCGCGCGCCCTGCAGCTCGGCGACCTGCCACGTGATGCTCGCGGTGCCGCCGTCGGCGACGCGCTGGCAGCTCACGGCCCCCGCGTCGGCGAGCAGGCACGCGACCGACGCGCGTGACGGGTCGTGGTCGGTCGGCGACACCTGGTAGACGAGGAAGCTGCGGCTCGTGTCGAGTACCCCGGGCGCCAGCGCGCAGACCCTCACGTGCTCGTTCGATGCGAGGTCGCACGTCCCCGAGCGCACCAGCGGCCGCAGCGGAACCGCGAGCATGTCCGACGCGACCCCCGGAGCCGAAGCGGTCACGGTGTAGTCGAGGCCGGTCGCCGAGGTCGCGGCGAACGTGGCGCTGCTCGCGCCCGCGGCGATGGTCACGGTGCCGGGCGAGCAGCCCGGGCCCGGGGAGAACGAGAGGCCCGCGGGCTGCGAGACGAGGTCGACGGCGAGCCCTCCGTCCGGCGCGGGCAGCGGAGCACCGGCGCCGTCGCGCAGCTCGACGGTGAGCCCCTGCACGCACGTGCCCGCGAGCGCCGCAGCGGGCGGCGGGCTCGTGAACACCAGCCGCGGCATGACCGGCGACACGACGGTCTCGGTCTGCGTCGCGGGCGAGAGCCCGTCGCCGCTGAGCCGGATGTCGAACATCCCGGGCCGCGTGCCCTTGAAATAGAGCGTGCCGGTGCTGCGGACGGGGAACGCACCCTGCCCGCTCTGGCACATGAAGTCCGAGAACAGCGAGAGGTCGAGCGAGGTCGCCGAGACCACGACGTCGCGCTCGGCGAAGACCGGCTGGCCGGCGTCGTCGAAGAGCCCGAACGTCACCTCCTGAGAGCACTCTCCGGTGGCCGCAGTGCGCGGCGACGACGTGAAGCGCAGCTGGGCGCTCAGCGCCTCCGAGCCGCCGCCGGCGCCGGAGTCGGGCGGAGGCGTGCCCTCGGGCAGGCAGCGGCCGGCGAGGCACAGGTACCCGGGAATGCAGTCGACGTTCGACGTGCAGCCGAAGAGGGCTGCGTCGGGAGCTCCCGGCAGCTCGCAGGAACAGCGACAGAGCCCGAGCAGCAGCGCCAGCGCTGCGCGTCTCACGGGCCGAGCTCCACCACGTAGCTCGTCCACCGCGCAGAGCCGAGCGCGGAGCCGCGCAGGAGGAACAGCTCCTGCGACGAGAGGTCGGCGCCCGCGTCGAGCACGTGAGCGGCGACGGCGTCGCCGAGCGCGTTGCCGCTGTTCAGCGCGCTCTCTCCGCCGCCCTGCCCGCCTCCGCCGTACTGCCCGCTCGCGAACACGAGCGTGCGCGTCGCGTCGACGGCGCGAGGCAGCGCGACGGTCGCGTTCAGGTCGCTCTGGCTCATCGTCGCGTTCACCGCGTCGACGGTGCCGAGCGTGTTCAGGTACACGCGCTCGGCCCAGACGTCGGGCAGCGCCTCGTTGGCGCACGCCGGCGACGCCGACCCGTTCGCGCGCGTCACGGTGACCGAGGTGCCGCTGCTCCCGGCGCGCACGGCGCGGCTGCACAGCTCGTCGTCGCCGCCGCTGGTCAGCGCGTGCGTCGTCAGCACGAACGGCGTGCCCGAGCCTCCAGCCCCGAGCGGCACGGCCGCCGACGTCGAGCCCGCGGCCATCGCGGCCCCGCCCGCCTGCGCCGTCGAGCCCGTCACCGACACCGCCTGGAGCGCGACCTGGTAGCCACCCCCGCCCGTCACACAGGGCTCGGCCCACTCGAGCACGACGCCTCCGTCGGCGCGCTGGGCGGTCGCGAGCGTCGTGCCGTCGAGGCTGGTGGTGCCGGTGCTCTGCGACGCGAGCACGAAGCTGCCTGGGTTCGTGAACGGCACGAACAGGCGCGTGCCGCCGTCGTTCGGGCACGCGACCGTGGTGCGTAGCACGGTGAAGCCGGTGTCGACCTCGGCGGTCTGCCAGTGAACGGTGACCGGCGAGCCGCTCGCGCTGCGCGCACAGGTGATGAGCGCTGCGCCGCTGAGCTCGCAGCGCACCGCGCTCTGCGCGAGCGACGCGCTCGAGCTCACGGCCTGGTAGAACAGCGCGGTGCGCGCGGGCGACACCTGCACCGGCGCCGGAATCGTGCAGCTCACGCTGGTGGCCGTCATGCCGAGCGCGCAGCTGCCGCGGCGCACCAGCGGCCGCACCGAGAAGCCCTGCGTGCCCGGAGTCAGCGCGCCGAAGCTCGCCGACAGGTTGTACGACGTGCCCGTCCACGCAGAGGCGTAGAACGTCACCGAGCTCTGGCCTGCCGGAATGACCACCATGCTGCCGGCCGAGGTGGTGCAGGTGTTGTTCGTGAAGAAGCGCACCGGCGAGACGGTGGCCGGCGTCGCGTCGAGCGTGACGGGGACTCCGGCCGCGGGCGCGACGACCGGCACGCTCGACGCGTCCTGCTGCTGCACCACGAGCTGGCGGCACGCGCCCGCTCCGACGCCGGCGTTGATGACGTTCGTGAACACGAGCTTCGTCGGCGTCTGCGGCGTCACCACCTGCTGCTGCGCCGCGCTCGCCGCCATCGGCGCGCTGACGGTCACGTTGTACGTGTTCGGCATCGTCGAGCGCACGTAGAACGTCGCGCGCGCCTGCATCGCGGGAATCGTGGCGCTGCCGATCTGCGCTCCGCAGGTCGACGAGTTGTAGAAGAGCAGCCCCGACGGCGTCGCCGACAGCGACACGTTGACCGAGCCCGTCTGCGGCGCCGGGGCCCCCGCGAGGTTCTGCAGCTCGACCGTGATGGCCGGCGAGCACGACGACGCGAGGAAGGTGTGGCCGTTCGTGATGAACTCCATCTGCAGCGTGAACGGGTTGCCGCCCGCCGTGCCGCCTGCTGCTCCACCCGCGGTGTTGCCACCGGCGGTGTTGCCGCCCGCGGTGTTGCCGCCCGCGGTGTTGCCACCCGCGGTGCTGCCGCCCCCAGCGTTGCCTCCCGCGGTGCTGCCGCCCCCAGCGTTGCCGCCCGCGGTGCTGCCGCCCGCGGTGCTGCCGCCGGCGAGGCCGCCTCCGGCCGTGGCGCCGCCCGCCACGCCTCCGCCCGCGTTCGCGCCACCGGCGGTGCCGCTGCCTCCTGCGTCGCCGCCTCCACCGGCTTCGGCTCCGCCCGCGCGGCCCCCAGCCGTGGAGCCTCCCGCGGTCGGCGTACCCTCGGGCAGGCAGACGCGCCCGATGCAGTCGTAGCCGGGCAGGCAGTCGCTGTCGTCGATGCAGCGATAGAGACCTCCGTCGGGCGGGCCGAAGGGCTGGCACGTGCAGGCGCCCGCGAGCACGAGCGCCGTCGGGAGAAGGAGACGCATGAAAGCGAGGCGTCAGTCTGTCACGGGCTGAGCTCGACGACGAACACCGTCCACAGTGAAGACGCGCGGCTGCTCTTCCGTTCGGCGATCAGCTGGTTTCCCTGCAGGCGGAACGTCGCCGCGAAGTCGGCCACGGCGCTCGGCGTCTCGAGCAGGCCTTCGCCCATCGCGAGCCCCTGCCCGCCCGTCTGGCCGCCGGCGAGCACGAGCGTGCGCGTCGCGTCGTAGGGGAGCAGCAGGGTGCTCGTCGTCGCCACGCCGGCCTCCATCGTGACCGTGACCTGCTGCACGCGCCCTCTCGTGCCGAGGTCGACCCGCTCGTACGCGACGCGCGGCAGCTCGGGGGCGACGCACGCTCCGGCGTCGCCGCGCGCGAGGGTCACGAGGCGCGACGTCGGCACGGCCACTCGGAGCATCGACGCGCACGGAGCGTCGGAGATGCCGCCCGCCGTCGTCCACGTCGCGAGCGCGAACGCCGACTGCGCGACCGCGAGGCTCGGCGACGGCAGACCGGTGAGGCCGGCGTCGACGCCGAGCAGCCCGCGCGCGACGGTGGCCCCGGGCCACTGCGCGACCTGCGCGGTGACGGTGGCCGTCTCGTCGCAGGGCGCGGCCCAGGTCAGCGCGACTCCGGCGTCCGAGAGCGTCGCGGCGAAGGCGTCGTTCGCGCTGAAGTATGCGCCGGTCTGGCGCACGGCGTAGGTGGCGAAGCTGCGCGAGGGGTCGATGGGGCGCGGGAACGCGAGCGTGCGCGAGGCGGTACCGTCGCAGCCGACGTCGGCGCGCTGGACGTCGAGGCCCGGGACCTCGGCCGTCTGCCAGGTGATGATGACGTCGCCCTGCGTGCCCATGCGCTCGCACAGCACCTGGCTCGCGGAGGCGAGCGTGCAGCGCGTCGCGACCGAGGCGTAGTCGTTCGCGGCCTCGCCGCTCGCCTGGTACACGAAGAACGTCTCGGCGAGGTTCTCCTGCGGGGGCATGATGGGGCAGGTGCCGGTGCCGACGCCGGCCTGCACGGTGCACATGCCGCTGCGCACGAGCGGCAGCACGGTGACGGTGACGGTCGCGGGCATCGGCACCGTCATCGACTGCGCCCTGATGGTGTACGTGTTCGCGGTGATGGCGCGGATGTAGATGACGGCGCTCGGCGCCTGCGGCGACAGCTGGCGCGTGGCGAGCGGCTGCGTGCAGGCGGAGTCGGCCCAGAACGTCATGCCGGCGGGCATCGTGCTGAAGGTGACGGCGTGCGACTGGGCCGTGCCGCCGAGCGTGAGCGTGAGGGCGACGCAGCGGGCGGCGGTGAGGGTGCCGAGCGGGACGAAGAAGAGGTGCGGGTTCTCGACGACGGAGCCGCCGGCCGCGCCCCCGTCGTCGCCGCCGCCGCCGGTACCGCCGCCGTCGTTGCCGAGGCCTCCGCCGGTCTCGCCGGCGCAGACGCCGCCGCGGCAGGCGAGCGGCGGCACGCACTCGTCATCGGAGGCGCACGCGTAGAGCGGCGGTGGGCCCGAGGTCCACGGGCAGGCCGTGACGAGCAGCGCCAGCGCCGCGAAGCTGCGCCTCATGCGGCCGTTCTACCGCACGGCGCGGAGCGAGGCGCTGATGTCGGCGATCGAGCGGAAGAGGACGTGCGGATGGTCCTTCGACGGCAGGAACCCGTAACGGCGCCAGCAACGGGCCGCTTCGTCGTCGACGGCGTTCACCATGCCGGCGCGACCGCCGATCAGCTTCGCGCCCGCGACGCAGCGCTCGAGCGCGTGCTTCAGCAGACCGCTACCGATGCCTCGGCCTGCCCAGGCTGCGTCCGTCGCGAGCTGACCGAGCAGCAGGCAGGGAACCGGGTTCGGAGGCTGCCCCGTACGAATCGACCGCGGCCAGGCCGCGAGACCCTTTCGGGTCATGTGGATGAAGACCTGCTCGAGCACGACGTGCTCTGCGGCCAGCACCGCGGCCTCACGCACGAAGTCGGTGCGCGAGCGGCCACGGAGCTTCGCCGCGCAGTGCAATACAGCGCCGCGCATCATCGGAGCAGACAGCGCAGCCGCTGCACCGCCGGCGCGTCGAGCGCGCGCGGCGGCACCGTGCAGCCGCGCACGTCGAGCACCTCGAGAGATGGCCAGCGCTCGAGCAGCGCCACGAGGTCGGGGTCGAGCTTCTCGCCGCGGAAGCCGAGCCGCGTCACCGCCGGGTGGCCGGCCTCGAGCAAGGCCTGCACGCCGCGGCGCTCCAGCGCCGTGTCGAGCAGCTCGAGGCGGCGCAGCTTCCGGTAGCGCGCCGGCGCCACGCGCGTGCGCACGCGGTCGAGCGTCAGCCGCTCGAGGTCGGGGTAGTCGGGAACCTCACGCAGCTCGTTGCCGCGGTTGATCAGCACGCGCAGCGAGGGCAGCGGGTGCAGCTCCCGCAGCCCCACGTCGAACTCGAGCGCGAGCTCCTTCACCGGCAGCTCGAACGTACCGATCAGCCCACCGGTGAACGCGAGCGAGTCCACCGCCAGCGTGCGCAGCGGCGCCATGTCGGCCGGCGAGAAGGTGACCGGCAGCGTCAAGCGCCGCACCGAGCGGTGTGCCTCGGCGAACATGCGAAACCCCGCCGTCCACGCGCGCGGCTCCTCGTCCGTGAAGGCGAGCTCGTCGAGCGTCGGCGCCGACTGCCTCGCCCGGCCGAAGTGCCGCACCATCTCCGTCACCGGCGCCCGCTGCCGCTCCGGAAACCCGCGCACGAAGTCCGGCGGCTGCGCGAAGGGCCACTCCCCCACCCACTCCGCCTGGTGCGCCTCGAGCAGCTCGCGCTCCCGCACCTCGAGCGCCTTCAGCTCCGGGCCGCGCTCGTCGGGCTCCACCGCCGCCAGCCGGCACTGCACGGCGATGAATTCGCCGCGCGGGTCGCCGGCCTCCAGCAGCGCGTCGGCCAGCACGCGGCGGACCTCGTCGCTCGCCGGCTCCAGCCAGACGCGCTCCCACAGCTCGCCCAACATCACCGCACCTTCAGGTCGCGCAAGAGCCGCCCGGAGTGCAGGTCGACCGCGAGCACGCGCCCCTCGCCGTCGGCGTACACCGCCATGTCGCTGCGCATGCGCACGCTGAACTTCGCGCGGGGCAGCTGCGCCACGAACCGCACGGTCGCGCCGCCCAGGTCCGACAGCATCCACCGGTTGCCGGCCTCGCTGCGCGCCACCAGCGACAGCCAGTCGCCCGCGCCGTCGGCGTCGACGATGACGCCGCCCGCGAGGCCGGTGAGCTGCCGGCGGTTCGCGCCGCTGAACTGCTGCTGCCACGCGATGCCGCCCTGCGTGACGCACGTCTGCCCGTCGGCCAGCACGTGAACGCGCTCGTTCACCGGCGGGAGCTGCAGCTGCTGCCGCGCGCGCAGCGTCAGGGACGGCAGCTCGTAGCGCCACCACTCGAGCTCGCCGGGCCCCGGCGACGGCACCGCGCTCAACGACAGCGCGCTGCGCTGCGGCCGGCCGAGCACCGGCGGCATCTCGACGCGCCACAGCGCGCGCAGGCGGGCGTCGTGCAGGTCGAGCCCGCACAGCGACTGCCCGTCGTGCACGAACCACATCGACCCGTCGGTGCCGTCGCAGAAGCTGAACAGCCGGAGCTGGGGCAGCGGCTCGACGGTCCGCTGCAGCAGGTTGAGCCGCCACGCCACGAACACCTCGCCGCGGCGCGAGAGGCACAGCGAGGAGCCTCCGGCGTCGTAGGGCACGAGCGACTCGGCCGGCACGTCGAAGTGGGCGACGGTGCGGCCGTCGCGCGTGACGAGCCGCGCGCCGGCGTCTCCGAGCGCGAGCAGCATGCGCCCGTCGGGCAGCAGCGCCGCGTCGTGCACCGCCAGCGCTCCCTTGTCCCACGGCTCGACGTCGACGCGCACCGGCGGCGACCGCGACGACAGCCGCACGTCGGGAGCGCGCCCGGCGGGCAGGTCGGCTTTGAGCGCGCCGTCGGCGGCGAGCTCGAGCAGCTCGGGCGACGGCGCGCCCATCGCATCCCGCACGAGGGTGCGCACGGCCGAGCGGGCGAGCGGCTTCGCGACCGAGGCGTCGAGCGTTCGCCGCTGCGCCGTCAGCTCGTGAATCAGCAGCGCGCGGTTCATGACCACGTCGCCGTCGTCCGACTCGAGCAGCTTCATGACGGGCCGCGGGTCGGCCTTCGCCCCGTCGAGCACCATGCGCTTCACCTCGAGGCGCATCGCGAGCGGGCCGCCCTGCGCGACACCGAGCTCGAGCCACCGGCGCGTCAGCGGGCGGGCGTCGAGCAGCTCCCAGAGCGTGACGACGGCGTTGTAGAAGTCGCCGCTGTTCGCCTGCGCGTCGGCCCACAAGAGGCGCAGCTGCTTCGCCTCGGCCTTGTGGTTCGAGCGCTCGAGGCGGCCGATGGCGTCGCCGAACACGCCGTGACGCCGCGCGACCGCGACCGCGCGCGGAACGTCTTTCGCGAGGAACCACTGGCGCACCTGCAGGCCCGCGGGCAGGCCGCGCGCCTCGGCGAGCTCGGCCGCGAGCCTGAATTCACCGTGCCGCTCGAGCAGCGCGACGGCCTCGTTCTCGGCGTTGAGCAGCTCGGCGAGCACGAACGCGGCGTCCTTGTACCGGCCCTCGCGCTCGAGGCGCTCGGCGGCGGCGCGGTACCGGCGGCGGAGCTGCTCGTAGTAGTCGCCCCCGAGCGCGATGGCCGGGCCCCCCGCCGTGCGCCCCAGCGAGATGTCGAGCGACTCGCGCGGTGACGGAGTGCCGAGCGCCGGCCGGTGCATGCCCGGCACCGCCGCGCCGCCGAGCGGCACCGCGTGGCGCAGCGCCGCGTCGAGGTCGCCCTGCTCGAACATCTGCATCAGCCGCGCGAAGTAGTCGGCCTGGCGCCGGCCGAGCACGGCCGACAGCCGCGAGACGTCGAGCAGGCGGCGCAGCCAGCCGTCGAGGCGGTCGAGAAGGCCGGGCTCGCGGCGCGCGAGCGCAGTCGATGCGGGGCCAGGCTCGCCGCCCGCCGAGGCCGACGGCCGCGCGAACAACCGCGCCAGCCAGCCGGTCACGGTGCGCGCCGCCGAGACGAGCGAGCGCGCGACCGGCCCGACGGTGATGGGCGGCCGCTCGCCGGGCACCCGCACCGGCCGGCCGGTGCGCAGCGACTCGGCGACGGCGGCGGCCTCGGCGCTGAGCGCGGGCATGCCGAGCGCGGTGCGAGCGTCGGTGACGGGCCGCGGCTGGAACACGGCCTCGACGGGCGCAGGAGGGTCGCCCAGCGGCTCCACCGGGCCGGCCAGCCGGAACCCCGAGACGTCGAGCCACTGCGAGACGTCGACGGCGCCGCCGAGCGGGCGGACCACGAGCGCTCCGCCTTCGACCGCGGCGATGCCGGGCGGGGCCCCTTCGAGGTCCTTCTCGTCGAACGGCGCCGCGCACAGCCGGCGCTGGTGCTCGACGAGGGGGAGGCCGTGGGCGGCGTCACACGCGATGCGCTCCGCTTCCGGCAGCTGCCACACGAAGCGCGCGCCCCAGCTCCACACGTCGTGACCGGGGCGCCACCGCCTGAGCACGGCGCCGCGCGAGCGCGCCGTGTCGCCCAGGGCGTAGGCACGCGCGAGAACGCTGCCTCTGTAGACGAGGTCCTTCAGCGCGGGCCTCCCGTCGACAGCAGGCGCAGCACGATCTGCTGCCGCCGCAGCGAGTACACGCACAACAGCCCGCCCTCGTCCTCGTACGCGAAGTGCGAGCTGAACGGGCTCACCGCGAGCCGCACGATGCGCGACGCCGCGCGCACCACCCTCACCGCGCCCTTCCCTCCGTACAGCCCCACCGTGCAGCCGTCGTTCGCGACCGCGAGCAGCGCCGGCTGGTCGGGCTCCATCGACGCGACGCCGTGCACGGTCGCGGTGTTCGGCACCGCGATGTCCGAGCAGTCGACGTTCTTGCGCAGCCGCACCACGCGCCAGCGGCCGTCGGGCAGCTGGATGCCGACGCCGACGCTCTGCTCCGCCAGGTTGTCGAAGCCGAACACCACGGGCGCCGCCGGCATCACGCCGCGCACCGTGATGATGCCGGCCTCGGCGGCGAGGTCCTGGAAGACGCCGAGCACGCGCTCCTTCGCGGGGTGGAAGAGCTGAATCTTCACCCCGGGGGGCTCGACGGCGCGGCCCGGCGCGGGGAACTTCACCGCGGCGCCGGGCGCAGGAGGAATCAGCTCGATGTGGGCCTCGCCGTTCGTGCGCTCGACGGTGAGCAGCCGGCCCTTGTGCAGCGCGACGGCCGCGACGTTGCGCTTGCGAATCGCGTACGTGCGGTCGGGCAGAAACGCCGCGAGCTCGCCGTGGCTCGTCACCACGTGCCACGCCGGCGCGTGCACGCACGGCCCGAGGATGCCCGGCAGCGCGCGCACGGGCTCGGTCGACTTCGGGCCCACGAGGTGCCACGCGCCCTGGCCGCGCAGCTGCCCGCGCTTGTTGAACCAGTTCACGCGCAGCGCTCCGTCGCGCCGGGTGACGAGCAAGAGGCCCTTGTCCCACCCGGCGGCAACGACCTCCTCGTCTTTCGGCGGCGCCCACCACACCGGAGCCGACGCGAAGCCGGGCGCCCCGGGAATGATGTGCGTGACCAGCGCGCCGCCTGAGGTGCCGTAGAGCAGGCGCGAGCCGCCCGCGACGAAGAGCAGGTTCGTCGACGGGCCGGCGAGCCGGTCGATGGGCGCCTCGCGCCTGAGCGGGTCGCGGATGAGCTGCGTGCACACCTCGTCCGACGGGAGCGGCAGCCGCACCTCGCGCCGCGCTCCTCCACGGGGCCTGAGCTCGACGTCGAGCGCGCCCGGCGCGTCGCGCACCAGCAGCAGGCTGGTGTCTTCGAAGCGCGCCACGCGCGGCGAGCCGAGCACCCAGACCTCGTCGTCGGGGGTCGCGCGGCCGAACGCTGCGCGCCAGTCGCTGAGGTCCGCGGGCGCCGGCTCCTCGGAGCTGCGCGCGCGCAGCCAGTGCTCCACCGCCGACTGGCTCAGCCCGGTGAGGAAGCGGCCCGGCGGCTGCTGCAGCACGCCCCACAGGAACTCCGAGCGCGCGTCGGCGGCCCGCCGCTCGAGCACCGCCAGCGCGGCGAGGTGCGCGAGCCGCGGAGCGCCGAGCTGCGAAGGCCCGCAGTCGAGCAGCACGAGGCAGCGGCGCTTGCCGGCGGGCGCGCGGAACGCGAGGCGGAAGAACGCGTGCTCGCCGCTGGTGGCGCGGCGCGCGAACTCGTCGGGGTGCTCGTCGGCGAGCGCCCACTCGGCGCTCAGCAGCCGCTCGTACGGCCCGCGCCGGGACAGGCCGTCGAAGCCGTCGGGCTCGTCGGTGCCCTCGACGCTGAGCGAGCGCATCGGCCCGAGCGCGCCGTGCAGTCGCGGCAGCCACGCGCCGAGCTCGAGCGCGAGGTGGCGGGGAAAGAGCGCGAGCGCCTGGGTCCAGCGCTGCAGCGGTTGGGGAAGCTCGCTCACGAGGAGCCGCAAAGCGTGCCAGCGATCGCCTCGCGGTTCTAGCCACCGTCCGCCGGGCTGCCGCCGCCGGCGCCGCCGATCGGGCTCCCCGCATCGAGGCGCATGCCCGGGCACAGGCCGTTGGCGCACGTGCCCGTGCAGCAGGGCTGCCCCTCTTCGCAGCGCGTCCCCGGGCTCAGGCAGCACTCCGGCCCGCTGCACCTGCACTCGTCGCGGTGGCCGGCGCAGTACTGCTGGAGCGACGACTGCACGTCGACGCACGAGAGGCCCAGCAGCAGCAGTGCGAGCGCGCGCCTCACCGGGTCAGAGCACGAAGTACAGAATGAGCCCGATCGCCGCCACCACCAGCCCTCCGAGCAGCAAGGCCGCGCCCGCATTCTGCTGAAGCGGCGCCTGGCTCGCGAGCGCCAGCGCCTCCGAGCCGTCGGCCGCGGCCGTGATGCGCGCGGCGTGGCCGTTGCCCGACAAGAGCAGCGCGCCTCCGCCGCCCGTCGACATCACGCCGAGCACGAACGGCACGAGCGGCCAGAGCTTGCGCGGCTTCGGTTCGGGGTCCTCGGCCGCACCGGCGAGGAGGACGATGACGAGCGCGGTCGAGGTGAGGTGCATCGGGGCGCGGGAGTCTACAGTCCCGCGCATGACGTCGCTCGTACTCCTCGCGGTCGTGGGCCAGCTCAGCGTGAGCTTCCAACCGTCGCACCCCATCGGGCCCACGCTGCCGAAGCTCGTGGTCACGCTGCGCAACTCGGGCAAAGAGCCGCTGCCGATGGTGCGCTTCGAGAGCGACGCGTGCTTCGCGCACTTCCTCGTGCGCGTGGTGGTGATGGCCGAGTCGCAGGGCAGGGACTACGACGAGCCGGCGGGATGCCCGGTGCGCAGCTTCCCGGGCGTCAAGGGCGAGCTCGCCGCCGGCGCGACCGAGAAGCGCGAGCTCGACCTCGGCAGGCTGTTCCCGGCGCTGAAGCCGCTCAAGGGGCGCTACCTGCTGTTCGCGCAGTGGCTCCCGAAGGACGTCGAGGTGCCGATGCCCGTCAACCCGCAGAGCTCGGCGGGCATGCCGTTCATGGTCGCGCAGCCGCTCGGCAAGGTGCGCGCGGCGATGAAGAAGCCCGTCGAGCTGCCGGGCGGCGGGCGCTTCACGCTGCTGAGCCACGGGCACAAAGACATGGAGGGCGACGCCGAGTCTCCGCTGATGGTGCACGGCCGCTTCGCGCCGCCGGGCAGGCCCGAGGCCGACGCCGACGCGAGCATCTACTTCAGCGAGGGCGGGCTCATGGAGCTCGAGGGCGGCTGGGTGTTCGCGGTCGGAGCGTACGAGTACGGCTCCTTCATGGAGCTGGCCGCCTACGGCAAGGTGCCGCCCGCGAAGGAGTGAAGCCGCTCTCGAGATAGCGGCCGCGCCGCCGCCAGCGGCACCACGAGCGGCGGCTCGGCGAGCCGCGTGAACAGGAGCGCCAGCGGCCCCAGAGGAGCCTGCGGCATCGCCTTGCGCAGCGCCTTCTCGAGCAGCGCCGGGTGCACGTCGGGCTCGGCCCACGCGGGCATGAGCAGGCCGCCGCGGGCGCCGAGGTAGAGCGCTCCGTCGAACCACGGCAGGGCGCTCGCGGGGCCGAGCACCACGACGGCCTCCGGAGTCGCCACCCCGCTCATGCGCCGGAGCACGTCGTCGGGCGACTCCGCCAGCCGCGCGGCGAGCGTTCGACGGTGCTCGCCGAGGCCCGCGACCGCGAGCGTCGCCAGCGGCTCCGCGCGCGCGGTGAACGTGACCGGCAGCCCGCTCATGGCGTCGTCGCGTCGATGATGCGCTGCCGCAGCGCCTTGAGCGCCTCGGGCAGCTGCTCCGGCGGGAAGCCCGCATCCATCTCGCGCGCCACGCCCTCGAGCTTCAGCCGCCACGCCTCGGTCGCGGCCGCATCGGTCTTCTCCGGAGGCGCGTCGAGCAGCTGGCCCGCCGCCCCCGCGAGGCGGTGCGCGCGAGCGAGCGGGCCGAGCGACGCCTCTTCGGCGGCCGCCGGCAGCGCCGCGTTCTCGGAGGCCTTCAGCACGTCGCGCAGCACGTCGCGCGCGAGCGTCTGCGCCTCGGCGGTCGGCACCGCGTAGAGCAGCGGCCACAGGTCGGCCTCGCTCGAGCGCGTGCGCCCGGCGAGAATCGCCGCGGCCGCGATGAGCCGCTGCACCCGCACCACGCGCCGGTCGGTGAGGTGGATGCCGGCCTGCCGGAGCAGCCGCACGCAGTGTGCGAGCGGCCCGCGCACCGCGGCGACGTCGACGGTCTTGGCCGCGTCGGCCAGCAGCGACAGATCGGCGAGCGTGGCGTGGTGCTCCATCGCCTTGCTCTCGAGCGCCCAGCCGCCGCCGAGCAGCTCCTCGAGGCGGGCGTCGGGCAGCGACTGCAGGAAGATGCGCGCGAGGAAGCGGTCGGCGAACGCCGCGAGCATCTCGTCCTGCGGAAGGGCGTTCGAGGCGCCGACGCAGACGCGCAGCGGGCAGCTCATGCGCGTGTGCCCGCGGCGGAAGGTGCGCTCGTTCAAGATGCCGAGCAGCGTGTTCAGAATCGCCGTCGAGCCGAGGAACACCTCGTCGAGGAACGCGATGTCGGCCTCGGGCAGCATGCCGTCGGTCTGCGTCTCGACGACGCCCTCCTTCAGGCGCTTCAGGTCGACCGGCCCGAACACCTCGGAGGGCTCGGTGAAGCGGCCGAGCAGGTACTCGAAGTAGCGGCCGCCGAGCGCCCGGGCGACGCGGCGCACGGCCTCGGACTTCGCGGTGCCCGGCGGGCCGATGACGAGCAGGTGCTCGCTCGCGACGGCGCAGAGGCCCACGAGCTGCACCACGGCCTCGCGCTCGACCAGCGACTGCGACGCGGCGGCGAGCGCCCTCTGCAGCGAGGCGGCGGCGGACTGGAGCTCCGAAGACATCGCGGCGAGACTAGCCAATGTGGCGGCCCGGATCGCAGCGATGATGCTGCTCGTCTCTGCTCCGGCGCTCGCCGTCGAAGACGACTTCCTCGACGACGAGGCTCCGTGCTTCGAGCACGACACGCCTCCCGAGCTGCTCGGCCCGCTGCGGGCGCCCGGCACGCACCGCGCCTGCCTGCGCACCGAGGCCGCGGTCACCGGGCGCGTCGCGGCGCCGGGCCCGTCGTACGGAGCGACCGCGTTCTTCTCGTGGCGCTCGCGCAAGCGCGCCGAGGCGTTCGCCGTGTTCGAGCAGCCGGGCCCGCTGCGCCTCGGCATCGCGTGGCAGACGCCGTTCGAGCCCAGGAAGCTCGCGCTGGGCTTTAACCTCCAGGCGCTGCTGCCCACGTTCGGCGCGCAGCGGCGGGCCGGCGGCTCGCTCGCCGCCGAGTGGATCTACGGCTTCAAGCGCGGTGCCTTCTACCTGCACGCCGCCGTCACGCCCGCCTTCTACGAGCAGGACGACGGCCGGTGGCTCTTCGGCGCGGCGTTCGACGCCACGCCGGGCCTCACGTTCGCTCCGTGGCGGTTCCTCTCGTTCAGCCTCGAGCTGCGCGTCACCGCGGGCCACCAGGCGGAGCTCCGCGGCGCGATGGGCGCGCGCTACACGATGCGCTTCCTGTACGTCGAGCTCGTCGGGTTGACGCCGGCCGTCGGCACGCCACGCGGGTTCGAGGGAGCGCTGATGCTCGCCGTCCAGCCGTTCGAGCACGTCATGTGGCCGCGCGTTCGCCGGCGCGAGTACGACGACGACCTGGCTATGGCTGCTTCTTCACGGCGGTGGTGAGCCCCAGCTCGGGCACGTTCTGCGCGACGAGCTGCTCGAGCTTCAGCTCGCCGCGCTTCACGAACGCCGTGTCGGTCGCCGCCTGCGGCTGCTGGTAGCCGCCCCAGATGCCGCGCCGCGGCTCTTTGCACTCGATCTTCCCCTCCCACCAGTGCAGCACCGCGTAGCGGCCCTGAAAGTTGTTCGTGCTGGAGCCCTGCACGCCCTGGGGCATGCGGCCCTCCGTGTCGGGCTGGTCGCGCCCGCCCACGATCGGCTTCGCGGTCTTGAACACGAGGTCCTCGCCGAGCGACGCCTTCGTGTAGCGCGCGTGGAGCCGCGTCAGCGTGAACCCGCTCTGCAGCTGCTGCGCGAGCCGGCTCGACAGAACGCGCTTACCGCCCGGCAGCGGGCGCTGGCCCTTCATCGAGATCTCGGCGCCCGCGGTCACGTCGGCGCCGAGCGTCACGAGGTCGTTCGGGTCGAGCACCGGCCCGGGACACGGGTCGCACGTGTTCGACGCCCACGCGTACTCGGTGACCACGGCGCCGGGGTTCTTCGCGAGCGTGGCGTCGAACAGCGCCGCGTACAGCTCGCCGAAGCGCGGCTTCGCCTCGGGCGTCAGCGTCAGGTTCGTGGGAATCGTCACGTTCGGGTAGTTCGCGAGCTCGTAGCGCTCGGGCGCGAGGATGCTGACGATGAGGTCCTGCGCGGCGCCCGCGTTGATCAGGCCGAGGCGCACGGGCAGACGGAACTCCTCGGAGTCGTAGTGGAAGCGCAGCGGAGACAGCACCGCCTGGCCGTTCGCGAACTGGACCTTCGACACGTCGACCTTCGCGACGAAGAACTTCCAGCCCGACGTGATGTACGGCTTGAGCAGCGGCGCGGCGTTCGGGGGAATCGTGTACTTGTACTCGCGCAGCCAGATCTCGAGGCCGGTGGCCTCCTTCGCCGAGAGAATCAGAATCTGGTACTCGCCGACCTCGAACTTCGCCTCCACGGTGACGCCGAGGTCCTTCGGGCGCCGGCTCGGCACGGGGCTCTCGTCGGACGTCGAGAGCGCGACGGGCGCCATCGACTTCTCGACCTCGCGCGGGTCGTACGGGCGTGGACACGGGTCCTGCTCCCAGTACTCGACGAGGCGGGGCGCGCCGAGCTGGTCGACCTTGCCGAACACCTCGCGCGGCAGCGTCTTCACGGCCTCCTTCTGCAGAATCACCGGCACCGGGACCACCATCGCGAAGTCTTTCGGAGGCCCCTGGTAGTTGTTCTGCATCGACAGCACCGTGCGCGTGCCGGCGCGCATCAGCACCACCTCGGTCGCGTTGTTGAACAGCTCTGCGCCGGCGCCGCCGACGTAGAAACCGCAGAAGCCCAGCAACGCCAGGGTCACGTTCATGTGACGAGCGTCTAGCCCAGTTGAAATCGACCCGCGAACTGGGCGAAGAGGCGCCTTCCGCATGCGGACCCTCTTTCTCGCGCTCGTCGTCCTCTCGGCCTGCAACTCGGGCCGGCTCAAGAACGTCCTCGAGCCCGAGCCGCTCCCCGAGCCGGTCGTGCCCGAGCGCACCGCCGAGACCACGCCGGTGCGGCCCATTCAGGTAGTCGGCGCCGGCTGTACGCCGTCGGCCGAGGTCTGCGACGGGCTCGACAACGACTGCGACGGCTCGGTCGACGAAGGCCTGCTGCCCGCGATGTGCGGCATGGGCGAGTGCGCGGCGGTGGCGCCGACCTGCGTGAACGGCGCGCCGAAGGCCTGCATGCCCGCGGCCGGCACGACCGAGCTGTGCGACGGCAGAGACAACGACTGCGACGGCAGCGTCGACGAAGACCTGGTGTCGAACCTCGCGAGCGACCGGCGCATCACGTCGAACCCCTCGACGTCCGACTTCGTCTACGCCGGCTGGAGCGGCACGCAGTTCGGCCTGGTCTGGCAGGACAAGCGCGACAACGCGCAGGGCGAGATCTACTTCGCGGCGCTCGACCGGCAGGGCGCGCGGCTGAGCCCGATGGATCGCCGCGTCACGATGACCAGCGGGCAGAGCACGCACCCGGCGCTCGCGTGGAACGGCACGCACTACGGCGCCGTCTACGCCGACGACACGCCGGGCAACCTCGAGCTGCACTTCCAGCTGCTCGCGCAGGACGGCACGCCGATGGGCGCGGCGCGGCGGCTGACGACCGCGGCGAACGCCTCCGACTGGCCGGACATCGTGTGGACGGGCACGAAGTTCGTCGTGGTCTGGGAAGACGAGCGCGCGGGCGCGGCGAAGGAAGACGTGTGGTCGCTGGCGCTCGACCGCAACGGCATGCCGCTCGGGTCCGCGGTGCAGCTCACGACCTCGATGGCGCGCGAGATGAGCCCGGTGCTGAAGCTCGGCGGCGGCGAGCTGGGCGTCGTGTGGTCGGACACGCGCTTCACGCAGCGCGAGGTGTACTTCCGCCGGCTCGACCTCGACGGCCGGCCGCTCGGCAGCGAGCTGCGCGTGACGAACGACGGCGCCGACTCGGCGTGGCCGGACCTCGCGTGGAACGGGTCGAACTGGGCGGTCGTGTGGCACGACACGCGCGACGGCAACCAGGAGGTCTACTTCGCGCGCATCACCGCCGCGGGCGCGAAGCAGGGCGGCGACCTGCGCCTGACGAACGCGGCCGGCAGCTCGGGCTACCCGAGCATCGACTGGAACGGCTTCGAGTACGGCGTCTCGTGGCAGGACGACCGCGGCGGCAACTCGGCCGTGTACTTCACCCAGGTGAACGCGATGGGGCAGAAGAACGGCGGCGACGTCCGCGTGACCAGCGGCGGCGGCTCGAGCTCGTTCACCACCGCCCTGTGGAACGGGCAGCAGTTCGCGTTCGCCTGGCGCGATGACCGCGACTCGCCGCAGGGCAACACCGAGCTGTACTTCGCGTACGTCGGGTGTGTGAGGTAGTCGGGAGTCGGGAGTCGGGAGTCGGGAGTCGGTGGTCTTTTTTTGTTCCTTCTTCGCGGCCCGGCATACAGCCCGGCATGCGCGCTCTCTTCGCCCTCCTCTCCCTCGCTGCTTGCGGCCGACCCGTTGAAGTCGAAGATTCGAAGGCTCCGAGCCAGGTCACGCTCATGCTCGAGACCCGCGACGGCTCCGGCACCCAGGGTTGGTCGTTCGCGGCCGGCGGCCTCGTGCCCACTGCGGAAGCCGATCTGCACGTCAGCTCTTTCGACTGCGGCGCCCGCGGCCGCTGGGTGACCCTCGACGGCGCCGACGGCGTCGAGCTCTGCACCGCTTCGGGCTGCTCGCGCTCCTTGCCGGCCGGCGGCAGCGACGGCGCCTTTCACGAGGACTTCGAGATCCGCCGCGGCGACACCGTGCTCGCCAGGGCGTGCATCGTGCGCGAGACCCCGACTCCGCGCGATTGGTACGTGCAGAACCCGACGCCGCCGTTTCAGGTCGTCCTGTGGCTCACGCCCGCAGAGTGATGAGGCGCTCGAGCGAGCGCAGCAGGAGCTCCGGGTTGATCGGCTTCGACACGAACAGGTCGGCCTTGCAGCCGTCGGCGCTCGCGAGCCCGGTCGTGACGATGCGCGGAATCCGCTCCAGTGCCGGAGACGCCGCGCACGCGTCGCACAGCGCCGCGCCGCCCATGCGCGGCATGTCGAGGTCCGTGATGATGGCGTCGGGCGCGGCCGTGGTCTTCAGCAGCGCGAGCGCCTCGACGCCGTCCTTCGCGGTCACCGCCTGGTAGCCGACGCCCTCGAGCATCTCGACCAGCGCCGCGCACGAGTCGGCATCGTCTTCGACGACCAGAATCAGCTGCCCGGTGGCCATGGGGGTACCGACACTGCTGGCCCCACGCGCGGATCGTCAGCCCTGCTTCTGGCCCTCGGGCAGCACCGCGCTCTTGAACAGCCCCGCCATCACCGACGCTTGCGCCGCCTTCGGCACGAACTTCATCAAGAGGTCGTTCAGCTGGTTCAGCGCGCCCGGAATCACGAAGCGCTTGCGGCGCACCAGCGCAGACAGCGCGGCCCGCGCGCACACATCGGCGTCCATCATGCCCACGTCGCCCTTCTTGTACTTGCGCGCCGTGCCCGACTTCTCGCCCATCTCGGTCGCGATGCCGCCCGGCGCGAAGATGGTGAGCGAGACGTCCTTGCCCTTCAGCTCCTCTGCGAACGCGACGCCCCACGTGTTGATGAACGCCTTCGTGCCCGAGTAGAGCGCCTGGTACGGCGTGGGCATCGTTCCGGCCATCGAGCTCACCACCATCACCGCGCCGCCGGAGGACTTCGCGAGCTGGTGCTCGACGTAGCTCTTCGCCAGCTCGAGCACGCTCAGCACGTTCGTCGCGAGCAGCGCGTGCGCCTCCGAGCGCGGGAGCTCGAGGTGGTGCCCGAAGTAAGTCACGCCCGCGTTCAAGATGGCGGCGTGAACCTCGCGGCCGTCGGTCGACTCCCTGAAGACGCGCTCGACGTCGTCAGGCTTCGACAGGTCGGCCGCGATGCACACCGCCTTCACGCCGCTCGCCTCGACCTCTCTCGCCAGCTCCTCGAGGCGGTCTCTGCGGCGGGCGACGAGCACGAGGTTGCCGCCGTGGCGCTTCGCGATCTCGCGCGCCATCTCGCGGCCGAGTCCCGCCGACGCGCCCGTGACGAGCGTGTACCGGCCTTTCAGGTTCAGGGGCTGCATGTGCTAGACCTCACCGCGGCAAAGGGGACATCGGGAGCCGTACCATGGCCGAGTGCATTTCGGTGGAGATCGATCTCGAAGAGCTCGCCGTCCCCGCAGCGGAGCTCCTCTCTGACGCCGACATGGCGACCCGGGTCACCCGGCCCTACGACGTCCCCGTCGACGAAGAGCTGTTCGGCGACCTCACGCGCACGAGCGCGCAGTTCACCGTGCCGGTCGCGCTCGACGAGCTGCCCGACGACGCCTACCCGACCGAGATCTACTTCTTCGGGTCGGTTACCGACACGTAACCGCCGTCTGCGCTGCTGACATCACCGCCCCGACGCGCTACTCGCGCGCGCATGAGGCAGGAGTCGGAGTCGAAGCGCGTCAGCACGGGCGTGCCCGGCCTCGACACCGTGCTGCGCGGGGGCCTCATGCGCGGCGGCGTCTACATCGTCCAGGGCGAGCCCGGCGCCGGCAAGACCGTGCTCACGAGCCAGATGGCCTTCCACCACGTGCGCAGCGGCGGCCGCGTGCTCTACACGACGCTGCTCGCCGAGTCGCACGAGCGGCTCATGTTCAACCTCGGCAGCCTCGAGTTCTTCGACCCGAAGGTGATTCCCGGGCAGCTCGTCTACCTGAGCGGCTTCTCGGTGCTCGAAGAGGGCGGCTTGAAGGCCCTCGTCGAGCTCGTCCGCAAGGAGGCGCGTGAGCGCAACGTCACGCTGCTCGTCATCGACGGCCTGGTCAACGCGGCCGAGTCTGCCGAGACCGACCGCGAGCTCAAGCGCTTCATCAGCGCGCTGCAGATTCACGCGGGCCTGATGGGCTGCACCGTGCTGTTGCTCACCAGCCGCGCCACCGGCGAGGTCAGGCCCGAGCACACGATGGTCGACGGCATCATCGACCTGACCGACGTGAAGCTGCAGCGCCGCGTCGAGCGCGAGCTCGAGGTGCGCAAGCTCCGCGGCTCGGGCTACCTGCGCGGCGCGCACACGTTTCAGATCGACGAGAGCGGCGTGCGCGTTCACCCGCGCATCGAGGTGCTGCTCGGCAACCCGCGCGAAGACGACCCGTGCGGCGACCGGCGCGTCTCGACGAACATCCCCCGGCTCGACACCATTCTCGAGGGCGGGCTCGTCTGCGGCTCCACCTCGCTCGTCACCGGCCCGTCGGGCGCCGGCAAGACGACGCTCGGCCTGCAGTTCCTCGCCGGCGCGCGCGAGAACGAGCCCGCGCTCTTCTTCGGCTTCTACGAGACTCCGCGCCGGCTCATCAGCAAGGGCCGCTCGCTCGGGCTCGACCTCGGCGGGCTCGCCGACAAGGGGCTGCTCAAGTTCCTCTGGCACCCGCCGACCGACCGCACCCTCGACGCGCTCGGCAACCAGCTCGTCGACAGCGTGCGCCTGCACGGCATCAAGCGCCTGTTCATCGACGGCCTCGACGGCTTCGCGAAGTCGGCCGCCTACCCCGAGCGCACCAGCCACTTCTTCTGCGCGCTCGCCAACGAGCTGCGCACGCAGGGCGTGACGACGCTCTGCACCGCCGAGCTGCACAGCGTGGTGGGCGACGACCTCGACCTGCCGGTCATCGGCGTGTCGACGATGGCCGAGAACGCCATCTTGCTGCGCTTCGCCGAGGTGCGCAGCGAGCTGTTCCGCCTGATGAGCGTCATCAAGACGCGCGACAGCGGCTACCACCCGGCGACGCGCGAGTTCCGCATCGGCAACGGCGGCGTCGACATCTCCGAGGCGTACCGCAGCGTCGAGGCCATCATGGAGGGGCGCACGAAGCCCTCGAGCTCCACGGTCTCTGCCGCCGCGAAAGGCAAGAAGCCGAGGTGAAGCGTGTCCTCATCGTCGACGATGAGCTCGGCATCGTCGAAGCGCTCACCGACGTGCTCGCGGACGAAGGCTTCACCGTCTCGTCGGCGCGCAACGGGAGAGAGGCGCTCCAGCGCATCGCAGAGGCGAAGCCCGACCTCGTCATCAGCGACTACATGATGCCGCTGATGGACGGGCTCGAGCTCGTCGAGACCTTGCGAAAGGCGGGCTCGAACGTGCCCATCGTCTTGATGACGGCGGTGCGGCTCGACCAGCTGCCGCCGAGCCTCAACGTCGCGACCGTGCTGCAGAAACCGTTCGACGTCGAGGAGCTGTGCGACACGGTGAAGAAACTCCTCCCATGACGGGGCGGTGACATGGGGCGCGCGAACCCAGAGGAGCTTGAACGCGGCGGCCCTCCCCGGTGAGAATTCCAGTCCGTGGGGTTCTCACCGGAGAGGCGCTTCGAGCGCTACGAGGTGCAGCTGTTGGCCATCGCCGCGAGCACGGCGCCGCGGCTCGACCACGTCCACAACCTCTCGAAGGGCGGAGCGCGCCTCAGCAGCCGGGCGGCTCCGCAGGCCGGGGCAACCTACACGTTTCTGCTGATCATCCCGGGCACCGAGGCGCGCACCCAGGTCGTGAAGGTGCCCTCGACCGTCGTCTGGTCTTCGTCGTTCGAGTTCGGCGTCCGCTTCGACATTCGCGACGCCGGGTTCGAGCGCTTCGTCGACCGGTTGGCCGTGGAAGCTCCCGCCGTGTCCGTTACCCGCTCGTAACGGCAGAATCAGCCGCTTGCGTGCGCGTCGATGATCTCGCACCCTGCGGCGCTCGACCCATGGAGCCCGTCGCACCTCAGGCCAATCGTGCCCGCCGTCGCGCCCTCGACAAGGGGCTCATCCTCGTGATCGACGACGACCTCGAGACGCGGGCCGCGATCTCCGAGCTGCTCGCCGACCTCGACTACTGGCCGATGACCACCCGCAACGGGCTCGAGGCCCTCGAGTCGCTGCGCCGCGGCGTGCGGCCTGCCGCGATACTCGTCGACGCGTACATGCCGCTGATGGACGGCGAGGCGTTCTGTGCCGCGTGCGACGAAGACCCCGCCCTCGCCCGCATCCCGCGCATCCTCGTGTCCGCGAACCGCGACGCCGCGCTGCGCATCACGCGCTGCCGCGCCACCGCGTTCTTGAGCAAGCCGATCGACCCGAAGGAGCTCGTGCGAGCCCTCGAGTCGGCCGGCCCGACGTAGACGTCACGGCTTCGCCTTGCGGTAGTACGAGCTCGCGTAGGGCGGCACGCTGCCGGGCACGAGCGCCTCGAGGCCCGACGCGATCGCCACGCCGAGGAGGTTCTTCAGCTGGGTGTCGCTCGCGTGCTCGAGGCTCTCGCGGAGCTCCATGCCCTTCACCGGCCCCTTCGTCGTCTGCACGCCGAGCGTCTCATGGCCCTGGACCTCGAGCGGGTAGCCGCCGAGCACCGTCTGCGTGTGCGCGTCGACGAGCACGGCGTCGCCCTCGAAGTACGCGGGCACGAAGCCGTGCTCGCCGGTGCTCTTCACCTGGCGCCACGTGCGCGTGCGGATGACGAGCGCCCAGCGCGCGCGGTGAAGCCGGTCGAGCCCCGACTGCGCGGCCTTCAGGTCGGTGAAGAAGCCCTTCCACTCGGCGGTGCGGCCGAAGTGGGCGACGAGGTCGGGCAGCGACCAGCCGTCGTCGAAGCCCTCGATGCGGAAGGGGACGGTGTCGGGCTCGCCGACGCGCGCGAGGTCCTCGAGGTGCACCACGAGCCCGTTCATGCGCTTCCACGCTTCGCCGGACTCGCCGCTGAAGTAGAGCCTCTCGCGCGGCGGAGCGGCGAGCGACGGGCCGTCGTAGTGCGGCACGCTCTCGAGCAGCTTCGGCAGCTTCGCGTACCGCGCGACCGATTCCTGAATCTCCTTCGCGCTCTCTTGCGCGAACCTCCGCCGCTCCTTCTCGTCGCCGCAGGCAGCGGCGACGAGCGCGACGAGCACGAAGAGGGCCGGCCTCACGCCGCCGCAGCCTACGCGGTCAGTCTTTCGCGCGCTCGAGCTTCCGCACCACCTTCGCGGCGTCGCCGCCGTCGGGCCCGATCGGCAGCGCCGCGAGCAGGCGCTCGGCCACCTCCGTCACGCTCTCGCCGCCGAGAATCGCGAGCGGAGACAGGTTGCCGGTGAGCGACGCCGCGAGCTGCTGGTTGCCGAGCGCCTTCAGCGTCGCGACCAGCTCCGGGTGCAGCGCGCCCATCTGCGCCTTGAACGCCTCGACCTTCGCGGTGAGCACGGCGCGCTCGACCTCCGCCCGCCGCGCCGCCGCCTGCGCCTCGGCCTGCGACGACACGTCGAGCGCCTCGGCGTGCTGCTTCGCCTTCGACACCACCTCGATGCGCGCCGCCTCGGCCTTGCCTTCCGCGCGGGCCGCCGCGAGCTCGCGCCGCGCTCCTTCGAGCTGCAGCTCGGCCGCCACCGTCTCGCGCTGGGCGTCGTAGACGGCGCGGTTGACGAGCTCTTTCGCGCGCTCGTCGAGCAGCCTCAGCTCGTGCCCGCGACGCTCGACCTCGCTCGTGATGGCCGCGCGCTGCGCGTCGGACAGCAGCGTCTGCACGTCCTCGTCGAGGATTCGCACCTCGAGCACCTCGACGTCGTAGACGAGCATGCCGTTCTCTTCGAACTCGCGGCCTGCCCGGCCGGCTTCGCCGCGCTCGCCGAGAATCGCGGTGCGGATGATGTCGGTCGACTGCGCGTGGAACCGGTCGACCGGAGTGCGCCGCACCGACGCCCGCACCAGCGAGCCGAGGTGGTCGCACAACAGCGACACGTAGTCGTTCACGTTGAACCAGCGCGCGTCGTCGACGCCCGGCTTCGACGTGAAGCTCACCCGGTACGAGAGCCGCACCTGCAGCGCGACGTGGTCGGCCGTGCGCACCTCGAGCAGGTCGCTGACCTTGTTGCCGTCGACGAGCAGGAAGGACGTCTGCAGGGGCTTCGCGTCGCTCTTCGGGGTCCCGGTCGACAGCGACAGCACGCCGAGCTCCTCGTCGAGGTCGAGGATGCGCACCTGCGGGCCCTTCACCACCTCGCGCTTCGTCTTGCCCGTCACCAGCACCGCGTACGACGGCGGAATCGTGACCACGACCGCGCGCGTCGGCGGCCCCTCGCGTTTCGGCAGCGGCCGCGCGACGAGCTCGACCTGCGTCGGGTCGGGGAGGAACGAGCACGGCCCGGCGACCGTGCGAACGCGGCCGGTGCCGATCTCGCGCACGTAGACGCCCTCTTTCTCGGCGAGCGCGATGCTCGTGACCTCGCCGAGCACCTCGAGCTCTTCCGTCGGGAAGAAGAAGCCCTCGCGGCCCTCGATGAAGAGCTCCTGGCCCGCGGTGTAGCGGCCCGGCGCGACCTGGTGCTCGCCCGCCTTCGCCTCGAACGCCTTCAGCACGCGCACGTGCAGGCCCTTGTCCTTCTTGAGCGGCCACGCGGGCAGCGCTCGCGTCGCGAAGTCCTCCCACGCCTCGGGGAACACGGTGCCCGGCCCGCGCACGAACCGCCGCCGCCCCTTCGGGCCGCGCAGCACGCAGTACTGACCGTCGGTGAGCGTCACCGCGTTGCGCACGTACGCCGAGTCTCTCCCCGCTTCGCGGGGCCCCGAACGCGGCTCGGCTCCCTCCGGCCGCGACGCCGTGCCCTCGGGCACCACCTCGAGGCCGGTCTTCGGCACGAAGAAGCTGACGTCGCTGCCCTTCACGATGCGCTCGGCGCCGATGGTCGCGGTCTCGCCCTCGACGGCGTCGTACACGCGCACCCTGAGGTACTGGTCTTCGTACACCTCGTGACCGTTCACCACGCGCGCGCGCTGGCCCGGCCACAGCGGGAACGAGGCGGGGCCGGGCACGACGACGCGGCGGCCGGTCGAGAGCTCGATCGACGAGTTGCTGCCCTTCACGGGCTTCGCGCCCGGGTCCTTCGCGGGGTTCTCGAGCACCACGTACTGCGCGCTCGAGGCGCTGACGAACGGGCTGACGCCGCTGACGGCCCCGGCGTCGTCGGAGCGCACCGGCACGAAGCGGCCGTCGCGCAGCTCGACGAGGCGCTCGGTGTTCGAGAGGGAAATCTTGGTCGGCCCCACGTAGAGCACGATGTCGCCCTTCGTCAGGTCCTGTACGTAGGCGTACTCGTTGCTGGCGACGAGAATGTCGCGCTCGCGGATGTCGCGCTCCGGCATCGTGAAGTCCCCTTTCTTCGAGTGCTGTTGGGTTCGGCAGCGGGGCCGTCAAGTGCGAGGCCGGTGCCAGCGCGCCCCCCAGGGAAAGCCAGGCTGATTGCACCATGAAGGTGCAGGCTGCACCGTCAAAGGGCGAGCGCCGCGAGCCGTTCGCGGGCGCGGTCGGCTGTGACCGAGCGCGGCTTCGCCTTGCCCCACGCGTCGACGACGCGCTGGTACGCCGCCCGCGCACCCGCAGCGTCGCCTGCCTTCTCGAGCTCACCGCCGAGCAGCCACTGCGCCTCGGCGTAGACGCGGGCCTGCTCGAGCCGGTCGCACGTTCCGGCGACCGTCTTCAGGTACGGCATCGCCTCGTCGGTGCGCCCCGCGAGCAGCAGCACGCGCACGAGAATGAGGTCCGCCGCCGCGTTCATCACGCCCGGAGAGATGAGCGGCCCCTCGCCTCGCCGCGCCTCGACCGCGACCGCCGCGTCTTCCTTCGTGCGCGCAGCGGCCCAGCCGAAGAGCCACGGCGCGAAGTGACCGGCGCCGACGCGAACGCCCGTGCGCTGCTGCGCCTCGCGCGTCATCGCGAGCCAGCGCTCGCGGTGCTGCGTGAACTCGGCTTCGTCGATCGCCCCCTGCTTGCGCAGGTACTGCGCGAAGATCAAGGTCGTCGCGATCTCGTGGGGGGCCTCGGGCGTCCACGCCTTCGCACGATCGAGCAGCCCTCGCGCCAATGCGACGCCGGCCTCGGTGTCGCCGGTCTCCTCGAGCACGAGCAACAGCTCGTATGCGGCCTCGAGGTGCGGCATGAGCCCCCCGCTCGGAGGCACCTCGTCGTAGAGCGCCTGCAGCAGCGCGCGCCCCTCGACGAAATCGCCGCGCGCGACGGCCGAGAGCGCGGCGCTGTCGCGTGCGGTCGCAGCGTCGCCGGCGGCCTGGTCGCGCGCGCGCAGCGCCTCGTCGACGCTCGGCCACGGCTCGCCGGTCGCGTAGAGCGCGTTCGCGAGCGTCTCGAACGCCAACGGGTCTTTCGGGTCGATGCCCGCCCAGGCGCGCGCGTCTTGCTGCATCGTCGCGCAGTCGCCCGAGCGGCTCGACAGGCGCGCGTGGCCGGCGAGACAGTCGGTCGAGCGCGGCGCGATCTTCAGACACTGTGCGTACTGAGCGAGGGAGATCGACGGAGCAACGAGCGTGAGGAAGCGGAGCTGAGCCGCCGCCGCGACCGCGGGCGGCCGCAGCGCCGGGTCGCGCTCCGCCGCCAGCTCGAAGTCGGCGAACGCCGCATCGAGCTCGTTCGAGCGTGCGTGCAGGCGCGCGCGCAGCAACGTGAGCACACCGTCGGCCGGGCGCTTCGCGAGCAGGCGGTCGACGTGCGCCGCCCACTCGGCGAGCTGCGGCGTCGGCGTCTGGCCGGGCTCCAGCGCCTCCAGCAGCGCGCCGTCGGCGTCGCCGAGCTGGCCGCGGTGGAGCGCCGCCTGCGAGAACGCCGCCCGCGCCGCCACCGGGTCGGGCTGAATGAAGCTGAGCCACAGCTGCGCCGCAGCGAACGAAGCGTCGCGCGTGACGGCCGCCTGCAGCCGGCGCACCGCGGGAGTCGTCGAGCCGGACCTCCACCACGCGAGCCCCTCGTCGAACGCCTGCGCGGCCTCGGCCACCGGCGAGCGCGCCGACGGCCGCTCGGCGGTGCCGAGCTTCAGCACCGTGCCGGCTCCGCCGAGCAGCACGAGCACGGCGATCGAGACGGGCCACCCGGGTGACCCGCGGCGCGGCGCCGGCACGCCCTGCGCGCTCGCTTGGAGCGCCGGCCCCGAAGCGAGCCCCTCGAGAGCAGACGAGAGCTCGGCCGCCGACGCGAACCGCTGCGACGGCTCGGGCTGCAGGCAGCGGTCGACGAGGTCGCAGAGCTCGGGCTTCAGGCCCGGCATCGCGCCGCGCAGCGACACGGCGGGGGTCGACAGCACCTCGTCGCGCAGCTCGCCCGCGGTCGACGCACCGTACGGCAGCCGGCCGCTCAGCAGCTCGAACAGCATCACGCCGAAGGCGTAGACGTCGGTCTGGGGTGTCGCCGTCTCGCCGCGCCACAGCTCCGGAGCGAGGTACCGCGGCGTGCCGACGACCGCGCCGCTCTGGGTGAGGTCGACGGCGGCGCCGGCGGGAGCCGCGCCGGGCGCGGTCGGGCCCGCGGACTTCGCGAGCCCGAAGTCGACGAGCTTGGCGGTGCCGTCGCGCGCGAGCATCGCGTTCTGCGGCTTGATGTCGCGGTGGAGCAGCGCCTCGCGGTGTGCGGCCGCCAGCCCGCGCGCGAGATCGACGGCGATGCGCAGCACCACGGCGGCCTCGAGCGGCCTCGGCAGCTCCGAGAGCGTCTGGCCGTCGACGTACTCGCAGACGAGGTAGGGCCGGCCCTCGTGCTCGGCGACGCGGTGAACGGTGATGAGGTTCGGGTGGTGAACGCGCGCCGCGGCGCGGGCCTCGCGCAAGAGCCGCTCGCGGCCTTCGTCGCCCCGCGCACCGAGGAACTTGATGGCGACGAGCCGGTCGAGGCGCGTGTCCTTCGCGAGGTAGACCTCGCCCATCGCCCCGCGCCCGAGGCGCTTGAGCAGCTGGAATTCCTCGATGCGCTCCGGCAGCCCCGACTCCGAGCGGCCGAGCTCGACGAGCAGGCGCTGGCAGCTCTCGCAGCCCGTGACGTGCGCGTTGAGAACGGCGCGGGCGGGCTCGGTCAGCTGCCCCGCGACGTAGCGCTGCAGTGTGTCGTCGTTCGGGCAGCCGGGCGGCACCATCGCCGCGATTGAAGTACGCGGCGGTCTTCGACTCAACGCTGCTGAGCGGGGGCGTTCTGAGGCCGGGTCTTCGCGCGCTGCGCGGCGTAGCCGCCGATTCCGCCGAGAAGCGCGAGCATGAACGCGACGCCGGCGACGATGATCATCGTCCGCATGAAGCGCCGGCCGTCGTCGGCGCTGAAGAGCTGCCTGCTGCAGCCCGGGCAGTATTTCGGCGCCCACCGGCTGAACAGCGAGTAGTTCCAGCTCGTCTCCACGATGACCCGGTGGCCGCAGGCCGGGCACCGCAGGTTCTCGAACGTCGACCAGAAGCCGACGGCGGGGATGATGATCAGCCCGAGCACCGACAGCGCCATGAACGGCGGGCCGAGCCCCGCCGCGCGAACGGCACCTCCGGTGAGGCCGATGACGACGATGCCGAGCACGATGCCGCCGATCGACGTCAGCATGTGCCGGCGCACCCGCCGCCGCATCTCGAGAATCAGGTCGTCATCGCTCATGCCGTCAGGACACGGCGAGCCGAGAAGCTGAAACATCGGGGCGCGAGCTACTCCGTCCAGCGGACGGTGAAGCGGGCGGCCGGAGGCCGGTCGAAGGTGAAGGCGACCTCGACCGTCTTCGCGCCCGCCCAGCGCGCGATCTCTTCCAGCGAGCCCTGCATCACCTCGGGAGCGTCACCGACGTCGTTCACGTCGAGCTGCAGCTCGCGCTCGCCGAGGTGCGTGACCGTCCCTTCCGCGAAGTTGTTCGACGACTTCATGTTCTTCGGTACCCGCTCGAGCAGCCGGCGCGGCCCGAGCATGCGCACGACGGGCGCCATCGTGCGGCCGAACAGCGTCTCTTCGACGCCCTTCATGAGCACGACGCCGAGCTCCCTCAACGCCGCGCCCCGCTGGAGCGATGGAAAGCAGGCGCCCGCGCAGAGCCCGAGCGCTCGGTACCACGTCTCGCGCGTCACCGCGGGCGGCAGCTTCTTGCCGAGATCGATGCCGAGCGCCTTCAGCTCCGCGCGCAGCGACGGCGTCACCTTCTCTTGCAGCCCGCGGTGGAACAGGCCCTCGAGCGAGTCGTGGAAGACGAGCTTGTCGGGCACGCGCCCGAACTTCTAACCGATGTTTCAACCGGGCGCCCGCCCGTGTCCTCTCGCACGAAGCACGAACCCCAACGAAAGAGAGCCCATGAGCCAGTACGAATTCAGCGACGTCGAGAACACCACCATCGCCGCGACCGGCAGCCGCGCCCGCACCTGGGCGATTCTCGCGATCATCTCGGGAAGCCTGAGCACCGTCATCGGTGTGCTCACCATTCCTCGCGGCGGCTTCATCGCGCTGCTCAACCTCGTCAGCGGCCCGGTCAGCCTCGTGATGGGCGTCACGATTCTCGGGGTCGCCGCGGCGTTCAAGTCGATCGTCGACACGAAGGGCAACGACCTCGGCCACATGATGGCCGCGCTGAAGAAGCTCAACACCGCGTACACGATTCAAATCATCGCGATGGCCGTCGGCTTCCTCGCCGGCGCGGCTGGCGGTGCCATGGGCATGCGGTGACCTCCGGGTCCACAGACCCCTGCCCCGACGACTGCACGGTGCACCGCTTCCTCGACGGGCACCTGCCGGAGGCCGCGCGCCGCGACGTCGCGCAGCACCTCCTGCGGTGCGCGAGCTGCATCCAGCTCGTCGTCGCCGTGGGGCGTGCGTGTGCGCGGTGCGGTAGGGTCGCCGCCCGTGAGCGGCCCCGGACCCGCAGATGACGAAGCCACCGCGCGCGTCGCCGAGCTGTGGCAGCTGGGCCGGGACACGTGGCCCGGCGTCGAGGTCGACGAGGCCGCCTTCGCGAAGCACGTCGCGCGTCACTGCAGCGACCCCGAGCAGCTCCAGAAGCTGAGCGGCGCCGACCTCTACCTCGCCTGCGCCTGCATGCAGGGCAGCGAGGGCGCCCAGGCGGCGTTCGACACCGCCGTGCTCTCGCAGGTCCCGGGCTTCGTGCGCCACATCGACGCGCAGCCCGCATTCGGGGCCGAGGTCGCGCAGGCCGTGCGCGTGCGGCTGCTGCTGCCGGCCGGCGGCGAGCCGAAGATCGCCGACTACGGCGGCCTCGGCTCGCTGCTGTCGTTCGTGCGCGTCACCTCGGTGCGCACGGCGCTCAACCTCAAGCGCGGCGCCGGCGAGCAGAAGGGGTCGAACGTCGACGAGTCCGCGCTCGAAGCCCTGGTCGAGACGGGCGACGCAGACCTGCAGCTCATTCGCGAGCAGCTGCGCGAGCCTTTCCGCGAGGCGCTGCGCGAGGCCTTCCGCCTGCTCCCGCCCGAGCAGCGCCAGGCGATGCGCTTGTGCCACGCGGGCCGCTACACCACCGACCGCATCGGGCAGATGATGGGGGTGCACCGCATCACCGTGTCGCGGTGGCTGACCGCCGCGCGGCAGTTCATGTTCGCCGAGACGCGCCGCCAGCTGCGCTCGAAGCTGAGCGTGCCGGACTCCGAGCTCGACAGCCTCATCGCCGTGATGCGCTCGCAGTTCGAGGCCTCGGTGAGCGACCTCTTGAAGAGCTGATGCTTCACCTTCCGCCCCGGGTGTGTCCCATGAGCATGAACCGAAGACCCGTCCGCTGGCTGCTCCTCGCCCTCGCCCTCGCCGCCTGCGGCAAAGAGAAGGGCCGCGTGCCCTTCACCGCCGACGGCACCGCCACGGCGACCGCCGCGCTCGAAGCCGGCGACGTCGCGCTGTGGACGGACATCGACGTCGAGTACGAGGGCTCGGCCGCCATGACGTACACCGTCGATCTCGAGCAGGGAGGCACGGTCGTCGCCACGGCCACCTGTAACCCGCTCGGCCACCTGTCGGTGAAGACCGCGTGGGTCGAGACGAACCTCGGCAGCTCGCACTCGCGCAGCGGCAACGGGAAGATGGGCTGCACCGCGCGGGTGCCCGCCGCGGGCACCACGACGGTGAAGGCGACCCTGAGCATTCCTTCGCGGCCCCCCACTTTCACGCTGAAGAAGGCCGACCTCGTCTTGAAGCAGTGAGCCCACCCAGCGACGTCGCGCCGGCAGGCGCACCACTTGCCGCGGAACACGGCTACGGTCGCCTGCCGGATGTGCCGCCGGGACCACACCCTCCACCGGTCGAGGCCATGAGTCGCGACACCGCCCAGGTCGTCGCCGCGCTCGGCCGCGAGGCCTCGCCCGAGCTGCGCGCGAAGCTCGACGCGGTCGCGGCCCGGTTTCCGTCGGTGAGCGCCGAGCGCCTCGGCCGAAGACTCTCCGAGCTCGCCGAGCCCCTCGACGTCGAGGGCGTGCTGCACGCGGTCGCCTGTCTCGACGGAGACGCCGAGGCGCTTCGCCTGCTCGACACCGAGCTGTTGCCGCGCATCAGCGACACGCTGCGCCGCCGCGCCGGAGCCGAGGGCGCCGACGATGCGCTGCAGCTGACGCGCGCGCGGCTGCTCGTCGGGCCCGAGCCGAAGCTGCGGCTGTACGCCGGCCGCGGGCCGCTGCTCGGCTTCCTGCGCGTGGTGGCGGCGAACGTGCTGTCGAACCTGAAGCCGGCGCAGCAGACGGAGTCGGACGACGCGCTGGCCGCCGTGCCGGATACGGCCGACCTCGAGTCGCGGCTGCTCAAGGCCGACCAGCAGCTGCGCTTTCGCGAGGCGTTCGCGCAGGCGGTGAAGGCGCTGACGCCGCGGCAGCGGGCGCTGTTGCGGCTCAACCTGCTCGACGGGCTGAGCATCGACGAGATCGCGCCGATGTACGGAGCGCACCGGTCGTCGGCCGCGCGCTGGCTCGCGGAGGCGCGCGAGGCGCTGGCGGCGCACACGCGCGCGCAGCTCGGCACGCTGCTCGGGCTCCAGCCCGACGAGGCCGAGCGGCTGCTCACGTCGATGCAGGCGAGCTTCGACCTGAGCTTGAGCCGCGCGCTGCGGAGCGTCTGAGCCGCTCGAGCACTCGACACAGGCGGCTACGGCACCTGCCCGTGAGACTTCAGGGCCGCACCGGCTGTCACCCCCGCAGAAGACGCATTTCGCGTCCGCAAACTGGGGAGATGACTCGTGAAGAAGGCGTTTCTGCTCGTGCTGATGGCCTGCGGTGCACCTCAACCGATGACGACGGGAACCGGCGGAGGCACCGGCAACACCGCGGGAGGCAGCGGCACCGCCGGCGGCTCGGGCGGCACCGCCGGAGGGATGACGGGCGGCGCAGCGCTCTCGGTCGCCGAGTGTGAGACCGACATGCAGCGCTTCGCCGACGCCATGTGCTCCGACGCGTCGCAGTGGACGATGGCGAAGACGACCATCTGCTCGAAGATTCCGAACACGACCTCCGCGCCGTGCGAGGCCGCGCTCGAGAAGGCGAAGACCTGCCATCAGCAGTTCCAAAGCGCGCAGCTCGGCTGCGTGCTCGGCCAGACCGACTCGAGCGACCCCTGCGCGGTCGACGTCGTGCTCGGCGTCTTCTGCGTCGCGAGCGTGAACAGCAACCTCTGCATGGCGACGCAGTGCACGTACAACACCGACTGCACCACCGGCTACTCGTGCAACGACAAGACGCGGCGCTGCTTCAAGACCGACGCGCCTTGCCTGGGGCTGCCGTGCAAGTACAACGTCGACTGCCCGACCGGCTACACCTGCAACAACGCCATCGAGCAGTGCGTGCGCCAGTAGAACCGTCATGACCTCCTGCCCCGACGAGAACGTGCTGCTCGACCTCGCGCGCGGGCAGCTCGCCGGGGCCGCGCTCGGCACCGCGGAGGACCACCTCGACGACTGCTCGAGGTGCCGCCGCGCGGTCGCCGAGCTGCTCCGCACGAGCGGCGTCGAGGTGCCGGCTCCGCCGAAGCCGCCGGTCGGCCCGGGCACCTGCATCGGGCGCTACGTCGTCATCGAGCGCGTCGGCGCCGGAGCGACCGGCCAGGTGCTCGCCGCCTACGACCCGCAGCTCGACCGCAAGGTGGCGCTGAAGCTCTTGCGGCCGCACGCGGCGTCGGGCGAGCACCGGGCGCGGCTCGCGCGCGAGGCGCAGACGCTGGCGAGGCTCGCCCACCCGAACGTGGTGACGGTGTTCGACGTCGGCACGTGGGACGACCAGCTGTTCATCGCGCTCGAGTTCGTCGCGGGAGGCTCGGCGAGCGCCTGGGTGCAGCGGCACGGGCGCGCGTACCGCGACATCGTGCAGCTCTACGTGCAGGCAGGCCGCGGGCTCGCCGCCGCGCACGAGGCCGGCGTGGTGCACCGCGACTTCAAGCCCGACAACGTGCTCGTGCACACCGACGGGCGTGCGCAGGTCACGGACTTCGGTCTCGCGACCCCCTCTCCTCTCGTAGGGGAGAGGGCCGGGGTGAAGGGGCCGTTGAGCGACTCACTGACGCAGAGCGGGACACTTCTTGGAACACCGGCGTACATGGCACCGGATCAACTGGCCGGACGCCCGGCCACGGCGTCATCGGACCAGTTCAGCTTCTGCGTAGCGCTGTACGAAGCGCTCTACGGAGCCAAACCCTACGAAGGCGCGACCATCGCCGAGCTGATCAAGGCGCAGCAGTCACGCGCAGTGAAGCCTGCGTCGAACACCTCCATCCCCGCCGCCGTCCGCCGCGTCGTGCTCCGCGGCCTCGAGCCCGACGAGGCCGCCCGCTTCCCCTCGATGACCGCGCTCGTGCACGCGCTCGAGCAGGCCGCCCGGGCCCCGCGCCGCGCCAGCCAGCTCGTGCTCGCGCTCGGCGCCATGGGGGTGCTCGCGCTGGCATCCGGTCTCCTCCTCGGCCGGCAGACCCGCGTGCGTCCCGCGTGCGCGCTCACCGCCCAGCGCTACGCGCAAGCCTGGAGCCCCGCGAAGCGGGCCGCCGTCGCCGGCGCCTTCACCGCGACGAAGCTCAGCTACGCGCAGAAGCAGCTCGACCTCGTGCAGCCCGCCCTCGACGCCCGCGCAAGAGCGTGGGCGCAGCAGGCGCTCGAGGCGTGCGAGGCCACGCACGAGGCGGGCTCCGAGCTGTGGCACGCGCGCCTGCAGTGCCTCGACGAGCGGCTCGGCGAGCTCGAGAGCGTCGTCGCGGCGCTCGCGCAGGGCTCCGCCGACACCGTCACGCGCGCGGTGCGCGTCGTCGAGCGGCTCCCCGGCCCCGCGGCGTGTGCGTCGGCGGGCGCGCGCTACCAGTCCGACCCCGCCACGCTCGCGCAGCGCTCGAGGGCCGCGAGCGAGACCGCCCGCATCGTCGCCATCGCCGAGAGCGGCGACTTCAAGCAGGCCGAGGCGCTGAGCCGCGCGGCGCTCGCCGACGGCGGCTTCGACGACGCGCTCGCGCGGGCGGCGCTGCGCTACGAGCACGCCCGGGCCCAGCAGGAGCTCGGCGCGCTCGACGACGCCCAGGCCGAGTTCGTCGAGGTGGTCGCGGCCGCCACGCGCGCGCAAGACGCGTCGCGCGCCGGCTGGGCGATGACCGAGCTCGCGTTCCTCGTCGGCTACGTCCGCGCGAAGCCCGCCGAGGGCGAGCCGTACCTGAAGCTCGCCGAGGCCCACGCGACCGTCGCGCGCGAGGCTCCGCTCGACGAGCGGCTCGCCTCGATCGCCGGCTCGCTCGAGGTCCGGCGCGGCCGGCTGCCCGAGGCCGAGGCGCATCACCGCCGCGCGGAGGCACTCGTGCGCGCACGCCTCGGCGAGAAGCACCCGGCGCGGGCGCGCGCTCTCTCGAACCTCGCGCAGACGCTGTTTCGTCACGACAAGCTCGACGAGGCACTGCCGATGCTCGAGCAGTCGTACCGGCTGCTCGCCGATGCGCTGGGCGAAGACCACCCCGACGCCTTTCAGGCGCTGAACGCGCTCGGCGCGGGCCTCGGCACCGCCGGCCGGCTCCCCGAGGCGGCCTCGGTGTTCCGGCGCGTGCTCGACGGCTACCGCCGCACGCTGGGTGTCGACCACCCCCGCATCGGGACGGCAGCGCGCAACCTCGGTGAGGCCTCCGCGGGGCAGGGCAAGCACCCCGAGGCGCTCGCGCTGTACACCGAAGCGCTGAGAGTCTTTCGCGCGTCGCTCGGCGCCGACACGGTCGAGGCGGCCGGGCCTCTCGCGGGAATCGCCGACGCGAAGCTCGCGCTGGGCGACGTCACGGGCGCGGTCGCGGCGGCGAGCGAAGGCGCGGCGCTCTGCGCGGCGGCTCCGTGCGAGCCCGACGACGCGCAGTTTCTGAAAGACGTGCACGCGCGAGTGCTCGCCGCTCAGAAGCGCCGCTGATGCTATGACTGCCTCGTGCTCGCGGTACTGCTCCTGACCCTGGCAGCCGTCCCCGACGCCAGCCTGCGCGCCATGACCGGCAGCATGGTGCGCCTCGATCGCGAAGACGAGCTGCCCCTCGAGGGAAAGCTGGTCGGCTTCGAGGAGCAGTGGGTCACGGTCATCGTGCCTCCGAACGAAGAGGTCATCTCGGTGCCGCGCGACCGCATCGTGCGCCTGCACGCGGTCGCGCCGCCGGCCGAGCCTCCGCGCGAGCGCATCGTCGGCGTCAACTTCGGCCTCTCGGTCTCGCTGCTCGTCGACGCCCGCTACAAGCTCTTCTACGGCTTCGCGAACGGCAACGTGCTCTTCCCGCTGACCAGCCTCGCAGGCACCACGCCGTGGCTGGCGTTCGCCGTCGGCGCCGGCATCGCCCTTCCGCTCGTGAAGGGCTCGCGCTGGTTCGCCGACATGTTCGGCCAGGTGCTGCCGCTGCACATCGGCGGTGCCTACTCGTACGTCGGCGTCGGCGTAGGCGTCGGCCTGCGCTACGACTCTCCGGCCGGCTTCGTGTTCGCCGTGAAGCTGCCCGTCGTCGGCTACTCGGCGCGCGTCGGGCGCTCGCCGTACGGCTATGACCCTCCGCACCGCGCGGGCTACGGCTTCGGCTACTACTACCTCGCCGCGCTCATGGGCCTGCCCATCGTCTCGGTGGGCTACCGGTTCTAGTCGGCCGAGCCCGCCTCGATCGCGAACATCAGCTCGACGTCGCGCGCGAACGAGACCTCGTCGAACCACGTGTCGTGGTCCGCGTAGTAGCGCTGGAGACCGTCGGCGAGCTTCTGCAGCTCGGCGCGCGTGTGCCGCTGCAGCTCGTCTCTGTCCGGCGCCAGCTCCGTGAGCTGCAGGTACCGCCACGCCCCCGGCGGAATCGACGCGTCGTCGAGCGCCTCGGTCAGGTGCCGCCGAATCGTGTCGGGCTCGTGGTCGGCGAAGTTCGGCAGCCCTATCCAGTCGATGAAGCCCTGGCCGTTCACGTACACCGTGTTGCCGACGTGGTTGCCGCCGCCGCCGACCTTCGTCGTCGTCACCGGGTCGGTCGACACCAGCACGCGGTACGCGGCCGGCCGCGACGCATCGCTCAGCCGCGCCGCGATGCTCGGGTCGACCGCCACCTGCCCCGCCCCGTCGGACGTCGCGACCGGGCCGGGGTCGAAGAACTGCGAGTCCAGCGCGTCGCGCGAGAGCTTCACCGCCCACTCGTAGTCTCCCGCGCGTGGCGCCCCGTACGTCACCAGCTTGAGCTGCTTCCACGGCCACGCGCTCAGCGCCGCCGGCATCGACGGGCCTTCGCCGCCCGGGCCGTACGCATCGCCGAGCAGCACCGCGCTCGCGAAGTGCTGCGCGAGCCCGCCGCCGAGGCTGTGCCCGGTCACGTAGATGCTGTTCGGAGCCTGCGCGCCCTTCAGCTCCGCCACCTTCGACAGGCACTGGAACGCGCCGGGCAGAATCGACTGCATGGAGCGCGCGAAGCCACGGGAGACTCCGCCGGTGGCCGTGATGTCCGCCGCCGGCACGTTCGCCCAGCCGAGGTCCGTGATCCAATCGGGGTTCCCCGCCGCGGCCTGCGTGCTCAGCGCCTGGCTCACGGCGCGCTCGGCCGAGCCGCTGCGGCTGCCGCGAAACGCGATGTGCAGGTCCCACGACGCGCCGGTCTCGCGCGCGAGCACGAACCCCATCAAGCTGTACGAGTGCGGCTGGCCGGGCTCGCCCTTGTCGCCCGTGCCGCCCTCGAACGCGCACAGCACGTCTGCCGCATCGGCGTCGCGGTCGTCGCGGCCCAGCGCCACCGGCACCAGCACCGGCGTGCCGGTGCCGATCTCCTTGGCGCTCACGAACACATCGCGAATGCGCCCGGTGATGGCGCGCGGCGTCTGGTACTCGGTCCAGCTCCCCGAGGCGTTCATCAGCGCGTTGCTCCACGGGTGAAGTCGCGAGTAGTCGTAGATGATCGGGTCGTGCGTCGCGTTGTCCTCGATGCCCTCGAGCACGCCCGGCCCCCGGTAGGCGGTCAGGCCCGCGCGCGCCGCCACCTGCGCGGGCCCCTTGCGGCCGGCCCACGCGCGAATCGAGGCCATGAGCTCGGGGCGTGTGGTCGCGGCGCGCTCCTCGTAGAACGGGTCGATGGGCCACACCAGCGACTGGCAGTGCAGCTGGTACGCGAGCACGGAGAGGTCGAGCGTGTAGACGAGCGGGTGGTACGGGAACGTGCCGAGCTCCTGCGGAGGAGCCTCGCCGGCGCCACAGCCGAAGAGCATCGCGATGAGCAGCAGCCGGCGCACCATCGCTCGAAGCTTACCTGCGCGTGCGCGTCGAGCGCAGTTGTCCTCTGCGATGAGACAGTGACCCCTGCGCGCCTGCCCACTTCAGTGCGCAGCCGCGCTGGTCTCTCGATTGCTGAGAGGTCGGGTCGAGCCCGGAAATCCCTCCGGGCGCCCTCGGAGCCCTGACAGACCATGAAGACCTCTCTCGCTTCCCTCGAGCAGCGCATCGCCAACCAGCATCGCCGCGTCAACCAGGGCGTCCGCGCCGGAACCCTGAGCGACGCCGAGGCCTCGAAGCTGCGCAACCAGCTGACGCGCGCGCAGCAGCGCATCGAGAACGACGCGTTCGACGGCGACGGCTCGTCGCGGCTCGCCGAGCAGCAGCGCCTGCTGAACGGCCTCTCGCGCAACATCCGCGCGCTCAAGCACGATGATCAGATCGACCCCGCGAAGCGCCGGGAGAACCTCACGAAGCGCATCGAGCGCGGCCTCGCCGACGGCTCGCTGACCCAGGCGGAGCACGACGCGCTGAAAACGAAGCTCGACGCCGCCCAGACACCGGAGCAGCTGCAGGCCCTCTCAAGGGAGGTGCGCGCCGAGCGCCACGACGCCGAGCTCGACGTCGAGAAGCGCGCGGCGAGCTTCACGGCGCGCATCGAGGCCGGCGTCGAAGACGGCTCGCTCACCGCCGACGAGGCGAAGCAGCTCAGCGAACGCGTCGGGCAGCTCGGCGCGAGCCCCGAGGCGATGACGGTCAACGCGCTGAACCGCGCCATCTTCCGCGAGCGGCACGACGCGCAGGTCGACCCGCAGAAGATGACGGCGTCGCTCGGCGCGCGCATCGACGCGGCGGAGGCGAGCGGCAAGCTGACGCCGGATCAGGTCTCTGGGCTCCGCGCGAAGCTGCTCGAGCTGCAGAGCGGAGACGTCCAGGCGCAGGGCGCGCGGCTCAACGTCCTGCGCCAGCAGCTCGCCGGCATGGTGTGATGAAGTTGGTGGTCCGACGACCGACCACCGACTAGATGCAGTGCCCCAGCGCGTTGCACGTGTAGCCGGCGTTGCACGACACGCCGGCGTTGCGGCAGTCGGGCTGGCAGACCCCGTTGCCGGTCGAGATGCCGCCATCCGACCGGTACAGCTGCAAGCAGACGTACCCGACGCGGCAGCTGCCGCGACCCTGGTTCGGCGTGCTGCACGGCGTGTAGCAGTTGTTGTCCGACAGACACGTGCCATTTCCCGGGCAGTAGCCGAGCAGGCACGTCGACGAGCAGTAGCCCGAGACCCAACCGGTGAGCCCGCCGTCGGACCGCCGCTCGGGAATGCACCGCGACGACTCGAGGAAGCCGAAGTTCTCGCAGTGGCTCGACGACGTGCACGGCGCGCCGGTGCCGCCGTCGCCGCCGCCGTTGCCGGGCAGAAACGACAGGCACGTGCCGCCGAAGCAGAAGCCCACGCACAGCTGACACGCGCTGCCGCCCGTACCGCACGCCGTCGTGTCGCCGCCCGGGTAGCACAGCCCGTTCGCGCAGCAGCCGGCGCACGACTGCGGGCCGCACGAGCTCGTGTTCACGCACTGCTGGTTCATGCACTGCTGGCCTGCGCCGCACGCGCTGCACGTCGACCCGCCGCTGCCGCACGCCGCGCCGCTCGTGCCGCCCTGGCACACGCCGTTCGCGCAGCAGCCCGACGGGCACGTCGCCGGGCTGCACGCCGGCGTCGTGGTCACGCACTGCTGATTCGTGCACACCTGGCCGGCGCCGCACGTGCTGCACGTCGACCCGCCGGCACCGCAGGCTCCGCCGCTCGTGCCGCTCTGGCACGCGCCGTTGAGGCAGCACCCCGACGCGCAGTTGCTCGGCGAGCAGCCGCCCGGGTTCAACGGCGCGCACGCCTGGTTCGTGCACGCGAGGCCCGTGCCGCAGCCGATGCAGCCGTTGCCGCCGGTGCCGCACGCGGAGTTCGACGTGCCGAGCTCGCACACGTTGCCGTTGCAGCAGCCCGACGGGCACGACTGCGCGTTGCAGCCCATCGGAATCGGAGCGCACGCCTGGCTCTGACACGACATCCCCGCGCCGCACGCCGAGCACTGCCCGCCGCCCTTGCCGCACGCCGCGCTCGCCGTGCCGAGCTCGCACGTGTTGCCGTTGCAGCAGCCGAACGCGCAGCTCGTCGGGTTGCACGCGCCCGTCGAGCCTCCCGCCGTCGCGCCCGTACCGCCCGTACCGCCCGCCGTCGCGCCGCTGCCGCCCGCGGTCGCCCCGGTGCCTCCCGCGGTGGCTCCCGTTCCGCCGGCCGTCGCGCCGCTTCCTCCCGCAGTCGAGCCGGAGCCGCCGGCCGCTGCGTTTCCACACAGCCCGGCCACGCACTGCTGCGTGTTCGTGCACGCCGTGCAGCGCGCTCCGTTCACGCCGCACGCATCAGGTGTGCCTCCGGGCCGGCAGATGCCGTCGTCGCCGCAGCACCCGCCGCAGGTGGTGGAGGAGCAGGGCTGACGAGGAGTCGGCGCGCCACAAGACACGGCCGCCAGGGCCGTGAGGACCAGGAAAAGACGCATTTGTCCCACACGACACCCAGAGCGGACCACAGGTGAAAAAAAGCGAACCGGTCGGTCATGACCCGCGGCCGACGCAGAAAGTGCAGGCACCTGGCGGCGGTCTGATCCGTGCTCTCGCTCGACGCCCATGAAGACCCGCGTCCTGATCGTCGACGACGACCCCGAGCTGGCGATGATGGTGCGCGACGTGCTGCAGAAGGCAGGCTTCGACACCTGGGTCGCGGGCCCGCTCAACGCCGAGAAGGTGTTCGAGGCGAAGCCGTTCGACCTGCTCATCACCGACAAGAACATGCCCGGCTGCTCCGGCTACGAGCTGATCCGCCGCCTGCGCCTCAAGGTGCCGACGCTGCCGGTCGTCGTCATGTCCGCATATCCCGAGCCGCCGAAGGAGCACGCTCCGATTCAGGGCTACCTGGCGAAGCCGTTCGCCGGCGTGAAGGCGATCATCGAGATGGCCCAGCGCACCGTCGAGCTGTCGAGAGAGCTCGCAGAGGTTCGGCTGAAGTGGAAGCGGGCGGGGTAGTCTTCCGCTCCCATTGAAGCGCGCCCTCTTCCGCGTCGCCGCCTCGCTCGCCGCCGCCGTCGCGCTCGTCGCCGTCGTCTTCATCGTCCTCGGCTGGGAGGCGTTCGGGCACCGCTCCACCGGCGAGCGCAAGGCACGCATCGAGCGCTCGAAGCAGTGGGCCGGCTCGCACTTCGAGAACCCCCAGCCGCTGCGCAACGACGCCTGGGGCTCGCTGCTCGCCTTCCGCGACGTCAGCCCCGACGTCTCGCCGTCCGGCGAGGTCCCCACGGTGCGCGGAGGCGCCGAGCGCTTCGCGACGCCGCCGCCCACCGGCCTGCGCATCACCTGGTTCGGCCACTCGACCACGCTGATCGAGGTCGACGGCGTGAAGCTGCTCACCGACCCCGTGTTCAGCGAGCGCGCTTCTCCGTATTCGTTCATCGGGCCCGCGCGCTGGTACCCGCCGCTGATTCCGCTGCAGGGCTTCCCCAAGATCGACGCCGTGCTCGTCTCGCACGACCACTACGACCACCTCGACGAAGGCACCGTGAAGCAGCTGAAGGACGCGCGCTTCTTCGTGCCGCTCGGCGTCGGCGCCCACCTCGAGTACTGGGGCGTCCCCGCCGCCAACATCACCGAGCTCGACTGGTGGGAAGAGGGCGCGCTCGGCCCCGTGCGCGTCGTCTCGACGCCTTCGCGCCACGCCTCCGGCCGCCAGCTGCTCGACATGGGCGCCACGCTGTGGACCAGCTGGAGCGTCATCGGCCCCGCGCACCGCGTCTGGTACTCCGGCGACACCGGGCTGTTCCCCGCGATGCGCGACATCGGCGAGCGGTACGGCCCGTTCGACGTCGCGATGGTCGAGATCGGCCAGTACCACCGCGCCTGGCCCGACTGGCACATCGGCCCCGAGCAGGCCGTGCGCGCCTCGACGCTCGTGCGCGCGAAGACGTTCTTCCCCATTCACTGGGGGCTGTTCACGCTCGCCATGCACGGGTGGACCGAGCCGATCGAGCGCGCGCTCGCCGAGGCGACGGCGCGCGAAGTTCCCATCGTGACGCCGAGGCCCGGGCAGAGCGTCGAGCCCGACGCGCCGCCGCCGCGAGAGAAGTGGTGGCCCGATGTCGCATGGCAGACGGCGAAGGAGCACCCGATCGTCTCCACGCAGATGGAGTGACTCCTGCAATGCAGCACGCGCATGAGCCCCTCTCGTGCGCGCCGCTCCGGGTCGTTTCTGACTGCTGGTCTCTTCCTGACCCTCGCCGCTCCCGCGCTCGGCGGCCCGGTGGTGCGCGACCTCGAGCTCACCGGCAGCGAGGACACCGAGCTCAGCGGCCAGGTCGCGAGCGCGCGGCCCGGCGAGTCGCTCAGTGTGAAGCTCGAGCAGAAGCCCAAGCACGGCCAGGCCACCGTCGACGCCGCTACCGGCGCGTTCACGTACCGCCCCGCTTCCGACTTCACCGGCGACGACACGTTCACGGTGCGCGTCACCTCGGGCAAGAAGTCCGCCCGCGCGCGCGTCACGCTGCACGTCGCCGCCGAGAACGACGCGCCGAAGGCGTCGCCGCTGCAGCTCTCGACCTACGAAGACGTCGCCGCGAAGGGCCAGGTCGCCGCGTGGGACGTCGACCGGGACATCCTCACCTTCCGCATCGCCGCCGCGCCCGCGCACGGCGCCGCGAGCGTGGACCCGCGCAAGGGCGTGGTCAGCTACCGGCCGGCGCAGGACTACAACGGCCCCGACGCCTTCACCGTCGAGGTCTCCGACGGAGCCCTCACCACCACCGCCGACGTCGCCGTGAAGGTCGTCGCGATCAACGACGCCCCCGTCGTGCGCGCCGCGCCGCAGCGATGCCGCGAAGACGAGCCGTGCGCCGCGCGCGTCGAGGCCTCGGACGCCGACGGCGACGCGCTCACCTACAAGCTCACCGCGCGGCCGAAGCACGGCGAGCTCACGCTCGACCCCGAGACCGGCGCATACACCTTCACTTCGGCCCGGGACTGGCACGGCGAAGACGCGTTCTCGGTCGACGTCAGCGACGGCAAGCTGAAGGCCTCGGCGAAGCTCGCGCTGCACGTCGCCGCGGTGAACGACGCGCCCGTCGCCTCCGCTGCGCCCCTCTCGACGCGCGAGGACGAGCCCGCCGGCACGCAGGGCAAGGCGAGCGACGTCGACGGTGACGCGCTGACGTGGCGCATCTCGAAGCCCGCGGCCCACGGCGAGGCCTTCGTCGACGCCCGCAGCGGCGCGGTCAGCTACCGACCCGCGCAGGACTACAACGGCGCCGATGCCTTCACCGTCGAGGTGAGCGACGGCTCCGCGAGCGCGCAGGTCGAGGTGCCCGTCGCGATCGCCGCGGTCAACGACGCTCCGGGGGTGAAGCCCGCCGCGCTCGCGCTCGACGAAGACGCGAAGCTCGACGCCGTGGTCGCCGCGTCCGACGTCGACGGCGACGTGCTCACGTACGCGAAGGGGCGCGACGTCGCTCACGGCGCGCTCACGCTCTCGGCCGAGACGGGCGCCTTCAGCTACGCGCCCGCGCGCGACTACCACGGCCCCGACAGCTTCACGGTGCGCGTCACCGACGGAAAGCTCGTGACCGAGGCCGTCGTCCGCCTCTCGGTGAAGCCCGTGAACGACGCTCCGGTCACGCAGCCGCTCGCGCTCGCCAGCAACGAAGACGAGCCCGCCTACGGAGCCGCCTCCGCCACCGACGTCGACGGCGACGCCCTGCGCTGGTCCGTCAGCGCTCCCCCCGCGCACGGCGAGGCGAAGGTCGACGCGAAGACCGGCGCCGTCACGTTCCTCCCCGCGCGCGACTACCACGGGCCCGACGCGTTCACGCTGAGCGTGAGCGACGGCACCGCGTCGACGCCCGCCGCCGTCACCGTCGTGCTGACGCCGGTCGACGACGTGCCCTACGTGAAGCCGCTGACCGTCGCGGCGGCCGAGGACACCGGCGTCGAGGGCGAGCTGCCCGGCTTCGACGTCGACGGCGATGCGCTCACCTTCCGCGTGCTCACGCAGCCGCGCCTCGGCGCCGTCTGGCACTCGGAAGGGCGTGCGTTCGCCTTCCGTCCCGTGCCCGACGCCAACGGAGACGACGCCTTCACCTTCGACGTCACCGACGGCCGCACCGTCGTGCAGGGCACGGTGAAGCTGCACGTCGAGCCGGTGAACGACGCTCCGGTGGTGGCCGAGCTGCAGCTCGTCACGCGCGAGGACGAGACCGTCGAGGGCGTCGTCGACGGCTTCGACGTCGACGGCGACGCGCTGACCTGGTCCGTCACGGGCGGCGCCACCATCGACGCGAGCGGCCGCGTCCGCTTCGCGCCGGGGCGCGACCAGTACGGCGCCGCGAGCTTCACCGTCACCGCGAGCGACGGCCGCGCGAAGTCGGCGCCCGCGCGCGTGACGGTCAGCATCGCGCCGGTGAACGACGCTCCGGTCGCGAAGGAGGGCACGCTCACGACCGACGAGGACACTCCGGGCCGCGGCACGCTGCAGGCGAGCGACGTCGACCGCGACGCGGTGACGTACGCGGTCGCGCGCCAGCCGTCGCACGGCACGGTCGAGGTGCTCGACGCCGCGAAGGGCGTCTACGCCTACCACCCGAAGCCGAACTGGTTCGGGAAGGACGCGTTCTCGTTCCAGGCGACCGACGAGGTGGGGGCCGCGACGGTGGCGACCGTGAGCGTCACGGTCGCGGCGGTCAACGACGCGCCGGTCGCGGAGGACGACCACGTGACGGCGCCGTGCAACGGCAGCGTGTCGGGCCGGCTGCACGGGTTCGATCGCGAGAGCCGCGCGCTCACGTTCCGCATCGTGAGCGAGCCGCGCCGCGGCCGCGTGAAGCTCGACGAGACGACCGGCGAGTTCGTCTACTCCTCCGAGGGTCGCGACGACGACGAGCCGGTGTCCTTCGGGTTCGACGTGTTCGACGGTCACGCGGCGAGCGCGCCCGCCGAGGTCTTCGTGCACCCCGCCGGCTCCTGCGCCCGGAACAGCGGCTGAGCCCGCAGATTTTGCGCGTGCTCGGAGGCCCGCGTGGAAGTAAGCGAGCGCGGCCATGCTCGCTCTCATCTGCGCCGCCCTGCTGTCTCAAGCCGACACCGCCACGCCCGCTCCTCCGACGCCCGCTCCTCCCACTCCGACTCCGGAAGAGCGCGCCGCCCTCGCCGCCGAGCGCGCCGCTCTCGCCGCCGAGAAGGCCGCCGCCGCCGCCGAGCGCCTCGCGAGCAGCGTCGCGCCCGAGACTCCCGGCGCCGAGCCCGCGGCTCCGGCGCCGTCGCCGGATGCGTGGACGGGCTCCGCCGGCATCGGCCTCACGTACATCACCGGCAACACGCAGAGCCTCGTGCTCACGTCGAACGTCTCGGCCGACCGCAAGTGGCAGAAGTGGTCGCTCGGGCTGCGGCTCTGGGCGGCGTACGGCATCGCGAACGCGAACGCGAACGACCCGGCGTCGCAGGGCGCCACCACCGCGCGCAAGGCCGGGGGCACGGTGCGCGGCGAGCGGGCGTTCGGCGCGGGCTTCGCCTCCGCCTTCCTCATCGCGGGCAGCGAGTTCGACCACGTGAAGAACATCGAGAGCCGCACCATCGGCGAGGCCGGCGTCGGCCTCACCTTCCTGAACCGCAAGGAGGCCGACCTCGAGAAGCTGTTCCTCAAGCTCGACCTCGGCATCCGCGGCGGCTACGAGACCCGCTTCCAGTACTTCCCCGTGCAGCAGGCGGTGCCCGACTACGGGGTGCCGATTCTCGCGCCGCGCGGCGCGCTCACGTTCCGCTGGGCGTTCAACAAGTACGTCCGCTTCTCGGAAGAGATCGAGTTCATCCCCTACGTGCTCCAGCCCGACGCCGGCCGCCTGCTCATCAACAACACCACGAAGCTCAGCTCGCGCATCACCGAGTTCCTCGCGCTGACCGCGGCCGTGGTCGTGAACTACGACTCGAAGCCGCCGCAGACCGCTCCGCCGCCGGCGCCGCAGCGGGTCTCGACCGACGTCACGCTGACCGCGGGCCTCGAAGCCGTCTTCTGACGAGCCCTGAGTGCTCGCCCTCGCGCTCGCCGTCTCGCTCTCGCTCGGCCAGCTCGCCGAGCGGCAGAGGGCCCCCGGCGGCGGCGAGTGTCTGTGGTGGCGCGATCGCAGCTTCAGGTGGACGGCGGCGGCACCCGGCGACGCCGAGTACGAGTCCATCGACCGCGCGCTCGCCGAGTGGCGGGCGAAGCTTCGCGCCTGCACCGGCTTCGAGCTGCCTCCTGCCGTGCGCGACGGCGACGCCGGAGTCGACCTCGAGCTGGGCGCGCGCGGCAGCACGAGCATCGTCTTTCGCCAGCGGCGCTGCACCGGGCTCGTTCCGCCAGAAGACCCGTGCCACGACGACGACACGTGCAACAACGCGTACCACTGCTGGCCGCACTCGAGCACGGTCATCGCCGCTCCGAGGGTCAGCTACCAGCCGCAGACGGGCGAGCTCTTCGACGTCGACATCGAGGTGAACGCCGCAGACAACCTCTACACCACCGTCGACGCGCCGCCGTGCCCGGGGGCCGCCGACGCCGGCTGCGTCTGGGCCGACAGCCAGTCGCTCATGACCTCCTTCACCGGCTACGCCCTGGGCCTCGCCTACGTGCACGACCCGGCGTCGGTGATGAACGTCGAGCTCCCGCCGGGCACCGTGCGACGCACGGTCGACGCCGCCAGCGCGGGCCTGTTGTGCCGCGCGTACCCCATCGGCCAGCCGCCGACGCGCTGCGACGGAGGCAGCGTCGAGCTCGACGCCGGCAGCGCCGCCGACGCGGGCACGCCGTGCAACCCGGACGTCGGCGCGAACAACGGCTGCAACGCGAGCGAGCGCTGCCTCCCGCGCGGAGACGGCTCCGGCCGCTACACCTGCCAGACGGCAGGGGGCTGCGGCTGTGGTGCAGCGGGCCCGGGCGCGCTGCTGCTCGCGGCGCTGGCGCTGCTGGGGCTCAGAGGCCCTGCACGTGGAGGTGGTTGTCGTGGTTCGGGAAGGCGCGCACCAGGCCCTCGCGAACGAGCACGGGGTCGTTGAAGAGGATGTCCGCGTTCGGGTTCACGCGGCGAATCTCCTGAATCATGCGGCGAGTCGCGTCGCGGTCGTACGCCGGGCTGCGCCACGTCGCGTTGACGCTGTCGCGGTTCCGCTCGATGTCGGTGCGGCCGTCGCTGAACTGCATGTCGATGTCGACGTTGCGGCCGTTGCGGTGCGCGTTGTGGCCGCTGATCGGCCCGCCGCCGCGCACGCTGATGTCGCCGATGCGCATCGTGAGGCCGGTCGCCTCGTGGAAGCGCGCCGCCGCCGTCCGCATCGTCTCGACGGTGCGCGCGGTGCCCCAGCGCTTGTTCGCCGCGTAGTAGCTCTGGAAGCCGTAGCCGCGGTCGGGCATCTGGGTGTCGACGCGCGTGTTGTTGAGCCCGCGAATCTCTGACGGCGACAGCACGCGGTCGTTGCCCGCTGGCGGCGAGGGCGTGAACGTGTCGCCCGGGTTGCGCAGCCTCTCGGTGGTGCGCGGGCCGACGATGCCGTCGACCTCGAGGTTGTTTGCGCGCTGGAAGGCCTGCACCGCGGCTTGCGTGCGGCGGCCGAAGATTCCGTCGATGTCGCCGAGCTCGAAGCCCGCCGCTTCGAGCTGCTGCTGCAGACGCGTGACCTGACTTCCGCGGGCGCCGATCGAGATGTTTGCCATGGGAGGGGCTCCTGAGGGCTGGTCCCTTTTGAGAGGTCATCGCACGCACACGCCGGGCGGTTTCTCGACCCGTGCCGATTGCGCTTCGTGCGCAAGGCCAGACTCCCCGTCCCGAGCCGTCCCGAGCCGCTGAACCGGCCCGCGCCGGAGCCCCTGAACGAACGCGGACCCGTCGCCGTGAGCGGGCCCCAACGCGAGCCCACCCCCCGGCCGCGGCCCGGCCGAACCCCACCCCCACCCGCGGGAGCATTTCACGGCCGGCGAGCGTTGAGCGAAACACACCTCTATATTGCCGTAACCCCCGGTGCTCGAGCCCGTCCCCACATCCCCTCCTCCCCCTCCGCCGGTCTCGCGCGACGAGGCGAGCCACACCGACCGCCTGCTCGACCGGGTGAGGGCGGCGCAGCGCCGCGCCCTCTGGCTTCAGGGCGCCCTGCTCGGCGCCGCCGCCACCTCACCGCTCTTGTTGTTCGGGGCCCTGCTCAGCACGCGCGTGCCCGCACTCGGCCGCCTGCTCATTCTCGGCGCCCTGCCCGCGGGCCTCTTCGTCCTCTTCTATTGCGGGCTCGTGCTGTGGCGTCAGGCCGCGGGCAGCAAAGACCGCACCGCCCTGCTCGTCAGCCGCGCCATGCCCGAGCTCGGCCTCGACGTCCTCGCCGCCGTCGAGCTCGCGAAGTCGCTCGGCCAGCGCCACGACTTCAGCCCCGAGCTCGCGCGCGCCTTCCTCAAGCAGCTCGACCAGAGGACCGCCGTCGCGAACCCCCTCGCCGCCGTCGACCGCGCCCAGGTCCGCCGCGCCGGCATCGTGCTCGGCGTCTCGCTCCTGCTCTGCGTCGTGCTCGGCGTCACGCAGCGCGTGCGCATCCGCGCCGGGCTCGAGCTCGCGTTCAGCTCCACGCCGAAGGCCGCCACCATCCGCGAGCCCATCACCGGCGACGTCGAGCTGACGTACCGCTACCCCGCGTACACCGGGCTGCAGTCGCGCACCGTCACCGGCACCAACGGCGAGGTCAGCGCGCCCGCCGGCACCGAGGTCTCGCTCAAGACGCGGGCCGATCGCGACATCGAGGGCGCCGCCATCGACGTCGACGGCCAGCAGGTGCCGCTTAAGCTCGCCGGCCGCCGCGACCTCGAGGGCAGCTTCGTCGTCGAGCGCAACGGCCACTACCACTTCCTCTTTCTCGACGGCCGCGCCATCGAGGCCGAGGGCCCCGACGTGCCGGTGCGCGTCGAGGCCGACGCTCCGCCGAGCGTGCACCTCTCGTCCCCGCCCGACCAGCTCGAGGTCGACAACGACAAGCAGAGCGTCACGCTGAAGTACGAGGCCGCCGACGACTTCGGCCTCTCGCAGCTGCAGCTCGTCTACCGCGTGCAGGGCGCCGAGGTCGCCGTTCCGCTGCAGCACGACGACGGCCGCACCACGCGCGGCGAGTACACGTGGGACATCGGCTCGCTCCACCTCGTGCCCGGCCAGCGCGTCGAGTACTACGTGAAGGGCACCGACAACGACGAGGTCTCGGGCAAGAAGTCGGGCGTCTCGCGCACCCAGACGCTCAAGCTCTACAGCGCGAGCGAGCACCGCCGCGACGCGCTCAAGAAGGCCGAGGCCCTGTGGGAGCGCTACGTGCTCCACCTCGCCGACCGCATGGAGTCGCAAGACCGCGACCCCGCCAAGACGCCCGCGCTCATCGCCGGCAACGCGGTCATCGACGCCAAGGGCAACCAGCTCGCGCTCGACTCGAACCACCTCGCGCAGGAGCTCGCGAAGGAGCGCGACGCCCCGACCGAGCTGATCACCGGCCTCCAGAACGCGGGCAGCGCGCTGCAGCGCGACACCAGCCAGAGCACGCTCGCGCGGCAGCAGTACATTCGCCTCTCGAAGAGCACGCAGACGAAGTCGTTCTCGCTGCAGCTCTCGCGCGTCATCTCGCAGGAGATCAAGTCGACCGAGCAGAGCGTGCTGTACCTCGAGTCGCTGCTCGACCGCGTGAAGATGAAGGACCTCAAGGAGCTCGCCGAGCAGCTGAAGAAAGACCGCCGCGAGCTCGCCGAGCTGCTCGAGAAGATGAAGCAGGCGCCGAACGACGCCGACAAGCAGAAGCTGCTCGATCAGATCGCGGCGCTGCGCGAGCGCATGGACCAGCTGAGCCAGCGCATGGCCGAGCTCGCGCAGGGCATTCGCGACGAGTTCATGAACTCCGAGGCGCTCAAAGAGATGGCCGAGGACAACAGCTCGAACCAGCTCGACGAGATCGAGAAGCTGGTGCGCGAGGGCAAGCTCGACGAGGCGATGGCGAAGCTGCAGGAGATGTCGATGCAGATGGACGACATGCTCAACGACCTCGAGGCCGCCTCCGACGCCGCCGACGAGAACCAGGACCCCGAGCTCGCGAGGAAGTTCGACGAGTTCCAGAAGAGCCTCGACCAGGTCACGAAGGAGCAGGAGCAGCTCGCCGACAAGACCCGGGCCCTGCGCGACAAGAGCCGCCAGGCCATGAAGGAGCAGCTCGCCCGCCGCGGCGAAGAGGTGAAGCAGAAGGTGCTCGAGCAGGCTCAAGCGCTCAAGCAGGACCTCCAGACGCTCGACTCCGACTCGATGAGCTCGCGCGCCGAGAAGCCGCGAGAGGCCGCGCTGCAGGACCTCGCCCACCTCGAGTCCGCGCTGAAGGCCGACGACTTCGACCTCGCCGCCGAGGCCGCGCGCGACCTGTCGGAGCAGACGCAGCAGCTCCACGAGCAGGGCGAGGGCCAGCGCCGGCAGGACGAGCTGTTCGGCAACCCGCCCGACGTCCGCAAGAAGAGCCAGCAGCTCGCCGAGCGCCTGCGCGGCGACGCCCAGAAGGCCGAGAACATCGAGCGGCAGCTCGACTCGCTGATGCCGCAGGGGCCGCAGCAGATGTCCGAGCAAGACCGCCAGCAGCTCGAGGGCCAGGAGCAGTCACAGCGCTCGCTCGAGAAGCGCGCCCAGGGCCTCCAGCAGCAGATGGACGAGATTCAGCAGCGGGCGCCGGTGTTCGACGGCGAGACTGAAGCCCAGCTCGAGCGCGCGCGACAGAACATGGAGCAGGCGAGCCAGCGCCTCCAGGGCCGCGAGCCGGGCAAGGGCTACGCGGAGCAGCAGGGCGCGCTCGAGGCGCTCAAGGGGCTGCAGCAGTCGATGCAGCAGCAGAGCCAGGGCAAGCGCCGCATGCCGATGCCGGTGGGCCGCCGGCCCAACATGAGCAAGCAGGAGAAGGTCGAGATCCCCGACGAAGACCCGTCGCGCGCTCCGCGCGAGCTGCGCAAAGACGTGATGGACGCGATGAAGCAGGGCGCGCCCGAGCGTTACAAGGAGCAGGTGAAGCGCTACTACGAGGAGCTGGTGAAGTGAGGCGCGCGCTGCTGCCACTGCTGGCCCTGCTGGCGCTCCCCGCCTTCGCCGCCGACGAGGAGGACCTCGAGGAGGTCTCGCAGCTCAAAGGCGAGGCGAAGGCGCGGCTGCAGAACGTCGAGCAGAGCCTGAGCGACTGGGACATCGAGGGCGCGCGGCGAGAGCTCGAGGCCGCCGAGAAGGTGGCTCCGAAAGACGCCGAGCCGGTGCGCTACTTCCGCGGCCGGCTGCTCTTCGAAGAGGGCCGGTACGCCGAGGCCATCAAGGAGCTCGAGGCCGCCGGCGTGCGCGACAAGCCCGGCTCGTGGCTGCGGCTCGTCAAAGACACCGCGCGCATCACCGAGAAGTACGAGAAGCAAGAGAGCGACCACTTCATCTTCACCTACCCGCCCGGGAAGGACGCGGTGCTCGCTCCGTGGGCGCTCGACGGCCTCGAGTCGATGGCGAAGGCGATGGAGGCCGATCTCGGCTTCAAGCCGAAGGGCAAGGTCCGCGTCGAGATCGTCTCGAGCGCGCGCGAGCTCTCGATGGTGTCGACGCTCACCAAGAAGCAGATCAACGACACCGGCACCATCGCCATCTGCAAGTTCAACAAGCTGATGGTCACGAGCCCGAAGGCGCTCGTGCACGGCTACGACTGGCTCGACACCGTCGCGCACGAGTACGTGCACTACGCCGTCAGCAACGTCAGCCGGAACACCGTGCCCATCTGGCTGCACGAGGGCCTCGCGAAGTACCTCGAGTCACGCTGGCGCGGGCCGTACGGCGCCGCGATGACGCCGTCGACGCTGGCGCTGCTCGGCTCCCGCGTGCGCTCCAACACGCTCGTGCCGTTCGAGAAGATGCACCCGTCGATGGCGCTGCTCCCGACCGCCGAAGACGCCGCCACGGCGTTCGCCGAGGTCTACTTCGCCATCGACCTGCTGTTTCAGAAAGAGGGCAGCAAGGGGCTCAAGGAGCTGCTCCAGCAGATGGCCGGCGGCGAGACCGATCAGAAGGCCGTCGCGTTCGTCTTCAAGGCGCCGTTTCCGCAGTTCGAGAAGGCGTGGCTCGCCCACGTGAAGAAGCAGCCGTTTCCGAAGGAGCTCATCCCCCGCGACCAGAAGGCCCGCAAGGAGGAGCTCGTCGGCGACGACAAGAAGCAGCCCGAGAAGAAGAAGAAGAACATCTCGTTCGGCGACTTCGCCGAGGTCTCCGACACCGACGCGCGCCGCTGGGCCCACCTCGGCGAGCTGATGCGCGAGCACAACCGCGCGAAGGCCGCCGCCGAGCACTTCCAGCTCGCCTGGAACCTGGTCAAAGACCGCTACGAGAGCATCTCGAACAAGTACGCGCTCACGCTGCTCGAGCTCAGGCGCTTCGACGAGGCCGAGAAGGTGCTGCGCGGCTCGCTCACGATGCACCCGGGAAGCGGCCCGACGAGCGTGCACCTCGGCCGCATCCTCTTGCGCAAGAGCGACTGGGCGAAGGCGCGCGACGCGTACCTCGACGCGCTCGCGGTGAACCCGTTCGACCCCGAGGTCCACCTCGCGCTGTACACCTGCTACGAGAAGCTCGGCGAGGCAAAGCTCCAGGCGCGCGCGAAGGCGGCGTTCCTCGTGCTGATGCCCAAGATCGACCCGAACGCCGTCGGCAACCTCGCCCGCGAGTTCGCGAAGGACGACGACCTCAGCCACGTCGAGCTCGGCCCGGCTCCGGCCCCCGCGGCGTCACGTGACAGCGGCTCGCCCTGACCCCGCCAGATCCGCGAATCCACGACCTGCCGGTTCGGCACCGCCCTTGCTCTGTCCTCCCCTCGTCGAGAGAGACAGCAGAACCCCGGCGGCGGCGAATGCAATGAGGGGCGTTCGCCGCCGCCTCCTTCTCTTATGCTCGCGGCATGCGCCCCGTCTTCGCGTTGCTGCTCGCAGGGTGCTCCGCGACGCCGGCACCTGACGCAGGCACCGCAGGCGGCGACAGCACCGCGGGCGGCAACACCGCAGGCGGCAGCACCGCGGGCGGCGGAGGCACCACCGCAGGAGGAAGCACCGCAGGCGGAGCCCCGAGCACCGGCGGCTACGCGCTGCGCTTCCGCGGCGCGGCCGGCATGGACAGCCGCGTGAAAGTCCGCCTCGACGACCCCGCCACCACCACGCCCGGTCCGCCACTCGACGTCGGCGCCACCGACTTCACCCTCGACTTCTGGATGAAGGCGGGCGCCGCCGAGAACCCGAACGCCGCCGTGCAGTGCGGCAGCGGCCAGTACAGCTTCATCAGCTCGAACATCATCATCGACCGCGACCGCCACAGCCAGCCGCGCGCGTGGGGCCTCGGCCTCGCGAACGGGCGCGTGGTCTTCAGCATCAACACCGCGACCGGCTCGTACACCGGCTGCGGCACCAGCAGCGTGCTCGACGACCAGTGGCACCACGTCGCGGTCACGCGCCGGCTCTCGGACGGCCGCGTCGAGCTCTTCGTCGACGGCCAGCGCCAGTCGACGGGCGCCGGCCCCGCGGGCGACGTCAGCTACCCCGACGACGGCGTGCCGAGCGCGACGGCGTGCCCGAACAACACCTCGTGCGCGGCCTCCGACCCGTTCCTCGTCTTCGGGGCCGAGAAGCACGGCTACGGCGGCATCTCGTACGACGGCCTGCTCGACGAGGTCCGCGTCAGCACCACGCTGCGCTACGGCGGCGCGAGCTTCCCGCGTCCCACCGCGCCGCACGCCGCCGACTCGAGCACCGCGGGCCTCTACCACTTCGACACCGGCAGCGGCACGCAGGCGCTCGACTCCAGCGCGAACGCGACGCACGGCGTGCTGCAGCCGATGACCGACTGGGTCGCCGACTCGCCGTTCGGAGCAGCGACCGACCGCCCCGCCCTCGACGGCGGCGCGGCCGCGGGCGCCATCTCGTTCACCGTGAACGCCGCGGGCTCCGACGACTTCGGCCGGCTGCTCGCGCTCCCTCCCGGCTTCGGCGCCGCGGAGCTCACGTTCGAGCTGTGGCTGAAGCCTGACGACACGTTCGCCACCGGCACGTGCGCCGACGGCACCACCGCGCAGCGCACGCAGTGGTGCACGCAAGACCCCGCGCCCTACTCCGCGAACGACTGGTGGTACAAAGGCAACTTCCTCCTCGACGGGCACAACAACGCCTCGTTCGGCGACGGCACCTTCAGCCTCCAGCTCTACGGCGGCGGCCGGCTTCGCTGGCAGCTCGGCGATCGCGGCAGCGCAGGCCCCGGCAACGTGTGGGGCGTGCAGGCGCACCCGGCCTCGACGGCCCCGTCGCTGCTCGACGGGCGCTGGCACCACGTCGCGTGCGTGCGGCGCTGGCAGGGAGCCTCGCAGGCGGCGCTCGAGCTGTGGGTCGACGGCGTGCCGCTCGACACCGAGGTCTCCGACGTGCGCACCGACCTCGCCGCCCTCTGGGCGAGCTGGTCCGGGTTCCCGATGGCCCAGCGCGGCTGGTTCTTCGGCGCCGAGAAGCAGTCGGCGATCGGCACGCTCTCCCAGTATGAGGACTACAAGGGGCTGATCAGCGAGCTGCGCTTCTGGAACCGCGCGCTCACCGCCGCCGAGCTCACCGCGCCCGCGCACGCGCGCGCTCTCTCCGGCAGCGAGACCGGCCTGTCGGGCTGGTTCCGCTTCACCGAAGCTTCAGGGACCCAGGCCTGCGACGCGCTGCAGGCCTCGCGGTGCATCACGTTCAAGCGGCAGCAGCCCGGCTTCTGGCGCTGAAGCGCGTTTCCAGCCGGTAACGGCCGACGCGGTGGGCTTCCTCGGGCGGCTCCTCCAGCACTGCGGCGCGGCCGACATCGAGTCGAAGTTCACCAGCGCCTCGTGGGACTCGGACCCACATACGACGCTCGAGATGACGTGGAAGCCGGGCCCGCTCCACTAGGAGGCAGGGGTAGTATCGGGCCCGGACCCTCCTTCTTGAGCCGCAACGTCATGGGCACGCTGTTCGTCGACTACGTGCGCATGCTGCGGGCGCGCAAAGACGTCGACTGGGCGAAGTACTTCGGCCCTCAAGACCTCCCCTACCTCACCGCGCGAATCCAGGCCGACGCCTGGTACCCGATGGGGACGTTCGAGCGCATGGGCCTCGCCATCCTCGAGATCATCGCCCAGAAAGAGCTCGAGACCGTGAAGGCGTTCGGCGCGATGTCGGTCGACTGGCTCGCCGAGACGCACCCGAGCCTCCTCGCGAAGGGCGACCCGCGCGAGAGCATCATGCGCTTCCAGGTCTTGCGGCAGAGCTTCTTCGACTTCTCGGCGCTCGAGGTGATGGGCGTCTCGGACACCGACGCGCAGCTGCGCATCGCCTACCAGATGGGCCCGGTCGCCGAAGAGGCCGCCTCGTTCCAGACGATGGGCTTCTTCATCCGCCTGCTCGAGCTGTCGGGCGCGAAGAACGTCGATGCGAAGTTCACGAGCCGGTCGTGGGCTGGGGAGCCGTGGACGGTTCTCGAGCTGACCTGGGACTGACGCGGTCGAGCTCGCCGCAGATCATCCGCTCGATCAGCTCGGCCACGCCCGCGCCGTGATCCGACGGCGTCACCCAGTCGGCGCGCTCCTTCAAGCTGGGTATCGCGTTCTGCACCGCCGCGAAGAAGCCGCACGCGCGCGCGAACGAGTGGTCGTTCTCGGCGTCGCCCGCGCCCGCGATCTCCGCCGGGTCGAGCTTGAGCCGCTGCGCCGCCGCCTGCAGACCCGTCGCCTTGTTCACGCCCGACGGCAGCACCATCACCGCGCCCTTGTTGAAGATGATGTCGAGCTCGAGCCCCAGGTCGTGAATCGTGCGCAGCACCGTGTGCTGGTGCGGCTCCCACGTCGCCACCACCACCCGGCCCTGGCTGATGGGCTTCACGCCCCGCGCCGCCAGCATCGCGTAGAAGCGGTCGGGAGGCTTCGGCGCCAGGAGCTCGTACGACCGCTGCCTCGGCTCGTACAAGAGCGCGCCGTTCTCGCCGACGATGAGGTCGAACACCACGTGGCCCGGGAACACGTCGACGAGCTCCGGCACCTCGCGGCCCGTCACCATGATGAGCTTGAGCCCCGCGTTCTTCGCCCGCACCAGCGCCTCGAGCGTCGGCTCGTCGACCTCGCCGTGCCACGCGAGCGTGCCGTCGTAGTCCAATGCGACCGCGCGAAAGCTCATGCCGCCTCCTGGTGTGCCATCACGCCGAGAGCGCCGAACAGCGCGCCGTAGAGCTGCGCCTCTTCGCCGAGCGCCGAGCGCAGGAGCTCGGGCTTCCACCTCAGCTCCTCGCCGACGCGGTACCGCACGCGCGTGAGCAGGGCGTCGGTCGCGGTGCCGCCGCCGAGCACGACGAGCTGCGGGTCGACCACCGTGCAGATGTTGATGACCGCGGCCGCGACCTCGTCGGCCACCCGCTCGGCCACCTTCGCCGCGTCGGGGTCCTCCAGCACCTCCTTCGCCGGCACGTGCGTCGGAGCGCCCGCGCGCTCCTTGATCGCCGGCGAGCCCACGTGCTTCTCGAGCGTGCCCTCGCCCGGAGGCTTCTTCGGGCTCTTGCGGCCGAGCAGCATGTTGCCGACCTCGCCCGCCGCGTGGTGGTAGCCGCGGTGCAGCCGACCGCCGAGGAACAGGCCCGCGCCGACGCCCGTGCCGAGCGCCAGAAAGACGAAGTCGTCGATCTGCTGCGTGTGCCCCTTCCACCGCTCGCCCAGCGCCGCCGCGTTCGCGTCGTGCTCCACGAACGCCGGAACCCCGAACACCTGCTGCAGCTGATCTCGAAACGGAGCGTCCTCCCAGCCCAGCTTCCCCGCCGACAGGATGTTGCCGAGGGGGTCGACCTGGCCCGGCACCGCGGCGCCCACCGCCATCACCTTCGCGCGGGCGAGGTCGTCGCGCTTCAAGAGCTGCGCGCACCGCGCCTCGAGGAGCTTCGCGGTCGCCTCCGGAGACGCCTTCGTCTCCGTCTTGAACCGCTCCAGCGCGAGCGGCTCGTGCGTGCGCGCATCGGCGGCCATCAGAGCGGTCTTCGTGCCACCGATGTCGATGGCGATGAGCACCGTACGCGGTGGCACGCCGAGAAGAGTAACGGCGAGCCGCCGCCGGCGCGTGTCACCGTCCCGAAACGCGCGAGCCGCGAGCCGTCATCGGATGACGCGTCGCAACGAGAGCAGGGTGAGGGGCTTCTCGACGAAGGCGTCACACAGCGGCGCGAGCAGCTGCACCACGCCCGGGTCCGAAGCCGTCATCAGCACGCGACGCACCGAGGGCCGGGTCTCCTTGAGCCATCGAAGCAGCGCGTCACCGGTGCCTCCCGGCATGTTGTAGTCGGTGATGACGACCTCGATCGAGGCGTTGCCCTCGAGGCTCGAGCGCGCGGCGTCGATCGAAGCGGCGACGAACACGTCGAGCTGCGCGGCGAGCACCCGCTGCGCGTACTTGAGCACCAGCTCGTCGTCGTCCACCACGAGCACCGCGCGGCGCAGCGGCCTGTGTCGTTCACCGCTCACGCGAAGCCCCCGGTCGCAGAATTATCCGCGCCTGGCCATCGACCACGCAAGCCCCGGCACCTCAGACCGGCCGGTCTGGAGCGAGCCGGGCCGCAGCGTGCTCATCGCGGGCACCGCCGACGCTCTGGGCCGACACCCGCTCGACGACCCGCTGCAGGGTCTCGTATTCGATCGGCTTCTCGAGCACCTCCAGCACGTTCTCGAACGGGCCGGTCGTGGGGTCCTTCGCCGCCGTCATCACCACGACGGGCACCTTCTCGAGGCGCTCGTCCTTCGCGCGCTCCTCGAGCACCTGCCAGCCGTTCATGCGCGGCATCATCAGGTCGAGCAGGACCAGCGCCGGCGGCGAGCGCGCCTCGCGCACGAGCGCCAGCGCCTCGACCCCGTCCCTCGCTGCCGCCGCCTTGCAGCCCAGGTCCTCGAGCAGCTGCGAGAGGCAGTCGCGAATCGCCTCGTTGTCGTCCACCACCAGCACCCAGCTCATCTTGCCCGCCCGTCACCTCTCGGCAGCCTCACCTCGAACCGCGAGCCCTGCCCCAGCGCGCTCTCGACGCGAATGGTGCCGCCCATCGCGTTGATGATGCGCCGCACGATCCACAGCCCGAGCCCGAAGCCGCCGTAGTGGCGCTCCGACACCGCGCGCTCGAAGCGGTCGAACACGCGCGAGTGGTCTTCCGGCGCGATGCCGATGCCCCGGTCGCGCACGGACACGATCATCCACCCGTCGTCCTCGGCGACTCGAATCTCGATCGGCTTGCCGTCGCCGTACTTGATCGCGTTCGACAGCAGGTTCGTCAGCACCTGGTCGAGGCGGCTGCGGTCCCACTGGCCGTCGAGCTGCTCGGGGAGCTCCAGCGTGAGCTCGCTGCCCGCCTCGCGCAACGACGGCAAGAGCCGCTGCGCCACCTCGCGCACGATCACCACCACGTCGATGCGCTCGCGCTTGAGCTCGATGCGGCCCGACTTCATCTTCGCGACGTCGAGCAGCTCGGTCACGAGCTCCACCATGCGCGAGAGGCTCACCTCGGCCTTGCCGAGCCGCGCCTTCACGCGGTCGTCGAGCGTCGCCGCGAGCGGCCCGCGCGTGACCGTCTGCAGCTGCAGCTGCAGCGCGGTGAGCGGAGTGCGCAGCTCGTGCGACGCCACCGCGAGGAACTCGTCGCGCGCCGTCACCGCGTCGACGAGCTGCTGGTGCTGCTGCTTCTGCCGCGTGATGTCGCGGAACTCGAGCACCGCGCCCGTGGGCAGCGGCATCACCGAGCACGACGCGGGGAACTCGGTGCCGTCGCTCCGCGTGAACACGCACTCGTGCTCTCTCACCGACGCCCGCGGCCGGTGCACCTCGCACGCGTGCACCGGGAAGCGCGAGCCGTCGGGGTACAGCGGGTGCAGCACGTCGTGCAGCGCCCGGCCCGACAGCTCGTCGAGCCGGTAGCCGGTCACCGCGACCGCGGCCGGGTTCATGTAGGTCGGCACGCCGTTCGGGTCGACGACGAAGAGGCACGAGGCCGCGTTGTCGGCCACCGCCTGCGTGAGCAGAATCTGCTTCTCGAGCTCCTGCTCGAGCCGCCGCTGCTCGGTGACGTCGGTGAGGCCGCCGACGATGCGCCGGGCCGTGCCGGCGGTGTCGTGCAGAATCCACCCGCGCGCGATGACCGACGCGTAGGTGCCCTCGCGCCGCAGGAACCTGAACGCCTCGGACCAGCGGGTGCGCCCGGTCTCGACGGCGTGGCGCAGGCCGCTCTCGACGCGGTCGCGGTCCTGCGGGTGCACGAACTCGAGCCACGCGGCGATCTTCGACAGCGAGTCGATCGGGTGCCCGAGCAGCGACTCGACGCTGTAGCTCCAGTGAATCTCGTGGTCGGTGAGGTCCCAGTCCCAGATCGCGAAGCCGGCGGTGCGCGCGACGGTGAGGTAGCGCTCCTCGCTCTGCAGGGCGGCGCCGCGCAGCTGCTCCTCGCGAGACTGCACGAGCTCGAGCGCGGCGTCGCGCAGCGTGCGGCAGGCCCCGCGCAGGCGAGCGCGCTCGTCGAGCGTCAGCGGCTGCTCCTGCTCGAGCACCTCGAACAAGATGTCTTCGATGAGCCCGGCGGCGCGCAGGCTCTCGAACGCGTCGCCGCCCGGGAACGGGGTCGGCCTGCCGTCGAGCGGAGCGCCTTCGAGCGTCCGCTCCACGTGCTGCAGGAGCGGCTCTGCGGTCAAGCCGCCCGAGCGCTCTCTCCAGAGCGCCAGGACGCGGTCTCGATGTCGGGTGAGCAGCTCGGTGGCTCGAGCCTGGGCGTGCATATCTGCGGAGAAGATTCCTCACGAGGACGCCCGTTCGACGCAACCCCGTCCCGATTCGGTAACGGGTCTCTCGTTACCGGCGGGTGCTCAGTCGAAGAGCTTCCCGATCCGCTCCGCTTCGCTCTGGACGACCTGGGTGGTGTAGCCGCCGAGAATGCCGCTGACGTTCCGGAAGGCCTTGCCGATGTGCATGCCCGTCTCGTCGATGTTGAACTCGCGAATCTCTTTCACGTGCTTGCTGCCGCGCATCTTGAGCACGGTGAGGCCGCGGCGCATCTCGCCGAAGATCTCGACGTACCGCAGCAAGATGATGGTGTCGGTGATGGTCGAGATGTGCGCCTCCGTGATCGACGTGCCGCCCATCAAGGTCGGCGTCGTCGACGTGAACAGGCCGGTCACCTCCTGGTGCTTGATGTACGAGGTCAGGCCGACCACGAACTCGCGGAAGCTCTTCAGCGAGCCGACGCGCTCGAGCGCCGACATGCTGTCGATGGCGATGCGCGCGGGCTTGAACTCGTCGATCGCCGCCTTGATGGTGATGAGGTGGTCTTCGAGGCCCTTCACCTCGGGGTACTCGCAGAAGATCTTGAGCAGGCCCGACTTCTCCATCGCCTCGTAGTCCATGCCCCAGCCGATCGCGTTGCGGATCAGCTGCTCGCGGCTCTCTTCGAACGCGAACAGCATGCAGCGCTCCTTGCGCTCGAACGCGCCGTTCACGAAGTGGGCGACCGAGAGCGTCTTGCCGGTGCCGGTCGCGCCCGAGATGAGCACGATGGAGTCGCGGAAGAAGCCGCCGCCGCACATCTCGTCGAGCGTCGCCGAGCCCGAGGTCACCCGCAGGTTCGACGAGCGCTGCTTCAGCTCGATCGCCGAGAGCGGAATCGCGACCAGGCCCTGCCCGGCGACGGTGAACGGGTACTCGCCCTTGCTGTGCTCGGTGCCGCGGAACTTCAGGATCTCGACCGTGCGCCGCCGCTTCTCTTCCTCGAGCACGTTGCGCAAGATGATGACGTTGTCGGCGACGAACTCCTCGATGCCGTAGCGCGCGATGGGCCCGTAGTCTTCGAGCCGCTCGGCCGTGATGACCGACGTCACGCCCATCTTGCGCAGGGCCGACGCGGTGCGGAACAGCTCGTGGCGGATCAGCGCCGACTCGCCGTGCTGCGTGAACACCGCGCCCAGCGAGTCCATCACCACGCGCCCGGCGCCCGACGTGCGCACCGCGTGCTCGATGCGCGCGATGAGCGCCCCGAGGTCGTACTGCCCCGTCGGCATCGCCGTCTGGCTCGGCTCGGGCGAGGCGTCGACGAACGTCCACTTGCCCTCGGCCTCCCACGCCGCGATGTCCCAGCCGAACCCGCTCACGTTCTTGCGCAGGTCGGCGGGCGACTCCTCGAACGTGACGAAGACGCCGTTCTCGCCGCTCTCGATGCCGCCGACGAGGAACTGCGCCCCGAAGATGGTCTTCGCGCTGCCCGCGGTTCCCGCCACCAGCGTCGCGCGGCCCGCCGGGAGCCCGCCCTTCGTGATGTGGTCGAGCCCCTCGATGCCGCTGGGAACCTTCGCCACGTCGCTGCCCTTTGCTTTCACTTGTTCCTTCCGTTCTGAGCTGACTGGTCTTCGGGTGAGAGGCTCAAGCCCGCGAGCACGCGCGGCGTGTGCGAGAGGTCGCCGATCAGCCGCCGCACCGGCAGCGGGCTGTCTTTGATGAGCGTCGGCGTCACGCTGATCTTCTCGCGATCGGCCAGCTCGGGCCGCTCGAGCACGTCGATGATCTCGAGCGCGTAGTCGCCGCGCAACAGCTGGCTGCCGAGCGCCTTGATGTTCGCGATCGCCGACAGCGAGTTGCCGAGCTGGCCCGCGATGAACAACCGGAACTGGTATTTCGCCACGTCTCTTGTCTCCTCCGTCATTCGGGTACTGCGTAGAGCCGGTACGCCGCCAGCACGTAGCCGAGCAGGCCGATCAGCATCAGCCGCGCCTCTTCGCGCTTCGCCATGCCGAGCTCCGACGACTCGGCGCTGAACGCGCGAGAGAGGGCCTCCTGGTAGACGTCGACGATGTCGCCGGGGCCCGCGCGCACCGAAGCGAGCCCGTCGGCCAGCTTCTGCAGCTCGCCGCGCTGCGAGCTCGGCTGCACCTCGTGCTCCCGCTCGGCGATCGCCGCCTCGCACGTGGCGACGAAGTCGCGCACGAACGCCGCGAACAGCCCAGGCGCCGACAGCCGCAGCGGCCGGTGCCCGAGCATCTCGGACGAGACGGTCGAGCGCGACTGGGCGAGCAGCGTGAGGCGCGCCTTCTCGCGCTCGTGCGCCGCGAGCTCGCCGGCGCGCTCCAGCTCGACCTTCAGGCGGAAGCGCTCGAACGCGTGGTGCAGCGCGCGGCCCAGCACCTCGGGCGTCTGCGCGTCGCGGTGGAGCGCGTCTTGAGCCCCCAGCCGCAGCGCGTCGGCGCGGCCGTGAGGCATGTCGCCCTCGAGAATCGCCACCACCGGAACCGGCCTCGACCGGCGGATCAGCTTCTTCAGCGCGACGCTGCCGCCGTCGATCGAGAGCTTCAGGTCGACCAGCACCACGTCGGCCGGCTGCGCGTCGAGGCGCTGCAGCGCCTCGGCGAGGCCGCGCGCACGCTCGACCTGCAGCTGGAAGTCGCGGCTGCGCTCGAGCAGCTCCATCGTGGTCTTCGCGTCGGCGTCGCGCTCCTCGACGAACAGCACGCTCAGCGAGGTCTTCTGGGGCGCCACCGCGAAGAGCGTCTGTTCCGGCGCCGGCGCACCGCGGCTCGCGCGGTCGAGCACGGCGAGAATCGCCTCGGCCGTCACCGGCTTCATCAGGTAGCCGGCGACGTTCTGCAGCTGCGCCGCCGCGCCGAGCGTCGCGGAGACGACGATGACCGGCACGGCCGACAGCGCCCCGTCCTTCTTGCGCTCCTCGAGGAACTGCCAGCCCGTCATCACCGGCATCACGAGGTCGAGCAGGATGAGGTCGGGCGGAGGCTGCTGCTTCGACAGCTCGAGCGCGCGCTGCCCGTTCTCGGCCGCGCGCACGCGGTAGCCGAGGTCCTCGAGGAGCTCGCTCATCGCTTCGCGGTTGGTGACGTCGTCGTCGACGACGAGCGCGAGGCGCGCTTCAGGCATCGGCCCATGGTGTCGGTCTTGCCGCCTGCTGGCAAGGCAACCTGTTGAAATCACTGTTACCGATCGGTAACGCGCTCCCGTGCTAGGCAGCGTGGGCGCATGTTCGGCCTCGGCAAGAAGAAGGCAGACGACCCCAATCAGCTGACGCAGCCCGTCCCGCAGGGCTGGAAGATTGCCGACCTCGGGCTGCTCGGGTCGGGCGGCATGTCGCGCGTGTACCGCGTGCGCGACGACGAGCTGGAGCGCGAGGTCGCGCTGAAGGTGCTGCGGCCCGAGCTGCTCAAAGACGACGACGCGCTCGACCGGTTCATCGACGAGGCCAAGATTACGGCGCAGCTCGATCACCCGAACATCCCCCCCGTCTACGCGCTCGCCACCGACAAGAAGCGCTCGACGTGCTTCACCATGAAGGTGCTCGAGGGCCGCTCGCTGCAGGAGATGCTGCTCGACCCCGCGAACGCCACGATGGAGGGCATGTTCAAGGCGCTCGAGGTGCTCGTGCGCGTGTGCGACGCCGTCGCGTTCGCGCACTCGCGCGGCATCTTCCACTGCGACCTGAAGCCGCAGAACGTGATGGTCGCCGAGCACGGGCAGATCTACGTGGTCGACTGGGGCCTCGCTCGGCGGAAGAAGAGCCTGCCCACGCAGGCCGAGGACAACGAGGGCGCGATCGGCACGCCCGCGTACATGGCGCCCGAGCAGGCGCGCGGCCAGAACTACGCGATCGACGAGCGCACCGACATCTTCCTGCTCGGGGGCATGCTGTTCCGCATTCTCGTCGGGCGCCCGCCGTACGTGGCGCGCACGGCGGAAGAGACGCTCGCGCTCGCGGAGCAGGGTGAGATAACCCCGCCCGAGTCGCTGGTGCCGAAAGGCACGCAGCTGCCGCGGCGCCTCGTCACCATCGCGATGCGCGCGCTGGAGCACAAGCCCGAGCACCGCTACCAGACCGTCGGCGAGCTCCGCGCCGAGCTGGAGGACTTCATCCGCGGCACGGCGCGCCTGCCGGAGAAGACGTTCATGCCGGGCGAGGTCATCGTGCGCGAGGGCGACAGCGGCGACTGCGCGTACATCATCCTCGACGGGCACTGCCAGGCGAGCCGCGAGGTGGCGGGCAAGAAGCAGATGCTGCGGCTGATGGGGCCGGGCGAGATGTTCGGCGAGGCGGCCATTCTCAACAACACGACGCGGCTCGCGACGGTGACGGCCCTGATGGAGACGACGGTGGCGGTCGTCGACCGGCAGTACCTCGAAGAAGAGATGCAGCGCACGTCGCTGATGGCGCTGGCGGTGCGCACCGTGGCGACGTGCTTCCTCGACCTGAACGGGCAGACCGCGGCGCTCCTGCAGGAGCAGACCTACGTGCGCGCGGTCGACCTGTGCCTGCGCGAGCTCACGCTGCGCGGGAAGACGGGCAACGACGGGTTCTCGAAGTGGGTGCCGTGGAAGGCGCTGCTTCAGCGCATCGCCGAGAAGACGAAGCTCGACCCGGCGGCGATCTCGGAGCGGGTGGCGCGGCAGACCGGGTTTCAGATCGACACGCACGCAGACCGCCTGACGCTCAAGGACGACTGAACGCACCGAGGGTCGGTTCGGGGACGGCGGCCGAGCAGAGAAGGGTCGCGTGTGCTTCGCGCGTCGCATGGTATGTCGCGACGCTGATGCCTGACTTGGGCCCCGTCTTCGGCGCGTTGCTGGACCTGTTCGGGCCCGTCATCGGCGCGGCGCTGAAGGCGCTGCTGAAGACGGTCTTCGGCATGGTGCTGTTGGGCGCCGTCGTCACGGTGACGACCGTCTACTTCGCGGCGCAGGGCTCGTGGCTGCGGGCGCTGATCGCGGCGGCGCTGTCGCTGGTGGCGCTCGCGATCGTGACGGGCATCCTCGCGGTGAAGAACGCGATCATGCGCGGGCTGCTGCACGGCCTGAAGAAGCTGCAGCTCGGCAACAAGGTGCTGATGCTGGTGTTCAACCAGCTCGGTGTCACCGAGAAGAGCACGCAGGGCGAGCGCGCGGGCGCCGTCGGGCGCGCGGTCGAGAAGCTGCCGCTGCGTGACGCCGAGGCGAAGCTGTCGGGCGCGGTGCTGTCGCTGCTCGCCGAGCGCGCGGGCAAGACCGGCGTGCGCGCGTGGCTGTCGCGCAAGCTGATCGAGGCGGCGCTCACGCGCATCGAGACCCTCACGCTCGCTCGGTTCCGCGAGGAGGACTCGCGCACCGGCGGGGTCGATCTGCTCGTGGTGCGCGACGAGCTCGCCGCGAGCATCGACGGCACGCTCGCGGGCATGATCAACGCGCAGCTGAACAAGCTGAACCTCCTCGTCGCCGGGCTCTACGTGGTCTTCGCGGTGCTGATTGCCATCGCGCTGCCGCGGCTCGTGAGCTGAACCGGCTCGGCGCGGGCCACCGGAGCGCCGCACGCATCTTTCCCTACGCCACTGTCGCATGCGGGTGACGTGCGCCCACTTGTCGTATTTGGCTGCTTGCAACCGACTCCTAGGCTTTTGCCCATGCGACGCGTACTCGTCCGCGGTCAAGCGCTCGTGCTGTTCGCCCTGGTGCTGCTCGTCGTCGTGCTCGCCATGATAGCGACGCTGAGCCTCTCGCACCTCACGCACCAGAAGATGGAGCTGCAGGTCGCCAACGACACCGCAGCCTACTCTCAGGCCGTGGCCGCCGCCCGCACCTACAACTCGGTGGCGCTGCTCAACCGCGCACAGACTGCCACCATGGTCGCGCTGCAGGGCATTCACACCGCCGTCAGCTTCGCCGGCACGTACCGCGGCTCCATCAACGCGGCCATCTTCGCGTACATGGACGACTTCACCCGCGAGTTCGGTGATTGCGGTGACCCGAATACCTGGCCCTCGCAGTACAACTTCACCGGGCAGCAGAACACCGGCTTCGGCTCACGCAATGCCTGCGAGCTCGTCGACCGCGTCGCCGTCGAGTCCAACTGCAACCAGAACGGCCGGGGCGCGAGGCCGCTCTTCAGCTTCGGCTTCTTCTTCAACTTCGGCTGCGTCGGCCGGTCGTGCGACGCCCGCGAGGAGATCGTGGGCAACATGGGCTCCGGCCTCTCGAACTGCTTCGCGGTGGGCAACGGGCGAATCCCCCTGCTCAAGCGCGAGTGGTGCCGCGTGGCGCGGGCGTGGAACGTGCTCGACCAGCCCGTCGGCGAGCAAGGCCGTGAAGCGCAGGCCCAGGCCGTCGCGATCGGCGAGCTGGAGCGCGTCGCCCTCGAAGATACGCTGCCCGGAGCGCTCTCACGCCTCGCCACCTCGAGCATGAACACCGTCGGCGCCACCGCCAACGTGAGGGTCGCCCGGGAGGAGTTCGCGCGCTCGTTCGCGGGCGGCGGCAGCCACAACGGCCTCGAGGCCGCGCTGGGCAGCCGCGCCCACCTCTTCATCAGCCAGCGCGACGACGGCGCCCGCGCCATCGAGGAGCAGCTGGAGCGCGTCCTCGAACCTTCGGGCGCAGGGCCGAACGAGGTGCAGATCCGGGACCTGAAGGGCTGCAACTTCTTCGTCGAACCCGACATGTGGGACGCGCGGTACGAGTCGGGCCACTGCAAGCGGGCAGCAGACACGGCACCGCGGGCGTATGCCTCGTGGTCCGACGAGCACGCCATCGTCTCGGTCTCCTACGAGGGCACCTACTCGCGAGCCCCGAACAACCAGCGCACGCCGGGCGTGAGCAACGAGCGCTGGGAGCGCAAGTTCAAGGGCTCCTCCTCGGCGACCGACCGGCAGAACGTCGGCGACACCCACTTCTGGTGCCCCGCCGACCTGAACGCCGAGCAGGACGAGCCGTGGGTCACGCACACGCTGCTGCCGCACCGCATGCCGCCTCCCCACGAGTACGACCCGTGCGAGAACAGCTCGTGCATCTGGTCGGGCTTCTACGACATCGACGCGTTGATCATCGCCAACCCCGACGACGTCTTCGGCCAGCCGAAGCTCCTCACGGTCGCGTCGAAGGACCTCGCCGGTCAGAAGAACCCGTGGAACATGTTCTTCAACTACCGCTTCGCGCGCACCGGCTCCGGCCAGCAGATCGACTTCACCGCGAAGCACGCCGTCAAGGGCGTGATGCCCGAGTTCCAGAGCCTGTCGGCCGGCATGGCCTACTACCACCGCCCCGGTCACTGGAAAGAGCACCCCAACCTCTTCAACCCGTACTGGAGAGCCACGCTGGTGCGAGCGAACGTCGACACCGGCTGGCAGGGCCACATCACCAACAACATCGCGGGCGTCAACTCCGACGCGTTCAACGCGCTCGTCGGCGCCGGCTACAAGGGGATTCCGTGAACCGCCCGCTCCGAGCTCCCCGCGGTCAGTCGGTCACCGAGCTCTCGCTCGGGCTCCTCGTGCTGGTGCCCGCGCTCTTGACCGGCATCTTCCTCGCCGAATCGTCGATCTTCCGCCTCGACGCGACCGAAGCCGCGACCGAGCCGCTGTGGGACGCCACGGCCTTCTCGCAGCAGCAGTACGAGGGCGGGGCCTTCGTGCTCACACCGGGCGCCATCAGCACTGCGGTCTCGCGCGCGAACGGGCGCATGCGGGCGAGGATGATGGTGTTCGCCACCGCGTCCGCCCCGGTGGTGAGCTGCGGCGGAGCGCCCGACATGGGCTACACCGTCGGCGGCAGCCCGCTTCAAGAGAACGGCGGCATCGCGTGCAACTCGCAGCTGGTCGTCGGCGACCGCTTCCTTCCCCGCTTCTTCCTCGACCAGGGCCCCGGCGGCTTCTTCAAGGAGTCGCTCGGCAACCTGCGCCGCGCGTTCGTCTTTCGCGAGAACGAGAAGGACACCACGCTCAAGATGGCCATCGGCGACTGGGGGCTGACCAAGCAGGGCAACGAGCCCGAGGAGTGCCCCCTGACGATGGACTCCTGCACGAACAACGGCTTCTTCGGGAAGGCCCGGGCGACCTATTTCCTCAACAACACGTCTGGCGGCGTGAGGGGGCGCGACAACGTCTACCTCGTGCAGGGGATGATCGACCGGGTCCCGATTCCCGTCGACTACCCCCGCGTCACCGACTTTCAGATGAGCTACCGCGGAGAGAGCGGCTTCGAGGAGCGCGTGCCGGTCATCGAGGGCGACCGCGAGTGGTTCACGACGCCGTTCTTGTACGCGCGCGCCGACGCGTACAACGCTCGAAACAATCAGTTCCTCGGCAGCAGGTGAGCCTCGCCGCGGCGCTCATCCTGCTTGCCGCCCCGCTCGACGCCGCCTCCGCGGAGCCTCGCGACGCCGGCCCCATCGCGCTGCCCCCGCTGCCCTTCGTCTGGGAGCTACCGCCCAAGACGGTGAGCGAGGTGCCGATCGACGGCACCACCTACGTCATCGGCGTGCCGGTGCGCATGCGCCACCTGATGGTGAAGGCCAAGCCCGACGAGATCGGCCGCCACTTCCTGAAGAGCTTCAAGCGGCAGGGCCTGTTCGTCGACGCCGGCCAGGACGTCAGCCGCATGTTCACCGCCGTCGACCCGCAGTCGTTCAACACCTATACCGTCGTGCTGCAGCCGAACGGCCCCGAGCACACCAGCGTCATCATCGGCGAGGCGAAGCCGCTCCTGCGCGAATCGAACGAGGCGGCGGGCCTGCCTCTGCCGCGCAGCGCGCAGAACGTCCTGCCGGTGAAGTTCGAGGGCTACACGGTGACCGCGTTCAGCGTGCCCGACGCGCTCGCCGACGTTCAGAGCTTCTACGCCCTCGAGCTGTCGCGCCGCGGCTACCAGCCGAAGAGCGACACGGTGTGGCTCAAGCAGGGCGAGCAGCTCGACGTGAAGCTCTCGACCAAGAACGGCCGCACGAACGTCGTGCTCGAGCAGCGGTCGGCGGCCGTGCCTTGATCAGCCCGCGCCTGCGGCGGGCTTGAGAGCTCAGCTCTCGAGCTTCGTCTTCCAGCTGCCGAGCAGGCCCGAGAACCAGTTCCCGGCCTTCGTCAGCAGGCCGCCGACCCAGGTCTTCGCCTTGTCGATGAGGCCGCCCATGTTCGTCGAGAGCCACGTCTGCGCCTGACCGAGCCAGCCCGCGGCGACGCGCTTGAGAGCGCCGAACAGGTTCGAGAAGAACCCGCCCGAGCTCGAGCTCGACGGCGCCACGACCTGCGGCTGCGCGCGCGCCACGATCTGCTGCTGCGCGGCCGGCGCCGCTTCGAACGCATCGAGCGGCGCGGCGGCGACCCTCCGCACGGGAACGCGGAACTGGTCGCGGGGAAGCGTACGCTGCGTGGTGTTGAGAACCGAGTTGCGGATGATCATGATGAGGGACTCCTTCAAAAGGCGCCTCCCCCTTCGTGGAGACGCGTTGGGTTTCGCAGGAGAATTCTCAGTGTTGACGGCCAGCTGTTCCCTCTCGGAAAGCGAGAATCCAGCGCGTCAAGTTCGTTTGCAGCCAAGGCCACGCATTGCGTGATCGATCTGCGCCCGCCGATGTAGCCCTGCGACAGCCGCGCGCACCACCTGTTCGGAGATAATTCAGGGGCTAAATTGTTCCTCCGCAGTGCTTCGCTCCGTCTTCTTCCTGCTGCTGCTCTGCTCGTGCAGCCTCGCCGTACGCCGCGGCAACGCGCTCGCCGAGGAGCATGACTGGCTCGGCGCCGTCGCCGCCTACGACGAGGCCGTCGCCGCCGACCCGGAGGACGAAGAGGCCCTCGCGCTCCGCGACGACGCCCGCACCCAGGCGCTCGCCGCCCTGCTGCAACAGACCGGCGAAGCGACCCGCGAGAAGCGCTTCAGCGCGGCCGCCATCACGCTGGGCAAGGCGTTCGAGCTCGCGGATCAATGGGCGCGCCCCGGCACCGGCAACACCGAGCTCGACCTGCTCGGCTCCGCCTGGCTCGAAGACTTCGGAGCGCGCCTCGCCTCCGCCGGCCCGCTCCGGCTCGTCGAGGTGCGGTCCACGCTGCGCGACCTGCTCCAGCACCCGCGCTTCGCGCCGCTCCACGCGAGCCTCGAGTCCGCCTGGTCGCTCGCCGTCGCCGCGCGCTGCGACCCCGCCGCCGCTTCGGTGAAGACTCCGTTCCTCGCCGCGCTCACGCGCGCCTACTGCCGCACCGGCGGCCGCGACGTGCAGCCGCCCGCCCCCGAGCTGCCGCTCTTCTCGCTCTCGCCGCGCGTCGAAGACTACGTGCGCGGCGGCAGCGGGCCCTGGCCGGTGACGATGACCCAGGCGTTCGACGCGTCGCCGTGGGCGTGGCAGGGCTCGACCCAGCACGCGAGCCTCTCGGTCAGCGGCCAGCTCGACGCGTATTACTCCGAGCGGCCCGTGACGCGAACCGCGACGTGGACGGTGCAGGTGCCGTACACGACCACGCGGTGGACTCAGGTGCCCTACACCTCGTTCCAGTACTACACGTACCCCTGCGGGCGGAGCGTCTGCAGCGGAAGCCGCCCCGTCACCCAGTACCGCAGCCAGCCCCAGACCTTCACCGAGTACCGCACCGAGCCGCGCTCGCAGGAGTACCTCGCCACCGAGTCGCGCGTCGAGCTCACCGCGCAGGTGAACATGTTCGTCGACCTGCGCCCCCACGCCACCGTGCTCGGCACCGTGCTGAAGGACGAGAGGGTCGAGACCGCGTTCACGCACTCCGGAGTCCCGCAGGCCGGGCTCGCCCCCGAGAAGGCGCAGCTGCCGTCGCGCTCCGAGTGGGACACGCGCATGCGCAAGGCGGCGCACGCCCGGCTCGTCGCCGCCCTCGTCGCCCACTGGCGCGACAACTACTGCAACCCTCCGCTCGCCGACGCCGAGGCCGCCGCGCGCTGCGTGTTCGGCGGCAACAGCAGCCCTCAGGAGCGCGCGCTGCTCGACGCCTTCTTCCGCGACGACGTCTCGACGCTCGCCGCGCAGCCGCGCTTCGGGCTCTGAGCCCGCGAGATAGAGTCCGCGGGACTCTGTGGTGAAGCGTCACACCCGGGCGACTGATGATCCAATCAACTCGTCAGGCTCTTGCGTGAGTAGTAGGAAGCGGCCCAGTCCGATTCGAACCACTCACTGGAGGAACACACGATGAGCGAGAGGCAAGCGGCAGAGAAGATCACCCCGGAGCAGTTCTTCGACGAGATCGTCCCTCAGATCATGAAGGCGACGACCGCGCAGCGCGCGAACGTCGAGGGCGTCTGCGAGATTCACCTCTTCGGTGAGACGCGCAGCGCGTGGACCATCAACCTCAAGGCCGGCACCGTCAGCCAGGGCGGCACGAAGGACTCCGACCTCTACCTCGAGATGGATCGCGGCGACTTCCAGGCGATGATGATGAACCGCCTCGACATCGAGCGCGCCATTCGCAGCGGCCGCGTTCGCTACGAGGGCAAGCTCCCCGTGCTCGCGAACCTCGCCACGATTCTCGAGCCCCGGACCATGGAGTACTGATCCGATAGGGTCAGAACAACTCTTTCACTCGAACGAAAACTCAGGGGAACCAAACCATGACCACGATCAAAGGCACTCCGCAGATCGCCACGAACTTCGACAAGATTTCGAACAACATGAACAAGACGGCCGACAACCTGAAGGAGTCGGCCCGCCAGCAGCTCATCGAAGCCGGCAAGGCCGCCCAGGCCGCCGGTGTCGACGCCGCCGACGTCATCATCAACCTCGCAGGCGCGGGCGCCAACGCGGTGTTCGCCACCTCCAAGTTCGTCGAAGGCATCGGCGACACGGCGGCGGCGGGCGCGCACGTCGCGGCGGCCGGCGGCTACCTGACCGCGGGCGTCGGCGGCTGGGCCGTCGAGGGCATGCGCAGCGGCGGCCGTGAGGTCGCGAAGGGCGCGGCGCGCGGCTTCGGCGCCATCGCGAACTCGATGACCCGCATCATCGGCGACGGCAAGAACGTCACGGTGCGAGAGCTCCAGGGCGACCCGACCGCGCAGCGCTTCTCGGAGCGCATGTTCGGCAAGGCGGCCGGCCAGCTCCAGCTGAGCTCCGACTCGATGAACGCCGCGTGGAACGCGTACGGCGAGGCGCTGTGGCACCTCTCGGGCGTCGGCGGCAACCTCGTGCTGGCGGCGGGCAACGCGGCCGGCGTCGCGGGCAACCTCGCGAAGGCGGCAGCGCTCACCACGTCGGCCGGCGCCACCAAGATGGCCGAGTACGGCGTGCGCGTCGGCGCCGTCGCGGTTCAGGCCGCGGAGGCCGGCGTCGTCGGCGCTCGCGACCTGATGATCCTCTCGGCGAAGTTCTCCGCCGCGACCGCGAACGTCCTCGCCAACCCCGACCAGGGCAAGGTGCAGGTCCTCGTCGACAACCAGCTCAAGCAGTACCAGAACGAGCTGGCCGCGCTCGTGAAGGACAACCCGGGCCTCCAGCAGTACGTGCAGCCGCTGCTCGCGAAGTGAGAGTTTGCAGCTGGCAGTCAGCAGTCGGAAGTTCCCGCACTGCTGACTGCCGACTGCCGACTGCCAACTCGCCATGCCCGGCCCCATCAAGCCGAAGACGAACTTCGACCGCGCCGCCGACTCGCTGCAGGCCGACTCCGGTCGCCTGCTCGACAAGGCGGACGCGCAGCTCGAGAAGGCCGTCGCCGCGCTCGAGAAGGCCGGCGTCGCCCGCAAAGACGCGTTCGACGCGCTGAAGGCCGCGGGCTCTCAGCTCGCGCTCGCCGGCGACCAGGCCGCCGACGGCGGCTCGCACGCCATCGACGCGCTCGGCCACGCGCTCGCGGGCCTCGGCTACACGGCGGCAGGCGTGGGCGGGTGGGCGCTCGAGGGCGTCGCCGAGGGCGTGCGCTTCGTCGCGAAGAACCTCGCGAAGGGCTTCGCGCACATCGCGAACTTCCTCGCGGGCAAAGACGGCCCGAAGGTCACGGTCGTCGAGGTCGAGGGCGACCCCGAGTTCAAGCGCCTCTCGGAGCGCATGTTCGACAAGGCGAGCGGCAGGTTCCGTCACGCCGGCGACGACCTGAAGCTCGCGTGGAACGCGTGGGCCGAGGCTGTCGGCCACGCGGCGGCGTCGGGCCGGAGCATCGCAGACGCCGCGAGCCACGTCGCCGGAGCCGCGGCCGGCCTCATCGAAGCCGCACGCCTCTACGGCCTCGCGGCGCTCGACACGCTGGCGGCGGCCGGAGCCGAGCTGGCGGCGGCGGCCGTGCGCGCTGCCGGAGCCGGCGTCGAAGGCGCGCGAGACCTCGCCATTCTCTCGGCGAAGTTCTCGGCGAAGGTCGCGAACCTGATGGCGAACCCGGGCGACGGCACCCTCGAGGTGGCCGTGCAGCAGCAGCTCGGCAGCTACGCGCGCGAGCTGAAGGCGCTGGTCGCGAAGAAGCCCGAGCTGACGGCTTCGGTCGCGGAAGTCTCGTTCGCGTCATAAGCTCGCCGCCCCATGAGACCCCTCATTCTCGCAGTCCTGCTCGCGGCCCCCGCGGCGTGGGCGCACTTCTTCCTCGAGGCTCCCGCGAGCGCGACGAATCAGAGCGCCCTGGGCGACCCGCAGAAGCCCGCGACCCTCGCCGACGGCTGCCCGGCCGGCACCGCGAGCGGCCAGGTCACGCAGGTGACCGCGGGCCAGATGCTGACGGTGCGCATCCGCGAGACCGTCGCGCACGGCGGGCACTACCGCGTCGCGTTCGCCCAGCAGGAGTCGGCGTTCACGTACCCGAATACGGTCGTCACGAACAACCAGTGCCAGAGCACCACCATCATGAACCCGGCGGCGCTGCCGGTGCTCGCCGACGGGCTGTTCGTTCACAGCCAGGCACAGGCCACCGCGGCGAACTTCTGCAACGGCACCGCGACCTGCTCGACGCAGGTGCAGATTCCGAACGTCGCGCCGGGCATGTACATCCTGCAGGTCATCGAGTGGATGCTCCCCCACTCGTCTGCGGCCAACAACGGCGCGCAGGGCTGCTTCTACGCGCACTGCGCGACGCTGCAGGTGATGGGCGGCGGCACGGCCGGCGGCAGCGGCAGCGCAGGCGGCGCGGGGATGGCGGGGGGCTCCGCGACCGCGGGCGGCACCGCGACGGCGGGTGGCAGCGCGACCGCCGGCGGCACGGCCGGCACTGCGGGAGGTGACGGCACTGCGGGCGGCTCCTCCGCCGGAGGCAGCGCGACGGCGGGCGGCTCGAGCACCGGGACGGGCGGCGCAGGCGCGGGCGTCGACGAGGGCGGGTGCGCGTGCAGCGGCGGCGGAGCGGGAGGCGGCCTCGCGCTGCTCCTCGGCCTCGCCGCTCTGCTCAAGCGCCGCCGCTCCTCGTGAGAGGGTTGTGGGTCGCGGCGGCGCTCGCGTGCGCCGCTTGCAGCCACCCGCTGCTCCTGAAGAAGTACGCGGCGACCAGCCCGAAGCGCCCGAACATCGCGGGCCGCGCGGTCTTCGTCGCTCCGTTCGCCGACCAGCGCGTCGACGAGTGGAGCGACGACAAGTCCGTCCCGCTCGCCGAGCCGAAGGGCTTCGAGCGGCGCGAGCTCACGTCCGAGCAGCTCGAGCAGTGGGAGCAGGAGCGCCGCGCGCTCGAAGAGAAGGTCCCCGAGTCGATGTGGCACCGCGTCGGTCACAAGCGCAACGGGTTCGGCATGCCCATCAAGGAGGTGCGCTCGCTCAACGGCCCCGCCGAGTGGCTGACGCAGGCGGCGAAGCTCTCGCTCGAGGCGCAAGGCGCGAAGCTCGTGACGATGGAGGGCGACGCCGACCTGAAGGTCGAGGCGGTGCTGCGCCACGCGTGGCTCGACCTGTACCTCGCGACCTGGGTGCACCTGGTCGTCGACGTGACGACGACGCTGCGCGGCTACCCGCCGAAGACGGTGCGGCTGCACGCCTCGGAGGGGATGACGGCGTGGACGGGCGGCGACGTCGAGTCGTACGAAATCTTCAGCGCGACCGAGCAGCGGCTCGAGCGCTACCTCGTCGACCTCGTCGCGCGCGAGCTCAGCTCGCCCGCGGCGGGCTCGCCTCCGCTGCCGCCTTGAGTCAGCGCGGCAGGTAGAAGCTGTCGACGTAGGGCCGCTCGTCGGGCTTCGGCAGCATGAACTGCTCTGACGCGAACGAGCCGTCGACGAACGCCTTCTCTCTCACCCACGCCGTGCGCCCGCCGTCGGGATCCGAGACCAACAGCTCGCGCGCCGGCGCCCTGCCGCGCACGTCGCTGATCAGCATCCAGTGCGCGGGCTCGCACAGCCCGAACGGCACGTCGTGGCCTGCGTTCACCGCGCGCTCGACCGCGTCGAGGTGCCGCCACGCCTGGCCGCGGGCGAACCCGTCGGGCGGCGACGTCTGCGCGTAGCGCGCTCCGGTCAGCGGCGTCACGTACCGGTCGAGCATCTTCTGGAACTGCTCGAAGCCCAGGCCCTCGTCGCGCTTCGGCACGACCGCGCCCTTCACGCGGCGCAGGTCTTCTTCCGACGGGAAGCCGTCGTAGGCGGCGCGCACCGCGGCGATGTTCGCGGCCGAGAGCGCGCGGTCGGGCCGGCCGAGCCGCGCGAGCGCGTTGTTGAGGCGCGCCATCACGTACGACTCGCGGCGGCCGACGGCGACGCCGCCGAACTCCTGGAGCAGCCGGCGCTGGAAGCGGGCGGTCTCGCCGGTGACGGCGTCGCGCGAGAGGCCCTCTTTCGTGATGGCGAACGCGAGCACCGGGTCGGCCTGGGCGCGCATCATCTGCACGACGGTCGGGCCGCACGTCGCGGTGAAGCGCTGGAGCAGCCCGTCGTTGTCGCCCGCGGCTCCGTCGCCGGGCCTGCCGCGAATGGTGCCGCGCTTCTCCCACAGGGGCGTGAGGTCGACGTTCGAGGTGCTGCGGTGCGAGTCGAGGTCGAGCACGGTCGCGCGCTCGAGCAGCTTCGCGGCCGGCAGCGACTTCAGCTCGGCGGCGAACCGCTCGAGCACGTTGAGCGAGCGCTCGTCGCCCGGCAGCCGCCGGGCTCGGGCGGCGATGGCCTTCAGCATCAGCGCCTGCGCGGCGCCCGCGGGCAGCGAGCGCACGAGCTTCTGCAGCCTCGGCGAGCCGGCGAGCACCGCCTCGGCGCGCGCGCGCTGCGAGCGCACCAGCAGCCGCTCGGAGCCCTCGGGCCCCGGGCCGCGGCGGATGCGGGCTGCGCTGGCGACGGCGGACGTGACGGGCATCGGCGGGCCTAGTTACAGCTCATCATCCCCATGTTCCAGGTGCGGCCGGCGGCCCGGCACATCTCCTGGGCCGACCGCGCGACCGACCAGATGCGCACGCGGTTCATGTCGCCGACGAACCGCGCGCTCATGTTGGCGCCCGTGCTCGAGTTGCCGAACGCGAGCGGAGTGTTGGTGTTGTTCAGCGGGCCGTTCACCGACGACAGCGTCTCTACCGCCACGCCGTTGCGGTAGAGGATGGGCTGGGTGCCCGCCGTCCACGTGACGCCGACGTGCTGCCAGGCACCGATGGTCGGCTGCTCGTTGCTGTCGCGGTCGCTGTTGTCGAGGCTGACGGTGATGATTCCAGGATTCTGCTTCCCGAAGCCGAGCATGTACTCGGAGTTGACGCCCTTATCGATGATGCGGTCGACGGTGTTGTCGGTGCCGACGGCCTGAGACGGCCGGACCCAGGCCTCGAGCGTCAGCGCGTTCGTGGCACTGAGCGAGTCGTGGTCGGGGATGTTGACCATCTGATCCGCCCCGGCGGCGAACCTCAACGCCGTGCCCGCATCGGTCTGCACCCAGGTCGGACCCGAGAGCGTGCCGTCGTTGCTGTTGGCCGACTGATCCTCGACCGTCATGCCGCCCCCTTCGTTCATCGGCCAGCAGCCCATCAGGCCGGCGCCCGTACAGAACGTCGACGCAGCGCCGCCCGCAGTCGCGCCGCCCGCAGTCGCGCCGCCCGCCGTCGCGCCGCCCGCCGTCGCGCCTCCCGCCGTCGCGCCTCCCGCCGTCGCGCCGCCCGCCGTCGCTCCGCCCGCAGTCGCTCCGCCCGCGGTCGCACCGCCCGCAGTCGCGCCGCCCGCCGTCGCGCCGCCCGCAGTCGCCCCTCCCGCAGTCGCGCCGCCCGCAGTCGCGCCACCCGCAGTCGCGCCACCCGCAGTCGCGCCACCGGCCGTCGCACCGCCCGCGGTCGCTCCCCCCGCGGTCGCGCCTCCTGCGGCGCCGCCGGCCTCGCCGCCACCCGCGCTGCCGCCGGCCGCTCCACCGCCGGCCGTGCCGCCGTCGCCCGCGTTCTCGCGCAGCTCGATCGTGAGCGCGTCGACTCCCTGCGCGGGGAAGCTCGTCTGGTGGGAGACGAACTTCACGTTCGGGCCGCTGCAGGCCCCGGCATGCAGGGTGGCGTACAGCTCGACCTTCTTCGGCCAGCCCTCACCCTGGGCGACGCCGAACGTCACTTCGCCGGTGCGGGACCTGCCCGTGAGCTCGACGTCGTCGAACACGCCGGCGCCGCCCTCGGGAATGGCCTCGAGGCGGATGCACCCGTCGCCTGGCGAGACGAGCGTGTACTGCACGGTGACCTCGATGCCGGTGGGGCCGGTCTTGCCGCTGCAGGCCGCGAGGGCAGCGGCGAGGATCAGGCGAAGATGCCTGTGCACAGGCGGCGCAGCATACGTTAAACACCCCAGCAGTGACTCAAGGCAGCGAAGATCTCAAAGCGGTCGAGGCCCTGGCGAAAGCGCGCGCCGACGTCCTCGGCCAGATCGAGCGCCGCGTCGTCGGCCAGCGCGAGGTGGTCGAGCACCTGCTCGTCGCGCTCTTCTCTCGCGGCCACTGCCTGTTCATGGGCGTGCCGGGCCTCGCGAAGACGCTGCTCATCTCGACGCTCGCCGACGTGCTGAACCTCTCGTTCAACCGCATCCAGTTCACGCCCGACCTCATGCCGTCGGACATCACGGGCACCGACATCCTCGAAGAGGACCGCGCGACCGGTCACCGCGAGATGCGGTTCCTCCGAGGGCCGCTGTTCGCGAACATCGTGCTCGCCGACGAGGTCAACCGGACCCCGCCGAAGACGCAGGCGGCCCTGCTGCAGGCCATGCAGGAGTACCGCGTCACCGCGTCGGGCCGCACCTACCCGCTCGACCTGCCGTTCCTGGTCTTCGCGACCCAGAACCCCATCGAGCAGGAGGGCACCTACCCGCTGCCCGAGGCCCAGCTCGATCGCTTCATGTTCCTGGTCGACGTCGGCTACCCGAGCGCCGCCGAAGAAGAAGAGATCGTGAAGATGACCACGCAGGGCTCGCCCGCACCGCTCAACAAGGTGCTCTCGCCCGAGGCCATCCGCGACCTGCAGGAGCTCGTGCGCCGCGTCCCGGTGCCGGATCACGTCGTGAAGTACGCCGTCGAGCTCACCCGCGCCACCCGCCCCAAAGAGCCGGGAGCCTTCGACTTCATCGCCAAGAACGTGAGCTGGGGCGCCGGCCCCCGCGCCTCCCAGTACCTCGTCATCGGCGCCAAGGCCCGCGCAATACTTTCGGGACGTTACGTCGCCAGTGTCGACGACGTCCGCGCGCTCGCCCGCCCCGTTCTCCGCCACCGCGTCCTGCCGAATTTCACCGCCGAATCCGAGGGGCTGACCAGCATCAAGCTCATCGACAGGCTGGTCGAGCAGGTCCGCCCGGCGAGCTGAGACTCCCCAGTCCACACCCTGATCGCGAAGGTGTGCTGATCGCCGTGGTAGGTGTACGTAGGCTCCGATTCTCAAACGACTTCTCGCAACCCGAGAAGGCTTCAGCTGAGAATCGGTTCACTTCAGTACGCGCTCTTCCAAACAAGCGTCGAAAACCAAGGGGACTCAAACCAAATGGCTACGAACCAGGTCGGCAACAAGCAGGTCATCGCGCAGAAGAAGCTCGAGGCGGCGAAGCTCCAGAAGACTCCCGAGAGCAGCGCGCAGGCCGCGATGAAGGAGCTGTCGCGCAAGAACAAGGGCGACGGTTCGGTCTCCGGCCAGGAGATGATGGACGCCATCACGAAGGGCACCATCGACGGCGACGGCCAGGCGGCCGGCAAGGAGTTCGACGTCATCAAGAAGTGGGTCGCCGCGAACGGCGACAAGCTCTCGCCCGAAGCGAAGAAGGTGTACGAGGTCTACGCGAAGCACGCGCAGAAGGCGCAGGCCGCGGGCCAGACGGGCATCGACTTCCGCGACTACCAGGCGATGCAGCGCGAGATGCGCGGCGCCGCCACGGTGAAGCACCAGGACAAGACGTCGGGCAAGACCGTCGACGAGCTGCTCAAGAACAACAAGAAGGCGGGCTCGGTCTCGGGCCAGGAGCTGGCCGACGCGATCGTGAAGGCCACCTCCGACACCGACAACCAGGCCGCGGGCAAGGAGTACGCGGACCTCAAGAAGATGGTGAAAGAGAACGCCCACCTGCTCTCGCCCGAGGCGAAGAAGGTCTGGGCGGTCTACGAGAAGGCCGTCGAGGCGTCGAAGTCGGAGGGCATGACGGGCATCCCGCAGGACAAGTTCGCGCGCATGGTGCGCGACATGATGCGTGCGGCGAACCCGCCGGCTCCCGCGGCCCCGGCTCCTGCTCCGGCTCCGTCGGCGCCTCCGCCGGCCCAGGGCACCGAGCAGCCGCAGACGACGCAGCCGGCTCCGGCTCCGGCTCCCGCGCAGCCTCCTCCGGCGCAGACCGCGCCGGCTCCGGCGCCGCAGCAGCCGTCGCAGCCGACCGACCCGTGGGCGAACATCCCCCAGTCGCAGGTCGACTCGAACCTGCCGCTCGACTGGGGCTACGGCGGCTCGGCGCAGATGCCGCCTCCGTCGACCGGCACGCCGGGCACCGGTGGCACGTCGCCGACCGCGCCGACGAACCCGTCGGCTCCGTCGACCCCGATGGACGCGTCGATGGCCGCGCAGCTCGACGCGCTCCTGAAGGCGAACCCGGGCGCGGGCTCCATCTCGGGCCCCGAGTTCGTGAAGGCCGTCATCGAGGGTGCGAAGGACCTCGACAACAGCGCCGCGGGCAGCGAGTACAAGCAGCTCAAGGAGTGGGTCGCGAAGAACGGCGACAAGCTCTCGCCTGAGGCGAAGAAGGCGTTCGAGGTGTACGCGAAGACGGCCGAGCCGTACGCCGCGAAGGGCCAGACCGGCATCCCGCTCGCGGAGTTCAACATCATGGCGAAGCAGATGGAGGTCGCGGGCGCGGCCACCTACGCCGACGCGAGCACGATGCAGGCGATGAACGACCTGCTCAAGGGCAACTCGACGCCGGGCTCCATCGACGTGAAGGAGTTCACGGCGGCGGTCGAGAAGGCGACCGCGGACCTGGACAACTCGGCCGCCGGCAAGGAGTTCAACGACCTGAAGAAGTTCATTCAGGAGAACGGCGAGCTCTTGTCGCCCGAGGCGAAGGCCGCGTGGGCCATCTACGAGAAGGCCGCGGGCGCGCACGCCGCGAAGGGCAACACGGGCATCCCGCTGAATGAGTGGAAGCAGATCATCAAGGACATGGGCAACGCGAAGGCGCCGTCGGCGCCGCCTCCGGCCCAGCCGCCTCCGGCGACGCAGCCGCCCCCGGCGACGCAGCCGCCTCCGGCGACGCAGCCGCCTCCGGCGACGCAGCCGCCTCCTGGCCAGGCGACCGGCGTCGACGCGACGGTGAAGGCGGCGTTCGACGTGCTGCTCGCCTCGAACCCGGGCAAGGGCTCGGTGTCGGGCGCCGAGATGACGACGGCGATCATGTCGGGCATCTCGGACCTGGACAACAAGGCGGCGGGCGCCGAGTACCAGCAGATCAAGCAGTGGGTCGCGCAGCACGGCGACAAGCTGTCGCCCGAGGCGAAGAAGGCGTTCGAGATCTACGCGAAGCACGCCGAGGCGCACGCCGCGAAGGGTCAGACGGGCATCCCGGTCTCGGAGCTGAAGACGATGGAGAAGGAGATGCTGGCGGCTTCGAAGCCGGCGACGCCTCCGCCTCCGGCGGCCCCGAAGGACGCGAGCGTGACGAAGGCGCTCGACGCGCTGGCGAAGGCGAACGGCGGCGCGGGCTCGGTGTCCGGCACCGAGATGGCGAACGCCATCTACAACGGCATCAAGGACCTGGACGGCAAGGCGGCGAGCACCGAGTTCCAGCAGATCAAGGACTGGGTCGCGAAGAACGGCAACAAGCTCTCGCCCGAGGCGAAGAAGGTGTTCGACGTCTACGCGAAGCACGCGCAGGCGAACGCGGCGAAGGGCAACAAGGGCATTCCGGTGCCCGAGCTGAACAAGATGCGCACCGAGATGCTGGCGGCCGGCAAGCCGAACTACGCCGACTCGACGATGGCGAAGGAGCTCAACAAGCTGGCGGCCGGTAACAAGACGGCGGGCAGCATCTCGGGCGCGGAGCTGAAGAACGCGATCCTGAAGGGCGCCGGCGACAACGACAACGCGGCGGCGGCGAGCGAGCTGAAGGACCTGCAGAAGTTCGCGAAGGAGAACGCCCAGCTGTTGTCGGCCGACGCGAAGAAGATGCTCGCCATCTACGAGAAGTACGCGAAGGCGGCGCAGGCCAAGGGCCAGACCGGCATCTCCGACGCCGAGTGGAACAAGATGACGAAGGAGATGAACGAGGTCGGCAAGCCGAAGGCGAAGTAGCTCGCAGTCGGCAGTCGGCAGTCGGCAGTCGGCAGTTCAGCGGGTTCGGCCTCTACTGCCGACTGCAGACTGCCGACTGCAGACTCGAGTCAGTCATGCACGTAGAGCTCGATGTCTGCCGTACCGAGCGCTTCGTGCACCGACACCTCGTTGCCCTTCCCGGGCACCGCAGCGGCGACGCGCACCACGCCGTCGCTGCTGCGCGGCCGCAGCACCGCGATGGTCTTCAGCTTCTTGTCTTTGGGAACCACGATTCCCAGGTTCCCCTGCTCGACCTCTTTGAGCGCCGTGTCGGGCAGGAGCTTGCGCCACCCGCGCGTGTGGCTCGTCATCTTCATCCAGTCGACCGTCTGCGCGAGGCTCAGCTCGCGGCCCTGCAGGAAGTGCGGAATCTCGCAGCCCATCGCCCGGCTCACGTCCCACACGAAGATGTGCGCGCGTGACTGGCCGTTCGCGTCGGGCGCGTAGCGGGGGTTGTGGCCCGCGGCGAACTGCTGGATGACGTTCAGCAGGCCGCGCTTCGACCTCCGCCCGAACATGCTCTGCGCGGGCGGAATCGTCGCCTTCCACGTGTCGATCGCGGTCAGCGCCGGCGGCGCGTGGATGCCGTCGTAGACCTGGCTCACCTGCGAGTCGTCTTCGTCTTCGTCGAGCGTGAGGCTCTTCGTGTGGCCGAGGATCGCCGAGGTCTCGGTGCGCTCTTCGTCGTCGAAGCCCGAGTGGTGCAGGTGGCGCTGCAGCACCGCCGGGCGCGCCGTGAGCCCCGTGCCCTTCTTCGGCTGCGGCGCAGGCGCGGTCGCCTTCGGCGCCGCCGGCATCGGCACCGTGTTGCGCGCGGTGGGAATCGAGCCCGTGATCCGCCGGATGTCCGAGAGCGACGGCACCCGCTTGCTCTGCGTCGCCTCGTCGTCGAAGTCCGACAGCGTCGCCGCCGGGCTCGACACGGGCTTCGGCTTCGCCGGCGCCGCCGGCAGCGCAGGCTTCAGGCCGGTCTTCGGCTTCTGTTTGGGGTCGGGCGGCTTGCCACTCACGGGTCTACCGAAGACTTTAGCGCGGGGAACAAAGGCTGCTTATGTTGCGTACGACCCTTCGATGGCCGTTCTCGACGCCGCCACCCTCGCCCGCATCTCCGGCGTGAAGCTCCGGGCCCGCGCCGTGGTCGAGGGGGTGCTGTCGGGCCTGCACAAGTCTCCGCACCAGGGCCAGAGCGTCGAGTTCGCCGAGCACAAGGAGTACGCCCCTGGCGACGAGCTGCGCCACCTCGACTGGAAGGCGTTCGGCAAGTTCGACCGGTACTACGTGAAGCGGTTCGAGCACGAGACGAACCTGCGCGCGGTGATGGTGGTCGACGGCTCGGGCAGCATGGCGTACGGCTCGGGGCCGCTCACGAAGCTCGACGTCGCGCGGACCCTGGCCGGCGCGCTGTCGTACCTCCTGGTGCGCCAGCAAGACGCGACCGGCCTCACGGTGTTCGCGGGCAACGAGCTGCACGACGTGCCGCCGCGCGCGAACGCCTCGCACCTCAACGTCGTGCTCGAGGCGCTCGACGACCTGGGCCCGTACGGCACCACCGACCTGGCGTCGGTCACCGACCACCTCGCCGAGAAGGTGCCGCGCCGCGCGTTCATCTGCGTGTTCTCGGACTTCTTCGACGACCGCGCCGACGCGCTGAAACGCCTGCTCGCGCTCAAGGCCCGCCGCCACGACCTCGCGGTCTTCCACCTCGTCGACCCGCTCGAGCTCGAGTTTCCGTTCGAAGACCCGACGCTGTTCCTCTCGATGGAGGACGACCGCCGCCTCGAGGTGAACCCCGCCGAGATTCGCGAGAGCTACCTCGAGGAGTTCAACCGCTTCCTCGCCGACACCAAGGCCACGTGCACCGCCGCCGACGTCGACTACGAGCGCGTGCGCACCGACGAGCCGCTCGACTCGGTGCTGCTGCGATTCCTGGCGCGGAGGCAGGGGCGATGAGGTCCGCCAGGTGACCTTCGCGCATCCCATCCTCCTCTGGGGCTGCCTCGGCGCGCTGATTCCGCTGCTCGTGCACCTCTTCGACCGGCGGCGGCCTCGCCCGCATCCGTTCGGCGCCATCTCGTTCGTGCTCAAGTCACAGAAGCGCACCGCGTCGCGGCTGCGGCTGCGGCGCCTGCTGCTCTACACCCTGCGCACGCTCATTCTGCTCGCCGTGCCCATCGCGCTCGCGCGGCCCGAGCTCACCAAGGCCGGCACCGTGACCTCCGGCTCGGGCCCGATGGCGACCGTCATCGTGCTCGACGACTCGCTGTCGATGCGCTGGCGCGACACCAGCGGGCTGCAGGCGCAGACGCTCTTCGACCGCGCGAAGGCCGAGGCGAAGTCGGCGGCGCGCGACCTGCTCCCCGAGGAGCCGGCGACGGTGCTGGTGTGCGGCGCGGCTCCGCAGCCGCCGGCGCCGCTGTCGTTCGACCGCGCGCGCATGCTGCAGACTCTCGACGACGCCGCGCCCACGTACGAGGCGGCTGACGCGAGCCGGTGCCTCGAGCTGGCGGCGCGGGCGCTGGAAGACAGCCCGCTGCTCGCGAAGCGCATCGTGCTGGTGAGCGACTTCGCGGCGACGTCGCTGCGCACCGAGGCTCCGCTGCCGACGGTGGCGGGGCCCAAGGGCGAGCGCATTCGGCCCGAGGTGGTCTTGCGCGACGTGGCCTCGGGGCTCTCGCAGCTGCCGAACCGGGCGCTGCTCGACGTGAAGGTCGAGCCCGCGCCGCAGGTGGACCCGAAGGCGTTTCAGTTCACGTTCACGGCGCGGAACTTCTCGGAAGAGGCGATGAAGGACGTCGAGCTGCAGCTCAAGGTCGACGGGCGCGTGGTGTCGAAGGGCTTCTTCGACCTCCCGGCGCACGGCACGGGCCAGAAGGCGCTCACGCACCGCTTCACGGGCGGGCCGGTCGCGGTGGTCGAGGGCGTGCTCGCGCCCGACGCGCTGACGGAAGACGACGTGCGCACGGTCGTGCTGCCGGTGCCGCGGGAGCTGACGGCGCTGGTGGTGAACGGCGCTCCGTCGCCGCAGAAGTTCCGCGACGAGGCCTTCTTCGTCGAGGCGGCGCTGCAGGCGACCGGGTCTCCGGTGCGCGCGGTGGTGCGCGACGCCGACGCCGCGTTCCGCGAAGACTTCTCGCACTACGACGTGGTGCTGCTGCTCAACGTCGAGGCGCCCCGGCCCGACGTCGCGGCGCGGCTGAAGGCGTACGTCGAGAGCGGCCACGGGCTGTTCATCTCGATGGGCGACCGCGTCGACCCCGACGCGTGGAACCTCTCGATGGGCGCGGTGCTGCCGCGGCGGCTGAAGCTGTTCAAGACCGCCGTCGAGCCGGGCGCGAGCGACGTCGGCGCGCGGTCGGCGCGGCTGTCACAGGTCGCGGCGGAGCACCCCGTGCTCGCGCCGTTCACCGGCCGCGCGCGCGAGGGCCTGATGAGCGCGCGGTTCTCGCGGTACATGCTGCTCGAGCCGGGCGCGGAAGGAGGCCGGGTGCTGGGCACGCTCGACGACGGCGCGCCGGCGCTGGTGGCGCGGCGCGTGGGGCGCGGGCAGGTGCTGCTGTTCACGTCGACCGTCGACCGCGACTGGAGCGACTTCTCGATTCGCACCTCGTTTCTGCCGCTGATGCAGCGCATCGCGGCGTGGCTCGCGGGCGCGCTGGAGGAGCGCGAGGAGCTCAAGGTGGTCGTCGGCGAGACCGCGGTGCTGCAGACGCAGCTGCCGCTGACCGAGGTCGAGCTGGCGGGGCCCGAGGGCGTGGAGCTGAAGCTCGGCAAGCAGCCCGACGGCTCGCTGTCGGCGGGGCCGCTGCCGGCGCCGGGCGCGTACATCGCGCGGTCGGAAGGGGTGGTGGTGCCGTCGCTGTCGTTCGCGGTGTCGGTCGACGCGGCCGAGAGCGACCTCACGCGCATGAAGCCGGAGGAGCTCAAGGGCTTCTTCGGCGACGACGCGGTGAGGGCGGGCGGGCCGAGCAGCGAGTCGAAGGCGCCCATCTGGACGTGGCTGATCGTGGCGGCGGTGGTGGCGTTCTTCCTGGAAGGGCTGTTGCTGCCCCGCCGGTAGGCTCCCCAACTGCCGCGGCGGCGAGCTAGAACCGCCGCCCATGGTGAGACTGCTGATCGCCGCGCTGCTGTGCTGTGGAGCCACCGCCGTTGCCGCGGATGCGAGGGCCCGCGCCGAGGGGTCGAAGAAGGCGGTGCAGAACATCAAGGGATCCGACGACGCACGGCAGCGCGCGGTGTTCGCGCTGAACGACATCTCCGAGCGGCAGCTCGTACCCGACGAGCTCGCGAAGACGCTCGCGGCGGTCGCGGCGGTGAGCCCCGAGGTGTGCGGCGAGGTCGTCGCCGCAGGCATCGAAGAGAGCGTGGCGGCGTCGGCCCTGGTGAAGAAGCGGTGCGGCAAGTCGATGGCCGAGGTGAAGCAGGCGGTCGACGCTGCGCCCGCGAAGACGAAGGCGCTGGTGGGCGCGTGCAAGCTCACGAAGGTGCCTGGGAAAGACCCGTCGAAGCTGCACCCGTGGTCGCTGCTGCTCGCGACCGTGGTGGCCGATCACTTCGCCGCCGACAAGACCGCGGGCCCCGCCGACCAGGAGCTCGCCGCGTTCATCGCCTACGCCTGCCCGCCCTGAAGTCAGGGCGTGAGCGCCGGGTTGACCTTGCCCTTCCCGAGCCTCATCAGCCTCGAGGCCTGCAGCGCGTCGATGGCCTGCACCCCGGCGGCGTCGCTCATGAACCAGCCGCCCGGACCTTGGCCCTGCACCTTCCACAGGGTCGCGTAGCCGGCCTCGTGGTTCAGCGACGCGCGGTAGGTCGCCTGGTGGTTGACGTACATCTCGAGCGCGAAGCGGGGAAAGCCCGAGAGCTGGCTCGAGGCCAGCAGCCGCTTCAGGTCGGCCTTCTCGGTCGCGCTCAGGCCCTTGCCGTCCATCGCCGAGCGGATGAGGCGGTTCACGTCCGCCTGCGTCAGCGCGGCGGACCTCGGCAGACCTCGGTAGATGCTGCGCAAGCCAGCGTCGTCGATTCGCATGCCGTAGAGGGCCTCGAGCGCGCCGATGTCGCGCCGCGCGCGAGCTCGAGCGCCAGCACGAGCAGGCACACCCAGGGGAAGTACGGCACCGCGGCCACCGCCGGCGCCGAGACGTCGAGCAGGCGCACGCCGGCCTGCAGCGTGCGAACCGGGCCCGAAGGCTCGGCCTCGCCCTCGGCGACGACGCGGCCCAGCGCGTCGTTGATGGAGCTGCGCCCCGACATCGTCGCGCGCACGTGGTCTCGCCGCAGCGCCACCGACTGCACCACCGCGAGCGCCTCGGCCTGCACCGACGCCGCCGTGCCCTCGAACCACCCGTGGTTCGAGATGCTCACGAGCAGGTTCGAGCCGCGCGCCGCCGCCGCGTCACCGCCGGGGAACACGTCCTCGTAGCAGACGAACGGCAGCACCTTGAGCGCGCCCGCCTCCAGCAGGCGGCTGCCCGAGCCCGAGGTGACGTCGGGCGGCTCGGGCAGCGCGGCGCGCACGCGCCCGGCCCAGCCCGGGAAGCGCGCCGCGAGCGGCACGTACTCTCCGAACGGGAACAGGCGACGCTTGTCGTAGAGCCCGCGCAGCGCTCCGCTGGAGTCGAACAGCAGCGCGCTGTTGAACAGCCGCGGCGTACCGAGCGCGTGGGTGAGCGAGCCCACGAGCAGGGCGCCGCGGTAACGGCCGCGCAGCGACCACGGGTGCCCCGCCGCGACCTCGCGCCCGAGCGCGCGATCGACCAGGTACGGAAACGCGGCCTCGGGCCAGACGACGAGCCCGGCGCCCGCGTCGCCCGCGCGGTCGGTGGCCTCGACCAGCCCGGCCAGCAGAGGGGCCCCGTGGCGCTGCCGCTCGCGCACGCCGCGCGCGCCCGCCCACGGCTCCAGCGCGGCGACCTGGAGCGCCGGGGCCTGCTCGCGCTCCCACGCGACGTGCGCGGCCCGCACGAGCCCGAGCGCGGCGAGGCCCACCGCCCACGCCGCTGCCGCCCGCGCGCCGGGCCGGCGCAGCGCGAGCTCGAGCAGGGCCGCGTTCGCGAGCACGAGCCACGCGGTGACCGCGCAGGCTCCGCCGAGCTCCGCCACCTGCAGGAGCGGCCACGCGCGCCACAGCACGACGCCGAGCGACCAGGGGAAGAAGAGCGCAGGCCAGAGCGCGAGCGCCGCGGCGAACGCGAGCGGAGCGACCACCCACCCGCGCGCCCCCAAGCGCTCGCGCGCGGCGGCGACCGCCCAGCCGGCGAGCGCGAACGGAATCGCCTGGTAGAGGCTCACCAGCGCCCACGCGCCCCACACCCAGGCGCCGGTAGCTCCAGCGAAGCGCTGGGCGACGGCCGTGCTCCACGACATGCCGAGCGCGTTGACGAGAAAGCCGCACAGCCCGGCGAGCGCGGCGGCGCGGGCCGGCGGCGCGCGGTCGAGCGCGAACAGCAGCGGCACGAGCGCGACGAGGCCGAACAGCCCGCCGACCGGACGCTCGGGGGCCGCCAGCAGCAGAAGCCCGGCGCTCGCGACGCTGAGCCACGGGTCCAGGGAGGTTGCGCGCATGTGGACCAGGGCCGTGGCTCGCGAAATGTCGCGCGGCGCGACATCGGCGGCCTCGAGGCCCTTCGGGGGCATGAGACGCTTCGAGCGGGTTGCGGCGGTGACCGGGGTCCTGGTGATGGCGGCGCTGGCCCTCACGGTGGGGGAGGCGCACGACGCGAGCCCGCCGCCCGAGAGTGAGGCCCCCGCGGCGGCGCCGCTGACCGACCTCGAGCCACGCGTGCGCGAGGAGGCGCTGCCGGAGCCGGAGCCCGAGCGCGCCTCCGCCCCCGGCGAGCGCGCGCAGCGGCCGGCGCCGGTGCTGCCGTCCGACGTGCCGGCACCCGAGCAGATGGGCGGAGTGACGGACGTGGTGTTCCGCCATGCGCCGGTAGCGGAGGCGCCCGACCCCTCGACGCCGCCGCCCGCCACGACCGACCCCGACTTCGGCCGGCCGCCCGAGCTCTGAGGTCAGCGCGACATCTCGCCGCCCGAGGCCCTACCCGTCATGCGCTCCATTCTGCTCCCCCTGCTGCTCTGCGCCGCGGCCGCCTCCGCGGCCGACGCCGTCGACGGCTACACCGGCACGTTCTCGACCCAGGTGCCCATCGCGGTGCCGGCGTTTCACGGGCTCGAGCCCTCGCTGCAGCTCGTCTACTCCTCTTCGGGCGGCAACGGCCTCGCCGGCATCGGGTGGAGCCTGCAGGGCTTCAGCTCCATCGAGCGCGTCTCTGCGAAGCGCGGGGTGCCCGCGTTCGACTCGACCGACACCTACGAGCTCGACGGCGCGCCGCTCGTGCCGTGCGCCACCGGCAGCACGAGCCCGAGCTGCACCACGGGCGGCACGCACTCGCTGCGCATGGAAGACTACTCGCGCATCCAGCGCTCGGGCGCGCAGTGGCTCGTCTGGGACAAGCTCGGCACGAAGCGAACGTACACGGCGATCGAGACGCCCGACCGGCCGAGCTGCCCCGAGGTCAGCGTCGGCCGCCTCGAAGTCCGACTCGCCGTGTGTCCCCCCGCCATCACGTGCAACGAGGGCTGGACCGTCGCGAGCTCCGGCGCGTGCGAGCAGATGATGTACGACCACGAGATGGACGCGTGGTGGTACCGGCGCTCGGGCACCTGCGCGCGCACGCCGAGCCGCTGCCAGAGCCCCGCGGTGAACGGCGCGCTGCCCACCACGCACTGGGGGCTGACCCAGGTCGCCGACACTCACGGCAACACCGTCGACTTCACCTGGAGCTGCCCTGCGGGCGAGACCTGCTACCCGAAGACGGTGCGCTACACCGGCACGCTCGTCACGCTGTACTACGAGCTCCGGCCCGACCCGCTGAGCTACGCGAACGGCTCGGGCTTCGACACGACGGTGCGCCGGCGCCTCAAGACGATCGCGGTGACGTCGGGCTCGGCGAAGGTGCGCGCGTGGCGGCTCACCTACGGGCTCACGGCGAGCGGCCGCTCGGCGCTGAGAGAGGTGCGCCAGTACGGCAACGACTACGTGCTCGACGCCGACGGGGACGTCACCGGCGGCAGCAGCCTGCCTCCGCTGACCGCGACGTACGGCAACGGCGCGGCGGGCTTCGCGGCGCTGTGGCCGGCGGCCGCGCAGCTCAGCGACGCCTCGGGCTGGAGCGACCTGCGCTTCGCCGGCACGCTGCGCCTGGTCGACGTGAACGGCGACGGCAAGCTCGACGTGTGCGGGCGCAGGAGCAGCGGCATCGTCTGCTGGCTCTCGACCGGCACCGGCTTGTCGAGCACCGCCATCGCCGGCCCGGCGTTCACCTCACCGGGCTGGGACGCGGCGAAGCACGCCACGACCATCGCGTACCCCGACGTGAACGGCGACGGGAAGAGCGACGTCTGCGGGCGCAACGGCGGCGGCATCGTCTGCTACCTGTCGACGGGCGCGGGCTTCTCGAGCACGCCCATCAACGGCCCCGCGCTGTCGGACGCCGCGGGGTGGAGCTCGACGTTCTACTATTCGACGCTGCGCTGGGGCGACGTCAACGGCGACGGCAAGGACGACCTGTGCGGGCGCGACACGCAGCACCGGTGCTGGCTCTCGACGGGCTCGGCGTTCACGACGCAGGTGCTCGGGCCGCCCGCCGACGCGAGCAACCCGTACATCGAGCCGACGCTCACCGACGTGAACGGCGACGGCCGCGCCGACCTGTGCATGCGGCAGGAGTACAACAACACGGCGTGCTGGCTCTCGACGGGCACCGCGTTCGGGCCCCAGATCGATGGCCCCCGGATCGGCTTCGCGCACGATGGCATCGGCTACCCCGACGTCGACGGCGACGGCCGCTCGGATACGTGCGGCGTCACCTCGACCGGCGTGCAGTGCTTTCTCTCGGACGGCAACGGGCTCCAGCGGCCGTACGGGGTGCTCGCCGACTTCAACACGCTGAGCCACTCGGGCGACAAGTACCTGACGACGGTGCGCTACGCGGACATCAACGGCGACGGCCGCTCGGACTTCTGCGCGCGTACGGCAGACGGCTACTTCTGCTGGCCCTCGACCGGCACCGGCTTCGGCGAGCGAGTGACCGCGGCTGCACTGACTGACGCGGCGGGGTGGGACGACCAGGAGCACTACGGCACCATTCAGCTCGGCGACGTCGACGGCGACGGCCGGCCCGACCTCTGCGCGCGCGCCGCAGCCGGCTTCCGCTGCGCGCTCGCGACCGGCGAGCCCGAGCTGCTCGCGACCGTCACCAACGGCATCGGCGGCGCGACGTCGGTGAGCTACACGCCGTCGACGGCGTGGGCGAACACGCGCATGCCCGTGGGCCTCGTGACGCAGACGGCGTCGGCGCTGACCACGAGCGACGGGCGCGGCGCCTCGGACACCGTCTCGTACCGCTACGAGGGCGGGCTGTGGTCGGCGAGCGAGCGCCGGTTCCTCGGCTTCGCGAAGGTGACCGGGGTCGTCGACGCCGCCGGCAACTTCACCGAGACGCACTACCACCAGCACGCGGGGTGCATCGCGAAGCCCGAGGCGACGTACTTCAAGGACGCGAGCGGCAGGCTCTACAGCTACACGCAGTACGACTACACCGAGACGGGGAGCGCTCCGTATCGCTCGCTCCTCACCGGGCGGTGGGACTACCAGTGCGAGCTGCAGCCAGCGGCGTCGTGCCGCAAGCTCTTCACCGAGCTCACGTACGACAACTACGGGAACATCGTTCGCATCGACGAGCACGGCGACTGGGCCCTCGCGACCGACGACCGCGCCACGCGGCGCGGCTACTACCCGAACACCGCGGCGTACATCGTCGGGCTGCCCGGCTACGAGAACGTCTACGACTCGGCCGGCACGCTCGTGCGCCAGTGGCTCGCGTACTACGACGCGAACACGAGCTACTCGGTGCCGCCGGTCGTGGGCGAGCTCGCCTCGCGCCGCGACTGGGACGACAAAGACGGCCACCGCGACGTCACGCGGTTCGAGTACGACGCGTACGGCAACCGCACCGCCGTCGTCGACCCCGCCGGGCGCCGCAGCACCACGACCTACGACGCGGCGACGCACACGCTGCCCATCGAGCAGTGCGAGGGCGTGGGCCGGTGCGTGGCGAGCACGTGGCACCCGTCGCTGCGCGTGCTCACGCGCGTGGCCGACCCGAACGGCGCCGAGGTCCTCTACACCTACGACGCGTTCGGGCGCGTGACGCGCAAGAGCCTGCCGCTCGGCGGCTCGGTTCAGTACGAGTACCTGGGCTTCGGCAACCCGAGCACGCAGCGCGTGCGGCAGACCGTCGGCGACGGCGCGGCGGGCCTGTGGAGCGAGACGTACCAGGACGGCCTCGGCCGCGAGTACAAGAACGTGCGCATCGGCGGAGCCACGCAGCTCACCGAGTACAGCGGAACGGCGGCGCGCGTGCTCCGCCGCTCCGAGTGGTTCGCGGCGGGCGAGACGCCGCAGTACGAGACGTACGCGTACGAAGGAGCGGGGAGACCGGCGTCGGTGACGCACGCCGACGGCACGCGCGCGACCATCACGTACCAGGTCGGCGGCAGCACCGCGCGCGACGAGCTCGGCCACGAGAAGGTGTCGGCGCGCGACGCGTACGGGCGGCTCGTCAAGCTCACCGAGAAGGTCGGCACCACGTCGCTGGTGACGACGTACCTGTACGACGCGCTCGACCGCCTCGTCGAGACCGTCGACGCGAAGGGCAACGTCGCCTCGACCGCGTGGGACTCGCGCGGCAACCGCACGTCGTGGTGCGAGCTCGATCGCGGCTGTGGCCACGCGACCTACGGGCCGTCGCGGCTGATGACGACGGCGACCGACGCGAAGGGCCAGACGACGTCGTTCACGTACGACGCTGCGGGCCGCATGGTGACGCGGCTGCGCGCCGACGGCGAGCTGACGCGGTGGACGTACGATGAGCAGGGCCACGGCGCGAGCTTCGGCCGCGTGACGACGGTGACCGACGGCTCGGGCTCCGAGTCGCTGAGCTACGACGAGTCGGGGCGCGTCGTGAGCCAGACGAAGTGCATTCGCGGCAGCTGCTACACGACGGCGCAGTCGTACGACGTCGCCGGGCGGCCGCTGGCGGTGACGTACCCCGACGGCGAGGTGGTGACGAACACGTACTCGGCGAGCGGAGACCTCGTCTCGATTCCGGGCTACCTGACGAGCGCCACCTACGACGCGCGCGGGCAGCTCAAGACCGCGGCGTTCCCCAACGGCACCGTCGAGACGTTCGCGTACGACGCGCGGCGGAAGTGGCTCACGTCCGCGGCGGTGACGGGGCCGGGCGGGCAGCTGCTCTACCAGGCGAGCTACACGTACGACGCCGAGGCGCGCGTGAAGACGTTCAAGTCGAGCGTCGACGCCGCGCTCGACGACACGTACACGTACGACGAGCTCGACCGGCTCAAGTCGGTGGCCGGGCCCAACCCGCTGACGTTCACGTACGACGCGCTCGGCAACATGCTCTCGAGCACGACGGCCGGCGCGTTCGTCTACGGGAGCCCGCAGCGGCCTCACGCTCCGACGAGCGTCGGCGGAGCGGCGCTCACGTGGGACGCGAACGGCAACCTGCTGTCGGGGCCGGGCGGGCCTGAGCTCTCGACGCGCACGCTGGCGTACGACGCGGCAGACCGGCCGGTGCGCGTGACGCTCGCGGGCACGACCGCCGACTTCGCGTACGACCACCAGGGCCAGCGCGTCTGGAAATCCGTGGGCGGCCAGCAGACGCGCTACGTGAATGCGCGCTACACGGTGAGCCCCGCGGGGGCGACGAAGTACTACACGCTCGGCGGCCGCGTCATCGCGCAGGCGACGGGGGGCGTGAAGCGCTGGGTGCACTCGGACCACCTCGGCTCGGTGCGGCTCGTCACGAGCGCTGCGGGCACCGTGGTCAACCGCTACCGCTACTCGGCGTTCGGCGCGCAGACCACGGTGGCGGCGGGCGCGTTCAACGATCGCGGGTTCGGTGGGCAGGTCACGGACCCCGAGGCCGGCCTCGTCTACATGAACGCGCGCTACTACGACCCGGCGCTCGCGCACTTCGTCACGGCCGACACGGTCATCCCCGAGCTGGGCAACCCGCAGTCGCACAACCGCTACGCGTTCGCGCTGAACAACCCCATCTCGAACGTCGACCCCACGGGGCACGTGCCGGTGGCGGTCGCGTTCGTCGCCGCCATCACGGCGACGACGCTCGAGGTCGCCGTGGTCGCGTGGGCGGCGTTCGCAGCCACGACGCTCGGTTACGTCACGAAGGACCCGTTCTTGACCACGCTCGGCATGCTGCTGTCGGGGGTTCCGAGCGGGCCGTTCGGCGTGGCGATCGCGGTGGCGACGAGCCCGCTGAGCCCGCTGAGCCCGAAGATGCAGGCGGCGATTCGCTGGGTCTACACGGCCTACGGCGTCGTGCAGACGCTCAGCCGTGCGACCGACGCCAGCGCGGTGAGCCAGGCGAACAGCCTCGCGCGAGAGGTGTCGCCGTCGTACGACGGCACCCTGCTGCAGACGGCCTCGACGGACCCGTCGACGCAGCTCAAGGCGCTCGAGGAGGGCGGCGAGAGCGCGTCGTGGGGCCGCGAGGTGCGCGAGCCGATCATCGACGAGAGCTCGAGCGCGTGGGGCCGCGAGGCGCGCACGGCGGCTCCGTCGGTGAACCCGGTGGTCGAAGGCGGGGCCTGCCGCCCGAGGACCACGGCCGACAAGGGGAACTTCGTGGCGGGCTCGGGCGCCGTGGGGACGGCCGCCGGTGCCGCGGGGGGCATGACGTGGGGGACCCTCGCGGCGCGCGAGGTCTACGAGCACCTCGCGAAACACGCCGCGCCGAGGCTGGCCATCGCGCTGACCGGCGTGTTCCTGGAGGGGCCGTATGCGGGGGCCATGCTCGGCACGGGGTTCGGCGCCATCGGGGGAAGCGGGGTCGGTCTGATCCTCGTCTTCGGGCCGGAGGCCATCTGCGCCGCCGCGCGCGCGATGCCGGCGCCCGAGATGCGGCCGTACATCGGGTACCCGAGCATGAAGTGAAACCCGCGAGCCGTTAGAGAATGGAGCATGAAGCTGTTCTCCACGATCGCCGCAGTGGCGGCCGTGGTGGTGACGGCGCAGGACGGTGGGGTGCGGGTCGAGTCGGCTCGGGCGCAACCCATTCCCGCGCCGGCCGCTACCGCTGCCTCGACCCCCGACGCAGGGACGCCGGCCCCCCGCGTCGAGAAGACCGCCGTACCGGCCGGGAAACCGCCCGCGCCGCAGGCGCCGGCTCCGGCGGTAACGCCTCCGGCCGCGGACAACTCGGCCGAGCTCGCGAGGGTGCGCTCGCAGCTCGAGGCGCAGACCGCGAAGCTCGACGCGGCGGTGCGGGAGCTCGAGCAGGTGCGCGCGCAGCTGCGCGAGAAGAACGAGCGAGATCAACGCCAGGCCGCGACGGTCGAGACGCAGCGCGCGGCCGCCGTGACGCTCGGCAACGTCGACCAGCAGCTCGCGACCGGCAACACGAACGTGACGGGCCAGCTCGCCGCGGTCGAGGGCTCGCTCGGCCCGGCGGCGCGCGAGAACCTGCAGCGGGCGAGAGAGGCGCTGGCGAACAGCGACCTGCAGTCGGCGCGGTACTTCTTGTCTCGCGCGGCGTCGGACGCACAAGCCGGCCGCTAAGCCGCGCGTCCGCGGTATGAAGCGGCATGCCGGCCGTTTCGGGGCGGTACAAGGCGCTGCGAAAGATCGCGGACGGCGGCACGGCCGAGGTGTTCCTCGCCGAGCAGGTCGGCGCCGCGGGCTTCCGCCGCCTCGTGGTGCTCAAGCGCATTCGCCCCGAGCTGTACGCCGACGAGATGTTCCGGCGCATCCTCATCGAGGAGGCGCTGGTGACGATGGGCCTCCACCACTCGAACCTCGTCGAGGTGCTCGACCTCGGAGAAGCCCGCGGCCGTTACTTCCTGGTGCTCGAGCTCGTCGACGGGTGGACGCTGCAGCAGCTGCTCGATCGCGCGAAGGCGGCGAAGGTCGCGGTTCCGCCCGAGATGGCCGTGTACCTGGTCGCCGAGGTCTGCCGCGCCCTCGGCTACGCGCACGACCGCACGCGCGCCGGCGTGAAGCTCAACATCGTTCACCGCGACGTCTGCCCGAACAACGTGCTGGTCTCGGACACCGGCGAGGTGAAGCTCGCCGACTTCGGCATCGCGAAGGCGCGCATCCGCACCTCCATCTCCGCCGTGGGCACCACCGCGGGCAAGCCGTCGTGGATGTCGCCGGAGCAGGCGAGCGCCGAGCCGGTCGACGCGCGGTCAGACCTCTTCTCGGCAGGGACGATGCTCTATTACCTGCTGACCGGCGAGATGCCGTTTCGCGCGCCGAACGAGCGCGAGCTGCTCGTGCGCGTGGCGTCGGGCGAGTTCGTGTCACCGGCGAAGGTGAAGGGCTCGCTGCCGAAGGACCTCGTGAAGGTCGTGCTGGGTGCGATGAAGCGCAACCCGATGGACCGGTTCCAGAGCGCGCAGGAGCTGCTCGCGGCGCTCGAGAAGGTGCACCGCGCGTCGCTGCCTCCGTTCGGGCGCACGGAGCTCGAGGCGTGGCTGCGCACGCTGAACAAGAAGGACGGGCAGGTGCCCGTGACGCGCGAGTCGATGCTGCCGGTGCCGAAGAAGCCCGACGAGCCGGAGTGGATCGAGCTGGGCTCCGACGAGCTGAAGACGGCGCCGCCGGAGAAGGTGGCTGCGAAGGTGAAGCCGGCGCAGGGCGGAGCGCCGCGCATGCTCGCGGTGCTCGCGCTGTTCGCCGCGCTCGCGGCGGGCGCGTGGTGGTGGATGACGCAGCGGCCGGGCGCTCCGGCGGGGAACCCGGTGCCGGTCGCGACGCCGAGCCCTCCGCCGGAGTCGGCGCCGGTGGAGCTCGTGCAGCCTCCGCCCGGGTTCCTGGCGCCGCCGCCTGCCCCGGAGCCGCCTCCGCCTCCGCCTCCGCCACCTCCACCGGCGCCCGAGCCCGAGCCGGTCGTGGAGACGCCGCCGCCTCCTGCTCCCGAGCCCGAGCCGCCACCGGCTCCGCCGCCGCCGGTGGTGCTCGCTCCGCTGAAGGTGTGGGGCCGGCTCTCGCCGGACGACAACCGCGGCGACCGCATCGGGGTGCTGCTCGAGACGGACCCGCAGGGCGCGAAGATTCTGCTCGACAAGCGCGAGCTCGGGACGACGCCGGTCGCGCTGCGCTTCAAGGCGGGCATTCCGTTCGAGCTGACGTTCAGCCGCGAGGGCAACGCTCCGCGCGTGCTGTGGCTGCAGCTCGTCGAGCGGGCCGACAAGTCGCTGCGGGTGACGCTGTCGCCTCCGCCGCAGAAGCGATGAGAGCGCTCGGCCTCGCCACGCTGCTGCTCGCGGCTTCAGGCTGCTTCACGGCGCGCTACCTGGCGCAGGCCGCGACGGGGCAGGTGTCGCTCATCGCGCGCTCGCGGCCGCTGTCGAGCGTGGTGAAGGACCCCGAGACTCCGCCGCGCGTGCAGCGGCTGCTCTCGCTGGTGCCCGAGATGAAGGCGTTCGGAGAGTCGCGAGGGCTGAAGCCCACCGACAACTACGGCCGCTACAGCGACCTGAACCGGCCGGCGGCGGTCTGGGTGGTTCAGGCGTGCCGGCCCCTCGCGTTCGAGCCGAAGCGCTGGAGCTTCCCCATCGCCGGCACCGTGCCGTACCTCGGCTTCTTCGACGAGCGCGCGGCGCGCGCGTACGCGGAGGACCTTCGCCGCAGCGAAGACCTCGACGTCGACGTGCGCGGCGCGGGCGCGTACTCGACGCTGGGCTGGTTCAGGGACCCGGTGCTGTCGACGATGATCGGCGACGGGGCCGACGCGCTCGGCTGGCTCGCGAACACCGTGCTGCACGAGTCGGTGCACGCGACGCTGTACATCCCGGGCCAGTCATCGTTCAACGAGAGCCTCGCGTCGTTCGTGGCGGACAAGCTGACGGCGGTGTGGCTGTCGTCGCCCGGAGTCGCGAAGGCGGGAGAGCTGCAGGCGTACACCGAGGCGCACGCGGCGGGGGCGCGGCGCGTTCGCCGGCTGCACCGCGCGTACGAAGAGCTCGACGCCGTGTACGAGTCGCAGGCGAGCGACGCCGAGAAGCAGGCGCGCAAAGGCGAGCTGCTCGCCGAGCTGAAGGCCGAGCTGAAGACGAAGCGCGACTACAACAACGCGACGCTCGCGGGCTACCGCACGTACGACACCGGCGGGCCGGCGTTCGAGCGGCTGCTCGAGCGCAGCGGCGGCGACCTCGCGGCGCTGCTCGAGGCGGTGAAGACGCTCGAGCCGTCGAGCTTCCCCCAGCCGCAGATGGAAGACTTCTCGCCCGTCATCGATGCCCTGTAGATTCCGCGGCCATGCTCCCTCTCATCGTGGCCGTGGCGCTGAACGCGACGTACGAGCTGGCGGACCTGAAGGCGCTCGAGAAGCAGCAGAGCTGGGGCGAGCTGGTGGAGCACCTGGGGGACATCGCTCCGTCGAAGCGCGACAAGGACTGGGAGGGCCTCGCGGAGCGCGCGGGCGCGGGCTGGCTGGGGACGTTCGACCTGAAGAAGCCGGAAACGGCGGAGGCGCCGATCGACGCGTCGGACGACCTGATCAAGCGCTTCCCGTTCTTGAAGCAGTCGCGCGTGTTCATGACGAAGCGCGCCGAGGTGGCGGTGAAGGCGTTTCAGCTGTCGTACAGCACGTCGCGGCACTCGTCGGGCGACGACCCGTGGCTCGAGAAGGTGCGCGCGTTCGCCGAGAGCGACGCGCTGACGCCCGAGCTGCCGTACCGGCTCGCGAAGGAGGTCGTGCTGGGCCGGCTGATTCCGGTGACGGCGTTTCCGCTCTTCAAGCTGTCGCTCGACCGCGGCAGCAAGGCGCTGTGCAAGGACCCCGACTTCCACAAGGTGCTCATCGGCGCGCTGGAGGACGGCTCGTGGAAGACGGAGACCGAGCAGATGTCGGGGAAGTGCTGGGACGACTTCAAGGGCCCGCTGACGCAGGCGCTCACTGGCGCGAAGACGAACGCGTTCCGCCGCAACGCGTGCCCGCTGCTGGCGTCGAAGAACGCGCTGCCGGCGGCGCAGAAAGACGCGTGCGAGCGGGCGAACCAGTAGTCAGCGGTTCGTGACGCTGACGCTCACGGGGTTCGGCCACGGCGCCGAGGTGAGCTGGGCCTCATTCTCCACGGTGAGGTTGGTGTACGAGTAGGTGCCGCTCGGAGCGAACGCGCTGATGGTGTCGGTTCGCGAGTGGCGCCACGTGCCGGGTGAAGTCTCGGTGAACGTCACGCCGGAGCCACCGCCCCAGATGTTGCCGGCGGGGCCGCTGAAGCTCCCGCCGAAGAAGCTCACGGGCGCCTGAGACGTCGCCACGACCGTGAGGGTGATGACGCCGCCGTCGAAGAGCATCGTAGGCGTCGCGGTGACGGAGGTGATGACGGGAGGCCCGCTGGTGCGCGTGTTGGTCACGCTGACGTTCACGGGGTTCGGCCAGGGCGCCGACCTGAGCTGTGCCTGATTCTCCACGGTGAGGTTGGTGTACGAGTACGTGCCGCTCGGAGCCCAGGAGCTGATGGACTCGGTTCGCGAGTAGCGCCACGTGCCGGGTGAAGTCTCGGTGAACGTCACGCCGGAGCCGCCGCCCCAGATGGTGCCGGCGGGCCCGGCGAAGCTCCCGCCGAAGAAGGTCACCGGCGCCTGAGAGGTCGCGACGACCGTCAGGGTGATGACGCCGCCGTCGAAGAGCATCGAAGGCGTGGCGGTGACGGACGTGATGACGGGAGGCCCGGCGGTCAGCGCGTTCATCACGCACACGTTCACGGGGTTCGGCCAGGGCGCCGAGGTGAGCTGCGCCTGATTTTCCACCCGGAGGTCGGTGTACGAGTACGTGCCGCTCGGAGCGAACGCATCGATGGTCTCGGTTCGCGAGTGGCGCCACCTGCCCGGTGAGACCTCGGTGAACGTCACGCCCGAGCCGCCGCCCCAGATGGTGCCGGCGGGCCCGCTGAAGCTGCCGCTGAGGAAGTTCACGGGGGACTGCGAGGTGGCCTCGACGGTGAGGGTGATGACGCCGCCGTCGAAGAGCACGGTGGGCGTCGCCGACGCGGCGACGATGACCGGCACGGTCCCGGCGCCGGCGGCTCCGCCCGCCGCCCCCGCGGCTCCACCTGCGGAGCCGTTCATGCAGCTCGCGAGGCCTCCCGCGGCTCCGCCCGCGGCGCTGGAGCCACCGCCGCTCGCGCCAGCGCTGCCTCCCCCACCACCGCCGGCGCCGCCGCCCGTGCCGCCGCAGCCGCAGGCGGTGAGCGTGAGGTCGGAGCGGCAGACCTGGACCCCCAGTCGCCCGTCGGTGCAGGTGCACGGGCTGCTCATGCCGGGCGTGCACGTCCCCCCTGAGGAACCGCAAGCGGAGAGAGCCACGGCGGCAGCGAGAGGGAACGCGAGGCGCATGCTCGCGCTGTACCACCCCGGACCCGGCTGGCGAGCGCAATGTTCCGGGGCTCGGCGCCCTCAGTCGTCGCTGTCGGGCAGGTGCTCGACGCGCAGCTGAACCATCAGGCCCGTGGGCCACGACTTCGCAGCCGTCGCGACGCAAGCTGCGACGTCGGCGTCGTTGGTGGTGTTGGTGGTGACCGTGCCGCTCACGACCAACTCTCCGCGGATGGCCTTGCGCAGCCCCACGAGGCACTTTCTCAGCGCGGGCTGCGTCGCGGCGATGGCCTCGCGATTGGCCAGCGCGTCACCCGGGCCCTCGACGTCGACGACCGTGAGCGGCTCGACACGTGGCTTCGCCGGGCGAAGGGTCAGCTCGACGGGTGAGTCCGCGCCCGCCCGGATCTCGACCACGACAGGGTTCGAGTGCGTGCGGTTGCCGAACGCCATGACGCGGTAACTGCCGGCGGGAAGCGGACCAAGGCGCGCACGTCCGTCTCGGTCGGTCAGCACGTGCTCGAGCAGGTGGAGCTCAACCGTGTCCGCTCCTCCGCTGAGGTGCCCGACGGCCTCGTGCGCGGGACGGCCATCGGCGCGCAGCACGCGCAGGGCGACGTAGCCGCCTGCCTGGAGGTCCGCACGGAGCGGCTCTCGCGCCGGGATCTCGAGCTCGCGGCTCCAGCTCACGTGCTGGGGATGCGTGATGGACACTCGCACGTCATCGCCGGCCTCGAGGGCGTAGAGCGTGAATTTTCCCTCCGCATCGGTCGTGGCGTTGCTGTCGCCCGCACGGACCTCGGCCTCGGCGAGCGGACCGCCATCGGCGCCGAAGACACGACCCTCGAGCGCGACACCGCTGGAGAGGCGGACGACGACCGGCCCGTCGTGGGGAAGCTGAAAGGTGAAGCTCGTCTCGCGGCGGCGCGGGGCCTCGACACCCAGAATGTAAGAGCCAGGCAACAGCGCTGTGGCGCGGAAGACGCCGCCGTCGATCGTCTCTACGGGCCGGGTGTCGAGCTCGTGGCTCAGGTGGATCTCAGCGTCTGTGACGGGCTGATCGCGCTCGTCGACGACGAGCACCGTCAAGGCGGTGGTGCCGAGCAGCTCGACCTCGAGCTCTACCGAGCCATCTCGGTAGCTCGAGTCGCGCGCGGTGCCCTTCGCCTCGCCGAGCTCGACGTCGACGGTGCAATCGTCGCAGCCGGCCTCGGTGAAGACGAAGCGCCCGTCGGCACCCGTCGTCGTCACCTGCTCGTCGCGGCGGAGGCGCACGCGGGCGCCGGGCGCCGGCTTCCCACCGAGCCGCACGATGCCGGTCACCCGACGCAGCTTCTCGCCGGAGATGTTCAGCGCGTGATGGGTGTACGGCTGGAGCCCGCGAAAGCGCCAGCCCGGCGACTGGGCCCAGACGTAGAGGCTCGTGTTTCGAGGTAGCGCCGAGAACGAGAACGGCTGACTGAGTCCGACGCGCTTCGACCAGACGATCGCCGGCCGGGGGAGAATGACGTTCACCGTGGCGACGCCGGCTGCGACGCTGAGCCGGGCATCGAACTCCCCCGAGATGCGTTCGTTGCTCAGCGTGATGTCGGCCGCGGCCCCGTTCGGTTCGAGTTCGAGCGCGAAGCCTGAGCCCTCCACGCCGCTCGCGAAGACGTCGTACTTTCCGGGAGGGAGGGTGACGGCGAAGGCTCCGTCTTCGGCAGTCTCGGTCATCGCGATGGGCTTTGCCTGCACGGTTCCGCTCGTGAGCGCGTCGTCGAGCGCGCGCCGTGCGCTGCGGCACTGCCCGAACTGCGTGCCCGAAGCGCCGGAGGTGCTGAACCAACCCCAGTGGCCGCTCTCGCACTCTGGGGGCTTCCACTCCGGCTGGGCGCGGAAGATCTGGACCTTCACGCCGGCGTCCGCGCGCACCACGCCGGTGAAGTTCTTCTGGCAGCCGGCCGCCGCGCACAGCACGCAGATGAGAACGGCCCGAGGCACGCACGAAGCGTCCCTCGGGCCACGGTCTGAAGTCGAATCTGCGCTCAGTCCCTCGCGCGGCCGCTTTCGGAGAATCTCTGCACCGTCGCATCCTGACGCGGCGAGCTGTGCGGTAGAACCCGCGCGTGTCGCAGCACTCCCGCACCCAGGCGAGCCGGTCGACGCCCGCGCTGCCGCGCATCGAGGCCGGAGTGGTGCGCGTGCTCGACGGTGACGACCGCGGCGCGCAGCGCGCGCTGAAGGCGAAGCAGCCGGTCGTCGTCGGCAGCGACGACGCGTGCGACCTCCAGCTCAAGGACCCCAAGGTGTCGCGGCGACACTGCGAGCTCTCGCTCGGGCGGTACGGCTTCGTGGCGAAGGACCTCGGCAGCCGCAACGGCACTCACTTCGAGGGCTCGCGCGTCGGCGAGATCGCGCTGCCGGCCGGCGCCATCTTGAAGGTCGGCGACACCCACCTCGCGCTCGAGACACAAGACCAGGCCGTGACGCTCGAGCCGAGCGGCCGCGAGTCGTTCGGCGCGCTGGTCGGAAAGAGCGTCGCGATGCGGCGCGCGTTCACGCTCCTCGAGCGGGCGGCGGCGAGCGACGCCATCGTGCTGCTCGCGGGCGAGACCGGCGCGGGCAAGGAGCTCGCCGCGCGCGGGATTCACACGGCGAGCGCGAGGGCGAAAGGGCCGTTCGAGGTGTTCGACTGCGGAGCGGTGGCTCCCGGGCTCCTGCACGACGCGCTGTTCGGGCACGCGCGCGGGGCCTTCACCGGGGCGGCCGCCGAGAAGCCGGGCGCGTTCGCGCGGGCGGCGGGCGGCACGCTGTTCCTCGACGAGGTCGCGGAGGTGCCGCTCGCGCTGCAGGGCGTGCTCTTGCGCGCGATCGAGGAGCGGGAGGTGCTGCCGCTGGGGGCGGCGGCTCCGGTGGCGGTGGACGTGCGCATCGTCGCCGCGACGCGGAAGGATCTCGCCGAGGAGGTGGTGGCGGGCCGCTTCCGCGAAGACCTCTACTACCGGCTGAACGTGCTGACGGTGACGCTGCCGCCGCTGCGGTCGCGCAAGGGCGATCTGCCCGCGCTGGTGGCGGCGCTGCTGAAGGAGCTCGGCGTTTCGGACCCGGGCCCCATCGACGGGCCGAGCCTCGCGCGGCTCGAGAGCCACCGGTTCCAAGGCAACGTGCGCGAGCTGCGCAACGTGCTCGAGCGGGCGCTGGTGCGCGGCGCGCGGCGGTTCGCGGAGCTCGAGCTCGCGCTGGATGCGGCTCCGTCGGCGGCGGCGGCGGTGGGCGAGGGAGCGTCGTACTCGGAGCAGCGGCAGGCCGCGCTCGGCGAGTTCGAGCGGGGCTACCTCGTGAAGCTGCTCGCGGAGCACCAGGGGAACATCAAGGCGGCCTCGCGCGCGAGCGGCATCGAGCGCACGCAGCTCAAGCGGCTGATGCGGAAGCATGGATTGAGGTAGCAGCTCGAGGGCGTGGCGCCCCTCACCCTGTCCCTCTCCCCTACGAGGGGAGTGGGGACGCTCATCCGAGCACCCAGAGCACTACGGCGACGATGAGCGCGGTCGCGGCCGTGCCGACGAGCACCCAGCCCGCGAGCTCCTTCGACTTGCTCGCCTGCCAGTCGCTGCGCATGCACGCCGGCGCGCACGTCGCGTTGAAGCGATCGAAGTCGCCCTTCGCCGAGAGCAAGAGGCCTGCCGCAGTACCGCCGGCCGCGACTCCGAGCGCAGCGGAAATCCACGGCAGCGGGCTCGACCGCTTCGGCGCCGGCTCCGGCTCGGTGACGACGACGGGCGGAGGCGGCGGAGGCGGAGGCGCGGGCTCGAGCACGGCGGGCGCTTCGTCGGGCGGCTCCGGCGCGGGCGCCGGCTTCGGCTTCTGACCTTCCGCGCACCGCTCCATCTCTTCGAGGCGCGCCTCGACCTTCTTGCGGTTCTTCGCCTTCGGGTCGGCCGCGAGGTACCGGCGGTAGAGCTCGGCGGCCTCGGCGCAGCGGCCGAGCAACCGGTTGCCGAGCGCGAGGTTGTAGAGAAAGCCCGGCAGCGGCGAGAGCGCGTACGCCTTCTCGAACGCTTCGAGGCCCTGCTCGTACTGCTTCCTCTCGAACGCCTCGAGACCTTCGGCGTTGAGGGCCTCGACCTGCGGCGAGGCGAGCAGCAGCATGAGCGTCAGCACCGCAGCGAAGACTACTTCCGCTTCGGGCGCGCGAGCGGATTCATCGGAGCGTCGTCGTCTTCGCTCACGGCGGGCCGCTTCGGCGGAGCCTTCAGCACTGCGCTCACCTCGATGGTGCCGCCCTCGCCCACCGTCACCGAGCGCCTGAACGGCTTCGCTCCGGGCGCGGTGACCTTCACCTCGTGCGGCGTGCCGGCGGCGAGCTCCACCTGCGCGCGCGCGGCGTTCGATGCGAGCACGCGGCCGTCGACTTCGATCTGGGCGTCTCCGCGATCGACGGTGACCACGAGCATTCCCGTGGGTGGTGGCTTCGCAACCGGCTGCGCCACGACGGGCGGCGGCGGTGGCGCCGCCGGTGGGGGCCGCGTCACGAGCCAGCCTCCGACGCCCGCGGCGACGAGCAGCGCGCCACCGGTGAGAGCCAGCAGGAAGCCGCGCTTCGGCGGTGGAGCGGACGCCGACACCCCGCCCGATGGCTCCGTGGGCGACTCGCGGGCCTTCGCGGGCAGCAGCGCCGGCAGATCGGCCGCGCGGCAGCGGTCACCCACGATCGCCGAGAGCGCCCGCGCCATGGCGTCGCCGTCCTGAAAGCGCGCGGCGCGATCGCGGTCCAGCGCCTTCAGCACCGCGGCGTCGAGCTCCGGCGCTCCGCTCTCGAGCGGCTGAACCGGCGCTCGCAGCACCTGGTTCATGGTGTCGAAGTCGGTGGCACCGCTGAAGGGCTGGCGACCCGAGACGGTCTCGTACAGCACCACGCCGAGCGACCAGAGGTCGGCGCGGTGGTCGACGCTCGTGCCGACGATCACCTCGGGCGCCGCGTAGTGCACCTTCCCCTGCAGGCCCGACACGCTCTGCTCCGCGTGCGCGGGCTTCGCGAGGCCGAAGTCGAGCACCTTCACCGCGCCGTCGCGGCACACCATCACGTTCGACGGCGAGAGGTCGCGGTGCACGAGCCCCAGCGCGTGCGCGGCGCCGAGCGCGTGCGCGACCTCGCTGGCGATGAACGCGGCCGTCGCCCACGGGAGCTTCCCGCCGTGCGCGGTGATCAGGCGGCGCAGGTCGACGCCCTCGAGGTACTCCATGGCGAGGAAGAGGCGGTCGTCCGCCGAGTCGAGCTCGAGCACCTGGACGACGCCGCGGTGGCGGACGGCGGCGAGCGCGCGCCCCTCGCGCAGGAACAGCTCGCGCATGCGCGGGTCGGCGGCGACCTCGCGGCGGATCAGCTTGAGCGCGACGTCGCGCGAGAAGCCCGCGCTGCTCTCCATGCGGGCGCGGTAGACCTCGCCCATGCCGCCTTCGCCGATTCGCTCGACGAGCTTGTACTTGCCCACGCGCTCGACCACGCCGCCGGAACTCTAGCCCGCCGGGCCCATTGCGCTGCGCCCGAGAACTGTGCGAACCCCCGTTGACTCATGAATCGACTTTTCACCCTGGCCGTCGTTCTGTGCGCCTTCGGCGCGCGCGCCCAGCTCACGGCCGCGAACCTGCCGATGTCGCCGGCGCCCGCGGCGGGTACCGCGCCGGTGCGGTGGCCCGACGTCGCGTTCGGCGACGGCGTGTGGCTCGCGGTCAGCGGCGCCGGCAACATCCAGGGCCAGTACTTCACGGCGGCAGGCGACCCCGAGGGCGCGGCGTTCACCGTCGACGTCGACGCGTTCCACGCGCAGTGCCCGCGGGTCGGGTTCGTTCCGCAGTCCGGCGCCTTCCTGGTGACGTGGCACGCGAGCATCAGCATGAACGCGACGCGCGTGCGCGGGCGGCTGCTGCGTCACGGCATGCCGGCGCTCACGCAGGACTTCGACATCTCGCCCGACGGCTCGAACTGGGAGATGGGTCCCTCAATCGCCACCGGCGCGAACGAGCTCCTCGTCGCGTGGCAGGTGTTCGGCACCACGAAGATTCAGGCGCAGCGGATCAGCTCCGCGGGGGCGAAGGTCGGCGGCGTCATCGACGTCGACCCGAGCGCAGGCTACGAGCGCGACCCCGCGGTGGGCTACGACCCGGTCTCCGACACGTACCTCGTCGCGTATGCGGGGTGCGTCGGCAACGACGACTGCTTCGTGCGCGCGCAGCGAGTCGACGCGGCGACGGGTGCGCTGATCGGAACGCCACTCACGCTCGACGCTTCCATCAACGCGGGCTACGTGCCCGAGATCGCCTACGACGCGAACGCGCGACGCTGGCTCGTGGTCTGGTACCGCGCCACTGGGGGCGCGCGCTCGCTCGAGGGCCGCACGGTCGCGGCCGACGGCACGCTGGGGCCCCGCCGCACGGTGAGCTCGATGTACGCCTCGTACGACGCGAACAGCCTCGCGTGGAGCCCGCAGTCCGGGACGTTCGTCGTCGTCACGCACGCGACCGAGCAGGACGTCGCCGTGGAGCTCGACGGCGAGGGCCGCCCGCTGAACCTCCCCGGCCTGCTGTGGGGCCCGACCGGAGTGACCGGAAACTTCAACCCGCGCATCACCGCGCGCAGCGGAGCGCCCGACTTCCTCGCGGTCACGTCGTCGGCGTTCGCGAGCCTGACGGCACAGCGGCTGACGACGGCGACGCGCACCCTGGTGGTGGACGCAGGCACCGACGCAGGCGTCGATGCAGGTGTCGACGCCGGCGCCGCCGATGCGGGCACGGTCACCGACGCCGGCACGGCTGACGCGGGAACGATGCCGCCGGCCTCCGACGCGGGCACCGGTCCCCCCGTGACCGGCGCGTGCGGCTGCCACGCAGCGCCGGGCCTGGCGCTGGCGGTGCTCGCGCTCGTGCTGCGCCGGCGCCGCGCGGCACGTGACGGGGTTACGGACAGCCGTTGCCGCTGCGGTAGCTGCGCGTGGTGAAGTAGACGATGTGCGTCGACGCTCCGAGCTTCACGCGAATGTCCGAGCCGTTGAGCAGCTGCTCGTAGTGGAGGTGCGGGCCGGAGGAGCCGCCGGTGTTTCCGACCTCGCCGATCTTCTCGCCCATGCGCACGCGAGCGCCGACGCCGACGCCCCGCTTCGAGAGGTGCGCGTAGCGCGTGCGGTAGCCGTTCGCGTGGGCGATCTCGATCCAGTTGCCGTAGCTCACGTTGCCTTCGCTCTCGGAGCGCGTCACGGTTCCAGCGGCCGACGCGACGACGGCGTCGCCGAGGTCGCCGGGGCGGTTCCAGTCCACCGCGAACTGGGGGCTGTGCGAAGAGAAGGTCGTCGCGGTCCACACCTGGCCGCAGCGGAAGGGCATGCGCATGATCGGCCGCCCCCCGAGCGCGTCTTCGGTCGTCGCGAGGTCGCCGCCCTCGTCGATGACCTCTTCCTCGGGCTCCATCGGGCCGCAGCCTGCGAGCGCCGCCATCACCACCACCAGCATCGAGCTTCGAATCATTGTCGTCCGTCCTGTCGTCACGCCGCCGAGACAGTTCGGCGATGCGTTCGGGAGGGCGCCAGGAGCACTTCGCGTTCCCGCGTGGAGCAGCGCGTCATCGTTGATCCTGAAACGCGCGCGTTTCGCGGGAATGGACTGCGAGAATCCGAGACGGTGTCCACTGCGGGAGGACAGCGCGTGTGAGCTAGCCTGCCGCGATGCTCTCGCGCGGGCTGGTGCTGCTCTTCGTGGTGCTGTCGGGCTGCCGGTTCGTGACGAAGATCTCGGACAGCCCGTGCGCGAGCGACGCCGACTGCGAGCTGATCTCGGCGGCTCCGCCCGCGTGCTGCTCGCGGTGCCGGCCGGTGGCGGCCACGAAGTCGTCTGCCGAGAGCGCGCGGAAGGCGTGCGAGGGCGCCGGGGCCGACTGCCCGCAGCTGAGCTGCGTGTGCGAGCACACGTCGGCCGTCTGCCGCTCGGGCCGGTGCGAGGTCGACGTTCAGCCGTGCCGCTAGCGGCAGGTGTCTTCGGCGCCGGGGTTCACGCGGCAGCCGTTCGCGCAGGTGCGGATCCGCGAGATGGAGACGCCGTCGGAGCCGCAGCGGTAGAGCGTGTTGCGATCTCCCGTGACGACGTCGCCGCCGCAGTAGTTCGTGCCCGCGACGCACCGGCAGCTGTCGTCTTCACCGGGAGGGTTGATGCTGCACCCGTGTGAGCAGGCGCGCACCAGCGTCGCCGAGCGGTCCGCGTTGCAGCGGTAGAGCGAGTGGCGCGCGCCCTGGACCTTGTCGGTGCCGCAGTAGAGCCCGCCCGGCGTGCAGCTCCCGCCGTTGCCGCCGCCGTTGCGCGCCGCGCGCACCGCGGCGACCTCGGCGTCGGTGATGGGGCACACCGTGTCGATGCCGTTGCTCGCGAGCCCGTTGCGCTTCGAGAGGAACGACGAGATCTGGCTCTGCAGCGAAGACTTCAGCGACGGAGCTCCCGCGTAGACGGCGTGAATGTGGCGCGAGAACGACGGCGGCACGCGATACCAGGCCGCGAAGCCCTGCCGGCGAAGCGCGCGCGTGCGGGTGCAGGGCGCGCTGCCCGACACGATGTCGGTGGCGGCCGAGTCGGTCGTACCCGGCTCGGGGCAGTGCGTGCCGACGGAGGCCGGAGCGTCTCCGAACGTCTGGATCAGCAGGCCGTCGCCGACGCCGGCGCGGAGCATCGCGGCGTGAGCCGCGGGGAACATGAACGACGGTGAGCTCGAGTGGCCGCACGTGAACGGCTGCCGGCAGAAGCAGCGCGACAGCGCGTCGGAGGTCGAAGCGAGGTCGTCGTCGCTGAGCTCGACCTCGTCGTCGGCTCCCTCCGCGGCCATCGCGGTGACGTCTTCGAGGTCTTCGGTGGGGCCGCAGCCGAGAGGCAGCGCGAGCAGGGCGAGGGCGGGAGCGAGGCGGCGGAACATGGTGGGTGTCTCCTGTGGGTTTCGTAGGCGTCGAACGAGCGATGCGCGCCAACGGAGCAACTCGCGCACCGTCGCCGACTGAAACGCGCCGATGACGTTCGGCGGCTCCAGCGCCTCGCAAGCCGTTGAGGCGAGACACGGCGGTTTCAGTGCAGCGTCTTCGGCGGAGAACAGCGCGTCGGACGAGGGCGCTCCACGACGGTCAAGTCGCTTTGCGAATGGCGTGGTAATGGGCGGCATGCTCGCTGCCTTCGACACCGTCGTGTTCGCCGAGGCGTTCCTCGGCCGCCTCAAGAACGCTCAGAAGCTCCTCGCTCGCCGGCAGCTGCCGGACGAGAAGCAGTGGCTGCAGACGGCGGTCGACCGCCTCGCCGCCGTCGTGGAGCCGGTGACCGGCCTCACGGCCCGCGCCGCGCAGCTGCCCGAGCTCGAGCCCGTGCGCGGCGAGCTCGCGAAGTCGCTGCAGCATGCGGCGCTCGACGCCGTCGAGCGGCTGCAGGCGGGCATCGTCTTCCACGCGGGCCCGCGCGCACCGCTGCTGGAGGAGCTGTTCAAGGCCTACAAGCTCGCGCCGCTGCGCAAGGCGCCGCGTGAGGACTTCGAGAAGTTCACGGCGTCGTTCACGAAGAAGCTCAAGGCCCAGTACGTGAAGCGCATCCTCGCGGGAGACGACTACGCCCCGGTGGCACCGGCGGTCGCGCAGGTCGCGGCGAGCTTCGAGGCCTGGCGCACGGCGTTCTCGCCCGAGCCCCTGCCTGAAGGCGAGGCCGACAAGCTGCGCGCGCAGCTGACCGTCGCCGCCGACTCGCTGGCGCAGCCGCTGCACCAGGCGCAGCTGCTCGCCGAGGCCGCGCTGCTGAGCATCGACGGTGCGTTCGCCGAGGCGGGGCTCGCCGCGAAGCCGAAGAAGCGGGCAGCAGCGAAGGTGGCCGCTCCGGTCGCGGAAGAGACGATGGCCGCGGCGCCTGCGCCCGAGGTCATCGAGCAGACCGGGAAGAAGGGACGCGCCGTGGCGCGAGGCTGAGCCCGTGCGCGCGGTCGTCCTCCAGCACGAGGAGCACGAAGACCTCGGCCTGCTGGGGCCCGTGCTCACCGCGGCAGGCTTCACGCTGGTGCGGCGGTTCCGCGCCGTCGAGCACGCCGACGTCGCGGCGGAGCTGGTGGTGGTGCTGGGCGGCTCGATGAGCGCGAACGACGTCGCGGAGCACCCGTTCATCGGAGCGGAGCGCGCGCTGCTCATCGAGCGCCTCGCGCTCGAGCGGCCGTGCCTCGGCATCTGCCTCGGCTCGCAGCTGCTCGCGGCCGCCGCGGGCGCGGAGGTGTTCCAGGGCAAGAACGGACCCGAGATCGGCATCGGCCCCGCGAAGTGGATGAAGGCCGCCCAGGAGGACCCGGCGTTCCAGGGCGTCGGCGCGAAGTCGACCGTGGCGCACTGGCACGCGCAGACGTTCACGCCGGTGCCGGGCGGCACGCTGCTGGCCTCGACCGACCGCTACGCGCAGCAGGCGTTCCGCGTCGGGCGCTCGTACGGCCTGCAGTTCCACCTCGAGCTCGGGGCGGAACAGTGGCTGAGCTGGCTGAAGGTCCACGCTCGTGCCGACGCCGACGCGCTCGCCAGAGATGCCGGCAAGCTCAGGGCAGCGGAGCCCGCGAACGTCGCGGTGCTCGAGCGCCTCGTGCGCGCGCTCAGCCGCGCCTGATGCCCGTCACCTCGCCGTAGCCGCCCGGGATGAAGAAGTCGTGGAAGCCGAGGCCGAGGCAGCGCAGCGCGGTGGTGACGACGTCGGCCGCGCGCGGCACCCGGCGCGACGCCTGGCCGTTCTCTTCGACGATGTCGACCGGCACGCCGATGCCCTGCGGAACCTGGTAGCCGCCGACGCTGCGGTTGCCCGCGACGTTGCCGCCGGCGAACACGACCGAGGTGTAGGGGTGGTGGTTGTCCTGCTGGTCGTAGCCGCTGCCGCTCTGCGCCGACCAGGTGCGGCCGAACTCGCTCTGCACGAGCACGAGCGTGTCGTCGAGCAGCGTCTTGCCGGGCAGCCCCGGAGCGGGAAACGCCTTCAGCTCGCCGAGGAAGCGCGCCACGATGTCCATCAGGTTGCGGCCGTGCGCGCAGCTCGATGCGTTGCCGGTGCCGTTGTGCGTGTCGTAGTCGGGCGCGAGCGCGACGTGCACGCTGGTCGCGAGGTTCGACTTGAGCAGGCGCAGCGTCATGTCGAGCCGCGGCTCGAGCTCGGTCATGTGGAAGTTCGCGAGGCCGAACGTGTAGCCGAACGCGCCGAGGTTGTAGCTCGACAGGTACGCCGGCTTGTTCGCGGTGAGCGCGTCGATGCCCTTCGTCTGCTGCAGCACGGTGACGACGTCGGTCGCGAGCACGCGGCTCACGCTCGAGAGCGAGCCGTGCAGGCCCTCGAGGAAGCCGTCGACCTTCGCGGTGGAGCGGCCGAGGTACCTGCCGGGGACGCCGAGCGTGTACTCCTCGAGCGCGGTGGTGCGCAGGTCGCCGCCGGCGGCCATGCCGCGCACGTCTTTCTCGGGCTTCGGGGTGCGGGCGTCGAGCCCCTGCCACCAGCGGTTCGTCGCCGGGTTGGCCGAGAGCTGCGGCGCGAGCGCCTCGATGCTGGGGACGAACACGGGGGCCGCGCGCGAAGGCAGGCCCATCGCCTGCGGGGTGCCGCGCGAGTTGTCGACGATGACGAACGGGAGCGGGCGCTGGTCTTTGTAGCGGCTGTAGAGGTGGTTCGCGATGACGGCGTGGGTGCAGGGGGCGCGGAAGTCGGCGCCGGCGACTCCGCAGGCGCTGGCGATGAAGCCGCTCGCGTGGTCGTTCGTGCCCTGGTCGATGCCGTGCAGCACCGAGAGCTGCGAGCCGAGGCCGAAGTGCTGGTAGCCGTACATCGCGGGCGTGTACGTGTCGTTGCGCGTCTGCGGCATCGCGGGGTCCCACGAGCGCCACACGCGCACGGGGTTGTACGGGCCGTTCGCGGGGCCGAGGTCGGTGAGCTGGTTCGCGCGGAAGAAGATGGGCTCGCCGTTGAAGCTCGCCGGGGCGGGCACGGTCTTCACGACATCGGCGTCGGTGCCGGGCCAGAACGCGTGCTGGAAGCGGAAGCCGCCGGGCACGTAGAGCACGCAGAGGCGCGACGGCACGTCGGTCATCGTCTGCGCGTGGGCGCGGCCGCCGCCGAAGAGGCCGGCGCGCTCGAGCAGCGCGACCTGCGAGGCGCCGAGGGACCACTGGAGGAGCTGTCGTCGCGAGAGGTTCATGAGCGGTCGCCTTTCAGAACGAGACCCACAGCGGGTGACGGACGAAGCTCGCGCAGACGCCGGTCCACGCGGTGCGCGTATTCGTGGCTTCGAGCGGCAGGTACACCTGCGCGTAGAGGGCGTCGACCTCCGCCGCCGGAGCGACCTCGCCGAGCATGCGCAGGTACAGCGCCTCGATGTTGCGCTTGATGTCGGCGGACTTCGACGCGCTGGTGTCGGCGAGCGTCACGTGGCGCAGCACGGCGCGGTTGCCGGGCTTCTCGATCGCCCAGCGGCACCACGCCTGCGAGACCTGCACGATCGTCTGCAGCGCCGAGGGCCCGAGCGTCGGGTCCTTCTTCCGGTAGTCGAGCGTCACCGCGCCGCCGAGCGCCTCGTAGCGCTCGGTGGTGCGCGAGTCCGACACGTACTGCCGCGAGATGCCCGGCGCCCAGTCGCCCGGCCAGACGAAGAGCTGGCCGCCGCGCACGGTGAGCTCTTCGTCGCGCCACGTGGGCCGCGAGGTGTCGACGAAGTCTTCGAGCGTGAGCCCCAGCTGATCCATCAGGCTCACCACCATGTCGTCGGCGGCGAGGCGGCGCACCGTGAAGAGCGCGGGCGACGGCTCGGAGTTGCGCACGCCCGCCGGCGGCAGCTCCTGAATCCACTGCTCGACTTCCGCGATGGTCAGCTTCGTCACGCCCTGCTGCAGCAGCGCGTCGTAGCTCGTGCCCACCGGCATCTGCGGGTAGCTGCCCGGCGCGATGCCCTTCAGCATCTGCACGAGGACGCTGCCGGCCGGGTCGCCCGGCTTCACGTAGCGGGTGTCGTAGACGAGCCCGTTCTCGAACGCGTCGAGCGACGCGAAAAAGGGGCGGTTGCCGGTGAGGTGGCAGCCGCTGCAGGCCGCGTGCAGCGCGAGGCGGATCTCGTCGTTCTTGCCGGTGGGGGGACACGTGGGCTGCTCGGCGCCTCCGCCGGTGCCGGTGACCGTGCCGCCGCCGGTTGCGCCGGTCGGCACCGGAAGCCCTCGCGTCAGAATCTCCGCGTCACAGGCCATGAGCGTCAGCGCCACCATCAGCGCGCCCCTCACCCTGGCCCTCTCCCCTACGAGGGGAGAGGGGATTCGTTTTCGCGCGCTCATCACAGGCCCCTCCTCAGCTCGGGCTGCTGGAAGAGCTTCCGAATGAACGGCCTCAGCTTCCGCCCGCCGGCGACGAGCTCGGCCGCGAGCTTGTCGATGTAGAGCTTCTCGGCGGCAGGGTCGAGGTCGCGGCCGACGAAGTGCGAGTACAGCCGCCGCGCCGCGCAGCGATCGAACTCGCCGGAGCTCACGAGAATCTTCCCGAACCCGAGCGGGCCCATCGTGCCGTCGCCGTGCTCGCCCAGCAGCGTGTACGACTGCGGCATCGTGTCGAGCAGCACCGCCTCGGGGTTCGCCTGAATCTGCTGCGGCGTCACCGGCGTCATCAGCGTGTTCGCGCCAAAGGCCACCTTCCAGCGGTAGCCGGGGCCGTTGCTCTCGGGGCCGTGCGGGTACGTGCCCGAGAGCCACGCGGCGGTGGTGCGCCAGCGGCCGACTCCGCCCATGAACGGCCAGGGCACGTAATAGCTCTCGGCGCCGAAGTCCCAGCGCTTGAAGAAGATGGCCGCGGGGTCGAGCGTCTGGTGGCAGTGCATGCACGTGCCGCCCTTCGCGGGGTCGTCGACGTACGGCGGAAACTGCAGCCCCGCAGGCGGCGGAGAGAAGCTCGAGCACGCGAACGTCTCCATGAAGCGGGCGGCGCGCACGCGCTCGCGGGGGAACGACGACAGCGAGCCGATCATGGTGAGCACGCCGGCGCTCGGCAGGCCCAGCGGCGGCTGCGTCGTGGTGCGCGGGTCGAACTGGTACGTGCGCGACGAGAGGAAGAACGGGTTCAGGTCTTCGACCACGAACTCGCGCCACGCCTGCGGGTCGTTCGCGTTCGGGTGCAGCGGGTCGCGCGGCGACGTGTCGTCGGCCGGCCTCCACCACGTCGTGTTCGCGTCGAGCGCGGTGCTCCCCTGCTGGCGCCCCTGCCGCACGTACAGCGCGCGCAGCCAGTTCGTGCCGACCGAGTAGTTGCCGGTGACGAGGTCGGCGAGCGAGCGGTCGTGCCACGCGACGTGCGCGAACAGGCGAGCGGGCTCTTCGTACGGGTGGCGGCGCTGCGCGCGGAAGAGGTCGTGGTTGCTGCCTCCGCCGAGGCCCGAGAGCGGCGAGCACCACACCAGGTTCGGGCCGCAGCCGCAGCCGTTCTCGAGCGACGGGTCGTAGTAGCCGCCCTCGGCGATGCCGCAGTCGCGCATGCCGCCGTTCATGGTGGGCACCTGCCGCACGTTCGAGCCCGCGGTGCCGACGACCGCGACCATGGTGCCCGGCGCCCACCACGGCTCGTGCATCGTCACCGGCGCCGACGCGTTGCCGCAGACGTTGTTCTCCCAGTTGCCGTAGAAGGCACCCGCGTGCGCGGTGCCTCCGCCGCAGCGGAAGAGGTGGCCCGACATGTCGCCCTGGTACGCGTCGCCCTGCGCGCCGGTGGTGTATGCGCCGATGCCGAGCCACTCGTGGCCGAAGTGCAGCATGCGCTCGTAGAACTTCGGGCTCGAGAGCGCGTCGTCGATCGCCTGGTTGATCAGCGCTTCTTTCGCGGCGTCGTCCGGCGCGGCGGCGACGGCCTCGTACTGCGCGGCGGTCGGCGTGGTTCCGGTCAGCGCGAGCACGACCCGGCGGAGCACGCGCGTGTGGCTGATGCGGTCTTTCGCTTCTACCGTGGGCGGTGACGGCATGGCACACTGCGGCGCCTGTGCGCTCGCGGCGGAGCTCATCGAGAGGGCTGCGATGAGGGCGATGCTGCGGATCATCATGCCGCTCGCGTTGAGCAAGGCTCGCGCCCTCGGGGAACGCGTGGGGAATTGCGCGGTTACCCGGCCGCGTGCCGCGGGGGGGAGGGGTCCGCGCCCCCCTCCCGCCCCCCACGTTCGGGTTGGGGATTGGGCCGGGTTTGGGGCCTGGGTTTGGGCCCGCGTCTGGGCCCGGTCCCGGGCACGCGCCCGCGTTCGTTCACGGTTTCGGGCTTGGGCCCGCTCTTCGGGCTTGGGCCTGGCGTTCTTGCTCTGCGGTTGCCTCGACTGGGAGTCCCTCTCCCGCCTCGGCGGCTCCGTCGTCGTCCCTCACCTACCCGCCGACGCGCAGTACGCCGGCAGCGGCGACCTCACGCTCGGCACCGCCGTCATCGATACCAGCGTGCCCGAGATTCGCGGCACCGCGCTGCCTTCCGGTGTCACCTTCGTCGTCCGGCCTCACGAGCCGTTCGGCCCCGAGCTCGCCGTCCTCTACCTGCGCGGGCTCACGGTTTCCTCCGGCAGCGTCGTGCGGATCATCGGCTCGCGCCCCCTCGTCGTCGTCGCCTCCACCGACATCGAGGTGAGCGGCGTTCTCGACGCCGGCGGCAAGGCCGCCGAGCCCGGCGCCGGAGCTGCTGGCGCGCGCGGCGCCGGCGTCGACGGGCTCGCCACCGACGAGTCGGCCGGCGGCGGCGGCGCAGGCCACGCTGCCGTCGGCGCCGACGGCAGCAACGGCCCTTCCACCGGCGGCCCGTCGTACGGCGACCCCGAGCTCACGATTCTCAGCGGCGGCTCGAAGGGAGGCACCGGCGGCTTCCGCCTCTGCATGCCCGTCAGCGGCGGCGCCGGCGGAGGCGCCGTGCAGCTGTTCGCCGCCGGCGCGATTCGCATTCGCGACGGCGGCGGCGTGAACGCCGGCGGCGGTGGCGGACGCGGCGGCGACATCTGCAACACCGCCGCGGCCGGCAGCGGCGGCGGCAGCGGCGGCGCCATCTTCCTCCAGGCGAACGAGGTTCTGGTGCGCGGCGTGCTCGCCGCCAACGGCGGCGGCGGAGGCAGCGGCACCACCGCGTGCGGCGGCTTCGACAGCGACGGCAACGCCGGCGAAGACGGCGCGCTCGGAGCCGCGCCCGCGAAGGGCGGGCCCTCGGCCGACTGCGGATCCATCGTGGGCGGCAGCGGCGGCTCACTGCAGGGCCCGGCCGTCGCCAGCCCGAACGGCAACGGCGCGGGCGGCGGCGGCGGCGGAGCTCCGGGCCGCATCCGCATCGTGAGCGCGAAGCCCGCGGCCCTCGACGGAGTCGTCAGCCCCGCGCCGTCGATGTGAGGCTTGGGGTCTCGAAGGGGGGCTGCGAGCCCCCACCCCGGGAGAGGCAAGGGCGCGGCTCCACTGTGGCGGAGCCCTGGCCCGGCGCTTGTAGTGAACGCTCGCATGCGAATGACGTGGCTCTTGCTCGCGCTCTGCGCGTGCGACGGAGTGATGAGCGAGCTCGCTGATTCCGGCTCCACCGCCGGCGGCTCCTCGGCGGGCGGCGCTGCCGGAGGCAGTGCGACTGCGGGCAGCGCAACCGCCGGTGGAGCTTCCGCAGGCGGCGCTTCGGCAGGCGGCGCCACCGCCGGCGGCATGCCCGGCACCGCAGGCGGCGCCATGCCGGTCAGCTGCACCCAGTCGGTGCTCGCGCAGACCATCGCCACCATGACGGCCGGCAGCTTCCAGAAGCTCGCCGCGCCGACGTTCACCGACGCGCTGCTCGACGCCACGCAGGGCCACCACATCTTCGAGTACGCGTACAAAGGCCTCTGGGACCCCACCCGCTGCCGCGCCTGGTTCTGGGGCGGAGGCCACCTCTCGCACATGCGCCTCATCGGCTACGACGCCACCGTCGATCGCTGGTCGGCTCCGCCGAACGCCCCGTGGTGGTGCGACCCGTCGCAGGTCGCGAACCCCTACCAGTGCTCGAGCCACGGCTACGGCGGCGAGACCCTCGACGAGCAGCGCGGCGTCCTCTACCTCCGCACGTTCAACAGCTCCACGCTGCACCGCTACGACGTCGTAGACGGCGGCTGGAGCACCGGCCCCTCGCTGCCGCAGAGCCCCGCGAGCTGCATCGCCACCACGCTGGAGTACTCCGCCGCGCGCGACCGCCTGTACTACGTCGACTGCACCGAGCAGGCGATGTGGTCGCTGCAGCCCGGCGCGACCGCCTGGGTGAAGGAAGCCGCCGGCCCGTTCGCGATGGGCCCGTACCACGACTACGGCGCCTACGTGCCGCAGCAGGGCGCCGTGTACTTCGGGCTCGGCAACGGCAGCACGAGCCTCTGGAAGCTCGACGCCGACGGCGGCGTGACGGCGGCGCCCACCCCGCCCCGCGAGTTCCACCCCGAGCCGTCGTCGAGCATGACCTTCCGCATCCTCACCGTCGACCCCGTCAGCGGCGACCTGCTCGCGGTCGCGCACGCAGGAAGCGTGTTCCGCATGCCTGCGGGCGGCGGCGCGTGGGCGCAGACGTCGGCCACGGTGCCGCGCAAGCTCGACGTCGCGATTCCGCTCTGGGGCATGGGCGCGGTGCTGTTCCTCGCGTCGAACCCCGCCGAGACCTGGCTCTACCGGCCCTAAGCCACGAGGCTCACCGGCTCGCCCACGTCCGGCTTCTTCAGCGCCTCGAGCGCCGCCGGCGTCAGCTTCGTCTTCAGCGCGTCGATCATCTGCTGGCTGCCCGCGTAGTCGTGGTGCTCCGCGTCGAGCAGCGTCTGAACGGCTCGGCGGTCGATGTCGGGCAGGTTGTAGCGGCCGAGGAAATTCTTCCACACCTCGTCGTCGCGATAGCTGCCGTCGATGTCGAGCGACTGTGCGAAGCCGATGACCGCGTTCAGCTTTCGGTCGAGCGGGTCGAGCCGCTGGACGCCCGACGACTGCAGGAAGCGGTTCAGCTCGTACACGCAGGTGGCGCGAATCGCCTCCTCGCTCATGTGCGAGTAGTTCGCGTTCACCGACATGCGGTACTCCTCTTTGCCGTCGGGGCCCTTCGCGCGCTCGAAGCGCACGACGTCGGTCTCGCCTGCCTTCGGCTCGAACCAGCCGTTCGCGACCACCTTCGAGTCGGAGTTGACGCGGTTGTGAATCGCCGAGAACTCGGAGACCGTGTTGAGCACCTGCGCCGAGATGTTGATCTTGGTGCCGTCGAGCACGTGGGCAGGGCGCTCCTGCTTCACGGGCTTGAACTCGCGCGCGGTGTCGGCGGCCACGTTGAACGTCGAGAAGTTGAAGTGCTTGTCGAGGTAGTCGGCCTGGCCGTCGCAGTCGCGATCGAGCAGGCGCTCGCGCACGAGCGTCGACGCGGGCGTCACGAAGTTGTTGCGGTCCCAGTGGCCGTCGACGCGGTCCATGAACGGGGTGATGGTCTCCCACCCCGCCCGCTTCGACATCAGCCTCGCCATGCCGTCGATGTCCGTGTCGACCGATGACGAGCCGAACGTCGTCGTCACCTGCAGGCCGGGGAACTTCTTCGCCATCGCGTCGAGCTGGCTCTTGCCGACGCAGAGGTTCGAGATGAACAGCTGGCCGTCGCCGCCGTTCGCCGGAGCGTTGCGAATCGACGCGGTCTGGTTGCCGCCCCAGTTCGCGTGGCCGTCGTAGCCGAGGATGTGCACGCCGGGAGCGTTCAGCTTGCCCAGCAGGTTCGTGCTGTTCGCGTCGCGCACCGTGATGCGGAACTTCGTCTCGCCGATGCCGGGCTCGTTGAACGCCTTCTCGTAGACGCCCGACCCGGCCGACGTCTCTTTCCAGCCCTTCGCCGCGATGCTGCGCTTGAAGCCGTCGATGAACTCGTCGCCGACCTGCCAGTCCATGTTGACGGTGTTGTTCCCGTTCGCGAACCACTTGTCGTAGGGCGGCTTCGCGGGCGCGACCGTCGACATCAGGCCGTCGGCCACGCGCTTCACCTCGCCCGACTGCGCCAGCGGCGAGTTCGCGAGGTGGAACGCCATGCTGGCCTGCAGCCGCTTGTCGGGCTCGGCCTGAATCATCGCGGTGTACGCGGTCAGCGCCTTGCCGCGCAGCTCGGGCTCGCTGCTGCCCTCCATCAGGTGCAGCAGCGCGGTGCCGACCGAGGCGCGCTGCTGCAGCGCCTGGTTGGGGTCGGACGGCAGCGAGCGCAGCGAGGCCTGGAGCTGGTCGAACACCTTCGTGCGCACCGCGGGCGGCTGGGCCTCGAAGACGTTCTTCGTGGAATCGTCGATGAGCTCGCCCACGCGGAAGAGCGCCTCGCCGCGGTCGGTCGCGTTGGCGGGAGGCTTGCCGTCGGCGCTCAGCGTGAAGCTGCCGTCGGCGCCGATGAACACGGGCCGCTGCGACGTGGGGACGTCGAGCGGAACACCCGGGCCGCCGGCCGGCGGAGGCGGCTTGCCGTTGATCAGCGCCTCGAGCGTCTGCAGCGCCGCCGGCTCGAACGCGCTGCGGTGCTGCGCGATGATCGCCTTGAGCTGCGTCTTCTCGTAGCTCGTGACCCTGCCGTCCCTGGTCACCTTGTCGGCGAGCGCCTGCGCGTCGGCGCGGCTGAAGCTGCCGTCTTTGACCAGCGTGTCGGCGGTTCGTCGGATTCCGGGCATGGCGCGCAGCTTCTCAGAACGCGGCCCCGCCCGCGAGGCCGCGCGCCTCGAAGTGACACGCTACAGCACCGAGTACCTCACGGTGAGCGCTCCGCAGACCTCGACGTCGGTCGTCATCGGCATCGCCGGCACCGAGCCGTTCACGTCGAGCTGCAACCGCAGCTTGCCATCGCTCGCGAGGTGCTCGACGTCGACGCCGGGCACCGCGAGCTCGAGGCGCCTCGGGCTGATCAGCTTCGGAGTCCCCTCGAGCACCTGCTGCCCCGCGACGCTCACGCGCACCGAGTCGACGCGCAGCGCCTCGGCGTTCTCGAGGTTATCGAGCGCGACCCGCTCGACGGTGAGCGTCGCGCCGAAGCCGCTCTCGAGAGGCAACGCGACGTCGGCGCTGAGCTGGCCGTCGAAGCGCTGCTCCGTGGCGGTGGCGCAGACGTGCTTCGCCTGCGCGTAGCCGCAGCCCACGAGCAGCAGCGCCGCGAGCGCGGGCCTGATCAGAAGAGCCTCACCGAGAGCCCGAGGCGGGCGGCGAACATGGCTCCGTCGAGCTGCAGGCCGTCGACGGTGAAGCGCGAGTAGAACGTGACGGCCGAGGCGCGGGCCCAGATGCCCGAGACTCCCGCGGCGGCGTGGAGCGCGACGCGCCCGATGACGGCCTCGACGCCGAGCAGGCCGGTGACGAACGTGTACGAGAGCCGCTCGGGCGCGTTCTTGAAGAGGCGGCGGGCGTCGCCATCGAAGTGGTGGCCGGCCTCGACGCCGATCAGCGGGTGCAGCGGAGCGCGCGGAAACGGCAGCACCTCGACGCCTCCGCGGACACCGAAGCCGAGGATGTTGTGCAGCGCCGCGAGCGAGAGGCGGAAGGCAGGCACCGGCTCGAGCTGCAGGCCCGCCGCGAGGCCTCCGGGCAGGCCGGCGTCGAGCGCGACGCGAAACGCGGTGCTCCGCTCGGGCGCCTCGCGCTCGACCTGGACGTCGGACGCGGCGAGCGCGAGCGCAAAGAGACACGACAGCATCACTTCAGACGCAGCAACGCGCGGGCCACGCGGCGGGCTTCAGCGCTCTCGCGCGGTTGAGCCCGCAAAGGTGACCACAGGAGTTACCGAACGGAGCGTCTTGGCGGCCAGCACCGCCGCCTGCCCGACCAGCGGCGCGAGCAGGTAGTGCAGCCCGCCCCACGGCACGGTGACGCCGGCGGCCTCGGCGGTCCGCAGCATTCCGCCGCGCGCGCTCGAGCCGTACAGCGTCGCCCCGGCGAGCGCGAAGCCGGTGCCCGAGGGCGACAGCCCGAACACGAGCGGCCCCGAGTCGACGTCGCCCTCGCCCTCGACTCCGGGCGGGTACTCGCGCCACGCCGCCAGCCCCGGCACCGCATCGAAGAGAAAGACGCGCTCGGCGGCGAGGTACTCGGCGCGCGCCGCAGCGGCGTCCACGAGGTGCAGGTAGATGGAGTTCCACCCCGCGCCCGACGCACGTGCGCCCGTGTGCGGCGTGAAGCGCAGCAGGCCCGTCTGGGGGTCGCGTGGCCAGCGCTGCAGCCACGCGCCCGCGGGCACGTCGCGACCGTCGCAGCGCGCGCCCTCGGCGACGGCGGCGAGCGTGACCGCGTTGTCGGGAATCCACGTCATATGCGGGTACGTCTCGATGAGCGCGTCGGGCGCGGCCGCGTACCGGCGCTCGAGCGCGCCGAGCACCTGGCGGCGCACCCCGGCGTTCTGGGGCGCGCACTCGAGCGCGAGCAGCAGCCCGAGGTGACCGAGGTAGCCAGCGTGGCCCTCGGGCCCGTCGAGCGTGGCGAGCGCGTCGCTCTTCCACGAGCGGGTGTCGAAGGCACGGACATCGGCGTCGAGGGCGCGGCGGGTGAGCCAGGTGAGCTCCTCGGGGCGGCCGAGGCTCTTCGCGGCGATGCCGGCCATCGAGAGCGAGACCAGGTACCACTCGCCGGCGATGAGCTGGTCTGCGGGCGTCGTCGTCTTCAGCTCGTGCAGCACGTGCTCGAAGCGGGAGGCCGAGTCGTCGGCGGTCGCGCACGCCGAGCAGCCCACCAGACGCACGGCGACGAGCACGGCGAGCACCTTGAGCTTGCGCATGAGCCTCAAGATGCAGCCGGGCGGCGTGCCGCGCCCGCGGGTTCGGCGCGAGCGGTCGAAGGCGCGCGCCGAGCGGTCAGGGAATGCGCGCCGGGTCGATGAACACGACGAACGAGCTCACCGGGTCGCCGGTGCACAGCTCGCTCGGCACGGGCCCGGCGTCGTTGATGGCCTGGCAGGTGCCGCCGACGGCCAGCAAGCGGGGCCCCGCGAGCCAGACGGCGGCCTGCACCATCTCGTCGCCGGGCGTGTCGACGGTGAAGGTCGTCGACGGCGAGAAGCTCTGCAGGTTGAGCGGCACGACCATGACGTCGCGCTGATCCGCTCCGGTCCCTCGGCGCATGGCGCCGACCAGGAAGAGACCGCCGTCCCCGTCGCTGACGAGCTCGGCGAGCTCTTTCGTGCTCGCGGGGGGTATCGGGATGTAGTTGTTCGAGGGCTCGTTGATCAGGGCCGTCAGCCGCCCGACCCGCAGCTCGGTCATCTCGCGCAGCGCGACCCAATGGTTGCCCGCGTGCGCCACCGACAAGACGGGCCCGTTCGCGACACCGTGCCACACCGACGTGCCGTCGGGCGGAGCGCGCACGATGAACCCCCTCGGGGCGCCCATCGGCGCGTAGGCGAGGTTCACGTTCTCGAGCGTGCACTCGCCCAGGTACTGGCCGGTGAGGACGCCCACGCCACCGTACGGTGACTGCCGGATCCGCTGCGGCACGAACACACCTCCGTCGCACGAGCCGATCGGCGGCCTCTCGTCGAGCGCTCCGCCGTCGGCGGGCCCGACGGCGACGCGCAGCTGGCCGCCGTCGCCGCCCCAGGCCGCGACGCGGAGCTCCATCGTGACGGGCTCCACGAAGATGTTGCACGCTCCGAGCGGGAAGCTGACGTTCAGCGCCGCGCCGAGAGGCATCACGCCCGCCGGGTCGACCCACTGAACCTGGTTCAAGTTTCCGAGGCTCGCGCAGACCACGGCGTTGCCCCGGAGCTGGAAGGCCGAGACCGGGGCGGGCCCACCCACGCCGACGTCCGCGACGGCTCCCCCATCCCAGTTGATGCGGGCGCGCCGTGCCGGGCCGACCCACAGCACCGTGTCGTCGTCCCCGGCGATGGAGCGCGTGTTGACCCCTCCGCGCCTCCACACAGCCACCACGGCAGGGCTCCCGCCGCCGGCGGCGCCTCCCGCCGAGCCACCCGCGGAGCCGCCTGCGCTTGCACCACCGGCCGCGCCTCCGCCGGCCGTGCCACCCGCCGTCGCGCCGCCGGCCGTGCTTCCTCCCGCCTCGCCGCCTCCGGCAGTACCCGCATCGCAGCCCGGCGTCGCGCGGCACTTCGCGTCGGCGCCGAGCCGGTCCCACTCGTCGCAGGCGACGAGCGCGAGCAGCAGGCCGGTCACCGCCCTCTTCACGGCAGCGCTCCGCTCACGCTCAGCATCGCGCCGCCGCCCGGCACCGGCGCCACCGTCGGCGCCGGAGCCTCGCGCCCCAGCACCAGCCACACGAGCCCGCCCGCGAGGCACGCTGCGCCCACGATGCCGAGCGTCAGCCCGAGCGGCTGCGTGACCTTCCCGCGCGCCACGATGCCGTCGATCTCCGCGAGCGGCACCTCGCCCTGCAACCTGCCGGCGTCGACCTTCGACCACACGAAGAGTCCGATGCCGACGGCCATCAATACGGCTCCGCCGTCCAGCAGCACGATGCGCGGCACGTTCACCGCCGTCTTCGGAGCCGGCGCCAGCTGCTCGGCGAACGCCTCGGCCTGGCCGTCGAGCCACGCCTCCAGCTCCTTCGCGCTCTCGAAGCGGCCGGTCGCGGCGACCAGCTCCTTGCCGTCGGTGGCGCGCAGCACCTTCAAGGTCGCGATGGTGCTGTTCTCGGTCTTCGTGAAGCCGCCGCTCAAGACGGCGTCGACGCCGAGGCCTCCGGCGAGCTCGGCGAGGCAGCTCGAGTCGGAGCAGCCGAGCAGCTGCTTCTGCCGCTCGACCCCGAGCAGCTGCGTCACGTCGCCCTTCGTGCGGACGCTGAGGCGGCCGGGCTGCGCGAGCACGGTCGAGAAGTGCTCGACGTAGGCGTCGCACACACCCGGCTCGAGGCCGGTGCACCACATGCCCGGCGCCGCGATGGTGAACGGAGCGGCAGCGAGCACCAGCGCAAAGAGCATCGGGACGGGCAACAAACCACGCACCGAGGCCCATCTGCTACCGTTCCCTCGCGAAGGGGACCCTCATGCGTACATCGTCTGCGCTGTGCTTCTGGCTGCTGCTCGCGGTGGGCTGCGGCTCCGGCGGCGGCGCCGGAAAAATCACCGGCCGCGTCACCGTCGAGGGAGGCCAGACCTCGGGCGTCGTCGTCGAGGCGCTCGGCCCGACTCCCTCGGCGGCGGCGGCCGACGAGGGCGGCGCCTTCAGCATCGAGGGCCTGCGCGACGGCTGGTACGTCGTGCGCGCGACGCTGCCGGCGGCCGAGGTCCCCACGCAGGAAGCGGTCGTGCACGTCGAGCGCGGCGCCGCCGACAAGGAGCCCACGCTCGCCTTCAAGCTCGCGAAGGGCATGGTGAGCGGCAAGGCCGTGTTCAGCGACATGAGCGCGGCGTCGGGCCTGCCGGTCTCACTCGCGGGGCCGGTGTCGCGCAGCGCGGTGACGGACATGATGGGCGCGTTCTCGATCGAGAACCTGCCGTCGGGCGCGTACGTGCTGACGGTCGAGGCGGCGAATACGCGCGAGCGCAGGCAGTCGGTGACGTTCACGCTCGACAGCGCGAGCGCGGCGGTGACGCTGGCCGATCTGCCGTTCATCGCGGTCGGGACCGTGACGGGGACGGTGAAGGACTCGACGATGATGGCCATCTCGGGAGCTGAAGTGACCGTGCCCGGCACGTCGGTGCGTGCGCTCACCGACGTGTCGGGCGCGTTCGAGCTCGTCGACGTTCCGGCGGGCATGCGCTCGGTGATCGCGACCCGCGCCGGCGCCGTGAGCTTGAGCGCGAAGGCCGACGTCACCGTGGTGCGGGGCGCGAACCCTCCGCTGATGCTGACGCTGATGGCGTCGACGCCTCCGACGGGCACGGTGCGCGGCGGGGTGACGTTCTTCCACTCGGGGCCGGCGGACCTGATCAGCGTCTCGGCGCTGGGCTCGAATGTCAGCACGCGGGTGTCGCTGCAGGGGCAGTACAGCCTCGACGTCGCCGCCGGCGAGTGGGACATCGTCGCCGAGGCGCCGAACTACCCGCGCCTCCTGCTCGGGCGCGTCAACGTGAAAGAAGGCACGAGCCAGCAGCTGCCGCCGGCGCACCTGACGCTCTACCAGCGCTTCCCCGTGGAGCCCGGGCTGTTCAGCGCTTCGAACGGAGGCGTGGCGTCGGAGGGCGACTGGCTCCTGCTGCAGACGAACACGACGCGCGGGAACCAGTGGTGGGTCGTGAACGGCAAGACGCTGTCGCGCCGGCTGTACCACGAGGCCGGCATGGCCGGCGGCAGCCCCGCGGTGAGCTCGGTCTTGAGCCGCACCGGCCAGCACCTCGCGTACTTCGCGGGCAGCGGGCTGTACCTCGTCAACCTGTCCACGGGCGCGCAGGTGGCGTTCACGCGCACGGCCGGCCAGCACGACTTCTCGACCGACGAGACCGTCTACTTCGGCGCCGAGGCGGGCAACCTGATGCGGTACACCCTCGCGTCCGCGACGCGGCGCGACTTCCCCGGCAGCACCGTGAAGCTGACGCGCGACCGCTGGCTGGTGGTGAACGCCTCGGCGCGCGAGGTCACGCTGGTGACGCCGACGGCGGAGCACCTCGTGTTCAGCAACACCGACATCGTCGCGTACTCGCCGCTTCCGTATGCGTACAGCGGCTGCGTGATGGGCACGGGCTGCACGATTCGCATGCTGCCGGGCAACGCGACGGCGGCCGTGACGCTGCAGGGCACGTACTCGACGGCGGCGAGCTTCTACAACGGTCCTCCGATGGAGAGCTCGGGCGAGTACGCGCCGTTCAACACGACGGCGCTGCAGCGGCTGGTGAAGGTGACCGACGGCACGTTCGTCGACCTGCCCGCGAACACGACGCGCGTCGACTTCAACGAGACGGGGACGCGGCTGTTCTACCTGTCGGGGATGCCGGGCAACACGAACCTGCGTGAAGAGGCGGTGCCGGCGACCGGCACGGGGACTCCGCTGACGACGTTCACGGGGCCGGTCAGCGCGCAGTGGATCAGCGCGAGCCGCATCGTGGCGTTCGACGACTCCGGTGCCGGGAATGCCCGGCGCATCGAGGTGCGCAACGGCACGATGACGGTGGACACGAACTACGTGCCGGGCAGCGGCGCCTTCGTGCAGCCGATGGCGCACTGGGCGCGGTCGTCGGACATGAAGCGCGCGGCCGTGGTGGCCGACGCCTCGGTGCGGACGCTCGACATCACGTATCCCGGGACGGGCGTGAGCGTGTCGGGCGGGTACGAGGGCCTCGGGCTGCCCGGGCGCTGGGGCGCCATCTCGGACAACACGCTGTCGAGCTTCAAGGGCACGTTCGTGCTGGACGCACCGAAGGACGAGGTGCGGCTGCTGACGCAGTACCGGGTGAACGCGGCGATCGCCGGGCCGCCGCTGACCCTGCCGAGGACGTGGCTGGGCTCGCACGCGTTCAGCAGCGAGTCGGGTGTGCTGCTGTTCTCGACGGACCAGTTCATCTCGTTGCAGGAGCCGGGCATCGCCGTGCAGTTCTCACTGCAGCGGCCGGTCGGGTCGTGGAGCGTGGTGCTCGACAACTCGGCGGGGACGAACCGGCTGGCCCTCGGGGACCTGCCGTATCCATGATGATTTCGTGAAGATCAGATGCCGCGGGGGTGAAACACTGCCGTCGCTCTCGAAGGCACGATTGCGACCATGAAAAAGCTCCTGCTCGCAGTGATGGTCCTGCAGTCCTGCGCGATGATGGAAAGGAACGCGCCGCCGAGCTCCGTGTCGTCATCGCCAACGGAGGCCGAGGCGGTCGTCATCGAGAGCACCGGCAGCGAAGCGAAGGCCGGCAAGAAGTCCTTCGAGTTCAACGACGAGACCATCGAGGGCGACCTCGTGAAGCCCGACGGCGAGTACGCCGTCTCGAAGAAGAAGACGAAGTTCAAGAACCTCGTCACGGTCCCCGAGAAGCTCGACCCGGCCACCGGCTCCACCACCCCGACGCCGAGGCAGGACCCCAACGGCGCCAGCAAGGCGATGTCCGAGAGCGGCCTCAAGTACCAGCCCAGCGAGACGCCTCCGCCCGAGCCCCCGAAGCTCGTCATCATCGAGAAGCAGAAGATCGAGCTCCGCGAGACCCTCGAGAACGAGAAGACGGAGAAGGCCAACAAGCGCCCCGAGCCGCCGAAGACCGAAGCCGAGCAGGCCGGCATGCTGCTGCAGCACTACGGCGTCAACCCGACCATCGACACCTCGGCAGAGCGCGTCTCGACGTTCGCGGCCGACGTCGACACCGGCAGCTACACTCTGGCGCGCGCCTACCTCGAGCGCGACCAGCTGCCGCCCGAGGCCGCGGTCCGCGTCGAGGAGTTCGTGAACGCGTTCGACTACGGCTACCGCGCTCCCGAGCGCGAGGCGTTCGCGGTGCAGGTCGAGGCCTTCCCGTCGCCGTACCGCAAGGGCTACCACGTGCTGCACCTCGGCCTGAAAGGCCGCGAGGTGAAGGCCGAGGCGCGCAAGACCGCCGCGCTCACGTTCGTCATCGACGTCTCGGGCAGCATGGATCAGTCGAACCGCCTGCCGATGGCGAAGCAGGCGATGATGATGCTCACCGAGCAGCTGCGCCCCGACGACAGCGTCGCCGTCGTCGTCTACGGCGACCGCGCGCACACCGTGCTCGAGCCGACGCCCGCCTCGAAGAAAGAGACCATCTACGCCGCGCTGCAGTCGCTGCGCAGCGAGGGCAGCACCAACGTGCAGGCCGGCCTCGAGCTCGGCTACACGGTCGCGCTCCGCCACTTCAAGGGGGGCGGCATCAACCGCGTCATCCTCTGCAGCGACGGCGTCGCCAACAACGGCGTCACCAGCGCCGACGGCATCTACGCGCGCGTGAAGGGCAAGGCGAGCGAGGGCATCACGCTCACCACCGTCGGCTTCGGCATGGGCTCCTACAACGACGTCCTCATGGAGCGGCTCGCCGACCAGGGCGACGGCCACTACGCCTACGTCGACAAGCTCGACGAGGCCCGCCGCATCTTCGTCGAGCAGCTCACCGGCACGCTCGAGGTCATCGCGAAGGACGTGAAGCTGCAGCTCGAGTTCAATCCCGAGGCGGTCGAGCGCTACCGCCTGCTCGGCTTCGAGAACCGGAGCCTGAAGAAGGAAGACTTCGCGAACGACCGGGTCGACGCCGGCGAGCTCGGCGCGGGCCACGCCGTCACCGCCATCTACGAGGTGAAGCTCAGGAGCCGCAGCCCGAAGTTCTTCGCCACGTTCCGCGCCCGCTTCAAGCAGCCGCAGGGCGGCCAGAGCGCGCTCGTCGAGAAGGCGCTGCCGATGGAGGTCATCCGCGACAGCCTCGCCTCGTCGAGCGGCCCGACGCGCATGTCGATGGTGGCGGCCGGGTTCGCCGAGAAGCTGCGCGGCAGCTACTGGGCGCGGAACCTCACGTGGGACGAGCTCATCGCCACGTGGGAGACGCTGCCGCCGAGCCTCAAGGAGCGCAAGCAGTCGCAGGAGCTGCGCGCCCTGCTGCTCACCGCGAAGCGCCTCGACCGGCGGCCCGACCGCTGGGAGAAAGAGGTGCCGCTCGCGCAGATGGACTTCGACCGCATCCCCGTCTTGAGGTGAGGTGAAGCTCGCAGGCGAGAGGGCCGGGGTGAGGGGCCGCGTCGGGCTCGCCGCAGTCGTCGTGGTGCTGCTCGTGTTCCTCGGAGGCCTGGCCCGCGTCTTCGCGCGAGAGCGCGACGACGCCATCGCCGAGATCTCCGGCCGCCGCCGCGCCCTCGAGCAGTACGCGGCCACCGCGCTGCAGCGCCGCCTGCACGACGCGCTCGCCGCCGCACTGCCCCGCATCGACGCCGCCGCGAAGGACCCGCTCGTCGACGCCGAGGGCACGCTGTTCGTGAGCGACGGAGCGCGGCTCCTGCCTCCGTCTCCGCCACGGCCGGTCGCCGGAGCCCTCGCGGACGACGACGAGGCCAGCGAGCAGCCGTTCGTGAACGCCGTGCGTGACGCGAAAGACGACGCCGCGCTCGAGCGCGCGGTGCGTGGGCTCCTCTCCCACCGCGCGCGCTGGCGCACCCCGGTCGAGCACGACGCGGAAGCCGTCTCACAGGTCGTCGAGCTGCTGCTCCCGCGGGGCAACCCGGCGCTGCTCCGCGGCCTCTTGCGTGACGGCTTCCAGGGGCAAGACGGGCTGCAGCGCCGCATCCTGCGAGGCCGCACGCAGCTCGAGCCTCAGGCGCTCGCGAGGCTGTGCGCGCGCGTCGCGCTGCTGTCGCGGCAGGCGCAGGTGCCCGCCGACGACTTCGAGGCGCGCTGCAGCGAGGCGCCGGTCAGCGACGCCGAGCTCCCCGACCTCGAGGGGCCCTCGCAGCAGCCCGGCTGGTACGTCGAGCGCGAGGGCAGCCTGGTGCGCGGCCTGCGCGTCGACCTCGACCGCGAGCGCGCCGAGGTCCGCGAGCAGATGCGCACGCTGGGCCTCGCCGACGCCGGCGACTGGGAGGCCGCGACCTCGCGCGCCCGCGCGCTGTTCCGCCTCAAGGCCGGCCTGCTCGGCCTCGTCGGAGCGCTCGGCCTGCTCGCCGCCGGCCTCGTGCACGTCGCGCAGCGCCGCAAGCAGCGCTTCGTGGAGCTGAAAGAAGACTTCGTGGCGGCGGTGAGCCACGAGCTGAAGACTCCGCTCGCGTCGATGCGCGTGATGGCCGAGACGCTCGAGGCGCGTCTCGAGGGCAACGCGCAGGCGAAGGACTACCCCGAGCGCCTGGTGGCCGAGGTCGACGGCCTCACCGCGCTGATCGAGAACATCCTCTCGTACAACCGCGTCGACAAGGGCCGCTGGGCCCCGCACCTGCAGCGCGTCGAGCTGTCGGCGCTGAAGGCCGTGCTCAGCGAAGATCAGCCGAAGGCGAAGCTCAGCTTCGACGGCTTCGACGGCGCGGTGCTCGAGGCCGACGCGGAGCTCTTGAAGCTCTGCTTGCTCAACCTGCTGCGCAACGCGTGCCGTTACAACACCCGCGACCCGGTCGAGATCCGATTCTCGTTCGACGGCTCCACGCTGCGCGTCTCCGACAACGGCATCGGCATCCCAGAAGAGCAGCACGAGCGCGTGTTCGAAGACTTCGTGCGGCTGAAGGCGGTGCCGCGCGCCGGAACCGGCCTCGGCCTCTCGCTGTGCCGCCGCATCATGCAGATGCACTCAGGCACCATCGCCATCGAGCGCTCGGGCCCCGAGGGCACCACCTTCGCGCTGCGCTTCCGGTAGTGCTACGCGAGGGCGATGCGCCATGGGCTCCTGTTGATTCTCCTCCCGCTGGTGGGTGCAGCGAACCCACGCCGCGTCGCCGACCTCAACCAGCAGACGGCGACCCGCAGCGGCCGGCCGAACTTCTTCGTCACCGCCGGGCTGCGCACGTTCTTCGCCGGCACGGACAGCCTGGGCAACGAGCTGTGGGTCACCGACGGCACCGGCCCGGGCACGCGCCGGGTCGCCGACGTCAACCCGGGTACAGCGAGCTCGCTGCCGGTGCCGCTCGGAGCCATCGGCTCCGAGGTGGTGTTCGCCGCGACGCGCCCCGACGTCGGGCGCGAGCTGTTCATCAGCGACGGCACGGCGGCAGGTACGCGCCTGCTCAGAGACATCACCCCCGGCCCGGCCGACGGCCTCGACGTCTTCTTCAACGAGAACCCCGCTGCCGAGCTCAACGGCGCCGTGCTCTTCGGCGCGGGCCCGTTGGTCGATCAGGAGCTGTGGCGCACCGACGGCACCACCGCCGGAACGCAGCGAGTGACCGAGCTCAACCCGACGGCCGGGAGCAACCCGCGCGGCTGGACGACGTTCGGCGGACGCGTCGTGTTCATCGCGAACGGCCAGGGCGGTACCGAGCTGTACGTGACCGACGGCTCCGCGGCAGGCACGACGCTCGTCGCTGACCTCAACCCGGGCAGCGCCAGCTCGCTCCCAGGGGCGTTCACTCCTCTCTTCGGCTGGCTGTACTTCATCGCGAACGACGGTACGAACGGGCCCGAGCTGCACCGCTGGAATGGCACGGGCGCTCCGGTGCGGCTGTCGACGATTGCGTCCAGCCCCAGCGCCTTCTTCACCATCGTCGGGACGGACACCTCCGAGGTCTACTTCTCGGGCGAGGGCCCCGCTGGACACGAGCTGTACCGGTTCGATACCGCCAGCCTCGCGGTGACGGCTTTCGACGTGAACCCGGGCCCGGCGTCGTCGTCACCTCGCGTCTGCGCGGACATCAGCTCCCAGGTCTACTGCGTGTTCGACGGCGACGGCATGACCGCGGACGTCTACCGCATCAGCGGCACGAGCGCCGTGGCGGTGGCCGACCTCAACCCGGGCCCCGGCGGGGTGGGCGCCGTTCTCTACGCGTCGGGCTCCTCCGCCGTGCTGATCAGCGCGCTCATCGGCTCGAGCCGTCACCTGATTTCGCTGCGCGCGTTCGGCGACTTCACCGACACCGGCCTCACGGCGAATCAGGTCGAGTCCGCCTCCGGCCCGCCGACGAGCCAGACCGTCATGCTCGCTGCCAATGACGGCGTTCACGGCGACGAGCTGTGGAGCGTCTCGGCTTTCGGCACCCGGCGGCTCGTACGCGACATGTACGCCGGCACGGCCTCCTCGACACCCTCGGGCTTCACGGCCGACGGCGACCGCGCGCTCTTCTCCGCGAACGTGTCCAGCCAGGGCTACGAGCTGTTCGAGACCCTCGGCACGGAGGCGACCACGAAGCAGCTCACCTCGATGCTCGGGTTCGGCGCGGCGCCGTCTCTGGTCGTCGCCGGCAGCCGCCTGATCGCGCGGTCGGGCGTTCTCCTCTACGGAGCAGACCGCGCGACGGCCACCGGCTGGGACGTGCTGATCAGCGCCACTGCAGCGCCGGCCCTGCTCGACGGAGTGCTCTACTTTCCCGCCACGAGCCCCTCGACCGGCCTCGAGCTGTGGCGCAGCGACGGCACGATCGCGGGCACGCGCCTCGCCGCCGAGGTGACCGCGGGACCCACGAACAGCCTGCTCAGCACCACGCCGGCCACGCTGTCGGCGGGCCTGGTGTTCAGCGTCAGCGAGGCGGGGGCGGGCACCGAGCCGTGGTTCTCCGACGGCACACAGGCGGGCACCCGCCGCCTCGCCGACCTGAACCCGGGCGCTGCCAGCAGCAACCCGTTTCACCTGACGCGGGCGGGCACCCGGGTGTTCTTCTTCGCGACCGCCGCGGCGACCGGCACCGAGCTCTACGTGACCGACGGCACCGCGACGACGCTGGTGACCGACGCGGTGCCGGGCGCGATGGGGCTCACCGCGCTCAACGCCATGGCAGGCGCGAGCGACCGCGTCTACTTCATCTCGGGACCCGACGTCTGGGCGAGCGACGGCACGGCCCCGAACACCCGGCGCGTCGCGACGGCCGTCACCGTCTTCGGTGGAATCACCACCGCGGGGCCGAAGGCCTTCTTCAGCGGGCTCACGCCGGCGCAGGGCCGCGAGCTGTGGGTGAGCGACGGCACCACCGCCGGTACGGCGGCCCTCGACCTCGCGCCGGGGCTCGCCGAGTCGAACCCGTCGTCTCTCTTCGCCATCGGCAGCGAGGTCCTGTTCGCGGCGAACGGCGCCGACGGCGCCGGCATCGAGCTGTGGCGCAGCGACGGCACGGTGCCCGGTACGCGGCGGGTGGCGGACCTGGCGATGGGCGCGGCCGACTCGCTTCCGCGGAACTTCGGGCGCGTCGGCTCGAAGGTGTACTTCAGCGCGACCGACCTCGACGGCGACGAGGAGCTGTGGGTCTACGAGCTCGACACGACGCCGCCGACGGTGACCGCGACGGTGACGGGCAACATGGGCGGCAACGGCTTCTACACCTCCGACGTGACCATCAGCTTCACGGTGACCGAGACCGAGAGCACCGCGGTGCTGAGCGGCGACTGCGCGGGAGCGGTCGTCACGGCCGACACGGCCGGCCGCCCGTTCAACTGCACCGCGACGAGCGCCGGAGGCATGGCGAGCGCGATGGCCGTGGTGAAGCGCGACACGCAGCCGCCCGTCGTGACCTGCCCGGCCGACCAGGTCGTCGAGGCCACGAGCCCGGGCGGCGCGATGGTGACGCTCGAGCTCGCCACCGCGGTCGACAACATCGAGGCGACGCCGGGCGTCGACCCGCAGCCGCGCAGCGGGCCGTTCCCGCTCGGCACCACCGTCGTGACCGAGACCGCGACCGACGGCGCCGGCAACGCGGGCACCTGCCGGCACAACGTCATCGTGCGCGATACGACGGCGCCGGTGCCGATGTGCCCGGGCGACCAGGCGCTCGATGGAAGCTCGGCGGTGGGCGGCGTCGTGAGCTTCGGCGTCAGCGCCACCGACAACGCAGACACGAGCCCGCTCGTGCTGACCGACCACGCGAGCGGCGGCCTGTTTCCGAGCGGCGAGACGACGGTGACGGTGACCGCCATCGACGACTCGGGAAACGCGGGGACGTGCACGTTCAAGGTGACCGTGGCGCCGGGCGGAGGCGGCTGCGGCTGCACCGGCGCGCCGGGCGCGGGGCTCGTGCTGCTGGCGCTGCTCGCGCTGGGGCGCCGGCGCGCGCCCCGGAGCTGAAGGGCGTGCGCACCGCGCTCGCTCTCGTGCTCGGGGTGCTCCGCCTGCCGGAGTGCCACCAGACCCACCGCGTCGCGTTTCAGGTCGAGTCGCCCGAAGGGCCGGTCGCCGGCTGCGTCGTTCGCATGTGGGACGGCGAGAACCTGCGAACCGCGGCAACCGACTTGAAGGGCTCGGCCCACATCGACCTGCTCGACGACGCGAGACACGTGGTGGTCGAGCCGGTGGTGCAGCCGTTCGACACCGTCGACGGCACGGTCGTGCTCCGCCTTCCGAAGGGAGAGCGCGTGACGGGCCGGCTGGTGGTAACCGGGGGCCCCGCGGGTCCGCTGCGTCTGACGTCACAGCTCCACCCGCACGGCGCGCCCGTCGTCGCGGTCACCGACGCCGACGGAGGCTTCTCGTTCGTCACCTGCCCCGGCCCGTTTGTGCTCACCGTCAACGTGTTCGACGGCTCGGGCCACGGCGTGCACCGTCAGCTGAAGGGCACGGCGCCCGCCGAGCTCGAGCTGACCGTCGACGTTCCCGCCGAGCTCGAAGCGCTCGACCGCCGCCGCAAGAAACCGAGGTAAATGGGAGGGCATGGCGTCCTCGGTGCTCATCGTCGAAGACGACGCGAACCTGCGCCTGACGCTCGAGGACAACCTCGGCGAGCAGGGCTACCAGGTGCGCACGGCGGCGTCGGTGGCAGAGGCGTGGAAGGCGCTCGACTCGGCGCCGGCCGACGTCGTGGTGCTCGACCTGATGCTGCCCGACGGAGACGGCTACGCGTTCTGCAAGCGCTTGCGCGAGAAGAAGCTGCCCGCGCGCGTGCTGATGCTCACCGCGCGCAGCCTCGAAGAAGACCTCGTGCGCGGCTTCGACGCCGGCGCCGACGACTACCTCGCGAAGCCGTACCGCCTGCGCGAGCTCTACGCGCGCATCGCGGCGCTGGTGCGGCGCGGGCCCGCCGAGGGCTCGGCGGCGGGGCCGGTGGTGCACCGGTTCGGGCCCTTCACCGTCGAGGTCGAGACGCGCAGCGTGACCGGCCCGGGCGGCCCGGTCGAGCTCACGCGCAAGGAGTTCGACCTGCTCGTGCTGCTGCTCGAGAGCGGCGGCAAGGTCTTGAGCCGCGACGAGATTCTCGACCGCGTCTGGGGCGACGTCGTGGTCGACCTGCACACCGTCGACAACTTCGTGTCGTCGCTGAAGAAGAAGCTGGGCGTGAAGAAGGGCTCGCCGGGGTTCGAGCTCAAGACGGTGCGCGGCGTGGGTTTCCGCTGGGTCTCGTGAGGGTGTGGTATGGCGGCGCCCCATGCTCCGACTGCTCGTGCCTGCGCTGGCGCTGTGCGGCTGCTCGAACCTCGTCGTGATTCGCGGCAGCTCGAACGACTACCTGAAGAAGCGCGCGACGACGGTGGTGGTGAACCAGCCGGCCGCCGAGGTTCAGCCGGTGCTCGACGAGCTGTTCATGGCGCGAGGGTTTCGCCAGGCGGGCACGCTGCCGGGAGAGAACCAGTCGCAGGTCGTCTACTACAAGGGCTCCCGCGCGGTGCCGCCGAACGCGGCGCCGTACGGCATTCAGCTCGGCAGCTGGTACGCGGCGCGCCTCGCTCCGAACGCGCAGGGAGCGACCGAGGTGACGGTGATGGGCAAGCCGATGGTGGGGCAGGTGGAGCTGTGCTCCGACCACGACAACCTGCTCGCAGACATTCGCTACACGTGCATCGACACGAAGGTGCCGCCCGACTGGGTGGGCATGAACCTGGTGAGCGGGCGCGACGAGACCGAGGTGGTGAGCTGGGTGCTCGCCGGGCTCTACGAGCGGATGATGGGGCAGAACGTGCCGAAGAGGAAGTAGAGCTGCGGCCGGTACCAAGACCATCAAGGCGACGGTCGAAGCCGGCCTGAAGAAACTGGCGGACACCGAGAGCGCGCTGCGTCTCGTCCGCCGAGCGCGGAAGCATCCTCCGTCGATCAAGTGGCTCGCGAAGGCCCGAGCGCCTCGATACGGCTGATGAGCGAGCCGCGCTATCTGGTCGATATCTCCGTCTGGGCGCGTGCGGACATCGAGCGCGTGAGCGAACGCCTCGAAGAGCTCGCCCTGTCCGGCCGGCTGTGGACGTGTCGTGTCGTCGACCTGGAGCACGTCTACGGCTGCCCGAAGCGCCGGTCACGCCAGCGGTGATGGACCGTGCGCTGCAGGTCGCCGGGCTGATGGCCGATGCAGGTCAGCACCGGGGTGCGAAGCCCCCGGAGCTGATCATCGCGGCCGCGGCGGAGGCGCGCGGGCTCGTCGTGCTTCACTACGACAAGGACTACGACCGCATCGCCGCGGTTACACGGCAGCCGACCCGGTGGGTTGCTCCTGCCGGCTCCCTCGAGCACTGAGCCTCAGCGCAAGATGAAGCCCATGCCGAGCGGCAGCTTCGGCATCGGCGGGTGCGCGTGCGTCAGGTCGTCCTTCGCGATCGCCCACTGCGCGTGGCTGCGAAGCCGCCGGTAGCCGAACACGATGACGGCGAGCGGAATGGGGAACAGCAGCAGCGCGCCTGCGCCGGCGAACGGCGCGAGGAACAGCGCGGCGTCGTACGTGCCGTGGAGGAAGACGGCGATGGCGAGGCCTCCGAGAATTCCCGGGCCGGTGCCGTCGAAGCGCTTCTTCGCGGCGTAGTGGCCCATGAAGCCGCCCCAGATGGCGTGGCCGGGCACCGCGAGCACGGCGCGAAGAATGAACATGCTGATCATGCTGCCGACGCTCTCGGCGCCGAGCAGGTAGCCGACGTTCTCGACGAGCGCGAAGCCCAGGCCGGCGCGCGTGCCGTACACGATGCCGTCGAAGCGCTCGTTGAACGCGGGGTGCCGCCACACGGCGAGGTAGAGACACACCGCCTTGGCGCCCTCCTCGGTGAGGCCCGCGACGACGTACGCGGTGAAGACGGCCTCGCCGGCGTTCGAGGGGGCGACCTTGCCGCCACCCGACAGGGCGACCTGAATCACGATGCAGGGAATGGTGGCGAGCCCGCCGAACAGCGCCGTCTTGCGCAGGAGCGACCGCGGCTCGGGGCGCTTGGCGTCGTGCGTCTCGACGTACCACATGAGAAACAGCGCGGGGATGGTGCCGGCGGCCGCGACGAGCAGATTCATGAGCTCGGGCAGCATACGCTCTCGTCCCGATGAACACCCTGCTCGTCATCGTCCCCGCCGTCGGCGCCGCGCTCGCCTGGCTGTCGGCCGTGGTGGCGTCGCTGCAGATGGTGAAGCACCGCGCCGAGGGCGTCTCGGTCGCGTACCTGCTCACGCACGGCATCGCGTTCTTCACCGGCAGCGCGTTCAAGCCCGAGGCTGCGCCCTACCGGCGCCGGTTCGTGGTGTCGGCGGCGGCCTTCTTCGGGTGCGTGCTGCTCGGCGCGGCGGCCGCGGCGCTTCGTGCCTAAGGTGAGGGCATGGAACGCATCGGCATCGTCTCCGACACGCACGGCATGTTCGACGAGAAGCTGGTGCGGCTCTTCGAGGGCGTGTCGCTGATTCTGCACGGCGGAGACATCGGCTCGGCGGCGGTGCTGACGCAGCTGTCCGAGATCGCGCCGGTGCGCGCGGTGCTGGGGAACAACGACACCGGCCCGTGGGCGAGGGCGCTTCCGGCCGCGCGCGTGGAGCGGGTCGCCGGCGTACCCGTGCTCGTGGTGCACGAGCTCGGCAAGCCCGAGGAGCCCGTGGTGAAGGTGCAGTTCCTGCTGCAGGCCGAGAACCCGCGCGTGGTGGTGAGCGGCCACAGTCACCAGGGCGTGGTGGCCGTTCACGAAGGCAGGCTGTTCGTGAACCCCGGAGGCGCGGGGAAGAAGCGCTTCAAGCTGCTGCGAAGCGCGGCGCTGCTGGAAGTGAGCGCGAAGAAAGTGAGAGCGAGGCTGTACTCACTGGAAGCGGAAGACCTGCCGCAAGTCTCCGAAGCCGAGCTCCCTCTCCCCCAGTAGGGGAGAGGGCCGGGGTGAGGGGAAACCCGGCTACTTCAACGGAACGCCGGCGCGTTCCTTCCGACCCTTGATGCCGAGCTCGGCGACGGGGCTCTCGGCGAGGCGGTCAGCGATATCCGCCTTGCGAGGAGCGAACGCCGTGCCCGTGGCCGCGACGGGAGGCTGATGAGTCTCGCCGGCGGGAGGCCCGCCCCAGCGTCCGCGCACGGGGTTCGAGCAGGCGATGGGCCCCTTCCAGGGGTGGCGAATCGCATACCGCCCCTGGAAGTTGTTCGTGCTGGACGGCACGGCGCCCTGCTCGAGCTTCTGACCGTCGCTCAAGAACTCGCGCCCACCGGCGATCGGCGGAGCCGCCTTGAACACGAGGTCCTCGCCGAGCGAGTCCTTGTCGTAGCGCGCGTGCAGCCGGGTGAGCACGAAGCCGTAGGAGTTGAGGCCGCGGCGCTGGAGAATCGCGCGCCGCACGTTGTTGATCATCTGGTCGACGATGCGCTTGTCCTCGGGCTTGAGCTGCTCGGCGTTCTTCACCTCGATCTCCGGCAGCGGGTCGGCGGTCAGCGCGTCGAGGCCGAGCGTCATGAGCTCGGCCTCCTGCAGCGGAGGAATCGGGCATGGGTCGCAGCTCGACGAAGCCCAGGAATACTCGGTGACGACGGCCTTCGGTGTCTTCGCGATGGTCCGGTCGAGCAGGCTCGCGTAGAACGGCCCGAACTCGGCTCTCGCGCTCTCGTGCAGATCGATGTTCGTGGGGATGGTGACGTTCGGGTAGTTCGCGACCTCGTAGCGCTGGTTGCGCGCGATGATGTGAACGATGAGGTCCTGTTTGTCCTTGGCGTTGATCAGCCCGAGGCGGATGGGCAGGGTGAACTGCTCCGAGTCGTAGTGGAAGCGCAGGGGCGACAGGGCCGCCTGGCCGCCTTCGAACTGCACCTTCTTGGCGTCGACGCGCGCGACGAAGAACTTCCACCCCTGTTGGATGTACGGCTTGAAGAGCGGCTCGGCGCCCTTGGGAATCTTGTACTTGTTGTCGCGGAGCCAACGGTCGAGGCCGAGGGCGTCGTTCGCCGAGAGAATGACGATCTCGTACTCGCCGACGGTGAACTGGGCCTCGACGGTGACGCCGTAGTCGGCCTTCGCGGCGACCGCGCCGGCGCTCGCCATCGGGGCGAGCCGCATCTTCTGCTTCTCGTACTTCTTCTCGGGCTCGGGCTGCCAGCACGGGTCCTGCTCCCAGTACTCGACGAGACGCGGAGCCGCGAGCTTGTCGATCTTCTCGAAGACGGCCTTGGTGAGCGTCTTCACGTTCTCTTTCTGCAGCACGACCGGCACGGGGATGACCATCGCGAAGTCGGAGGGCGGGCCCTGGTAGTTGTTCTGCATGGAGAGCACGGTGCGGGTGCCGTCTCTCAGCATCACGACCTGCGTCGCGTTGTTGAACAGCGTCTGGTCGGCTCCGGAGACGTAGAAGCCGCAGAACGCGTCGGCGGAGCCGGCGGCCAGCAGCGCGGCGGTGGCGAGGTGGCGCATGGTGCGCCGACCGTACCGGTATGATGCCGCGATGACGACGAAGAAGATCTGGATCACGCTGCCTGAGCGAACGCTGCGAAAGGCTCGCGCGGCGAGCCGCCGGACGGGACTGGACCTGAGCACCGTCATCGTGGACGCCCTGGAGGAACAGATCCAGGCCGAGGACGTTGCGCCTACAGCTGCCTCGGCCGCGCGTGTGTCTTCGAGTGCGAGAGCGGCCGCGCGGGCAACACGGCGGAAGACGCCGGGCGCAGCTTCAACAGGGTCGGAGCCATCGAGGCCGACAACGGCTGCCCGGCGGCGCTGCCGGCCGACCTGACGCTTGCGTGGGCTCCTCGCTGGCGACACAGGTCGAGCGGTAGCTCGTCAGCTACGACGCCTGTCAGCTCGAGCTGCGGCTGGAGTGCCCGTCAGAACGCCGTCTGGCCGGAGTTCAGCGCGCCCCAGGTCGACGCCGCGCCAGCGCCGCTCGTCCAGTCGGCGACGTTGTTGTCGTCGGTGTTGTCGAGGCGCTGGATCGAGTTGCCCGCCGCGGCGGTACCCGTCGCGTTCAGATCATCGACGGCGTTCATGCGGAAGACGGCGTCGATGTACGACGTCATCGCCGGGCTCCACTGATTCGCCGTGCCGACCACGGCGGCCTGCTGCTCCGTCGCGCTCGCGGTGGAGGTCGCGGTCGGGCTGTCGCTCACGAACACCGCGTCGACGATGACGTTGCTCGGATCGTAGAGCGTGAAGACGTTGTCGGTGCTCGTCAGGCCGGTGTCGGTCGACCAGAAGTCCCACGCCGTGTCGTAGTTGCCGGCGAAGGTCGCTGCGGGCTGATCCGTCTTGGTCGTCACCTCCGACGAGGCGCCGCCGGGGTTGCAGGTGGCGGAGCCGGAGTTCATGTGAACGACGATGAAGTCGTTCATCGCGACCGAGAAGCCGGCCGGGAACGCGAACGACAGCTCACCCGCGCCGCCGACCCGCTCCTGCACGACGAAGCCCGCCATCGAGCCCCCCTGCACCACGCGAAGCTCGATGAGGTCGCAGCCGCCCGTGATGTTGGCGTTGACCTCGTTGATCCGCACGACCGCAGGTTGAACGAAGCCCGAGAACGTCGCGCTGTTCGGCATCCCCAGCGCGCTGCCCCGCGTGTCCGTCAGGCTCGAGGCGGCGGTGACCGTGTACGGGCTGCCCGCCGACTGCGACGAGGTGGTCAACGTCACCGTCGCGCCGCTCAACGACGCGGCCGTGACGGTCAGGCCCGCGATGGTGAACTGAGAGCCGTTCGCCAGCAGGCTCGCCGGAGCAATCTGCCGGGAGAAGACGACTTGAACCGACGTCAGTGAGGGCGCGCTGGCGCTGACCACGACCGGTGCGGGGCAGCTCTGCACCGTCACGTCAGGGGCGGCCCACGCCGAGACCTGGGCCGTGGCGTTGAACCGCCACATCGGCGTGTTGTTCACCGTGACCACGCAGCCCTGCTCAAGGTCCAGCGTCGACACGAGGCTGTCGGTGACCCGCAGCCGCAGCGCGCTCTGCGGTAGACCCGCAGTCGAGATGAACGCCTGCTGGTGACCCGCGCCGGAGCCCGAGAAGCCGCCGTCGATGCCGGCGGTGAGGGCCAACACTTCGCTCTCGTAGTCGTCGAGGCTCGAGACGAGATCGGTCGCGCTGCTCAAGTTCTGCACGAGGCCGGTGATGGTGCCGCCGGAGGTCCGCGAGTAGCCGCTGATGGCCTGCACGTGCCGCATCGACGCGACGCTGGCGACGGTCGTCGCCGTGAAGCTCACCTGATCACCCACGACAGGCACGGGGCTCAAGGTCGTCGGGTCGACCGCGACGAAGACCGCCGGGCCCGCCTGCTCCGCTTGCACGAAGAAGCCGGCGGGGTCGGTGCCGATCGCAGGCCTCACGTAGGTCACGGTCGCTCCGGCCACCGGGAGCGAGAGGCCCGAACCCGGAGTCGCCGCCCGGATGGCCGCGATCTGCTGCGAGGTTGCCGAGCCGCCCGGCCACGTCACGTTGAAGGCCGCCGAGCCAATCTCGTAGCAGGCGCCGCCCGCGACCGGCGTATCAGTCCCGACGTCCCATTCGACGAGGCGCAGGTTGCTGGCCGTCGCCGCGAACGTCCCGGAGGCCGCGTTCTGGTCGGCCTGCGTGATGGTCGCCGAGCCGGCCTGAGCCAAGAAGGCTCGGCCCGTGGGGGAACACGTCGTGGTACCGCCGGAGCGCGAGCAGCCCTCCTGCACGTAGGGGCAAACGATGCACGTCGAAAGGTCGGTCGACGTGCTGAACGTGGTCATCAGCGGCAGGGTCACCGGGTGGTAGACGTCGATGGTCAGCAGGTCGGTCGGCATCGCCGTGTTGCGGAAGCTGTTGCCCGACGTGATGTCGAACGGCGCAGGCAGGTACTCGCCGTAAGGCGCTGCATTCGGCCACGTCGTCACGACCGTCGCGCAGCTCGCCCCGCCCGCAGTGCCACTGCCGCCCGCCGTTCCAGCTCCGCCCGCGGTCGCGCCGCCCGCAGTGCCAGCACCGCCGGCCGTCGCGCCACCTGCCGTGCCTGCGCCACCTGCCGTCGCTGCACCACCCGCCGTCGCCGCGCCACCCGCCGTCGCCGCACCACCCGCCGTCGCCGCACCACCCGCCGTCGCCGCGCCACCTGCCGTCGCCGCGCCACCTGCCGTCGCCGCGCCACCTGCCGTCGCCGCGCCACCTGCCGTCGCCGCGCCACCTGCCGTCGCCGCACCACCTGCCGTCGCCGCGCCACCTGCCGTCGCCGCGCCACCTGCCGTCGCTGCACCACCTGCCGTCGCTGCACCACCTGCCGTACCTGCACCGCCCGCGGTGCCCGCGCCGCCGGCCGTCATGCCGCCCGCGGTGCCTGAGCCGCCTGCGCGGCCGCCCGCAGTGCCCGAGCCGCCCGCGCGACCGCCCGCAGTGCCCGAGCCACCGCCAGCTCCGCTCGGCTTGCACATCCCCGTGTTGGGGTCACAGACGTTGCCGATGGTGCATTGGACTCCGGCGCACTTGTCCGGGTCGGGACGAGGACCACAAGCCACGACGAACATCAGGGAGACGAACGCAACGCTGAGCTGGCGCATGGGCCCGGCTTCTAGCCGATGCGCAGCTGAGCCAACAGGGCCTTCACGTTTTCCAGATCGAGCATCAAGAGCAGGTGCCCGCCGAACGTCGGAGCGTCATTCGAGTGGAACCGCGCGTCGAGCACCAGCGCCGGCTCCGACGAAGGGTACGCGCCGAGCACCATGCCGACGTCGCCCTCCTGCAGGTGCGGCGTCGACGGCACCACGCGCGCGCGCAAGAGCTGGCCGATCGCCGTGCAGCACGACGACGCCACGATGTTCGCGGCCTCCGCGAGCGCGCCGCGCTCTTCCGTCGAGAGCCGCCCGTTCGCCGTCGGCCGCGCCAAGAGCCGCCCGCCGAGCCGCCGCGCGTCTTCCGCCGGCAGCACCCACCACAGGTGCCCGCTCAGGTTCCCCTCGAACGTGAAGCCGATGGTCACCGCGCGCATGCCGACGCCGCCGATGAGCAGCGGCAATTGCCCGACGTCGACGTGCGTGACGTGCGGCACCTCGGTCATCACGCCCAGGCCGCCGACGAGGCGGGCGAGCATCGAGGCGGCGTGGCCTCCGCCGATGTTGGCGACCTCGCGCAGCGCATCTTGCTGCGTGAGCGACGTGGCCATCGGCACCGTGGTCACGTCAAGAGCCTCGGCACGTCGAGAATGAAGATGGGCCGGCCGTTGCCCAGGATGGTGACCCCGGCGAGGCCGGGCACCAGATCCAACGGTCGACTCAGGGCTTTCAACACCACTTCCTCCTGGCCCCGCAGCCTATCCACTCCGAGTGCCACTTTCCCGCTTTCTGCTTCCACTACGACGAATGGCCGCGACCCGTTCGCCAAGTGCCCGTTCGGCACGGCGAGCACCTCGGCGAGCGAGTAGACGGGCAGCAGCGCGTTACCGAACGGCAGCAGCGCAGACGACTGGCTGCGCGCGAGCTGCGCCTCGGGAAACTCGACCACGCCGTTCACCTTGCCCACCGGCACGCCGAACGTCTCTTCGCCGACGTCGACGAGCAAGAGCTGCACGACCGCGACCGTCAGCGGCAGCAGCAGCCGGAAGCGCGTGCCCTTGCCCTTCTGCGACTCGATCTCGAGCGTGCCGCCGACCGCCTCGATGGCGCGCTTCACGGCGTCCATGCCGACTCCCCGCCCGGAAATTTCAGAGACGTCGGTCGCCGTCGACACGCCGGGCAGGCAGCACAGCATCAGCGCCTCCTTCACCGGCAGCGCGGCCGCGGCCTCGGGCGTCATCAGCCCGCGCTGCACCGCGGCGGCGCGCAGCTTGTCGGCGTCCATGCCGCGCCCGTCGTCCTCGACCTCGAGCACGACGCGGTCTTTGTCGCGGCGCACGTTCACCTGCACGCGGCCGCGCGGGCTCTTGCCCTTCTTCTCGCGCTCCAGCGGCGGCTCGATGCCGTGGTCGATGGCGTTGCGGAGCAGGTGCAGCAGCGGGTCGTTCAGCTCGTCGACGATGGCGCGGTCGAGCTCGACCTCGGCGCCGACGATGGTGAGCTCGACGTCGCGGTCGCGGCGGCGCGCGATGTCGCGGGCGGCGCGCGGCAGCCGGTCGGTCATCACCGAGATGGGCGTCATGCGCGCCTTCATCACCTTCGCGTGCAGGTCCTTCACCAGCGTGTGCAGCCGATCGACCTCGGTCTCGAGCGGCACGCGCGCGGCGGCCGACACCGACCGGCCGACCTCGCGAACGCGGGCGGTCGCGAGGAGCAGCTCGCCGGCTCCGTCGAGCAGCTGGTCGAGCAGCTCGGTGCGCACGCGCACGGTGCGCGCGGGCTCCTGGCCGATGGCGCGCGGGCCCTCGGGCTCGTTCGCCTTCGCCGCGGTCGGAGCGTCGGCCTCGACGAGGCGCAGCGACATCAGCTCGACGTCGGCGATGGTGTTCAGCGCCGACCGTACCTCGGTCTCGTGCAGCGCCGTCTCGAGCTCGAGCGAGAACGTGCCGTCGTTGAGGCGCCCGGCCTTCAGGTCGTCTAGCGGCGGCCGCAGGTCGAACACGTTGCCCAGGCCCGAGAGCCGCTTGTGCGCGAGGAACGCGCGCACGCCCGGAGTCGCCGAGCCCGCAGCGACCTTGAGGCGGAGCGCGAAGCGAGGCGGCAGCCCGAGGCCGCGCGCGATGGCGGGCGGAGGAGGCGGAGAGGAAGGGCGCGGCGAGGAGTCGGGCTTGAGCACCCACAGCTTCCGCTCGAGCGCGCCCATGAGCGCCGAGGAGTCGGGGAAGCCCTTGGCCTCGGCGACGGCGCGCACGTGGCCGAGCAGGGCGTCGCCGACCGAGAGCAGCAGGTCGACGGTCGCGCGATCGACGCGCTCTTTGAGCGAGCGGTAGGCGTCGAGCACGTCCTCCATGCGGTGGGCGAGGCGCGCGGTGGGCTCGAAGCCCATCGAGGCGGCCATGCCCTTCACCGAGTGCGCGTGGCGGAAGGCCTCGTCGATGACCGGGCCGGTCGAGCCGGCCTGCTCGAGCTTCACCAGGTTCTGGCTGAGCTGCTCGAGGTGCTCCTGTGCCTCGGAGATGTAGAGGTTGAGGTAGCGGGAGGTGTCGACGCCGGGAGGCACGCGCTACGACAGCGTACCTCAGGCTTCGCCGAGTACCTTTTTCACGACCGCAAGCACGTCTTCAGCGCGAGGCGGCTTGACGATGAAGTCCATGGCGCCGGCCTCGATGGCCTCCATGACGAGGGCCTCCTGGCCGAGGGCGCTGCACATGACGACGACGGCCTTGGGGTCGACGCGCAGGATTTCCCGGGTGGCCTCGATGCCGTTCTTGAACGGCATGACGAGGTCCATGGTGGTGAGGTCGGGCTTGAGCTCCTTGAACCGCTCGACGGCCTCGACGCCGTTGCTGGCTTCGCCGACGACCTCGAAGCCGCCGGACGCAAAGATGTCCTTGATGATGTCACGCATGAAGATTGCGTCGTCGACCACCAGAACACGCTTGGCCATGGCGCGGTGACACTAGCACCGCCGCCGTTCAGCTTCGCTGAAATTTCGGGTTCGAGAAGCTGGCGGCGACTGCGGCATCCAGCGCTTCGGGTTCCAGAACGGTAACCGCGAGCGCTCCGAGGCGGGCGAGGCCCTTCACGGTGGGCGGGGCCTTCGGCGGAGCGGGCCCGACCTTCTCGATCGCCTCGATGCCGTCGACCTCGGTGACGAGCAGGCCGAGCTCGCGGCGGCCGCGATCGAGCAGCACGATCTTGCGCGCCGGGCCCTCGGGGCCCTTCGGCGGCTGATCCGGGCGGAGCAGCACCGCGAGCTCCACGACCGTCACCACGCGCCCGCGCAGGTTCATGATGCCGCGCACGGAAGGGGGCGCCCGCGGCACGCGAGAGAACTTCTCGGGCGTGACGACGACCTCGCGGATCGCCGAGAGCGGCAGGGCGTAGCGGTCCTTCTCGAGGCGGAACACGACGTGGCGCAAAGCGCCGTCGAGCCTACCCCGGAGGCGTGTCGTGCGCCGGTTCGCTGCTCAGCGGAGCGGTGCGCTCGATGGGCCCCACGTACTCCGTGCAGAGCTGGAGCAGCCGCTCGATGTCGATCGGCTTGTCGAGCCAGGTCACGCAGCCGGGCAGCTGGGTGCGCCGCCGCGATGCCGTGAGCACGATGACGGGAACCTCGCGCAGCGCGACGCTGGGGTGCGCCTGCAGCGCGCGCAAGAACGACTCGCCGTCCATCACGGGCATCATCAGGTCGAGCAGAATCAGCGACGGCAGGGTCTGGGCCGTCTCGAGGTGGTGGAGGGCCTCTTTGCCGTGCCGCACGGCCGTCACGTTCGAGAAGCCCTCGTCCTTCAGGAGGTCGACGACGGTCTCCCGGATCGCGCGGTCGTCTTCCACCACCAGAATCGATTTCACGGCCAAGACATGATGCTGATCGACCGGTCAGGTCAAGCGAGCCTTCAGGTGGTTTCGGAGAGGTAACGCCGCGCGGCGCCCTGGGGGCCGTTACCTTTGGAGCATCATGACGAAGAAGCGCAGCAGAACTGGGACGAAGAGGCTCCCGACGCCGCGCGCCCCGTTGAACCTGCAGCGAAATCGGCGCACGAGTCCGCACCCGAGGAAGCTCTTGCTCAGCGACGACGAGCTGTCTCGGGAACTTGGCGAAGAGTACGTGCGCTCCGTGACGAGCGGAGAGCACATGGCGGCCGACGTCCGCGACGAGGAGGTCCCCGAAGAACATGGCGGTCCCTTCGTCACCACGGACGAGGCCCAGGAGATGGCCTACGACACCGACGAGAGCAACCCCGCCGATGCCGAGCCGGCCGGCGTGCCGACGGTGTCTCCCTTGCGACAGAAGTAAGCTCCGCCTCGCGTGAGCCGACGGCGCATCGCCCTGGGTGCAGCCGCGTTGCTCTTCGCGACCTGCGGCGCCGTCGTCGCGATGCCGCTGAGAGGCCCGCACCGCGCGGGTGAGGCCGCGATCGCGATTCGCGACGCCGTGCCGCTCTACCAGCAGCTCTGCACCCGGCAGTACACGGTGCCGCGCCTCGAGGCCGCGTACGAGCGCTCGTGGTACTTCACCGAGACGAAGACCGAGAAGAAGCACGTCGAGCTGCGCGCCGCGCTCGACGAGGCGACCCGGCAGTTCACGCACGTCGACCTCTACCTGCTCGCGCACCACAACCAATACATCGACGTCGTGCGCACGCTGAGCCCCGAGCAGCGCACGAGAATCCGCCTCGTCTACGACACCGGAGGCGGCAGCGCGAGCCAGGGCCCGAGGTGGATGGAGCTCGGCGTCGGCACGTTCATCGGGCACCCGGGCGGCAACATCGCTCCGGCGTTCTACGTGTGGTTCCTGCCGCGCTGGGTGAAGGAGCAGGACGCCGAGGAGGCGATGAGGGCGGCGAACGAGGGCGTGCACGACCTGCTGTACGGGCCGGCGGGCAGCGTGATGAACGTGTTCCTCGACCGCGACGCGCTGTGGCTCGGCACCGAGGCGAAGCTGTTCACGCGCCCAGGCGGAACCGGCGAACCACGTTCTGGAGCTCGATCGACAGGTTCGTCAGGTCTTGCGCCGCCCGGGTCATCTGAGTGACCGCGCGCGTCTGATCTTCCATCGCCTTCTGCACCTGCTCCGTGGAGCGCGCGTTCTCTCCCGCGAGGCGTGAGATCTCGCCGATCGCCTTCACCATCAGCTCCGAGCCGTGCTGCTGCTCGCGCGCCGACTCGCTGATCAGCACCACCTTCTCGGCGCCCGCGCGCGCGGTGTCGGTGATGCTCGTCATGTTGCGCACGATGTTCGAGAGCTCCTCGCGGCCCTCGGCGAGCTCCTCGATGCCTTCTTTCATCGCGCTCACGACGCCGTTCGACTGGCCCGAGATGTCGCGCGCGAGCTTGCTGATCTGCTCGGCGCTCTTGCCCGCGCTCTCGGCGAGCTTGCGGACCTCGTCGGCGACGACCGCGAACCCGCGGCCGTACTCGCCGGCGCGCGCGGCCTCGATGGTGGCGTTCAGCGCGAGCAGGTTCGTCTGCTGCGCGACGTGGGTGATGGCGTCGACGATCTTCGAGATCTCCTGCGTCTTCTCGCCGAACGCGAAGACCTCCTGCGAGGCCGTCTCGATGCGCGAGAACACCTTCTTCACCTTCTCGCCGGCGAGCACGGCGGCCCGCGAGCCCTGCTCGGCCGCGGCGCTCGTCGCGGTGGCGGCCTTCGTCGACTCTTCTGCAGACGCGGTCGTGCGCGTCAGCGCGGTCGCCATCTCGGTGACGGCCTTCGACGCCTGGCTGACGAGCTGGCTCTGGCTCTCGGCGCCGCGCGCGATGCGCTTCATGCTGGCGGTGGCCTCGCCGGCCTGAATCGAGACGCCCTCGGCGCTGTGCTCGAGCTCGTTCGCGCTGTCGGCGACGAGCTGGGCCGTGTTCTGGATGTGGCTGACGAGCTCGCGCAGGTTCTCCTGCATGTTCGCGATGGCGACCGAGAGCTCGTCGATGTCGTCGCGCAGCGACCCGCCCTCGGCGACGACGCGGCTCGAGAGGTCGCCGCGCGAAATCTCGAGCGCGCTCGACGACAGGCGCCTCACGCGCGAGACGCGGAGCAGAAAGAACGGGAGCGCGACGGCGAGCAGCAGGGTGAGGGCCCCGGCGGCGGTGGCCTTGAAGACCCAGGGCCAGCCCTCGGTGGCGAGGAAGAAGCCGATGAGGCTGCTGCCGAGCACCACGTAGCCGGTGAGGATCTTGAGGTGCAGCGACACCTGCGCGCGGCTCTCGTCGACCGCCCGCACCACCCGCTCGAGCGGCTCTTTGCGCAGCTGTCGCACTGACGAGTCGATACTTGAGGCCCGCTTTGGGCTTCCGTCAAGGAGATGGTACGCGCGGCGGGTATGCGGAACTTGCGCCTGCTGGCCCTCTTGCTGTTGGCGTGCTCTGGGGGAGGCGGCGGAGGCACCGCCGGAGGCACCGGCACCGCGGGCAGCGGCACCGGCGGCACCGGCACCGGAGGGGCGGGAGGCACGGGGGGATCCGGCGGCTCCGCGGGCGGTGCGCTGCCGAGCCTTCCGCTCGCCGAGGTCTGCGCGCAGCTCGCCGAGGCCCGCTGCAGCCGCGAGGTGCGCTGCCAGCGGCTCGACCCGGCCGACAAGCCGACGTGCCTCGCGCGCGACGTCGAGGCGTGCGGCATTCCGAACGACGTGGCGAAGGGCACCGCCGCCTACGACGGCACGGCGGCGGCGGCCTGCGTGGCGGCGATGGCGACGCAAGACTGCGGCGACGTGAACGACGTCGTCGCGAGCCCGGGCACGTCGTACGACCCCGAGCGGTGCGACGACATCGTGCAGAGCGGGCGCGGGCAGGCGGGGACTCCGTGCGTGACGAACGCGCACTGCCAGGCGGACGCCGGCCTGTACTGCCAGATCAACGACTTCGTCCGCTGCCGCCAGTGCGCCGCCCGCGTGCCGACCGGCAGCTTCTGCGCCTTCGACGTGCACATCCTCTGTCAGCCGGGCAACGTCTGCGACGAGCTGGGCCGCACCGACGGAGGCCGCTGCCAGCGCGTGCCCCGCCTGCTCGGCGAGACGTGTACGGCGTTCTCGATGCCCTGCGCCTCGGACGGCGGCCTCTACTGCCGGGACCCGGGCGACGGCGGCCAGGACTCCTGTCAGCCACGCCTCGGCGCCGGTCAGGGCCCGTGCGTCTCGGCGACGGCCGAGTGCCAGCCGAACCACTACTGCGAGGTGGTGACCGACGGCGGGGTGCGCACGTGCCGGCCGCTGAGGCTCGCGAACCAGTCGTGCAGCGGGTCGGCGCCCTGCGCGCAGGGGCTCTTCTGCCAGGCCGACGCGGGCAACACGTGCCGGCCGGTGCGCCAGCTGGATCAAGCGTGCACGACCACGGGCACGTACCCGTGCGACCAGGGCCTCTTCTGCCAGGCCGACGCCGGGCCCGCGTGCAAGCCGCTGCAGGGCGACGGAGCCCCGTGCACGTCGGGCGCCCAGTGCGCGTCGAGCATCTGCACCGGCGCGGCGGTGGCGGGAGTCACGGCCCAGCAGCGCTGCGGCTACTTCCTCGGCCTCGCGCCGTGCTGGCGGCACTCCGACTGCGGGCCGGGCAATCACTGCCGCGGCTACCGGCCGCAGCGCACCGACGCCGGCGTGGTGCTCGGCGCGTGCTCGCCGCTCTCGGGCGACGGCGGCGCGTGCACCCAGGAGGTGCCCGGCGACAGCTGCTCGAACCCCGACGAGGTCTGCCTCGAGGGCCGGTGCCGGCAGGTCGACCCGTTCTCGCGCATGCTCGGGCAGTCGTGCGACCTGACGAGCACGCGGGTGTCGTCGCCGATGTGCGGGAACGGAACGCGGTGCAGCTACGCGGACCCGGTCACCGGCGAGGGCACGTGCGTGATGCCGCTGAACGACGGCGAGGCCTGCCGCGAAGACAACGACTGCCGCGCCGGGAGCTACTGCAACCGGCTCGCCGCGCCCGACGTGTGTGTCCCGCTCGCGCGCAGGGGGCAGCGGTGCAGCGCGGCGGCGGGGCCCGGGTGCGCGCGGGAGCTGACGTGCAACGCGGTGGGCGACGGAGGCTTCGAGTGCGGGCCGTACGTGACGGCGGGGGCTCCGTGCGGCGTGACCTCGGGGCCGGTCTGCACGGGCTCGTACTGCGCCGCGGATGCGGGTCAGTGCACAGCGCGCGGCGTCATCGGAGCGATGTGCTCGGCGGCGGCCCAGTGCGCCTCCGGCGCGTGCGTGAACCCCGACGGCGGGGCCGGCGGAGCGCCCGGCGCCACCTGCCAGCTGGCGTGCTACTGAAGCGCCGGCGACCGGCTTCCTGTGCCGGCGACCCTCAACGACTGAACGGGTCCCACCCGCGCGGCTCGACCTCGCGGCCGTCGAGCTTCAGGCCGCGCTGCTTCGTGAACGTCCCGATGCAGCGCAGCGGCGCCCGGCTCTTCCACGCGCGCTCGAGCGCCTTCGCCTTCTTCGCGGGCACCGCGAGCAGCAGCGCGTAGTCTTCGCCGGTCTGCTCCGGCACGCCGTGAATCTCGGCGCCGACCCGCGAGGCGTCGAGCACGCGGCCGAGGTCGAGCAGCACGCCGTCGGAGACGTCGATCGCCGCGCTCGCGTAGCGGGCGGCGAGCTGGCCTTCGGCGACCAGCGGCGTGGGCCGGCGCTGCGCTGCGCTGTCGAGCTTCACGGCCTCGCCGAGCACGCCCGCCACGTAGACGAGGTCTCCGGCCTTCGCTCCGGTGCGCAAGAGCGGCCTCTTCGCGTGGCCCGCGAGCGTGAGGGTGACGGTGAGCACGGGCGTCTTCGTGACGTTGCCGCCGGCGAGCTGCAGGCGGTGCTGCTTCGCGAGCGGCAGCATGCCGGCCGCGAGCTCCGCGGCGTCTGCTTCACTGAAGCCGTCCGGCAGGCCGAGCGCGCACAGCCACCAGGCGGGCTTCGCGCCCATGGAGGCGAGGTCCGAGAGGTTCACCGCGAGCGCCTTGTGGCCCACGTCCTCGAGCGTGAACGGCGGCCGCACGAAGTGGACGCCCTCGACGACGGCGTCGGTGGTCACGCAGAGGCCGCCCGGCAGCACCGCGCAGTCGTCGCCCGGTCCGCGCGGGCTCTTCGCGTGCGGGAGCGCCCGGGTGAATGCGTCGATGAGCGAGAGCTCGGACACTCGCTCGCCTTCAACCCGCCTTCTTCTCGAGCGTCGTGGCGCGCTTGTCGATGCGGTCGACCTTCGTATCGATACCGTCGACTCGGGTCTCGAGGCGGTTCAGCTGCGCCCCGTGAACGCCTGCAGTTGCCTTCAGGACCGCCACGTCCAGCTTCACGACCTCGAGCTTGGCGTCGATCTTCTCGTCGAGCGTCCCCCGAATTCCAACGACACCCTCTGCGACGAATCGCAGCTGCGACTGTGCCTCTTCCAGCAGCACCCCTTGACGGAGGACCTTGCTGTCGAGGTCGTCGAGCCTCGCGTCCACCCGGTCGAGGCGCTCGAATACACCGTCGAGCTTCTCGAGCTTCGAGAGCACTTCGTCGATCTTGCTCTTCCGCGCCATCTGCAGCTCCTCACTCTAAGAGACAGCGGCCCCCAGGCCTAGCCTGGTCGGTTCGTGGTTGATCGGCTTCGAAAGAGCCCGGGGGCCGCTGCCAAGCTTCAGAACCTCACCGCTTCGGTGCCGCGGCCCGCCCCTGCGAGGTCGCGGCCGGCTCCGGCGCTGCCTCGCCCGACGCCGTCATCACCTTCAACGTCGTCGGCCCGCTCACCGCGAGGTGGCCTTTGAGCTTCTCGAGCTTCTTCTTCCCGAAGCCCTTCACCTTCACCAGCTCCTCGGGCCGCGTGAACGGAGTCTTCGCGCGATACGCGATGATCCGCTCCGCCGCCTTCGGCCCGACGCCGGGCAGCTGGTCGAGCTGCGCCGCCGTCGCGGTGTTCAGGTTCAGCACCCCCTGCATCACCTTGCTCGACTTCCGCGGTGACGCCTCGGCCGGCGCCGCGCCCAGGAGCGCGACTCCCACCGCGAGCGCCGCGAGCGCGGCCGCCGTCTTCTTCGTCTTCGTCTTCGTCTTCATCTTCAGTGTCCTCCCATCGACTGCTGTGCAGCCGCGAGCGCCGGGGCTGCCGGCTCCTCGCGCTGCGGGTTGTGGTTCGGGTTCGTCATCTTCTGCGTCTTCGCTCCCACTTCGCGGATGTGCAGCTGTCCATCGAGTGGCAGCACGTCGAGGGTCAGGTTCATCGAGTCGTCGGGCTGCACGAATGCCACTCCCGCCCGAATCCAGATGGTCTGGCCCTTCACGCTGCGAATCGCGAACACCGCGTACCGCTTTCCAGGTACCAACTGCTTCTCTCCTTCGTTCCACGCCGGCCCGATTGCCGCCGTGCAACGAAGCCCCACAGCAGCGCGCGTGCGCGCCCCACCCGCGCAGATCCGCACCGGCGCGAGTGCACGCGAAGTCCGCGGGGGCGGATGCGTCGGGGACGCTCCAACTCTCGCGGCCCGAGAACCGTTAGAGTCCCGGGCAGGTGCGACGCATCGCTGCCATCACGCTGTTCGGGCTCCTCGCCTGCCGAGAGCGCATCGAGAACACCCCGGGCGAGCTGCGCGTCAGCACGCCGCGCGTCGACCTGCCGCACGCGTACGTCGGGCAGACGAAGTTCCGCGACCGGCTCGAGGTGATCAACGCGTCGCGCTCCTTCCGCAGCGGGAAGATCGGCACGCTCGCCGCGCCGTTCTCGGTCGAGCACGCCGGCGAAGAGCTCACCCTGCCCGGCGCCGGCTCGGTGAAGCTGCGACTCTCGTTCAGCCCGCTCGAGGCCGGGCGCTTCGAGCAGACGCTCCTCGTCGAAGACGAAGACGGCCGCACGCTGCCCGTGCTCGTCACCGGCACCGCGGAGGCCGCGCCGCAGTGCATGAGCGCCTCGCCGTGCCGCGCCTCGAGCTTCGACCTCGAGCTGAGCGCCTGCGTCGAGACCCCGGCGAACGAGGGCGCCGACTGCACGATGAGCAACGCGTGCTACGCGTCTGCGCGCTGCGCCGGCGGCAACTGCGTCGGCACGGCGATCGACTGCGACGACGACGACGCCTGCAGCACCGACCTCTGCGACTCCACGCGCGGCTGCGTGCACTTCCCCGCGACCGCGCGCTGCCCGGCTCCGCCCGACGCATGCCACGTCTCGGTCTGCGACCCGGCGGTCGGGTGCCGCTTCGACGACGCGCCCGACGGCACGCGCTGCGGCCCGTCCGACTGCTCGACCGCGCACATCTGCCTGCTCGGGCAGTGCAAGGCGGTGGCGGTGAGCGAGGGCGCTCCGTGCGGAGACGACAGCCCGTGCCAGCCCAAGGGGCGCTGCAACGAGGGCGCGTGCGTGCGGCCGCCGAAGCGCACGCTGACCGCCGCGTGGACGGCGTGGGCGCCGCAGGGCCACGTCGTCGAGTGGGACTCCGTCGCCGACCCCGAAGGCAACGTCTACTACCGCGAGCGCCCGCCCGGGGTGCCGATGTCGCGGCTCACCAGCGTGTCGCCCACGGGAGTGAAGCGCTGGCAGACCGACGTCTTCCTCCCGCAGCAGGTCTCGCTGATGAACGGCCTGCTCATCGTCCGCAAGCCCGAGGGGCTCGAGGCCCACGCGACCGCCGACGGCGTGGTGCAGTGGTCGCGCGACTTCAGCAGCGCGGAGCTGCGCGCCTCGGTGCGCGCCTACTCGCGCGGCGTCGGAGGCTCGCTGTACCTCGGCTACTGGCGCGAAGACGGCGGCATCATCCAGGGCAGCGTCATCACCTCGCTCAACGTCTTCAACGGGGCGACGCTCTGGCAGAACTGGCTGCCCGGGCAGATGGTGCAGGACCAGACGATGCCCGCCGACGAGAACGGCTACGTCTACGTCGGCACCTACGACCAGCCGATCGGCAAGTTCCGCTACCTCTCGTTCACCCCAAGCGGCCAGCAGCGGTGGAGCATGGTGAACCCGCACGCGAACCCCGCCGCGGTCTTCGGCGGCCGCGTCTACCACTGGGACCACTGGCTCTCCGAGACGTCCGACGGCGGCTGGGTCAACGAGGAGCCGCCGAGGCTGCTCGGCTCCGGCTACCCGCGCCTCGCGCTCGGGGCCATCAGCTTCGTCGGCGTGCAGGTGGTCGACGGGGGCAGCTGCGCGAACCCGGCACAGGACGCCGAGACGGCGGTGCTCGTGCGTGTCGACCCGTCGACGTCGCGCGCGAAGTGGGCGCTCAGCATCGCGGACCCGGTGAACGGCGGCGGCCGCGACTTCACGAACACCGTGCTGACGTCGCGCTCGACGATCGTGTTCTCGCAGTCGATCGACTACTGCTCGCGCTCGGGTCAGGTCGCGCTGCGCGAAATCTCGGCGACCGGCGAGTCGTCGTGGACGTGCCCGCTGCCCGGGCCCGAGACGTACTACGGCGAGGCCCTGCTCAGCGGCGGCATGTACATCACCGCCGTGCGCTCGGCCGACGGCGGGCCCGACGGCGTGCGCGCCATTCTTCTTCCCGGCTTCGAGCTGCCCGAGCACGGCTGGGCCACCGCGTGGGGCTCGCCCGCGCGCGACAACCACGCGCGCTGACCTTCAGCGCACCTGCTGGGGCGCGAGCTGAATGCCGCCCATCGTGCCGATGCCGAGCTGGCCCTGTGAGTTGTTGCCCCAGCACCAGACGCCGCCGCTCACCGACATCGCGCAGCTGTGCTCGGCCCCGACCGCCACCTTCGCCATCGGCTCGTTCAAGCCCAGCACGCGCACCGGGCGGTTCTGGCTCGTCATCAGGCCGTCGCCGAGCTGGCCGCGGTCGTTCTTGCCCCAGCACCACACGCCGGCATCGACCACGGCGCACGCGTGATGGCCGACGCCGCTCGTACCCACCGACGTCAAGCCGGGGCCGAGCAGCACGGGTGTCGTGTAGCGGAGCGCGCCGCTCACCATGCCGTTGCCGAGCTCGCCGTCGCCGTTGGTGCCGATGCAGCGCAGCGCCGTGCCGGTGCGCGCGCACGTGGTGGACCAGCCGGCGAACAGCTCGTCGACGCCGGCGTCGAACGCGTGCGCCACGACGGGGACGATGCGCTGCGTGTTCGTGCCGTCGCCGCACTCGAACGCGACGTTGAAGCCCCAGCAGCGCACGCCGCCGTCGTCGAGCAGCCCGCAGCAGTGGGCGCCGCCGCACGACACCTGCTTCACGTCGTAGGCGAGGCCGGTCACCGGGCCCGGCACCGGCTGCATCGGGCCGCCCGACTGGCACATCTGGTTGCAGCCCTGCTCGCCGTGCGAGTCGAGGCCCCAGCACTTCGCGCCGCCGTCGGCGACGACGCACGCGTGGGCCAGGCCCACCGAGAGCGACGTCACGCCCTGCCCCAGGTTCGCGGTCTGTGTCGCCTGCGCGGCGAAGCCCGGCGTGCCGCTGCCGATCGGGCCGGCGCCCCAGCACTTCACCGCTCCACCCGAGGTGAGCCCGCACGTGTTGACGTTACCCGCCGAGACGGCGACGACGCCGGCGTCGCCGAAGCCCTGCACCGGGGTGGGCGTGAGGCTCGCCGCGGTACCGCCGTTGCCGACGGCGAACATGCCGCCCCAGCACAGCGCGACGCCCTGGTCGGTGGCGATGCAGGTGTGGCGGTCACCCGCGGTGATGGAGCGCGCGGCGCAGCACGCCGAGCCGCACGCGAGCAGCGGCGCGTTGCAGACGAACGTGCAGACGCCGGCGTTGCAGGCGGGCGTGGCGTTCGCCGGAGCCGGACAGTCTTGCGGCGCCATGCAGCCTCCGCCGGTGCCCGTGCCGCCCGCGGTGGAGCCACCTGCGTTGCTGCCTCCCGCCGCGCTGCCTCCCGCCGTGCTGCCTCCGGCGGTCTCGCCGCCGCCCGCGGTCTCGGCGCCGCCCGCCGTGGCGCCGCCGCCGCCGGTCGCGCCGGCATCGGGCGAGGGAATCGCGCGCAGGCCGCACGCGGCGAGCAGCACGGCGGCGAGGGCGAGCGAGCGCTTCACGAGCACGACGACCGTACTAAGAGTCGGTCTGCGCATGGAACTGCACCTCGCCACCGGGCCCGAGAAGCTGGCGCGCGATCGCGTCACGTTCTCCGAGTGGGGCAAGCGGCTCACCCTCGAGCAGTACCTCGAGCGCGAGCGGCGCCTGCGCGAGCACCCGTTCTCGCGCGGGATGCGCACCTGGTTCCTCGTCGAGGGCAGCGAGGTGCTCGCGTCGTGCGAGACCTACGACAACGCCTCGCGCGTGGGCGGCGAGCACGGAAGGGCGTGGTCGATCGCGTCGGTCTTCACCGAGGAGCGCCACCGCGGAAGGGGCTACGCCACGAAGCTGATGGACCTCGTGGCCGCGGCCGGCGCGGACGTACAGGCGTGCGTGCTGTTCTCCGACGTCGGCGAGCGCATCTACGCGCGCAGCGGCTACGTGAGCGTGCCCGGGCAGAGCGACTGGCTGTTGCCGCCGCTCGAGAGCGAGCCGCCGCCGCCGTGCGAGCCCGTGCTGCCCGAGCTGCCCGCCCCGGGTGAGCGCGTGCTGCAGCTTCAGCCGACGCGCGAGCAGCTCGACTGGGCATTCGAGCGCGAGCGGCTGTACGCACGGTTCCTGAAGCGCACGCCGCCCGCGGTGCACGCCGCGCGCGCCGGCGCCGCGCACGCGTGCTGGGCGGCGTACTTCAAATCGAACGAGCTGATCGTGCTGTGGCTGCAGCCGGGCGCGCCGGCCGAGACCGCCGCCGTGCTGGACGCGGCGCGCGCCGAGGCGCACCGCTGCGGGCTCGACCACGTGAGGCTCTGGAGCCTGCCGGGCGTGCCTGCACCCCCAGCCGCTTCCGAACGAAAGCGCAAGGAGGAACTTGCCATGTACCGGCCGTGCCGCGGGCCGCGCATCGAGGCGTGGACGCAGGTGCAGCGTGCGCTCTGGGTGTGAGGTACTCTGTCGAGCGTGCAGCGCCTGATTCTGGTGTCCGACGACGAGCCCACCGTCGCTGACTCGCTGAGAAAGATCGGTCCGAGCCTCGACGTCTCGGTGCTCGCGGAGCAGAAGACGAAGGTCGTCGACCGCGCGCGCAAAGAGAAGCCCGACCTCGTCGTGCTCGACGTGCAGCAGAAAGACGGCCTCGAGGTGCTGTCGCTGCTGAAGACGGGCCGCAACACGAAAGACATTCCGGTCGTGGTCATCGCGCGCGACGACGCGCCCGAGCTGCGCGAGATGGCGCTCGAGATCGGGGCCGACGGCTTCATTCCGAAGCCGCTGGGCAAGGACTTCCTGCCGAAGCTGCTGCTCTTCCTCGCGGGGAAGCAGAAGGCCCCGTGAGCCTTCAGCTCAAGGCGCGCGCATCAGCGTGAAGTTCTCGTTCAGCGGCGTACCGGCCGCGAGCGTGATCATCTTCGTCTGCGGCAGGTAGCCGGCCTTCGACGCCGTCACCTCCCACTGGCCCACGTAGAGGTTTCCGCCGAACGTGTACGTACCGGCCGTCGTGCTGTTCGTCGAGAACAGGCCGTGGTTCACCGAAATCGTCACGCCCGACAGCGGCGCCGACATGTTCGACGCGTCGAACACGCTGCCCGACAGGTTCTCTTTCGCCGGCTCGGTGCCCACGTACACGGTGTAGTGCCGCGCCGCCTTCGTGATGGCGCCGCGCGTGTCGCGGTTCACGATGTGGAAGGTCCAGATGCCGTCCGCCGTGTTCGGCAGCAGCACCTGCTTGCTCGTCGTGAAGTTCATCGTGGTCGCCGCCGGCACCGTGTCCGCGAACTTGTCGAGCACGTAGTAGTAGCCGGTGAAGTTCGCGTCGTCCTGCGGGTTCGTCCACGTGAAGTACAGCGCCGGGTTCTGGTACCAGGTCCGCTGCATGGGGTGCGACGACGACGTCACCGTCGGCGGCGCCGTGTTCATGTTCATCTTCGCCGTCGCCTTCACGTTGCCGACGTTGAAGCCCGAGTCCACCGACACCAGGTGGAAGTAGTTCGCCCCCTGCACCAGCTGGTTCGCGCGCACCACGTACGTCTCCTGCTGGTGGAACGTGCCCATGCCTGCCGCCTGGCTCGGCAGCGCGTTCGGGTCCGTCGACAGCCTGAAGTAGTAGCCGTTGAGCGTGCTGAACGGCTTGCTCCAGGCGAGGAACCAGTCGCCGAGGCCGTCGTTGTACCAGCGGTCGGGGTCGGGGTGGCTCCCCGACACCACGTCGAGCGGGGGCATCGGCGCGTCCGACCTCCTGCCGGTCACGCTGCCGGTGAAGCTGTTCATCGCTCCGCGCAAGAGCTTCACGCGGCCCTGGCCACCGGTCGGCGAGCTGCCGCCCGTCGCCTGAATCGCGCCGTTGCCGCTGATGGTGTCGGCCGCGATGAAGATGCCGCCGCCCGACGCGCCGGAGCCGGTCGCGTTCGACGTCACCTGCCCCTTGATGTCGACCGAGCTCGCGACGAGCTGCAAGAGGCCGCCGCCCCTCGTCGTCCCGTGCCGGCTGCCCGCGCTGATGGTGAGGTCGTCGTCGCGGTCGTAGACGCTGCCCGTCGCGACCGACGCGTTACAGCTCACGTAGCCGCCGTAGTAGCTGCAGTAGATGCTCCCCTGGCTGCCGCCGCCGGTCGCGCCCGCGGTGCCGTAGCTCGCGCCCGCCGGCGTCCCCACCGAGTACGGGCCGCAGCGGCAGACGCCGCCCGACGTGTAGCCGCAGCAGGTCGGCTGGGCGCTGCTGCTCGGCGAGCCGCGCGTCTCCTGGCCGACGTCGTTCGCGTTGATGTTCGACGCTCCGTCGATGCTGATGTTTCGCGCGCGAATCTTCAGCACGCCCGACGGGCCGACCTTGAGAGACCCGCCGTTGCGCACGATGACGTCGTTCTGGAACGCGAGGTCGCCCTCGAGCGTCGTCGTGACGCCGTCGACGATGAGGTCGGCCTGCATGCAGTCGCCGCGGTAGCAGCCGTTCGCGCACGCGGCCGCCGCCGTCCACCCGGTGCCGCCCGCGTTGCACGTCTCGGGCGTCGAGCCGTTGCAGCGCTTCGCGCCCGACGTGCAGGGGTCGGTGCACAGGCCGCCGTTGCAGCCGACGTTGCACGTCTGCCGGTAGAGCCAGGCGCTGCCGCTCGCGTTGCAGATCTCGACGTTGCTCGCGTTGCAGCGCACCGCGCCCGGCGTGCAGGTCGCCGCCGTGGTGCACGCGCCCATGCTGCACGCCTGGGGGCACGCCTGCGACTGAATCCAGTTGCCGTTCATGTCGCAGGTCTCGACCGCGGGCAGCGTCGCCGAGCAGCGCACCGCGCCCGCCGTGCAGCGCGGAATCATCATGCACGCCGTGTTCGGGGCCGCGCAGGTCATGTTCGCGGCGCACGCCTGCGGGAAGCTCCAGTCGGTGCAGCCCGAGGTCCCGGCCACGCACGTCTGCTGCTGGCCGCCGGCGGTGCAGCGCGTCGCTCCCGCGGTGCACTGGTTCGTGCAGGCGCCGCGCGGCACGCAGCTGCCGCCGCTGCAGACCTCGGTGTTCGAGCACATCGTGGGGCCGACCCAGTCGGTGCAGCCCGACGGCAGCGTCTTGCACTCGACGACGCCGCCCGTGTTCGAGCACGTCTTCGCGCCCGCGGTGCACTGGTTCGAGCACGTCGCGACGCACGCGCCGCCGCTGCACACGAGGCCGTTGCTGCACGCGACCGCGGGGGCGAACGCGCGGCAGCTCGTCATCGGGTCGAGCATGCAGGTGCGCACGCCGGCCCCGTCGCAGATGGAGGCGCCGTCGCTGCACAGGTCGGTGCACGTCGCGAAGCACGCCGAGTTGAGGAAGCAGTCTTGATCCGCGCAGTCGACGAACGAGTCGCCGTCGTCGTCGACCCGGTTGTTGCAGACCTCGCTGCCGGTGCCGGTGCCGCCGGCCGTCATCCCCGTGCCGCCACCGGTCGCCATGCCGCTGCCGCCGCCGACCCCGTTGTCGCCACCGCCTCCCGTACCGCCGGAGCCCATGTTGGCGTTGGAACACCCGAGAAACAGCAACGACGCGAGGACCGTGCGGGAAAGGGACATGACGGCCCCTGGACCCACGTGGGCGGCTGTAAGTGCAAACTACTTTGGCCGGATCAGCGCGGTCAGGTACCGCCAGAACCCGTCGGGGTCGAGGAACTGCAGCTCGACGTCTCCGATGCGCAGGTGCGTCTCGTTCGCGATGGACACCGGCGTCTTCGGCGCGAGCCTCTTGCCGCCCACGTACGTGCCCGCGGTGCTCTTCGCGTCGACCACCGCCCACGGCGCACCCTTCTTCCCCGGCTTGAAGTACGCGTGGAAGCGCGACACGCTGTTCTCTTCGATGGTGATGTCGTTGTTCGCCGTGCGCCCGACCGTCACCTCGTCGGCGAACGCGTTCTTCGCCGACTTCTCGACGAAGAAGAACATCGCGCGGCCCGGCGACGGGCGCTTCGCCTTCTCGCCCGCCCGCGTCGCGAAGAGCAGCGGCGCCTCTTTCTTCGAGGGCGGTGCCTGCCACAGGAGCACCGGGTGCATGACGGTGCGGTGAAACCCGGCCTCGTCGCCGAGGAACTTCACTCCGAAGGTCGCGACGTCGCGGGCGCCAGCCATGGTCAGTCGGCAGTCGGCAGTCGGCAGCCGGCAGTGTCGTGTAGATCGGGTCGAGTCGTCATGGGTGGCTCAGCTCGGGCTTTCCCAACTGCTGACCGCAGCCTGCTGACTGCGAGCTCACCCATGATACACGCGCGACGCCGCGATGCGGCCGGTCGCGTCGGTCTCGAACACCTCGGCCACGTACATCGGCGGCTCGCCCGGAGCGTGCCGCACGTACTCGAGCACCACGCTCTGCTCGCCGGCCGTCACCCGCGTCTCTTCGTACGACAGCCCCGGCAGCCGCTTGAACGCGTCTTCCCACCAGCCCCGCAGCGCCGCCTTGCCCTCGAGCTGCCCGCCGGTCGCGGGGAACATCGCGCGAATCTTCGGCGACGTGTGCCGGCAGTCGTCGGCGTAGAGAGCGAGCAGCGCGTCGAGGTCCTTCTGGTTGAACGCCTTCAGCCAGGCACGGGCGAGGTCCGCGGTCGAGCTCACGGGTTGGGGCCGTACCACGGCTCCGTCGCACCCGCGACCTGGAGCCCGCCGCTCGTCTTCACCTTCGTCGCGTCGAGCGCGTACACCTGGTCGTTGCCGCCGGAGTCCGACGAGAAGCAGACCTTGTCGTTACCGACCCAGCACGGCGACGCGTCGTTCGCGCCCTGGTCCCCCGGGTAGTCGGTCAGCTGCGTGATGGCCTTCGTGGTCATGTCGAGCACGAAGATGCGCACGCTCGAGCTGTTCTTCAGCCGCGCGTCGAACGCCGCCTTCGTGGCATCGGGCGAGAGCACCACGCGCGACGCGATGCTGTCGGCCTCCATGCCGAGCGTGTTCACGATGTTCACCGCCGAGCCCGTCGTGAGCGACACCTTCTCGATCTGGGTCAGCTGCGACGTGCTGGTGCCCGCCGCCGCGAGCACGCCGCTGCCGTCGGGGTACATGCTGATGCCCGAGTACGCGAGCGGCCCGCTCGTCACCGTGCGGAAGTTCGTGCCGTCGGTGTCGACGATGCCGATCGCCGAGGTGCCGGCGTTGTCGAACGCGAACACGATCTTCAAGCCGTCGGGCGTGAACACCGGGCTGCGCAGGTTGCGCGCCGACATCGTCGACGGCATCACCGAGCTCACCATGCCGCCCGAGACCGAGACCGTCTGAATCTCCGAGTCCGTCGCCGTCGTGCGGATGAAGACCACCCTCTTGCCGTCGGGCGACAGCGACGGGTGCTTCACCCCGCCGGTCGTCGTCAGCCTGAACGGCACCGAGTAGTCGCGCTCGTCGGCCGCGAAGAGGTTCTTGTCGCTCTTCGTCACGTAGACGAAGCCCTTCGCGAAGCTGTCGGGGCCGGCGCCGCCTCCGCCGGTGCCGCCGCCGCTTCCGGGGAGGAAGTCGCACGCGGTGAGAGCGAGAGCAGCCAGTGCGACGACGATGGGCTTTTTCATGTTGGGGAAATCTGCTTGGAGACCACGAGCCGTGCCACTGCTTCTTCCGACGCCTTTTCGGAGACCTGATTCACCGCCTCGATGAACGCCTCCACCGACGGGAACCGCAGCGCCCGCCGCGACGACAGGCACCCTTCTACCAGCGCATCGAGCCGCTTCCACTCGGGGTCGAACGCCGACGGCCGGACGCGCGGGTTCTCGACCGGGTCGCCCGCGAGGAGGTGCATGAAGGCCGCGCCGAGCAGCGTCAGCACGCCGTCGTCGGTGCCCTCGAGGTCGCTGTCGAGCTGCTCGCCGAGCAGCGCGTCGTTGCGCCCGTGGTCTCCATGCCCGTCGTCCATCAGGCAGTGCAGAAACGGCGGGAGCAGCTTCACCTTCCCGTCGGTGCCCACGAGCACGTCGTCGACGGTGAGCGCCCGCGGCCAGCCGGCGACTCCGAGCCCGCGCAGCTGCTCGCGCAGCGAGACCATCGCCGGAGCGAGCTGCGACACGAGCGCCACCGCGACCGGCGCCGGCAGCGGGAGCCCGAGCTCGCGCAGCGTCAGCGACGGCCAGGGCTCGTAGCGCAGGTACAGCGAGCTCCACTCGAGCGCGAACGACATCGCGGTGAGCACGCCGGGCGTGGGCTTCAGCTGCAGCTGCAGCGCGGCGTCGAGCGAGAGGCTCTGCATGGCGTCGGCGACTCCGGGCCGCAGCACGGTGCACGCCACGAGCGCCCCGTTCTCGAGCCGCATCACCTCGACGGTGGTCGGCGAGCGCCGCGTCAGCGGCGGGGCGTTCGCGATGGGGCCGAACTCCTCGCGGTTGTACTCGGCGGCCGGGCGCGCGATGGGGTCTTCGGGGAACTGCGGCTCGAGCGCGTTCGACGCGGTGTGCAGGTTCGTAGCGTCGTACTCGATGCCGCGCCAGGCGATGACGAGCCCGGGGCGCAGCGCGAGCAACGCGCCGAGGTGCGGGAGCCAGGCGTCGTCGAGGCGGCGGTCGTAGCGGCCGGTGACGCCGAAGAACGCGAGGCGCTTGAGGTGCGGCACCATGGGCGGCTCGAGGTCGTAGAGCCGCTGCGGCACGAGCAGGCGCACGCCGAGCTCGAGCTCTTCGACGTGCTCGAGCAGGCCGAAGGTCAGGAGCCGGTCGAGCGCGCGGGCGCCGTCGACGGCGAGCCTCAGGTGCTTGAGGTTCGCCGGAATGGGAGGCGGAGCGCGCTGCAGCCGCCCCAGCCCGCGCAGGTCGGGCATCGAGAGCGTGCGGATGCGGCGCAAGAGCGGCAGCGCGAGCAGGGGCTCGAGGTGCTCGGCGTCGACCTGCTCGAGCTCGAGGCGCTCGATGGGCGCGAGCACGGTGAGGCCTCCGTCTTCGAGCAGCGCGTTCGCGGAGCAGCGCAGCGTGTGGGGCAGGCCGCGGCGCATGCGCAGCCTGCGCGCGAACGGAGCGGCGGCCTGCTGCCACGCGGCGCCGTGCTGCCTCACGAGCTCGAGCTCGCGGCGGCGCAGCGCGAGCCAGTCGCCGCTCGCGAGGCCGTTCGACATGCGCTCGAGCGTGCACTGAACGTGGATCAGCTCGCCGAGCGGGTCGCCGCTCTCGCTCAGCCGGTCGGCGAGCACGAAGCGCAGCGCATCGTCGTCGGGCCGCTCGATGATCTGCAGCAGCAGCTCGTGCTGCGCGGCCAGGAACAAGGGCTCACCGCCGCAGCTTGTTCAGCTCGTTGCGGCAGTTGTTGCACAGGCCCAGGTTGCGCCGGTCGCAGTCGGTGAGGCTCGTCGCGAAGAACATCGTGCACCGCACGTCTTCGCAGTACGACAGCCCCACGAGGTGCCCGGCCTGGTGCACCGCCTCGATGGTCGAGCGGCGCTTCAAGAGCTCCTGGTTCTCGGTCTTCAACCGGAAGATGGAGAACACGCCCGACTTCGACTCGCGGTCGGCCTCGCCGTACACGAACTGCGAGTCGGGCACGAACAGGTCGACGTCGACGATGCCCAGCACCATCAGCGCGCCCGGCTCGCGCACCGTGAGCAGCCGCCGCATGATGGCGTTCGAGTGGTACTGGTTGCGGTCTTTGTTGAACGCGTACTGCGGCTTCGTCAGCGCGGTCTTGCCGCAGCCCACGCTGGTCTGGAGCACCGAGCGAATGGGCTCCTCCAGCTCCCGAATGAAGGCGGTGGTGATTCCACCGACGGCGACGAGCTGTAGCTCTTTGCCAGCCATCTCTGAGGTCCCCGCCTTGACTGGGGCGCCAGGATTCGAACCTGGATAAGTGGCTCCAAAGGCCACTGTCCTACCGTTAGACGACACCCCAACAGCGGGCTCGAGGCGAAGTGTGGCGCGGTTCGTACGCGCTAGCCAAGCCTTTTCTCAGTGTGGGTGGTTTGCCGACGCGCGGCGGCGGTCGAACCCGGCGATGAGCGCGTCGAGGCCGGCCTCGAAGACCGCCTCGAAGTGCTCGGGCCCGAGGAAGGCTGCGGCGCGCTCGAGCGCGGGCAGCGGAGGCGGCGCCTCGGCCTGGCCCTTCGACTTCTTCTTGCGCTGCACGTCGGCGAGGCCGGCGAGCTCGTCGAGGCACGCGCCGTTGCAGTAGTGGTTCAAGGCGCGGAACAGCTCGACGGCTTCTTTCGCCTCGAAGCCCTCTTCGAACAGGGCGCCCATGATGGCGTCGAGCACGGCGAGCGAGCGCGGGCGCGTGAAGCGGCGCGTGGCGAGCAGCATGTAGCTCTTGGGGTGGCGGTACGCGAGCTGGCGGTAGTCGCGCGCGAACTGCCGCACGCGCGCCTGCCAGCCGCCCGGCTGCGGAGCCGGCACCTGCACCTCGAGAATGAGCAGCTCGGCGACTGCGTCGAGCAGCGCGTCCATGCTCGGGTAGTGCTTGTAGAGCGCCATGCCCTCGACGCCCAGCCTGGCGCCGAGCTTGCGTGACGAGAACGTCTCGAGGCCGTGCTTGTCGATCCAGAGCAGGGCCTCTTCTGCGATGCGCTGGGGGTTGAGTGGACCTTGCCGTTTCGAGCGGGGCACGGTGGGGCGTTATGGCACGGCGGCGCGGCCAAGGCTGCTGATCCACGTACCGGCACTCCGCCTGCACACCTTTCCGCCCAAGGAGACGAACGACATGAGTCTGATTGGTTTTCTGCTGGTGGGCCTCATCGCGGGTCTCATCGCGCGCTTCTTGATGCCCGGCTCGCAGCCGATGGGCCTGGTGGCCACGATGGGCCTCGGGCTGCTCGGCTCGTTCATCGGCGGCATGCTGAGCTCGCTGCTCGGCGGCGGCCACCTGTTCGACCTGAGACCCGCTGGCATCATCGGGGCGACCGTCGGTGCGTTCGTGCTCCTGCTCGCCGTCGGGTGGTCGAGGCCGCGCGCCGTTCGATAGCGTTACCCGCCGGTGACGAGCGCGGGTGGCCTGGCCCCGTTAGCAACCGCGCGCGATGTGGCTCCCGCAACGTTCGACGCGCTCGCTCGGCATGATGGTCGCCGCGATCGTGCTGGTCGCCGCGCTGTCGCTGCTCGCCCTCGTGCACAGCGAGCGCACGCGCGCGAGCACCGCGCACTCGCTCGCCGTGCTGCTGGCGCTCGAGGAGGTCTCGTCGCTCCTCAAGGACGCCGAGAACAGCCAGCGCGGCTACCTGCTCACCGACTCGGACCAGTACCGCGCGCAGTACGAGGAAGCGGCCAGAGACCTACCCGCGCGTGTCGCGCACCTCGAGGAGCTCACCCGCGAGGACCCCGCCCAGCACCAGCGCGTCGCGGCCCTGGCGCGGCGCATCGAGCAACAGCTCGCCGCCCTGGCGCTCTCGCTCTCGACGCGCACCGTGCCCGGCCCGGGCGCCCTCGAGGACAATCTGTGGACGGCGCTCGAGGCCGCGCGCCGCCACGAGCAGCTCGGCTTCGTCTCGAGCTTCAAGTCCGATCGCACCGCCGCGGACCTCGCGGTCGGAGCCGTCATTCTCGGCGCGGCGCTGCTCCTCATCTTCGCCGCGGTCGGGGCGCTGTTCGTGCGGCAGGACCTCATCGCCCGGAGCGCCGCCGAGGCCGAGGCCGCGCGCCAGCAGCGCCGCTACATGAGCCTCATCGACGCGACGTGCGACGTCGTCTGGCACACCACGCCCGACGGCCGCATGAACGGCCCTCAGCCGAGCTGGTCGCGCTTCACGGGGCAGGACACCGCGGCGCTGCAGGCCGAGGGCTGGCTCGCCTCGGTGCACCCCGACGATCGCGAGGCGACGTGGCACGCGTTCGAGACCGCGCGGCACGAGGGGCGCGGAATCTCGCTCGAGCACCGCGTGCGGCGGGCGGACGGCGACTTCAGGCACTGCAAGGTGAAGGCGCTGCCGGTCATCGACACCGACGGCCAGATTCGCGAGTGGGTCGGCGTGCACACCGACGTCACCGAGCAGCGGCTCAACGAGACCGAGCGCGAGCGGCTGATCGCGCGGCTCGGGCGGATCAACGCCGAGCTGGACCAGTTCGCGTACGTCGCGAGCCACGACCTCAAGGCTCCGCTGCGCGGCATCTCGAGCCTCTCGCAGTGGCTCGAGCAGGACGTCGGCCCGCGCCTCACCGGGCAGGACAAGGAGCACCTGCGCCTCTTGCGCGACCGCGCGAACCGGCTCGAGGCGCTGATCAACGGCATCTTGCAGTACAGCCGCGCGGGCCGGGAGCGGCAGCTGGTCGAGCGCGTCGACGCCGAGCGGCTGGTGGGCGAGACGGTCGAGCTGCTCGCTCCGCCGAAGTCGGCGCGGGTCGAGAAGAAGGGGCCGCTGCCGGTGCTGCAGACCGAGCGCGTGCCGTTTCAGCAGGTGCTGATGAACCTGGTCGGCAACGCGCTGAAGTACACGCGCCGCGCGGACCCCGTCGTCGAGCTCGAGGCGCGCGACGCGGGCCGCTTCTGGGAGTTCCTGGTGAAGGACAACGGGCCCGGCATCCCCGTCGAGCACCAGCAGCGCATCTGGGGAATCTTCCAGACGCTGGAGCCGAAGGACGGCGGCGCCGGCACCGGCATCGGGCTGTCGGTGGTGAAGAAGATCGTGGAGGCGAAGGGCGGCCGCGCGTGGGTCGAGTCGGTGCTCGGCGAGGGCGCGTGCTTCCACTTCACGTGGCCGAAGCAGGAGGCGTAGGCCCTCGCGGCCCTGTTGCTCCTGGTGTCGGCCTGCCGCCGCTCGTACGAGACGCAGGTGGCCGCGACGAGCGGCTGATCGGCCGTGTCGAGCTGAGCGCGAAGCTTCTCGAGGCGGCGGGGCTATCGCTCGATGACCCAGTTGATGCGGAAGCGCCCGCGCGACCGCGGCGCGAGCGTCAAGCTGTAGTCGCCGGTGGGCTCACCGCTGCAGTCGGGCCCGCAGGTGCCGCCGCACTGGAGGCCTCCGTTCAGGTTGCTGAAGCTGAGCGACGAGACGGTGAACGGCGTGCTGGAGCTGAACGACATGACGCCCGCCCTGCCGTCGAACGCCGTCAGGTCACCGGTCACCTGCACCCCCCAGGTGTCGTCGCCGACGGGAATCGGCGTCGTGGGGCAGCCGCTCGAGAACAGCGCGCCGGGGCTCTCGAGCGTGCGTACGGTGAGCTCGCCGCCCCAGGCGCCGCCGAACGCGCTGCCCTGCGGGTCGAGCATCGCGCCCAGCTTGTCGTCGGCGCGCGCGGGGGTGACGCGCAGGCGGCCCTTCGTGCCGAGGCCGAAGCTGCGCAGCTCGAGGTCCTTGCCGGGCGACGCCGGAGCGGTGCCGTACAGCTCGGGCGGGGTCACCACCGGCTCGAAGCGCGCCTTCGGCTCGCACGCCTCGAGCACCGCCGAGACCGGCAGCTGGCTCGACCTCACCGCCGCGGCGACCGCCTCCAGGTCGCGCGCGGCGACCGTCACGACCTGCGGAATGCAGCTCAGGGGGCGCGTGAGCGTGGTGCGGCCCGCGGCGGCGTCGAGCATCGCGGGCGCGTCGCACGGGTCGGCCGGCACCAGGCAGAAGCTGCCCTCGGGACCGGGCGACGACGCCTTCCACTGCAGCACCGCGTCGTGCCAGGTCATGCCGTACGTGTCTTCGAACGCCCTGTTCGCGGCGCCGGCCATCATGCCGCCGGCCGAGCGGTAGAAGCTCGCGAACGTGGCGGGCCCTCGTCGGTCGATGAGCCAGCGCACGAGCGAGCCGGCGACTGCGTAGTTCGACGCTCCGTTCGTGTTGAAGCTCGCGTTCCACGTGTTCGTGTCGATGAGCGACTCGACGTCGAGGTCGAGCGGAATCGGGTGGCCCGAGTAGCCGGTCTCTCCGCAGCCGAGCACGACCGCGATGCCCTCGATGAACATCTGCGGCGGGTAGCCGAGCTGGTCCCAGACCGCGTGCACGAGCTCGTGGTTCTCGGCCCAGCCGGTGCCGTACGACGTGGTGCCGACGGTGCAGCCGACGGAGCCGAAGCGGTCGCAGACCTTCGAGCTGAGCCTCTCCTCGCTCGCGCGGAACTTGAAGTAGTCGACGGGCTCGACGTTGCCGAGCTCGAAGCGCTGCGCCATGAAGTCGACCTGGGCATCGAGCTGCGCGAGCACTTCGGGACAGGGCGGCTCGTCGGACCAGTGGTGGTAGCGGACCCAGCGCGAGGGGGTCGTCTGATCAGGCAGCGGCACGCCGGGGCCGCACCCGGCGAGCAACGCAGCGATGGCCGGCACCCAACGCATTCGTGAAGCCTAACGCCCCCCTCTTCCGGCTGCGGGGTGCGACACCGCCCGACGTGTGGCTGGCGGCGGCGCGGCACCTTTCGCGTACGACGGGCCGCGTCAGCCCCCCATCTTCATGCTCAGAAGCGGGCGCATGAAGAAGTACGCGACCGGCTGCAGGAACCGGGGGACCGCGGGCAGCGCCTGGCTCATCCACCTCCGCTCGTCCCAGTCTTCCCGCTGCGAGACGATGCGGCCCTGCGCGTCGAGCGTGATGCGCGAGTCGATCTCGTTGTGAATCGGGTTCCCGAACATCTCGTAGTCGACCACCCAGCGCGCGTGCACCTCGTTGCCGTTCACGCCCAGAATCTCGGCCTCGAAGCTCTCGAACGGCGGCGCCCCCGCCCACATCTTCAAGATGCTCGACCGCTTCGACAGGTCGAACATGTCGTCCTTGAACGTCGCGTTCGGGGCGTAGGCCGCCTCGAGGCCCTTCAGGTCGTGCGCCGCGAACGCCGCGAAGAACTTCTCGACCGCGGCGCGCGCCGCCGCCTCGTCGAGCTGGGCGGGAGGGGTGACCTTCGCCGCGGGCGCGCGGACCTGACCGGCGTCGGCGGGCTGCGGCGTGATGACGGCTCGACCAGGCTGCACTCTCATTCACATCTCCAGTTTTGGGAAACATCAGTGTTTCCGAAAGCACCGTAGCTTCCGCGCCGTGGCCATGGCAAGTCCCGGCCGTGGAAGAGCTGCCCAGACGCCGGCCGAGGCCCGCGGCGACCCGCCGCGAGGCCCGCGCCAACCAGCGCTGGCGGGTGCTCGAGGCGATGGCGCACCAGGTGGGCCGTCACGGCTATGCGCGCACGACCGTGGCCGACGTCATCGCGCGGGCCGGGGTCTCACGGAAGGCGTTCTACGAGCACTTCACCGAGAAGGAAGACTGCTTCCTGGTCGCGTACGAGGAGCTCAGCGCGCGGTTCGTGCGCGACCTCGTCGCCGCCGGCGCCACCCGCCCGGGCGACCGCACCGCCGCGCAGCTGCGCCGCTACGTCGACGTGCTGTCGTCGGACCTGTACATGGCGCGCGCGTTCGTGGTCGAGGTCATGGCAGCGGGGCCCCGCTCTCTTCGGGTGCGCGAGGAGGTGAACCGCCGCTTCGCCGAGCTCGTCTTCGGCCACACGTCCCGGGACCCCCTGGTCCGGCGCGCCCTCATCGGGGGCATCAACGAGCTGGTCTCGGGCGCCCTGCTCCGCGGCGAGCACGACCTGTCGAGGCTCTTGCCCTCGATGAGACGCTTCGTGGGGTCAGCCCAGCGGTAGCTTCGCGGTGAAGCAGGTGCCGTCTGCTTCGCTCGACGCCACGGTCAGCACGCCGCCGTGGGCGCGCACGATCTCGCGGCTGATGTAGAGGCCGAGGCCGAGCCCCTCGCGCGCCGCGCGGTCGCCGTACTGCACGAACGGCTCGAAGATCTGCGACTGCATCTCGGTCGGAATCGGCTTGCCCTGGTTCTTCACCTCGAGCACCGCGCAGGCGCCCTGCTTCGAGAGCCGCACCGTCACCCGCGAGCCCGGGGCGCTGTGCTTCAGCGCGTTGCCGATGAGGTTCGACGCCACCTGCGCCACCCGGTCGGGGTCGACCGGCACCGTCAGGCTCTCGAGGCTCAGCGTGAGCTCACGGTCGGGGTTCGCGAGCCGGAGCTCCTCGGCGATCTGCTTCACCGTCGTGTCGAGCGCGGTCGGCTTCTTCTCGAGCGGCAGGCCGCCGCCGAGCCGTACGCGCGTGAGGTCGAGCAGCTGCACGATGAGGTGGGTCATGCGCTCCGCCGACGAGCGGATGTGCTGCACGTACCGCTTCTCGCGCGCCTCGAGCCTCGGGCTGTTCGCGAGCAGCGCCGACGCCTGCAGCACCGCCGAGAGCGGGTTCTTGAGGTCGTGCGACGCGATGCCCATCAGCCGCTCGCGCAAGGAGGCCGCCGTCGCCTCTTCCTCCTTCACCTGGGTCAGGTCGACGGCCGTGCCGAACACGCGGTGCGCCACCGGGTCGGGCTCGTGCCGGCCGCGCAGGTCGAGCCACCTCGGGCGGTCGCCGCCCTCGAGCTGCACCTGCACCGCGACGCGAGTGCCTCCGAGCGCCTCGTCGAGCTTCGTCTGGCTGTCGAGCGTGAGGCGCTCGCGAATCTGATCCGCGCTCCAGGTGGGCTGATCAGGCAGCCCGAACAGCTTCTGGAACGTCGAGTCGCCGCGGAACTGCTGCCACGACAGGTCGAGCTCCCACGTGCCCGCGCCCGCCGCCTCGACCGCGAGCGCGAGCCGCGCCTGGCTGCGCTCGGCCTCGCGCCTCAGGCGGTGCCTCTCGACGGCGGCGAGCACCGTGCGCCACAGGCGGTCGCGCTCCTCGATGGCCGACTTGCTGATGTAGTCCGAGGCGCCCGCCTTCATCGCGTCGACGACCACCTCTTCGCTGCCGTGGCCCGAGAGGAAGATGACCGGCAGCTCGGGCTGCGCCTCGTGGAGGCGCGAGAAGACCGAGAGGCCGCTGTCGCCGGGCAGGAAGTAGTCGAGCAGCGCGACGTCGTAGCGGTTCGTCTGCAGCAGCTTGAGCGCCGCAGGGCCGTCGTGGGCGTCGTCGGCCTCGGCGCGGCGGCCGAGCGCCCGGCGAATCGCGAGGCGATCGACGGCGTCGTCCTCCACGACGAGGACCCTCAGCGGAGACGAGGTGCTCACCGCTGCTTCAAGTAGCGGCCTGCTGCTCGCTCTGCTCCGCGGAATGATCCGGGCCCTGGCCGTTACCGTTGGCAGACGCCCCGTCGCGGGCGCTCGCCCCGTTGCCGTTCGCGGCGCTCGAGCTCGACAGGCCCCAGCTGTCGAGCTTGCGGTAGAGCGTGCGGCGGTCGATGCCGAGCAGCTCGGCGGCCCGGCTGCGGTTGCCGCTCATCACGGTCAGCACGTGCTGCACGTAGCGCTTCTCGAGCTCCTCGAGCGTCACGATCTCTTCCGGAGCATCGGCCGCCACGTGGAACCGGCCGCGCTGGTGCAGCCGCACCTTGTCGGGCAGGTCGCTCACGATGACCTCGTTCGTGCGGGCCAGCGCGGCGAGCCGCTCGACGCAGTTCTCGAGCTCGCGCACGTTGCCCGGCCACGGATAGCTGAGCAGCTTCTGGGCGACCTCGGGCGAGAGCTTGAGCTGCGAGCGGTTGTCGCGCTTGCACACGCCGTCGAGGAAGCGCGCGGCGAGGTGCACGATGTCCATGCCGCGGTCGCGCAGCGGCGGCAGGTCGATGCGAATGACGTTGAGGCGGAAGAACAGGTCCTGCCGGAAGCGGCCGGCCTCGGCCTCGGCCTCGAGGTCCTTGTGCGTCGCCGACATGATGCGGGCGTCGAATGGAATCTCGGCGTTGGAGCCCAAGGGGCGCACGGTGCGCTCCTGCAGGGTGCGGAGCAGCTTCGCCTGGTTGTCGAGCGAGAGCTCGGCGACCTCGTCGAGGAAGAGCGTGCCGCCGTCGGCTTCGACGAAGAGACCCTGCCGGGCGGCGCGCGCGTCGGTGAACGCGCCCTTCGCGTAGCCGAACAGCTCGCTCTCGACGAGCGACGCCGGCAGCGCCGCGCAGTTGATGGCGACGAACGGAGCCTTCGCGCGCGGGCTCAAGGCGTGGAGCGCCTTCGCGACGAGCTCCTTGCCGGAGCCGGTCTCGCCCTGCACGAGCACGCTGGCGCCCGAGGGAGCGACGCGGGCGACGAGGTCGCGCACCTGGCGCATGGCCTCGGAGTCGCCGAACAGCATCGAGTCGGAGGCGGGCTCGCGGCGGCGCAGCTCGTCGACGAGGCGGCGCTTCTCGAGCGCGCGCTTGACGCAGGCGATGAGCAGGTCCTTGTCGACGGGCTTGGTGAGGAAGTCGTAGGCGCCGGCGCGGAGCGCGTTGACGGCGGTGCCGACGCTGGACTCGGCGGTGACGACGACGACGGGCAGCTCGGGGCGGGACTCCTTCAGCGCCTTGCAGAGCTGAATTCCGTCGAGGCCGGGCATCGCGACGTCGGTGATGACGAGATCGGCCGGGGCGGCGTCGCCTTCGAGCGCGGCGAGGGCGCGGCCGCCTTCGGAGAAGGTCGCGACGTCGTAGCCGTGTTCTTTGAGGAGGTCCGCGAGGAGATCAGACTGGATTGGATCATCCTCGACGATGACGAGGCGTTCACTCATGAACGAGTCAGTAAAGCCCGCGAAGTGCTCACGCCATCGTAGGTGTGAGCGTCGCGGGAAGATCGACGGCACCATCTGGTTGCACCGATTCGCCTTCGAGAAGAGAACGTAACTGCCAGGCCATCTTTTGATGCTCCTCGAGCTGGCGAGTGAGGAGATCGGCGGTGGCGGGCTCGACGTCGCTCCACCGCTGAATGGTCTGGGTGGCCTCGCGCGCGAGCAGCTCGTGGTCTTCGAGCAGCTCGGCGACGGCCTGTGTGGCGCGGGTGACCTCGCCGGGGTGCTCCTCGATGCTGGCGAGCTCGAGGAAGCCGCGCACGGTTCCGATGGGGTAACCGCCGAGCATGCGCACGCGCTCGGCGAGGGCGTCGACGGCTTCGTCGAGCTGCTCGTAGTGCTGCGCGAACAGCGCGTGGAGCGCGGTGAACTGCGGCCCCACGAGGTCCCAGTGCGCCTTCTTGGTCTTCACCTGGAGCAGGTACCGGTTCGCGAGGTGGACGTTGAGGTCGGCGATGAGGCTGATGCGTTGTGCCTCGGTGAGGCCGAGATTCGGCTTTCGCATGCTGCGAGGTCAGAGCATCGGCAGTGCCACCGCGTGGAAACGGGGAGTTGGGTTTCCCGGTGTGTGGCGTTACGGCGTGGTGCTTGGCCTGCTCGGGCAGCGAGTTCGCTATCGTGCGGGCGTGCGATGTTTCCCGGTGGTGATGCTTTTTACCGCCTGCAGCCCAACCGTGGCGGAGCGGCTCGACGACGGGACCGGCGGCATCATCGTGCCTCGCTCGGTGGAGACGAGCCCTTCGTTCGCCCAGCGCAGTGCCGGCCAACCGCGGCCGGCGGCGCCGCTCAATATCGTGGCCACGAAGACGGGCCGGGGAGCCGCGCGCGTGACGTGGACCGCGCCGGCTTCACCAGGGTTCTCGTACGTCGTGCGGGTCGGCGCAGCCGAGACCGAGGTGACCGGCCTCGAGGCGAGCTTTGCGCAACTGCCGACGGCGTCGCCGCTGACCTTCTTCGTGCGAGCGCTGACGGCGTTCGGGCCGAGCGACGAGGCGGCATCGAACGCGGTCGTGCTCGCAGACGTTCCGGGGGCGCCGGTCGACGTGCAGGCAGCACCGGCCCGCGACAGCGCGTACCTGACGTGGATTCCACCGGAGAACGGCGGCGCGCCGATTCTCGAGTACGAGCTGGTCGCTCAAGCGACGGGCGCGGTCACGCGTGCGCCTGGCAAGCAGTCGGCAGCGCGGTTAGCCGGCTTGAGCTCCGGGCAGAGCCAGACGGTGCTCGTCCGCGCGAAGAACCTCGCCGGCACGGGTCCGGCGGCACCGGTTCAGTTGACGCCGCAGTGCGTGCGCGGATTCGTGAACCCGCCGATGGCAGACTTCGTATCGGACTCGAGAAGCGCGGGCGTGGCAGACCTCAACGGCGACGGCATCGTCGACGCGTGGGGCAGCGACGGCACGGGCGGCGTTGCGCTGGTCTACTTCACGGACCGCGGGACGATCGCGCGCATCGAGCAGCCGGGAATACCCGTCAGCGGACTCGGCTTGGGCGACTTCGACGAAGACGGGAACCTCGATGTCGTCTCCCATGGGCGCGATCTCGACGTTCACCTCGCGAGGGGCGGAGCACAGCGATTCACGACGGTGCGTCTCCTGGCGGCCGCGTCCAGCATGGAGACAGTCAATGGCGCCCTCGTCGCTGACTGGAATGGAGATCATCACCTCGACGTCATCACGAACTACCTGTCGTCCGACCGCATCTTTCTCGGTCAAGGTGACGGCTCGTTCACCGAGCTGACGATGCCGGTGGTCGCGGGGGCATACAGAGTCGGAGACTTCGACGGCGACGGGAAGGCGAGCATTCTCGCTCTCCGTTCCCTTGGTGAGCTCTCTGTCCTCGACCTCCGAGACGGCGGTGTCTCGGAGAACCAACTCTCCGTGGGCCGCTGGTGGATGGAGCTCTTCGTGGCGGATGTCGAACCCGACGGCGACGACGATCTGGTGTTCACGTTCCCGAGCGAGACCGAGGTGTGGCGTTCGGTTGCGGGCACGCCGCAGTACGCGGCCACCATCGTTGGCTTCCAGACCATCATCGTCGCAGACGCGACCGGCGACGGGCTCGTCGACCTCGTCGGCCGCGATGGAAGAGTTCTGGCGAACGCCGGCGACGCAGGTTTCGAGGCGACGGCGCCGCTTGCGCAGAGTGAGACCTGGGAGGTCGTCGGAGCCGCAGACCTCGATCGCGACGGCCTTCCGGACGCCATCATGGTCACGGAGAATGGCATCGGCGTGGCCCTCGGTCGTTTCCGCTCGCAGCTTCTGCCCGGCCCTTTCGCGAACAACACCGTGCCGTTCGGAGCCGCGATCGCGGACTTCGATTCCGATGGCCGCCCCGACCTCGTCGAAGCCAGCGGTCATCCGACTCGTACGCTGAGCCTGTGGCGAGGCCTGGACCACGACGGAGGTTGGTCGTTGCGAACCGAGGTGACGCAGTTCAGCTCGCTCTACCACGCGCTCGAGATCGGAGACCTGAACGGCGATGGGCTGCCGGATCTCGTCCTCTCGAACGACCCGGCCGCGGAGGTCTTCATGAACGACGCCGGAGTGCTGGTCTTCGACCGCCTGCTCGCCGGCTCCCGAGCGGTGATCGGCGACTATGACGGCGACGGAATCGCCGACGTGCTCGCGGGCGGGTTCCTCCATCGCGGACAACCCGGCGGTCTCTCAGTGGGCGTCCTGGTCGGTGGCCCTGTGCTTCACCCGCAGTCAATGATCGCCGGGGCCGATCTGATCGGTGACCGAGCCGCCGAGCTCATCGGCTTCGACGGCGTCTGGTCCTTGACCGACGCCGGGTTTCAACGTGGGCCGCCCGTTCGCGTCACCAAGGTCGCTGACCTCAACGGCGATGGACTGGCCGATGGCATCTATCTCGGCAACAGCGGGTCACCTGCCTATGCGTCGCCGGACGTGTGGCTGCAGCGCCCTGACGGTGGCTTCGAGCTGCGAGCCTGTGTGCCGCCTCCCACCGGATGGATGACCCACAAGCTCAATGAAGGCAGCCTCGCGGATCTCGACGCCGACGGCGACCTCGACCTCGTGGCGGTTCAGGCCTCCAGCTGGGCCACCATTGTCGTCTTCTGGAACGACGGCGACGGCGGCTTCACGAAGAAGAACCGGTACCGCAGCGGCTGGGGGCGAACGGACGTCGCGACAGTCGATGTCGATGGCGATGGCGCTACCGAATTCGTGGCCAGCGCAGCATACGGAGCGCCGGTCTTTCATCCCAACGTCTGCGTCGAATGACTAACGCGCCGCCATCTCCTCGAGCACCGCTGCGGACACGAAGAGCCGCAGGGGGCGACCCGGCACTTCGCGGAAGTCCCACCGGCCGTAGAACTGCTTCGCGGACTCATCGACGCAGTCGAGGATGACGGCGACGAACGGGAACGCGTGGCTCGCGCGGTGGCACTCGAGCAGCGCGTGCGCGAGCAGCCGCTTGCCGAGCCCGACTCCCTGATACCGCTCGTGCACGCCGAGCCAGGCGAGCACGGCGACCGGCAGCGCGCGGCGCGGCAGCTTCTTGGCGATCTCATCGGGGAGCTCCGAGAAGTCCACCGAGCCCATCGCCGTCGTGTAGTAGCCGGCGACCGCGCCACCGGGGTCGAGCAGCACGCGCGTGACGGACAAGCGCTTGCGCTGGTTCTGGAGCGCGTTCTGACGGAGCCAGGCGTCGACCGCCGCCTGGCCGGATTCGAACGCTTCGCGATCGTGCTGCCGGGTGAGAACTTCGACGCGGAAACCCGCGGGGAGCTCGACCACTACCGCCTGCCGCGCATCAGGCGCGACAGCTCGCGCTGACGCGGCGTCAGCGTGACGGGCTCGTGGAGCGCGGCCCAGAACGCGCGCTGCTCGGCGGCAGAGAGCTTCAGCGCGTGCGCGCGGGATTCCTCGAGGTCACGGCGTGCTGCCGCCACCACGACGGAGCGGACGTAGTCGCTGGCGCTGATGCCACGGAGCCGGGCGGCCTTCGTGATGATGGTCTTGCTCGGGCGATCGACGCGGATCATGAGGTTCTCGGACTTGCTCACGAGGACGAATGTATTGCGATGTGCTAGACATTGCCACCGAAGGGGCCCGTGCTAGCGTCCCCGGCCGTCACCTTGGCCACCGACGACAAGCAGCCGCAGGACGAGAACGCCTACCGGTTCTCGGAGTGGATGACGAGCGAGCCGATGATTCTCATCTCGGCCGGCCTCATCTTCCTCATCTGCGTGGTCGTCTTCGAGTGGCAGGCCATTCTCGACATCATCGTCGAGTTCTTCGGCGGCTGAGCGCTCTCACTCAGATGTCGAGGTTCGTCACCGAGAGCGCGTTCGTCTCGATGAACTCGCGCCGCTTCTCGACGTCTTCGCCCATCAGCAGCGAGAAGGTCTCGTCGCTCTTGACCAGGTCGGTCACGGTGACCTGGAGCAGCGTGCGCTTCGCGGGATCCATCGTGGTCTCCCAAAGCTGCTCGGCGTTCATCTCGCCCAGACCCTTGTAGCGCTGGATGCTGAGGCCCTTCTGGGCGTCGTCCATCGCGATCTTCAACACCTGCTGGTAGTTCACCGCGGTGTGCTTCTCTTCGCCGACCGTCACCTGGTACGGCGGAGCGCCGAACGCCTTGAACGCGTTCTTGTCGGCGAGCAGGTCGCTGTACTCGGGGCTGTCGAGGAACTCCTTGTCGAGCTTCGTCTCGCGCTTCGCGCCGTTCACCTCGGAGAAGAAGATGATCATGTTCGAGTTGTGCGCGGGGTCTTTCGTCAGCTTCCCCTCGAGCTGATCGATCACCTCGGGCCGGTGCGCCTCGAGGTACTCCTGCACCTTCTCGTACTCGGCCTGGGCCCCGGCGACGTTCGTCATCATCTCGGAGTTGAAGTCGGCGCCCTGCACCAGCGCGTCGATGATGCGCGAGTCTTTGCGCCGCGAGAACTGCTCGAGCCGCTTCTCGTAGTGAATGACCTTCTGGAGCAGCTCCTTCAGCTTCGAGCCGGTGATCGGCTCGGGCTTGCCCTTGCCGTCGGCGGCGCTCTCGACCTTGCACCGCTCGGCGGCGATGTTGAGCAGGTACTCGTTCCGCGCGTCGTCGTCCTTCAGGTAGACGTCTTTCTTGTTGCGCGTCACTTTGTAGAGCGGCGGCTGCGCGATGTAGATGTAGCCCTTCTCGATCAGCTCGGGCAGCTGCCGGAAGAAGAACGTCAGCAGCAGCGTGCGGATGTGCGCTCCGTCGACGTCGGCGTCGGTGTTGTGGCAGCACAGACCGCCCAGCCCGGCGATGAAGTTCTCGTCGTCTTCGACCGAGAAGTCGTAGACGTAGCCGTTGGTCGCCTGCACCGGGGTGACCGATTCGATCGGCAGCGCGACCAGGTCACCCTGAAGCGCCGTGAAGCGCCGGTTCCGCGAAGCCGGCTCGCGCGCGAGCTTCTCGCGGATGCTCGCGGCGTTCGCGTGGTCTGCCCAGACGCGCTCGAGCTTCTTCAGCTCCTCTGCCGCCTTCACCGTCAGCTGGTAATACGGAGCCTTCGTCACGACGGGCGACCCGCGCACCTCGCGAACGACACCGTCCGGCTCGCGCCGGCTCAGCGACGAGACCACGCCGAAGCTCGACAGGAGGAGCGACACGCCGCTCGCGATGTCGGGTGAAGACGTCGTGAACGTCATACCGCCGTCGACCACCGTGCCGTCCCCCAGCAGGTAGCCGCGCAGGAATTCGAGCCGCAGCTCGGGTGAGGCTTCGAAGACGATTCCCGGGACGCGCTTGGTGAGCGAGTCGGTGCCGCGGAACCCGAAAACGTGCTGCCAGACCAGCGCCGCGACCCGGTTCACGAGCTTCAGCTCGGCGCACCGGTCGGGGCTCTCGGAGACCTTCACCTCGTCGCGGCCGAAGACCTGGCCCATCGCCTCGGCCATCTCGCCGCAGAAGCGCTGGTTCCCACGCCCGATCGAGAGCCACACGCCGTTGCGGTCGGACACGCTGCCCTCGGCGAGGAAGAAGCCGAGCAGCTTGAAGAGCGACGCATCTGCGGCGAGGTGGCGCTTCAGGCCATGCCCCGCGTAATGCTCGGGCGTGAGCTCGAGGTCCTCGCGGCCGGCGAGCCAGGCGAGGTCCTCTTCCTCCAGCGCGGCGAGGCGCACCGAGTCGCGCACGCGGTTGGCGCCGGAGCCGGAGTACTGCTCGCTCCAGATGCGATCGAGCTGGCTCTCGACGACGCGGCACTTCTCGAACAGCTCGGGAGCGCCGATGACCTCGAGGTACGCCTTGAAGTGGCTGAGCGCGGGCCGCGAAGTTCCCTTCTCCCACGCGTAGAACGTCACCGGCTGGCGAATGCCGACGCGCTGCCAGAGGTCGGCGTTCGAGATGCGGCCGCGGCGGCGCGACGCCATCTCGATACGGACTTCGGGCGGAATCTCGACGCGCTGCTCGGTGAGCTGAGGCCGGCCGGAGTGCTCTTTGCGAATGCGGGTCTTCAGCAGGTCTTCGATGGCCGGGCCGCGAACCCAGACCTGCTCGGCGGCGGCGGAGACCCCGTGCAGCGCGCGCAGCACGTCGATGCGCTCGGGCGCGGTGGACGGCAGCGGAACCGTACGGGGCGCGGCGACGAGGTCACCAGTCTTCAGCGCATCGCCGGTCTTGAGCCTCAGCTCGCCGTCTTCCCACACGAATACCGAGTGGCCAGCAGTGACCCGAACGGTGCGGCCGTAGGCGGTGCGAACCTCGTACAGCGTGTCGTCGAGCTTGTGGCGGATGGCCTGGCGAATCGGGCGGAAGCGGACGCGCTGGTCGTCGAGCCCAAAGCACAACACGTCGCCGAGCTTGCCGGCCTCACAGTGGTCGACGAAGTCGCCGATGCGAACCAGCCGCACGCCTTCGCGGCCGCGGACGAGCACGTGCTCCTGGGCGTCGACGCTCATGAGCACGATGCGGTGGTAGCGGAGCTTCTCGAGGTTCTTCTCTTCCCCGATGCCGGCGCCGAGCGCGGTGATCAGCGTCACCACCTCTTGCGAGGTCAGCATCTTCTCGGTGCGCGCCTTCTCGACGTTCAGAATCTTGCCGCGCAGCGGCAGAATGGCCTGGTTGCTGCGGTCGCGGCCCTGCTTCGCCGAGCCGCCTGCGGAGTCGCCCTCGACGATGTACAGCTCGGACTCCGACGGGTCGCGCGACTGGCAGTCGGCGAGCTTGCCGGGCAGCGACGCCCCGTCGAGGATGCCCTTGCGGCGCACCGTCTCGCGCGCCTTGCGGGCCGCGATGCGCGCGCGCGTGGCGTCGGCGATCTTGCCCACGATCTTCTTCGCGTTCGCCGGGTTCTCTTCGAGCCAGATGGTCAGCTGCTCGTTCACCATCTGCTCGACGAGGCCTTTGATCTCGCTGTTGCCGAGCTTCGTCTTCGTCTGACCCTCGAACTGAGGGTTGGGGAGCTTGACGGAGATGACCGCCGCGAGACCCTCGCGCGCGTCTTCGCCGGCGGGGGCCTCCTTGAGGTCCTTCCACATGTCGTTCTTGTCGGCGTAGCTGTTGATGGTGCGCGTCAGCGCCGCCTTGAAGCCCGACAGGTGCGAGCCGCCCTCGTGGGTGTTGATGTTGTTCGCGAACGTGAAGCAGCGCTCGTCGTAGCCATCGTTCCACTGCATGGCGATCTCGAGCGTGACGCCGTCTTTTTCGGTCTTGAAGAAGATGACCTTGTCGTTGAGCGGCTGCTTCGACTTGTTGATGAACTCGATGAAGCTGACGATGCCGCCGTCGAACTTGAAGTCGTGGTTCTTGCCCGAGCGCTCGTCGGTGATGGTGATGTGAATGCCCGCGTTCAAGAACGCGAGCTCGCGCAGCCGCTGCGAGATGGTGTCGAAGTTGTACTCGGTGACCTCGAAGATGGTGGTGTCGGGCTTGAACCACACCTTCGTGCCGCGCTTGTCGGTGGTGCCGGTCTCCTGCACCTTCTGCTGCGGCACGCCCCGCGCGTACTTCTGCAGGTACGCCTTGCCGTTGCGCTGAATCTCGACGTTCACCCACTCGGACAGCGCGTTGACGCAGCTGACGCCGACTCCGTGGAGACCACCGCTGACCTTGTACGCGCTGTTCTCGAACTTGCCGCCGGCGTGCAGCTTCGTCATCACGACGTCGACGGTGTCCATGCCGATGACCGTCGGGTGCGGCCCGACCGGAATGCCGCGGCCGTTGTCGGTGACGCTGATGCTGTTGTCGACGTGGATGACGACGTCGATGTCGGTGCAGAACCCCGCGAGCGCCTCGTCGACCGAGTTGTCGACGACTTCGTACACGAGGTGGTGCAGGCCGTAGACGTTCGTGTCGCCGATGTACATGCCGGGACGCTTGCGAACGGCTTCGAGGCCTTCGAGAACGGTGATGGAGGCAGCTCCGTACTCTGCGGGAGTCTTGCCTTTGTCGGTCGGGTTGAGCTCGTTTTCCATCGATGCGCGAAGCCCGCCACTCCTATCAATTCGCGCGCAGTTTTGCTCTGGGAAAGTAGGGGATTCGACGCGTGTAAGAGCCTGCAAGCACTGTGGAAAATGGTTGCACACACGGCGTGATTCAGGGGTCATGGCGGCGATGCGCTTCGGGCTGGTTTTAGGGCTCACTTTGCTGTGCTGCGGCGCTCCGCCGAGCGTGGCAGGCGCCGATGCGGGAGGCGCCGCCGCAGGCGCGATGAGCGGATCAGCAGGTGGTTCAGCGGGCGGCTCCGCGACTGCGGGCGGCTCCGCGACTGCGGGCGGCTCCGCGACTGCGGGCGGCTCCGCGACTGCGGGCGGCTCCGCGACTGCGGGCGGCTCCGCGACCGCGGGCGGCTCCGCGACGGCGGGCGGTGCGACGGCGGGCGGCTTCGCGACTGCGGGCGGCGCGACTGCGGGCGGTGCGACCGCGGGCGGTGCGACTGCGGGCGGTGCGAGCGGCCCGACGCACGTGCACATCTACATCACGAACACGTGCCAGACCTCTGTGGTGCCGGCATCGGTCACGGCGGACATCGCGACGGGCGTGATGCTGCAGTTCCACAACCACAGCACCTCGTACGAGGCCGACGTCTGGAGCTCGCGCAACTACGGCTACACCGAGATGCCGCAGGGCTTCGTGTGGAACGACCCCATCCTGCACTGCCGCGGCCCGATGCCGTTCACCGAGTACTTCGACATCAGCATCGCGGGAGGCGGCACCAGCGCGTGCCCGCGCGTTCGCTTCACGATGAACTGCCAGTAGGTGTACGGTCGGCGGCCCATGCCGAGCGTCACGATCGTTGGCCGGAAGCCGAGCCCAGCGAAGCCCCCGAAGGCAGAGCGGCTGCCGCCGATCGCCGTGGGCAGCACGCTCACGAAGAAGCTCGACAAGGCGATCGTGAACGCCGGCGCGCTGCGCGAGAAGCAGCTCAAGTTCACCAGCAGGCTCGGCTTCGTCAGCCCGAGCGGCAATCCGCTGCAGGTCGTCTACCTCACGCCCGCGGCCTCGAAGACGGGCCTCGACATCACCTACGTCGACGCCCGCGCGAAGCAGTTCTGGGCGCAGGCGCCCGGCGTGAGCGGCCTCGCGCGCGGCCCGTTCAAGCTCCCGGCCGGCGTCGACAGGGAGCTCGCGAAGGTGACGTCGCGAGAGCTGAAGGCGAAGGACCCGAAGCCGCCGAAGAGCACCGGCGGCAGCGACTTCGTGTTCCACGACACGGGCAGCGACGACGCGCGCATCCGCCGCGCGCTGAGCGGCTCGACGGGAACCTGGAGCTACGGCGGTGGCGGCGTCGGCTGGGGCAGCTGAGTCGGCGCGGCGCTGGTCGGTCGCCCGCGCGGTCGCGGGGCAGCTCGCGCGGAGCGGCTTTCACAGCGTCGCGGTCTCGGGCTCGCTCGCGCGCGGCGACGACGGCCCGGGCTCCGACGTCGACCTGTGGGCCATCGGCCCGGGCTCGGGGCGCGAGGAGCGCTTCGTGCGCGGCGTTCCGGTCACGGTGTTCCGCTCGACGCCGGATCAGCTGCGCGACCTCGTGTGGATCAACCGCTGGGACGTCGAGCGCCTCGTCGTGCTCCACGACCGGGCGCGGCACTTCGCCGGGCTGCTGCGCCGCTACGCGCGCCACCGCGGTGCGCTGCGCCGGAAGCTCCTCCGTGACGCGGAGCTCGAGCTCGAGCGCTCGCGCGGCCCCCGCCGCGCGTGGCTCGCCTTCTCGATCGCCGTCTTCACCGCGACCGGCATGCGCGTGCCGAAGTGGAAGCACGCCGTCGCGCTGCTCCCGCGCGCCGAGCTGGCCCGGCTTCGCCGGACCTTGAAGCTGCCGAGGCGGCTCGATCGACCGCGCGCGCTGCGGCTGCTCAGGGCGGCCCCGAGAGAAGCGCAGCGGCTGCTCGGCGAACGCGTGCCGCGCTGGGCCGGCGCCGAGCAGCACGTGCGCTTCGGCTCGACGGAGGAGGCGGTGCTCAAGGTCCGCTCCGATCTCGACGCGTGGCTCGGCGACGCGGACGTCGCGCGCTTCCCTGCGCTGCGCGACCTCAAGCGTATGGTGCGGGGCTGATGCGCCTGTTCGCGTTCTCGGTGTTCCTGAGCGCCTTCCTGCTCTTTCAGGTCCAGCCGATCACCGGCCGCGCGCTGCTCCCCTGGTTCGGAGGCACCGCCGCCGTCTGGACCACCTGCCTCGTCTTCTTCCAGACCGTGCTGCTGCTGGGCTACCTCTACGCGCACGTCTTCATCCGCCGCCGCTGGCCCGCGCGCGCCCACGTCGCGCTGCTGGGCGCCTCGGTGCTCGCGCTCGCGGGCACCACGATTCGCTGGGGCGCTCCGCTGCTGCCGGCCGCGGCGTCGCGCATCGACGCGGGCCCCATCGTCGAGGCCGGGTGGCTGATGACCCTGAGCGTCGGGCTCCCGTACTTCGCGCTCTCGAGCACGGGGCCGCTGCTCCAGGCCTGGTTCGCGGCCCAGCCTCAGAACGCAGGCCAGACGCCCTACCGGCTCTACGCGCTGTCGTCGCTCGGCTCGTTGCTCGGGCTGCTCGGCTACCCGCTGGTGTTCGAGCCGCTGCTCGGCCTTCACGCGCAGAGCTGGCTGTGGGCGGCGGGCTTCCTCGCGTTCGCGGGCTGCGTGGGGCTGCTCGCGCTGCGGCAGCGGCACACGCCGGAGGTGGCCCAGGCTGCTCGGGCGCGGCCCGGCCAGCTCGTGTACTGGACGGCGCTCGCCGCGACTGCGTCGCTGATGCTGCTCGCGGCGACGCAGCACCTCGGCGAGGTCATCGCGGTGCTGCCGTTTCTCTGGGTGCTGCCGCTCGCGCTGTACCTCTTCACGTTCGTGCTCTGCTTCGAGTCCGACCGCTGGTACCGGCGCGGCGTGTTCCTGCCGCTGCTGGCGGTGACGCTGCTCGGCTGCAGCGGCCTGCTCTTCCGGGTGCACGCGACGCACCCGGTGGTGCTCGTGGTCGCGTACTGCGCGGCGGTGTTCGTCACCGCGATGACGTGTCACGGCGAGCTCGCGCTCAGCCGGCCGCCGGCGAATCAGCTGACGTCGTTCTACCTGGCGCTGTCGCTGGGCGGAGCGCTCGGTGGAGCGTTCGTAAGCCTGCTGGCTCCGCGGGTGTTCAAGACGAACGTGGAGATCGACCTCGCGATCGCGGCCGCGTGGGTCGCGGCGGCCGTGTCGGTGCGCGGGCGCGTTCGCGCGGTGATGGCGCTCGTGCTGCTGCCGCTCGTCTACGTCCTCGGGCTCGACCTCGCCGACTTCTCGAAGCGGCACCCGAAAGAGAGCGCGCGCAGCTTCTTCGGCGTGGTGTCGGTGCGGCCGATGCCCGGCGGCCTCGACGGCCACTTCATCGAGCACGGCGGCATCATTCACGGCAACCAGCTGCACGGCGGGGACATGCGCCGCGTCGCGACCGCGTACTACGGGCCGTCGAGCGGGGTCAGCGCCGCGGTCAACGCGCACCCGCGCAGGCTCGCGGGCGAGCCGCTGCGCATCGGAGTGGTCGGGCTCGGCGTCGGCGTCATCGCCGCGTACGGCCGCGCAGGAGACGTCATCCGCTTCTACGAGATCAACCCCGACGTGCTCCGCTACGCGCAGGACACGCGCTACTTCACGTACCTCTCGGACTCGCAGGCGACGATCGAGCATGCGCAGGGCGACGCGCGGCGCTCGATGGAAGACGAGCTCGCCGCGGGGAAGCCCGGCGACTTCGACGTGCTCGTGCTCGACGCGTTCAGCGGGCACGCGATGCCGACGCACCTGCTCACGAAGGAGGCGTTCGACGTCTACCGGAAGATGCTGCGCGACGACCGGTCGATCATCAGCCTGCTGAGCCCCGCGCAGGCGTCGATCGAGACGGTGCTGCACCGCGTGGCGAACGAGACGGGCTTCACGGTGGCGGGAGTCGTGAGCGGGCCGGTGCAGCTCCCGGAGTACGCGAGTGTGTGGATCCTGTTCTCGCCGAGCAGCGAGACGTTCAAGCGCCCGGAGCTCCAGCGGGCGCAGCTGTTCGTCGACGATGGCCAGCTGCCGCGGCTGTGGACGGACGACTACGTCAATCTGCTGGCGGTGCTGAAGTGGACGATCAAGTGACGTGCGTCACCTGCTGTGGGAGTGACTTCGCCCCGGTTGCGTCCCCTACAATCGGTCGTTCTTGCGCCTGCGCCGCCTGGCTGCAGCGACGCTCGTGCTCGCGAGCTGTCACTGTGCCCAAATCAACGAGCAGCTGACTTATCGCTGCGGCCAGGCAGGCGAGTGCGAGCCCGGCCGCGTCTGTGACGGCACCTGGTGCGTGCCGATGGCGAACGCCGGTGGCTCGGCGACGAGCGGCGGTGGCGGCGGCGCCAGCGGAGGCTCCGCGGGTGGCGCGTGCACACCGACGAAGCGCTGCGACGCCGACGACTGCGGCAGCATCGGCGACGACGGGTGCGGCGCCATGCTCGACTGCGGCGGGTGCGTGTTCCCCGCCGTCTGCGGCGCGCTCGAGCCCAACAAGTGCGCGTGCGTGAGGGCCGACGCCGGCTCGCAGGTCTGCCCGCAGCCGGTCGCCGGGCAGACGGCGTGCGGCACGCGCACCATCGACAACTGCGGCACGTTCGAGACGTTCACGTGCGGCGGCGCGTGCCCTGCGGGCTCCCCGTGCGTGGAGAACATCTGCTGCTCGCCTCCCACCGAGGCCGAGCTGTGCGCGTCGGCGCTGTTCGAGTGCGGGCGCGGCGAGGTCATCGACCGCTGCGGCACGCGCCGCTTCATCGGCTGCGGCGGCTGCGGCGCGGGGGAACAGTGCATCGCCGTCGAGCACGGCTCGGCGTGTGTGACGACGATGGCCTCGTGCGTGCCCGAGAACGAGTTCGAGTTCTGCGAGGCGCGCGGCGCGAACTGCGGCGCGGTGAGCGGAATGGACCGCTGCGGCGCGATGCGCATGAACGTCGTCTGCGGCGGCGCGTGCGACGCGGGCGGGTGCAGCAGCACGACGCCGAACCAGTGCACGTGCCAGCCGGCGCTGTCCGGGTGCTCGGTGGCGGCGCACTGCTGCGGCGGGCTCGAGTGTGGCCGCGCGGGGCTGTGCTGCGCCGGCAACCAACAGCCGTGCGACGACGACGCGTTCTGCTGCGGAGGCAATACGTTCTGCCAGCAGGGGCGCTGCTGCAATGGGCCGGGCGTCGCCTGCACGTCGGGCACTGAGTGCTGCAGCGGCCGGTGCCTCGCGGATGGCGGGTGCGATGCCGTCGATGCGGGCAACACCTGGGACGGCGGCGAGCTGTAGGCTCTGGCGCCACGCGCGTGCAGTGGCTATCGTTTGTCCTACTGTAGGACACCAAAATGCCATACTCGATTCGACTCACGCCGACTGAAGAACGCCTGCTCGAAGCCGCCAGCAAGAAGTCGGGCCAGACGAAGAGCGGGCTCGTACGCCGCAGCATTCGGGAAGTCTGCCTTCGCCTCGTCGAGCCCTCGGCCAATGCGTTCGAGATGGGCGCGCGCCTCTTCGGAGCGGGACGGCTGGCGCGAAAGCCCCGGGACTCCGCGAAGCGTGCGCTGAGAGAGAAGCTCGATGCCAAGCACGGCCGCCTGGGTTGACACGGGCTTTCTGGTGGCGCTGTTCGCTCGTGACGACAAGCACCACGCGTCTGCAACTGCGTTCTTGAAGGAGCGGGCTCCGGAGCTGGACCTGCATTCGACGTGGCCCATCGTCTCCGAGGCGAGCTTTTTCCTCAGCGCGCGCGCGAAGGATGCGCTGCTGGCCTGGCTTCAGAAGGGCCCGATTCGCTTCCACGACGTTACCCTCGACGACCTGCCGGCGATTCGCGGGACGCTGAAGAAGTACGGCGACCTCGAGCCCGACTTCGCCGACGCGCTGCTCGTCACGCTCGCGGTACGGCTGGGCATCGACGCCGTCATTACTGTCGACGTTCGCGACCTCTCGGCATATCGCTTGGGGCGAGACCGCGCATTCAGGCGGTTGTGGCTCTGACCTCCCATGGACCTCGACGCCCGCTTTCACGCCGCAGTCGCAATCGCCGAAGAGGCCGCCACGCTCGCGCTGCACTACTTCGAGCGCCGCAGCGAGCTGAGCGTCGAGCTCAAGGGCCTCCAGGACCACGTGACGAAGGCCGACCGCGAGGTCGAGACGCTGATTCGCCGGAAGCTGCTCGAGCGCTTCCCCGAAGATGCGCAGCTCGGCGAGGAGCAGGGCGGTGGCGGCTCGAACGACACGAAGGCGCTGTGGGTCATCGACCCCATCGACGGCACCACGAACTTCGTGCGCGGCCTGCCGCACTGGGGCGTGTGCATCGCGTTCTGCAAGGACGAGGAGCCGGAGATCGGAGTCATCGTGGCTCCGGTGCTTCGCGAGAAGTACGTCGCGCGCCGCACCCGGGGCGCCCTGTGCAACGACCGGGCGCTGGCGGTGAGCAAGACGCAGAAGCTCAGCGAGGCGGTCATCGGGTTCGGGTCGAACAAGAAGTCTCCGCACGAGCCGTACGTCGAGGTGCTCGGCAAGCTGCTCGGCGAGGGCATCGAGTACCGGCGCCTCGGCTGCGCGTCGATGAACCTCGCCGCGGTCGCGAGCGGAAAGCTCGATGCGTTCTTCGAGGCGAAGCTGTCTCCGTGGGACGCGCTGGCCGGCCAGCTCATCGTGAGAGAGGCCGGCGGGCGCACGAACGACTACCTCGCCGACGACGGGCTGCTCAAAGGCAACTCGGTGCTCGCGTCGAACTTCCCGCTCTACGACGCGCTCGCCGCCGCGTTCGGGGTGTGGACGGAGTACTGAGGTGCGCCGGTGCGCGTGACCGTGCTCGAGCTGCCCGCGCGGTTCGGCGCCGTCGACGCGCAGCTGAAGCTCGTCGGCGAAGAGCTCGAGCGCGCGCCGGCCGGTGAGCTCGTGCTGCTCTCGGAGGCCGCGCTCACCGGCTACCTGCCGGCCCCCGCCTCGCTCGCCGAGCCGCGCGGCGGGCCGACGGAGCAGAAGCTCGCCGCGCTCGGAAAGCAGCACCGCACGGTCGTGGTGGGTCCGCTCATCGAGCGGGACGGCGAGCGCGTGTACAACGCGATGACCGCGCCGGGGCTGTTTCACTACCGCAAGCGGAACCCCTGGTACGTCGAGACGTGGGCGGCCGCGGGCGAGGAGCCGGCGCCGGTGGTGAGGGTCGCGGGGCTGCGCGTGACGGTGTGCATCTGCTTCGACATTCACTTCCTGGAGGCCGTCGACGCCGACGTGCTGCTGTTTCCGAGCGCGTGGGTCGACGACGAGGGCGACGCGCGGGCGACGCTGCTGCCCGAGGTCGCGCGTCGCTTCGGAGTGACGGTGGTGAACGCGAACTGGGGCGTGGGGAGTCCGCGCGTGCGCGGCCAGGGCGGCTCGCGGGTGGTCTCGCGTGACGGCGAGGTGCTGGGGCGCTGCGACGCTCGCGTGCGACGGCTCGACCTCGAAATCTAGCGCGACGGCGGAGCCTCGCCGCCGCCTTCGATCTGCAGCACGTGCGGGTGCGCCGCGACGGCTTGAATCTGCGCCCACGTCAGCTGCGCGCTGACGACGTTCACGAGCCAGAAGACCTCGGTGTCCGCGGTCCCTCCGGCGGCGGTGATGGCGTCGCGCACGCAGCGCTGGGCCTCGGTGTTCTCGGCGCGCCAGCGCTCGGTGAGCCGGTCGCGCTCGTCGCAGGCCGCGGGAGGAGGAGGACACTGCGGCAGCGAGCAGATCTGGGCGCCGCCGGCGACGAGCACGGTGACCGACTGCGGCTCCGTGGCGTCGGCCGCCGACCACCGGTTGCGGTCGCTCTCGGAGAGCTTGGCGTCGATCGCCTCGGTGACCTGCGGGCACGTCACCGCCGGAACCGGCTTCGTGAGGTCGGGCGGGCAGCCGGGCTGGGCCTCGTCGAACACGAGACCGTCGAAGGTCCAGATGCGCTCGACGTATGGGTGCTCGGCCATGCGCTGGACCTCGGGCCACGTGAGGCCGGCGCCGACCGTCTTCACCACCGCCGCGCTCTGGCCGAACGGCGGGAGGACGATCATCGGGTTGCCCGAGCCGGAGCCGTACGCGACCGGCGCAGTCCACTGGCCCTGCACGCGCTCGAGCGCCCGCTTCACGCACGTGACGTGGCGCGTGTTCACGATGGTGCGCGCGCGGACGTCGGACGGCAGGCCGCCGTGCTTCAGCTCGATGAGCACGGGACGGCGGCCGCGGTTCTCGATGCTGCGGGCGTCGGCGATCTTGGCGTCGCCCGCCTCGGCCTCCGAAGGGCAGCCCTCGGGCGGATACGGAGCGGTGAGGCCCAGCCGCAGCGCCTCGCCGAACGCCGGCTCGATGCGCCACACGAACGGGTGGGCCGCCATCGTCTTCACCTGCGTGGCCGAGAGCGCGACGGTGAAGCCGAGGCCGACGGGCGCCGGCAGGCCGTCGCTGAAGAAGCGGGGCTCCTCGTACCAGGTGGCATCGGCGGTGACGCGCGTGAGGCCGCTGATGACGCACGCCACCTGCTGCTGGTTCGCGAGCATTCGGGCGTGCAGATCGTCTTCGGGCAGGCCGCGCGAGCGCAGCATCACGTTGACGAGGTGGGTCTCAGCCGGATGCGCGTCGACGTACTCGGCGTGCCTGAGCTTGCCGGCGATGGGCTCGCGCTCGGTGGGGCAGGCGCCGAAGGTGACGCGGGTCGCGGCGCCCTCGCGGTCGGAGTCGACGGGAAACGCCTCGAGCTCTTTGGGCTCACCCGGCTCGAGCGGGGTGGTCTTCGGGGAGCAGGCAGCCAAGAGTCCGACGGCGAGCAGTGCGCGCATGGTTCGCGCGCGCGGGCTGCAAGCGATGGACCCGCCCGGGCCGAAGCAGATCCGCCGGGTTCGGCGCGGGCCCGTCACGGGAATCTGCCGCGGTCTCGGTTTCCCGAAGCCATGCTATGCGCACGGCAAGTGCTGCTCACCGCCCACCGCGAAGGCTTCGGCCCCGGCTTCACGCCGGTGACCACGCTCGACGACGAGAGCGGCATCGCGCTCGGCATCTACAAGCTGATGCCGGGCGACACCGTCAAAGAGAAGACGGAGACCGAGACCGCGTGGCTGCTCATCAGCGGCGACGTCGCGGCCGGCGACGAGCACCTCACGCGCGGCGACCCGTTCGACGACGGCCCCGCGGCGCTGCACGTGAGCGCCGGCACCGAGGTGACGCTGACCTCGACCGGCCCGAGCGAGCTGCTCGTGCTGCGGTGCAAGAACGCGTCGGCCTTCGAGCGGCGCGTCTACACGTCGGTGAAAGACGAGCACCGCGGCAAGGGGCTGGTGCACGACGCCTCGTACCGGTTCGTGCGCACGGTGTTCGACGGCAACAACGCTCCGGCACAGGCGCAGCTGGTGCTCGGCGAGGTCGTGAACATGCCGGGCCGCTGGTCGAGCTACCCGCCGCACCACCACCCGCAGCCCGAGCTGTACCACTACCGGTTCGACAAGCCCGACGGCTACGGCCACGCAGAGCTCGGCGAGCAGGTCTTCAAGGTGAAGAGCTTCGACACGCTGCGAATCATGAACGGTGTGGACCACCCGCAGTGCGCGGCCCCGGGCTACGCCATGTGGTACGCGTGGGTGATTCGCCACCTGCCCGGCGCGCGCTACTCGGTGCCCGAGTTCGACCCGAGGCACAAATGGGTGATGTCGCAGGGAGCGAAGGGCTGGTGGCCCCGCGGCGTGCAAGAGCCCTGATGCCTTGAAGACGCTCGACCTCATCTGCCTCGGCCGCGCCGCCGTGGACCTGTACGGGGAGCAGATCGGCTCCACGCTCGAGGACATGCAGACGTTCCGCAAGGCCGTCGGCGGCTGCGCCGCGAACATCGCGGTCGGCACGGCGCGGCTCGGCCTGCAGACGGCGATGCTCACGCGCGTCGGCGACGAGCACATGGGCCGCTTCGTGCGCGAGCGCCTGCGCGCGGAAGGGGTCGACGTCAGCCACGTGAAGACCGACTCGACGCGCCTCACCGCGCTGGTGCTGCTCGCGATTAAGGATCAAGAGACGTTCCCCCTCATCTTCTACCGCGAGAACTGCGCCGACATGGCGGTGGCGCCCGGCGACTTCGACGAGGAGTTCATCGCGAGCTCGCGCGCGCTGCTGATCACCGGCACGCACCTCTCGCGCGCCGACGTCGAGAAGACGACGCGCACCGCCGTCGAGCACGCGAAGAAGAACGGCACGAAGGTGGTGCTCGACCTCGACTACCGCCCCGTGCTGTGGGGGCTCACCGGCCACGGCCGCGGCGAAGACCGCTTCGTCGCGGCGGCCGCGGTCACGAAGGTGCTGCAGTTGATGCTGCCGTCGTGCGACCTCGTCGTCGGCACGGAAGAAGAGATTCACATCGCCGGCGGCACCTCGGTCACGGCCGACGCGCTGCGCATCGTGCGCTCCGCGACGCCCGCGCCCATCGTGATGAAGCGCGGCCCGCGCGGCTGCACGGTGATGGAGGCGGGGAAGGCTCCGCTCGACGTCGCCGGCTTCCCCATCGACGTGCTCAACGTGCTCGGGGCCGGCGACGCGTTCATGAGCGGCCTGCTCTGGGGGTGGATCCGCGGCGACGGCCTCGAGAAGGCGGCGCGGTACGGCAACGCGGCAGGAGCGATGGTGGTGACGCGGCTGCTCTGCTCGCCCGAGATGCCGCGCGAGGCAGAGCTGCACGCGTTCATGGCGGCGTCTCCGCGGCGCGCCGACGACGACGCCGGGGTGCGCCGGCTGCACCGGCTCGCGAACCGCACCGGCGAGTGGCCGGAGCTGTGCGTGCTGGCGTTCGATCACCGGTCGCAGCTCGAGGACATGTGCAAGCAGGCCGGCGCCGGCGTCGAGCGGCTGCCGAAGCTGAAGTCGCTGCTCGCCTCGGCCGCGCGCAAGGCCGGCGCGAACGGGCTCTTGATCGACGGACGCTACGGCGCGCAGGCGCTGGCGGCGTCGACGGGCACCGGCCTGTGGATCGGCCGGCCCGTCGAGAAGCCGCGCGGCGACTCGTCGTCTCCGCCGCTCGAGCTCGAGGTCGGGCCGCTCGAGCTGCGCACCTGGCCGCGCGAGCACGTGGTGAAGGTGCTGGCCTTTCCCTCGCCCGACCTGCCGCTCGACGAGACGCTGGTGCAGCGGCTGCTCGAGGTGCAGTCGGCGGCGCACGAGACGGAGCACGAGCTGCTCGTCGAGCTCATCCCCAAGCGCGTGGTGCACGGCGACATCGAGCACGCGGCGGTGCCGGCGCTGATGACGGCGCTCTACGCGCGCGGCCTTCAGCCCGACTGGTGGAAGCTGCCGGCGATGCCGCGGAGCGCGCTGTGGCGAGAGGCCGCCGCGGTCATCGAGGCGAACGACACGGCGTGCCGCGGCATCCTGGTGCTGGGGCTGCACGCGCCGGAGGCCGAGCTCGCGGACAACTTCCGGCTCTGCGCGGGCATCGAGGCGGTGAAGGGCTTCGCGATCGGCCGCACGTTCTGGGCGGGGCCGGCGACCGCGTGGCTGCGCGGAGAGCTCGACGACGCCGCGCTCGTGGAGCGCGTGGCCCAGGCGTTCGGGCGGCTCAAGGCGGCGTGGCGCTCGCGCTGATCAAGCCGCGCAGCTGCCCTCGACCACCTGCCCGCGAATTCGCTGCTCGAGCTCCGCCCGGCTGATCAGCTCTTCCTGCCCCCAGGGGTTCACGACGCGGAAGTACTCCACGCCCGCTCGGACCTCCGAGTCCGTCACCAGGACCCAGTGCAGGCCGGCTCCGCCGCCGAGGTCGAAGAGCACCGCGACCGGCACGTCGCCCTCCTCGACCGCGTTCGCGAGCATGTCGACCTCGAGCTTGCGGCGCGCGGGGTCGCCCTCGAGACCCTTCTGGTGCGACACGCGCGCCGAGCCCAGCACCGCCTCACGCAGCCGGTCGAGCTGGGCGGCGTTCGCGCCCCAGCCCTCGTCGGTCGCGTTGTCGTAGTCCGAGGCCTTCGTCGCCTCCATCATCGCGGGCGCGAGCAGCAGCTGGGTCAACGAGCGCCCCGAGCCGTCGTCGCTCTCGGTGCCCGGCTCGCGCTGCAGCACGAGCCCGCTCTGGGTCGTCACCTCTCCCGAAGGGCTCGCGAGCCCGAGCGTCAGCCGCGCGTACTCGGCGGGGTTCGTCATCGCCAGCTCGATGAGCACGATGGTGGGACCGCAGGTGTTCCGCGGCCCCTGGTTGATCGCGGTCGGCGTCGCGAGCTCGCTGACCAGCCGCGCGAGCAGCAGCTCACCGTCGATGCCGTCGACCAGCGGCGCCTCGCCCGAGGCGAGCGCACCCAGGTGGTCGAGCAGGCGGCCTTCGCCGGCGAAGTCCTCCTCGCCCGGCAGCTTCCCTTCGAACAAGAGCCGCTGCAGCGAGAGCTGCGCCATCGGGTTGCCCTCGAGCGCCTGCTTCACCTCGAGGTACTGCTCGCGGGCGCCCGCCGGGAGCTTCGCCAGCGCCGCGGCCTCGAGCGCCGCGTTCGCGATGACCTGGCCGAGCGCCTTCTCGAACTCGGGCGAGCTGGGGTCGGTGTACTCGGGCCCGTTCACGTTCGGAGCGTCGCGCACCACCGTGCTGCCATGCCCCGAGTCCCGGCTGACCGGCTTGCCCTCGAGCAGCCCGCGCAGCTCGTTGAGCGCATCGCCGCGCGTGCGCCCCCCATCGAGCCGCGGCGAGGCCGGCCGCACCGACGCGCGCCCGCCGAGCGCCCGCAGCCTCAGGCTCCGGGTTTGACCGGTCGACAGCTCGTCGACCTGCAGCGCCCGCACCGTCGCGCGCGCGGGCTCGTTCTCGGGCTTCGGCTTGCGGGCGGCGATGACCGCTCCGGGGCGGGGCTTTCCGACGCGGGTGACCATTCTGGGAATATTGACGCACGCGCGGCGAAAAGTCGCACGGGCATCGGCTCAGCCGCCGGTGCGCTCGAACGGGCGGCCGAGCCAGGCATCCGCGGTCGCGGTCATGTGGGCGTCGAGCCGGGCGCGCAGCTCTTCGAGCGCGCCGGCGTGGGCGGGCTCGCCAGCGAGGTTCACCTGCTCGTGGGGGTCGCGCTCGAGGTCGTACAGCTCTTCCGGCACGCGCCGCTCGCCCCAGCGGTAGCCGGCAGGCTTCGCGGCCAGCACCTCGAGCACCCACGCGGCGCCCTCGGGCTCCAGCGGCACCGGCTCGTCGCTGTAGTTGCGGATGTACCGGTGTCGCGCGGTGCGAACGCTGCGCATGGGAAACGGCGTGCCCGTGTGCGACGTCATCTCGGAGAACACGGCGTCGCGGCCGCCGGCGGCGCGACCGTCGCGCAAGAGCGGCAGCAGGCTCTCGCCCTGCAGACCCGTTGGAGGCTCGGCGCCCGCGGCCTCGAGCAGCGTGGGCATGAGGTCGACCGACGAGACGAGGTCGTCGCGCTCGACGCCGGCGGGCAGCGCGGCCGGCCAGTGGAAGAGCCACGGAGTCCCCGTGCCGCGGTCGTGCAGCGTGAGCTTGTTGCCGGGAAACGGGATGCCGTTGTCGCTGATGAAGGTGACGAGGGTGTCGTCGAGCAGGCCGTTCGCCTCGAGGGCCGCGACGAGCTCGCCGATCATCGCGTCCATCCGCTCGACCTGGCTGTAGTAGACGGCGAGCTCGGTGCGGGCGCCGGGCACGTCGGGCAGGTGAACGTACTGGGGGATGATCAGCGCCGCGGGGTCGACGGGGTGATCGGGGTGCGGCTCGAACCCGTCGCGCGCGTTGCGGTGGGGGTTCATGTAGTTGACCTCGAGGAAGAAGCGACGGCCCGCGTTGCGCTCGATGAAGCCGGCGGTCTTCGTCGAGTCGACGATCAGCTGCGCCTCCCACGACGTCATCACCTCGTCGTAGCCGTAGATCTCCGGCGTCCTGGGAAACGCGAGGTGCCACTTGCCTTCGATGCCCGTGTGCAGCCCGGCCTTGCGCAGCGTCGAGGCGAGCGTCGGCGTGCGCGGGTGCAGCGAGAGCGACCGGTCGCGGTGCACGAGGCCGGTGACGCCGTGCGTGTGCGGGTACTGGCCGGTCGCGTACGTCGCGCGGCTCGACGAGCACGTCGAGGTGACGTCGAACGCGTTGCGGAACGAGACGCCGCCGCGCTTCAGGCGATCGAGGTGCGGCGTCTTCAGGTTCGGGTTGCCGCACGACGACAGGTCCTTCCAGCCCAGGTCGTCGCCCGTGATGAGCACGACGTTGCGCGGGCGCGGAGCGGCACCCCCGCAGCCCCACAGCGGTACGGCGCCGGCGAGCTTCAAGAGCTCACGGCGCGACCATTCAGCCGGCTTGCTCATGTGCCGCGCAGTTAGCGACGCGCGGTCCGTCAATTCCAGGACAGGGCACGCCAGCTCACCGAGGCTCGGGGCAGCGCGGCCGGTCGACCAGGTCGCTCCTCGTCACACCTGGCCGGTCTGCACCTTGACCTGGCCGCGGCGATCGCGCCGCTCGGCTTCCCTGCGGTCGTCGCGCTGCTCACGGATGTCCTGCCGTACCGCCCTCACCTGGGTGCGGTGCGAGCCCTTGAGCTCGCGACGCTCCTCGCGCAGGTCGCGCAGCGCGCTCTTGCGCTCTTTGCCCTCGAACCCGTCGCGCACGCCACGACGCTCGACCGAGAGCCTGTCCTTCGTGGTGGTCCATGCGCCCTTGATGACGCCGAGGCGCTCCTCGAGCCCGCTCCCGCCCCAGCCCGCACGGATTTCCGGGTCGCGCTCGCGCAGCGTCGCCTGCGGCGTCCGGAGCGTCATGGTCCGCACGACCCCGTCGCGGCCGGTGAGCACGAGCCGCGGCGCCACTGCGAAGAAGCCCCGTCCGTCGACGCCGGGCGCCTTCACCACCAGGGCGTCTCCCTTCAGCGAGACCTGCGGCACGACCGCCCGACTCCCCGGCGCACTCCACGTGCAGCTCGCCGTGCCCTCGAGCAGCGCCGCCGCCTGCCGTCGGGTCAGCCCGAGCTTGCCGAGCGGCACCGTCAGCACGACGTCAGCCACCGCCCCCCGCCGATCGAGGTCGACGAAGGTCGCCTCCGACGGGCTCAACGTGACGTCCCACGCCGCAGGCAGCTGCTGCGGGCGCTGCGAAGAAGGCGGGCGGGTGCCTCTGACCGGGAGCATGCGCTCCTTCTAGCGGCGGTGAGTTTGCAGTGCAAACACGAACTTCGTACGAGGAGTGACGTGGTGCCGCGCAGCTTCAGCAGCTCACGGCGTGACCGTTCGCCGCATCTGCCCATGCGGCGCCCCGTTACCCACCCGAGGTCCGTCAATTCCAGGACCGGGCGCGCCAGAGCGCTCGAGCTGCGCGACGAGGAAGTCGACGACGCGCTCGAACGGGTCGAAGCCGAACGCCTTCGCGACGCTCGGGCGCAGGTTCGAGTTCGCGTTCACGTCGTAGAAGATGCGCCGGCCGTCTTCGGCCTCGAGGTACTCGATGCCGCCGACGTCGAGCCCGCCCGCCTCGAACACGCGCCGCCCCTGCTCGACCGCCTCGGCCGGCACCTCGGGGTACGGGTAGAACTCGACCGGCTTCTCTTCGACGGTGGGCACGTGGCAGACGCTCGCGTCGCCGCCCGCGTCGGGGTTGCACACCGGCGCGGGGCACAGGTTGAACCGCCCGTGCGAGACGACGCGCATCGCGTAGAGCAGCTCGCCGCCGAGGAACTCCATGCGGACGATGCCCTTCGAGAAGTCGTGCGGGAAGTACTGCTGCAGCAGCAAGAGGCCGTCGGGCAGCCAGATGTTCGGGTCGGAGGCGATCGCCTTCCTCACGTCGTCGAGGTTCGACACCTTCGAGATGCGCGCCCCGCTGCCGCCCTGCTCGGGCTTGAGCAGCGCGGGAAACGGGAAGCCGCGGGCGGCTGAAGCGAGCGCGTCGACGTCGTTGAACACCAGCGAGCGCGGGCACGCGACGCCGAGCTGGTGCATGAGGGCGGCCTGCGCGCTCTTGCTGAGCTCGAGCGAGAACGCGCGGCTGCCGTTCAGCACGCGGGCGCCGCCCAGCTCGAGGGCGCGCAGGTACGCGAGGCACAGCGGCACGGCGCGCGCGTTGCCGCGCAGGTAGGCGCTCGGGCTCGCCTGATTGAAGTACAGCTTCGCGCGCGGCTTCGCGTCGTCGGCGAACGCGGCCTTCTTCAGGTCGAAGGCCTCGAAGCGGACTCCGCGGCGCGTCAGCGCGTCGAACAGCGGCTGCTGCCACAAGGGGTGCTCGTGAATGACGATCAGGTCGGGTGCGCTCATCGCGCGCACCTCTAGCATGCTATGCGGCGGGCCCATGCGACTCACCATGGGACAAGCGCTCGCGAAGTACCTCGCGGCGCAGCGCACTGAAATCGACGGCAGAGAGCTGCCGCTGTTCGGCGGAGTCTGGGCCATCTTCGGCCACGGCAACGTCGCGGGCCTCGGCGAGGCGCTGCAGGCCACGCGCGACACGCTGCCGACCTTTCGCGCGCACAACGAGCAGGGCATGGCGCACGCGGCCATCGCGTTCGCGAAGACGCACCGCCGCCGCCGCATGATGGCGTGCACCACCAGCATCGGGCCCGGCGCGACGAACATGGTGACCGCCGCCGCGACCGCGCACACGAACCGGCTGCCGGTGCTGCTGCTGCCCGGCGACACGTTCGCGTCGCGCTTCCCCGACCCGGTGCTGCAGCAGGTCGAGGACTTCGGCGAGCCGTCGGTCACCGCGAACGACTGCTTCCGCCCCGTGTCGCGGTACTTCGACCGCATCGTGCGCCCCGAGCAGCTGATCTCCTCGCTGCCCGCCGCCTTGCGCGTGCTCACCGACCCGGCCGACTGCGGCCCCGTGACGCTCGCGCTCCCGCAGGACACGCAGGCCGAAGCCTTCGACTACCCCGACGAGCTGTTCGTGCCGCGCGTGCACCGCTTCCGCCGGCCGCGCCCCGACGCCGACGAGCTCGCGCGCGCCGTGAAGCTGCTGTCTTCCGCGAAGCGGCCCTACGTCGTCGCCGGTGGCGGAGCGCTGTACGCGCTCGCCGAAGCGACGCTCGACCGGTTCGCGAGCAAGCACGGCATCCCCGTCGCCGAGACGCAGGCGGGCAAGGGCACGCTCGCGTGGGACCACCCGCTGCAGCTCGGCTCGCTCGGCGTGACCGGCTCGTCGGCGGCGAACGCGCTGGCCGCCGAGGCCGACGTCGTGCTGTGCGTCGGCACGCGGCTGTCGGACTTCACGTCGGCGTCCCGCACGATGTTCCCGAAGGCGCAGCTCGTCGGGCTCAACGTCGCCGCGTTCGACGCGCACAAGCACGGCGCGCACCCGCTCGTCGGCGACGCCCGCGAGGGGTTGGAGGCGCTGTCGGCCGCGCTCGGAGCGTACGCAGCCCCCGCGGAGTGGACGGCGAAGGCGAAGAGCGCCGTCGACGGCTGGAACGCGAGCGTCGAGAGCGCGACGCGCTGGGCGGAAGGCGTGCCCACCGACGCGCACGTGCTCGGCGCGGTGAACGCGGTCTCGAAGCCCGGTGACGTCGTGGTGTGCGCGGCCGGCGGCCTGCCCGGCGAGCTGCACAAGCTGTGGCGCACGCGGCAGCCGGGCGGCTACCACGTCGAGTACGGCTACTCGTGCATGGGCTACGAGATTGCCGGCGGCCTGGGCGTGAAGCTCGCGAGGCCCGACGCCGAGGTCTGGGTGATGGTCGGCGACGGCTCGTACCTGATGATGAACTCGGAGCTCGCGACCGCGGTCGCGATGGGTCGCAAGCTCGTGCTCGTGCTGCTCGACAACCGCGGGTTCGGCTGCATCCACCGGCTGCAGCAGGCGACCGTCGGCGAAGAGCTCAACAACCTGCTCGTGGGCCCCAACGTCGACTTCGTGGCGCACGCGCGCGCGCTGGGCGCGAAGGCCGAGAAGGTCGAGTCGTTCTCGGCGCTGCCCGCCGCGCTCGAGCGCGCCGCCGCCGCGAAGGAGACGAGCGTGGTCGTCATCGAGACCGAGCCGAAGAAGAGCACCGCGGCCGGAGGGACCTGGTGGGACGTGCCGGTCGCCGAGGTCTCGCCGAGCGCGAAGACGCGCGCGGCGCGAGAGAAGTACGTCGAGGCGCGCAAGGCTCAGAAGCTGGTGCGCTGATTCCTGCGCCTGAACGCCGCGCTCTTCTTCACCGCCTCGGCAGCGCCCGCGTACTTCGGGTCGGGTGACAGCCGTGCCGCGGCCTCGTACTCGAGCAGGGCCGCCTCGAGCGCTCCCCGGGCCTCGAGCACCGCGCCCAGGTTGTAGTGCGCGGCAGCCGAGTCCTGCTCGCGCCACGCGTTCTCGGCTGCAGGGAGATCGCCGGCCTTCGCGTACTGCAGGCCGGCCGCGGTCGTCGCGTCGTCTTCGAAGTCGAGGCGCTCGCTCCTGGACTCGGGTGCGAACTCGGAGAGGAACTGCTCCAGCACCTGGCGCGCGTTCGCCGCGGCGAGCTGGGCGTTGCCGCTCGTGCTGCCGAGCTGTCGCGGCGAGTCGCGTTGGCTCGCGTCGTACTTCGCCGAGACCGTCGCGCCGTCGGTCTTCTTCAGCGTGACGACGAGCTGCATGAACTCGGTGATCTGCACCGGCGGCGGCCGACCGCTGCTGCCCTGCTGCTGCAGCTGCGGCTGCTCCTGCCACCAGCGCTCGACCTCGGCCTCGAGCACGGCGGCCTGCGGCGTTCTCTCGGTGACGAGCTCGAACCCGAGCTCGCGCTCGGCGATGCGCCGGAGCGACGGCTCGATCATCTGGACGGCGCCGTCGGTGCCCCGGACCTCGACGAAGAGCGGGCCGGGAGGTCCCGGGTCGACCCTCGGGGGCCCGACGTAGCGCACGACCTTGATTCCGGGGGCACAGCCGGCGAGCAGCAGCGCGACGAGAGCGAGCCTCATCTGTCGATGATGAGCATGATCGCGGCCGCCGCGACCAGCGCTCCGGCCGCCACCAGCGTGCTCGACGCCCACGGTGGGGCCATCTCCGCGCTCCCCAGCCCGGCGCCGAGGCCCAAGAGCGGCACCGAAGGGAAGAGGCTGAGCCAGCCGGAGACGAGCGTCACGCCGGCGCTGGCGCGGCCCCCCGCGAGACGATTCGCGAGCAGGGCCAACAACGGGGCCGAGATGACGATGCCGAGCACGCCGCCGGCGGCCGTGCCGATGTTCCGGTCCGACGAGACCGTGAGGCCGACGAGCATCGGGGCGGCGACGCCGATGGCCGCGCCGAGCAGGGTGACGCCCCGGCGCGTGTGATCATCGCATGGGCGCGTCTCGACCTCCGAAGCGCCGAAAATGACGGCGAGCGCGAGCACGGGCACGGCGTGCCCCGTTTGCAGTCGACGTGCCCCGCGCAGGCCTTCGAAAAGTCACGCGCCCGGTGAGCAGGAGCTGCGCAGCTACCGCGCAGGTCTGCCACGCAGGTCGCGGGCCGTGCGGTAGACGACCGCGAGGAAGCCTGCGCCGCCCGCCACGCACAGCGCCGCCGCCGGGGCTCCGAGGTGCAGGAGCTCTCCGTACGCCGCGCCCGCGGCAGCCGCGCAGGCCGACCACGCGATGCCTGCGGTGAGCCGCACGGTGGCGTCGAGGTGCTGCAGCCAGCTGCCTTCGGCCCGCTCGCGCTTCACCTGCATCGAGCGCACGCGCGCGTCTTCCGCGGCCGCCTTCACGTGCGCGAGCTGCGCCAGCGCGACGGCGTGCTCCGACTTCAGCTGCTCGAGCTCCGCGCGCACCTCGTCGCGCACGGCGTCCAGCCGGTTCGGGTCGTCGAGCTGGCGGCGCAGCGCCTTCGCCTCGACCTGCAGCGACTCCAGCCGGTCGCGTAAGGACCGGTCGTCACTTCCCACGCAGCGCTCCGGCGAGAAACGCGACCCACGTGGCGCCGAAGAGCGCGATGGAGGCGTGCGGCAGGTCGAGCGGCGCCGCGGCCGCTCCGAACGTGAACGCGCCGAGCGTCGCGGCGAGGCCGAGCGCGCGGGCCCAGGTGAGGACCTTGCGCGGGGCCGGAGCCGCGAGCTCCGCGTTGAAGGCGTCGAGGCGCGACTGCTCTTCGGCGAGCTGCGCCTTCACCACGGCGAGGCCCGCCTGCGCCTCGGCGGCCGGCGCGCGCACCTCGCGCTCCCGCTCGGAGGCCCGCCGCGAGAGCTGCGTCACCTCGGCCTCGAGCGACTGCACGTTCTGTTGAAGCTCCAGCATCGGGTGCGCTACGAGCATGGCATCCCCCATGGCCATCCGCATCGGCATCAACCCGCTCACCTGGACCAACGACGACATGCCCGAGCTCGGCGGAGACACTCCGCTCGAGACGTGCCTCGCCGAGGCGAAGCAGGCCGGCTACCAGGGCATGGAGCTCGGCAACAAGTTCCCGCGCAACCCCGCCGAGCTGCAGCCCGTGATGAAAGAGTTCGGCGACGTCGGCCTCGAGGTCGTGAGCGGCTGGTACTCGTGCAACCTGCTCGAGCGCAGCATCGAGCAGGAGATGGCGGCCCTCGAGCCGCACCTGAACCTGTTGCGCGCGATGGGCTCGAAGGTGCTCGTGCTGTGCGAGACGACGGGCTCGGTGCAGGGCGAGCGCAAGACGCCGGTGTCGAAGCGGCCGAAGCTCGACGAGAAGCAGTGGGCGCGCCTGGTCGAGGGGCTCGACGCGCTCGGCACGCACTGCCTCAAGCGCGGCGCGAAGCTCGCGTACCACTTCCACATGGGCACTGTGGTGCAGACCCAAACCGAGATCGACACGCTGATGGCGCGCTGCGGCTGGCAGGTCTACCTGCTGCTCGACACCGGGCACGCGACGTACGCGGGAGCGAACCCGGTGACGCTCGCGCTCAAGCACGGAGCGCGCATCGCGCACGTGCACGCGAAAGACGTGCGGCGGCCGGTGCTCGACGCGGCGCTGAAGCGCGACGCGAGCTTCCTCGAGTCGGTGCTCGACGGCGTGTTCACGGTGCCGGGCGACGGCTGCGTCGACTTCCCGGCGGTGTTCGCGGCGCTCAAGGCGCACGCGTACGACGGCTGGGTGGTGGTCGAGGCCGAGCAGGACCCGAAGAAGGCCGACCCGCTGACGTACGCGACCATGGGCTACAAGAACCTCGCGAAGTACGCCGCCGCCGTGGGGCTCTGACTCAGACCCACAGGCCGGGCAGCGTTCCCGTCGAGTTGCCGAACGCCTCCGCCTGCACACCCACCGCCCGCAGCAGGGTCAGCCACAGGTCGGCGAGCGGCCGGTCGACGACCGAGGCGTCGTTCACGCACCAGGCCATCGACGCGCCCGGCGCACGGCGGCAGGGAAACGTGAGGTGCCGGCCGGTCGCCATTCCGCCCAGCCCGCCGGCGGCCAGCACCGGCAGCGAGCGCACGAAGTGGCCCGCCCCGTTCGACATCTCGCTGTACGCCACCACCGCGGAGTGGTCGAGCAGCGTGCCCGCACCCTCGCCGACCGCGTCGAGCCGCCGCAGCAGCGACGCGAACGCCTGCACCTTCCACCGGGTGATGAGCGTGTACGTCTCCAGCGGGTCGGTGTCGGGCGGGCCGTTCGGGTACTCGGTGGGGAAGAGGTGCGACGCGTCGTGGTCGTTCTTCTCGACGGCGGCTCCGCTGGCCCTCCGCAAGAACGGAAACGTCGGGCCGCCCCCGCCGGGCGTGATGGAGAAGCTCGCCACCTGCGTGAGGTCGCACGCGAGCGCCATCGTCATCAGCTCGAGCATCACGTCGGCGTGCTCGGGCAGGTGCGCGTCGTCGAGCCACCACGCGCGCGGCTGCACCGGCCGCACCGGCGTCGTGCACCCTGCCGCCGGGGCGCGCTGCTGCAGCGACGCCTCGAGCGCCCGCACTGCGTCGAGGTGCGCCTGGAGCCGGAGCCGGTCGCCCGCCCCCAGCCGCCGCTGCAGCGCCGTCACCTGGCCACCGACGTAGTCGAGCACGCTCCTGCGCGGAGCGATCGGGTCGGGCCCGACCGTCTGACACGCGCCGGGGAAGAGCGAGCAGAACACCGCCTGCGGGTCGACCGCCGCGGCCACCGGGTTGTCCGCTCCGGCGTACGAGAACAAGCCCTCGAGGCTCTCGTTGCGCGCCCGCGTGGCGAGCACCAGGGCCGGCGTGCCCAGCGCCCGCGCGGCCACCTGATCGAACGAGGGCCCGCCCGGCCCCGCCGGCGCACCCGACGCCGAGCGCGTCGGCTTGAGGCCGGTCGGCGCGCACAGCGTCGGCGCCACGTGCGGGTTGCCGCCCTCCCCTTCCGTCAGCGACGCGGTCGACAGGCCCGTCACCACGTTCACGCGCGAGTGCCAGCTCGTGCCGCCGAGCGTGAGCCCCTCGAGGCAGGGCGTCGGGCCGACCGTCGCGCCCGCCGGAGTCCACCGGTCGGCTCCGCCGTTCAGCCCCATCGGCGCCCCGTTCGCGAAGTGGAACACCACCAGCCGCTTCGGCGGCGCGCTCGCCTGCGCCATCGCCTCGAGCCTCGGCAGCGCGATGCTCACGGCCGCGGCCTGCCCCATGCCCTTCAGCAGCGCGCGGCGGCTCAAGGTGAAGCTCATGGCTCCTCCCCGGGGGGCGGCAGGTGGCGGAACGCGTCGCTCTGCACGAGCGCGAGCACGAGCTCGCGGAAGCGGTGGCCGGAGCCCGCGAACGCCTCGCCGGCGCGCTCGAGCGTGCACGCGTCGCCCGCCGCCAGCGCGCGCCCGAAGAACCACCGCACCGCCTTCTTCGTCAGGCACGCCTGAACGCGCGGGTCGGAGGCGAGCAGCGCCCCGAGCTCCCGGCCGCCGGTGAAGGCGCGAGCGCCGCCCGCCAGCTCGAGCTGCCCGGCCGCCTCGACCGCCGCGCCGTTCGCGTAGTGCGAGCGCAGCGCGCCCGAGGGGTCATACCGCTCGAGCCCGAGGCCCACGGGGTCGATGCGGTCATGGCACCCCGCGCACTGCGGCGCCGCGTGCTGCGCCGCGACCTCGGCCGGGCTCTGGTCGGCAGCGGCCTCCACCGCGGGCACCCCCGGAGGCGGCGGAGGAGGCCGGTCGCACAGCAACACGTCGAGCACCCACACCCCGCGGCCCACCACCGACGTGTTGTGGAACTTCGACGTGGCCATGGCGAAGGCCGCGGTGGTGGTGAGGCCGCCGCGCTCCGAGTCCTCGCTCAGCGCCACCCGCTGCATGCCGGGGCCGGTCACCTCGAGGCCGTAGAGCCGGGCCAGCGCGGCGTCGACGAAGGTGTACGGCGCGTCGAACAGGCCCAGCGCGCGGCGGTCGGCCCACACGTGCTCGTCGACCAGCAGGTCGAGCTCGGCGAGCGCCGAGGCCGGCAGCGCGGGCGTGAAGTGCGGGGCGGCGCGAACGTCGAACGTCGCGCCCTCGACGCCGCGCACCGCGAGGCCCTGCCGGAAGAGCTCGCGCATCGCGTCGCGCGTGCGCGGGTCGTCGAGCATGCGGCGGGCGTGGGCCGCGAGGCCCTCGACGTCGTCGAGCTCGCCGCGCTCGGCGGCTGCGAGCAGCGCCTCGTCGGGAGGCTCCTGCCACAGCCCGTACGAGAGCCGCGCGGCGAGCTCCAGCCCGGTGAGCGGGCGCGGGGCCCCCGGCGCGGCGGAGCGGCCCTCCTCGACGCGGTAGACGAAGTGCGGCGACTGGAGCAGCGCCTCGAGCGCGACGGCGACCTGGCCCCACGGGTCCGCGACCGCCCGCGCGTGCTCCGCCACGTCGGCCACCTCTTCGGCCGACAGCGGCCGGCGGAAGGCGAGGCGGCCGAAGCGCGCGATGAACGCGTCGAGGCACGCGGGCGCCTGGGCGTCGCAGCCCGTGAGCGCGAGCCGGCGATCGGCCGCGAGCGCCTGCCGCGAGACGCTCTCGGCCGCCGCCTGCCAGGCCCGCACGTGGTCGTAGTTGACGCTCAGCACCTGCGCGTCGTTGTCGAAGCCGTCGACGCGAACGTCGGGCGGCAGCTCGCGCACATCGAGCGCGACGCCGGTGAGGGCGAGCACGCTGCGGTGAAGCTCGCGCTGGGTGAGCCGCCGCAGCGGCGTCGCGACCGGCGCGCCCCGCCCTCCCTCACACGCGAGGCCTGCGCCGCCCGCGCCGGGCGGAGCCGGCGGCGCCTCGAGAATCTGTCCCACGCAGGCAGGCGCGAGGCCCGACAGGAGCAGTGGCAGCAGGGCACGCATCACCCCATCGAACGCCGAGCCGGAAAATGTCGCGCTCCCACCCCGGCCTACACCGGCGGGCTCACGCGTCGTCGAGGGAGCCGAGGCTCACGTCGAGGCGGCTGCGCACCTCGCGCAAGATGCTCTCGAGCTCGGCGGCGCCCAGGTCGAGCCGCTCGCGGAGCAGCTCGCGCGTCACCTCGAAGAGGGCCTCGCGCGCCTTCACCACCCGGCGCGCCGCGGTGGAGCGGTGCGTTCGCTGCAGCCGGCCGAGCTCGTCGATGGAGAGCCCGTCGAGGTAGTGGTGGCGCAGGAGCAGGCGCTCCTGCGTGTCGAGGCGCTCGAGCGCGTCGCGGAAGGCCTTCGCGAACTCGTCGCGGTAGCGCTGGCGCAGGTGCGAGAGCTCCGCGCTGTCGCTGCTCACCAGCGCGGCGGGCAGCGCGTCGTCATCGAGCGCCGTCTCGCGCCGCTGCCGGTCGCGCAGGCGCAGCAGCTCGCGCATCACGCTGACCTGCACCCAGCCGCCCAGCGCGCCCTCGCCCGAGTACTGGCAGATGGCGGGCTCTTCGCCCTTCGGAGCCACGAAGAAGCGGGTGCGCAAGAGCTGCTTCACCTCCTCGACGTCTCCGCTGAAGCGCGCGCGCGTCATCTCGGCGTCGAGGCGCGCGAGGTAGGCAGCCTCGAACCGCCGCAGCGCGCCGGGCACGCCGCGGGAGCAGGCGAAGGCGAGGTAGAGGTCGGCGAGCTTGAGGGCCTCGAGCGCCGGCAGCCCGGCCCTGTCGCCCAGGCGCGCGCCCACGTACGAGAGGAAGGCGGCGCCGTCGACCTCGAGCTCCGGCCAGCCCTTCGCGGCCTCGCCGACCAGCTCCTCGAGGCGGCGCTCGAGGGCGTCGCTCGAAGCGGTCGCAGCCCGGGCTCCGAGGAGCGCGCGGCACAGACGGTGGGGCATCGGCCTTCGAGAGGCTAGCATCGGGGGCCCTCGCTTGAGCTGTCCCGACGCCAACCGATTGTCGCGCTACCTGTCGGGAGAGCTGCCCGAGGGTGAAGTGCGGGTGCTCGAGGGACACTTCGACGGCTGCGCCGAGTGCCGCAGGCTCGTCGCGTCGATGGCGCCCGAGGCGCACATCACCACCGACGAGCGCGCCAGCCCGACGCAGACGAGCGGGAGCCCGCGGCAGGCGGCCGGGCCCGACCTGCTGATCGGGACGACGCACCTCGACTACCGCGTGCTGCGCAAGCTGGGCGCGGGCGGCATGGGCGTCGTCTACGAAGCGCAGCACGTGCTGATCGGCCGCCGCGCCGCGCTCAAGGTGATGCGCGCCGACGTGGCGGCCGACCCCACCTTCGCCCGGCGCATGCTCGACGAGGCGCGGCTGATGAACGCGCCCCGGCACCCCGGGCTCGTCGACGTGTTCGGCTTCGGAGCGCTCCCCGACGGCCGGCCGTTCATGCTGATGGAGCTGCTCGAAGGCCGCTCGCTCTACGACGTGCTGAAGGCGCGCGGCTCGCTCCCGGCCGACGAGGCCCTGCGCGTGCTCGGCGGCGTGCTCGAGCCGCTCGCCGCGACGCACGCGAGCGGCGTGGTGCACCGCGACCTCAAGCCCAGCAACATCTTCGTGCTCGACGGGCCGAAGCTCGAGGTGAAGCTGCTCGACTTCGGAGTGGCCAAGTCGACCGCGATGAGCGTGCCCGACGGCGAGCCGCAGACCCTGGCGGGCACGCCCGGCTTCATGGCGCCCGAGCTGCTCAGCGGCGCGCCCGCGACGCCGGCGAGCGACCTCTACGCGCTGGGCTGCGTGCTGTACGAGATGCTCACCGGGAAGATGGTGTTCGAGGCGCGCACCGCGTTCGAGCGGATGCGCGCGCACGTCGACCAGCAGCCCCGGCCGCCGTCGCAGGTCGCTCCCGCGGTGCCTGCGCTGCTCGACGCGTTCGTGCTCTCGCTGCTCGAGAAGCAGCCGTCGCGGCGGCCGGCGTCGGCCGAGGCCGTGCGGCAGACCACCCTCGAGCTGCTCGGACGCCTGGACGGGCCGCCGCCGAGCGAGCTGCGCATCGACGTCGTGCCCGAGGCCCCCCGCCGCTCTCGGGCGCCGCTGGTGTTGGCGGTGGTGGCGCTGCTGGCGGGCGGCGGCGGCGCGGCGTGGTGGCTCGCGCCGCGTGAGACGAACGACGCGCCGCCGCCCGTGGCAGAGGCGCCTCAGCCGGCTCCGGCTCCGGCTCCGGCCGTGCCCGCAGCGCCCGAGGAGCCGCCTGCGGAGCCCGCCGGGGCGGTGGCGAAGGCCGCGGCTCCGAAGAAGGAACGGCCGCGGACGCCGCGTGCGAAGCCAGCGGACCCGCAGCAGCAGCGCCGCAGCGAGCTCGCGGCGCGGCTCGGCGCCATCGACGCGTGGATCGCCCGCGCCCGGTCGCAGGGCCGGCCCACCGACTTTCAAGAGAGCACCGTCGCCCTGGTGCGCAAGAAGCTCGGCCTCGCGAAGACCGAGGCGGACCTCGATGCGCTCGAGAAGGTGGTGGCCCAGCTCGAGGCCGGCACCCGCTGAGAGCTACGACCCGCTCAAGCCGACCAGCAGCGCCGCCGCCGCGAGCGCCACCGTCAGCGCCGCGCCGGCGATGGCGAGGCTGAGCTCGAGGTTCGCGCTGCGCGCGGTCTGCTCGGCCTGCGCGATCGTGACCGGGTACGGCGGGCCCGCCTGGGCCCACCCGTCGACCGTGCCTTTGTGCGAGAGGCCCATGACGGCCAGCACGACGGTGGCGATCGCAGCGGCCCCCGCGCCCGCGCCGAGCACCACCGGAGCGAGGCGCGTACGCGGCGCCGGAGGCGGCGCCTCGGCCAGGGCAGGCGCAGGCGCAGGCACCGGCGCGGGCCGCGGCTCGGGCTGCGCAGCGGCGACGGGCGCAGGTGAGTCGTGCTCGAGGTGCGTGGTGATGGAGTAGGCCATCGGCCCCAGCTCACTGGCGAGCCGGGCCGCGACGGCCGCCCACGCGCCGCTCGTCGGGTGGGCTCCGAGCAGGGTGCCCGTGCGCGAGTCGATGGCCTCGATGCGCAGCGCGTACTCGTCGAGCACGAGCCCGACGTCGAGCGTGACCACGACCGAGGCCTGCAGCCTCCGGCCGAGCGACGCGAGGCAGTTGCGATCGGCCTGGCAGCGCGAGGGAGCGGCCTCGAGGGCCCTGAGCCGCTCCGCGCTGCGGTCTGCGGGAGCGATGCGGACCCCGAGCTTCTCGAGCACCTCGGTGACCTGCGCCGCCTTCTGCGCGGCGTCGTCGGCGCTCGCCCCGGTGACGCGCGAGACGAGCAGCACCACGGGAGCAGGCGCGGGCTCGGGGCTGGCGGCGAGCGCATGGAGGACGACGGCGCAGAGCATGAGCGGGGCATCATGCCCGATGCGCGCGCGGCGGCTACTGTTGAAGACAGTACAGCCCGCGAGGCAGGTGACACGCCTGGCTGGGCCCGCTGAACCCGTTCTGAAGGTCGTGCGCGGAGCCGATGGTCCCGAGGACGGTGCCGGCATCGCTCGTCGACGTCCAGCCCGCGCAGGTGTGCACGCCTCCCGAGGTCGGGCTCGAGGCGCCGGTCCACACCGCGTCGCCTGCGTCGGGGTGGTGGTGGCCTCGCGCGGTGACCGAGAGCGTCGCGTCGGTGAGCATCGACGCGGTCCCGAAGCCGCCCGCCGAGAATGCGAGCAGCACGCCGTCGACGCGCGCCCACGGCCCGCCGTCGAGGTCGAAGCGCGAGGCGGCGGCGACCCCGGCGGCCGGCGCGACCAGCGCGAGGAAGGCGCCCGTCAGGCCTGCGTCGTCGGCCTCGGCTTCGCACGCGCTGTCGAAGGCTGCCACTCCGCCTCCCGAGGGGTAGGCGGCCTCGGTGACGAACGCGCGCCGCGCAGTGCCGGGCGCAGGCGGCGGCGCGACGGCTTGCGCGCGGTCGACGCCGAGGCAGTAGAGGCCCGCGAGCTGGTCGCACGAGCTTCCCGCCGTCACCGGGTTGAACGACCAATCGCGCGTGTTCTGCGGTCTGCCGAGCGTGCCCGCCGGCGACGCAGCTCCCGGCTGCCAGTCGTTGCACGTCGCGGCCGACGCCTGACCCGCCCGGGTCGAGCCCGTCCACGCGGCGGCGCCGCCGCGCGCGCCCAGCTCGCTGAGCAACGGCGGGTAGAACAGGCGGCCCGCCGTGAGGTCAGCGACGGTGTCCGCGACGGGCCGGCCGTCGACGCGCACCCAGCCTCGCGCACCGCCGAAGCGGGCGGCGGCGCCGCCGTCGGGCCCCGACACCGACAGCCACGCCCGGTAGGTGCCCGTCAGGCCTGCGCTGCCGGCGTGGCGCTGGCAGATTTCGTCCGCGCCGTCGCGCCCCATCAGGCCGCCGTCGTACCGCGCCGGCGTGACGAACATGCAGTTCGGCAGGCCGGCGTCGACCGTGCCGCACGGCGCGCCGGGGTCGATGGGGGCCCCGCCCGCAGCGCCTCCGGCCGCAGCGCCTCCCGCCGTAGCGCCTCCACCCGCAGCTGCTCCACCGGCAGCGCCGCCTCCCGTGCCTCCGCCGCCTCCGGCGCCGCCCACGACACAGAGCCCCGAGCTGCACCGCTCGTTGCCGCGGCAGTCGGCGTTGGAGCCGCACGCGTAGGAGCCGCCGTCGGGGGCACGCACGAACTCGCACCCCGCGAGGGCCAGCACCGCCACCACGCGTCGCACCGAGCTCATGCCGGGCGGCTCTGTAGCAGCCTCACGGCGGTGCGAACAGCGGCAGCGGCGCAGCGGGCACCAGCGCGAGCGGGAAGCGGTTGAACACGGCGGGCGCCGCGCCCATGCGAATCAGCACGTCGCGCAGGGCGAGCTGCACGTGGGCCGCGCGCAGGCGGAAGCCAGCGGAGTCCGCGTCGTCCGCCACCACCACGCGCCCGCTCTCGACCTTCACCCGCTTGCCGCGCAGGCCGTTGAGCGGCGCGCCGTCTTCCCCCAGCGGAGACGTCTGCCCGACCACGCGGCCGCCGCCCACGAACGTCGCGGCGCGGCCGAGCGCGAAGAGCATGCAGCTCGTGTAGGGCCAGTGGTCCTTTCCGCGCGCCGCGTTGTACGCGGTGCGGCCGAAGTCCGACGACACCAGCACCAGCGCGCCGCGCGCCATCAGCGACGGCGACGCCGCGATGCCGTCGAGCAGCGCATCGAGCCCGTTGCACAGCGTCTGGAGCGAAGGCCGGTGGCCGCTGATGCCGTTCAGGCTGTCGATGTCGGAGTGCGAGTCGAAGTCGCCGCTGAAGAGGTGCGCGGCCACGCAGTCGCCGCTGCCGAGCGCCACGAGCGCGCCGCGCACCGCCTGCACCAGCGCCGAGCCCGGGGTGCCCGACGCCGCGGCGTCGAACGCCGTGGCGAGGGTCTCCATGCGCTGAGCGACGTCGAGCGTGCGCGCGCGGCTCAGCCTCTCTCGAAAGGCCTGCTCGCGGGGCATCACCAGCTGCAGCGCCGCGCGGGTGTCGCGCTCGCGCACCTTCAGCCGCACCAGGTCGTGCACCGCGGCGTCCTGGTAGCGGCTCGTGCTGCCGGGCATCGTCGGGTCGGTGGCGTTGGTGCGCAAGAGGCTCCGCACCGCGGTCAGGTTGTCGCCGCGCGTGACCGACACGAGCCCCTCGGTCGCGGTGAAGCCTCCGGCCGAGAGGAACGCGAGCGGCGCGTCGGGCGCGGTGGCGCCGGCGAGCAGCGCGCCGATGGAGGGGAAGCCGGGGCGGGTCAGCCCGGTGAACGCGACGCGCGGGCCGACCAGGTGGCTCACCGTCTCGTGGTCGACGCCGTTCACGACCACGAGCCGGGAGGCGTGCTTCTGGAAGAAGTCCTGCCCGTCGAGCGAGCGGTACGGCTGGGGAGCGCCGGTGTCGATGCGGTACGGGGCATAGCGGACGGCGCCCGCCTGCAGCAGGTGCGAGGCCTGCCACGGGGTGAAGCGCGCGTCGGCGAGCGGGTCGCAGAAGTACGTGGGGTCCCACGCACCGTCGGCCTCGACGGTCACCAGCACCGGCGGCAGCGGAGCCGCCTGGGCGCGCGCGACCTTCGGCGCGGCCGACATGAACAGCGAGGCGCAGGCCCCTTTCAAGAGCGCTCGTCGGTTCAGCATGTCATTCCTCCAGGAAGCGGGCGTCGGACAACAGGTAGCTGACCAGCGCGACCCAGGCGCGCGCGGTGTACTCGGGGTCGGTGGTGACCGGGGAGCGCCCGGCGCGCGGGTAGGTGAGCGCGTTGTCGTAGGGGTCGCTCGAGGCCCGGCACTCGACGGGCAGGCTGGCCGTCGAGCCTCCGCTCGCCATCAGCTGCCGCCCGGTGTCGTAGGCGCTCCGCCACAGGCCGTACGACTGCTCGAGCTCGGCGTCGCCGGGCGCGAGGTCTTCGCCCAGCACGGCGAGGTGCAGGTGGCGGACGCCGGCGCGGATGACGGCCTCGCCCGCGGGCGTCGCGGGAGTCGTCTGCAGCGTCACGTCGGGCGGCAGCAGCACGCGCGCGGCCGGGTCGGTGAGCGAGAGGTCCTGCATGACGCCGCGGCAGGCCATCGCGTTGCTGGCGCGCTCCTGCAGCCGCGCGACGAGGGGCGTCGGCTCGCGGTAGCGCTCGGTGGTGGTGGCGTAGTTCAGCCCGCCCGCGAGCTCACGGTACGAGATGCGCCCCGAGCAGCAGTCGGCGGGCGAGGCGAGCTGGTCGTGCCGCGAGCCGCGCGGCGTCCAGCGCCAGCCGGTCACCGCGTTCAGCCGCCGCGAGAGCTGCTCGGGCGTCGCGACCGCGCCGCGGCCGACGCCGGCCAGCTCCAACGCGCTGTGCTCGGTGGCGGTGCCCATCACCGACCGGCCGCGGAAGTACGGCCCCAGCAGCATGGCCTTGAGCAGCGGCTTCGGCTTGAGGGCCCAGGTGTCGCGCAGGTCCCTCGCCAGTGACTGGAGGTAGCGGTTCTGCACGCGGAAGGCGAGCGCGCGGGCGGCGTAGTCGGGCGCCAGCACGTCGCGCGGCGGGGTGAGCTCTTCGGCGCCGGTGAGCCCCTTGAAGAACGGGAGCACCATCGCGTACGCGAAGCGCGGGTGCGCGGCGATGTGCGGCCCGACCCACTGCAGCGGCTCCTTTCCGGGCGCGGCGGGCAGCGCGGCGGAGCCCAGCGCGGTGGCCGGCATGTACTGCGGGCGCCCGGCGTTCGGCGTGTACGTGGCCGTGCGCATGCCCCAGTCGTTGAAGAAGCCGGCCACCGGGTCGAGCGCGGCGTGGCACACGCTGCAGGCCTGGTACTGCTGCGTCGCCTGCTGCAGGTCGGCGCCGAGCGGCACCTGCGCGGTGTTGAACTCCGCGAACTGCATCAGCGGCAGCGCGAGCATGCGGTCGATGACCAGCGCGAACGAGCGCGAGCGCTGCTTGCTGCCGGCCTCCCAGCGGTTGAGCACGACGGGCATGTTGAGCAGCCCGGCGTGGGGGTAGTTCGAGGTGCCGTCGGGCGACGGAGCGATGGTGTTGAACGGCGTGTCCGACAGGACGGCGGGCACGAACTCGGTGAAGTCGTTCGAGGGGTCGGCGTCGAACAGCATGGAGAGCTGCGCATCGGTCATGCCGCGCAGGCGCGCCGAGAGCGGGTTGAACATTCCGTAGCCGGCGGTCACCAGCTCCGAGAGCGGCAGGTCGTTCTTCACCACGTGCTTCACGAGCGCGACGGGCTCGAGCGCGACCGAGTCGAGCGCCTGCACGGCCCACGCCTGGCACGTCGCGGCCGGGTGGAGCTCGATGCAGCAGGTGTCGTTGACGGTGTCGCAGCAGCCGACCGGGTTGCCCGCGCCGCACGCCGGCCCGAACCAGCCCTGGCGCGGGTAGCCGGGGCCGAGGTTGACGGAGGCGCCGACGATGACGCGCTCCAGGTTCTGCCGCGTGAGCAGCCAGTCGTCGAAGTACTCTTCGACGCGCGAGAGCACCTCGGGGCTCGCGAGCAGCGCATCGAGGCGCTGCTCCAGCGCGGTCTCGGTGTCGCTCATCGCCATGAGCTCCGCGGCGCGCACCGGCCTGCCGGTGAGCACCTGCACTGCGCGCACGTAGCTCTCGCGCGGGCCGAGCAGGCTCGCGCCCTGGAGCAGCTGCGCGGCGGCGTCGACGGTGCCCGTGCACGTGTCGGCCTCGCGCAGCAGCGCCACCATGCCCTCGAGGATGCGGTACTCCTCGGTGCCGGGCGCGATGATGACGCCGCCCGCGTGGCCGCCCGCCTGTCCGCTCGGCTTGGCGAGCAGCTTGGGCATCATGCCGGCGGCGGTCTGCACGTCGATGTTGGCCTGCGTGGCGAGCACCTCGACGTTGCGCCGCGCCCAGTCGGGCGCGCCGGGGTGCACCATCTGGAAGGTGAGCATCTGGGCGCGCGCCAGGCCGAAGTCGTTGTGGCAGCCGACGCAGCGGGAAAAGACCGGCCCCCAGCCGTACTCCTCGAGCGCCTGCGCATCGGAGCGGCAGCCCTCGACGAAGGTGAGTGACTGGCGCGAGAGCTCGAGCGCGCTGCCGTCGGGGAGATCGACGCTGACGGAGATCTCGAACGTGCCCGGGCGGGTGCTCGACACCGAGTAGGCCGCCCGCCCGTCGCCGTCGCTCGCCACCGGCCGGGGAAAGCGCAGCTCGGGGGCCGCGGCAGCCAGCGTCACGCGAGCGCCCGACACCGGCTGGCCGTCGGACGCGCGCAGCGTCACCCGCACCGCGTAGGCCGACAGGCCGTCGGCCGGAACACCGCCGGGAGGCGTCACCTCCACCACCGACAGCGCAGGGTCGGCCGCGCGCTCCGGCGGTGGCAGTGGCACCTCGTCGCCGCCGGCCGTAGCCCAACCGCCGGCCGTGCCGCCCCCGCCCTCCCCGCCGCCGATGGGGAGGATGGTCCCCTCGCACGCGGTGGTGAGGCCGAGCAGCACCGCCGCGTACAGGAAGCTCCGAAGGCTCACGAACATGAACGACCTCCGGACCGATGAACGACCCCGCGAAAAATGTCGCGCGACAACCTGCTCGAGCCGGTTCATCCCGGCATGCGCGTGCTCTGGTGGGTTCTGTGGATGTGTGCCTCGGTCGCCTGTTCACCGCTCCCGGCAGCAGACGACGGAGGCGGTGGAGGCAGCACCGCAGGAGGCAGCACCGCAGGAGGCAGCGCCGCAGGAGGCACCACCGCGGGAGGCAGCGCCGCAGGAGGCAGCACCGCAGGAGGCAGCACCGCGGGAGGCAGCGCCGCAGGAGGCAGCGCCGCGGGAGGCGCTGGGGGCGGTGCTCCCCACGATGGCGGCTGGAGCCTGAGCGACGCGGGCAACGTCTCGGCCGACGGAGGGCCGTTCACCGACGGAGGACCGAGCACGGGGCGCATTCCGCTGAGCGACCTGGGCACGCGGGGCTACCTCGGCTTTCAAGGCGGCCTGTATCCAGGCGGGAGCAACGACGTGCCGGCCGGGCACCTCGCGGTGGGAATCGCGCGCGCCATGCAGGTGGCGCCGCTCGATGCGGACGGCGGCGCGAGCGCGAGCGGCAAGGTGGTGCTGCTCTCCATCGGGATGTCGAACTGCAGCCAGGAGTTCTGCAGCGGGGCGTTCACCACCAACTGCGACGTGGGCTCGTTCATGGGGCGGGCGGCGAACGATCCGGCGGTCGAGAAGACGCGGCTGGTCATCGTGAACGGCGCCATCGGAGGCCGCGTCGCGGGCGCCTGGGTCTCGCCCTCGAGCCCCGACTACGACACGGTGCGCGACCAGCGGCTCCAGGTGCTCGGAGTCACCGAGCGCCAGGTGCAGGTGGTGTGGCTCAAGGCACCGTCGGCGGGGCCGTACGCGCTGCCGGACACGCGCTCGACGGCGCACCGCTTCAAGGCCGACCTCGGGTCCATCTCGCGGGCGCTCAAGGTGCGCTACCCGAACCTGAAGCTGCTGTTCGTGTCGAGCCGGATCTACGGCGGCTACGCCACGGTGCCGCTGAACCCCGAGCCGTTCGCCTACGAGCACGCGTTCGGAGTGAAGTGGGGCATCGAGGCACAGCTCCGGCAGATGGCCGGCCTCGGCATCGACCCGGCCACCGGCGACCTCGACTACAACGGCGTCGCGCCGTGGATGACCTGGGGCCCGTACCTGTGGGCCGACGGGCTGTCGCCGCGCTCCGACGGGCTGACGTGGGCGGTGACGGACTTCCAGAGCGACGGCACGCACCCGAGCGCCTCGGGCGTGTCGAAGGTCGGCGCGCAGCTGCTCGACTTCTTCAAGACGTCGCCGGTGACCCGGTGCTGGTTCGTGGCCGGCGGCACCTGCCCCTGAAGGCCGCCTGCTTGAGATCGCCCGCGGAAGTCGGCTATTTCCGCCCGCCACATGTCTTATTTCAAGGTGAAGTACGGCCACATCTCCGTGAGCTACCTGCCGGTTCTCGACGGCGGCGGCATGACGTTCGGGCAGGACTACCTGCAGGTCATCCGCGGCAAGACGGGCAAGGTCGGGCACCTGTTCGAGTTCTGCGCCGGCCCCGGCTTCATCGGGTTCTCGCTGCTCGCGCACGGGCTGTGCGACAAGCTGACGCTCGCCGACGTGAACCCCGAGGCGGTGAAGGCGGTTCGCGCCACCATCGCCGAGAACGGCCTGTCGAACCGCGTGACGGTCTACCAGTCCGACTGCCTCGACCAGATTCCCGAGAGCGAGAAGTGGGACCTCGTGGTGTCGAACCCGCCGCACTTCGACGGCGACGCCGAGCAGTACCGCGGCGCCATCCGCCTCATCGACCCGGGCATGGAGATTCACCGCAAGTTCTACCGGGACATCCGCAAGCACCTGAACCCGGGCGCCTCCATCATCTTCCAGGAGAACGCGCAGGCCACGACCAGCGAAGACTGGACGCAGATGATCAAAGACGCCGGCCTCGACTTCGTCGACGTCTTCACGCTCGAGGGCGCGTATGTCCCGCCCGTTCGCCGCGCCTCGAAGAGAGAGTCGCTGCGCCACCGCCTCGTGCGGCGCGCCATGCGCCCGGTCGAGATGGTGCTGATGAACCCCGCCGTCGAGCGCGTCGTGAAGAACAACGACCTCTACCGCTGGGTCTCGACGCGGCCCGCCTTCGTGCCGAAGCACATGTACTACGTGTGGAGCCGCGAGCCGCTCGCCTCCAGAGCGCGCGCGACGGGCTAGACGAGTTGGTGTAAGCGCACCGGGTGAACAGGTCCCAGCGCCCGCCGGTTCGCTGGCTGTACCTCTGGCTCGCCGTGGGCGCGGCGGGGCTCCTGCTCGTGCCGTGGTACGCGCTGGAAGACGGCCTCTTCTCGTTCGAGTGGCGCTACGGCTTCCCGCTCGCCCCCGAGGGAGCGCCCGCCCTGCTGCAGGCGCTGCTCCACGACAAGACCTGGCTGCTGCCGTTGCTGGCTCCGCTCGCGGCGGCTCTCGCGGTCGCCGGCCGCCCGCGCTCGGACACGCTGCGCAGCCGAGTGCTCGTCGGCGCCGGCCTCATGGGGCTCGCGTACGGCGCGGCCCAGGGCTTCCTCATCGGCCCGCTCGGCGAGAGCGCGCGCCAGCTCGGCATGGGCTGGGGCGCCCTGCTCTTCCACGCGAGCCTGGTGCTCGTCACCGCCGAGGGCCTCTCGACGTGGGCGTTCTCTCGCCCCGACCCGTTCGTCGCCGGCGCCCTGCTCTCGGTCGTCGCGCTCGTCGCCGTCTTCGTCGTGTACCCGATGGTCGTCATCTCGACGCGCGCGTTCGAGACCGACACCGGCGGGTATTCGCCGCTCGTGCTGCTCGACAACCTCGCCTCGGCGCGGCTGTGGCGCGTGACGCTGAACACCGTGCTGCTCGGCGCGCTCGCCGCGCTCGGCTCGACACTGCTCGGGCTCATGCTCGCGCTCGCGGTCGCGCGCAGCCGGCGCCGGTTCGCGCGCGCCTTCCGCTTCCTCTCGGTGCTGCCCATCATCACGCCGCCGTTCGTCATCGGCATGGCGCTCATCGTGGCGTTCGGCCGCGCCGGCGCCGTCACCGGCGCGCTCGGCCTCTCGGGCTCGCGCTACATCTACGGTCTGCCCGGCGTGCTGCTCGCGCAGCTGCTCGCGTTCACGCCGGTCGCGTTCCTCATCCTCGTCGACGCGCTGCAGGGCGTCAGCCCCTCGATGGAGGAGGCCGCCCAGACGCTGCGCGCCACGCCCACGCGCACCTTCCTCACCGTCACGCTCCCGCTGCTCAAGCCCGCCTTCGCGAACGCCTTCCTGGTGGGCTTCGTCGAGAGCCTCGCCGACTTCGGCAACCCGCTCGTGCTCGGCGGCTCGGGCTTCGAGGTGCTCGCGACCGACACGTACTTCGCCGTCGCCGGCGCGCAGGCCGACATTCCCCGCGCCGCCGCCATGGGCCTCGTGCTGCTCGTTCTCACGCTCTGTGCGTTCGTCGCGCAGCAGCGCTTCGTCGGTGGAGCGGGCTACACGACCGTCACCGGCAAGGGAGACGCCGGGCTTCCGCTCGCGCTGCCGCCACCGGTGCTCGACGGGCTCGCCTTGACCGTCTCGACGGCGTGGACGGCGTTCACCCTGGCGGTCTACGCGCTCGTGCTCACCGGCGGCTTCGTGAAGGCGATGGGCCGCGACCACACTCCGACGCTCGAGCACTTCACCGTGCTGTTCGGCCCCGGCGGCGGCGCGTGGAGCTCGCTCGTCACCACCGTGACGCTCTCGCTGGTCGCCGCTCCGCTCACCGCCGCGTTCGCGATGCTCACCGCGTGGCTGCTCGCGCGGCAGGACTTCCGCGGCAAGAAGGCGTTCGAGTTCTCGACGATGCTCGCGTTCGCGGTGCCCGGCACCGTCGTCGGCATCGCGTACCTGCTCGCGTTCAACACGCCCCCGTTCGACCTCGTCGGCACCGGCGTCGTGCTCGTCTTGAGCTTCGTCTTCCGCAACATGCCCGTCGGCATCCGCAGCGGCCTCGCCGCGCTCAGCCAGCTCGACAAGTCGCTCGACGAGGCTTCGCTCACGCTCGGCGCCTCGACCTCGAAGACGGTCGGCAAGGTCGTGCTGCCGCTGATGCGCCCGACCGTCGTCATCGCCCTCGTCTACGGCTTCGTGCGCGCGATGACCGCCGTCAGCGCCGTCATCTTCCTCGTCAGCGCCGAGCACAACCTCTCGACCACGTACATCCTCGCGCAGGTCGAGAGCGGGCAGTACGGTCGCGCCATCGCGTACTCGTGCGTGCTCATCGTCGCGATGCTGCTCGCGGTCACCGGCGTGCAGGCCGCCTTGGGCAGGCGGAACATCGGCCGGAGGGCGCTGGCGTGAGCGCCGTCCGCTTCGTGAACGTGAGCAAGGCCTACGGCGAGGTGCTCGCGGTGCGCGACGTCTCGTTCGAGATTCCCGAAGGCAACCTCGTCACGCTGCTCGGGCCCTCGGGCTGCGGCAAGACGACGACGCTGCGCATGCTCGCGGGGCTCGAGCTGCCGAGCGCGGGTGCGATTCTCATCGCCGGGCTCGACGTGACGCGGCTGCCGGCACACGAGCGCGACGTCGCGATGGTGTTCCAGTCGTACGCGCTGTTCCCCCACCTGCGCGTCATCGACAACGTGCGCTACGGGCTCGACGTGCTCGGCGACGCGAAGGCGCTCGACAAGGCGCACGCGGCGCTCGCGACGGTCGGCCTCGAAGGCCTCGGGGCGCGCTGGCCGAACGAGCTGTCGGGCGGGCAGCAGCAGCGCGTCGCGCTGGCCCGCGCGCTGGTGCTGGAGCCGAAGGTGCTGCTGTTCGACGAGCCGCTCTCGAACCTCGACGCGCGGCTGCGCCGCCGGATGCGCGAAGAGATTCGCGAGCTGCAGCAGCGGCTGAAGCTGACCGCGGTGTACGTGACGCACGACCAGGACGAGGCGCTGTCCATCTCGGACCGCATCATCGTGATGGACAAGGCGGCGGTGGTTCAGCAGGGGACGCCGCGCGAGCTGTACGAGACTCCGGCGACGCGGTTCGTGGCGGACTTCATGGGCGAGTCGAACGTGCTCGAGGGTCGCGTCGAGGGCGGCGCGCTGAAGCTCGGGCCGCTGTCGTTTCCCGCTGCCGCGCGCGCCGACGGCGCGGTGCAGGTGGCGGTGCGCCCTCACGCCATTTCCCTCGAGAGAGCCAGCGGCACGCTCAGCGGCGTCGTGCGCCGCGCGACGTATCTCGGCGACCACCTCGAGTACACCGTCGAGACCGAGCTCGGCGCGCTGTTCGTCGTCTCGCACGCGCTGTCCGCTCCGCATGCGGCTGGCGACGTCGTCGCGGTGCGCTTCTCGCCAGAAGCCGGCGGCGTGGTCGTGCTCGGCTGAGTATGCTGTATCGCCGATGCTGCTCGCCGCCCTGCTGGCGTCGGTCGCCGTGGCCTCCGAGCCTGCGCGCCCGAAGCTCGTCGTGCTCGAGATCGCCGTCAACGACTCGAGCCCGAGCGCCGAGGAGCAGCAGCGGCTCAGCCGCCTCTCCTCCGGCGTCGCTGAGCAGGTGCTCACCGAGGTGCAGGCGACCGGCCGCTACCAGGTGCTCGGGCGCAGCGACATCGCGACGCTGCTCGGCCTCGAGCGGCAGAAGACGCTGCTGGGCTGCGACGAGCAGGCGAGCGCATGCCTCGCCGAGCTGAGCGGCGCGCTGGGCGCGTCGTACGTCATCGCCGGAGCCCTGACCCGCGCCGGCGCCTCGATGCGGCTCGACCTGAAGCTCTTGCAGACCGCGCGCGGCGTCGTGGTCGCCCGGCACGGCGCGAGCTTCTCGCGGGAGGAAGACGTGTTCGGGGTCGTCTCCGAGCTCGTGCGGAAGCTGGTGCCCTCCGACGCGCCGCCGCCGCCGGCCGTCGAGTCGCGGCCCGCCACGCTGCCGAAGGTGGTGCTGGGCGTCGGGCTCGGAGCAGCGATCGTCGGGGCCGTGTTGCTCGGCGTGCAGGCGGCGTCGGCCGGCACGCTGCAGGCGAACATCGGGACGTTCGACGCCGAGGTGGCCGCGCAGCAGCGCGCCGGCATCTACACGATGCGCGCCGCGGGCGTCGCCATGGTGATCACCGCGAGCATCATCGCCCTCGTCGGCGTCATCTGGTGGCTCGCATGGTGAGGCGCCTCGCCGTCGTCGCTGCCGCGGTGACGTCGTTGCAGTGCGGGAACATCAGCCTCGAGGGCGCGAAGTGCCTGCCCGACGGCGGGTGTGTCGACGCCGAGCTCACGTGCGTGATGGGAGTCTGCAGCGCGCAGGGCGCCGGTGGAGGCTCTACCGCCGGAGGTGCAACGGCAGGCGGCAACACCGCGGGCGGCGGCGCCACGGCCGGCGGAGCGACCGCGGGCGGAGCGACCGCGGGCGGAGCGACCGCAGGCGGCTCGACCGCGGGTGGAGCGACCGCCGGTGGAGCGACCGCGGGTGGAGCGACCGCGGGCGGAGCGACGGCAGGCGGAGCGACCGCGGGTGGAGCGACCGCCGGTGGAGCGACCGCAGGCGGCACGGGCTGCTCCGGCATGGAGCGACCCTTCACCGTCACCGTCATCGGCCGCGGAGGCGCGAACGGCGTCGTCATGGGCGGCGGCCTCTCGAGCTGTCGCGCCGACGCCGGGGCGTGCAGCACCTGCGTGCCGCCGGGCAACGTGACGCTCACGGCGACGCCCGACTCGCCGTACGGCTTCGAGGGCTGGGACACCTGCTCGGCCGAGCAGCGCACCTGCGTCTTCGACGGAGGCACTGCTACCGCGACCTTCGCTCCGTACAACTACGTCTTCGTCACGCGCGGCATCACGCCTGGGGCTCTCGGAGGCACCGACGGCGGACACGCGTGGTGCAACGCGGCGGCGCGCGACGGCGGCCTCGCCGGCAACTACCTCGCGTGGCTCTCGCAGCCCGGCGACGACATCTACGACCGGCTGCGCGACGCCGGAGCGCGCGGCTGGGTCCGCGTCGACCGCGAGCCCTTCGCCGACCGGCTCGACGACCTCGTCACCGGCCGCCAGCACTACACGCTCAGCGTCGACGAGCGCGGCGCTCCGCAGCCCAACCTCCAGAACGTCGCCACGGGCTCGAACGGCGGCGGGCGCGCCGCGGCGCTGCACTGCAACGGCTGGAGCGGCGGCGGCAACGCCCAGTTCGGCAACACCAACTACGGAGACCAGGGCTGGACGATTCCTCGCGGCGGCACGCTGAGCTGCGCAGCCGGCGGCGCCTCGCTCTACTGCTTCGGCGTCGACTACCACCCCGCCCTCACCGTGAGCCCGCCGCCGAGCTTCCGCCTCGCCTTCCTCACTCGAGCGCCGTTCAACCCGAGCCTCGGCGGCGGGCGCGACGCCGGCGACGCCCTGTGCGAGACCGAGGCGGCGGCGTTCGGCCTCACCGGGACGTTCAAGGCGCTGCTCGCGACGAACGGCACGAGCGCGGCCTCGCGGTTCACCATGGCCGGCCCTCCGTGGCACCGGGTCGACCGCGTTCCGCTTCGGGACACCGCCCAGTCGCTGCTCGACGGCACGGGCAACCTGTTCGCGCCGCTCAACCGCGAGGGTGATGGCACTCCGGTCGACCTCTCGACCACGTGGACGGGCGCCGAGAGCATCGGCGCCATCGCCGACGGCGGCACCTGCACCGACTGGACGTCCGGCACCGGCAGCGGCATCGTCGGTCGCAGCGGGGCCACGGGCGTGGTGACCTGGTTCAGCTCGCCGCCCGACTCGCAGCCCTGCACTGCGCTGCGCCGCATCTACTGCCTGCAGCAGTAGGTATGCTGCGGCGCCATGCTGCTCGCTCCCCTGCTGGTGCTCGCCATCTCGGCTCCTCCGCGCGGCCACTGGGTCCGCGACGAGACCGGGCGCGTCTCTCAGTCCGCGCTGCAGGCGTTCGACGCCATCGCGCAAGAGCTCGACGACAGCGGCGCCGGTCAGCTCGGCCTCGCCGTGGTGCGCACGACGAACGGCGCGGTGCCGCGCGCGTACGCGACGCAGGTGTTCAACAGCTGGGGCGTCGGCCACCGCGGCCGCAACGACGGCGTGCTGCTGTTCTTCGCGCTCGACGACCGCAAGGCCGAGATCGTCTACGGCGACGGCTTCCCCGCCGGCTCCAGCGGCGAGACCGACGTCATCATGGCCAACGACGTCGTCGCGAACATGAAGGCCGGCCGCCTCGACGACGCCGTCACGCGCGCCGCCGCCTCGCTCGCCGCGTTCGTCCAGCGCACGTTCGCGGGCTCTGCGCTGCCGGCCGAGGGCGCCGCGCCGATCGACTTCGAGGTGAAAGAGAAGAGCCCGCGCGGGTGGACGGTCGACCTCGGCTACACGCTGACGCCCGAGGAAGAGGCCGCGTTCGACCGCGAGGGCGACGCCGCCTACGCGAGCGGCAAGGGCCGCCTGTTCGTCGCCATTCACAGCACGGACCTCAGCTCGAGGCTGCTCGCCGCGAAGCTGCGCGAGCTGCACCCGCGCGAAGACGTCTGGGTCGTCGACGCGTACCTCGGCGGCCCCATCTCGGTCGACGCGCCCGGAGCGAAGCGCCTCTACGAGGACGTCGACCGCGAGTGCAGCCGCATCGAGGCCGAGTGCGCCGCCCGCGCGAGCCTCGACCGCACCGCGTTTCTGCAGAACGCGCTCGACGCCATGCACGCGACGTCGGCGATGATCGTGAACGGGCCTCCACCGATGCCGATGTCCGAGAAGGTCTCGAAGACGGTGAGCGAGCACACGCTCGCGTTCTTCGGCACCTTCGGCGGCGCGGGGCTGCTCGGCTTCATGTCGCTGCGCTCGTGGCTGCGGCGGCGCCCGCGCGACTGCATCGGCTGCGGCAACGCGCGCCAGCGCCTCAGCGAAGAGACCGACGACCCGCACCTCACGCCCGCGCAGCGCCTCGAGGAGCAGCTCGGCAGCGTCGACTACGACGTCTGGTGGTGCGGGCGGTGCAACGACGCGCTGGTGCTGCGCTACGGCGCCGTGTTCACGCGCTACAGCCGGTGCGACAGCTGCGGCGCGAAGACCGCGTCGTCGTCGTCCGTGACGCTCGTGCACGCGACGTACGACCACGGCGGCACCGTCGAGGTCACCGAGCGCTGCCAGAACTGCAGCTACGTGCACACGTACACGCGCCACACCGCGCGGCTGACACGCAGCGACTCGTCGAGCTCGAGCTCGTCGTCCTTCGGCGGAGGCAGCTCCTCGGGCGGCGGCTCGTCGGGCAGCTGGTAGCCCTCTGCTCCCGCTGGCGGTCACCACGAGCACCAAGTCGAGGCGCACGAGCGCGGAGGTCTCGCGCGCCCGCGAGGCAGCGCGCGAGCTCGGCGTCCCGTTCGTCGAGGCGGTGAAGGGCGTGAGCGTCGAGGCGCTGCTGGAGCGCTTCGCGTGCGTGCTCGTGCTGCGCGGCGACGGCGTCGTGCTGCTCGACGGCAGGGGCTCCGCGCGGTGGACGGGCGGCATGGCGGACCTGCGCATCCACCGGCTGCGCGCCGGCATCCCCCAGCCCGATCACCTGCTGCTCGCCGGCGAGGTGCAACCCGGCGACGCGGTGCTCGACTGCACGCTCGGCCGCGGCCACGACGCGCTCGTGCTCGAGCAGGCGGGCGCGCGCGTCACCGGCGTCGAGAAGTCGCTGCCGCTCTACGCGTGGACCTCGCTGGGCCTCGAGGAGCGCGGCTCGTCGGTGAAGTGCCTTCGTGGCGATGCGCGCGACGTGCTGCGCGGGCTGCCGGACGCCGGGTTCGACGTCGTCTTCTTCGACCCGATGTTCAGCAAGCGGGCTCACCACGAGGCCGGCTTCGCGCTGGTGCGGCGGCACGGTGAGCCCGCGCCGCTCGACGCCGCGACGCTCGCCGAGGCCCGTCGCGTGGCGCGCCGCTGGGTGGTGGTGAAGGCCGCGCCGCAGGCCTCGGACCTGCTGCGGCTCGGGCTCGACGTCGTGCCGTTCAAGCGCAACGCGGAGCTGCGCTTCGGGCGTGTCAGAGGCACGAGCGCAGCATCATGAGCAGCACCGTCCCCGCGGTGACGGCCGGCACCGCGAACACCCAGCCGGGCGCCGGGCGGCGCGGACGCGGCTTGCTGATGGACGCGAGCTCTTCGCGCAGGCGCCACTCCTCGGCGCGCGCCGCGGCCAGCTCGGCCTCGCGCTGCGCCACCTTGTGGTCCCACTGCTCGCGCGTCTTGTCGGCCTGCTCGAGGCGCTGCCTGAGGAGGTCGCGGTCGCGCGTGACGGACTCGAGCTCCTCGGTGAGCGTCTCGGTGCTCTGGACCTCGAGCTCGTCGAGGCGCTCGTTCGCGGCCTTCAGGTCCGCCTGGGCGGCCTCGAGCTGCGAGCGCAGGACGTCGCGGTCGGCGGCGACGCCCTCGAGCTCGTCGAGACGCGCGTTCGCGCGCTTCAGCTCGCCCTGGGCGGCCTCCAGCCGGTCACGCAGCTCGCGCTCGGAGTCGCTCATGCCGAAGGCTCGAACCGCTTCGCCCGCCAGCCCTCGTCGGTCAGGTCCCAGATGACGTCCTGCCCCGACGACCCGCCGTAGCCCGCGAAGATGACCGGGTGCACGAGGTGCAGCGGCTCTTTCGTCACCAGCGCGCTCCACCACTGGCGGCCGTGGCCGGGCCGGCGGAACACGAGCAGGTTCTGGCGGTACCAGGGCTCGATGGCGTCGTCGCTCCAGAACTTCGAGCGCGGGTCGATGCACTCGAACCCTGCCGCCGCGAACGCGCGCGCCCAGTCGGCGGGCACGCGCTCGTTGAGGTGCCCGATGCCGCCCTGCAGCGGGGCCGCCGCGGAGAACACGCACACCGGCGCCGCGCCCGTGATGGAGCCCACCAGCGTCTGCATCGCGGAGGCGGGCAGGTGCTCGGCGACCTCGACGCAGACGGCGAGCTCGTAGGGCCGGCCGGGCCTCCACGGCTGGGTCGCGTCGTGGGTGATGCGGGGGATGTCGCCGGTGTCGGCGTCGCCGAACGGGTCGATGCCGAGCAGCGTGTCGGCTCCGAGCTCGCGCGCGGCGCGCAGCCAGTCGCCGCGGCCGCACCCGAAGTCGACGACGCTCTTCGGGCACTCGCTGCCGAACAGCCCGTGGAGAATCGCGTGCGCGCTGCGAAGCGTGTGCGCCTTCGTCTTCTCCATCGCGGCGTGGAGCGCGGCATATGCCGGGTTGTTCATGCCCATTGAGGATATACGAGGCGCGTGACGGAACAGCCGGAGCGCCGCCCGCGCAGCTACAAGTATTACGACTTCATCCTGGGCGGGTTCGTCTGCACGCTGCTCTGCAGCAACCTCATCGGTGTCCGCAAGGCCACCTTCGTCGACCTCCCCGGCATCGGCCCGTTCGCGTTCGGAGCCGGCGTCCTCTTCTTTCCCATCGCCTACCTGTTCGGCGACATCCTCACCGAGGTGTACGGCTACGCGCGCTCGCGCCGCGTGGTGTGGGCCGGGTTCGCGGCGCTCGCGTTCGCGAGCTTCCAGTCGGCCGTGGTGGTGGGTCTGCCGCCGGCGCCGGACTTCAAGGATCAGCACCTGATCGAGTGGGCCTTCGGCTCGACGTGGCGGCTCGCGATCTCGTCGCTCATCGCGTACTTCTGCGGCGAGATGGTGAACTCGTACGTGCTCGCGAAGCTCAAGATCGCGACGAACGGGAAGCACCTGTGGACGCGGACGATCGGCTCCACCATCGCGGGCGAAATGGTCGACACGCTGATCTTCTACCCCCTCGCGTTCTGGGGCGTGTGGAGCGAGACCCTGCTGATCAAGATCATGATCGGCAACTACCTCATGAAGGTCGGTTGGGAGGCCGTGGCGACTCCGCTCACCTACCGCGTCGTCGGGTTCCTCAAGCGCGTCGAGAACGAGGACTATTACGACCGCGACACCCAGTTCACTCCGTTCTCGCTGAAGGTGTGACGATGAGGCTCACCGGCAAACAGGTGGTCGTGACGGGGGCCACGCGCGGCATCGGCGCCGCGATCGCGTCGCGCTGCGCGAGAGAGGGCGCCGCCGTCGTCGCGCTCGGCCGCTCGGCGCCCTCGACCGAGCTGCCGCACTGGGAGCCGGGCCGCGTCGTGTCCACGCGCCTCGACGTCCGCGACGAGGCCGCGATCGAGGCGCTGTTCGAGCGGCTCGAGACGGTCGACGTGCTGGTGAACAATGCGGGCATCGCGGTGTTCAAGCCGGTCACCGCGCTGAGCCTCGCCGAGTGGAACGACACGCTCGCGGCGAACCTGACCGGCCCGTTCCTGTGCTCGCGGGCCGCGGCCCGGCGCATGCTGCCGCGCGGCGGGGGGCGCATCATTCACATCGGCTCCGTGGCGGATCACCTGCCCCTGCCCGGCAACGCCGCGTACGGCCCGTCGAAGGCCGGCCTGCGCATGCTCAGCGGCGTGCTCAACGCCGAGCTGTGGGAGCGCGGCGTGCGCAGCTCGCTGGTGTCCATCGGCGCGGTGAACACGGGCATGATCGAAGGCCGCCACGGCGTCGACCCGGCGACGCTGCTGTCGCCCGACGACATCGCCGAGCAGGTCGTGCTCATCGCGATGCAGCGGCTCGAGGTGCGCATCGACGAGGTGCGCGTTCTGCCCTCGCGCGAGGTGCTGTGGTGAGGCGCGTGGCCGTCGTCACCGGCGGAGCACAGGGCATCGGCGCCGCGATCGTGTCGGCGCTCTCGGCCGACCACGCGGTCGCCGTGCTCGACCTGAAGAACGGGCCCGGCGTCGTGGAGTGCGACGTCGGGAACCGCGAGTCGGTCGAGCGGGCGCTCGCGGCGGTCGAGGCCGACCTGGGTACGCCGACCGTGCTGGTGAACAACGCAGGCTTCGGCGGGCCGTTTCATCGCATCGACGAGGTCGAAGACGACGAGTGGGAGCGCGTGGTGTCGACGAACCTGCGCAGCGTGTTCTACCTGTCGCGGCGGCTGCTGCCGAAGATGAAGGCTGCGGGCTTCGGGCGCATCGTGAACATCGCGTCCATCTACGGCCTGAAGGGCGGAGCGCGCTCGTCGACGTACTCGGCGGCGAAGCACGGCGTCATCGGGTACACGCAGTCGCTCGCCGACGAGTGGGGCGCGTTCGGCATCACGTGCAACGCCATCTGCCCGGGCTACGTCGACACGCCGGCGGTGTCGGCGGAGGCCGCGAAGATCGCGATCGCGAAGACGCCGGTGGGGCGGCTCGGGAAGCCCGAGGAGATCGCGGCGCTGGTGGCGCACCTGTGCGGGCCGCAGTCGGGCTACATCAACGGAGTCGCCTGGGCCGTCGACGGCGGAATCACCAGCCGCGTCTGAATGCGGCGCCTACGTGCCGTCGTAGGAGCACCCGGAAGTGCACGTCTCGAACACTTCCACCCGGTGCAGGTCGGGCAGGCCGGGCTTCAGCCGGTCCCACACCCACTTCGCGAGCACCTCGCTCGTCGGGTTCTCGAGCCCCGGCACCTCGTTCAGGTAGTTGTGGTCGAGCACCTTGTGCAGCGGCGCGAACGCCTCGGTCAGCTCCGCGAAGTCGCGCACCCAGCCGAGCTTCGGGTCCAGCGGGCCCTTCACGTGAATCGCCACCCGGAACGAGTGCCCGTGCAGCCGGTGGCACTTGTGGGTCGAAGGCACGTTCGGCAGCCGGTGCGCCGCCTCGAAGCGGAACTCTTTGAAGATCTCCATCTGCGTTACCGCCGGCTCTTTCGCACCACGATGCCCGCGGCGCCAGCCTCCTCGAAGATTCGCGGCTTCGCGATGCGCACCGTGGCGCCCTTCACGCGCGCTTGCGCGAACAGCCGCTCGAAGATGCGATCGGCCAGCGTCTCGAGCAGGTCGACCCGCGGCCCCGCGCACACGTCGCGCAGCAGGTTCATGACGTCTTCGTACGACAGCACCTCGCGCAGCCTGTCGGCGCGGCTCGTGCGCGTGACGTCGACCGTCACGTCGAAGCGCAGCACCTGCGGCCCCTTCTTCTCGCGCGCGTAGACGCCGACCTTCGCCGGCAGCCGCACGTCTTCGAGGAACAGCTGGTAGCGCTCAGCCACGGCGGCCCTTCCGCGTCCCGAGGTGCTGGCCGCCGTCGACCGCGATCGTCTGCCCGGTCACCGACGGGCTCTGCACGAGAAACAGCACGGCTTCGGCGACCTCCTCGGGTGACGGAGAGCGCTCGAGCGGCACGGCCTTCAGCTCGCGTTGAAACGCAGCCTCGCTCTCGGTCGCCGCGCGCAGCACCGGCCCTGGAGCCACCGCGTTCACGCGGACGCGCGGCGCCAGCTTCATGGCGAGCGCGCGCGTCAGGCCCCACAGCGCGAACTTGCTGACGCTGTAGCTGACGTGGTCGTCCTTCAGTGCGAGCACGCGCTGGTCGACGAGGTTCACCACGGCGCCTGACCGCCGCTTCGGGAGCTGCGCGGCAAAGCTCTGCGTGAGCACGTAGGGCGCGCGCACGTGCACCGCGAAGTGCTCGTTCCACCGCTCGAGGTCGAAGCCGTCGCGGTCGTCGTGGAACACCGACGCGTTGTTGATCAGCACCGTCAGCGGCGCGGCGCGCGAGACCAGCGAGCGGACCTGCTTCTCGTCGCCGAGCTCGGCGCGCACGAGCGTGGCGCGCCGCCCGAGCCGCTCGACGAGCGCCTGGACCTCGGCGGCCTCGGAGCGCGAGCGGTTGTAGTGCAGCGCGAGGTCGTAGCCGGCCTCGGCGAGCTTCAGCGAGATGGCGCGGCCGATGCGGCGGGCGGCTCCGGTGACGAGAGCGGTCTTCACGCCTTCTTGCTCTCGAGGCGGCTGGCATCCGCGAGGTCCTTCGGTCGGCCCGCGGCGCGCTTGTTCTTCAGGTAGGCGTCGCGTCCGATGACGAACGCGATACGCCCGTCGACCTCGGCCGACTCGCGGCTCGCCCACGCCTCTTCGAAGGTGACGCCGCTGATCTGGGTGAGCACGTCGATCCGCTTTGGCGGCAAGCCGATCTGGTACACGCTGCCGGGGCGGGAAAAATCGGCGGCGATGACACCATGAGCGGCGAGGGGCGCACCAAATCGTCCGAGGGCGGTGAAGACTCGCGCGGCGTTTTCGTCGGTCGCTCGCACGAGCAGGTCGATGTCGCCACTGGCTCGTGGGGCCCCGTGAAAACCGAGCGCATAGGCGCCGACGATCAGAAACTCGACCCCGGCCTCCGCGAAGGCGCGCAGGACGTCGCGAAAATCGTCGTTGAGCCCCTCAAGCTTCGTCATCGGGACGTGGGTCGCCCGGCCTGAAGAGCTGCCCGGGTGCTTCGCTGCGCCGATACTCGGGAATGCTGCGGCCGGCGACGCGCCAGGCCTCGACCGCGAGCGGCCACATCATTGCGATGCGCTGCGCGGCCGTCGTCGTTGCCGACAGATCGTCCGACGGGAGCGTGTCCAGCGTGTGCCGGCTGATGGGCCACTGAGACCGCGCCCGGCGGCGTGCTTCGACGTCATCCACGCCCAGAGTGTATCTCCCGGTGCACGATTGTCGCGAGCGTGATGCTCCAGCACACGTGCCCGAACGCCCACGCCGACAGCGCTCCGAGCGCGCCGTAGCGCAGGCCCGCCACGACCGTCAGCGCCACCGTCGCCCCGATCGCCGCGGCGTTCAGCCACAGCACGCGCGAGCTCAGCCGGTGCTTCGTGAACAGCCGCACGCCCGGAGCGTGAAACAGCAGCGCCGCGACCACCGGGCTCACTGCGGCGCGGGCTCCGCGGGCTTCTCGGCCTCGGGCGGCGCGGCTTCCGCAGGCGACGGCGCAGGCGGCGCCTCGACCGGCGACGGCGCCGGCGGAGGCTCGGCGGGCTTCTCCACCGGCGTCGGCGGCTCGGCGGGCGGCGGCTCCGCGGGCGACGGCGCGGGCGGAGGCGGCTGCTCGACCGGAGACGGCGCGGGAGGCTCGGCCGGCGACGGCGCGGGCGGCGTTTCCGTCTTCGGCTCCTCCGGCGGCGGCGTCAGCGCCGGGTCGTGCGCCTGCGGCGCCGGCATCGCGACCACGTTCTTCGCGCGAGCGCGCTCTTCCGAGCGGGCCTTCAAGGTCAGCAGGCTCTTCTCGATCATCGGCCCGAGCATCACGTCCATCGCCGCGCCGAAGTACCGGCCCAGGTAGTCGTGCCCGAAGCTCATCGAGTCGATCCACGCGACGTACGTGCGCGTGCCGTCGCGTGTGAACTGCACGCGCCCCTCGACGAGGTACTTCCCGCCCTGAATCTCGAGCTTGTACTTGATGCCCTTCTGCGGGTCGCCCTCGGTGATGACCTGCGTGCCCGGCCCGCCCTGCGACTTCGTCCACACGAGCTTGTTCGGGCCCTCGGGACGCGGGTCGTAGTTCGGGTCGTTCTTCGTGCTCCACTCCGTCCACTCGGGCCACGTCGAGAGCGTGCCCACGTCGGGGTACACGAGCTCGGGAGGCGCCTCGATGAGGATTCGCCGCCCGATGGTCACGTGCTTCGGCAGCACGAACCCCGCCAGCAGCACGGCAGAAATCAGCACGCCGACCACGATGGCGAGGCCCATCTTCACGCCGCGGCACTATCGCACGAGCGCCGCGACCCGCCACGCGGAGATGCGTCTACCTACGTCACTCGTAGGTCCCCGCGACGTTCTGATCGAGGTCGATCAGCGCGCCCGTCATCATCTCGGACTCGTCGCCCATCAGGTACGCCACGAGCGCCGCGACGTCCTTCGGGTACACGAGGCGCCCGAACGGCTGCCGCGCCTCCGCCTTCTGCAGCCAGTCGGGCGGCGACCCGTCGCTCTTCTGCACGGCCTCTTCGCCGGGCGAGTGCGCCCACCCCAGGTTGATGGCGTTCACGCGGATGCGGTCGCGCCGCACCGAGTTCGCGATGTTGCGCGTCAGCACGTTCAGCGCGCCCTTCGTCGCCGAGTACGCGGTGAGGAACGGCTGGCCGCCGTGCGCCGACTGGCTCGAGATGTTCGCGATGCTGCCGCCCCGCCCGCCCTTCTTCATCAGCTTCACCGCGTCCTGCATCAGGAAGAACGGCGCTCGCACGTTCACCGCGAACAGGTGGTCGTACGTCTCGGGCGTCGTGGTCTCGATGGAGCCGCGCGTCGAGATGCCCGCCGCGTTCACCAGGCCGTCGAGCCGCCCGAAGCGCTTCTCGCACGCGGGAATCACGCTCTTCACGTCATCGATCTTCTCCAGCGCCGCGCGCACGAAGAACGCCTGCGTGCCCTGCTTCTCGAGCGCGCTCACCACTTTGAGCCCGCGCTCCTCGTTGCGGCCCGTCACCACGATGCCGGAGGCGCCCAGCGCGCTCAGCTTCAGCGCGCACGCCTCACCCTGCCCCTGCGTCGAACCCGTCACTACGTAGATGCGTCCCTTCATGTGCGTGCAGCTCCTTGTTGGAGCGCGCGCGTATCCCGGGATTGACACGAGAGTCAAACCTGTAAGGTTCTCCCGCCGACGTGCACGAAGTGAGGCGATGCTGCTGCTGGCCATCACGCTCTGGGGCGCCTCGACCTGCCCCGACCCCGCCGAGATCGCGAAGCGGCTCTCGGTGCGCACCGCCGTGCCGCTCGACGTCCAGGTCTCGTATCGCGACGGGCGCACGCTGCTGACGCTGCGAACCGAGGGCCGCACGCTCGCGCTGCACGCGCTCTCGTCGACCACGTGCGCGGAGCTGACCGACGAAGCCGCGCTCGTCGTGGGCGCCTGGGCCATCGACTTCGCAGCAGTCCCTCCGCGGCCTGCGGCGACGCCGCGCGCCGAGCTGCGCGAGCCGCTGCAGGTCGGGTACATCCCGCCGCCTCCGGCGCGCGAGGCCCGCCGCCACCTCGAGCTCGGGGCGTTCGCCGGAGCGCAGCTCGGAAGCACGGGCCGCGGCCTGGGGCCGTCGCTCGGCGCCGACGTCGCGCTCGCTCCGCCACGTGACGGTGTCGTGGCCCTGGCGACGGGCGCGTGGAGCACCGGCACACCACTGTTCAGCGCCGACGGCATGGCGCGCGCGTCAGGGGTGCTGCTCTCGATCGGGCTGGGGGCGGCGCTGCGGCAGCACGCCGGGCCGTTCGTGGTCGACCTGTTCCTGGTGGCGCCGGTGTCGCTGATCTGGCCCTTCGACGTCCGCGCCGAGCTGCTCGGCGGCTGGATTACCCCCACTCTGGGGCTGAGCGTCGCGGCCGGCGTGCGCGTCTGCATCTGGGCGGAGCGCCAGTTTGCGCTCTACCTGCGCGCGGCCGTCGACGTGCCGGTGTTGAACAGCGCCCGGCTCCAGCTCGCACCGGCCACGTTCAGCGCGGGCTTCGGGTTTGCATGGGGCGGCGCATGAGGTTGCTCTCCGCGCTCAGCGGCAACCCTGTGACGGCAGCGCCGGCGCTGACGGTGGAAGACGTCTACGCGCAGCACCGCACGCTGCTGGTGCGCTGGACCGCGCGACTCGCAGGGCCACGCATGGACCTCGACGACGTCCTGCAGGAGGTGCTGCTGCAGATCCATCACGCGCTGCCCGGCTTCCGCGGCGACGCGATGCTGACGACGTGGCTCTACCAGCTCACCCACCGCGTGGTGATGCGCTGGCTGCGGCGCGAGCGCGTGCGCCGGTTTCTGTTCGGCTCCGGCGCGGAGGACGCGGACGCTCCATCGGAGGAGCCCGGCCCGTTCGCGTCGCTCGAGCGGCAGCAGAGCTCGCGCGTTCTCTACGCCGCGCTCGACCGGCTGCCCGAGAAGCACAGAACCGCGTTTCTGCTCTTCGAGCTGGAGCAGCTGCCGGCCGAGGAGATCGCCCGCATCATGGTCACGAAGCCCGGCACCGTCTGGGTGTGGCTGCACCGCGCCCGCTCGAAGCTGCGCGAGATGCTGCAGGAAGAAGAGGGCCGGCGATGACTCCGTTCAAGCGATTGTCCGAGGCAGACGGCCGCGACGCGTGGCTCGAGTCGGCGGCCGAGCAGGTGAAGAAGGGCGACGTCTGGGCGGCGCTGTCGCCCGAGGCCGCCGAGCAGCTCGCGGCGAAGGCGCTGCGCGGGGTGCGAGAGACCCAGCGCGGGCGCACGACGCGGCAGCGGTGGGTCATCGCGCTCGCGGTGCTGGGCTCTTCGCTGGCGCTGGCGGCGCTGGGAAATGCAGTGCAAAAGAAAACCGAGCCTCCCTCTCCCCTCGTAGGGGAGAGGGCCGGGGTGAGGGGGCCGAGCGTCGAGGAAGCACCGCGAGTCATCGAGCCGGCACCCATCGAAACACCGGTCGCGGCACCGGAGCCCGCGCCAGCGCCGAAGCGCTTCGCAAAGCCCAGACCCGCCGCGGAGCCGCAGCCCCAGCCGGACATCCTGGCCGCCGAGTCGCAGCTGCTGCTCACGGCGCTGCAGCAGCTGCGCAACGAGCACAATCCCGCGGCGGCGCTCGAGACGCTCGACGCCTACGCCGCGCAGTTCCCGAACGGCACGCTGAAGGACGAGGCCGAAGCGCTGCGGAAGGAAGCCTCACCATGACGAGCCTCATGCTCCTCGCCGTGCTCGGCGGCATCGGCCTGCGCGGCAACACGACGTGCCCGACGATTCAGCAGGTCGACGCGCAGCTCGGCACGCTGGCGTCTCCGAACGACGGCGAGCTCAGCTGGGTCGAGCTCGAGTCGCGCCCGGGCGAGCTGCACCTCTCGCTTTGGGGCCCGCACGGGCGGCTCGAGGCGATTCGAAGCCTCCCCGTCACTGCGAACTGTGAAGCGCTGGCGCGCGCGGCCGCGATCACCATCGCGACGTGGGCGCTCGAGCCACAGCGGCGCGTGACGGTCGTCGAGCCGGCGCTCGAGCCCGAGCCGGAGCGCGTCTTCAGCACGAAGGCCCTCCGGGCGGCGCGAGAGGCAGCGCTCATCGACACGCGTCCCGAGCCGCCGCGCATGCGGGGCCCGCTCGCGCTGATGGCCTCGTCGACGCTGCTGCAGGTGGCGGCCATCGTCGGGTCGGCCGTGCTGTCGCGGGGCTGGTCCACCGAGCAGTCGGGGGTCGCGATAGCTGCCGTCTTCCTCGGCAACACCGTGTCGCTGCTGGGGCTCGTCTGGCTGATGCAGTGCTTCAGCCCCGACGCCTCGCCGGTCTTCTAGCGCCCGCCGCCGCGCACCTCGCGCTCCCACCGCGCGAGCAGCCGCGCGCGCTCTGCCTTCCGGCCGAAGCGGTGCAGGTCGAAGTCGACGAGCTTCAGCTTCGCCAGGTCGACCGCCGCCGCCGGAGGCTTCGCCGACCGGTTCGACGGCCACTGGTACGAGCGCGCCCGCTCGCCGAGCTCCTGCGCCTCTCTCGACAGCGCCCAGTCGACGAACGCCTTCGCCGCCTCGGGGTGCCGCGCGCCGTGCACGATGGAGATGCAGCCGGTCTCGTAGCCGGTGCCCTCGTCGGGCGTCACGAGCTCGAGCGGGGAGCCCGCGAGCTTCTCGGTCATCGCGTCGTGCAGGAACACGATGCCGACGCCGGCCTCGCCGCGCGCCGCCGCCCGCGCCGCCGCCGCGCCCGACAGCGTGTACTGGCTCACGTTCTTGTCGAGCGCCTTCAAGAACGCGAACGCCTGGTCCTCGCCGAACAGCTGCACCCACGTCGCGAGCAGCGTGTACGCGGTGCCCGACGAGTTCGGGTTCGCGACCTGGACCTCGCCCTCGAGCTTCGGGTCGAGCAGCGCCGACCACGTCGTCGGCTTGCCGCCGAGGCCCTTCTTCTCGAGCCACTCGCGCGAGTACGTGTAACCGAGCGCGCCGAGGTAGAGGCCGGTGGTGCGGCCGTCGCCGGCGGGGTCGACCGCCCACGCGTGCAGCTCCGGCAGCCGCGCGGAGCGGTACGGCTCGGTCAGCAGCGCCTCGGCCGCCTGCAGGTGGGCGTCGCCGGTGCCGCCGAACCAGACGTCGCCGCGCGGGTTGCGGCGCTCGGCGGTGACCTGCGCGAGGGTCTCGCCGGCGGACTTGCGCGTCATCGAGACCTGCACGCCGGTGGCCTCGGAGTACGTCTTCACGATCAGCTCGCACCACTCGAGCTGCACGCTGCAGTACAGCGTCAGCTTCTGCGGCTTCGGGCCTTCGCGCGTGCATGCCGCGAACACCAGCACCGCGATGGTCCAGGCTCGCGCCACAGGTAGCGACTATCGCGGCTTCCGTGGCACGACGCCCAGCACTATCAGGACGAGCCCTCCGACGACGAGCAGCCCCGCCATCGCGGCCTGCGCCCGCCCCGCGGTGTCCATCGTGCGGGCCCAGAACTCTGCCGACCCGTGCATGCCGCCTTGGCCATCGTACGTGTGCAGCCCGAGCCCTGCGCCGAGTGAAATCAAGGCGATGCCGAGCACGACCTTCACAGCCACCGCTCCAGCTCGAGCAGCGTCTTCACCGCCGTCACGCCCTGCTCGCCCTCGCCTCCGTGACGCCTGAGCCACACGCCGTGCCGCGCTCCCGCCTTCAAGAACGGCAGCACGTCGTTCGTGAGCGAGTCGCCGACCACCAGCGTCGCGCCGCGGTCGAGCCCGGCGAGCGCGCGCTCGTAGAACTCGGGGTGCGGCTTGCCGATGGGGTCGCCCACGGTGATGTTCCCCTCGTTCATCCCCACCTCGCGCAACAGCGCGAGCCGCTCGACCTTGCGCCGCGCCGAGTCCACCGGGTCGTACGTGAAGCGCCGCGCCGCCTCGTCGAAGCCCAGGAACCCGTCGCTGTTCGTCGCGAAGTGAATCGTGATGCCGCGCCCGAGCAGCCGGCGGGCGAGCTCGCGCGCGTCGGGGTACACCACCGTCTTCTCGGTCACCGTGCGCCAGTACGCGCCGGCCGAGGCCGAGATCAGCGCCGCCGTCGGCGTCACGCCGAGGTCCTCGAAGCAGATCGCCACCAGGCACTCGCGCGACCACTGCTTCACCTCGGCGAAGCCGCGCTGCCACCCCTCGATGCGCCGGCGCAGCGCCGGGTACTCGGGCGGCTGAAGGCCGCGCAGGTGGTTGATCAGCGTCTCGTAGTGCCGCTGCAGCAGCGCCGCGATGCGCGGGTCCACCGCCGCCATCGCCGCCACCCCTGCCGCATCGGTGTCCACCATCACGTCATCGACGTCGAAGATGACGTGCTTCACTTTCTCAGGAATGTGGTCTCCCAGCTGTCGAGGGACTTCTGAATCTCGGTGCGCTCTTCCGGCGTGCGCGTGGTGAGCGCCTTCACCTTGAGCTTGTTCAAGAGCAGGAGCGCCGCGGGGTCGGGCTCCTCGCCCGGCTCCACGCCCTTCTTCAGCCGCGACTCCAGCTTCCCCACCCGCGCCGTGAGCTGCTCGACCGTGACGCCCTCCTTCACGCGAGGCCTCACCGGCCGCGGCGTCACCGGCACCGCAGGAGAAGGCGCCGGCGCGGGCTGCGGTGCTTCCACCACTGGCTCGAGCTCGGGCTCTTCGGGCACGACGACCTCGGGCGGCGGCGACACCACCGGCGGTGGCGGCACCAGCACCGGCGCCGGCGGCTCGCGCAGGAGCACGTACGCGCTGCTCGCTGCCGCCAGGGCCAGCGCCAGCGCCGCGATCGCCACGCCGGCCCACGGCACGCCCGTGCGCTTCGCGGGCAGCTCCCCCGGAGTGGCCAGCGGGCGCCGCCGCAGATTCTCCTTCAGCCGAAGCAGCTCCGCGCGCACCTTCTCGGCCGGCGACATGCGCGCGCTGGGCTGCTTCTCCATCAGCGACAGCACGAGCGCGTCGAGCGGGGGCGGCACCGAGTCGAGGCGCGACGACGGCTTCGGCGCGGGCTCCTGCACGTGCTTGATCAGCACGTCCATCGGAGTCGCCCCCGTGAACGGAATCGTGCCGGTCAGCATCTCGAACGCCATCACGCCGAGCGAGTACAGGTCCGACCGCGGTGACACGTCGGCGCCGCGCGCCTGCTCCGGGCTCATGTAGTCGGGCGTGCCGGTCACCACCATGCCCGACGTCTGCGCCGAGTGCCCGTCGAACGACCGCTTCGCGAGCCCGAAGTCGAGCAGCTTCAGGTAGCGCGCGCCGTCGCTCTGCTTCACGAGGAAGACGTTCGACGGCTTCATGTCGCGGTGAATGATGCCGGCCGCGTGCGCGGCACACAGCGGCGTCACGATCTCGAGCAGCAGCTCGACCGCCTCGTTCGGAGCCAGCGGCGCGCGCTCCTTGAGGTACTTGTCGAGCGGCACGCCCTCGAGGAACTCCATCACGATGTACGGCCGGCCGTCGGGCAGCTGGCCGAGCGTGAAGACGTCGATGATGTTGCGGTGGCCGATCGCGGTGACGGCCTGCGCCTCCGAGAGAAAGCGCTTCACCGTGAGCGGGTCGGACGCCACCTCGCGGCGCATCACCTTGATCGCGACCTTCTTCTGGATGAGCGGCTGCAGGCCCCGGTACACGATGCCCATGCCGCCCTCGCCCACCACGTGGTGCACCTCGTAGTCGCCGAGCTTCTGGCCGATCAGCGGGTCCTTCGGGGCAGGGTCCGGCGACGGCAGCGTCGTCTCGAGCGCGAGCGACGGCGAGGTGAAGATGGAGCTCCCGTCGCGGGGGCAGACGCTCGTGCCCTCGGGCTGCTCGAGCCCGCACACCGAGCACACCCGGCGGACCGCGATGAGCGTGGGAGACTCCAACCTCGGGGAGGCTACTTCAACCCGCGCCCGTCACGGTCGCTCGCAGACGTACCAGGTCTCCATGCCCGCCGGGACGCCGGTGCACGTCCACCCGCTGGGGCAGCGCAGCGGCTGCTGCTGCAGCTGCGCGTTCATGCAGAAGCCCGTGCAGAAGCTCGCGCCGCCGTCGTCGGGCTCCGCGCACGTCTGCGACACGCAGTCGTTCATGGCCTGCATGTTCACGGTGCACACCTCGCCGATCGGCAGGCAGCGCCCGTCGAGGCCGTCGCACATCCAGCCGTCGGGGCAGTCGCGCGCGTCGCGGCACACGCTCGTGCACACGCCGTTGTTCGGGCCGACCGCCGGCGTCGCGCAGTTGCTGCTCACGCACGTGGCCGGCGCCGAGCAGGTCGCGCCCGCAGGCACGCACCAGCGGCCGCCGATGCCCGACACCGGCGAGCACGAGAAGTCGGCGCTCTGCGGGCACGCCCGCGTGCTCTCGCACGGCGTCGAGCACACGCCGCTCGAGCCGCCCAGACACGTGCCCGAGAAGCAGCCCTGGCTGCACGGGCGACCCGAGTCCGAGAGCATGCAGACCTTCTGAACGCCGACCATCAAGCAGCCCCAACCCGCGGGACAGACCGACTCGTCGGCGCACGCGATGGTGCAGATGCCCTGGCCCGCCGTGCCGACGCCGACGCAGAGCATGCTCATGCACTGGCTCCCGCCGGTGCAGGTCTCGCCGAACATCAGGTTACCCATGCCGCCGGCGGTCGCTCCTCCAGCCGTCGCGCCACCCGCCGTCGCGCCTCCGGCGGTCGCTCCGCCTGCAGTCGCCCCGCCCGCAGTCGCTCCACCCGCGGTGGCCCCGCCCGCGGTCGCGCCTCCCGCGGTGCCAGCCCCACCGGCTCTGCCGCCGGCCGTGGAACCGCCCGCACTCGAGCCGCCCGCAGTCGAGCCGCCCGCAGTCGAGCCACCCGCCACGCCGCCGCTCGAGCCGCCCGAGCCGCCGCCGTTCACGACGAGCACGCACTGACCCTGGATGCACGAGCCGAGGCCTTCACAGTCGCGGTCGGTGCGGCAGATGAGCGTGCACGCGCCGCCGACGCAGCGCTCGGCCTCGGGGCAGTCGCTGTGCAGCCGGCAGGGCGTCTGCTTCGAAGGGCACGCGACGGCGAGGAGCGCGCTCGCCAGGACGAGGAACCGGAGCACCGGCCGCAGAGCCTAGATCAGTTTGACGGCTCGACCACGAACACGTCGCCCGGCATCGGCACGAGGGCCCTCTCGGGCACCGGCTGCCCGTTGCGCACCAGCGGCCGGGGGTCGTAGCCCGCCATCGCGCCGCGCGCGCGGTTGCCCCACTTCGGCACGTCGACGAACGGAATCGGCGTCGGCGTCTCGTCGAACGGCCTGAAGAAGTCTTCCCAGTGGTGGCCGAGCGCGAACCGCGGAGCCATCGCCTGCAGCGTGCGCGTCGGCTCTTCCGCCGGCACGTTGTCGTAGCTGCCGACGCACAGCAGCGCGAGGTCGATGCGCTTCTCGGCGAGCAGCTCGGGCGGCGCGTAGCCCATCGGGTCGTTGCCCGGCGAGTCCTGGTAGTAGACGCGCGTGGTCGGCGCGTCCGTCACCGGGTCGAGAAAGTCGACGAGGTACGAGAGCGTGCGGCCCTCCTTCCACGCGTCGGGCCGCGCCGGCAGCTCGCACTGCGGCTGCTCGACGTCGCCGGGAGCGAAGTGAATCGAGCCGAACTGATCCGGGTGCTCCGAGCACAGCGCCATCACGCGCACGTGGCTGCCGGGCACGCGCACCCACGTCCCCTCCAGCGGAGCACCCGCCGGCCTCTGCCCGGGGCACAGCCGGTAGTCGACCCTGCTCGCGCCCGGCGCATCGAGCGCCACCACGCGCTCGGGCTCGATGACCACCTCGCTCGGGCCCCGCGGCGGGCAGCCGGCCGGGCGCCCGGGCGACAGCGCCGAGAGCAGGTTCTTCATCGACGCGTTGCCGTACAGCGTCGGCCCCGGCGCGTTGCGCTGCGCCGCCGGAGCGTCGATGAGGTGGTCGTAGTGCGCGTGCCCCGAGAGCACGGCCTTCAGGTTCTTCACGCGCGCGGTGGGGAAGCGCGCCGAGATGGCCGTGACGTCGCTGCGCGCCTCCTGCCCCGTGTTCACCGCGATGAGCGACGGGCGCGTGAACAGCGGCGGCGTCATCACCTGGTCGTCGCCGCGCGTGATGAGGAAGCCGCCGACGCCGAGGAACTCGACCGTGAGCGGCTCCGCGGGCGCCGGCGCCGCTCCCGGCGCGAACGGGCGGTACGCGCTCGACGGTTGAACCTTCGCCAGAGGCTCGGGCATCATGCCCGCGGGTGGAGCCGTCACCGTCGTGTCGACGGGGCCGGAGCAGGCGGCGAGCAGCAGAAGAGTCAGGACCCGGCGCATTCGACTGCAGAATCAACTTCGCCGATTTCGGAGTCAAGCCGGACCCATTGGCTCGCGGCCAAGGCCGGCTCTCTGCCGAGACCGACTCTGTGCTACCCACTCGGCCCCGTCATGCTGAAGCGACTCGTTCCCCTCGTTGCGTTCGCCGTCACGTGCAGTGCTCCACCGCCACCCGAGAACACGCTCGCGCCTGATCCACCGACGCTGCAGCGCGCGACCCCGGTGAGCGAAGGCACGAAGGTGCAGTGGCGCACCGCGCAGGCCACCGACAGCGACTGGGACCTCACGCTCGTCGCCCGCTACACCGGCGCGCCCGACGGCAAGCCCCAGGGCATGGTGCCCGCGCGCGGCAGCGCCTTCGGCTCCGGCACCGTCGTCTACGTCGGCGACGGCAGCGAGTTCGTCGACACCGACAAGCCGCAAGACTGCGGCACGTTCACCTACCACCTCTGGTCCCACGACAAGGCCGGCCACTGGAGCGGCGCCGGCGTCACGGTGACCACGCTTCCCGGCGCCCTCGCGCCTCCCGTCACGCCGGTCGGCTTCACCGCGCAGAAGATGGGGCAGAACGTGCTGCTCAGCTGGTCGCCCAGCGCCGGCTCGCGAACGACGCGCGTCGTGCGCAACCTCGGCACCCCGCCGCTCTCGGTCGAGCAGGGCAAGACGGTCTACGACGGCCCGGCGACCTCGTACGTCGACCCCGGCGCGATGCTGCCGTTGGGGCAGACCCTCTTCTACGCCGCGTTCGCGTGCAACGAGTGCTTCGCGTGCTCGCCCATCGGCGCCTCCGCGAACGTCACCCTCGAGGCTCCCGACGCCGGTCTACCCGACGCCGGCCCCGACGACCCCGACGGCGGCTCGCCGCTGCGCCCGACCGCGATGGGAGCCACCATCGCCGCGCAGGGCACCACCGTGGACCTCACGTGGACGAACCCGCCGATGTCGACCGGCTTCACCCAGGTGAAGGTGCTGCGCCAGCTCAACGCGCTGCCGACCGGCCCCGACGACCCGACCGCGACGACGCTGTTCACCGGCCTCGGCACGTCGGCCACCGACCGGGTCGACCGGCTGCTGCCGACCACGAGCATGACGCCGCGCGTGTACTACTACGTCGCGTACGGCTGCGCCGGAGTCGCCTGCGAGACCCGCGGCTCGCGCGCCACCTTCTCGCTCACCGTCAGCCAGGCGCTGCGCGGCGGCGGCTACACCATCTGGTGGCGTCACGCGTCGGCCAGCACCTGCGCCGACCGCACGGACCTCGGCGCGTGCAGCTGCAGCGGCGGCACCTGCACCGGCTGCCCCGCGAACCAGTGGTGGAAGAGCTGCGAGACGAACTGCACCATCGCGACGGCGCGGCAGCTGACGCCGCCCACCAGCACCGCCGAGACGCAGACCATTCACGACCAGTTCGCGGCGAAGGGCATCGTGGTCGGTCGCGTGCTCTCGAGCGAGATGTGCCGCGGCATCGGCACGGCGCAGGGCTTCGCGTTCGGGCCCGCCATCGAGCAGCTGCGCGAGCTGACGTACTTCGTCTACGACGAGGCGAACCGCTGCACGAACACGTACGGGCTGCTCAATGAGGCTCCGGCCGCGGGCACGAACACGGCGATGGTCAGCCACGCCGGCTTCTCGTGCCCGACCATCGACTCGCTGGCGTGGGGCGAGGCCGCCATCTTCAAGCCGGGCGGCAGCTCGCCGACGTTCATTCAGCGGGTGCCGTGGAACGCGTGGTCGACGCTCCCGTGAGGGCGCTCGCGCTGCTGGCCGCCGTGCTGTGCGCCTGCACGGGCACTGTGCAGCCGCAGCCGAGGTGCACGCAGGGTTCGGGGTTCATGGGGCAGCCGGCCGGCGAGGGCTTCGGCCACGTCGGCCAGACGCTCGACCTCGAGCTGCGCCTCGCGGTGGTGTGCCCGGCGACGACCGAGGTGCGCGCGACGGTGTCGGTGCTCGGGCCCGACAACCTGCCGCTGCCGATCGTCGGTGAAGACGCGACGCGCGTGATTCCCGAGAGCGCGCGCACGGGCGAGGGCGTGAGCACCCGGGTGAAGGTGCTGGCGACGGCGCCGGGCCCGTACCACTTCACCGCGCGCTTCGAGCCGAACCTGGGCACGGCGCAGCGCGACGTCATCGTCGCCGAGAGCTTCCTCGACGCAGGGCCTTCGTACGTCCTGCCGGCCACGAGCCCGCTCGCGTCGTGCTCGCAGATCGACGTCACGCCGCTCGGCAAGCTGCTCTGCCTCTCGTCGCTGAGCGTCTACGAGCCCGACGGCGGCGGCCTCATCCAGACCTTCGCCGACGGGCAGCGGGCGGCGCACGTGAACGGCACCGTGTGGGTGGCCGGGCCCAGCCGGGTCACGCGCTACGTCGAGCAGCCGGCCTGGTTCGCCGACGGTGGCGCCTGGCTGAACTCCAACAACAGCACCGCGCCGGTCGCGGCCGACGAGACCGGGGCGTTCGTCGCGAACGACTTCAACAACCTGTTCGGCGTCTTCGTCACCGACGCCGGTTTCGTCACCGGCCAGCACCCGTTGGGCAATGGTGCCGGCGGAGCGCTGTGGAAGCGCGGAGACGCGTTCATCACCGCCGGCCCCACGGGCCCCATCTGCTTCGGCCGGTTCCAAGATGCGGGGAGCTGCGACTTCAGCCGGAATCTCAGCGGCCTCGCGGGCAGCGAGCCGGCCGGCGTGTGGTCGGTCTCGAACGACAACTTCCCCCCGAACGGGCTGACGCTGAACCTGCACACCGGGGCCGTCTTCCGCGAGCTCGTGCTGCCCCCGGGGTGGACGCCCTCGACCTCGAGCAGCGTGCCGTGGGACACCGCGGTCACGCTCGTGAAGGGCAGCGAGCGGCTCTTCGTCGTCGACCGTGGCGGCAACTTCACGCTGCAGAAGTACCCGCCGCTGAGCTTCCTGAGCGCGACGAGCCGCTGGGTCGCCCTGAAGGACGCGAGCGGCCGCGTGCTGCTGTTCCGCCGGTAGGTGAATTGCTTGACGGGGTGGTGTGCCGCCCCGACGCTCGCGCCCGACCATGAAGCGCGCGCTCTCGGCCGTGTCGTTCGTCGTGCTCGTGTCGTTGACGTCGTGCCCGCACCGGCCGCCCGACCCTCCGCCGGTTCCGCCGACGCCGCCGACGCCGCCGGTGCCCATCACCGGCTGGGTCGACCTGCACACGCACCCGATGGCGTCGCTCGGCTACGCGGGCAAGCTGCTCTACGGCGGCATCGACTGGGCGCCCGGCGGCGGAGCGCTCTTGCCCTCCGACCCCGACTGCAACAACGACGTGCGCGCGACGTCGCTCGACCAGGCGCTCGGCCACGACCGCTCGACGCACGGCCAGTGGGACTTCCACAACCGCTGCGGCGACACGATTCGCAGCCTCGTCATCACCGCGGTGCAGACGATGAACAACGCGAACAACCCGCCGCAGGACGCGACGGGAGCGCCCGCGTTCCCCGAGTGGCCGCTGTCGAACGACGTCACGCACCAGGTGATGTGGGTCGACGGCATCAAGCGCGCCTACGACGCGGGGCTGCGGGTGATGGTGATGCTCGCGGTGAACAACCGCACGCTCGCCGACGTGGTCGCAGGCCACGGCGACGGCCCCGGCGACGACCAGAGCTCGGCGGACCTGCAGATCGAAGAGATGAAGCTGTTCGTGGGCCGCAACTCGACGCTGATGGAGATCGCCTACTCCGCCTCGGACCTGAACCGCATCGTCGCGGCCGGAAAGCTCGCCGTCGTGCTCGGCATCGAGGTCGACAACATCGGCAACTTCAACACCGTGCCGAACCTGCAGCCGGCGCAGATCGCTGCCGAGATCGCGCGGCTGCGCGCCCTGGGCGTCCGCTACGTTTTCCCCGTTCACGTCATCGACAACCCGCTCGGCACCACGGCGGCCAGCCAGGACATCTTCAACATCTCGAACCTCCGCGAGGCGGGCCACTTCTGGAACCTGCAGTGCGCGGCGCCGTCGGACGGCGTGTTCTACCGCCCGACGATGAAGAACCCGCTGCGCGACCCGTTCTCGGATCCGCAGACGGCGCAGATGGCGTTCCTGATGGTCTTCAAGCTGCACCTGTTCAGCCTCGATGACCCGTCGCCTCCGCCCTGCCCGCTCGACGGCGGCGTCGTGAACGTGGGCAACCCGTCGCCCGGCCTGACCCCGAACGGGACGTTCGCCGTCCAGGAGCTGATGCGGCAGTGCATGATGCTCGACGTCGACCACATGTCTCAGGCGGCGGCCATCGACCTGCTCAACCTCGTCGTCGACGCCGGCTACCCGGTGAACTCGGGGCACAACAGCGTGCGCGGCCCGCTCGGCGGCCAGACCGAGCGCCAGCTCACCGCCGCGCAGTACGGCCAGCTGCAGACCACCGGCGGCCTCGCCGGCGTCGGCGGCCAGAACGTCGACCCCGCCACGTGGGTCGCGCTCAGCGAGGAGGTGCTCGCCGCGCTCGGCGACGGCGGCCACCTCGCGCTCGGCACCGACTCGAACGGCATCTCGGCGCTGATGAAGGCGCCTGCGTCGCCGGGCTACGAGGTCACCTACTCGGGCACGTACCCGCAGAGCACGCTGGGCTCGAAGTCGTGGGACTTCAACGACGCGGGCGTCGCGCATTACGGAATGCTGTCCGACTTCCTCGAGAGCGTGAAGAAGGTCGACGGCGGCACCGCGGTCGTCGCGAACCTGATGCGCGGCGCGCAGGCGTTCTACGACGGCTGGGCGCGGGCCGAGGCCGCGTGCGCCGCGCTCGCCGGAGTCGATGCCGGGGCTCCGCCGGCGCCGCCGGGCGGGCATCACCACCACCACTTCCTGATGTCCGCGCAGTGCCCCGCGGGGCAGATGTACCGCGCCGCGTGCGACCGCTGCCTGCCGCTGCGCGCGAACTGCCCCCCGTGCGACGAGGCCGACGCCGGCGCCGGTTGCGTGCGTCAGCCGGTGTGCCCCGCCGGGCGGACGCGGAACGCGTGGGGTGTGTGCTCCGCGAACGCGGCCGCAGACGATGCGCGTGCGCTCGAGCTGCCGATGGGCGCGCGCATGTCGCGCACGCCCGACGGCGGAGCGGCGGTGGCGCCCGGGCGGTACTTCCTGACCGTGACGCCCGAGGGCGCCGAGCGGCCGGCGGTGTTCTCGGTGGAGCTCGGGGAGAAGCAGACCGGCTGGGAGCTGAAGGGCCAGAAGGAGCGCCTGCCCGCGACCGGCGGCTACGTCGATGGCATGTGGGCGCTGCAGTGGAACGCGGGCAAGAAGCTGGTGATGCTGCTCGCGAAGCCGCAGCGGCAGGGGCCTCTGAGCGGCGCGTTCGCGGTGCATCGGCCCGGAGCGCGCACGCTGACCGGCGACTTCACGCTGGAGCGCGCGGGACCGAAGGCGCGAAAAGACGCGCTGCCGCTCGAGAAGCTCGGCGACCTGTTCGACCCGCTGCTCAGGTAGTCGCGGCCAGCAGCGCCTCGTCGACCTCGAGCAGCGCAGCACCCGCGGTGTACCCGGCGCCGGCGGTGACGAGCAGCACCTTCGCGCCCGGCTTCACGCGCTTCGTCCGCAGCGCCTCCTCGAGCGCGAGCGCGACCGAGGCGCCGGCGGTGTTCCCGAGCCGCTCGATGTTCGTCATCACCTTCTCCTGCGGAATCCCGCACAGGCGGCCGAGGCGATCGACGAGCCGGCGGTTCGCCTGGTGCGGCACCACGAGGTCGACGTCGCCGAGCGTGAGGCCGAACGCCTGCACGAGCTCCTCGGCGACCGAGCGCATGCCCTCGACGGCCTGGAAGTACACGGCCGGGCCGTCCTTCATGTGAATGAAGTGGCGGCGGTTCGCGACGGTCTCGGCGGTGGCGGGCTCGCGGGCGCCGCCGGCCGGCACGTAGACCGACTCGAGGCCCGAGCCCTCGGAGAGCAGGCCGATGCCGAGCAGCCCGCGGCCGGGAGCGACGACGGCGGCGGCGGCTCCGTCTCCGAACAGGGCGCAGGTCGAGCGGTCCTTCAGGTCGAGGAAGCGCGAGCGCACCTCGGCGGCGGCGGCGAGCACCGCGCGGTCGCCGGTCTCGACGGCGCGGGCGGCGGTGTCGAGCGCGAAGAGAAAGCCGCTGCAGGCCGCGACGACGTCGAACGACGGAACCGGAGGCAGCTCGAGCAGCTTCTGCACGGCGCACGCGGTCGAGGGGCTCACGTGGTCGGGAGACACGGTGGCGAGCACGAGGCGGTCGACGCCCTTCACGCCTGCGCGCTGCATCGCCTCGCGGCACGCGGCGGCGGCGAGGTCCGAGGTGGACTGCTCGGCGGCCGCCCAGCGGCGCTCGGTGATGCCCGAGAGCTGCTGCATCTCGGCGGCGCTCAGGGCGGCGCCGAGGCGCTCGAGCTCGGCGTTGGTGACGACGCGCTGGGGCACGTAGCGGCCGAGCGCGGCGAGGCGCACGTTCTTGGGCCGGTAGATGTTCATCGCCTGGGCACCACCACCATCTCGAAGGCACTCCCGTCACGGAGTCGAACCGCGCTGAAGTCCGCGACGTCACGCGTCGCGAGCCGGACGACTTCGATCTCCTCGGCGAGCGCCACGATGGAGGCGTCCACCAGGCCGAGCTCGAGCCCCGCAAAGCGCCGGTCGATCTCCATCGCTCTCTCGATCGAGTCGAGCTCCACGGGCACGAACGTGAACGCTCCGGACGAGAGGTCGCGGGTCAGAGCGCGCATCACTGCACGCTCTTCGCGAAGGAAGTAGTCGACCTCGGCGAGCACGAGGCCGGGGACGTAGCGTGCTCGCGCTGCGTCGATGGCCTTCCGGAACGCACGATGGTCGGGAGCCGAGCGATCGAGATAGTCCAGCAGCGCTCCGGTATCGCAGATCAGGGCGTCGTCGCTCATCGAGGCAGGTGGCGAAAGAGCTCTCCTTCGTTGCCACGCTCGCGGAGGCCGCGCGCGACGCCTGCGCTCCGCGGCCGGGGATGCGGCCGGTACTGCTCGAGGACGAGCTGGAGCTGACGGCGCACGAACTCGGACCGGGAGATGCCTCGCGTCTCGGCTGCCTTGGTCAGCAGCGCATCGAGCTCGGGCGGCAACGCGATGGTCGTCGGCTTCTTCTTCGTCAGTGCCATGAAAGTAACATTACCTCCCTCACCGCCACTCCCACAACGCAGCGGCCCACGACATGCCGCCGCCGACGCTCGCGATCAGCACGCGCTGCCCCGCGCGCAGCACCTCGGCCCGGGCCTCGGCGAGCGCCACCACCCAGCCGGCGGCCCCGATGTTCGCGTGCCGGTGAAGGTTCAAGAACGCGCGCGCCGTGGGAATCCCCAGGCGGCGGCAGACCTCGTGGATGATGTCCTTGCTCGTCTGGTGCGGCACGTACGCGTCGACGTCGCCGGCGCCGACGCCCGCGCGCTCGAGCACCGCGCGAATCGCGGCCTCGTACTTCGCCGGCACCGTCTCGCGCAGGCCCTCGGCGTCGCCCGACAGCACGTAGCCTCCGCGGTCGATCTCGGCGTGCGTCGGCGGCAGCGCGCCGCTCGTATAGACGAGGCCGGCGAGGTCTCCGTTCGTGTTCATCGAGACCGCGCGCAGCCGCGCGCCCTCGCGTCGGCCGAGCAGCAGCGCGCCGGCTCCGTCTGCGAGCGACACCGCCGCCATCTTGCTCTGCCGTGGCATCACCCTCGAGAACGTCTCGGTGCCCACGAGGAGCACGCGCTCCGCGCCGCCCCGGTGGAACAGGCCGGCCTGCGCGAGCCCGAACAGACCCGCAGCGCAGCCCGTGCGGACGTCGAAGCACGGGCACTTCAGCTGCAGCCAGGCGCCCAGCGGCGCCGACAGCGTCGACGTCCACCGGTGCGGCGTCGACGACGCGACGATGAGCAGGTCGACGGCGGTGGTGCCCGCGTCGAGGAGGGCCTTCGCTCCTGCCTCCTTCGCGAGGTCCAGCGTCGTCTGCTCCTCGCTCGCCCAGGCGCGCTCACGCACGCCGAGCGTCTGCTCCATCGCCGAGGCCGCGAACTCGAGCTGCTCGCCGTCGGGCACCCGCGCGCGGTTGCCCCACGCCTCGGCAGGCAGGCCGCGGAGCACCTCCAGGTTCGAGACGACGCGCGGAGGAAACGCGGTGCCCGCCCCGAGCACTCCGAAGTCGTCGAACGGCCCGACGGTCAGCATCAGCTCGCCTCCCAGACGCCGTCGAGCGTCGACCAGGCGAGCTCCCACGCGCGCGGCGACACGCACGCGAGCGCCTCGAGGTACAGCCTGCCCTGCTCGCCGAGCTTCAGCTGCCAGTGCGTCTTCACCTCGCCGGCGAACGCGCGCAGGCCGTCGCCGAACCGCGCCCAGCCGGGCACGTCTTCGCGCGTGCAGTGGGTCACCTCGGCTCCGACCCAACGGCTCGTGGCGTCCGGCACGAGCAGCCAGTGCACGTCGCGCACGTACGGCTCGAACGTCAGGCGGAAGTGCGGAATCTTCCCGCCGCCGCGCGGGTGGAGAATGAAGCCCTGCGCGATGGTCGCGGCGCGGCCGCCGCTCTCGCCCTTCGCGGCGAACTGGCCGGCGCTGGCCTCGCCCTGAACGGAGAGGCCGTGAGCGGAAGCGAAGGCGTCGAGCTCGGGCAGCAACCGTGACTGACTTACCACCGTGTCGCCTCGATCGGCTTGAGCCGCGTCACGCGCCAGGCGACGAGCGCCGCCGTCGCCGCAGAGGCTCCGAGCGCGAGCGCCGAGCCCCACGCGACCGTGACCAGCGAGAGCGCGGGCCGCAGCACGGCCGGGTGCGCCGAGCCCATGTGCGGCAGCGCGATGCCGTGCCGGCCGAGCGCGAACGTGACGGCGGCGGCGAGCGTCAGGCCGGCGGCGGCGCCGAGCGCGCCGAGCAGCACGCCCTCCCAGAAGAACATCGCGGCGATCTGCGCGCGGCGAACCCCGAACGACATCAGCGTGCCGACCTCGCGGCCCCGCTCGTCGACCGCGAGCAGCCCGAGCGCGAGCAGCGCGGCCAGCACGACCACCAGCAGCACGAGGGTGGCGAGCACGTCGAGGCGCCTCTGGCGCTCGACGTTGTCGCGCGCGAGCGGGTGCACGTCTTTCCACGAGCGGACCTCGGCGCCGGCCACGGCGACCCGCCGGGCGAAGGCCTCCGGGTCGCCGCGCACGGTGAGGCCGAGCTCCGAGACGCCGCGCGAGCCGGTGAGCGCCTGCGCGAGCTGCAGCGGCACGGTGATGACGCGGCGGTTCTCGAGCGCGAGCCCCGACTCGGAGATCGCGACCACCTTCACCTCGACCGCGTTCGCGCGCGCGGTGCCGCTCGACGAGAGCGTCACGGTCTGACCGACGGCGAGGCCCAGCGCATCGGCGAGCGCGAAGCCGACGATGCCCTCGTCGGCGCCCGACAGCCAGGCGCCTGCGGGCTCGAGCTCGCGCGAGAAGCGGGGGCACACCTGCGGCTCGAGCGCCGGGTCGACGCCGCGAACGACGACGGGCGTCTCGGTGCGCGCGTCGCTGAGCAGCGCGGCGGCGTAGAGCCGGCCGGCCGCGAGCTCGACGTCCGGAAGGCCGCGCAGCACGGCCTCGTCGAGCAGCGGCGGCGCTCCGACCGGCACGTCGTCGAAGCCTCCCTTCGGCCGCACGACGACCTCGCCGGTGCGCGTCTCGACGACGGTCTCGTAGGTGAGCCGCTCGATGGCCTCGGTGACGCCGTGCCGGGTCGCGAGCGCGGCGACGCAGAGGCCGAGCAGCGCGGCGGTGGCGCCGGTGCGGCCACGCCGTCGCAGCACGTTGCGGAGCGCGAAGCGAATCACGCGTCCCCCAGCGCCTTCACGGGCTCGAGGCGGGCGGCGCGCAGCGCGGGCACGAAGGCTCCGGCCATGCTGACGGCGACCGCGAGCAAGAGCACGAGCGCGACCTCGCCGCGCTGCAGCGACGGCGTGACGTCGACGAGCACCGTGGTGCCGGGCAGCTTCATCGGCACGCCCCACCGCGTCACCACGGCGGCGCCCACCACGCCGGCGGCGAGGCCGGCCGCGGCGCCGCACGCGCCGAGCAGCGCGCTCTCGGCGACGAAGGCGCTCCACACGGCGCGGCGGCGCACGCCGAGCGCGAGCCACGTGCCGATCTCACGCGTGCGGTCTCTCACGTTCAGCGCGGCGCACGTGAAGACGCCGACCGCCGCGACGAGCGCGATGATGAGGCTCACGATGAGGCCCGACAGCCGCATGTTCGAGACCATGTCGGCGAGGCCGGGCAGCTGCTGCTTCCACGTCTCGACCTCGACCTGGGGGCCGAGCGCCTCCTGCACGCGGGCGCGCAGCGTGTCGACGGCGTCGAGGTCGTCGACCGCGAGCGCGAGCTCATTGCAGGTGGCGCCGAGCCTGAGCAGGTCCTGCGCGGCGACCAACGGCATCCACACCGCGGCGCGGTCGGTGGGGAGCAGCGGCACGGCGACGCCGCCGACCGGCAACGGGACTCCGTTCAACAGGCCGTCGGCGTCGCGCGAGAGCAGCGCGGGCTCGTCACCGAACGAGAGCGCCAGCGCCCGCGCGAGCGGAGCGCCCAGCACGGGCAGCCCGCCCCGCTCGACGAGCGCGAAGCGGCCGGGCACCACGCTTCGCTCATCGGCCTCGTCGAACGCGGTGACGATGACGGTCGCCGACGCTCCGCCGCGCTCGTCCGGCGCCGACAGCACGGCTCCGAACTTGAGCCGCGCCGAGGCCGCGCGCACGCCGGGCACCGCGAGCGCCTTCTTCCGCCAGGCCTCGGCGTCGTCGAGCGCGGGCCGCACCGGCAGCACGTCGCTCGCCTTCGCGTAGCCCTTCGCGTGCACCTGCAGCGCGCCGAAGACGGTCTCGGCGGCCTGCCCCATGAGGGCGCGGCGCTGGCCGGCGATGACGCCCCAGACGAGGAGCACGGCGGTGACTCCGGCGGCGACGAGGCCCACGCCGACGGCCGAGCGCAGCGGCCGGCGCGCGATGTTGCGTGCGCTGAACGACAGGAGAGCTCCGAGCCTCAACCGCGGGCACGTTATCGCGCTGCGCGACGAGACCCGAGCCGCGTCAGCGGCCCTCGAAGCTCAACCTGGCGAGCTCCGCGCGAGTGAGAAAGTGTCGCATTGAGGTCCAAACGACTCTTTCGCCGCCTTGTCGAGCGAGGTGGAGCCGCCTAGGTTTCAGGCCTCACACGAGGAGAGGGACAACACACATGGCACGCATCGCGAAGGCTGACGTGAACCGGGCGCTGGACGTGGCTGCGAAGACGCTGATCCGCCTCGGCGGCGCTGACGGAAGAATCTCCCGCACGGACGTGAAGAACGCGCTCGCGACCGACCGCGTCGCGCGCCGCGAGGTTCCGCTCGTCGACATCTTCTTCAAGTTCGTCGACCACCGCGACTTCAAGGAAGGCGCCACCGTCACCGCGAAGGACATCAAGCGCGCCGTCGAGTACGCGAAGGTCCACATGGTCGCGAAGTACGACCTCGACAACAACGGCCTGTCGAAAGACGAGATCGCCGAGATGTCGCTGACCGGCAAGCGCGCGGTCGACCTCGCGAAGGCGCTCAAGGCCAGCGCCGGCGGCGGCTCGACGGGCGTCGGCGTGCGCACCGAGTAGTCGCCTGCTCGAGCAATTCCTCGCGGCGGAGCGGCGCGTCCACCGGCGCGTCGACCGCCGCCTGCTCGACCCCGGTTCGCTCGACGGGGTCGACCCGTTCTACCTCCCCGAAGCCGGCAACACGTTCGAGCTTCCGTGCTTCTGGGTCGAGGCCGAGCGGCTGCACGTCTTCGAGCTCGCGCCGTCGGGCGCCCGGCGGCACCTGCTGTTCGTGCACCCGCTCGCGCTGCGGCACTACCGCGCCTGGCTGAAGGGGTGCGCGCCGGGGCCCCGGCACCTGGCGACGCCGACGTCGTCGACGCGCACGGTGGTGGCGTGGCCGGCCGAGAGGCCGTCGTCGACGCTCTGCCTCAAGCTCTCGCTGCCCGTGCTGTTCGCGAGCGAGCGCCGCGTCGTCACCGCCGAGCTCGCGCGCGACGCCGTCGAGACGACGCGCCGGCTGCGCGGCCTGCGCACCGGCCTGCGCATCGTGCCCGAGACGCTGGGCGTCGTGCCGCGCGACGCCGACCTCGGCGGCTACCTCGTGCGCGAGCTGCCGCGCGTGCCGCTGACGCCCTGGTTCGCGCTCGAGCGGCCCGAGCGGTACATCCGCCCGTTCCTCCGCGCGTGGCTCGAGTCCGCCGTCGAGCACGGCTGGGTCGCCGACGTCCACGCGCAGAACATTCTCGTGTCGGGGAAGCACTTCTGGATCCGCGACATGGACAGCGTGTGGCTCGACGACCCCGAGCTCGAGGGCGCCCGCACCAGCCTGCACACGTACTTCCTCGGCGGGCCCGCGCGCCGCCACCGCGCGCTGTTCTTCCGGGAGCTCGAGCGCCACGCCGGCAAGGCCGCGCGAGACCCCGACGCCTTCGCGCAGTGGCTCGAAGACGAGCGGCACTTCCGCCGCAGGGCCCCGAGGCCGCCGGCGAGCGTGCGCCGCTGGCTGAAGCTCGAGCAGACGGTGAACCCCCGCGCCAGAGACCCGCGCCGGTTCGCGAAGGTCTCGATGGACGTGCTGCCGCGCCGCTTCCGCCCCGAGCACCAGCCGGTCTGGAGGCTGCCCTACTTCGTCGCTCCCGAGGGGCGCGTGCGCGTCTACGGCACCGAGCGGCCGCCCGCGCTCTTCACGAAGGCCGGCGTGCGCGTCTTCTTTCACCCGTTCATGGCCGAGCACTACGCGCTCGACATCCTCGAGTACGGCGCGGGCCCCGACACGTTCTGGGCGAGCCCGACCGCGTCCCCGCGCTCGGTGGTGGTGTGGAACGAAGAGCACCTCTTCGCGCTCAAGCTCTCGCTCGACGTCGAGCTGCTCGGCATCAACCGGCTCGTCGAAGACTCGAAGCTGCAGCGCGCGGTCGAGGTCTCAGCCGCCATCCGCGGCGTTCGATACCTGCGCGAGCCGGTCGCCGTGCGCACCGAAGAGAAGGGCTACGGCTTCATCTACCGCGAGCTGTCGCCGGACATGAACGCGCTGACGCCGGGCTTCGCGTGGAAGAAGCCGCCGCCGTGGCGGGCGCTGGTGCGCGCGTTCTGCGAGCTCGCGTTCGGGCAGGGCCTCGTCGGCGACCTGCACCGCCAGAACGTGCTCCTGACGAAGGCCGGCGAGGTGGTGCTGCGCGACCTCGACGCGTTCAAGCGCGACCGCGAGGTGCACCGCTGCTTCAGCGACGAGCTGCGCGCCGAGTGGATGTACGGCCAGCCGAAGAAGAACTGGGGCGAGGTCGACGCGCTGCTGTTCGAACAGCTCGAGCGCTGGCTCGGCAGCGACGTCGTGCAGGCCGAGCTCGCCGGCCTCCACCGCCGCGGCTGGAGGACGACGTACGACCCGAAAGACCCGTCCGAGCCGCTGTACTCTCTCGACGCCATGGTCAAGGCGTGGAAGGCGCAGCGCTGATGCTCTACGGCCTGTCGGGCAAGGCGCAGCGCGCGCACGTGCTCGCGATTCTCATCGTGCCCGCGCTCGGCACCGCGGCGGCCGTCGCGCTCGCCGTGCTGCGCGGCCTCACCGCGTTCGACGTCGCGCTGTTCGGCGCGGGCTGGCTGCTCGCGGCGATCGGCATCGAGGTCGGCTTCCACCGCCTGTTCTCGCACGCCGCGTTCGACGCGACGCCGGGCCTCAAGGTCGCGCTCGCGGTGCTGGGCTCCCTGACGGCCCAGGGCCCGGCGCTGTACTGGGCCGCGCTGCACCGGCACCACCACGCGAACAGCGATGGCCCGAACGACCCGCACTCGCCGGTGCACAAGGGCTTCTGGCACGCGCACGCGGGGTGGATGTTCGACGCGCCGCCGCCGGACCTGTTCGAGTACGTGCCCGAGCTGTTCGCCGAGCGCCGGCTCGTGCGCGCCGACCGGCGGTACTTCCTGTGGCTGGTGCTCGGGCTCGTCATCCCCGCGGCGCTCGGAGCCGCCTGGTACCGCACCCCCGAGGGCGCGCTGCGCGGGCTGCTCTTCGGCGGGCTGGTACGCATCTTCGTCGCGCAGCACGGCATCTGGAGCATCAACTCGGTGTGCCACCTCTTCGGCGCGCGGCCGTTCGAGAGCCGCGACGCCTCGCGCAACGTCGCGCTGCTGTCGCCGCTCACCATGGGCGGCTCGCTGCACAACGCGCATCACGCGTTTCCGTTCACCGCGAAGAACGCGTTCCGCTGGTACGAGGTCGACCCGGGCTACGCGGTCATCAAGCTGTTCGAGCTGCTGGGGCTGGCCAGTAACGTGCGGATTCCAGGCGCGGGAGCTCTCGCCGGCCGGAAGTGACGCCCGGGAGCGATAGGACTTCCGGCACATGTGGGCACCTACGCGGGCGTCGTACTCCTCGCGGCATGCTCGCTCTCACGCTCACGCTCGTCGTTCTCTCGCAGTCTGCTCCTCCCCTCGTTCCCGCGGGGCCGGAGGCTCCCCCGCCGGGGCGGGCCTGGTCGATCGTGACGCCCATCACGACGGCCGTCGCCGGCGCCGTCGCCGCGCGGCGCTACGCCGCCGACTGGGGCACCGACCCGGGGATTCAGCTCGCCGCCTTCGCCACGGGTGCGCTCGTCGGAGTGCTCGCCGGCTACGCGGCCGGCTACTTCGCGCGCGAGGGCTCGACCGCTGCGCGCATCGTGTCGGTCGCGCTCTTCGCGCTCTCGACCGGGGCCGTGGTCTACGAGGCTCACCGCTTCAACCAGGACGCCCACGCGTTCTGCCGGAGCTTCAGCTTCAGGCTGGGCGGCAACTGGGGCCCGCTCTAGCGCCTCTCGCACCACGAGTAGATGCACTCGAAGCCGCCGGGGCACTCGCAGTCGTGCGAGCAGTAGAGGCGGCAGATGAGCGTCTCGGGGCGGTCGACGACACGCTCCATGCAGAAGTACTCGGCCGGGCAGTCGCCGGCCGGCTCGGTGCCGGCGTCGACTGCACAGCGCCGGCCCACCGCGCTGCCGTCCTGCGTCTTCGGCCGGCACCCGGCCTGTGCTGGCCCCGCGTGGTGGCCTTCCTTCTCCCACGGGCTGAACTGAGTCGTCATCAGCAGCGCGGACGCCACGCCCAGGGTCGCGAGCGAGACGGGCCCGGTGGCCAGCGCGAAGCCGCGCGCCTTGCCCTGCGCCGCCAGGACGAGCCCGACGAGCGGGCCGACGCTGATCAGCGTGACCCCCACGACGACGAGCAGCACCGCGACCGGGAGGCTCATCAGCGCGCCGGCGAATAAGAGCTTCATCAGGCCGACGGCGCCCGAGCCGCACGTGCACAGCGAGACGAGCAGCGCCAGCAGGTTGAGCGCGAGCGCCGGCTTGTTCGCCTTCACCATAGGTTGTTCAGCTGGGCGCCGGCGCTGAGCTCGATGACCGAGCCGGTGAGGGCGGCGCTCTTCGGGGAGCACAGCACCGTGATGAAGTCGGCGACCTCGTCGACGGAAGGAATCTTCCGGGTCGCGGTCGCGTCTTCCAGCTTGCGCCGCCACGCCTCGTCGCCGCCGGTGCGGCCCTTGAAGCGCTCGGTGTCGACGAAGCCGAGCGCGACGGCGACCGCGCTGACGCCGCGCCGCGAGTAGTCGACGGCGAGGCCTCGAACCAGGCCCTCGAGGCCCGCCTTGGCGGCGGCGTAGAGCGCGCCGCCCGAGATGCCGGTGCGGGCGGCGATGCTCGAGAGCGCGACGATGCGGCCGAAGCGCGCCGTCATCATGTCGGGCAGCGTCTGGCGGCAGATCTCGACGGCGCTCCACAGGTCGGTGTCGAGCAGCGCGCGGGCCTCGGCCGGCTCGTGCAGGTGCAGCTTCTTCGGAGCCCACAGCGCGGCGACCGAGAGCACCACGATGGTCGGAGCGCCGAGCTCGCCGCGCACGGCGTCGAGCGCGACGGCGAGCGACTTCGAGTCGGCGACGTCGCAGACCTGGGCGCTGGCCTTGCGCCCGAGCGCGCGAATCTCGGCGGCGGCGGCCTCGAGCGGCTCCTTCGTGCGAGCGAGGACGGCGACGTCGCAGCCCTCGCGGGCGAGCGACAGCGCGACGGCGCGTCCGACACCGCGGCTGGCGCCGACGACGAGTGCCACCTTGTTCGTGAGCTCCAGGTTCATCCCGCAAGCCTCGCCAGCACCTTCGCGAGCTCCCGCCGCGCATCCTTCGGCGCCACGACGCGGTCCACATACCCCGCCTCCGCCGCCGCCCACACGCTCTCGTGCGCCTTCTCCCAAGCCTCGCGCTGCGCCTCGGACACCTCGGGCCCCACCACCACCTTCAGCGCCGCCTCGGCGCCCATCACGTCGATCGTCCCCATCGGTAGCGCCAGCCTCACGTCGGCGGCGAACGAGAGCACGTTCGCTCCGCCGAAGCTCTTGCGGAAGATGAACGACATCTTCGGCACGCGCGCGCCGGCGTACGCCTCGAGCAGCGTCGCGCCGTGCGGGAGAATGCCTTCCTCTTCCTGCTGCCGGCCCGGCAGGTAGCCCGGCGTGTCGACGAGCGTGATGATCGGCAGCCCGAGCCGCCCCGCCCAGCGGACGAACGCAGCGCCCTTCCTCGACGCGTTCACGTCGAGGCAACCCGCGAGCTGCATCGGCTGCGACGCCACCACCGCCACCGCGCGCCCTCCGAGCCGCGCGAACGCCGTCAGCAGGTTCGGCCCGAACGCCGGCGACAGCTCGAGCACCGAGCCCGCATCGAACAGCTCGGCGAGCACCTTGCGCGCGTCGTACGCCCGCCGCTCGCTCACCGGAATCAGCTTCTCGAGCGCCGCGGTCTCGCGCGCGACGTCGTCCGCCGAGGCGACGACGGGCTCCAGAAACGACAGCACCCGCTTGAGCAGCGCCACGCCCGCGGCCTCGTCGGCGACCACCGCGTGGCAGCTGCCCGTCACCTTCGAGTGCAGGTCCGGCGCGCCGAGGTCGACGAGCTCGCGGTCTTCGCCCGTCACCTCCTTCGACACCTTGCCGCCGGTCACGAACATGAAGCTCTGCTGCTCGACCATCGCCACGAAGTCGGTGAGCACCGCGTTGTAGGCCGCGCCGCCGACGCACAGGCCGCACGCGAGCGACAGCTGCATCACGCCCGCCTCCCGCAACCGGAGCGTCCGCACGATGATGTCGCCGAGCGACTGCACCGCGTCGGTGCCCTCTTCCACGCGCATGCCGTCGCTGTCGATCAGCGCGAGCACCGGCAGCTTGCGCTCGAGCGCGAGGTCGAGCAGCCGCGACAGCTTCACCGCGCCCTGGCGGCCGATCGCTCCGCGCAGCACGGTCGGGTCGTTCGCCCACACCGCGACCGCGCGGCCCGCCACCGCGCCGAGCCCGCACACCAGGCCGTCGCCGGGGTGCAGGTTCGCGGCGAGCCGCTCGCTCGCGTGAGCGTGCCGGCTCTTCACGTGCCGCCCGAGCTCGCTGAACGAGCCTTCGTCGAGCAGCGCCGCGATGCGCTCGCGCGCGGTCAGGCGGCCCATGCGCTTGTGGCGGGCCTGGCGAGACGGCCCTCCGCCCTCGTCGGCGGCCTGCTCGCGGCGGGCGAGCTCCTCGAGCAGCTCGTCGCTCACTTCTTCTTGGAGACTTCGGCGAACAGGTGGTCCACGCACTTCTGCACGGTGTGCAGGTCGCGGAACGCGTGCAGGTCGGGCTTCAGCCCGAACGACTTGCAGAGCAGGAACACGAGGTCGGTCGCGTCGAGCGAGTCGAGGCCGAGCGTGCCGCGAAACGTCGCCTCCGGAGCCACCTTCTCTTTCGGCACCCGGAACTCGGTCACGAGCACTTCGGTGAGCTTCGCTGCGATGTCGTCGCGGGTCACGCGCCCGACGTCTACTACGCCTTCGGGGCCGCCGCCGCAGCCTTCAGCTCGGCGAAGCCCGGCAGCTCGCGCAGCGGGGCGAGGTCGGGGTCGTCGTCCAGCGGCACCGGGCTCGTGTACCCCGCCGCCACCGCCTTCTTCAGCCACTCGAGCCCCGGCTCCACGTCGCCGAGCCGGCACAGGCAGCACGCCGCGTTGAACGCGAAGATGGGCGCCTTCGAGACCTCGAACGCCTTCTGGGACATCACGTTCGCCGCCTCGATGTGGCCGCCGTGGAACAGCTTCTCGCACGCGGCCAGCGCGATCTGCTGCTCCGCGGGAGACAGCGCGAGGCGCGACACCGCGTCGCGGATGATGACGTCGCGCTCGGCGTCGTCGTCGATCGCCGAGACGAGCAGCGGCCACGCCTCGGGCCGCAGCCGCAGAACCGAAGCGACCGGCTTCAAGAGCTCGACGACGCGCTTGCTGTCCTGCCGGTGCGCCGCGAGCCGCGCCCGCAGCTCGGGGCTCGTGCGCTGGACGTCGGCGCCCATCTCGCGCAGCGCCTTCTCGGCGCCGTCGGGGTCCAGAGCCGACAGCCGCACCCACGCGAGCACCTCGAGCAGGTGCAGCTTCGCGGCGCCCTCCTTCGCTCCGGCGAGCGCCTTCACGAGCAGCGCCTCGGCCTTCTGGTGCTCGCCCTTCTCCGACAGGTTCCACGCGAGCTCCGCCTCGGGAGGCGCCTGGCCGGGCTCGTTGCCGCTCCAGCGCTGCCAGCCCTTCCAGATGCCGATGCCGCCGAGGTAGGCGAGCATGATGCTCTTGTCGAGGAGGGTGAACGCCGCGATGACGGCGAGACCTCCGAAGAACAGGCTGATGCCACCGACGATGCGGGTGCGCGGCCGCTTCGTGATGAGGCTGACGGTGCTGTCGAGCGCGAGGCCGCCGTCCCACGGGAGAATCGGCAGCAGGTTGATGAGCGCCCAGATGATGTTGACGATGGCGAACAGGTCGAGCGCCCACCGCGCGAGCGGCGGCATCTCGACGTTTCGCAGCCCGAAGTAGACGGCGAGGCCTGCGGCGAGCTCGATGCCCGGGCCGCACAGCGTGACGAGCAGCTTCTGCTTGTCCGACGGCCGCGCGCCGTCGGGCCACATGGTGACGCCGCCCATCGCGTGCAGCTCGATGCGAGGGCCGAAGCCGTAGAAGCGCATCGCCATCGCGTGCCCGAGCTCGTGCATCAGCACGGACACGAAGACGATGAGCGCCCACAGCGCGATCTTCTCGGTGCCTCCGGACTGGAGGCCGAAGACGATCGGCAAGATGAAGAACTCGGGTCGGACCCTGACGGGGATGCTGCCGAGGCGGAAGTTCAAGACTTCAGCACCCTAACTCACTGGCCGTTAACGTGCCGCACATGGCCCGAGACAAGACGAAGCTCACCGAAGCCGAGGTTCAGGCGTTTCTCTCGAAGCACGCCGGCTGGAAGGTGGCGAACGCCCAGCTGGAACGCACGTACGAGTGGCCGTCGTTCGTCTCGGGCATCGCGTTCGTGAACGAGGTCGCGAAGCTCGCCGAGGCCGCCGACCACCACCCCGACATCGACATCCGCTGGCGCAAGGTGACGCTGCGGCTCACCACCCACGACGCCGGAGGTCTCACCTTCCGCGACACCGAGCTCGCGGCGAAGGCCGACGCAGTGAAAGTTTAGATCCGCTTCGGGCGCCGTTCGTTCCAGCGGGGTCATGAACCTCGCTCCCGTTCTGCTCGCCGCTGCGCTGACCTGCGACCTCGGCTCCAAGCCCGCAGCCGAGGCCGGCGCCGCCGAGACGCAGGCCTTCCGCACCTCCGCCCAGCGCGGCCTCACCTTCCTCGCCAACCAGAGCCGCTCGTGGACCCGGGCGAACCCCGGCTGCTACGGCTGCCACGTGCACTCGGTCACGCTCGAGGGCCTCAGCATCGGCAAGCACAACCGCTACGACGTCACCCTGAGCGACCTGAAGCTCATGGCCGCGGCGATGCTCAACGACACCCAGGGCGTTCACACCACCACGTTCACCACCGCCCGCGCCTTCGGCGGAGTCGCCTTCTCCCGCTACGACCAGCTCGTCGACGGCGCGCTCACGGACGACCTGTTGAAGGTCGCGCGGCGCCTCATCGACGACCAGCAGGGCGACGGCAGCGTGAAGGTCGACGACACCCGCTTCCCCATCGAGTCCGGCGTCGTCCAGGCCACCTTCCAGGCGATGCAGACCTGGCGGCAGGCGTACGCGCGCACCGCCGACGACGTGTGGCTGACTCCGCTGCGCAAGGCCGAAGAGTACCTGCAGGTGCGCGCCTCGAAGCTCGACGGCCTCTCGCTGCAAGACCGGGCGTACACGCTGCTCGGCCTCACCGCCGCGGGCGTCGGCAGCGGCGAGAAGCTGTCGCTGTCGCTGCAGCGCGCGCTGCTCGCCGCGCAGAAGAAAGACGGCGGCTGGGGCTTCAACGAGGCCTCCGACGCGTTCGCGACCGGCCAGGTGCTGTACGCGCTGCGCACCGCGGGCCTCTCGGAAAAAGAGCCCGCCGTCGCGCGCGGCATGAGCTGGCTCGTCGAGCGGCAGCAGAAGAGCGGCGGCTGGGGCGGCGCGGTCTCGACCAGCGGCAACAGCGCGCTCGGCGAGGCGATGTGGGCGGTGCTCGGGCTCGTCACCGTCGACGTGATGTCGGTCGCGGTGAGCGGCGTCGTCGACGGCCAGCACGTCGCTCCGAGCATGAAGCTCGACGTGACGGCGAAGGACAACCGCTCGGGCGGAGTGAAGAAGCTCGAGCTGTTCGTCGACGACCTGCCGGTGCACGCGTCGTGCGGCGCGGGCCTCTCGTACGAGTGGAAGACGGCGGCGCTGAACCCCGGCAAGCACCTGCTCGACGTCGTCGCCACGAACGCGAAGGGCGAGACGCAGAAGCGCCGCTTCGAGGTCTACGCCGGAGACGTCTACCTGACCTCGCTCGGCTCGCGCTTCGATGCGCAGCGCCAGGTCGTCGAGGTGACGGCGCGCGACATCGCCACCGAGGCGCACCAGGTGCTGTTCGAGGTGCTCGCGGTCGAGACGAAGGACGGCCAGCCGGTGCCGGGCAAGGTCGTGCACAGCGCGGCGCAGGCCGGCAAGACTGGAGCGCTCACGGTGAGCTGGGACGGCAAGGGCGCCGAGAAGGGCCGCTACTTCGCGCGGCTGACGGTGAAGGACGCGGCGGGCAAGGCGCTGCACACCGAGCAGGTGCTCGTGTTCAACGAGCGCGAGGAGGTGCAGCGGAGCACGTTCGCCGAGGTCGGCGGCCGGCTGAACCTGGCGGCGGAAGACGCGGCGAACACCGAGGTGGAGCTCGTCGACGAGCGCGGCCGCGTCGTGCAGTCGACGCGCAGCACGGCGCAGGGCAACTACCGGTTCAAGAACGTCGACGAGGGCACGTACACGGTGCGCGCGAAGAAGGCAGGCTTCAAGGACCTGGAGTCGAGCAAGATTCAGGCGGCGCCGGCGGCGGCGCCGGCGTCCGTCAACATGGGCTGGTGATGCCACACGCACGAAGAAGAGTCCCCTCTCCCCTCGTAGGGGAGAGGGCCAGGGTGAGGGGCAGCGCATGATGCTGCTGGCGCTGGTGCTCGTGGCGAGCCCGTGGAAGCCGCTCCGCGACGGCGTCGAGCACGCGGAGCTTCAGTTCGACGCGAAGACGAAGGCCGTCATCCAGGTCGTCCGCATCGACCCATCGAAGGCGGAGCTCGACTTCGCTCTCGCTTCCCGCGAGGGCGGAGGGAAACGGACGGCAGCGAAGTGGGCCGACGAGCGCGGCTACGTCGCCACCATCAACGCGGGCATGTTCGACCTCTCGGACCACACCGGAAACGTCGGCCGGCTCGTCGATCGCGGCCACGTGAACAAGGAGGCCTGGAAGGGCGCTTACCAGTCGGTGCTCGTGTTCGGGCCGAAGAAGCCGGGGCTGCCGAAGGCGCAGATCGTCGACCTCGACGCGCCGGGCGCCCGCGAGCTCATCGCAAGCTACGCATCGATGGTCCAGAACCTGCGGCTGATCAAATCGCGAGGCGTCAGCGTGTGGAAGAAGAACGGCCGCGCCTGGAGCGAAGCCGCCATCGCGCAGGACAAGCAGGGCCGCCTCCTCTTCCTCTTCACGCGCGCTCCGTTCGAGATGGCCGACTGGAACGACAAGGTCCTCGCGCTGGGCCTCGACGTGGTGCGCGTGTTCCACGCGGAAGGCGGGCCGGAGGCGTCGCTGAGCATTCACGCAGACGGCCTGCGCTTCGACGGGTGCGGCAGCTACGAGACCGGCTTCACCGAGAACGACGACAACGCCGAGCAGTGGGTCATCCCGAACGTCATCGGGGTGAAGCGGTAGGAACGAATCGGCCGGCCGCAGTGTCATGAAGCCGTGCTGCCCCTGCTCGTGGTGTCGCTGCTGGCTGCGGACCCTCGGCCGGCGGCGAGCGGTGACGCGAGAGCGTCACAGCGGGCGACAGACCCGGTACTTGCCGACGGCCGAGCGGAGATCGAGGCCGAGCTCGACGAGACGTTCGCCTCCGACGCCGCCGCGCTGAAGCTCGCGAAGGAGCTCTACGCGCGGTCAGGGCACATCGTGTCTGCGCTGCCGCAGGCCGAGGACTTCGACGGCGGCTACCGCGGCGTCATTCGCATCGTGCCGCAGCTGCCGGTGGGCAGCGAGCGCCGGCACCTCGAGTACGTGGCGGCGGTGCTGGCGACCTACGACGAGTTCTTCGCGGCGCTCGAGCAGGCGGCCGGCAAGGCGCCGCGCTACCGGTGGCGGAACCTGAGGCTGCAGTTCTTCAAGAGCGTGAAGCGCAAGACGCCGGCCGCGTTCGCCTCGAACTGGACGGTCTCGTACAACGTGAACGGGACGCTGAACGGCTCCGAGAAGCAGGTGCGGGACCTGATGTTCCACGAGCTGTTTCACCTGAACGACGCGGAGCACGGCGACTGGACGGGGCGGACGCTCGCGTTCACGCACGCGGCGATCCGCGCGCGGTGCGGCATGAAGACCGAGTGCCTGGCGCCCTACGCGCCCGACCCGCTCATCGTGCGCGGCGGCACGTATTACTCGTTCATGCCGGGCAACGGCCCCGAGGAGTACGGCGCCGACCTGGCGCTGCGCTACTTCCGGGAGCAGCGCGAGGCGCTCGCGGGGCGCGCGGTGAAGAAGCCGTTCAAGTGCGGGCCGCCCGAGAACGCGCGCGGCTGGGGGGCGCTCGTCGAAGAGTTCTTCGCGGGCGTGGACGGCGTGCCGGCGTGCTCCGGCCGGTAGCTCACTCGCCGCTGCCGCCGCTGTCTCCGTGGTGCCCGCCGTCGTAGCCGCCGTGGTGGCCGCCGTCGAAGCCCGAGTCGCCGCCGGAATCGCTGTAGCCGCTGACGGAGTCCACGCACTCGCCGAGCCAGTCGCTCAGGTTGTCGAGCCAGCCACCGCCGGCCTGGCCGTCGATGGGTCCGCCTTCGACCTGATCCTGCAGGTAGCTGCCGAGCATCATCTGGGCGGCGCGCGCGCGATTTCGACGGGCCCAGCGGATCAACGCGACGCTGATCAGGCCCGCGCCGGCGAGACCAGCCGGAACACCGACGACGACGAGAACGAGCGCGAGCGACACGATTTCACCTCCGTCACGCAAGAGCATGACGAGGGCGAGTGACAGGCGCGTGACGTCAGAGGCACGTTCCCGCGTCCGAGCACGTCGTCCCACCGGTGCACGACGCCGCTCCGCCCGCCGAGCAGTCCGGCCGGCAGTACGACGAGCCACCGTCCGCCTGCGGCTGGCACGCGTACCCCGACCGGCACGTGCCGCACGTCCCGAAGCACGCGCTCTGCCCGAAGCCGAACGACACGCACGTCGACCCGGCCGGGCACACGCCCATCATGCAGCGCGTGGTGCAGTACCCGCCGGGGAACCCGGCCACCGCAGGCAGGCACGTCTGGCCCTGACCGCAGCCCATCCCCATCCCGCATGGCGAGCCGATCGGTGCCGGAGGCCCCGCATCCTGCACCGGCGGAACCACGCACGTGCCGTTCCGGCAGGCCATGCCCGTGCCGCACGCCATGCACATCGCTCCGGCGGTGCCGCACGAGAAGTCGAAGTCGCCGCTCAGGCACTGATTCATGAAGCAACACCCCATCGGGCACGAGGTCGCGTCGCACGCCGGCGGAACCCGGCACACGCCGTTGCTGCACTGCTGGCCCATCGGGCAGCGGGTGCACATCGCTCCGTTGAGGCCGCACTGCAGGTTCGTCTGAGTCGACGGCGTCGCGCAGAACATTCCACCCGGGGCCCCGCAGCAGCCGGAGCAGGTGCCGGGGCCGCACGCCGCCGTCACGCACTGGCCGTTCACGCACTGCTCGCCCATGCCGCAGAGGCTGCAGGTGCCGCCGGTGTTCCCGCACGCGAGCGGGGAGTCGCCGACGACGCAGATGCCGGCCGCGCGGCAGCCGCAAGTGCCGCCGTCAGCCATGCCGCCGGCAGCGCCGGAGCCGCCCGCAGTCGCAGAGCCGCCGCCGGTGCTTCCCGAGCCACTGGAGCCACCGGAGCCGCCGGTGCCGGTGCCGCTACCGCCGGCAGCAGAAGAACCTCCGGCGGTGGAGCCCGAGTCCAGCCCTTCAGGGACGGCGCTCAGACAGGCGGAGCACAGCGACAACACCACGAGCGGGCGGATGAGACGGCGCATGCCGCGGAAGGTACGCCCGCGCCGGGCCGCGCGTCTACTTGGCGTACTTGCACGACTTCTCGTGCCCCAGCTCGCAGCCGCGCTTGAACGTGCGCTTCGCCATCGCCGGGTCTTTGTCGACGCTCTCGCCGTTCTGGTACATCACGGCGAGGTCGTAGCAGGCCTGCCCGACCTCCTTGTTGCAGCCGAGCTCGAAGTACTTGAACGCCTCGGCCTGGTTCACGGGGATTCCCTCGCCGTTCAGGTTCATCACCGCGACGTCGTTGCAGCTCGTGCCGTTCCCTCCGCTGCAGCCCTTCTTGAACAGGTCGAGCGCCTTCTTCGCGTCCTTCGCGACGCCGTCGCCCTCGAGGTAGCGCATGCCGAGGTCGCGGCAGCCGCTCGGGCTCCCGCCGTCGCACGCCTTCGTGAAGCACGCGACCGCCTTCTTCACGTCCTTCGGGACGCCGTCGCCCTTGAGGTGCATCGCGCCCTCGTTCGTGCACCCGCGCGCGAACCCGCCCTTGCACGACTTCGCGTAGAAGCCCGCAGCCTTCGCCTTGTCGATGTCGACGCCGAGGCCGTCGTCCCAGATCCACCCCAGGTCGTCGCACGCCTCCGCGCTGTTGTGCTGGCAGCCCTTCTCGAGCAGCGGCTTCGCGGTCTCGTAGTCCTTCTTGTCGATCGCCGCGCGCCCCGACTTCGCGCACGCCGTCGCGTTGCCCTTCATGCACGCCGTCTCATCGGGGGTCGCAGCGATCACCACAAGAGCGAGAGTGAGCATGGCTCGGAACCATCGCAGAAAAGACGAAGGGCCCCGAGCAAAAACTCGGAGCCCTTCTGTACGAGAAAAGTGAAGCGGCGACTTACTTCTTGGGCGCCTCTTCCGCCTTCTTCTCGCCCTCGGCCGGCTTGGCCTCTTCCTTCTTGCCATCCTTGCCGGCCTTCTTGGCCGACTTGTCCGCCGGCTTCGCCTCATCGGCGGCGTGGGCAAACGCGGGGACGGCGAACGCGAGGAGGGCAGCGGCGAGCAGCTTCTTCATTTGGATTTCTCCGTTGAGGTTGGTTTGGGACTGCAGCCTCCCGTTGAGCACCGCACATGCCATGCTCCAACCGGCTGGATTCGCTCGGAGAACCTCTGCTCCGTGGGGATTTGCTCCACGGCCGCTGATCAAGGGCTGAGGAGCACGAGGGCAGCGAGGCAGGTCACGAAGTACGGCACCAGCTGCGACGCGCCCGAGTAGTCGCGGCCGAGGCGCAGGCCGAAGAAGAAGAAGAGCAGGCTCAGCGCTCCGAGCACCGCGCCGCCGAACGCCATGTCGCGATCTCGCGTGAACACCAGGGTGAGGCAGCCCGCCGCCGACAGCACGCCCGCGAACATCTCGCCGAGCGTCAGCATCCACAGCCACGCGCCCGCCGGCCGCCGCATCGGCGACTGATCAAACGCGACGCGGTACCTCATCAGGTTGCTCTTTCGATCGAGCAGCTTGTCGAGCCCTGCCTGGAGAAAATAGACGGCGAGAAAGCCGCTGACGAAGACGCTCGCGAACCCGGGTCCGATGCCTCTCATGGTGGGCCCCGAACCTACCACCGCTTTCGTTTCGACCTGTCCCTGCGTTAGCTTCCCGGCATATGACCTGCAGCTGTCCGCCTTGACCCAGGTCAAGCGTTCCGTAGCCTGAGACATCGCCGTCAGTATTCCGAGGAGTCACCATGAAAATCCGTGCTCTCGCCGTCGCCGTCTGCCTGTTCGGGTGCAATCAAACGGTGTCGACGTACACCTCCGCGTCCGGCAGCCTGGCGCTGAGCAGCGATGACGGCACGCTGTACGCGGTCGACACGGACTCCAACCAGCTGTTCGTCCTCGACGCCCGCACCGAGGAGCTCAAGGCCGCGGTGGCCGTCGGCAAGTCTCCCGAGACCGTCGTCGTCGGTAAAGACGACACCATCTTCGTCGCGAACCGCATGGGCCGCAGCGTGAGCGTCATCCGCTACGGCGACTGGAAAGAGGCCGCTCGCCTCGACACCGCCGTCGAGCCCGTCGGCATGGCCGTCAACGGAGACACGCTGCTCGTCGTCAACGCGACGATGCTCGACAACGCCGCCGTCGGCAGCCTGATGGCCTTCGACCTCAAGACGCTCACGATGCAGTGGGAGGTCGCGGTCGGCCCCGAGCCCCGCGCCGTCGCGGTCACCGGCGATCGCGCCATGGTCTCGCTCTTCAAGGAGGCCGGCTCCAGGACGGGCGGCGACATCGTGACGGTCGACCTCAAGGCGCACCAGGTCCTCAACCCGAAGACCGAGACGTTCAACCGCATCAACCGCAACGCGCTCGTGAACGCCGAGCAGAATGCGGGCTTCGCACCTCCTCCCGACGAGCCCGGCGGCCCCAAGTTCTTCCCGAGCGGCCCGGTCACGGTTCGCCCGCGCGGCATCGGCTCGCTCGCGGTCTCGCCCGACGGCCGGCAGATCTACGGCACGGCGACGCTCTCGTCTGATCAGATTCTCCCCGCCACCCCGACCGACCCGTCGGTGATGTCGTTCCCGCGCGGCGGTGGCGGTGACGGCTACGGCGGCGGCTCGTGCGGCGCCGGCTCCGTCGCGACGCCCGGCGTGCTCACGTTCGACAGCAACGGCGAGTCGATGGCCACCGACGTGACCGGCTGCGAAGGCCAGCACGTGCAGGGCTTGCCGCCGCAGGTCCTCGTCAGCGGCAACCCGACGATGCCGATTCAGGGCCCGTCGGCGGTCGCGGTCGACCCGACCGGCGCGTTCCTCTTCGTCGCCGGCCGCGAGTCGAACAACGTCGCCATCGTGACGGCGAACTCCGCCTCGCAGGCAGACGCGACGAAGAACGGCACCTCCTTCGGTGCGCCCGAGCCGGGGGCAATTCCGATCGACTCCACGGGCCGCTTCTTCGGCCAGTCCAGCGTGCACACGACCGTGGCGGTCGGCTCGGGTCCGAGCGGCATCGCGCTCTCGCGCGACGGCAAGACGGCCTGGGTGCACAACGCGTTCGACCACAGCATCTCGCGCCTCGAGCGGAAAGACGGCGTGGTTCAGGCGGTGCGTACGTCGCAGTTCACCGCCGACGTGCTCCCGCCCGAGGTGGTCCAGGGCCGCAAGCTGTTCTTCTCGGCGTCCGACAGCCGCATGAGCGCGAACACCACCGGCATCTCGTGCGCGTCGTGCCACCTCGAGGGCCGCGAAGACGGTCACGTGTGGAACTTCACCGACGGCCCCCGCCAGACGCCCTCGCTCGCCGGCCGCATGCTGTCGAAGACGGCGCCCTTCCACTGGAACGGAGAGTTCGAGGGCCTGACGCAGTTCATGGCGACCACCGTGAACCACCGCATGGGCGGCGTCGGCGTGAGCGCGGCGATGGAGGCGCAGATCATGTCCTTCATCGAGTCGCAGCCCACTCCCGACAACCCGCACAAGCTCGCCGCCGGCCTCTCTGAGGCGCAGCTGCGCGGCCAGGCCGCGTTCGCGAAGGCGCAGTGCGGCTCGTGCCACAAGGGCGAGACGCTCACCGACAACTCGTTCGTGAACGTCGGCACCTACGTCACCGGCAAGGCGCTCAACGACGACCCCAAGCGCTTCATGCACGGCGGCCTCAACACGCCGTCGCTGCTCGGCATCGCGCGCTCGGCGCCGTACCTCCACGACGGCAGCGCGATGACGCTGCGCGAGCGCATCACGCGCGACCAGACCAGCCGCAACGCGCTGCACGGCGACGTCGCGAAGCTCAGCACGGCCGAGGTCGACGACCTCGTCGAGTACCTCAAGGCGCTCTGACGCATTCGCAGCTCTGCTGTTCACGCGGGCGGTCGCGCTTCACGGCGTGGCCGCCCGAAGTGTTTGCGGGAGATCTTCGCGCCGCGTCGTTCGTTCGAGCGGAGCATGACCTTCAAGCTCTCTCGCCGTCTCTTCCTCGCCTCCTCCGCGGTCGCCGTCCCCGCCTTCGCCTCCTCCGGCGTCTGGGGCATCCGCCCCGACCCCTCCTACGCCGAGGTCGTCCAGCGCGTCGTCGGCATGCCGATGGACTCCGACCTCCAGGCCCGCCTCCAGCGCCGCGGTCTCAACGCCGTCAACCTCACCTGGGAGGACACCGGCCGCTACGAGGGCTCGTCCGTCGGCCCGAACATCAGCGACCTCACCCTGCAGGTCCGCCAGAGCACCGGCAACGGCCGCGTCACGACGTCGCTGCTCCCCGTCATCCGCTACCCGAACTTCTCCGACACCACCGCCGACGTGAAGGCCGAGCAGCTCTGGGTGCGCGTCGGCAACCAGCGCGCGGGCGCCGAGCTCAAGGCGCTGCGCCTGTCCGAGGTGCTGAAGCACCTGAAGGAGTACCTCACCGACCCGTCGTCGCTGAAGGGCTCCGGCAACCTGCTCGCCGCGCGCGACACGCACTTCCTCGTCAGCGCGCAGCACGTCTTCGTGCCGCTCCCGCGCACCGGCAAGGCCGAGTTCAACCCGGTGCTGTTCAACTACCAGTCGTACCCCGACAACCCCGCGGTGCTGACGTTGCTCGCCACCCGCGAGGGCCTCTCGGCGCGCGTCATCGAGAACAAGCCCGGCGACCAGACGTTCCAGGGTTGGGGCCAGCAGCTGTTCTTCAACGACAAGGGCCAGCGCACGACGTTCACCGCCGAGCGCAAGAGCGCGGTCGCGAACCGCATCGCCTCGGGTCAGGGCACGGCGGCCGATCAGGGCGCCCTCGACGAGGGGGCCGACATGATGATGCTCATTCAAGTGCCGCTGAAGCAGAAGCCGCGCCCCTACCGCGGCGGCTACTTCATGGAGGGCGCGATGCCCGCTCCGGCCGCCCTCGGCGCCGCCGACGCGACGCTCGAGCGCAGGAGACGCGACCGCGGCGGCTCGGACGTCGAGCAGGCCGTGCTCGGCCACGGCGACGCGATGGGGCCCCACGGCGAGTGCGGAGGCCTCGCCCTCGAGCGCGACGCCCGCTTCCCCGTGCGCGTCACCGTGCAGTTCTACAAGGCCACCAGCAACGGTGTGGTCTCGGACTCCGACCTCGACGACCTCGAGCGGTGCATCCAGCGCGTCTACAAAGACGGCGACTACGTCGGCTCGCTCGTGGTGCCCGCGAACGACAAAGACCGGCAGCGCCCCACGGGGTGGATCGGCCGCGCCGGGCTCCGGTTCTGAGGCGTCTCGCCTGACTTTACGGTCGGCGCTCAGCGTAAAGCACGTCTGAACACGCCTCAGTGTCTTCGTTCAGCCAGCGCCTGCCTCGTCGTAGCTCGCGAAGCGCGCAATGACGCGGCCGCCGTGCTGCGGGTGGGGCGAGCTCGAGCTCGTGCGCGCTGTCGATCCACACCTCGACCCAGCGGCGCGCGGAGGAGGAGCTGGCCTCCAGCCTGGCCGCGCTCATCGAGGCCCAGGAACAGGTGCAGCGGCTGGCCGCCATCGCCGAGACCACCGGCGACCTCGTCGGCGTGGAGCTCCTCGGGCACGGCGCGCCGGAGTCCCAGGCTGACGCGAGACGGGCCGTCACTGCGGCGCAGACCACTCGGCCTCGCTGCACAGCCGCGCCACCGTCTTGAGCTCGGCCTGCTGGGCCGCCGGCTCCGAGGAGCACAGCAGCCGCCGCCCGCCGAACCGCCGCACGCCGAGCACGCCCTCGGCGCCGGTCGAGACGCGGAAGCGCATCAGCACGCCGTCGGGCAGGGCGAGCGCGCCGAGCGACTCCCCTCCCCCTTCGCCGACCGCGGCCTCGAGCGCCTCGGAAGGGGGCAGCGCCGAGTCGGGGCGGACCTCCATCGTCATCACCTCGCGGCCTTCGGTGCGCACGTGCAGCACGCCGTCGTCGGTGGCCGACGCCTTCCAGCCCTCCGGCAGCGGGACCTTGAGGCCGCCCGGCCGGGGAGCTCCGTTCGGCTTGCCGCCGTTGGAGCCGGAGCCGGGACACGCCGCGGCGAGCCACACCACCGCGGCGAGCGCCGCGCGCTTCACTTCGGCTGAGCCGGCGCGGGAGCCGGCGGGCCGCCCTTCCCCAGGTTCTCCATCTTGCAGGAGCCTTCGAAGATGACGCCCTTGTCCATCGACAGGGCCGGGGTCTCGATGCTGCCCTTCACGCGCGCGGGCGGGTGAAGCTCGACCATGCCGGTCGCCTTGATGTTGCCCTCGACCTGGCCGTTGATGATGACGGTGCCGGCCGAGATCTCGGCGTTCACGCGCGCGCCCTCGCCGATCACCAGCACGTCCTTCGTCGAAATCTGGCCCGAGTACTTCCCGTCGATGCGGACCTGGCCCTCGAACGACAGCTTGCCTTCGAACTCACTGCCCTTGCCCAACAGGGTGTGTACGTCTCCCGCGCGGGTCGACACGTTGCTCTCCTCTTTCCTCGCCGGGGCGGCTGAGCCCGCCGGCGCGTCTTTCTTGTCACCGCTGAACAGCGCCATCGGAAACTCCCCTTCTCTCTCTATCTGCGAATCAACGCCACGATGCGGTCCAGGTCTTCGTAGCTGAAGAACTCCACCTCCAGCGTGCCCTTCCCCTGGCCTTTCTCCACGATGCGCACCTTCGTACCGAGCTTGCGTTGCAGGTCTTCGACCATCTTCCGCGCCTCGGGGCTCACGCGCGGCGCCTGTTTCTTCTTCGTGCTTTGAGGTCCTTGCGTGCGGCCCTCGCGCACCCGCGCCTCGGTCTCGCGCACCGACAGCTTCTCCTGGACCACGGCGCGGGCCAGCGACACCATCTCTGCGGCTTTGGGGAGACCCAGGAGCGCCTTCGCGTGCCCCATGTCGAGCGCCCCCGACTTCAGGTGCCCCTTCACCTCTTCGGGAAGCTGCAGCAGCCGCAGCGCGTTCGCCACCGAGACCCGCGCCTTGCCGACCCGGTCGGCCACCTGCTCCTGCGTCCACCGCCGCTCGTCGATGAGCCGCTTGTAGCCCTCGGCCAGCTCGAGCGGCTTCAGGTCTTCCCGCTGCAGGTTCTCGACCAGCGCGAGCTCGAACGCCTCGCCGTCGGAGGCGTCGCGCAGCAGCGCCGGCAGCTCTTTCAGGCCCGCCTTCTGCGCCGCCCGCCAGCGTCGCTCGCCGGCGATGAGCCGGTAGCGGCTGCCGTCCTTGCGCACCAGCACCGGCTGCAGCACGCCCTGGTGCTGCAGCGACTTCGCGAGCTCTTCGATCGCCGCGGAGTCGATCTCGCGGCGCGGCTGGCGCGAGTCGGGGCGGATCTGATCGACCGGCAGCATCATCACCCCCGCCTTGCCGTCGAAGGTGGGGATGCGCGCGTCCGCGAGCAGCGCGTCGAGCCCGCGCCCGATGGCGCGCTTGCCCGCCGCGGACGGCATCGGCATCGGCATCTTGACGGTGGGGGGCATGGGGGAAGGGCTCCTTATGCCACGCTGCGCGCAGCCGCGAGGCTTCCTTTCGAGCCGCGCCCGTCGCGCCGCATCAGCTCCCGCGCGACCTGCAGGTACGCTTCGCAGCCCTTGCTCTTGATGTCGTAGAGCAAGATCGGCTTGCCGAAGCTCGGGCTCTCGGCGAGCCGCACGTTGCGCGGCACGATGGCCCTGAACACGAGGTCGGGGAACACCTTCTTCACCTCCTCCGCGACCTGGTGCGCGATGTTCGCCCGCGAGTCGAACATGGTGAGGAGAATGCCCTCGCAGTGCAGCCGCGGGTTGAACGCCTTGCGCACCCGCTCGATGGTGCTCATCAGCTGCGCCAGGCCCTCCATCGCGTAGTACTCGCACTGCAGCGGCACCAGCACGGCGTCGGCCGCCGCGAGCGCGTTGAGCGTCAAGAGGCCGAGCGACGGCGGGCAGTCGATGAGCACGTAGTCGTACTTCGAGGTCAGCGGCTTGAGCGCGTGCTTGAGCCGGGCCTCGCGCATCGGCAGGTCGACGAGCTCGAGCTCGGCCCCCGTCAGGTCGGGGGTCGCCGGCACCACCTCGAGGTACTTGAGCTCGGTCGGGTGGAGCAGCTCGGCCATCGGCCGCTCGTTGATGAGGGCCTCGTAGATGTCTCCGTGCAGCGCCGCCTTGTTGAGGCCCAGCCCCGACCCTGCGTTGCCCTGGGGGTCCAGGTCGATGAGCAGCGTCTTGCGCTCGGCCGCCGCCAGGCTTGCCGCGAGGTTGATGGCGGTGGTCGTCTTGCCCACCCCACCCTTCTGGTTGCTGATGCAGATGACGCGGCCCATGACCGGGTCTTGTAACCCGAAGGGCTGACATTGACGGAGGAATTTCGCCGGCGCTCAGTGTTCCACGTGGAACACGCAGACCGCCCTCGGGTCCCCCGAGAGCGGCAGCGCGTAGCGCCTCGCGAGGGGGTCCGCGGTCTGGCCGAGCATCGCGATGATGCGCCCGGGCGCCTGCACGTACGGCCGCGCCAGCCTCTGCCAGCCCTCGACCTCGACCAGCGCCCGGGAGATGACCGCCTCGGCCTGGGGAAGGCCCTCTTTGGCCGGGTCTCCCTCCGCCCGGGCGTGAAGCGCCTTCACCCGCGACGCCAGGCCCAGCATCGCCACCGCGTGCTTCATGAACCCGACCTTCTTGGCCACGGCGTCGACCAGGGTCACCTGCAGCTGGGGCAGCGCCAGCGCCAGGGGGATTCCGGGCAGCCCCGCCCCGGCTCCCAGGTCCAAAAGGCTCCTCGCCCCCTGGACCTCCGGCAGCACCGCGAGCGAGTCCAACAGGTGCTTGTCGGCCACCTCGTCCGGCGCGGTGATGGCCGTCAGGTTGACCTTCTGGTTCCACTTGAGGAGCTCTTTGGCATACGCCAGCAGCCCCTCCCTGGCACCGGGAGGTAACGCGAGGCCGAGCTTCTGGAGCCCTTCCGTGAGCGCTTTATCCACAGCCTACGGTCCCTGGAGTCGGCGCAACCCATCGAAAGACGTGCCCGGGCGCGGGAAACGGGGGTTTCGCACACGTTTTCCACAGGCGCCGCCTACCCATGTGCCCCCCGCTGAGCCGAAGGGTCCACGTGGAACAGGCCAGTGCGCTTGAGGTGGACCAGGAGCAGCCCCACCGCCGCCGGCGTCAAGCCCGGCAGGCGCCGGGCCTGGCCGACCGTCTGGGGGCGGGCCTTCTCGAGGCGCTCGGTCGCCTCGGCCGACAGCCCCCGGACGGCCTGGAACCGGAAGCCCTCGGGGATTCGCCAGGTGTCCGTCGCCTCGGCGCGGCGGAACCACGCCGCTTCGGCCTGCGCGATGTAGCCCGCGTACTTGGCCTCGGTCTCGACCTCCTCCTGGTCTTCGGGAGGCAGCGGGCTGCCGGGCACCCGGCTGGCGTACGTGACCTCGGGGCGGCGGAGCGCCGCCAGCTCCCCTGCCCGCTCGAGCCGCTCGAGCTCGGCCTCGATTCGTGCCTTCCGGGCCCGGGTCGCCTCGACCTCGGCTCCGGTGACGAGCCCGACCCGGTGGCCGTGCTCGCGCAAGCGCAGCTCGGCGTTGCCCTCGCGGAGCTTGAGCCGGTGCTCCGACCGCGCCGTGAACATGCGGAACGGCTCGTCGACGCCGCGGGTGACGAGCTCGTCGATGAGCACCGCCCCGTGGGCCTCGTGGCGCCCGAGCACGAGCGGCTCTTCGCCCTTCACCTGGAGCGCCGCGTTGACGCCGGCGACGAGCCCCTGGAACGCGGCCTCCTCGTAGCCGGAGGTGCCGTTCAGCTGGCCGGCGAAGAAGAGGCCGGCGACGGCCCGGGTCTCGAGCGTGGCCTTCAGCTGCGTCGGCGGCGCGTAGTCGTACTCGACGGCGTAGCCGTACCGCGCGACCTCGACGCGCTCGAGGCCCTTCAGGGTCCGCAGGAACTGGAGCTGGACGTCGGCCGGCAGGCTCGTCGACAGCCCGGCGGGATAGACGAGGTCCGACTCCGGGCCCTCGGGCTCGAGGAAGACGGTGTGTCGCGGGCGGCTGGCGAAGCGCACGACCTTGTCTTCGACCGACGGGCAGTAGCGCGGGCCCCGGCCGACGATGTCGCCCTGGTAGAGCGGAGAGCGGTGCAGGTTCTCGCGGAGGATGCGGTGCGTCTCTTCGTTGGTGAAGGTCACGCCGCAGGTGAGCTGGGGCTGGAGGGGGAACGGCGAGCGCGGGGTGCGCAGGGAAACCGGCCGGGGGTGGGGGTGACCGGGCTGGGCCTCGCAGGCGCTCCAGTCGATGGAGTCCCTCTTCAGGCGGGCCGGGGTGCCGGTCTTGAAGCGGCCGAGCTGGAAGCCGAGGGCCTTGAGGGAGGTCGAGAGGCCGGTGGCGGCGGCGTCGCCGAGCCGGCCGCCGAGCGACTTCTGCTCGCCGAGGTGCATGAGCGCCTGGAGGAAGGTGCCGGTGGTGACGACGACGCAGCGCGCGGAGAACGCGCGGCCGTCGCCGAGCTCGACGCCAGTGATGCGGCCGTCCCGGGCGAGCAGGCGGGCGACCTCGCCCTCGGCGAGGGTGAGCCCGGGCTGGGAGGCGAGGGTGCGCTGCATGACCCGGGCATAGGCATCGCGATCGCACAGGACCCGGGTCGCGCGAACTGCGGGCCCCTTGCTGGCGTTCAAGGTGACGAAGTGGGTGCCGGCCTGGTCGGCGGCGCGGGCCATCTCACCCCCGAGGGCGTCGAGCTCGCGCACGAGGTGGCCCTTGGCCGTGCCGCCGATGGCGGGGTTGCAGCTCATGAGGGCGGTGCGGTCGGCCTTGAGGGTGATGCCGAGCGTCGAGACGCCGATGCGGGCGGCGGCGAGGGCGGCCTCGCAGCCGGCGTGGCCGAGGCCGACGACGATGAGCTCGTAGTGTTCCACGTGGAACGTTCTTTCTGCCTGCGAGGGCACGGCGGAGCAAGCGGTTCGGAAGCGGGTACCGACGTCGAGGGTCTCGCGACCTGAGAAGTGGACTGTGGAGGCGCCACCGCGGCTGTGAATCGGGCACGGGGCTCCCTGCCACTTGGCCGGTGAGCGGGTGACCGGGTGAACGGGTGAGCCGGTGAGCGGGTGAGCCGGTGAGCGGGTGAGCCGGTGAGCCGGTGAGCCGGTGAGCGGGTGAGCCGGTGAGCGGGTGAGCCGGTGAGCGGGTGAGCCGGTGAGCGGGTGAGCCGGTGAGCCGGTGAGCCGGTGAGCCGGTGAGCCGGTGAGCGGGGGTCAACGAGCGTCCCAGTGGGAGGCGGCGCAGAGAGCTTGCGACCTGCCGTCCCTGCCGGCCTGCGCCCCGGGATTCCTCCGAGTCCCGACCCGGCACGCCTCCGTGCTCCACTTCTCAGCGCCCGCTACTTTCCGATGCAGAAGCGCCGGAAGATCGCGTCGAGCAGCTCGGCCTTCGCGTCCTCGCCCGTAATCTCATCGAGCGCCTGCAACGCCGCCGCCGTCTCGCCCGCCACCACCTCCAGCGTGCTGACCTCCAGCGCCGCCCGCGCCTGCTTCAGCGACTCGACGGCCCGGCCCAGCGCTTCCCGGTGACGCTCACTCGCGAGCGCGACCGCCTCGCTACGCTCCGCGCCCAGACGCCGCGCGACCAGCGCCTTCAGCTCCGAGACGCCGCTGCCGGTCAGGCCGCTCACTGCGACACCTTCCACGCGCGACCCCAGGTCCGCCTTCGCCGCCACCACGATCACCTCGCAGCCCGCCTCCCGTCGCCACGCCTCGACGTCCGTCGCCTCCGGCGGCGCCACCAGCAGCGCCAGGTCGGCGCCCTTCAGCGCCGCGCGCGTCTTCTCGATGCCGAGCGCCTCGACGCGCCCGGCGTCTTCCCGCAGCCCCGCCGTATCCACGAACGTCACCGCGAGCCCGTTCAGCTCCACCGTCGCCTCCAGCACGTCGCGCGTCGTGCCCGGCTCCGCATCCACCAGCGCCCGGCTCGAGCCCAAGAGCGCATTGAACAGCGTCGACTTCCCCGCGTTCACCGGCCCGAACAGCACGACGTGCGCGCCGCGGCGGGCGAGCGCTCCGGCCGCCCCCTGCGCGGCGAGCGCCTCGAGCTCCACGCGGACCGCGTCGAGCCGGGCACCGGCTCCCGCCTCTGCGTCCTCGGCCTCATCGGGGAAGTCGAGCGAGGCCTCGAGGTCGGCGTGCAGCGGTACCAGCCGCTCCTTCACCGCAGCGATGCGCCGGCTGAGCTCGCCCGACAGCTGGGCGGCCGCCGAGCGCACCGCGGCCTCCGACTGCGCGGCGACCAGATCGGCGACGGCCTCCGCCCGCGCGAGGTCGATGCGGCCGTTCACGAACGCCCGCCGCGTGAACTCGCCGGGCTCGGCGAGCCGGAGGGCAGGGTGCTCGAGCAGGCGCTGCAGCACCATCGAGAGCAGCTTCGGACTCCCGTGCGGCATCAGCTCGACCACGTCTTCCCCGGTGTACGAGGCCGGCGCCGGGAAGTGGATGACGAGCCCCTCGTCGAGCCCGGCGATGCTCGCGAAGTACGCGTGGCGCGGCTCGGGGAAGAGGGGCAGGGCAGGAACCACGCGCCGCGCGGCCTCCAGCGCCAGCGGCCCCGAGATGCGGATGACGCCGACTCCGCCCGCGGCCGGGCCTGTCGCGATCGCGGTGATGGTCGACTGCGGAGGCACGCTCGAACGAGTTACGGCAAAGCTCCGCGTGACTCAACCGATGTTCCACGTGGAACACCACGTCGTCGCACCGCGTGGTGGCCAGGTGCTCGCGTCTCGGCCGAGACCGTGAGAGTTCCCGACCGAGGCCTCGAGCTGCAGCCCTCCTTCGCTTCCACGGAACAGGGCGAACGCGTCCCCGAGCCCGCACCCAGGGCACCTCGCGACGCACCGCCCCCGCCGTCCTCCGCGAGGTGACGCTCGCTCATCAGGCTGCGCACGACCGGGCGCGACCCGACAGCCGACGGGCCGCGGACGGTTGACCCAACTCGAGCCTGCGTGGGCTACCGCGCGCGAACGCGCACTGCGCAGCCGTACCGGCGCAGGCGCAGCAGGCCCGACCCACCGCGCACGTCTGAGCTCGTCCCGAACCAGGCTGTCTTCGGCGCATGGCGCTCGCTTCATCAGGCGGCGCCGATCGGGCGCGACCCGACGGGCGGCGGCCGGCTGACCCTCTCGAGACTGCATGGCCTGGGCGGGGTGCAGTCGCTGCTGCCGGCGCGCGCTGCAGAATGCTCTCGGGTGCCCTCGAGGCACCGCGCGCGAACGCGTACTACGGCAGCCGTACCGGCGCACGCGGAGCCTGCCCGACCCACCGTGCGCGGTTGAGCTCGTCCATGATGGCGCTTGTTCACCGGGGCGGCGCACGGCCCCGCGCGACCTGGACAGCCTGCGGGCGGCGGCCGGTTGACCCTCTCGAGCCAGCCTGGGGCCCCGGGCGCGGCGCTATCGCTGCTGCAGACGCGCGCTGTCACACCACCGGGCATCACGGGCGGTCCGGCCCAGCCGTGAGAGCTCACCCCGAACCCGGCTGTCTTCGACCCGATGCCGGTGCTCGCCACCCTGCACACGGCCGCGCACGACCCGGAGCCGGCGGGCGGCACCGTTTGCGCCCGCGCACGCGAGCCGCCGCTTGCGGCGCGCGGACGGTGCAGGCCGCTCGCTCACTCGCCCGAACTGCCCTCGCCGGAATCTTCACCCGAGTCGGGGCCCGACGAGCCTCGCGCCGCCTTCTCGACCGCCTCGCGGTTCTCGGCGATGTACTTCTCGACCTCCGCGTCCTCGACGCCCAGGTCCCGCAGCACCCCGGGGTACGTCGCTTTGTACGCAGGGGAGTTCTCCGTGTCCTTCAGCCGGAACGACATCTTCATCACCGCCGCTACGCGCAGCTTGTCTTTGAGGCTCTTGGCCTTGCCCACGGCTCACCCCTCGTCGTCGTCGCCGTCGTCGTCGGGAAACTGCATCTTGCGCGGCATCGGCACCGGCTTCTCGGGCGTGAACGCCACCCGCGCGAAGTGCCCCTCGCCCTCGACCTTCACTCTCACCCCGGCCGCAGCGCCGGCCTTCGCCACCTGTGCCCGCTCGGAGCCGCTCAGCCCCATCACCGCGTAGTGCCGCCCGTGCTTCACGGCCTTGCCCGAGAGCAGCTGGCCGACCGCCGCCCACTCGGGCGCGACGGTGACCTCGGCCTCCTCGGCGCGCGCGGGCGCCGGCCTCGGCGAAGACTTCGGGCCCTTCGGCACACCCGGCGCGCTCGGCTGCGGAGCCGAGCTGCGCGCCGCCGGCGCCGCCGGCGGAGCCGACGCCTTCGGCTCGGGGAAGCCGCCCACGCCGAGCGTCACCCAGCGCTTCTCGCCGCTGGCGCGGTTCACCACCTTGTTCACCAGGAACTGCAGCGAGTCGACGAGATAGCTCTTCTTGCCGGGCGTCACGCCGGGGACCTCGCCCGCGAAGTGCACCGCCACCGCGATGCCGCCGTCGGCGCCGTCGCGGAGCTCGACGCGCGCGGGCCACTCGGCGAGGCGGAAGATCTCGGCGAGCAGCTGCTCCACCTGCGCCCGCTTGTCGGCCGGCGCCGCCTCCGGCGCCGGCACCGCGACCGCCGGCGCGCTCACGAGACCGACTCCTTCAGCCGCTTGCCGCCCTTGTCATCGGGCGGAGGCCCCTTCGAACGAGGTGCGGCGATTCCCTTCTTTTCCAGATATTTCCTCAAGAGAAACTGCTGCAGAATCGACAGAAGGTTGTTCGTGAAGATGTAGAGCGACAGGCCGGCGGGGTAGTTCATCATCAGCGCGGTGAAGAACACCGGCATGATCCAGGTGAAGATGAACGCCTGCTGCTTGTCCATCATCTGCGGCTGCAGGCGCTGGGTGATGATCATCGTCACGCCGAGCGCGAGCGGCAGCAGGTACGTCGGGTCCTTGTAGGTCAGGTCCGTCCACACGGGGCCGATGAACGGCTCTCCGTACAGGTCGTACGAAGTCCGCAGCGTCGTGAATAGCGCGGCCCAGATGGGGAGCTGCAGCAACAGCGGCAGGCACCCGCCCAGCGGGTTCACCTTCGCCTCCTGATACAGCTTCATCACCTCGACGTTCTGCCGCTCGCGGTCGTCGGGGAACTTCTTCTTGATCTCCTCCATCTTCGGCTGGAGCTTCTTCATCGCCTCCGCCGAAACCATCGCCTTGTGCGTCAGCGGCAGGAGCAGCACCTTCACCGAGACCGTCAGCAAGATGATGGCGAAGCCCCAGTTGCCCACCAGCTTGTGGAAGAACTGCAGCACCGTCAGCAGCACCTTGCAGATGACCGCCCACCACCCGAAGTCGACCGTGCGGTCGAGCCCGTGGCCCACCGTCTTCAAGAGCTCGAAGTCCTTCGGGCCCATGAACGCCCCGTACTCGAACGTCTTCGACTCGCCCGCCTGCAGCGTCAGCGGCGTCGACACCGTCGCCACCCGCACCGTCGGCGTCGCCACGATCGCGCACGTCCCGTCGATGCTCTCGGCCTTCGGGTACACCGCCGCGAGGAAGTACTGCTGGTCGATCGCCGCCAGCTTCACCGCGCCCTTCGCGTCTTCGATCGGCTCGTCGGTCGGGCCGTGCGTGCCCAGCTCGTCACCCACCAGGCAGTGCACCTTCGCCTCGTTGCCGATGCCGCCGAACAGCGACGACTTCTCTTCCGTCTTCGGGTCGATGCGCCGCGGGTACACGACCGACAGCGACCCGTTCGCCGGTGCCGCCGACACGTTCTTCACCGTCACGCTCAGCGCGAGCCCGAAGCCGTCGGGCTCCCAGGTGTAGCGCTTGTCGACCTGCCACGTTCCGTTCGACGCGCGAAACGCGACGGCCTGGTCGCTCTCTTCCGTCACCTCGTAGCGCGTCGTGGCCGCGAGCGGCGCGGCGCCGCCCGTAATCCCCACCGCGAGCGGGTTCGGCTGCCCCTCCGAGGGCACCGCCATGTCCATCTGCGAAGGCGGAGCGAACTTCTTCCCGAGCAGCTTCTGAAACCCTTCCGCGATGCTGACCTGCTGCTGCTCCCGCTCGCGCGGCCCCGTCAGCACGGCGCTGGTCACCGCGCCGCCTTCGCTCGAGAAGCGCAGGTTCATGTGCTTGCGCACCCGCTCGAGCTCGCGCACCGGCAGCGCCTTCACCGGCTCGGGAGTCCCCGTGCCGGCCGCGATGACGGCAGCCGCGCCTCCATCGGCGTCGGCCACCACCGCCGCCACGGGAGCCGCGCCGCCGTCGGCGGCCGCCGCGATCACGACGCCGGCGTCAGCCGAGACGGAAGCCGACGGGTCGGCCTTGTCGCCGAACACGACCTGCAGGAGCGTGATGAACCCGAACGACAGGGCGATGACGAGGAGCAGCCGCTGCCGTTGATCGAACTTTTCCACGATGGGGCGTCAACCTCGCGCAGGGGGGACGGGGTCGAGCCCGCCCGGATGAAAGGGGTGGCACTTCGTCAGCCGCCGGGCCGCGAGCCACGAGCCGCGCAGCGGCCCGTGCTCCTCGAGCGCCTGCATCGCGTACGCGCTGCAGGAGGGGTGAAACCGGCACATGCGAGGGAGCAGCGGCGAGAGCAGCGCGCGATAGAGACGAATCGGCACGAGCAGCAGCATCACCACCGCTCGAGCGAACGTCGCCTTCACCCGCCGACCTTCTTCTTCGTCAGCGCCTTGTTCAAGAGCGACGCCGCGCGCGCAAAGGCCGACGCAATCTCGTCATGAGACGCTGCCGCTGCCGAGCTGCGCGCGATGATGACCACGTCGTGTCCCTTCGGTAGCTCTTCTATGTGGGTACGGAACCATTCGCGCAACTGCCTGCGGATCCGATTGCGCGTGACCGCGTTGCCCACCTTGCTCGAGACGGTCAACCCCAACCTCGCCACTTCTGTTCCGTTCGGCAGCGCCAGCGCGAGGAGGCACGCCGCCGAGACCTGCACGCTCTGTTTCCCCTCTTGAACCTTCAAGAACTCGGCGCGCCTGCGCAGCCGGTTGCTCTTGGGGAAGCCGCTCTTCGCCAGGCGGCCCTCCTACTTCTGGTACGCCCGCACCACCAGCCGCTTGCGGCCCTTGTTGCGGCGGCGCTTCAGCACCGCTCGACCCGCCTTCGTCGCGTTGCGCTTGCGAAAGCCGTGCGCCCGGTTGCGCTTCACTTTGCTCGGTTGATACGTGGGGACACGCTTTGCCATAGGGGCGGCGCTCGTACCGAACGCCCACTGTGAAGTCAAACGATCCACACCACGAGTGCTGTGGAAAAGCCCTGTGGAAAACGCTGTGGAAACTGTGGAGAACGACGCTCGCCCCGCCTGTGGGAACTGTGAAATGGAAGCTGTGGAGAATCGACAGCCGGACTTGCGTTTACACGCACCTGCCGCAAACCGAGAGCACGGGCCCCGCGCGAAACCGAGCCGATTTTCCGGGCTGAGATTACTCACAGGCCTGCTTCATCGACATCACCTTTTCGTTACGCGGATTTGACAATCAGACTTGAGAGAAGCACGCGCGAGACGGTATTCCTGAACGTCTTCCGTGCTCTCCAAGAGTGCCGACAACGTGTGGGCCGACGCGCTGTCGAGCTTGCGCTCGAAGGGGGCAGCGTACGCGGTCTCGCAGCTCGAGCGGCTGACTCCGCTGAGCTTCGGGGCGGGCACGTTCAGGCTCGGAGTGAACGACCGCTTCTTCCGCGACTGGGTTGACGAGCACTACCGGGGCCTGCTGGAAGAGGCGCTCGCCTCGACGACGGGAGCCCCGTCGCAGGTCGAATTCGAGATCGTGGACACGCCGCCTCCCCAGCCGACGCCGACGCCTGCGCCGAAGGTGTCCGAGGTGCGCGAGCTCGCCAAGCTGAACGACAAGTTCACGTTCGCGACCTACGTCGTCGCCGACTCGAACCAGCTGCCGGCCGCGGCGGCCCACGCGGTCGCCGAGAACCCGGGCCGCGCGTACAACCCGCTCTTCATCTACGGCGGCACGGGGCTGGGCAAGACGCACCTGCTCCACGCGGTGGGCAACCGGGTGCTGCAGCGGAACCCGGCGGCGCGCATCATCTACCTGTCGAGCGAAGAGTTCACGAACCAGTTCATCGAGAGCGTGCGCGACGGGCGCATGACGGACTTCCGGCGCAAGTTCCGCGACGAGTGCGACGTGCTGCTCATCGACGACATCCAGTTCCTGGGCAAGAAGCAGGAGACGCAGAACGAGTTCTTCTACACGTTCAACGCCCTGCACCAGACGTCGAAGGCCGTGGTGCTGACGTCCGACACGGTGCCGGCCGAGATTCCCGGCCTCGAAGACCGGCTGCGCAGCCGCTTCGCGATGGGCCTCATCACCGACGTGCAGGAGCCCGACTTCGAGATGCGGGTCGCCATCTTGAAGAAGAAGGCCGACGCCGATCAGGTCGACCTGCCCGACTCCATCGCGCACTTCATCGCGCGGCACGTGCAGAAGAACGTCCGCGAGCTCGAGGGCGCGCTCATCAAGCTCGCCGCCGTGCACTCGCTGACGAAGCAGCCCATCACCGAAGAGCTCGCGGCCCAGGTGCTGAAAGACATTCTCCCCGCGCGCCGCGCCGTCGACGTCGACGCGATTCAGCGCGAGGTCGCGCGCTACTACAAGGTCGCGGTGGAAGAGCTGAAGGGCGAGCGGCGCACGAAGCACGTGAGCCAGGCGCGGCAGGTCGCGATGTACCTGTGCCGCACGCTCACCGACGCGTCATTTCCGGTCATCGGCGAGAAGTTCGGCGGCAAGCACCACACCACGGTGCTGACGAGCGTGCGCAACATCGAGCAGCAGAAGGACTCGGACGCCCAGCTCAAGCGCGAGCTCGCGGAGCTGAACGAAAAGCTCGGCGCGGCCTGAGTGTCGGAGCGGGACGAGAACCCCGGCGGCCGCGTCTTCGCCATCGGCCTCGGCGCCTTCGTGCTCATCATGGGCGTGCTGTTCGCGTGGGGCCAGCTGCGCTCGCCCGATGGAGCGCGCAACGCCTGGCTCTCGGGCGCTCACCTCGTCGTCGAGGAGTTCCGCCTCGACGAGGGCGACGAAGACGAGCGCATCGCGGTGCTCGACCCCGCGACCGGCAAGCGGCTCGCCGACCGCGACCCGGGAGAGCTCACCGCGTTCGGCGTGGTGAACGGCCGCCTGTGGCTCTCGCGGCGGCGCGAGCCCTACGGCCTCGAAGCGTGGAGCCTCCCCGACTTGAAGACCGCCATCTCCGTCGATCTCCAGCTCGCCGAGTCGAGCCTGTGCACCGACTTCGCGGCAGCGCGGCTGAAGAAGACCGACGGCCGCTACACGGTCGTCGACCTGAGCGACGGCAAGGTGGTCGCAGACCGCGCGGTGGGCTGCGCCGAGCTGCGCCGGAGCGCGGCAGACGAACGCACCGGCCGCTACGGCACGCAGGCCGAGGCGAGCAGCGAGCGGCGCGTGCTCGTGCGCGACGAGGTGCGGCTCGGCGGCTCGGAGACGTTCCTCGAGCCGCGGTTCCTCGCCGGCCTCGAGCTCGAGGGCGACGCGTTCGTGGTGCACCGCGCGGCGCTGGGCGAGAACCGGCAGTACCGGCTGAGCCGGGTGGGGGAGGGCGCGGTGAAGTGGACGGCCGAGCTGCACAGGCGCGGCGACGTCGAGCGGGCCTTCCTGGTGCCGCCCTCGACGCTGGTGGTGGTCGCGCACTCGGGCATCGTGGCGGTGGACGCGAAGACCGGCACGGCGTTGTGGCGAACGGGCAATTAACCGGCTATCTGCCGCGCACCATGATCAACGCCGGCGACAAGCTCCCCGAGGCCACGCTGTACGAGTCCACCGAGTTCGGCGAGGCGTGCCCGATGGCACCCAAGCCCGTCAACGCTGCCGCCGAGGCGAAAGGAAAGCGCGTCGTCATCTTCGCGCTGCCCGGCGCGTACACGCCCACCTGCTCGGCGAAGCACGTGCCGGGCTACCTCGCGAACTTCGACGCACTGAAGGGCAAGAAGGTCGACGAGATCTGGTGCGTCTCGGTGAACGACGGCTACGTGATGGCCGCCTGGGGCAAGGAGCAGAAGGCGATCGGCAAGATCCGCTTCCTCGGCGACGGCAACGCCGAGCTCACCAAGAAGCTCGGCCTCGAGAACGACATCACCAAGAGCGGCATGGGCATTCGCAGCAAGCGCTACGCGATGCTCGTCGAGGACGGCGTCGTCAAGAAGGTGAAGGTCGAGGAGCCCGGCAAGTTCGAGGTCTCCAGCGCCGAGGCGATGCTGAAAGAGCTGTGATCAGAGTCTGGAGTCTGGAGTCTGGAGTACATCGTCATGACTCCCGACTCCCGACTCCCGACTCCCAACTAACGCGTCGGCAGCTCCTCCAGCTTCACCTTCAGCGGCGTGTTCTTGCCCTCGGCCACCCGCACCGACAGCACCCGCTTCTGCCCGTCGTCGCCGACCAGCGTCAGCAGGTGAGTGCCCAGCGGCAGCTCGGCGTTGAACAGCGGCGTCGTGCCGAGCTCGATCTTCCCGCGGAACACCTTCGCGTTCGGGAAGGTGACCAGCGTGAACTGGCCCGTGCGCACCGGTGGAGGCCTGGGCTTGTCGGGCTTGTCGGGCTTGTCGGACGGCGGCGGCTCCGGCGGCTTCTTCACCTCGGCCGGCTCGTCGAAGCGGGGAATCGGCACGGGCGGGTTGTAGATGACCGGCTCCGGCCCCGGCGACAGCCCTCCATCGTGGAACGCGACCTTGTAGAGGGCGCCGCCCAGCATCACGAGGCCCACGAGCATCGCGCCGAGAATCAACGAGGTGTTCGACTTCGGGGCCTCGGGGCTCGTCGGCGGCCCGGTCACCGCGCCCGGCCGGTTCGCGACCTCGACGAGCGGCGGCACCGACACCGGAGTCGCCGGTGCTCCCGCGCCCAGCGCCTCGGCTTGTGCCTTGAGCAGCGCGAGCTGCAGGTCCGCGTCGTCGACCGGCGTGTCGCGCCTCTTCGGCTTCGCCTTCGCGACCTTCGCCTCGTCTTTCGACATCGGCTTCGCGTTCGAGACCGCGCCGCCGTCGCCGCGAATCGCCTTCACGGCCTTCGCGACCACCATCTGCTTCGCGGAGGAGTCGGACACCGAGCCCATCAGCGCGGCGGTGGCCTTCATCTGATCATCGAAGTGCTCGCGCATGAACGCGGCGCGCTGCTCTTGATCGAACAGCAGGTTCCCGCACTGCGACTGCAGCGCCTTCGCGAAGTCTTTCGCGGTCGGCCAGCGATCTGCCTTCTCGCGCGCCAGCGCGCGCAGCACGATGTCCGACAGCGGCTCGGGAATGACGGACACCAGCGCCGACGGACGCGGAATCGGCGCCGTCAGAATCATCTTCATCTCTTCGATCTCGTTCTCCGCCGCGAAGAGCCGGCGCCCGGTGATCATCTCGTAGACGACGACCCCGAGACCGAACACGTCGCTGCGCCCGTCGAGCGGGTCGCCGCGTACCTGCTCCGGGCTCATGTACCCGGTCGTGCCCTTCACCGTGCCGACGTGCGTGCGCCCCAGCGAGCCGCGCGCCTTCGCGATGCCGAAGTCGAGCAGCTTCACCACGCCCTCGTACGTCACCATGATGTTCTTCTGCGCGACGTCGCGGTGGATGACCGGCAGCGCCTTGCCGTCGGGCGCGAGGAACATGTGCGCGTAGTGCAGCGCGAGCGCGACGTCGTGCACGACGGACACCGAGAAGCCGATCGGCAGCACCGCGCGCTTCTTCGCGCAGACGGCGGTGACCTGGTTCAGGTTCTGGCCGGAGATGAACTCCATGGCGAGGAACAGGTCGGTCTCGTCGGTGCCGAGCTCGAAGACGGCGGCGATGTTCGGGTGGCTGAACGCGGCGGTGACTCGCGCCTCGTCGAGGAACATCTTCACGAACTGATCGTTGTTCTTGGCATCGGGAAGAATGCGCTTGATGACGACGTACTTGCGAAAGCCGCCCGGCCCCGCGGTGTAGCCGAGGAACAGCTCGGCCATGCCGCCCGAGGTCAGCTGGGACAGCACCTCGTACCGGCCAATCTTCATCCCCCGGTACGGGTCTTCGCTGATCTGCGCCTCTCCCGTGGCTCTGCGCATGCCGCCGTCAGGTTACCAGCGCCGACCTGTTGGCAGGCTGTGGAAACACCTGTGCGTCCATGCGACCGACTGTGCGAACGACACCTACGCGCAGCGCCGCTGTGGGCACCTGTTGAAAACGGCCTGGTCTTTCCACATGCGCAGCACGGCGAAGTGCCGGGTCATCAAAGTGTTTTCGAGTTCTCCACAAACTCACAGGCCCTGCTTCTACGGCTTCTGAAGATCAGATCACTTCAAACAAGTCGTAGCAGGAGTCGAAGCGGCAACATTTGCGCGGGCACCCACGGGTCAGCACGCATTTGGCAGGAACTTTCAGACCTACACGGGCGGGTGCCACGATGTTGACGTCGTTGTGCTGGGAGGGTCGGGTGGTGCGGAGCTTCTCGAAGCTCGCTGCGGTGCTGGGCCTCGCGCTTTGCGGATGCAAGGCTCCCGAGCTGAAGAGCTCGATGGGAGCCCTTCACCTCGAGCCCAGGCAGCTCGACCTCGGCAGAACGCTCGCGGGCCAGTCGATCGACGCGCACCTGATGGTGAAGAACGAAGGGCGCTCGTCGGTGCCGCTCGAGTGGCGGGCGATCGACGCCCCGTTCGAGATCGTGCTGCTCCCGCTGGAGGCGCAGAGCGGCGGCAGCGACGTGATGGTGCGCGCGACTCCGCTCGTCGCCGGCACGTTCCACGCGACGTTGTCGTTCGTCGCCGAGGGCAAGCTCTACGAGTCGGCGCTGCAGGTCACCGCGACCGAGCTCCCCGACTGTCCCCAGACCGGCGAGTGCTCGCAGTCGGTGTTCAACCCCATCACCGGCCGGTGCGAGGAGTCGCGCCTGCCCGACGGCACCGTCTGCGACACCGAGAGCATCTGCGTCATCGGAGGCACCTGCCAGGCCGGCCGCTGCGTCGGCACTCCGCAGACGTGCGACGACGGCGATGCGTGCACGGTCGACGTCTGCAACGCGACGAACGGCTGCGAGCACCTCCCGGCGCCTCCGTGCCCCGGTGACGGAGCGTGCATGCGCGGCGTCTGCGACCCCGCGACCGGCTGCGGCCTCGCACCGATGGACGACGGCGCCGCCTGCGGCCCGATGCAGACGTGCGACCAGGCGCAGGTGTGCATCAGCGGCCAGTGCGTGGTGCGAGACCCTCCCGACGGCTACGTCTGCGCGCAGGCGTCTCCGTGCCAGGGCGAGGGCCGCTGCCAGGAGTCGACGTGCGTGCGGCCCGAGGCGACGGTGCTGAACGAGAGCTGGCGCCTCGACTCGATGGAGAGCCCCGACCCCGACGCCGGCATTCCGCCGCAGCAGTACCACGACTTCGTGGTCGAGCCGCAGGGCCAGGTCTCGCTGATGGGCTTCTTCCAGGCGCCTCCGAAGCTGCGCGCGAACACTGCGCAGAGCGTCGACGGCGTCGAGGGGGCGGCGCGGCGCTGCATGCTGTGGAACAACCGCCTCGTGTGCGCCGACTACCCGGCCGCGGTGAACGGGAAGATCTCGGCGCTGAACCTCGGCACCGGCGAGACGGTGTGGACGTTCGACGTGCGCACCGCGCGGCCCGACTTCCTCGCCTACACGCAGACCATCTTCATGGCGCGCATGGCGGTGCAGGGCTCCGACCGGCTCGCGGCGCTGTTCGAGGCGTACCCGAAGTCGCCGAACCCGAACGCGACCGGCAACTGCCGCCAGTACTTCCTCGTGGTGCTCAACGCGAGCGGCGGGCTGGTGTCGGGCCAGAAGCTCGAGGACCCGGTGCTCGACCTCTGCAATCACCCGCACCCGTACGGCTTCGCCGCGGACTCGGTGGGCAACCTGTTCATCTCGTTCTCGCAGACCATCGGCCAGCCAGCGCCGCTCGTGCCCGGCAACAACACGACGGTGATGAGCTTCACGCGCGACGGCGTGTTCCGCTGGAAGTTCACCGACAAGAACCTCGTGGGCGGCGAGCTCGCGGTGGCGACGGGCCTGCTCTACCCCGAGAACAGCCCGATCGCGGTGATGGCGGCGACGGGCGCGACGGCGTACACGCTGGCGTCGCCGTTCGGGCGGCTGGTGGTGACGCACGAGCGCTCGGTGCCGGCGCCGACGGTCGGGCAGACGGTGCTGAAGGGCTACGAGGCGGGCACGCCCACGCAGCGGTGGACTCACACGCTCGCGTCGCCGGAGCGCTTCTGGTCTGATCAGATCCGCCTCGCGAAGTGGTCAGTGCGCGGCGGCGACCGCACCGTGGCGCTGACGTTCACCGAGGCGCTGGGCAAGCACTACCTGAAGGCGTTCGACACGCGCGACGGCAGCGAGGCGTTCACCTGCGAGCTGAAGCTCGAGGGCCGCTCGGCGCCGCAGCTCGCCGAGGTGAGCGAGGGCTCGATGTCGCTCATGGAGGGCTCCGACGCGTGCGGCAAGTGCGACCCGCCGTTCGCGAACTCGAACGCGGCGTTCCACTCGTATCCGCTGCCGCTGATCAGCCCCGTGTTCGAGCCGTGGCTCGGCACGTTCGGCGGGCCGGGCCACGACCACCGCGAAGAGACGACCGCGGTCACGGTGCCGCCGCCTGGCAACCAGTGACGGAGTTGGCAGTCGGCAGTCAGCAGTCGGCAGCTACTGCAAACTGCTGACTGCCGACTGCCGACTCACTTCAGCGACTCGAAGTCCTGCCGGCTCGAGTTCGCGCCAGGCTTGATGTCGACCGCCAGCGTCTTCATCTCGCCGCCCGGCGCGTAGATTTTGAACACCTGCCGGCCCACCGGCACCGGCTTGTTGAACAGCGGCGTCTGGCCCAGCTCCGTTCCGTTCAGCGTCACCAGGAGCCCGCTCTCCATCACCAGCGTCAGCGTCGCGCTGCCACCGCCCGTCGGTGCCGGTGCCGCCTTCTGCGCCGGCGCCGCTTCAGGCTCCGAATCTTCGTCCGAGTCCGACTCCTTCGCCGCGACCCGCTTCCCCGGCGTGCGCTTCTTCACCGACCTCGCCTTCTCCCGCTCAGCGCGCTCCCGCTCGGCCTTCTCCTTCTCGGCCTTCTCCTTCTCGGCTCTCTCGCGCTCGGCCTTCTCTTTCTCCGCCTTCTCCTTCTCGGCCTTCTCGCGCTCCGCCTTCTCCTTCTCGGCTTTCTCGCGCTCGGCCTTTTCCTTCTCGGCTTTCTCGCGCTCGGCCTTCTCCTTCTCGGCCTTCTCCTTCTCAGCCTTCTCTTTCGCCTTCTTGTCGGCCTTCTCGGTCTCGGGCGGAGCCTTCACCGCGACGGCCGGTGACGGCGCCTCCGGTGGACCGTCCACCAGCTTCCTCGGCGGCTGCGGCCCCAGCGGCTTCGAGAACGGCCCGAGCTCCAGCACGAACATCAGCGCGCCCAGCGCTCCGAGGCCCACGAGCAGGCCGCCGGCGATGTACGCACCGAGCTTCCGCTCCGTGCGCGGCGTCGTGGTCGACCGCTCGTCGTCGAACGGCCGCGCGATGGTCGTGCGGACGCCCGGGTCGTCCTCCTCCTCGTCGTACGTCTCCCAGCCGCTGCCATTGTTCTGCGGCACCGGCGTCTTGGCTCCGCTGCCGGTCGTCGTGTCGTCCCCGCCGCGCATGAACGCCGAAGGCGGAGCCGGAGGAGGCGTCAACACCGGCGGCGGCGCCGGCAGGGGGTTCGGCTTGCGCGACTGCGCCGCGACCACCTCGGCCGGCGGCGCGAACAGCCCGCCCGGCAGCATCGCCGCGGGAATCGTCTTCGCGCCCACGTCGTCGTCGTCGTCGCTCTCGCGAGCGGTACCCGACAGCTGCACCGACACCGCCGGCTGCGGGCTCACGCTCGGCAGCGACGTCATCGAGTTGCGCGGCCGCGGAGCCGGTGGCGCGTTCGGCGCGGCGGCCGGGTCGGTCACCTCGCGCGTCTCGCCCGTGCTCGTCGTCTCAGGCACCGGCGGTGGAGGCAGGTTCCGCGACACCCGGTTCGCGGCGTCTTTCTGGCGCGGCGGCTGCGTCGTCACCGCCACCGCCGTCGAGCGGTTCTTGTCGAGCGGCGGAGCGCTCGGCATCGGCGGCAGCGGCCTGTCGCCCGGGTCGGTGCGCGTCTTCTCACGGTCGACGGCGGCGCCGGTCTCGCGCGCGTTCTGCAGCTCCTGCAGGAGCTTGCCGACCTTCAGCTCGCCGGTGTGCTCGCCCATCGACGCCTGCGTCGACTCGATGAGGTCTCGCGTCTGCTTCACGCGCTCTTCGAAGTGGCGCAGCACGAGCTCGCCGCTCTGCTCCGGGTGCCACATCTGCCCGTTCGCCGCCTTCTCGATGGCGCGCGCGAACTCGAGCGACGTGTTGTAGCGGCTGTCGCGCTCGCGCATCAGCGCCTTCAGCACCACTGCGTCGATGGAGGCCGAGACGTCGGGGTTCAGGCGCGACGGCGGCGGAATCTCTTCGCGCAGCGCCGAGAGCATGCCCTCCTCGGGCGTCTTGCCGTGGAACAGCCTCATGCCCGTGAGGCACTCGTGGAGCACGACGCCGAGCGAGAACACGTCGGAGCGCGCGTCGAGCGGCTCGCCGCGAATCTGCTCCGGGCTCATGTAGCCGCTCGTGCCCTTCACCATGCCGACGGTCGTGCGGCCGTTCGCCTTGCCGAGCGCCTTCGCGATGCCGAAGTCGAGCAGCTTCGTGGTGCCGTCGTACGTCACCATGATGTTCTTCTCGGCGACGTCGCGGTGAATCACGACCTGCTTGCGGCCGCGCGGGTCGGTGAACGTGTGCGCGTAGTGGAGCGCGAGCGCCGTGTCGCGCACCGCGAGCAGCGTGAAGCCGATGGGAATCGGCTCCTTCGCCTGGCGGCACGCGCGCGCCATCTCGACGAGCGTGCAGCCCTGCACGAACTCCATCGCGAGGAAGAGCGTCTCGCCGTCGACGTCGAGGTCGAACACCTGCGCGATGTGCGGGTGGTTGAAGAGCGCGGTGGTCTTCGCCTCGTCGAGGAACATCCGCACGAACTCCTCCTCGCCGCGGATGTCGGGGAGAATGCTCTTGAGGACGACAATCTTGCGGAACCCCGCGAGCCCCTTCTGGTACGCGAGGAAGATCTCCGACATCCCGCCGGTCGAGAGGCGGCACAGGACGTCGTACTTCCCCATCGTCCGCCGATCGAGGGCGGAAGTGGGCCGCAAGTAGGGCTGCGCGGACATCGGGCTAGGCCGTGGAGCCTACCACGCGCCGCGTCAGCGACAGCAGCACGCCCGCAATGCAGAGCGACGCCCCCGTGACGGTCATGACACCGGGTCGATCTGAGAGGAACACCACCGCGAGCACGAACGAGAACACCGGCGCCAGCTGGTTCGCGACCCCCGCCGTCACCGTCTCGGTGTAGCCCATCGCGTAGGTGTAGATGAGCTGCGCCACCAGGCTCACCCCCGACATCGCGAGCACGATGAGCCACGCGCGAGCGTCGAGCACCTTCCACTCCAGCGCCGCGAGCGGCGCCGAGAAGAGCAGCCCGAACGCGCAGAACGCGAAGTAGACCGTGAACGCGCCCGTGCTCGCGCGCAGCCCGCGCACCGTCGTGGTCGCCGCGCCGCTCATGATTCCGCTGAGCAGGCCGGCCCCGAGGCCGAGCACGGTGAGCGCCTGACCGCCAACGCCCTCGCCGAGCGCGACGAGCACCGCCCCGGCGGTCGCGATGACGAGGCCGACGAGCAGCCGAGGGCTCGACCGCTCCTTGAGGAACAGCGGCGCGAAGACCGCGGCGTACACCGGCGAGAGGAAGTTCAGCATCGTCGCGGGCCCGGGGCCGATCTGCCCGATGGCGTAGACGTAGAGGTACACCGCGCCGCTGCCGAGCAGCGCGCGCACGATGAGCAGCGGCCAGCGCTCGAGCTGCGGCTTCTCACGGCGCGCGGCGAAGAGCACCGCCATCGCGAGCGCCCCGAACGCGAACCGCACCGCGACGAGCTGCGAGGCGGGCACGGCGCCGTGCAGCGCGCCGATCAGCGTCGCCATCACGGCGAAGAAGAAGCTCGCGATGCCCAGCAGGGCAGGGCCGGGGAGCGGTGGCTTCAATGGAAGAACGACAGCCCGGCCTCGCGGAGCAGCCGCGTGAGCAGCGGCATCGGCAGCCCCTGCACGCTGGTGCGGTCTCCGTCGACGGCGCTGAACAGCGCCTGCCCGCGGCCCTCGATGCGGTAGGCGCCGGCGCAGCCCTCCCACTCGCCGAGGCGCACGTAGCGGTCGAGCTCGTCTTTGTGCAGAGGGAACAGCGTGAGCCGCGCGACGTCGACGTCGCACGCGAAGTAGCCGGGTCCGACGACGCAGACGCCGGTGAGAATCTCGTGCGTGCGGCCGCTCAGCGACTCGAGCTGCTTGCGCGCGGCCTTCGCGTCGAGGGGCTTGCCGAGCGCCTTGCCGTCGAGGTCGACGAGCTGATCAGAGCCGATGACGAGCGCCGTGGGCCAGCGGCCGAGCACCGCGCGCGCCTTGCGCTCGGCGAGCATGGTGACCGCGGCGCGCGTCGTGGTGCCCGCCGGCACGACCTCTTCGACGCCCGGCGTCTCGGCGCGAAACGGCATGCCCAGGCCCGTCATCAGCGCGCGCCTGCTCTGCGAGGTCGAGGCGAGCACGAGCTCGGAGTACAGGCCGTTCAGGTGCAGCGTGGACACTGACTGCTTCTTAGTCAGGGTGGTTGATCCAGGCTACAGCGGGTTGGCACCTGGGCACTCCACTTGCGCGGATGGCGCAGGGTCAACCGATTGAAACCACGCGAGTCGATCTGCGCACGCGACTTGCGTACAATTGTAAGCAGAATGCGCCTCGTTCTGGTCGCTGGTGTGGCAGCGCTTGGGCTCGGAGCCTGCGCGCACACCGTCACCAACGAAGAGCGCCTCGACGGGCTGACCGACGTGAAGGTCGACTCGACCGAGGCGGCCGCCGAGATGCGCTGCCGCGATGCATCGCCCGACGTGCAGCTCGCGCGCGACCGCTCGCAGCGCAAGGCCGAGCGGCTGTCGCGCTACGCGGACGCCATCGCCGACGCGAAGGACACGCAGGCCCGGTTCGACGAGGTGTTCAAGAAGGAGCCCGACCTCGTCTACGGCCCCGACGCCGCCGAGTGGAAGCGCAAGCAGCAGGGCTGCACCGACCTCATCACGGCGCTCACCAAGGAGCAGGCCGCCGTCGAGCGCGAGCCCGACAACGCGCCGCCGCCTCCGCCTCCGCCCGCCGCCGCCGAGAAGCCTGCGGCTCCGCCTGCGAAACGGGCCGAGCCGGCCGAAGAGAAGAAGCCCGCGGTCGCCGAGAGCGCGGCCGACGAGGCGTTCGACGACGACGCCGACGAGCTGCGCTCCTCGTACAAGAAGAAGGCGAAGGTCGCGAAGGCGAAGGCGAAGAAGTCGAAGAAGTCGAAGAAGCGCAAGGCCGAGCTCGCGAACCGCTGAGCGGAGCTACTGCCGGCGACCGATCAGCTCGCACTGCTCGGTGGTGGGCGACGTGCTCCCGTTCTCGCACGAGCAGTAGCTCCCCCGGGTGCGCAGCTCGTTCTTCGCCGCGTCGTACTCGAACGTCATCGGGCTCGACGAGCAGGTGACGACGACGTCGCACGCCTGCCAGCGCTCCTCGCACGGCCGCGAGGCGCCGGACATCTGCACGCCGGTGCCGCCATCTGCCAGCGCGACGCCGAACGTGACCTCGTAGCGAGCGCTCGCCGGAGACCACCCGGCCATGCAGACCGGCTGCGTCGCGGCCGTGAACAGATAGCCCCCGAAGGGGCGAGCCTGGCAGTCGCCTGCCGCGGGGGCCACTCCCGCGCCGCCGCTGCACGCTGCCCCTGCCACCGTGAAGCCCACGACCGTGATGAGACGGATCATGCCCCGTCGTGTACGGGGCGGCACGTCAGCGTCGCCAACGGCGGGCGTCGGCGGCGACGCATCGGAGCGTCACCGCTCTTCTTCCCCCGGCGCCGACGGCCCGATCAGCTTGTAGAGCGTCTTGCGGTCGACGCCGAGCAGCCGCGCCGCCTCGCTCTTGTTGCCGCCGGTGTGCTGCAGCACGTGCGCCGCGTAGCGCCGGTTGAGCTCCGACAGCGTCGGGAAGTCGGCGGCGAAGTTCGTCGGCTTCACGGTGGCGTCGCCGATGGGCGCGGGAATGTCGCCCGGCGCGATGACCCCGCTCGACGACAGCGCCATCGCGCGGGCCACCACGTTCTCGAGCTGCCGCACGTTGCCGGGCCAGTCGTAGCCGGTGAGGCGCTCCATCGCCTCTTTCGTCACCACCGGCGGGGCGCCGCCGCGCGCGTGGCTCTGCGCGAAGTGGTCGACCAGGGCGGGAATGTCTTCGCGGCGCTCGCGCAGCGGCGGCAGGTGCAGGTGCACGACGTCGAGGCGGTACAGCAGGTCCTCGCGGAAGCGCTCCTCTTTCACCAGCGCCTTGAGGTCCTTGTTCGTCGCGGCGACGACGCGCACGTCGACCTTCACGGCCTGGCTCTCGCCGACGCGGCGGATCTCGCCCTCCTGCAGCGCGCGCAGGAGCTGCGACTGCACCCGCAGGCCGACGTCGCCGATCTCGTCGAGAAACAGCGTGCCGCCGCTCGCCTCTTCGAACAGGCCGCGGCGCGCGCTCTGTGCCCCCGTGAAGCTGCCCTTCGCGTGGCCGAACAGCTCGCTCTCCATCAGCGACTCGGCGATGGCGCCGCAGTCGACGGGAATGAACGGGCCCGTCGCGCGCTGCGAGCGCTGGTGCAGCGAGCGGGCGACCATCTCTTTGCCGGTGCCGGTCTCGCCGGTGATGAGCACGGGCACGTTGCTCTGCGCCGCGCGCGCGACCTGCTTGTAGACCTCGAGCAGCGCCGGGCTGCGGCCGACGAGCGCCTGCTGCTTCACCTGCTGGCGCAGGTGCTTGTTCTCTTCGACCAGCCGCTTCTGGTCGAGCGCGCGCCGCGCGAGCCGCACGATGGAGTCGACGTCGAACGGCTTCGACACGTAGTCGAACGCGCCCTTCTGGATGGTGTCGAGCGCGTGCTCGATGTTGCCGTACGCGGTGATGACGATGACCGGAGTGTCGGGGTGCAGCTCCTTGCTGGTGTTCAGCACCTTCAGCCCGTCGGAGGGGTCGGGCATCGCCATGTCGGTGAACACGAGGTCGAGGCCGGCGCCCGCCGAGAGCTTCGCGACGGCGTCGGCGGCGTCCTTGGCCTCGTCGACGCTGCCGAACTGCTCGAGCAGCCGGCGCAGGAGGTCGCGCGCGTGCGGGTCATCGTCGACGACGAGGAGGCGGGCTTTCAATTCGGCTCCACCATACGGTCAGAGCCGCCCGCTGCCCACACCCAGTGCGATGAGGATGAGCAGCACGGCGGTGGCCCGCTGAATGCCCTTCAGCGTGACCTTCGTGAGGAGCCGGCTGCCCACGACGGCTCCGGCCGCGGCGGAGGCGCCGGCGGCGAGCAAGAGCGGGCCGTGCTCGGAGACGCTGACGCTCGCGAGGCGGCCCGAGTAGACGGCGAGGCGGGTGCAGTCGACGGCGAGGGCGATGACCGCGCCGGTGGCGACGAGCTGCTGCTTGTCCAAGCCCGCGTGGAGCAGGAAGGCGCTGCGCAGCGCGCCCTGGTGGCCGGTGAGGCCGCCGAAGAAGCCGCTGAGGACACCGCCGAGCGGCAGCCACTTCGGGGGAATCGTGACGCGCTCGAGGACCTGGGTGAGCTCGAGGCCGGCGAAGACGAGCATGGCGGCCGCGAGCACGAGCTTGAGGGCCGAGACGTGCGCCGAGAGCTGGAGCAGCAGCCAGGCGCCCAGCAGGGCGGCGGCGATGGCGGGGACTCCGAGCCGCAGCGCGACGCGGAGGTCGGCGTGGCGGCCGACGAGCGCGGTCTTCGCGAGGCCGTTGATCAGGTGGACGGCGGCGGTGAGCCCGACCGCGAGCTCCGCGGGGAAGAAGAGGACGAAGACGGGCAGCAGCAGGGTGCCGAGGCCGAAGCCGGTGAAGAACGTCGCGAGCGAGGCGAGCAGGGCGGTCGTGCAGACCGCGAGGTACATCATCGGGGGGCAGGGTAACCTCTCGGCCGTGTCGGAGGCGCTGAGAAAGCTCGCCCTGGAGGTGAGCGGCGGCGATGAGGCGGCGGCCGAGGCGCTGCTCGCGGACGCCGACGAGCGGCTGCGGCTCGAGGAGCGGCTGCGGGCGGCGAGCGCGGCGCGGCGCGTGGAGGCGTGGAGGGCGCTGCGGCCTCGTGCACGGTGGGCGCTGGTTCCGGTGGTGGCGGCGTTCGTCGTGGGGCTCACGTTCGGCGGAGGCCTCAGCCTCCTGCGCATCGAGCCGCCGGCGGGCCGGGTGACAGCCCGGCCGGTGAAAGACGGCCCGCCGAACGTCGAGCCCTGGAAGCGAAAGTCGACGCACCACATGCCGGTGGACTACGTCGGGCCGGGCGAGGCTGACGTCGATCCGGTGGTCGTCGAAGAGCACCAGATTCCGTATCCCGAGGAAGCGAAGCGCGACGGTATCGAGGGAACGGTGCGCCTGCGCGTGATGGTCGACATGGAAGGCAGCGTCGCCGGCGTGCAGGTCTTGAGCGGCCCCGGCCATGGTCTCGATGAAGCTGCGCGCGAGGCGCTCATGCGATTCAGGTTCAAGCCGGCCATCGTGAACAGTGCTCCGACGATGACGACCATCACCTACGAGTACAAGTTCATACTCGACTGACCTCCAGCTCGTGGCATGACGCCGCGATGCTGATGCGCAGCGTCCTCTTCCTCGCCACCGTCACCAGCTGCACCGCCCTCCAAGACGCCGTCGTCGAGCGCCAGCTCGGCAAGGCGCAGGAGTTCCTCTCCGACCCCGGCATCGCGCTCGAGCCCGTCGCGCCCGGCGTCTGGTCCTTCCGCCACGACTGGTACCGCAACCTCGTCCTCGTCTCCGGCGACGAGCTCGCCGTCGTCGACCCGATGAGCACCGAGGCCGCGAAGCTCCTCGCCGCCGAGCTGCAGCAGAAGCTCCCCGGCAAGCGCGTCACGCTCGTCATCTACTCGCACTCGCACCACGACCACATCCGCGGCGCAGCCGTGTTCCCCGAGGCCTACGTCGTCGCGCATGAGAACGTCGCCCGCGAGCTGAAGCTCAACCCCTCGAACGAGGTCGTGCCTCCGAAGCGCACCGTCAGCGGCGACGAGGCCTTCAGCTGGGCCGGCATGCGCATCGAGCTGCTCCACCTGCCGCGCAGCCACTCCGACGCGTACCTCGCCGTGTGGCTGAACGAGCCCCGCATCCTCTACGCGCCCGACCTGGTCGCGAAGCGCGGCGGCCTCGCGCTCGAGAACGACGCCTTCCTCCCCGGTGTCATCGCCGGCCAGGAGCGCCTGCTCGCCCTCGACCCGAAGACCATCGTCCCGGGCCACTACGCCCTGTGCACGAAGGAAGACCTGCAGCGCTATCACGACATGCTCGTGCGCATGCGCGCCGTCACCGCGGAGGAGATCGCGAAGTCGGGCACCCACGACGCCGTGAAGATCGAGACCGCCACCTTCACGCGCATTCAGCAGCGGCTGCGCGACGAGTTCGGCGACGTGCCGGGCTTCAACGACGCCCTGCTGTTCAACACCTACTACCTCGTGCTCGCAGACATCGGCGGCTTCTGAGAGCTCACGCGTTCGCCACCACCGGCGTCGACCGCTGCGCCTCAGACGGCCGGTCCGCCAGCGGCAGCCTCACCGCCACCTGCGTGCCCACGGCGAGCTGGCTCTTCACCGCGATGCTCCCGGAGTAAGCCTCGACGAGCCGCTTCGTCGTCGCCATGCCCAGGCCGTGCCCCGGCAGCGACCGCGCCTCCGGCGCCCGGAAGAACGGCTGGAACAACGACCTCTGCGACTCCTCGCTCATGCCCGGGCCGTTGTCCGTCACCTCCAGTACCGCCTCGCCCTTGTCGCGATACACGCGCACCACCACCCGCGCCTCGGGCCGGCCCGTCGTGTACTTCACCGCGTTCGACAAGAGGTTCTGCGCGATGCTCTGGAGCAGCTGCGACGGGCACTGCACCGCCACCCGCGCGTCGAGGTGACGCTCCAGCGCCACGTTCGCCGCCGCAGCCGCCTGGCTCACCTCGAGCAGAATCGTCGTCACCGCCGTGTCGAGCTCGCCGGCCGTGCGGTCGGTGGTCGACCCCGCGCGGCAGAAGCGCAGGAGCGCCTCGACGAGCTCCGACACCCGCGCCGCCGACGACTCGCAGTTCGCGAGCAGCTCCTTCACCTCGGGCTTCTCGGTCGAGCGCCGCGCCAGCGTGAGGTAGCCGCGCAGCGGCGACAGCGGAGCCACCAGGTCGTGCGCGACCCGCGACGCGAACGCGTCGAGCTCGGCGTTGCGCCGGTTCAGCTCGGACAGCTGCTCGAGAATCGTGCGCTGCTGGCTCCGCAAGAGCCGCGTCACCTGCCACATCACGATCAGCGAGATCAGCGCCGCGACCGCCACCACGGCCGCCGACACCACCGTCGTGCGCAGCCGCAGCTTCTCGAGCTCGACGAGCCGCGCCCGCGTGTTCTCTTTCGTCTGGTTCGCGAGCGCGTTCGCGAGCTCGTCGAGCTCGAAGTTGATCGGCTTCACCTCTTCGATGAGGTGCTTCTTCGCGAGCTCCGCCTCTTTCCGGTTCGAGTACTTCACCGTCACGGCGACCGTCTTCGCGAGCTTGTCGCTCACCGCGACCAGCCGCTTCCACATGTCGGCGTCGGCCTTCGGCGCCACCTCCTGCGACTTCTCGAAGATGGCGTGGTGAATCTCGTCGAGGATGTTCGCGATCGCCTCGTCGGCGCGGCGCCGGCCCTCGTCGTCGGTCGCGTTGATGTGGTCGTCGGCGGCCTCCGACAGCGCCTCGGCGTCGACGCGCATCAGGCCGATGAGGCGCTCGGCCTCGAGCGCCTTCTCGACGCGCTCCTTGATGTCGCTGCTCGTGCGCAGCTCGTTGACGAGCGAGAACGCTGCGCTGCCGGTGAGGAGCACGACGACGGCGAGGAAGCCCACCCGCGCGGTCGCCAGCGAGAAGCTCGAGTCCGCCATCGGCGCCAGCCTACCGCGCAGCCGTACAAAAAAAAGCGCGCGGTGCCGGCACGGGGATGCGGCACCGCGCGCGCTGACGACCCCCCGTCAGTTCTTCGGGCTCTGCGTCGGAGGCGGGTTCGGGTTCGGCTGCTGCTGCGGCTCGACCTTCTTGGGCGCCGGCGTACCGCCATCGGCCGCCGGCGGCGGCGCGGCCTTGGTCTCTGCGAAGGCCAGACCACACACGAGCACAACGGCGACCATCAGCATGCGCTTCATTCTGGGTTTCTCCTTTGAAGAAGGGGGGTGCTTCGCGCGTCGCTCGTGCACTCGTTGTGCCCGCCCCCTCCCCCTGAGGGGCCCCTTGCCGTTGGGTCAAAAAGGGACAACCTCCAAGGGAGGCCGGGTCGTTTGGGGACAGCACGACCCTTGCTTCGCCCTGCTGAATCAACAATCCTCAGGCCCGCGCCGCACATGATTCGCCGCCCCCTCATCGACTGCACGCTGGTGCTCGCGCTGATCAGCGCCTGCGGCATTCCTCACGACCAGTACCAGGCCCAGCTCGCCGCGAACCGCGTGCTGGCCCACCAGCTCGAGCTCGAGCGCGGCCAGCGCGCCGTCCTCGAGGCCCGGCTGCTCGAGCTCTCGGTTCAGCGCGACCTGCTCGACTACGAGCGGCAGGCGCTCGCCTTCAGCCTCGAGGCCGACGGCCTGCTGCTCGGCGAGGCCGAGGCGGCGCGCGAACGCCTCGAAGAGCTCGAGACGCTCCTCACCGAGCGGCAGCGCGAGCTCACCCGGCTGACCGAGCTGACGCGGCAGAGCGAGCGCGCCTCCGACACCTGGTACAACGCCGCGCTCGAGCGTGCGCGCCGCGCCACGAGACAGGCCGGCGGGTCGGAGTAGCCGTGAGGGCGTGGCAATGGCGCGCCGGCTTCTTCACCGCGGTCGGGCTCGTCGCGGCAGCCGCGGCCTTCATCATGTGGTCCGAGCTGCGCTCGGCCACCGCCACCCGGGACGTCATGGCCCGCGCCCTCGAGCGCGCCGCGCACATCGCCCAGATGCGGCGCGACGCCCAGGCGCTCGAGTCGGCCATCGAGGCCCACGTCCGCGCCAGCACGCCCGAGCAGCGCGCCGCCGCGTCGGAGGTGATGGAGTCCATCCTCCAGAGCCTCCACCGCGCGCGGCGCGACTCCACGAAGCTCGACGACACCCAGCCCGCCGCCGACGCCGCCTCGTGGAGCCGGTTCGACGCCAAGAGCAAGGCCCTCGCCGCCCGGGTGCGCGCCATGACCGCCGAGCCCGAGGCGCTCGACGACGCAGACCGCGCCGCTGCCGTGAGCGAGCTGCAGCCGATGCTCGCCGAGCTCGATGCGCTCGCCGCCGAGCTCGCCCGCGCGAACGCCGACGAGGCTCCGCGCCTGCTCGAGCGCCTCGACCGGGGCCGGCTCTCCTCGGTGCGCTGGGGCGCCATCGCCCTGGGCGCCGCCGTGCTGCTCGCCTCTCTGCTCGGCGTCGTGATGGCCGTGCTCCTCCGCCGGCAGGACGCGACCATTCAGCGGCAGCTCACCGCGCTCGACGATCGCAACCGCGAGCTCGACGCGTTCGCAGGTCGCGTCGCCCACGACCTCGTGAACCCGCTGGCGCCGCTGAAGGGGCACCTCACCATCGCGAGCCGCTGCGACTCGGCGAGGGGCGACGCGAAGCTCCTCGAGCACCTCGCGCGCGCCCAGGACGGCGTGGCCCGGGTGGCCTCGCTCGTCGACGCGCTCCTGAAGTTCTGCCGCTCGGGCTCGCGTGTCGACGGCCCGTGCGGCTCGCTCGACGAGGTCGTCGCGTCACAGCTGCTCGAGTCGGGGCAGGTGGCGCACGCGAGCGGCACCGCCCTCGTGCGCGACCTCGCGCCGGGCGTCGTCGTCACCTGCCCGGCGGCGCTGCTGCACACCGTGGCCCAGAACCTCGTGTCCAACGCGCTGAAGTACACCGCCGGGCGTGAAGGAGCATCGGTGAGGGTGGTCGTGCGCAGCGAAGGGCCGCACGGCGTGCTCGAGGTCGAGGACAACGGCCCGGGCATCTCGGCGGAGGCGCGGCCGAAGCTGTTTCAGCCGTTCTTCCGCGCGCGCGAGACCCAGTCGCTGGCCGGCCACGGGCTGGGGCTCGCGACCGTGAAGCGCGTGGTCGAAGCCCACGGGGGCAGCATTCAACTCGACAGCGAGCCCATGAAGGGCACGAAGGTGGTGGTGCGGCTGCCCCGGCCGGCGGCCGAGGCGGCGCTGCCTCTCGCGACGGCGGTGAGCGGCCGATGAACGCACCGAGCCGGATTCTGGTGGTCGACGACGACAACCACGCCCGCGACTTCTTGCGGTCGATGCTCGCGCCGCTGGGCGACGTCGCGCTCGCAGACGGGGCTGCCTCCGCGCGCGAGCTCCTCTCTCGGTCGCCGGGCTTCGACCTCGTGCTCACCGACCTCGCGATGCCCGAGCCGAGAGACGGCCTCGAGGTGCTGCAGGCGTCGAGAGAGGCCCACCCGGATACGCCGGTCATCGTGGTGACGGCGTTCGGCAACCCCCAGAGCGCGCTCGACAGCATCGAGCGAGGCGCGTGGGACTACCTCACCAAGCCCTTCGACGTCGATCAGCTGACCCGCGCCGCGACGCGCGCGCTCGAGCAGCGCCGCCTCGTCGCCGAGAACCGGCGCCTCAAGTCGACGGCGGCTCCGGCGGTTCAGCCGGTGGGCCGGGGCCCCGCGTTCATCGAGGTGTACAAGCAGGCCGGCCGCGCGGCGCAGAGCCGCGTGCCCGTGCTCATCACCGGCGAGACCGGCACCGGCAAGGAGCTCGTGGCCCGCGCCATTCACGCCCGGTCGCCGTGGGCGACGGGCCCGTTCATCGCGGTCGACTGCGGCGCCATCAGCGAGCCCTTGATGGAGAGCGAGCTGTTCGGCCACGCGCGCGGCGCGTTCACCGGCGCGGTCTCGGCGCGGCGGGGCCTCTTCGAAGAGGCGTCGGGCGGTACGCTCTTTCTCGACGAGATAGGTCACGTCGGCCCGAAGATTCAGGCGCAGCTGCTGCGCGTGCTGCAGCAGGGCGAGATCCGCCGGGTCGGCGAGAGCACCCCGGTTCAGGTTTCGGCGCGCGTCGTCGCCGCGACCAACCGCGACCTGAAGGAGCTCGTCCGCGCGGGCACGTTTCGCGAAGACCTGCTGTACCGCCTCGACGTGGTGCACCTGCACCTGCCCGCGCTACGTGAGCGCCGCGAAGACATTCCCGCGCTGGTGGAGCACTTCTGCGCGCTGCACTCCCGCTCGCAGCTGCGGCCGGTCATCTCGGCCGGCGCGCTCGCCCGCCTCGTGGCGTACGACTGGCCGGGCAACGTGAGGCAGCTCGAGAACGTGCTCGCGAGGGCGCTCGCCCTCAACGCCACCGGCGTGCTCGACGACCGCGACTTCCCCTCGCCGATCGGCGACGCCGTCCCCGTCGAGACCGCTCCGCTGCTGGCCGACACGCCGACCCTGGCCGTCCTCAACCGGCGCTACGCCCTCCACGTGCTCCAGCGGGTCGACGGCAACAAGAGCGAGGCCGCCCGGCTGCTCGGCGTGAACCGCAAGACGCTGTACAGGCTGCTCGAGGCACCGGAAGAACCGAGCGCCGCCGAGCCTCCCGACGAGACTTGATTTGCAGGTCACACCTGCGCGATGAAGCGGCTCGCGAAGGGGACAGACGAGCCGGAGCCCTCCCGTGCGGCGCATCTTCCTTTCTCTGACCCTGCTTTCCGCTGCCTGTGGTGTGTCCGAGGCAGGCGTCGGCTCCGAGAAGCCCGAGGTGCTCGAGGACCTCGGCGTCCACGAAGGCTCGGCGCGCGTCACCGCCGCGCAGGCGACGCAGGCCGCGGCCATCGTCGACTCCACCAGGGCCTACCTGCCGTACGCGTACACCGAAGACGGCTGCTACGGCCGAGCGCTCTACATGTCGATGGAGCTCGCCGGCCGCCGCATCCCCACCAGCGCGCAGTACCTCACCGGCTGGCTGCGCCCGAGCGCAGACGTCGAGTGGGGCTGGCACGTGGCGCCGATGGTGGAGATCGACGGCACGAGCCAGAAGACGATTCTCGACCCCGCCCTCGCGCCGCAGGGCCCCGTGAGCCTCACGCGGTGGCTGCAGCTCTCGAACCCGCAGGGCAGCTACCAGCTCTACTGGACGCTCGGGAACGAGTACGTCTGGGGCGCTCGCCCCAACGCCCAGAACGCTCCCGTCATCCGCTCGTTCGCCGAGCTGCAGCCGTTTCGCCTCGAGGACGTCGAGCACGCGTGCGGCGTCATGTACGACTACCTCGCGAACGAGGGCAGCGGCATGACGAGCGGCAAGCGCGCGCTGCTGGTGCGCCGCACGCGCACGCTGCTGAACCGGCTCTCGTCGGTGGGGAAAATCTCGGGCTACCAGTCGAGCGCGGCGGTGAGCTGCGGGTTCACGAGCGTGCCGCAGTGCCGCGAGAGCGGCGCCTGCTCGCGCAACGAAGACTGCTGCTCGATGGCGTGCAGCGGCTCGTGCCAGCCGCGGCCCATCGACGTGGGAGCCGCCACGACGCCGATGACGCCCATGACCCCGTCGACGCCGGGCCTGCCCACGCTCGAGCGCGGCGTCGCGGCCGCCTCGCTCAGTGGGGCGAAGAGCAGCAAGCGCGAGTGGCAGGTGCAGGTGCCCGCCGGCGTCAGCCAGCTCACGCTCTCGATGACCGGCGGCAGCGGCGACGCCGACCTGCACGTGCGCTTCGGGGCTCCGGCGACGACGACCGCGTACGACTTCCGCCCCTACGAGAACGACGCGAACGAGACGGTGCGCGTGGCGTCTCCGCAGGCGGGCACCTGGTACGTGATGGTGAACGGCTACACGGCGTACAGCGGGGTCTCGCTGACTGCGAGTTGGTAGTTGGTGGTTGGTGGTCGGTGGTCGGTGGTTTTCGACGGAACAAGAGCCTGCGCGGCGGAGTTTTTGTGTCCGCATGGAACGTCTCCACCTGCGGCTCGTGCCCGGGCTGTGTACGGCGCTGTGCGCGGTCGCCGGAGCGACGCTGTTCGTTTCGGCGCTCGACGGCGAGCTCTACTGGTTCGGCAGGAACGCCGCGCTTCGCATCGGCGGGCCGGCCTTCCTGCTCGGCTTCCTGTTCTTCCCCGTCACCGCGCGCTCTCTCGCGAGCCGCCCGCTGTTCGCCCTGCGTGCGCTCGTGGCCGCGGGCGCTGCGACGGCGGTTCACCGCGCGCTGCTCAGCTCGTGCCGCGCCCGCGGCGAGTGCTCGATGGCGGTCTGGCCCACCGCCTGGGGCGAAGGCCCGTTCGGCGTCGACCCGTCGGTGTGGCTCGCCGCCCTCGCGCTCGGCGGTGCCGCGGCGCTCGCGTGGGCAGCCCAGCCCGCGATGCTCCGCTTCGCTACTCGCGGTCGCGACGCACCATCGCCTTGCGCCCGCGAATCGTCGTCGCGCGCATCGCGCGGATGATCTCGTCGGCCCGGTCGCCCGGCACCCCGACCAGCGAGAACCGGTGCTGAATCTCGATCGGCCCGATGTCCCTCGACGGCACGTTCGCCTCGTTCGCGATCGCCCCCACCAGGTCCGCCGGGCGAATGCCCGCTTCCTTTCCGAGGCTGATGAACAGCGACGCCTTCCCGCCCGGCGCGGCCGGCCGGTGCGGTCGCGGCGGCTTCGGCGCCGAGCGCCGCGGCGCGGGGATGTCGGTGAGCTCCACCTCCGCGGAGCCGAAGTGCTCGCGGTGCAGCAGCATCACCGCCGCGGCGCCGATCTCCGCCACGTCGATGCCGGTCTCCGCGAGCCAGCCTTTGAGCTCCGCGCCGACGCTGTTGCGCGTCGCCTCGAGCACGTGCGCCTTCGTCTTCTCGAGCCGCTGCTTCTCGAGCTCCGCGGCGCTGGGGACCTGCGCGATGACGATGCCGCGGTCGAGCGACTTCAGCAGCCGCTGCTGAGACGGCTCGACGAGCGTGATGGCGACGCCCTCGCGGCCCGCGCGCCCGGTGCGGCCGATGCGGTGCGTGTAGATCTCGGGCGACGTCGGCACGTCGTGGTTCACCACGAGCTGCAGGTGCTCGATGTCGAGCCCGCGCGCCGCGACGTCGGTCGCGATGAGCAGCCGCACCGCTCCGGACTTGAAGCGCTTCATCACGCGGTCGCGCTGCGTCTGGTCGAGCCCGCCGTGCAGCGCCTCGGCGCTCAGCCCCTTCTCGGGCAACAGCCCCGCGAGCTCGTCGACGTCGTCGCGCGTGCGGCAGAACACCAGCGCGCTCTTCGCGTCCTCCGCCTGCAGTACGCGCACCAGGGCCGCGACCTTGTGCTGCCGCAGCACCACGTCCGTGCGTCCTGCTCGTTGAAAATTCTCCGTCCGGCCATGCGTGCGCGACCCTCCTGACCGGTAGAAGGTGCGGCATCCGCGCGAGCAGATCATCCCGGTGTCGCTGATGGGTCACTGTCTTCGGTCTCGCGCTCGAGGAGATGACGCCCGCCGCCTACAAGAAGTCGCTCGGCTGACACGCCCGCGCGCTCAGCTCATCACGCAGCCGCGCGCCCTTCATCCCGCCGTCGCTGATCGATCACGCCCCAACGACCAGAACGCCCCGGTCATCCGCTCGTTCGCCGAGCTGCAGCCGTTTCGCCTCGAGGACGTCGAGCGCGACCCTATCATGGCACGTTCAGTTCGACTTCGATCAGCAAGCTCGCCGGAAAGCCTGCGTCTGGGTCCGTCCTTCCGTGCGGCTCGCCGGGGTCCGGTCTACACCAGGGACTCCAGTCGGTGAGATCGGGGTTCGATTTTGGAACCGTCTGCGTGCACTCGACGTAGTCGTCCTCGTTCTTGTCGACCCACGCTTCGAGGTACCAGCCCGGCTGTTCGACGGGAAGTGTTGGTGGCGCATTGGGCCCGGTGGGTCGACCTGCACGGGCGAGATACATGGGGTCCTGAAAAGTCGAGAATGGGGTCGGAGTACCCATTTTTGGCATCTGCTCTGAGCCGTCGGACAAACGATGGCGGATGGCGTACTGAATCACTTCCGCTGCGCCTCCATCGTACTTCACTTTGACCGCGAAATCGCGACCGCCACTCCCGCTGCCGGTACACGCACACGCGAGGAACCCGAGCGCGAACCGGGTGAGGGAACGGCGTAATCCAAGCTGGAGCGACGACATCTTCACCACAACCTGGAGCGAATGAACAGCGCACGAGGCGGCGAGATCGCGCCTCGTGCCGCGCCATTGTAAGTGACAATCACAGAGCTGGCATTCTCGGGATGCCACGTTTCTGCCCGGTTGAATGAAGAATCGAATCGGGCGCGAACCTGGCCGTACGTCATGCCTCCCTGGACCGTGTAACCGATATGCGGCAAGTTGTTGATGACGAGCAATGCCAATCGCGACTTCAGACTGGCATCGTCCACACTGTTAAGTGTGGGCTTCAACGATGGCGAGGTGGCTGGAATCTGGTACGTGCCCGAGCCGGCATTGAACACAACTTGCATGACACGCGGCCCTTGAAGCAAATCGACCCAGGCAATCCAACCGGTACCATTTCCGGACGACGTGGTGTCGAACGCAATGGAAGGGGCGTCCATTGAGCGTGGCGTCACGCTCGCGTGCGACAACACAACAGGAGAGCTCCAGCTCGTACTCGTGGGCGTACGTTGAACGACCCTCAAGCGTTCGTCTAAGGCGCCGTTGAACAGCAGGACCCATCGATTGGCGATTCGATCGAAACTGCAACTGATGCCTGTGCGCGTCGTGGCTCCCGGTACCGCTGCGGGTGCGCTCCATGTATTTCCAAAGTCCGCCGACGTCATGAAGATGACGTTCCGAGAACCGGAGGGTGCAATGAGATTGCCGAAGAAATCGAACGCCGGAGGAGTTTCGTTGATCGACGGCCAAGCCAGAAGATAGCGACCAAATCCATTCGAGGTTACGCACACGCGATGATATGCGGCGAACTCTGTGCTGATACCGCTATTCCAATAGAAATTGGAAATCGACACGGCTGAGCCGTACGATCCACGTCTGAAGAACACGCCAGAGTTATCGCCGTATGCCCAAGAATACTCCGCCAACGGGTCACCGACGCCGATGTTTGCAGTCGCGAATGTGAATCCCTCCTCGGAGTTCAATGTCGTTTCGAACGTGCTCATGTTGTAGTCTTCGATCCAATTTCGGAACCAGTGTCGAGACCAAATCGGCGATGGGTTCATGTCGCCGTTCCATAGGTGTCGAGACACGAGATCCTTGCCGAACACGGGCCCCTGCAAGACACTGTTCGACGCATGGCTGAAAGTGTTCCTCGCCATGTGAGCCAATTCATGAATGATGGTGCTTTGGAAGTCGGTGCATGCCGTATTGGCCACTGGCACCCACTGCGGATCGAGCGGGTTCGGCGAGCCGGGTCTCCCGTCGAGTAGAATTTCCCAGCAGGATCCAGCCGATCCGTTTGTCCAACCACAATTTGCGCCGCCGTTGATGACATCCCATTTGATCATGATGTCGCCCGGATCACAGGCGAGTGGCGGCCGAGGCACGTCCACGCCTTGGAAGAGAAAAGTCGTTGCACCTTGCGAGTGATGCTCCCACTCGCGAATCGCTTGCATTATTCCCTCGACGTACCGTTGCGTGCTTTGGGCGGCAGTGTTGCCGGGGAGCGTTCGTTGATTCTGAGTGTAGTAAAAGACTTTGAAGACGCTTGCGTCTGCCGAACTGATGACGCCGACAACGGCGATGAAGGCAATTCGCTGGAGACGAGCGGTCAAAAAAGACTGTAGTTTCGTCATCGCGGTTCCCCTGGCACGAGCTCGTTGGCACCAGATTGCTGTTCTGAGTGCGCACGTCGTTCAGCGCTACGCCTCGCGTGAAGCCGAAAGATCATTTCCGAAATTTGTTCGCCCGGCGCAGCGCCGAAGACGGTCTCGTTCAGCCGTGAATCTGCCGTGACCGACACTAGGTCATGAACGCGCCACCGGGTCGGTTCGATAGGATCTACGCCGATGACGGCCAGCCAACGGGAACCAACGCTTAAGCTGGGGGTTGGTCGACCGTCGCGCAGCAGAGAACCATCGCGAACCTGACTTCCGGCACGATCGAATTCTTGCGCCCGCGTCCAAATCCGGAGGGGAACCTCCGGTGGGTTCTGAGGGAGAGACGTTGCACCCGTCCGACCGAGAACGTCTACGAACTCGAGCTCGACTCGCGGTACATGAACACTGTTCCGGTTGTAGAGCATCGCCTGAACAGGCGAAACACTCTGAATCACCACTTCGGCGAGAGCCCAATCGCTCGCAATGAAAGCCTCCGCAAGCTCAAGTGGCGGACCTTGCGTTCCACACGAGACGAACCCTTCGTTGGTCATGACCGGTGCGTGACGGGCAATTGCGTCAAGGTTAGTTGAATGTGGAGGATCGCTGCGATGTGCAGGCGAGTCATCACAGGCTACGAGGAGCGCCGCCCAGACCAAGACCCGGCCCGGCGCCGAAAGCCCACTTCCGCGAAAATCGAAGTTCAAAGCGCCGCCCCCATCAAGAAAAACGAGAAAAGTACGCAAGTTGCGTTATCGGCTTGCAGATGGTAGTCCGTTGACGCTCGTGAGGCAAGTCATCGCGACGTTACGATGGGTTTCTCTGGTCTGGTGCGCGTCTTGTTCGCGACCATCAGTAGAGCCCTGCGTCCGCGCGCTGCCAGCGTTCTTTGCGCCGTTTGGTGTGGTCGATGAGCCCTTCGCTGTCTCCTTTCATGTTGGCTTGTACTGTCGGTCGATCGACGTCAACGCGCTACGCGCTCAGGTGTCGATCGTTGACTCAGAGAATCAACCCTTGCATCAGAACGAGAGTGAATTGTCTGTCTTCGAAGGAGCGTTGGGCCTGTCTTCTGAGATGACGTTCACACCTCGAACATCGGGCTGGTATCACTTCACCGCGCGCTTCGAGCCGAGTGTCGGCACGGTCCAGGGTGACGTGTTGGTGGCGGAGGACCATCGGCGCTCGCAAGCGGAGTTCGAGATTCCAGTTGGTCCACTCGACAGCTGTCGTCATTTGGACGTCTCTGAGTACGGGCGGCCGCTGTGTCTATCGGGTGAGATCAGTGCACTGGAACGCGATGGTGGCAGCCTTCAGTCTTTCGGCACGGGTGAGGCAGCACGAATGCGCGACGTACTTTGGGTCTCCGATTCAACGGGCAATCTCTCTCGGTGGGTCGAGTCGGCGGCCGGCTTCGTCCGTACGCCAGACGCCGGAGTGGCGCTCGTGCTGGCGCGCCCACTGATAATGACCTCAGGAGATCAGGCATTCCTTGCAGATGCCATGGGGTCGGTCGTCGGACTCTCGGTCGGAGGTGGTAGTATTAGTGTGAGCGCGCTGGGCGCAATCGGTGCCCCCCAAGTCGCCTCGCTGTGGAGCGACGGAGAGATTGTCATGACGCTCAGTGGCCCAGATGAGCCCGAAGGTCGATGGTTGTGTACGAGCCTGCTGGACGGCGGTGCCGAAACGTCGACGTGCCAGAAGCTCTACGGCTCACCTTTAACGACCGGTGTGCCCCATCGAGTCAATCCCACGGCTGCTGAGCAAGAAGGCCTATGGTTCGAGAGATGTGACGATGTATTGTGTCGCAGCGCTGAGGACCCTTTGCTCCCTCCGCGCAGGGTCGTGCTGTCGAACCGAACCGCAGAGCGCGTGTTGAATCTGCCATTGAGCTGGAGCACGCAACGGGTGATCGCTCCCTGGGATACAGGAGCGTACGTCGTCTCACCTGACGGCGGGACGCTTCAGCTTGCGTTTCGTGACGGCGGTTTCGCGCTGCGGCAATACCCACAGCTTCCCTTGGTGAGTGCCACCAGCCGTTGGTTGGCGTTGAGACGCGGTGGCTCGCTCCTTCTCTATCGTCGTTGAGCCGTCTTGCATGCCAACTGAGTGGGGCCATGAAGTCGCCCCGAAGAGGACAGATGAACCGAAGCCCTCCCGTTCGGCGTACCATCCTTGTCCTTTTCCTCGGGGCTGACACAGTCACCGAAGACGGGCTACGGCCGCGCGCTGTACATGTCGATGGAGCTCGCCGGCCGCCGCATCCCCACCAGCGCGCAGTACCCGTCCGGCTGGCTGCGCCCGAGCGCGGACGTCTCCGCAGGCGGGCACCTGGTACGTGATGGTGAACGGCTACACCGCCTACAGCGGCGTCTCTCTCACCGCGAGCTGGTAGCGGCGGAACAACCTGCGCGGCGGCGGAGTTTGAGTCCGCATGCATCGCCTCCACCGCAGACTCATTCCCGGGCTGTGTACGGCGCTGTGCGCGGTCGCCGGAGCGACGCTGTTCGTCTCGGCGTTGGACGGAGAGCTGTACTGGTTCGGCCGGAACGCCGCGCTTTCGCATCGGCGGGCCCGCGTTCCTGCTCGGCTTCCTCTTCTTCCCCGTCTCCGCACGGGCGCTGAGCAGCCGGCCGCTGTTCGCCCTGCGCGCGCTCGCCGCCACCGGTGCTGCCACTGCGGTTCACCGCGCGCTGCTCAGCTCGTGCCGCGCCCGCGGCGAGTGCTCGATGGCGGTCTGGCCCACCGCCTGGGGCGAAGGCCCGTTCGGCGTCGACCCGTCGGTGTGGCTCGCCGCCCTCGCGCTCGGCGGTGCCGCGGCGCTCGCGTGGGCAGCCCAGCCCGCGATGCTCCGCTTCGCTACTCGCGGTCGCGACGCACCATCGCCTTGCGCCCGCGAATCGTCGTCGCGCGCATCGCGCGGATGATCTCGTCGGCCCGGTCGCCCGGCACCCCGACCAGCGAGAACCGGTGCTGAATCTCGATCGGCCCGATGTCCCTCGACGGCACGTTCGCCTCGTTCGCGATCGCCCCCACCAGGTCCGCCGGGCGAATGCCCGCTTCCTTTCCGAGGCTGATGAACAGCGACGCCTTCCCGCCCGGCGCGGCCGGCCGGTGCGGTCGCGGCGGCTTCGGCGCCGAGCGCCGCGGCGCGGGGATGTCGGTGAGCTCCACCTCCGCGGAGCCGAAGTGCTCGCGGTGCAGCAGCATCACCGCCGCGGCGCCGATCTCCGCCACGTCGATGCCGGTCTCCGCGAGCCAGCCTTTGAGCTCCGCGCCGACGCTGTTGCGCGTCGCCTCGAGCACGTGCGCCTTCGTCTTCTCGAGCCGCTGCTTCTCGAGCTCCGCGGCGCTGGGGACCTGCGCGATGACGATGCCGCGGTCGAGCGACTTCAGCAGCCGCTGCTGAGACGGCTCGACGAGCGTGATGGCGACGCCCTCGCGGCCCGCGCGCCCGGTGCGGCCGATGCGGTGCGTGTAGATCTCGGGCGACGTCGGCACGTCGTGGTTCACCACGAGCTGCAGGTGCTCGATGTCGAGCCCGCGCGCCGCGACGTCGGTCGCGATGAGCAGCCGCACCGCTCCGGACTTGAAGCGCTTCATCACGCGGTCGCGCTGCGTCTGGTCGAGCCCGCCGTGCAGCGCCTCGGCGCTCAGCCCCTTCTCGGGCAACAGCCCCGCGAGCTCGTCGACGTCGTCGCGCGTGCGGCAGAACACCAGCGCGCTCTTCGCGTCCTCCGCCTGCAGTACGCGCACCAGCGCCGCGACCTTGTGCTGCCGCGGCACCACGTACGCGACCTGCCGCACCTTCGGGGCCTCGCCCGCCGCCGCCTTCGGCTTCGCGAGGGCCAGCCTCACCGGCGAGCGCAGGTGCTTCTCGGCGATCTTCTGGATGCGCGACGGCAGCGTCGCCGAGAACAGCGCCGTCTGCCGCTTCCCGGGCAGCGCCCCCAGAATCTTCTCGAGGTCCTCGGCGAAGCCCATGTCGAGCATCTCGTCGGCCTCGTCGAGCACCACGGTGCGCACGTGCCCGAGCTTCAGCGTCTGCCGCTCGAGGTGGTCGAGCGCGCGGCCCGGCGTCGCCACCACCACGTCGATGCCGCGCTTCAGGGCTTTGAGCTGGTGGCCGATCGGCTCGCCGCCGTAGATGGCGACCGCGTGCACGCCGAGCGCCTGGCCGTAGCGGCGCACCGCCTCGGTCACCTGCAGCGCGAGCTCGCGCGTCGGCACCAGCACCAGCCCGTCGGGCTCGAACGGCTTCTTCGCGCGCCCGGCGTCGAGCCGCGCCAGCATCGGCAGCGCGAACGCGGCGGTCTTGCCCGTGCCGGTCGCGGCCTGCGCGAGCACGTCGCGCCCCTCGAGCAGCGGAGGAATCGTCGCCGCCTGCACCGGGGTCGGCGTCACGTAGCCGAGCGCCGACAGCGTCGAGAGCAGCGTCTGCGGCAGGCCGAGGGTATCGAACGAGGAGTCGCCCAAGGGGACTCCATAACGCGAGAACGCCCGGTTAGAGGCCCTTCTTCTGCAGCAGCTCGCGCGCCTCGGGGTACGTGCGCACCAGCGAGCGGATGATGCCCTCGGGCTCGTCGCCGATCTGGGCCAGCATCGAAGGGTTGCGCTTCACCACCTCGGCGAGCTCGAGCACGCCGGCGCCCTTCAGCTTCGAGGCCGCGGCGATGTTCACGAAGCGGCGCAGCGTGTTGTCGTTCGCGAACAGCTCGGGGCTCGTGCGGATGAACTGCTGCACCTCTTCCGCCGACATGCCCGTCGACTCGGCGAGCCGCTTCACGTCGCGGTTCATCAGCTGCTCGCCGATGCCCTCGAGCTCGGGCTGCTTCGCGAGCAGCGACCGCATCTCGTCGGTCACCTGCTGCTCGCTCTTCACCATGCTGATCAACCCGCCGACGCCCGCCGTGATGGAGCCGATCGTCTGCAACAGCTTGCCCGGCGGCGCGCCGATGCCGGTCAGCTCGAGCGCGCTGCCCAGCGTCGCGGTCGCGTTGCCGATCAGCGACACCAGGTCGCCCCAGTTGCCGTTGCGGCTCTGCAGCTTCACCGCGTCCATGTTCATCGAGATGGAGTTCGCCACCAGCGCGAGCCCCGGCGTGAACTTCTCGATCAGGTTCGCGGCCGTGCTCGCGCCGCCGGCGTACTTCGCCTGCTTGAACACGTCGCCGTAGCTCTTCAGCGCCTCCGCGAGGAGCTCGAGGCCCTCTTTACCGGCGTTCGCGACCTCCTTGACGAACGCCTGCGCGTCGGCGTCGGGGCCGCCGGCGAGCTTCGCCACGCTGAACATCACGCCGAGCGCCTTGAACGTCTTGCCGAACTTCGCGTCGGTGCCGAGCTCCTTCAGCGCCGCGAGGTCTCCGGCCTTCAGCGCGTCGACCGCGCGCTGCAGCGGCTGGAGGTTCGAGAAGACGTTGCGGTTCTGCTCGAGGAACTCGAACTGCGCCGCGAACTTCTCGGCGGCCGCCTTCGGGTCGCCGCCGCTCTGCCGCAGCATCTCGGCGTACACGTTCGGAACCGCCGTCTGAATCGTGTCTTCGAGCTGCTTCTTCAGCGCGTCGCTCAGGCCCGGCTGCTCGAGCAGCTTCGCCGCGAAGTTCTTCGCCTCGACCGCGCCGACCGGGCTCTTCGCGAGCTCGGTCGCCGCGTCGGCCGCCTTCTGAATCGTCTCGGGCGACGCGTCGGGTGACGTCGCGACCTTCTCGATGACGGCGCCGAGGTTCTTCGACGCCTTCTGCAGCGTCTCGAGGTCGGCCTTCACCTGCGGCTGGGCGTTGAAGTCGCGGATGTACTGCTGCTTCTGGGCCTCGCTGAGGTTGGGGCCGAGGCGCGAGAGCTCCTGCTGCAGGCGCTGGTTGTTGGCGTCGACGTTGCTCTTCGCCTGGTTGAACTCGCCGCGGGCGCCGTCGATCATCGAATTCGGCGACACCATCGCCTGGCTGTCGCGAATGCCCTGCGCGACGTCCGTCTTGCCGGCCTCGTCGAGCGAGCGCGCGAGCGACTCGGTGAACGGGCCGCTCTCGGCGGCGTTGAGCAGCTGGTTGTTGAAGTTCGCGAGCGCGAGCGGGTTCGACAGCGTCAGGTCGCGCTTCTGCCACTGAGACTGCGTGGTCGGCCACGACGCCGCGACGGCGTCGGTCAGCGACTTCATGCCCTCGGGCCCCGCGAGGCTGCCGGCGTGGGCGAGCTCGCGCAGGAGCTCCTCGTTCTGCTGCGGCGTGCCGCTCTGCGCCGCCGTGTCGATCATCTTCGCGATGTCGCCCTTCGACGCGTCGATCAGCGCCTTGCGCGTGGCGGGGTCGGGCATCGCTTCGATGAGCTTCGTGAGCTCCTTCGCGGCAGCGACCGGGTCGGTGGCCGCCTTCTCGCGGACGCCGGCGAGCAGCGCCTCCTTCGACTCGGCGACGAGCTGGCTCGCGTACGCCGGGTCGTTCGGGTGCTGCGCGAGCGCGGTGTTCAGCGCCTCGAGGCCGTTGCCGTTCTGCGCGGCCGCGACGACGAACTTCGCGTCGTTCGTGGCGTCGGACGGCTGCACGCACGGCGTGAACGAGTCGGCCTGCGTGGGCTGAGGCTTCGTGACTCCGGCGGCGGCCTCGCGCTGCGCGGCGAGCTTCTCGGCCTTCTCGGCCGCGATGCGGAGCTTCGCGACCTCGTTCGGCTTCGCCTTCTTTTGAATCGCGTCCTGCAGCTTGCGCTGGGCTTCTTCGGCGGCTTTCCGGGCGGCCTCGGCGAGCTTGCGGGCGCGCTCGGCTTCAGCGGCCCTCCGGGCGGCGATGAGGGCGGCGTTGTTGTCGGTCGAGGAAGATTGGACGCGGGTCACGTTTCCCATTTTGTGAGAAGGGGACGGGCGCCGCCAGCGCGACGTGCGGGGAATCGTTGGTCAATGACCACGCGCACTTACGGGCCCGCACGTCGCCTGGGGGTCGACCCGTCCCCTCGAACACATGCCCGGTCCGATTCGCCGAACGCAGGCCACGAAGCGCAAGGAGCCACCGCCGCCGCCGCGAATCGACTTGAGCCGGATGCTCGCCCGCGCCGACGTGCTGCGTGACCTCTTCTTCGGCTGTCCCGCCCCGACGACGCCGGCGACGCAGTACATGACCACCACGGCCGGCACGCGCGTGCAGTCTCAGCGCGAGGCGGCCGACTACTACTGCGAGCACGCCGCCTGGGTGCTGAGCTCGGAGGGGAGCAAGGCGGGCAGCTCCATCGCGCGCGACTCCGCCGGCCAGCCGCTCGTGGGCTTCATCCACACCCCGGGCGCGCTCGACGTACCGGGCGCAGCGAACCGTCACACCCAGACCGCCGAGGTCGTCGGAGCGGCGCTGCGCGGAACCATCGACACCGCGCGCTCCACGGCGAGCCCGGTGAAGGTGCTGCTGACCGGCTTCGGTCCGTTCCAGAACGTCACCGACAACCCGACCGGCGACTTCGTGTCGAGCGCGAAGAACGTCGACGCCGCGATGCGCGCCGCGTACGGCGATGCGCTGCTCGGCCCGGGCACGCCAGCGGGCTCTGTGCTCGTGTACGCGGTGCGCGACGCCGAGACCGGCAAGACGTTCGAGGTCCAGGTGCTCGCGAAGCAGCTCGAGGTGAGCGACGCCGCCATCGACGGAGGGCCGCAGTCGCTGCAGGCGCTGCTCTCGGGCTTCAAGCCGCAGGTCGCCATCTCGCTCGGCGTCGACCCGCGCTCGCGGAGCTACGACGTCGTCGTGCGCAGCGATCGCGGCGGCCTCGAGGAGTCCGGCGGCAAGCTCCGGCACTCGGAGGACAAGCGCGTCCGGTGCGCGGAGTCGAAGGACGGAGAGCTCTTCAACGACGCGCTCGGGCGGGCCATTCAGCGTGGCAGCACGGCGCCGAGACCGAGGCGGATCAGCTGATCTAAGGCCGCTTCTGCGCGTGCTCGAGCGCCTTCTTCTCGAGGGCGGCGGTGTACTCCTCCCACTCGCGCTGCTCTTCCTCGGTCGGCTTCCACATCGTGAAGTGGCAGGTCTTCGCGCCGGCGGGAATCGTGGAGTCGAACCGCACCGAGAACCCGAACCGCCCGGCGAGCTCGCGCGCGGCGTCGATCATGCCCTGCACGAAGTAGCGCTGCACCCGGCAGTCGAACGCCTTGTAGTGGTCTTGATGCGGGCACCAGAGGATGTCGAACGTCGCCTTGCCCTCGTCGTCGATGCGCGGGTCTTCGAGCGACGCGTACGCGATGCGGTTGATGACGGTGGCGTAGAACGACGTGAACTCGGACTCGGTGAGCCCCTCGGGAATCTCGACGCCGTCGAGAATCTGCCGGCCGACGTCGTAGCCGACCTTGCGCAGCGACCTGTACACCGCCTTCTGGCCCGCCTCGCCGAAGGTCTTCTCGACCTCCTTGAGCGTCTCGATGAGCGCCATCGCCTGCATGGTGCCCCACTGCCACAGCGTCGCCGGGTCGAAGTCGGTCTTGCCGAGCACCTCGCGCTTCAGGCGCTCGAGGCCCTTCGCGTAGGGCTGGTTGTACTTGAACTGCTTCCACTTCGGTTCGGGCCGGTGTTCCCAGTGAGCCATGGTGGCTCACGGCATACCACGCCACGCCTCGACGAAGTCCTTCACCCCCGGCAGTCCCGGCGCGTCGAAGAAGACGTGCTGGTTGCCGTCGACAATCAGCGCCATGCGGCCGGGCTGGTTGTCGTAATCGGTGGCGACGAGCTCGGTGACGCGCATCTCGAACTGCTCCGGAGTCAGCCCGAGGAACGTGCTGATCAGCCAGTCGCGCCGCGACGCGACGAGGCCGAGCCGCGAGCCGTCGGGCAGCTCGCGGCGCTCCTCGACGCCCCAGGTGGCCTTCCAGCCCTCGAGCTTGTCGGTCTTCACGAGCGGCGCCGAGTCCGCCATCACGTGCACCTCGTTTCGCGGAAAGTGCGCCGCGAAGCGGCCGGCGTTGAGCTGCGCGCCGTAGCCGCCCGCGCTCGTACCGACGACGAACACGCGCCCCCGCGGCGTCGCGAGCCGCGCGAGAATCGCGTCGAGGTTCTTCGCGCCGACGTGGTGCGCCTTCTGGCCGGGCACGTGCTCGCGCACCAGCGTGCCGGCGTGCAGGTCGCCGGTGCAGTACGGCACGTAGACGTGCGTCGCTCCGGCGAACGGCTCGAAGATGCCCGCCTTGCGCAGCGGCTCGGACTCGAAGGTGTCGCGCGGGTAGCCGGCGGTGATGTTCCACGCCGTCGAGAGGCCGTAGCAGGTGACGGCGTCCCAGCAGGCGCCGCCGCCCATGAGGTAGATGACGAGGTCGCCGCTGCTGCCTTCGCGCAGGCCGTAGCCGGTCGGCCGCCCGTTCGCGCAGCGCGTGTCTTCGACGTCGACCCAGGTCCAGCCGTCGTCGGGCCCCGCGCACGCGGAGCACACGGCGGCGAGCGCGAGCAGCATGGCGATGCGGCGGCCCATCCCGCCCGTCAGTGCCCGTTCACCGCCCGCGATTCACGCGCCGCGCAGCGCCTTCCGCACGTCGCGCCGCTGCTGCATGAGGTCCGTCTTCTTCGACTCGAGCGGCGACTGCTGCGTGACGCCGTACGGGTCGTCGTCGGCGTCCATCAGCAGCGTCGCGGCCGGCGAGTCGTGCAGCGCGGAGTCGTCGACGATGACGCTCGGAGTGGGCGGCGGCGGAGCATCGGCGAGCGCGGGAGCGGCGAGCAGGTCGTCCTTCACCACCGGCGGCAGCGGAAACGGGGGCGGCAGCGGCTTCGCGCCGAGCTTCTTCTTCGCCTTCGCCTTCGACGGCGAGGGCTTCGGCAGGACCTTCGCCTTGGGCCGCCAGAACGAGAAGTCGAGCTTCAGGGCGAAGACGCCGTCGTTGAAGGTGCACGACAAGAAGCTCACGCAACACGGCTATCCAAATGCCGGGCCAGAGGAGCGGAACAGAATCCCGCGCGGTTGCATCGAGGCGGGCTGCGCACCAAGTGCAGATCGCGCGATCAGTGGGCACACGGCAGTGCGCAACCACCGACCACCGACCACCGACCACCAACTCGCATCACCGTCCGATGCGGAACTTCACCTTCTCGGTGCCGAACGTGTACTCGTCGCCGTCTTTGATCTTCTTCGGCCGCGTGACCTTCTCTTTGGCGGCCCCGAAGAACGTCCCGTTCGACGAGTTCAAGTCTTCGAGCACGAACTCCGCGCCGTCGCGCGAGATGCGCGCGTGCTCGCGCGACACCCGGTTCGACTCGATGACGAAGTCGCAGTGCTTGCCGCGCCCGACCAGCATCGAGTCGGCGGCGAGCTTGTACGGCTCGCGGCCCGCCATCACCACGGTGAGCGACATCGCTCCGCCCTTCTTCGGCGGCGGAGGAGGCGGTTCCTCCTCTTCGGGCGGCGGCTCTTCCTCGGGCGGCGGCTCGTCTTCGGGAGGCGCTTCGTCCTCCGGCGGTGCCTCTTCTTCCTGGGGCTGCTCTTCCTGCTGATCGAACGGGTTGCCCTGATCATCCTCGGGCGGGGCCTCTTCCTCCTGCGGCTCCGGCTCCGGCTCGGGCTCCGGCTCCGGAGCGCGCTTGCCCTTCGCTCCGCGCGGCGGCTCGGCGGCAGGCGGAGGCGCCTTCGACGGCGGCGCCGACCTGCCCGCAGGAGCGCCGGGGCCGTTCACGTGCGCGGGCGCACCGGCGCCGAGCACGACCTTGCCCGGAATCACGTACCCGTTGAGGCGCGCGAGCGTGAAGACCGCCTGAGAGACGAGGCTGTCGCGAGCGACCCCCATCTCTTTCGCCATGGTGTCGAGGGTGTCCCAGAGCTGCTGGGGGAGGTTGATCTCCCGGGCGTCACTCATATTTCGCCGCGCACAATACCGCGCCAAACGCGCGTGTCGACTCTTCTTAGCCACCTCAGATTCCTGAAGGGTCGACGGATCTCTACCGAGCCCGCCGCCCGCAACTCCTGAGATTCACGTCCGCCCACCCTGGCCCACGCCTCGCAGCCCGGCGCGCTCGGAGAAGTACAAAGGCCGATCGAAGAGCGAGGGACCAAACATGAGCTGGCAAGACACCTTGAGGCGATGGCGGAAGTGGGCGGCAGGTGCAGGTGCAGCATCGATGGTGGTCGCAGGCTGCGGGAAGGGCGTCGGCCCCGAGCAGCCTCCCCCGATTCAAGACCGCGTGACTTTGACGGCCTTCGACGGTGCCAACGCGTGCCGCGACCTCGAGACCTATCTCGAAGACAACGCCGTCCGCATGATGAAGACGCAGCTCGAGGCCTCGCGCGACGGCGTGCCGTCGTGGGGCTGGTGGGGCGGCTTCGGCGGGCGCGGCTTCGAAGACGCGTCGCTCGCTCCGGCGGCCGGCGCTGCCGAGAACAAGGCGTCGGCCCCGATGCCGACGAACTACACGACGACGAACACGCAGGTCTCCGGAGTCGACGAGGCCGACTTCGTGAAGAACGACGGCAACCGCATCTTCGTGCTCTCGGGCGACAAGCTGTACGCGTCGCTCTCGTGGCCGGCGACGAACCTGAGCCTGCAGGGCAAGCTGAAGATTGAGGGCTACCCGCAAGAGATGTTCCTCGCGGGCAACGACAAGGTCGTCGTGTTCAGCGGCATCTGGCAGGCGCTGCCCCTCGCGAGCACCGACGGCGCGAGCTGCAGAGGCCTCGACTGTGGCTTCCACTACGCGAACTCGGTGAAGATTACGGTGGTCGACGTCAGCGACCTCGGCAACCTCAAGGTCGACACCGAGTACTACCTGCCGGGCAGCTACACGAACAGCCGCCGCATCGGCGACTCGGTTCGCATCGTCATGAGCGACGACCTGAACTTCCCGCCCGCGATGAAGTGGTGGCCGGAGGGCGACATCGGCAACGGGTGCTGGGGTTGGGGCGGCCCGTGCCAGCCGGTCGACAAGGCGAAGCGTGACGCGGCGTTCAACGACCTGATCGCGAAGAACGAGGAGCTGATCCGCAACACCACGCTGCAGCAGTGGCTGCCCGCGGGCCGCATGGTGAAGGACGGCAAGCAGACGATGCTGCCGCCCGACTGCTCGGCGTTCAGCCGGGTGAACGCGCCGGTGCGCATGGGCCAGCTGTCGATCGCGACGCTGAACCTGAAGAACCCGGGCACCATCGCCCGCACCAACGTGCTCGCCGAGTCGGGCGAGGTCTACGCGTCGGCGAAGAACCTGTACGTGGCGACGCGGCACTGGTGGTGGTGGCCGGCGCCCGGTCAGAAAGACGTGACGTACCTCCACAAGTTCGACATCACCGACGAGAACGCGGCGAAGTACGTCGCCTCGGGCACGGCGGCCGGCGGCATCGTCGACCAGTTCAGCATGGACGAGGACGACAAGGGCTACTTCCGCATCGCGACCACCACGACGTCGCGCGTGCCCGACACCGACAACCCGAACAACTGGTTCGGCCGCGTCGAGACCGCGAACCTGGTCTCGGTCATCGCCGAGAAGGAAGGCGCGCTCACCGTCATCGGCCAGAGCCAGCCCGTCGCGATTGGCGAGCGCATCATGTCGAGCCGCTTCGCGGGCTGCACCGGCTACGTCGTCACCTTCCGCCAGGTCGACCCGCTGTTCACGTTCGACATGTGCGACCCGGCCGGCCCGAGGAAGGTCGGCGAGCTCAAGGTCCCCGGCTTCTCGAGCTACATCCACCCGCTCGACGAGGGCCACCTGCTCACCATCGGCACGTACATCCCCGACGAGATGATGCAGTGGAACGGGCGCCGCATTCAGCTCTCCATCTTCGACGTCACCGACAAGGCCGCGCCGAAGCTCGCGCACACCACCACGCTCGGCGACTCGTCGAGCTACAGCGAGGCGCAGCACAACCACAAGGCGTTCAACTACTTCGCGGCGAAGAAGCTGCTCGCGGTCCCCTTCAGCGATTGGGGCTGGGGCCAGAACGCCAACGGCGACTACTGGAGCTCCTTCACCTCCGACCTACGCGTCTTCCAGGTCGATACGGCCACCGGCTTCGTCCACAAGGGCTCCGTCTCGCTGAACGACCTGTACCGCGTGCACAACTACTGGGGCTGGTCGTACTACTGGCAGCCTTCGGTGCGCCGCAGCGTGATGGCCGACGACTTCGTCTACGCCATCAGCGACGCCGGCATCCGCGTCGCGAACATCGCGGCGCTCGGCACGGCCATCGCGACCGTGCAGTTCGACCGGTACGTCGACTACTAGCTCACGAAGAGAAGACTCTCACCTCACTCGGCCTGAAGTGAGAGTCACACGCCGGCCGGTCTCCAGCATGGTGCTGGCGACCGGCCGTCGTCTTTGCGGGGTCTCGAGGCTTGACAGAGACCGTCAAAGGCTACATAGTGTAGCCATGACAACCGCAACGGGTTCCGTGAAGACGCAGCTCCGCCTCGAAGGTCTCGCAGTCGCAGCGCTCGCCGCCGTGCTGTACGGTCGGCTCGGCTTTGGCTGGGGGATGTTCGCGGCGCTGTTCCTGGTGCCGGACGTCTCGTTCGCCGGCTACCTGTTCGGGCCCCGCATCGGAGCGGCCTGCTACAACGCGCTGCACGGCCTCGTCGGGCCCGCGCTGCTCGCGCTGGTCCCCGGCGCTCTTCCCTACGCGCTCATCTGGTTCGCGCACATCGGCTTCGATCGCGCGCTCGGCTACGGCCTCAAGTACCCCGACGCGTTCGGGCACACGCACCTCGGCTGGGTCGGAAAGGCGGCGCGGCTTCATGCCCGCGGCAGCTAAGACGTCGGCCGCCGACGTCGTGGCCGCCGCGCTGAAGCTCCTCGAGGAGCAAGGGGAGGCCGCCGTCACCATGAAGGCGGTGGCGGCCGCCGCGGGCATCAAGGGCCCGTCGCTGTACAAGCGCTACCCCACGCGCGACCTGCTGCTCGACGACGTCGCGCGCGAGGGCCTGCTCGACCTCGAGGCGCGGCTCGCCGGCAAGTCGCTGCCGGCCATGGCGAGGGCGTACCGCCGCTTCGCGCACGAGCGGCCGAAGCTCTACGCGCTCTTGTTCGCCCAACGGGAAGAGGGTGGCGATCTGGTGTCGAGGCGCGCCGAGGTCGCAAGGCCCGTGGTCGAAGCAATGGGCTCCCTCTCAGCCGCCCGGCTCCTCACCGTCTGGCTGCACGGCTTCGTGTCGATGGAGCTCGCCGGAGCCTTTCGCCTCGGCGGAGAGCCGGAGAAGGACTTCGAGTGGGGGCTTCAGCGCCTGCTGGGTACACTGTAGGGCGCGCGGTTCTGTCATGTGACGATCCGTCTGGATCGACCGCCAACAGTGCGAGTCATCGCTCGGCGTAGCCGTTGCTTCGGGTACACTCTCCGGCTCCCCGGGGAGGCTTCATGACGCAGGGACGTACCGCCGCGGCGAAGGTCGCCGTACTCGCGGCACTCGTGGTGGTCGTCGTTTCCAACGCCTGTAACCCCGGTCTCGAAGGCGCGCCCTGCGAGACCGACGCGAACTGCCCCCAAGACCAGTTCTGCAACGCCGAGAGAAAGTGCGTGTACGGCGCGCGGACGGACTCGGGCACTCCCGTCGTCGACGGCGGCACTGACGCCGGCACGGCCGACGCCGGCGACGCCGGGCCCGACGACGCAGGCACCGACGCCGGCGTCCCCGGTGAAGGCGGCGGCGGACCCCCGAGCTGCTACGACAGCCTCGACAACGACATGGACGGCGTCGCCGACTGCATGGACAGCGACTGCGACGCCGTGCAGTGCCGCGCCAACGCCGGCGGCTGTGACAGCGACGAGGTCTGCACCAACAACGCGTGCCCCAACGACACCTTCCGCGCCCAGGGCCAGGTGTGCCGGCCCACCGCCGGCGCCTGCGACGTCGAAGAGACCTGCAGCGGCAGCAGCGCCGCGTGCCCGGCCGACACCTTCGCCCCGACCACGATGGAGTGCCGCCCCACCGCCGGCGGCTGCGACGTCCCCGAGTCGTGCCCCGGCGACGGAGCCCAGTGTCCCTCCGACGGCATGCGCGGCTCCGGCGAGCCGTGCCGCAGCCCGACCGGCCCCTGCGACCTCGAAGAGGTCTGCACCGGCACGAGCCCCCAGTGCCCCACCGACCTGTTCCGCCCGCCCTCGTTCACCTGCCGCGCGAGCCAGGGCGCCTGCGACCCCGCCGAGACCTGCCGCGGCGACGCCGGAGCGTGCCCGTCGGATCAGCTCGCTCCTCCCACGCAGACCTGCCGCCCCGCCGACGGCGGCTGCGACGTCGCCGAGACCTGCACCGGCTCCGCCGTGAACTGCCCCGCCGACCTGTTCGCCGGCAGCTCCACCACGTGCCGCGCCGCCGCCGACCTGTGCGACGTCGCCGAGACGTGCAACGGCCTGTCGCCCAGCTGCCCCACCGACGGCTTCGCCGGCATGGGCACCATGTGCCGCGCCGCCGCCGGCCTGTGCGACACCGCCGAGGTCTGCAGCGGCACCAGCGCCAGCTGCCCCACCGACGCCTTCGTCAGCGGCACCGTCTGCCGCCCCGCGGCCGACGTCTGCGACGTCGCCGAGAGCTGCAACGGCTCGGGCGCGCTGTGCCCCGCCGACGGCGTGCAGCCCACCACCGTCACCTGCCGCCCCTCGACCGGCAACTGCGACGTCGGCGAGACCTGCAACGGCACCAGCACCATGTGCCCCGCCGACGTCAGCTCGTGCCCCGGCACCCAGTTCTGCATGGGCATGATGTGCGTCGCCCGCCTGGCGAACGGCGCCGCGTGCAGCGGCAACGCGATGTGCACGTCGGGCAACTGCATCGACGGCGTGTGCTGCGACACCGGCTGCAGCGGCACGTGCGACTCCTGCAACCTCCCCGGCTCGGTCGGCACCTGCACCCTGAGCCCCGCCACCACCGTCTGCCGCGCCTCGGCCGGCGTCTGCGACGTGGCCGAGAGCTGCACCGGCACGAGCAACCAGTGCCCTGCCGACACCTTCTCGAGCGGCAACACGTGCCGGCCCGCGAGCGGCTCCTGCGACGTGCCCGAGCAGTGCAGCGGCGCATCGGCGGCCTGCCCCGCCGACGTGCTCGCCGGCAGCGGCGTCGTCTGCCGCGCCTCGGCCGGCCCCTGCGACGTCGCCGACACCTGCACCGGCACCTCGACGATGTGCCCTTCCGACACGCTCGCGATGAACGGCACGGTGTGCCGCGCCGCGGCCGGAGTCTGCGACGTCGCCGAGACCTGCTCCGGCAGCGATGTCACCTGCCCCGCCGACGCGTTCTCCAGCGCGACCACGGTCTGCCGCCCGAGCGCGGGCCCGTGTGACGTCAGCGAGAGCTGCACCGGCAGCCAGGCGGCCTGTCCGTTCGACACGTTCGCCTCCACCACGACCGTGTGCCGCGCGAGCCAGGGCAACTGCGACCCCGAAGAGAGCTGCCAGGGCGGCACCGCGAGCTGCCCGGCCGACGTGAAGGCCGGCTCCTCGGTGGTCTGCCGGCCCGCCGTGGCCTTCTGCGACGTCGCCGAGAGCTGCACCGGCGTCGGCAACAGCTGCCCGACCGACCTCTTCGTGTTCGCCGGCACGCCGTGCCGCGCGTCGAGCGGCGCGTGCGACCCCGCCGAGGCGTGCACCGGCTCGAGCGCGACGTGCCCTGCGGACGCTCTCTCGCCGATGGGCACCGTGTGCCAGACCGCGAGCGGGCAGTGCGACGTCGACGACACCTGCGACGGCATCTCGGGCAACTGCGCCGCGCGCTTCGCGCAGTCGACGGTGACCTGCCGCAGCGCCGCCGGGCCGTGCGACCTCGCCGACCAGTGCACCGGCATCGCGCCGAACTGCCCCGCCGACGCGAAGCGCCCCAACGGAGCCATCTGCCTCGCTTCGAGCGGCAGCACCTGCGACGTCGACGACACGTGCGACGGCTCGGGCGACGGCTGCCCGGCGCGCTTCGCCCCCGCGACCACCGTGTGCCGCGCCTCGGCGGGCGTGTGCGACACCGCCGAGAGCTGCCCCGGCACCTCGGCGGCGTGCCCCGCCGACGGCTTCCAGCCGAACACGGTGCAGTGCCGCGCGTCGGCCGGCGTGTGCGACGTTGCCGAGAACTGCAGCGGCAGCGCGGCGGCGTGCCCCGGCGACGGCTTCGCCGCCGCGACGACACAGTGCCGCGCCTCGGCCGGCCCGTGCGACGTCGCCGAGACCTGCACCGGCGCGGGCTCGGCGTGCCCCGCCGACGCCGTCGCCGGTGCCGGCCTGATGTGCCGCCCGGTCAACGGGGTCTGCGACCTCGCCGAGGCGTGCGACGGCGCGAGCCCGCAGTGCCCGGCCGACGTCTTCGCCAGCAACGTCGTGGTCTGCCGCGCCGCCGCCGACGTCTGCGACGTCGACGAGGTGTGCCCCGGCAACTCGGCGAGCTGCCCGATGGACGCGCTGCGCCCCAACGGGTTCACGTGCCGCGCGTCGACGGGCTCGTGCGACGCCGCCGAGGTGTGCAACGGCTCGCTGACGTCGTGCCCGGCCGACGTCGCGAGCTGCGCGAGCAACGAGTACTGCAACGGCGTTGCGGGCTGCGTGCCGAAGCTCGCCGACGGCACGGCGTGCACCGGCAGCGTGCAGTGCAGCTCGGGCAACTGCGTCGACGGCGTGTGCTGCAACACGGCGTGCAACGGCGCGTGCGACGCCTGCAACTTCCCCGCGGCGATGGGCATCTGCTCGTTCAGCCCGCCGAGCACCGTCTGCCGCTCGAGCCAGGGCAGCTGCGACCCTCAAGAGATGTGCCCCGGCAACAGCGCCGCGTGTCCCGCCGACGTGCTGTCGCCTGCGACCACGACCTGCCGCACGGCGGCCGGCCTGTGCGACGTCGCCGAGCTGTGCACCGGCACCAGCGCCACCTGCCCGACCGACGTGCTCGCCGGCAGCGGCGTGACGTGCCGCGCCGCCACGGGCCTGTGTGACGTCGCCGAGACGTGCTCCGGCACCGACACCTCCTGCCCGGCGGACGAGCTGGTCACCGCCGGAGCCGAGTGCCGCGCCTCGGCCGGGGTCTGCGACCCCGCCGAGCAGTGCACGGGCCTTTCCGGCACGTGCCCGGCGAACGCCTTCTCCCCCGCGACCACCGAGTGCCGTGCCTCCGCGGGCACGTGCGACGTCGCTGAGAGCTGCTCCGGCACGAGCGCGGCCTGCCCCGCCGACGCGTTCTCGCCGGCGACCACGGTGTGCCGCGGTTCGGCCGGTGTCTGCGACCCGGCCGAGACCTGCCTCGGCACGAGCGCGGCCTGTCCCTCCGACATTCTCTCGGGCAGCGCCGTCACCTGCCGTGCCTCGGGCGGCCCCTGCGACGTGGCCGAGGCCTGCGACGGCAACAACCCCGGCTGCCCGGTGGACGCGTTCCAGCCGGCGACGGTGACGTGCCGCGCCTCGGCGGGCCCGTGCGACCCGGCCGAGCTGTGCACGGGCACAGGCTCCGCGTGCCCGTCGAACGTCTTGTCGGCCGCCGGGACCATCTGCCTCGCGGCCGCGGGCGCGTGCGACGTGAACGACACGTGCGACGGCACGACGGCGGGCTGCACCGCGCAGTACGCCTCGGCGGCGACCCAGTGCCGCATGAGCGCGGGCCCGTGCGACGTCGCCGAGAACTGCACCGGCTTCGGCACGGCCTGCCCCGCAGACGCGAAGCACCCGAACGGCTTCATCTGCAACGCGTCGTCGGGCGCGACGTGCGACGCCGACGACACCTGCGACGGGACCTCGAACACCTGCGCCGCGAAGTTCGCGCCGGCCACGACGGTGTGCCGCGCCTCGGCGGGTTCGTGCGACGTGGCCGAGAACTGCAGCGGCATGACGGCCACCTGCCCCGCCGACGGCTTCCAGCCGGCGACGCTCACCTGCCGCACCTCGGCGGGCCCCTGCGACGTGGCCGAGAACTGCACGGGCAGCTCCGCGGCCTGCCCGACCAACGGCTTCGCGATGGCGGGCCTCACGTGCCGCACGAGCGCCGGCAGCTGCGACGTCGTCGAGGTGTGCAGCGGCTCGTCGGCGAGCTGCCCGAACGACGGCTTCCAGGGCTCGGGCACCGTCTGCCGCGCGAGCGCGGGCGTCTGCGACCCCGCCGAGACCTGCAGCGGCTCGTCGGCGACGTGCCCGAACGACGCGTTCTCGCCGGCCACCACCGTGTGCCGCGCGGCGGCCGACGTCTGCGACCTCCCCGAGAACTGCACCGGCTCGGCCGCGGCCTGCCCGATGGACGGGTACCGGCCCTCGACCGCGGTGTGCCGCGCCTCGACCGGCGGCTGCGACCAGGCCGAGAACTGCCCGGGCAACGCGGTGAGCTGCCCGGCCGACGTGGCCTCGTGCCCGGCGATGCAGTGGTGCAACGCGGGCACTTGCCAGAGCCAGCAGGCGAACGGCACGAGCTGCGGCACGAGCTCGCAGTGCCTCTCGGGCAACTGCGTCGACGGGTTCTGCTGCAACACGGCCTGCAACGGCGACTGCGATGCGTGCAACATCACGGCGGGCGTCTGCACGTTCCGCCCGTCGTCGACGGTCTGCCGCGGCTCCGCGGGCCCGTGCGACCCGGCCGAGTTCTGCACCGGCAACCAGGCGACCTGCCCGGGCGACGCCCTGCACCCCGCGACGACGGTGTGCCGCAACGCCGCGGGCGTGTGCGACGTGGCCGAGAGCTGCACCGGCATGAGCCCGGCGTGCCCCAGCGACGCGAAGGCCTCGAGCACCACCGTGTGCCGCATGCAGAGCGGGGGCTGCGACGTGGCCGAGCTCTGCACCGGCACGGGGAACGACTGCCCGGCCGACGGCTACCAGCCGGTCAACACGACCTGCCGGGAGTCGGCGGGCCCGTGTGACCTGACCGAGGTGTGCACCGGCGGGCCGAACTGCCCCAACGACGCGAAGCGGCCCAACGGCTTCACCTGTCTGCCGTCGGGCGGCGGTGCCTGCGACGCGACCGACCAGTGCAACGGCACGACGAACGACTGCCCCGAGTCCTACCGCGACTCGACCGTCGTCTGCCGCGCGCAGAACGGCGCCTGTGACATCGCCGAGTACTGCCCGGGCAACGGGCCGAACTGCCCCGGCGACAGCATCGCTCCGAACGGCGCCGTGTGCGCGCCCGAGAGCTGCACGAACGGCGTCTACACGAACCGGTGGACGTGCAACCCGAGCCCCACGTGCGTGCCGCCCGCGCAGGTGAGCTGCAACGGCTACCAGTGCAGCGGCGCGCAGTGCGGCACCACGTGCAACAACGACTCGCAGTGCATGGGCACCCACTACTGCAGCGGCAACGCGTGCGTGCCGAAGCAGGCGAACGGCGCCACGTGCACCGCCTCGAACCAGTGCGGCAGCGGCTTCTGCACCGACGGCGTCTGCTGCGAGAGCGCGTGCAACGGCGGCTGCCAGTACTGCAACGGCACGCCGGCGGGCACCTGCCAGAACCGCGCGCAGGGCACCGACCCCGAGGGCACGTGCGGCGCGTACACCTGCAACGGGGCCGGTCTCTGCTACACGAACTGCACCGGCCAGGCGTCGTGCACGAGCTTCTGCAAGGCGACGAGCTACTGCTCGGGCAACGCGTGCGTCAGCGACCGGAGCAACGGCGCGACCTGCGCCAACGGCTGCGAGTGTACGTCGGGCAACTGCGCCGACGGCTTCTGCTGCAACACGGCGTGCACGGGCGGCTGTCAGAGCTGCAGCCTCTCGGGCCAGCAGGGCACGTGCGGCAACCACCCGTCGGGCAGCGACCCCGAGAACGCGTGCGGCAACTACACGTGCAGCGGCAACGGAACGTGCTACGCGTCGTGCAGCGGCACCTGCCCGACCTCGTGCAAGTCGGGCGCGTACTGCAGCAGCGGCGCGTGCGCGGCCGACCTGGCGAACGGCGCGGCGTGCACCTCGAGCTGCCAGTGCGCGTCGGGAGTCTGCACGGCGTTCTACCCGGACTCGGACGGCGACGGCTACGGCGCCACGGTGAGCGCGATTTTCCGCTGCGGGTCGACGCTCTCGGGCTACGTGACCAACAACCAGGACTGCTGCGACGCCGACAGCCGGGCGAGGCCGGGAGGCTCGTACCAGTCGACGCCGCGCAACGCGCCGTGCAACTCGCCGTCGTCGGTGGCGTACGACTTCAACTGCAGCGGCGGCAACGAGCAGCAATACACGAACACGAACGCGTGCTCCTCGTCGGGAGGCACCTGCTCGACCTACATCGACTGCGACAATCAGTTCATCGGCTGGCAGGGCTCCTCGGTGCCGGCCTGTGGAGCGACCGCCAACTACGTCACCAACTGCGGCACGATTCCCGTCTGCAACCAGATTACGTGTCCCGGCTGCAACACCTGCAACCCGAGCACTCAGTCCAACTACGCCCAACGGTGCCGCTGATGATGCGTCTCGTCACCTCGTCGCTCCTCGCCCTCGCGGCGTGCCAGAAGAGCGAGCCGCCGTCGGCGTCGCAGGCTCCTGCTGCAGCCATCGAGGCCCAGGCGCCGGCGGCCGCGCCGGCGCCCGAGCTGAGGGTCGAGCCGCAGCCCGACGGCACGCTGAAGCTCGTCGCGAAGGACAAGTGGGGCGGCGCCGTCGACACCGTCTACGAGAACCTCACGTTCCTCGAGAACGCGATTCCCGCGCTGGAGCGCGGCTTCACGCCGGAGCAGACTCAGAAGCTGAAGGCGGAAGTCCAGCGGCTGAAGGAGACGTCGAAATGACCGGGCTGTCCCTCGCGGTGTTCCTCTCTCTCTCGGCGGCCGCGAAGGGTGCGCCGCCGCCTCCCGACGTCGACACGCAGGCGGCGAAGAAGTACTTCCAGTGGGCGCAGAACCTCTACAAGCAGGCGCGCTACGCGGAGGCCATCGGCAAGTTCGAGGAGGCCTACCGCCTCAAGCCGCACCCGACCATCTTCTTCAACATCGGCCGCTGCTACGAGCAGCTCGGCGACATCAACAAGGCGCTGAAGAACTACCGCGAGTACCTGCGCATCGTGCCCGACGCGAAAGACCGCGAGCTCGTCACCGACGCCATCGCGAACCTCGAGCGGCGGTTGAAGGAGCAGGGCGTGCAGCACCTGAGCGTGCTCTCGGACCCGACCGGCACGCGGGTGAGCGTCGACGGGAAATACGTGGGCCTGACGCCGCTCGCCATCGAGCTGCCGCCGGGCAACCACCGCCTCACGCTCGCGAAAGACGGCTACGAGACCGTCGAGAAGGGCTTCGTGCTGGCCGCCGACAAGTCGATGGAGCTCGAGGTGTCTCTCAAGATGGCGGCGCCGGCCGCGCCTCCTCCGCCTCCGCCTGTGGCGGCGAAGCCCGAGCCGGCGAAGGCGGAGCCCGCGAAGAGCGCCACGCTGACGCCCGCGAGCTCGGCGGTGACGAAGGAGGGCGAGCAGAAGCCCGGCTTCCTGTCGCAGCGCAAGATTGCCCTGGCGGCGGGCGGCGGCGCGGTGGTGGCCGGCGTCGCCGGGCTCATCATGGGCATTCTGGCGGACAGCTCGGCGAAGACCCTGCTCGGCATGCAGCACGACGGCGCAGAGGCGCAGCGCCTGCACGACCAGGCGAAGCAGATGGCGATGGGGGCGAACATCGCGTACGCCATCGCGGGCGTGGCGCTGGTGGCCGCGGTGGTGATGTTCTTCGTCGAGCCGATGCTCGGCGGCTCGAAGAACAAGAGCTGAGCTGGCCCGCGTGGCATCGGTGTCGTTCGGGTGATATGCCATGGCATATGCCTCCGCCGCGCGTTGCCCGCCTCTTCAAGAATGGTCGCAGTCAGGCCGTGCGCATTCCCAAGGAGATGGAAATGCCGGGTGATGAAGTCACCATTCGGCAGGTCGGGAACACGCTCGTGCTCGCGCCGGTTCGCAGCGCCTGGGATCCGGGCTTCCTGGCGTTTCTCCGCGGCGGGCCTTCGCCGGACTCCGTAGCCGATCGCCAGCAGCCGAAGCGTCAGCAGCGGCGAGCGTGGAAGTGAAGTTCCTGCTCGACACGAACATCTGCATCTTCCTGGGTCGCAGGACACACCCGCAGTTGGCTCACGAGCTACAGGCCCGTCACCCCGATGACTTCGCCGTCAGCGCGATTACGGTCGCGGAGCTCGCGTCTGGCCGCGCGAGCGGCGCCTCGACGAAGGCCATCGACCTCGTGATGTCGAACCTGCGCGTCGTCCCCTTCGACGAGGCCGCAGCTCACACGGCCGGAGAGCTGCGCGCGAACCTCGAGAAGCGGAACCTCGGTATCGGTCCCTACGACGTCCAGATCGCCGCGCACGCGTTGAGCCTGGGCTGCACGCTCGTCACGAACAACCTGCGCGAATTCTCCCGGGTGCGCGGTCTGAAGGTCGTCGACTGGACGCGCGCGGACTGAGCGCTCAGTACGGGTCCTGCTGCAGGTCCTGCACCTGCCCGCCGTACGGGTCGTCGAGCAGCGTGCCGTTGCTCGGCTTCCCCGGCTTGCCGGGCTTGCCGGGCTTGCCGGCCGTGGCGCCGCCCGCCTTCTTCAGCGGGAAGTCGAGCTTGAGGTCCGCGATCGGCAGCACCTTCGTCTTCTCCGACACGTAGCCCTTGAGGGCGAGCTCGACCTCGAGCGTCTGGCCCTTCTCCCACTCGAACTCGAACGGGGTCATGCCCATCAGCGCGCCGCCGTTGAGCACCTGCGCCCCGGGCGGCGTGGTGGTGAGCGAAATCTTCACCGCCTTCGCCTTCGGCACCTCGGGCGGCGGCACCACCTTCGGCGGAGGCTCCTCGACCTTCGGCGGCGGCGGCGCCACCACGACCACCGGCTCGGGCGGCTTCGGCCACATCGCGTACGCGACGCCGCCGGCGGCTCCGAGCAAGAGGAACCCGAACAGGGCGAAGAGGGGCGCGCGGCTCTTCTGCACGGCTGCCAGCTGCGTCGAAGGAGACGAAGACGGAGCCGGCTGCTGCTGCTGCGTCACCTGCTGCTGCGCCACGCTCGAGGGGGAGGGCGGCTGCTGCACGGGAGGCAGCGTCGGCAGCGGCGACAGCTGGCTGTCCTGCAGCGTGCCGCCGGGCTGGGCCATCAGCGCGCGCACCGACTGCGAGATGGCGGGCGTGGCAATCTTCGCGACCGAGAGGTGCCGCTCGGCGATGCACGCGTTGAGCGCGGCGAGCACCTCGTCCATCGTCTGGGGCCGGTTCTCGCGCTCCTTCGCGAGCATCTTCATCACGAGCTTCTGAATCGAGTCGGAGACCGGGTCGCCGCTCGCGAACGTCAGCGCTGCGGGCTGCTTGTAGATGTGCGCCGCCATCAAGAGCGACGGAGTGGCCTCTTCGAACGGCGGCTTGCCCTTCAAGAGCTCGTAGAAGATGAGGCCGGTCGAGTAGATGTCGGTGCGCGGGTCGATGGGCAGGCCCGACGCCTGCTCGGGCGCCATGTACTGAGGCGTGCCGACGACCATGCCGATGGCGGTGCCCTTCGCGTCGCCGGAGCGCGCGACCTTCGCGACGCCGAAGTCGACGACCTTGACGAAGTCCTCCTGCCCGGGCCGCTGCAGCAGCATCACGTTCTCGGGCTTCAGGTCGCGGTGCACGATGCCGGCCTTGTGGGCGGCGGCGAGCGCGCGCACGAGCTGCACCATGATGTTGAGCACGCGGCCCGACGGCATCGCGCCGTGGTCTCGCACCAGGCCGCCGAGCGTCTGGCCGTGGAGGAACTCCATCACGAAGTAGAAGTCGCCGTTCTCGGTGCGGCCGAAGTCGGAGACGTCGACGATGTTCGGGTGGCCGATCTTGCTCGCCGCGACGGCCTCACGCTTGAACCGTTCGGCGAAGTCTTTGTCGCGGCCGAGGTGGCTCTTCATCACCTTCATCGCGAACGTCTTGTCGAGCTCGACGTGCTCGACCTTGTAGACCTCGCCCATGCCGCCCTCGGCGAGCTTCGACACGATGCGGTAGCGGCCGTTGACGACCTCGCCGGTCTGCAGGGCGTCGCCGTTGTTCACGGCGTGCGCGGGGCCCATGCGCGACGGCCGGCCGACGTTCGTGGGCGAGGAGCGGGGCTCGGGGAAGCCGTCGCCGCCGCCGGGCCGCACGGGCACGTGGGTGCCGGAGCCTCCGCCGCCCTTGGCGCGCAGGCACAGCTCGATGGTGCCGAGCTGCACGAAGCTGCCGTCGTGGAGCTGCGCGGTGCCGCTGACGAGCGAGCCGTCGACGGTGGTGTACTTGCCGTCGGTCAGGTCGCGGATCCACAGGTTGCCGTCGGGCGCCATCGCGAGCTCGGCGTGCTCGAGCAGCACCGAGGGGTGCTGGAGGCGGATGTGACACGTCTCGGCGGAGCCGAGCATGATGCGGCCCTTCGGAACCGCGATGGCGGTTCCGCGTTGAGGCCCGTCGAGGACGACCAGCTCGTAGTTGACTTGTGTCTGCTGCCCCGCGGGGGCTTCCGCTCCCATGCTCGCTCGAGAGGTTAACACGGCCCGGCGACGTCACCGTTCCTGCGCACCTTTCACTTCTTCCGCTCCACGAAGAGCCCGAGCACCTTCTCGAAGGTGCCGCTGTCCTCCGCGGGCGGCTGTGCTTCGGCGGGCGCGTTCTTCTCGACGAAGACCGAGAGGAACTTGTCGAGCGCGGAGCGCTGGTCGAAGCGCTGGACGCTCGGGGGCGGCGGCTTCGCCTGCTCCTCGCGCTCCACGAACACGGTGAGGAAGCGGCTCAGCACCTGGGTGGTCTCGACGCGGGCGACGGACGGCGGCGGCATGAAGCGGGCGTGAACGAGGGTGCGCGGGCGAAGCGGCAGCGTGGAAATGCGCGGCGAATTGGCGATCACGCTCCAGCGAGGCGACTCCGCCGGCGGTCGGCGCTTTGAAACTTCCGACTCCCGACTCCCGACTCCCAGCTCGGTCTGGCAGTTGAAGCACGCGGTGACGAAGCGCGAGTTCTGGGCGCCGCAGGTGGGGCACAGCTGCACCTGGCTCTCGCTGCGGTCATCGGCGAGGTCGAGCGAGAGGCCCGAGCGCTGGGCCTCGGCCGAGAAGCGGGCGGCGAAGGCGGGCGAGGTGCGCGGGGCGTGCGGCCAGGCCGGCGGCATCGGCGCCGAGAGAATCGCGGTGAAGCGCTGCTCGAGGCTCATGAACGCGCTCCCTCTCCCCGCGTAGGGGAGAGGGCCGGGGTGAGGGGGCCGTCGGAGCGCAGGGGAGAGTCCACGTCGACGTTCACGCGCTCGCCTTCCGCGTCCTCAGCTTCGCCCAGTCGCGCAGCCGGGCAATCTCTTCGACCATGGTACGCGACAGCGGCACCGTCTCGGTCAGCGACCGCTCGATGAGCGCCTGCGACAACTCGGCGCCGTCGGCGAACGCGTCGTACAGCGAGCTCACGATCGCCTGCTCGATCTCCGCCCCGGAGAACCCGTCGGCCAGCTGCGCGAGGCGAGCCACGTCGAACTTCTCGGGCGGGCGCCTCCGCTTCGAAAGGTGAATGCGGAAGATGTCGGCGCGCTCGGCCGCGGTCGGCAGGTCGATGAAGAAGATCTCGTCGAAGCGGCCCTTGCGCAAGAGCTCGGGCGGCAGCGCGTCGATGCGGTTCGCCGTCGCCACCACGAACACGGGCGCCGTCTTTTCCTGCAGCCAGGTGAGCAGCGTGCCGAAGACGCGGGCAGCGACGCCGGTGTCGTTCGCTCCGCCGCCGCTGCCGGCGAGGCCCTTCTCGATCTCGTCGACCCACAGCACCACCGGCGCGAGGCCCTCGGCGCTCTTGATCGCCTTGCGCACGTTCTCTTCCGACGAGCCGATGAGCCCCGAGAAGATGCGGCCCATGTCGAGGCGCAAGAGCGGCAGCCGCCACTGCGCCGCGATGGCTTTGGCGGTCAGCGACTTGCCGCAGCCCTGCACGCCGAGCAGCAAGAGCCCCTTCGGCTCGGGCAGCCCGAACTCGCGCGCCGCCGCTCCGAACGCGTTCTTCCTCCGGTCGAGCCAGACCTTCAGCTGCTCGAGCCCGCCGACCGCGGCCAGCGACTCGTCGCTCGGGTAGTACTCGAGCAGGCCGCTCTTGCGCACCACCTGCCGCTTCTCTTCGAGGATGACGCGCACGTCGGCGACGTCGAGCCGGTTGTCGAGCGCGATGGCCTTCGCGAACGCGTTCTCGGCTTCGCTCAACGTGAGGCCGTGCGCCGCCTTCACCAGCGCCTCGGCGTCGTCGCGCGTGAGGTGCACCTCGCTCTTGTGGCTCTTCTTCAAGATGCCGAAGATGTCTTTGAGCAGCTGCAAGAGCTCCTGCACGGTCGGCAGCGGCACGTCGATGACCGAGACGTCTTTCTCGAGCTCCGCCGGAATCGTGAGCGTCGGCGAGACGAGCAGCACGGTGGTGAGCCCGACCTTCAGCGCGTGGCCCAGCTCGCGCATCGCGCGCACCACGCTCGCGTCGTCGAGGTAGCGGTGGAAGTCCTTCAGCACGACGAGGTTCGCGTCTTTGAGCTCCGCGATGCTCTGCAGCGCGGCGACCGGGTTGCGCGAGTCTTCGGAGCCCGGCGCGCGCGCCTTCGTCAGGTGGAGCCCGCGCGTGATGCTCCACTCCCACAGCTGCTTGCCGTGGCGCTCGGCGACCTCGGAGACGACGGCGTCGATGCGCTGCTCCTCGTGCGTGACGAGGTAGACGAGCGGGTAGCGCGCCCGCACCATCGTCTCGAGGTCGCGGATGAACTTCGGGGTGGTGTCGGGCGTGGGGTCGCTCACAACCGGTCGTTCTTGCAGGCGATTCGAACGGTGTCGATCTGCGTCGGGGATTTTCGACGACAGGAGTGAACCCGCTGCTCGAGGACCCCGCAATGACGACCCGTACTGCCACTTCGCTCCCCTCTCTCTCGACCGCCCCGCGCCACGCCGCGCGCGTGCTGCTCGGAGGCGTCTTCGCCTTCTCGTCGGTCACCTATTTCCTGAACCTCATGCCGCCGCCGCCGCTGGAGCAGATGCCCGACGGCATCGCCGCGTTCACGCGCGGCCTCATCGCGACCGGCTACATGATGCCGCTGCTGAAGGGCACCGAGCTGGTGGCGGGGCTGCTGCTGCTCTCGAACCGGTTCGTGGCGCTGGCGCTGGTGGTGCTGGCTCCGGTGGTGGTGAACATCGTGGCGTTCCACGCGGTGCTGGCCCCGCAAGGCGCGGTGCTGGGCGCCGCGGTGCTCGTGCTCGAAGTCGGGCTGGCGATCGCGTACCGCGACGCTTATCGCTCACTGCTGAAGGCTTGAGGAGGCTGCCATGCGAGTGATGGTCATCGTGAAGGCGACGAAGGGCTCCGAGGCCGAGACGCTGCCGGGGACTCCCGAGCTGCTGGCGAAGATGAGCGCGTTCAACGATCAGCTCGTGAAGGCCGGCGTCATGCTGGCCGGCGACGGGCTGAAGCCGAGCCGGTTCGGCAAGCGCCTGATTCAGTCGAGCAAGTCGGTCATCGACGGGCCGTTCGCCGAGACGAAGGAGCTCGTGGCCGGCTACTGGCTGTGGCAGGTGAAGTCGATGGACGAGGCGCTCGAGTGGGCGCGGCGGTGCCCCGACTGCATGCCCGGTGAAGAGAGCGTGCTCGAGCTGCGGCCCGTGTACGAGGAAGAAGAGGTCGCGGCGCTGGCGAAGCAGTAGCGTGTCGTTCGATGAAGCCGTTCCTCGCCTCGATGCCGCGCCCTGCTGCGATCGCTCATCGCGGCGGGGCGCGCGCGTATCCGGAGAACACCCTCGTCGCGTTCGAGAAGGCGCTGAACCTGCACCGGATGGACGTGCTCGAGCTCGACGTGCACACCACGCGCGACGGGGTGCTGGTGGTGCACCACGACGCGACGGTCGACCGGACCACCGACGGCAAGGGGCCGGTGGCGTCGATGACGCTCGCGCAGCTGAAGGCGCTGCGGTTTCCGGGCTGGCCCGACGCGCGGATTCCGGCGCTCGACGAGGTGCTGGCGGCGTTTCCGTCGGCGCGGCTCAACATCGAGCTCAAGCACGCGGGCCCGGAGGAGGCGTTCATCCGCATGCTGGAGCCGCACGCGGCGCGCGTCTGCGTGGGCAGCGAGCACGACCCGGTGGCGGCGCGGCTGGCCGAGCTCGCTCCGGCGATGTGCCGCTTCTACCCGGCGCAGGCGGCGCTGCAGGTGGCGATGGGCGTGTGGGGCGCGGCGCCACTCGAGGCCGATGCGCGGTACGACGTGCTCGAGGTGCCGTACGTGTACGGCGGCGAGGTGGTGGCGACGAAGGCGTTCTTCGAGGCGGCGCGCGGGCTGGGCATCCCGGTGTTCGTGTGGGTCGTCGACGAGGCGAAGGACATGCGGTCGCTCATCGCCGACGGAGCCGCGGGTGTGATGACCGACCTGCCGGCGGTGCTGCAGGAGGTGATGGGGCGATGACGATGAGCCTCGTCGTGCTGTGGCTGCTCGGCCGTGAGCCGGTGGTGTCGACGGTGCCGTGCAAGACGGTCGCGGAGTGCTGGCTCTCTGACGACGGCAAGCCGATCGCGCGGCCGAAGTCCAAGAAGGGGCGGCCGCTTCCGCGCGGCGACTGCGGCAAGAACCTCTTGTGGCTCGACCACAAGCTGAGCTGCGAGAACGAGGTCTGCGTGTCGCAGTTCGTCGGCGACAAGTGCTGAGTCAGAGCTTCAAAGCGTAGCTCGTGTTCTTGCTGCCGCCGGGGTTCTTCACGAGGAGCTTCAGCTCGAGCATCTCTTTGATGTCGCGCTGGGCGGTGTCCACGGAGGTCTTCGCGAGCACGGCCCACCGTTTGGCGGTGAGATTTCCTTCGATGCCGGCCAGAAGCTTGTTCATGACCGTTCGTTGACGCTCGTTCAGTGGACGTTCTCTCAGCCGGTTGGCAAACGTTGCGCGCTTCATCACGTCGCTCAGGACGCCTTCAGCCGAGTCCACCGCGCGTGCAAAACAGTCGACGAACCACTTCAGCCAGGTCGTGACGTCCAATGTACCGCGCTGCGTGTGCTCCAACGCATCGTAGTAAGCGTCGCGGTCACGCTTGAGCTGACTCGACAGACTGTAAAAGCGCTCAGACTGCCGCTCGAGTCGTGCGAGTGCCATGTCAGTGATCGCACGTGCGATTCGCCCATTGCCGTCCTCGAACGGGTGGATCGTGACGAACCAGAGGTGCGCGAGCCCGGCACGCAGCAGACCGTCGCCCGAACCCTCCTCGAACCAGGAAAGGAATTGCGCGAGCTCGCGCGGAAGCCGGTCGGCCGGAGGAGCCTCGAAATGCACTCTCCGCTTTCGTGTAGATCCAGAAACGACCTGCATCGGGCCCTGGCGGTCATCTCGAAGGTCCCTGGTGATGATTCGGTTCAACCCGGAGAAACCACCGGGAAACAGAGCGGCCTGCCAGCCGCAGAGCCTCTCGAGCGTCAGGGGCTGATCGAACTTCAATGTCGCATCGAGAGTCATCGCGACGACACCTTCGACCTTCTGGTCCACAGCCTCCTTGAGCCCCCCCACCTTCACGCCCAAGCGACGCGCAGCCGAAGACCGAACGCTGCGGGCATCCAGCGTCTCTCCCTCGATGGCCGAGCTCTTGACGACTTCTTCGGTCGCTGTTTGAAGACGCGCCGCCGCGCGGAGCTCGAAGCCGAGGGACTTCAGGCTCCCGGTGAAGACGCCTTGTCGGTGCCTCGCGGCCGCGAGCGGGTCCAGCAGAGCCTCGGCGCTCCACCGGAACTTCGGCCAGCCTTCCCGTTGCCAGACGTACACACTTTCTCCGCAGATTGTGCGGAGAACATACGTCGATTCGCCGCATCGCTGCAACAGATTCTCCGCACGGATTGCGGAGAATCAGGCATCATTCGCCGGAGCGGATGCGGCGAATCTACCGGTTCGTCGCGAGCTTCTTGAGCTCCTCGTCGAGGCGCGCAACCGACTTCTCGGCGTGGTGCGCGGCGGGCAGGCCCTTGCCGAACTCGATGCCCTCCTGCAGCACGGCGCGGGCTCCGGCGACGTCGCCCTTCTTCGCGAGGATGCTCGCCCTGATCTCGTACAGCCGCAGCTTGCGCGGGCCGTAGGCGCGGCCGAACGCGCGGTCGATGGCCGCCGTCGCCTCGTCGAGCTTGCCGGCCTCGCGGTACACGATCGCGAGCCGCGCCGGCGGGTTGTAGTCCTCGGGCAGGTCCTTCTCGCTCTGGACGAGCGCGCCTTCCGCGCGCAGCGGCTCCTTCGCGGCGATGGCGGCGCCGACGCGGTGCGGGTCGAAGACGGCGCGGGCGGCGGGCGTCTGGGCCTTGGCGGCCTCGCCCTCGAGGAACTGAAGCCACTCTTGCGCGAGCTTGGTGTCGCCCTTCAGGTCGACGAGCAGCTCGTAGATGCCGCTCTTGTCGTCGGCGAGGATGCCGTCGAGCTTGAGCGCCTCGAACGCGAGCGGTTCGAGGGTGGCGATGGCGGCGGCGCGCCACGGCTCTTTCTCTTCGGCCATGGTGGCGCACGAGAGCGAGAGCGCGATGGTGTTCACGAACGACGGCCCGCGCGGCTGCTTCGGAGCGTGCTCGACGCCGAGCTGCGCGCACTGCTGCCAGCTGTGGGCGCCGTAGGCGGCGTTGATCAGCGACTCGATGGCGCGGGGTTTTCGCGGGTGGCCGTCGGGCAGGGCGGCGACGGCGGCCTGGTAGGCGGGGATGGCGTCTTTGCGCTCGGCGTAGAGGCGGTCGGCCTCGGCGAGCAGCGCGAGCGGGTCGCCTGCGGCGGCGGCAGCAGCCTTCGCGGTGCGCTCGCCGTCGTCGAAGAGCTTCTCGAGCTGCTCGACGGTGCCGGTGCCGAGCCACTTGAGCACGGCCTGCTCTTTGGCGGGGTCGACGACGAAGAGGGTGGGCCAGACCTCGACGGGGTACTTCTCGAGGAAGCCTGTGTTCTTCTCTTTCTCGGTGTCGATGGAGAGGAAGACGAAGCGCTTCTCGTTGTGGGCGAGCTCGGGGCGCGTCATCACGTGCTCGCGCAAGAAGACGCAGCTGTGGCACCAGGGCGCCCAGGCGTCGACGAAGAGCGGCACGTTGCGCTCGCGCGCGAGCTTGAGAGCCGCGGGGTAGTCGTCTTCGATGAACTGGATGCCCCGCTCGGTGGAGTCGCGGCCATTGCCCGTGGTGGCGCAGGCGGCGAGGGCGAGGAGGAGGAGGCTGTGACGCATGATCCCGTGTCTAGCGCAGTTTCGTCGGCCGCGGCGCTCGGCCACTCCCGCGAGTGGTTTGCACCTCGTTCCCCGGCGTCATACAACGTGTATGACATGACGACGCGCATCAACGCCCGCCTGGACGACGCGCTCGCGAGGCAGCTCGACGAGCTGAGGCGGATGACCGGCAAGACCCTCACCGAGCTCGTCGAAGCGGCCCTGACCGCATACTGCGCGCAACTGTCGAAGACGTCGCACCGGCCGTTCGAGGCCTTCGAGAGGGCGGGCTTCGTCGGCGTCGGCGTGGGGCCGAAAGACCTGGCGCGCAACTCGAAGAAGTACCTGACCCGGACGTTGAGCCGGAAGACGTGATCATCGCTGACACCGGCTTCTTCGTCGCGCTGGCGAATCCGGCTGATCGCGATCACTCGCGGGCTGTGGCCGCGGGACGCGAGCTCAACGAAGGTCTGATCACGACCTGGCCCGTGCTGACCGAGACCTGCCACCTGCTCCTGAACCAGATCGGCACCGACGCCCTGCTGACCTTCGTCGCGGCCGCGCGAAACGGAGCGTTCAACGTCTTCGAGCTCACGCCGGCGCAGTGGCCGCGCGTTGAGGCGCTGATGCGACGCTACCGCGATCTTCCGATGGACCTCGCCGATGCGTCGCTCGTGCTGCTGGCCGAGGAGCGAGACGACGGCCGGATCCTCTCGACCGATCGCCGTGATTTCCGAACCTATCGGTGGAAGAGCCGCAAGCCGTTCGAGAACCTCCTGGACCTGTGATGGGCGCGTAAGGGCCGCCCGAGCTCGAGAACCACCGAGGAATCGGCAGGGCGGAAATGCTGTGACGCAGCGGTGAAGTACCAGAGAATCGAAGCCCGCTTGAGCGATTACCCCGACGACGCCGACGGTGACGCGCTCCGCAGGGTGGCGAGCACGGCGGACATGTCGACGCCAATGGCCATTGACTTCGAGGTCGTCGCGGAGACGAGGGAGGCCCTCGAGGCCATCGCGCGGGTCGCGGAGGCGCGCGGCTACCAGGTCGAGCTGCGCGAGGAAGACGCCGTGTGGTGCTGCACGTGCACGCGGACGATGCTCGCGACGTACGACGGCGTCATGGGCGCGCAGGCCGAGCTCGACGCGCTGGCAGAGCCGTTCGGTGGGAGCACCGACGGGTGGGGGACGTTCGGGAACCGGTGACGCTCAGAACGGCGCGCACGAGCCGAAGACACAATTTCCCCCCGAACAGCAGTCTGCCAAGGATTGGCAGGCGATCGGGCTGTCGAGCGACATGCAGTAGCAGGCCATGCCCGCCGCGCCGGCCGGCGTCCGGCACATGTACGGTGACGTGCAGTCGCCGGCCTGCGTGCAACTCTTCCAGCAACGCGCCGTGGCGTCGTTCGAAGCGTTCTCGCCGCACGTCTCGCCTGCGGCGCAGGTCGGGTTCAGTTTGTTGCACGCCGCGAAGCAGAAGCCGCTGAAGCCTAAGTTCCGCTCGAACTGGCACCAGCCCGATTCGCAGTTGCTATCGGAGGTGCACGTGGCTCCGGTCTTGGAGCGGTTCTTGTCCTTCGACTCGCACTTCCGGCTCCACAGGTTGCAGCCGTAGTTCGTGCCCGAACCGGCGCAGTCGGCGTCCGAGACGCACAGCGGCTTGCACCCGCTTCCGCTGCTCGTAGAGAGGTCGTCGTCGTCGCACGCCTGGCCTGCGCGACAGCCGCCGCTCCCGGTGCAGCGCAGGCGGCAGAACTTGCCGTGCTCGTCGTCGATGCAGACGTCCGTGCCCGTGCAGCCAGTGGTCACGCCGTTGCTGTCGCGCGAACACGAGGTCGACGACGTGCAGTATCCGTTTGGCGCGCCGTTCGCTCCCTCGGTGCGGCAGATGCCTCCCGCGCACTGCGCGGGCGTGGAGCACGCGGCTCCGGTTGGTAGGCCGGTGCACGACGGCAGCGCACTGCAGGCAGAGTCGACGCAGTCGATGGCGCGGTTGCAGTTGTCGTCGAGGCCGTTTCCACAGATCTCAGTTCCCGCGCCGGTGCAGTCGTTGTCGGCACAGTCGCGAAGCATGTCGGCGTCGTTGTCGACGCCGTCGGTACAGTTCGTCTCGCGCTTCGCTCCGCCGGCGGCGCACACGCAGCCGTTGCCGCACGACTGGTTCAGGCAGTCGGTATCGAAGCAGTCGCGGTCGCCGTCGTTGTCGTTGTCGATGCCGTCGTTGCAGCCCGACGGCTGCTCGGGCGCCCCGGTGCCGCAGCCCTGCGCGGCTCCGCTGCAGTTCGCGGTGTCGGCGCAGTCCTTCAGCCCGTCGCCGTCGTTGTCCATGCGGTCGTTGCACAGCGTCTCTTGCCGGCCGCCGTTGCAGTTGCAGCCGGTGCCGCACGAGGTGCCCGCGCAGTCGGTGTCGTTGCAGTCGGCCTGCATGTCACCGTCGTTGTCCATCATGTCGCTGCACAGGGTCTCGCGCTTCGCCAGGTTCATGCACGTGCAGCCGGTGCCGCACGAGCGCGTGTTGCAGTCGCTGTCTCCGCAGTCCGACGGGCCGTCGCCGTCGTTGTCCACCATGTCGGCGCAGCCGCTCTCGGCCTTCACCATCGCGATGCAGCTGCAGCCGGTGCCGCACGCCTGCATGTTGCAGTCGCTGTCGAGGCAGTCGGCGCGGCCGTCGCTGTCGTTGTCCTGCCCGTCGCCGCAGGGGCCCTCGCCGCGCATGCCGCCCCGGCACGCGCAGCCGTTGCCGCAGATGAGGCCCTCGCAGTCGGGGTCCGCGCAGTCGCTCGGCCCGTCCATGTCGTTGTCGCTGCCGTCGCCGCACGCGGTCTCGGCCTTCGTGCCGCCGTCGGTGCAGGTGCAGCCGCCTCCGCCGCACGACTGGCCGGAGCACGCCATGACGTCGGCGCAGTCGCGCTGGTTGTTGTTGTCGTTGTCGAGCCCGTCGTCGCAGTTGCCGGACTCGGAGCCGCCGTCGCCGCACACGCCGCGGCCCTGGCACTCGGTGTCCATGCAGTCGATCGCCATGTCGGCGTCGTCGTCGACGCCGTTGTCGCAGGTCTCGACCTTGATGCACGCCGGGTCGGCCGTGCACTCGGTGTCGAGGCAGTCGGTTCTGCCGTTCGCGTTGTCGTCGATGCCGTTCGTGCAGTTCTCGGGGATCTGCACGCAGTACGGGTCTTCGTAGCAGTCGGGGTCGGCGCAGTCGGTCTTCATGTCGCCGTCGTTGTCCTTCGTGTCGCCGCACAGCTCCTTCGGCATGACCGGCGGCCCGCTCGAGCACGAGACCGTGAGGGCGAGGGCGAGGACGCACGGACGGAGCAAAGCGACCCCGCTATACCATAGGGACAGATGACTCTCGCGCTGGTGGCGTGGTTGGTCGTGGCCCAAGCGGAGCCGGCGCCGGATCCGGGCTTCGCCAGGGAGGGTGGGGTGGTCGGCATCGCCCTGACGGCGGTTCCGTTGGCGCTCTCTGTCGGGTCGATCGTGGCGATGTGGCAGAACAACGGGACGACGCAGGACTGGCTGACGGTCGCCTCCGGGCTGACGGTGCCGCTGGTGGGGCTGGTGCCGACGTTCGGCGGGCGGTCGGCGGTGCTGGCCGAGGAGCTCTCCGTGCGGCCGCGCGTGTTCCGCATCATCGGGTGGGTGATCAGCATCTACGGCACGGTCTCGACGCTCGCCGGCTTCGCCGTCGGCAAGCTCATCGGCGCGGTGCTGTCACAGACCGACGTCGGCCGGTTCGCGACCAGCGACGCCGGCAAGGTCGTCGGCACCGTGAACACGCTGTGGAACGCGGCCATCTGCACCACGGGGCTCTTGTTCCTCTCGGCGTCGTCGCTGATGGCGGCGAACCGGGCGGTGACGCCGACGGTGGCGGTGGTGCCGATGCCCGGTGGAGGCTGGGCGGCGTTCAGCGGAGTGAGCGGGCGCTTCTAGACCCCGAGGACGCGGACGGTGGGGAAACGGCGGCGCAGGCGCTCGAGGTCTTCGACGTCGCTCGTAAACACGAGGTCTCCGCGCGAGGCAGCAGAGGCCATGACGACGGCGTCGACGAGCGTCGAGCCGTGGACGGCAGCCATCGCTTCACCGGCGATCTTCGCGAGCGCCTTGGTGAGCGGCTCGACGGTGACGCCCGCCAGGATGAGCTCCCGCGCGTCGGTGCGGCCACGCCACCACTCGGCCACGACGTCCGCAGGGACGGTGATTCGCCAGCCGTCGCGATGTGCAACCTCGAGGAGCTGCTTCATGCGTTGCTTCCCGCGTTCGAGGCCGAGCAGCGCTCCGGTGTCGAACGTCGCCCCGATCACGCTGCCCGCTTCTTCCTCGGGATGTACTGCGGGCCGCCTGCAAGCTCGGCGTCGATGGCCATCGCGGCCTCAGGCGTCAGGCTGGGCCCACCGAGGTGCTGGATGAGCTTCCACCGGGCCTCCTGCTGCTTCAAGAACGCCGCGGTCTGAGCGAGGACGGCCGACAGGTTGCCGCCGTAGACGTTCTTCGCGTGCCGCTTCAGGACCTGGAGGTCGTCGCGGTCGACCGACACGCTGATCTTGACGGTTCTGCCTGCTCGTTTGCGCGCCATTGTGCTACCACGGTAGTACACAATTCTCTAACGCAGCAACGCGGCCCGGAACTCCCTCGCCCGCGCCAGCGCCCGCGGCATGTCGCCCGCCCGCACCACGTAGTGGCCCATCTTCCGCTTCGCGCGCGCCTCGCGCTTGCCGTACGTGTAGACCTCGACCACCTCGGGGAAGTCGCGCAGCGCCGACAGGTCGAGCGCTCCGCCCTTGCGCCCCTGCGCCAGCCACACGTCGCCGAGCAGCTGCCCCATCACCCACGCTCCCTCGTTCATCGCCGGCACCGGCGGCGGCAGCCCGCACAGCACCCGCGCCAGCGCGTCGAACTGCGAGGTGCTGCACGCCTCGCGCGTCACGTGCCCCGAGTTGTGCGTGCGCGGCGCCAGCTCGTTCACGTACAGCTGCACGCCGTCGCGCCCCTCGCCCACGAAGAACTCGACGGTGAGCAGGCCCTCGACGCGGAGCTTCCGCGCGATGCCGAGCGCCGTCTCTTTCGCCTGCGCCGCCAGGTCGACGTCGATGCGCGCCGGCAGCAGCGTGAAGTCGAGGATGTGCTCGTGGTGCAGGTTCTCGAACACGTCGAACACCTGCTCCTGGCCCGAGCCGCGCGCCACGATGCACGACACCTCGGTGTGCAGCTTCAGCTTCTCTTCCAGCACCGCCGGCCCGACGCCCGTCGCGTCTTCGGGCTTCGACAGCACCGACTGGCCCTTGCCGTCGTAGCCGCCGAGCACGCTCTTCACGATGCACGGAAAGCCGAGCTCCGCCGCCGCGGCGCGAATGTCTTCGCCGGCGGCGACCACGCGGTGCCGCACCGTGCGGAAGCCGTTGTCGGAGAGGAACTTCTTCTCGAGCGCGCGGTGCTGGGAGGTGCGCAAGACCTCGAGCGAGGGCTTGAGCTTCGCGGCCCACGGCTCGAGCGGCTGCGACGGCACGTTCTCGGAGTCGAACGTCACGACGTCGCAGCGGCTGAAGAGCTCCTCGAGCGCCTTGGCGTCGTCGTACGGCGCCTCGATGACGCCGGCGAGCCGCCGCGCGCACGGAGCGTCGGGGTCCTTCTCGAGCACCGTCACCTCGGCGCCGAGGTGGTGGAGCGACTCCGAGAGCATGAGGCCGAGCTGGCCTCCGCCGAGGATGCCGATGCGCGGAGTCATTTCCTTGGCTTCTTGAGGGTGGCGGAAGATTCGAGGCTCTTCTTCGCCGCGGCGTCGCGGTACGCCACCAGCTTCTTCCTCAGCTTCGCGTCGTCGACGGCCAGCATGCGCACCGCGAACAGCGCGGCGTTCGTGGCGCCGGCCGCCCCGATGGCGAACGTGGCGGTCGGCACGCCCGCCGGCATCTGCACGATGCTGTACAGGCTGTCGACGCCCGAGAGCGCCTTCGACTGCACCGGCACTCCGAGCACGGGCAGCGTGGTGAGCGACGAGACCATGCCGGGGAGGTGGGCGGCTCCGCCGGCGCCGGCGATGATGACCTTCACGCCGCGGGCCGCCGCGCCGGCCGCGAACTCGAACATCGCCTCGGGCGTGCGGTGCGCCGAGACCACCTTCACCTCGTGCGCGACGCCGAAGTGCTCCAGCGTCTCGGCCGCGGCGCTCATCGTCTCGAAGTCCGAGGCGCTGCCCATGATGATGGAGACGGTCGGCATGGAGCCGCGGACTGTACGCCAGCCGCGGCGCCTACAGCGTGCAGAACTCGCCCGCTCCGCAGGCTGGGTTGCAGACGGTCGGGCGGCAGCTGCCGTCTTTGTAGTCGCACTGCTCGCCGGCGCCGCACGCCGGGGTGCAGTCGAAGCCACACGTACCCGTCGTCGGGTCGCAGAACTGGCCCGCCGCGCACGCGGGGCTGCAGGGCAGCAGGTCCTGGCAGGTGCCGTCGCTGGTGCGGCAGTACTGGGTTCCGCTGCAGGCCGGCGAGCAGATGCGGCCGCAGCGCCCGCCCGTGCAGATGCTGTTCTCGCACCGGCCCGAGCAGCAGTTCGCGTTGACCGAGCAGAGCTGGCCGGCGGGGTTGCACGCCGCGCAGATGCTTTGCGAGCAGACTCCGCTGCAGCAGCTGTTTCCGCCCAGGCAGTTGCCGCCGGTGCTGGTGCAGGCGCAGCGGCCGCTGTTGCAGACGCCGCTGCAGCACGGCACCGCAGTGCAGCTGCCGCTCTGCAGCGCGCACTCGCCGGAGCTGCCGTTGCCCCCGGCGTGACCGCTGAAGCCGCCCGCCAGGCCGGTGCCGCCCGCGGTGCTCATGCCGCCCGCGCGGCCACCGGCATTGCTGGTGCCGCCGGCAGTGCTGCCGCACTGAGTGCACCGCGCCCCGTTGATGCCGCACACGGCCGCGTTCGGAATCCGGCAGACGCCGAGCGTGTCGCAGCAGCCGCCGCAGTTCGTGGGGCCGCACGGGGGCGACGACGAGCATGCGAGCGCGACACAGACGAGCAGGAGCGCGAGCCGCAGCATGCGCGAACTCTACTTCGTGCGGCGCAGCGTGTAGAGGCAGCCGGCGCCGTCGCGCTGCTTGATGCGCATCTCGTCGGTCCACCCGGTCATGTAGTCGGCGCCGGCCTCGATGAGCCCGGCGTAGAAGCCGGGCACGTCGCTGACGTCGGAAATCCACAGCTCGTGCGTTCGCTCGTCGAGCGTCGTGAACTTCGTCTCGATGAAGTTCGCTCCGGTGCGGAGGTTGTTCGTCATGCGCTGCAGCGAGCGCGTCACGCCCATCACCTTCGCGGCCGCGAACATCGCCTTGCCCATGAACGTCTCGGCGAACTGCTTCACGGTGCGGCCGCCGAGCTTGCGGTGCTGCTCCTCGGGGCTCTCGTCGGGGAAGAGGTCGCCGCCGATGAGCCGCACGGCCTGCGCCCAGTGGTCGGCCGGGTACGCGGGGTCGACCGGCCGGCGAAACGACATGCGCAGGTCGCCGAGCTTCCGCTCGGTGTCGGGCTTGATGTTGCCCTCGGCGGCCTTGAGCAGCGCCTCGACCGATGACGCGAAGATGAGCTTCTGCTTGGGGGCGCCCTGCGACATGGCTTCTCGGAAGCGCAGTCTTACCGAATGCGCTCCGTGATTGCCGGATTTTCCGCTTTAGTGCCGGTCCATGGCTCCGCCCGACGTCGCCCGCGTCCGCCGTGCCCTCGATGCTGCTCACAAGATGCTGTGGAAGACCCAGAAGCCCGACGGCTCCTGGGACATGCCGGGCGACTTAGGCCCCTGGGTCACGGCGCAGGTGACGCTCGCGCTCGACTACGTCGGAGCGCTGAGCGGCGAGGACAAGCACGACATCGGGCGGTGGCTGCGCGGCCAGCAGAAGAAAGACGGCTCGTTCGTGCTCTACCCCTACGCCGACACCGGCGAGCTCGGCTCGACCGCGTGCTGCCGCGCGGCGCTCCACGTGTGCGGCGGCTCGGAGAACGTGGCCGCGGCGCTGCGCGCGCACCAGTGGCTCGACGCGCGCGGCGGCAACAAGGCGGTCATCGACCGCATGAGTTACGGCGACCTCTCGGCGGTGTTCGTCGCGCTCGCGGGCCTCATCGACGCGCACGACCTGCCGTGCCCCATCTCGGCGCCGGTGCTGCTCGACCCGGTGCGCAACGCGCTCGCGCACCGCTTCCACTCGGGCGTCTTCATGCTCGCGCTCGAGCTCGAGGTCATCATTCGCACGCTGCGCGGGGGGCTCCTGCAGACCGCGCTCAAGAAGGTCGTCGCGAAGGGCTGCATCGACACGATGACCGAGTTCCAGAACCAGGACGGGAGCTGGAACGACAGCGCCGTCATCAGCGTGGGCGTGCTGCCGGCGCTCAAGGGCGCGGGCCTCACGCTGAACGACCCGGTCTTGAGGCGCGGAGTCGACTGGATGCTCAAGCAGCGGCGCTTCACGCCCCAGGGCGTGCACTGGGACGGCTTCGGCACCGAGGTGTGGTCGACGGCGTTCGACGTCCGCGCGCTGATGGCGAGCGGCTACGGGCCGGAGGACCCCGACGTGTCGCGCGCGCTCGACTGGCTCGTCGAGGCGCAGCTCGAGATTCCGATGCCGAAGGTCGACAACCGGCAGCCGGGCGCCCAGCTCGACGGAGGCTGGGCGTTTCAGCGCACGAACCACACGCTGCCCGACTGCGACGACGCCGGCGTGGTGTTGACCGCGCTCGGCCAGGCGCTGCAGCTCGGCGGCCTCACGCCCGAGCTCGAGGGGAAGATCCGCTCCTCGGTCGCGCGCGGCCAGGAGTGGGTGTTCGGCATGCAGAACCCCGACGGCGGCTGGTCGGCGTTCGTGTGGGGCCTGCCCGGCAAGAAGCCCGGGCCCATCATGAAGACGGCGCGGCGCATGAGCATGACGAGCCCGTTCGATCTGCTCAGCCTGCTCATCGACCCGTCCGGCAACGCTGGCGACCCCTCGACCGAGGACCTGACGTCGCGCGTGCTGCACGGGCTCGGTCACACCGGCTACACGGTCTCCGACCCGCGCGTGAAGAAGGCGGTCGACTTCCTCGAGAAGCAGCAGTGCCAGAGCGGAGCGTGGTGGGGCCGCTGGGTCGTCAACTACCTCTCGGCGACCGCGTTCATCTTGATGGGGCTCGCGGCGGTGAAGGCCGACCTGAGCCAGGGGTGGATCCAGAAGGCCCTGCAGTGGATGCGCAACCGCCAGAACGAGGACGGCGGCTTCGGCGAAGGCCCCGAGTCGTACTCGGACGAGGGCAAGGCGGGCGTGGGCCGCAGCCAGCCGCCGCTGACGGCGCTCGTGGCGCAGGCGCTCGTCGACTGCGGCGAGGGCGGCAGCCCGGTGTGCGAGCGCGCGGTCGAGTACCTGCTGAACGTGCAGAACGCCGACGGCTCGTTTCCGAACCGCGAGTACCTGCACACGAACGTGCCGCCCGAGACGTTCTACGTGTACCCGGAGGCGGCGAAGTTCTACCCCATCGAAGCGCTCGGAAAGTACGCCGCGTTCCTCGGCCACCCGACGGTGCCGCCGACGGTGCGCTGGGGCGACCCCGAGCTCGATGCGTTCCGCGGGAAGATGGACCCGCCCGCCGACGCCGTCGTCGCGGAGATCATCGCGAAGAAAGAGGTGAAGGAGGTCAACGAGCTGCTCGGCCTCATGTTCCGGAGCGACGAGCCGATTCCCAGCAAGCTGCCCGCCATCGCGAAGAAGTACTTCGAGGACACCGCGGGGCTGCCGGCGTGGGCCGACGCGCAGAAGATGAAGGTGGCGCAGGGGCTGTTCACGAAGCACGGCTGGGAGATCGCCGCCGCGCTGTTCTGCTCGTCGCTGCCGCAGGCGTACGCCGCCGCGAAGGGCGCGCGCGTCATCGACGAGACGCAGGCGATGACGAAGCACACGAAGCAGCGCATCTTCGAGACCGCGCAGTTCCTCTTCGACGCCGTCGACGAGGGCGCGCTCGAGCCGGGCGGGCGCGGCATCCGCACGATTCAGAAGGTGCGGCTGATGCACGCCGCCATCCGCAGGTACCTGCTCGACTCGGGCCGGTGGAGCAGCGAGAAGCTGGGCGCTCCCATCAACCAGGAGGACATGGCCGGCACGCTGATGACGTTCTCGGTCGTGACGCTCGACGGCATCCGGAAGCTCGGAGTGCCGATCAGCGACCCCGAGGGCGAGGCGTGGCTGCACTACTGGAAGGTGGTCGGAACGATTCTCGGCGTGCACCCCGACCTGTTGCCGCGCGACGTCCCCGACGGCCGCGCGCTGATGGACGCGATTCGCGACCGGCAGTGGTCCGAGTCGCACTCGGGCGAGACGCTGATCAAGCCGCTGATCGAGCTGATGGAGTCGTACTTCGCCGGGAAGGCGTTCGACGGGATTCCGACGGCGCTGGTGCGGTTCCTCGCGGGCGACCACTGTGCGGACATTCTCGGGCTGCCGAACGCCGACTGGACGCGGGTGCTCATCGAAGGCGCGGCGTTCCTGCGCGACACGTTCGACGGCACCGACGACTCGGACCTGTTCGCCGACCTGAGCCACGAGCTGATGCGCGGCATCGTGCTGCTCGAGCGCGAAGGAAAGACCACGCGGTTCCGGCTGCCGCGGTCGTTGCGCGAGACCATCGACCGCTGAGGCGGCGAGGTGAAGCTGCCGCCGTCGCCGGAAGAGTGAAGAGCTGCGCGCCGGGGGGAGGGACTCCTGGGGAGGGGCCAGGGTGACGGGACGGGCTCCGGGGGTGCGGGCGGGTTGACGGGTCCGCGTTCGTTCAAGGGTTCGGGCGGCGGCCGGTGTGCGGGCCGCGGCTCGCGTTTGGGCCCGGCCGGTTCGCTGGCCGCAGCCCGAAACCGTGAACGAACGCGGACCCGTCCACGAAACCCGGCCCGTTACGCATTCCCTTTCCCGGGCCCTGACCCGGGCCCCTACGGCGCCGGCTTCTCGTCCATCAGGCTCGCGTGGATGCCGTGACCCACGACCTCCATACCGATGAGCCCGCCGGAGTTGTCGGCCTTGCCGAGCGCGTGCAAGAGCCACCCGTGCGGAGGCATGAACGCCCCCGCGCCGTTCGGGCGGGGCCCGGCGACCTCGCCCGCCTTCGCGAGCAGCGGGTCGAGCGCCGCGCGGAACTGCGAGTACTCGGTGAACGGCTGCGCCAGCACCTGCTGAATCGCGTTGAGCAGCATCTCGATGCCCTGCCGCTTCGGGTCGGTCGCCGGCAACAGGTTCAGGCCTGCCGCCTCGATGATGCCGGGCTTCGCGCCCTCGAACAGCTTCGTCTGGGCTCCCGCCAGGGTCCGCGCCTCGACGTCGGTGAGCGTGCGGCCGAGGTCGCGCGTGGCCATGCTGGCGACGAACTCCTCGATGAGGTTCGGCATGGTGAACGGCCGCGTCGCGAGCCCCTCGCCGAACGGCTTGCCGGGGCCCGGCTCGGTCGGCGTGACGCCGAGCTTGTCCTGCATGGGCTTCAGGCTCTCGGGCGCCAGCGTGAGGTCGACGAGCTTCGCGTGCTCGTTGCCGTTCTTCGAGAGGAAGTCCTTCGACTGCAGCGCGTTCTTCACCGCCTCGAAGCGGTCGCCGAGGTTCGCCTTGTTGAGCGGGTACGAGATGCCGAGGTTCAGGGCGACGTGCGCCAGCTCGGCGCAGTAGACCTTGTTGTCGGGGTTCGTGAGCCACGCCATCGCCTCGGCCTGCTGCGTGGCGTCGCCGGTGAGGGCCTTGATCAGCTGGTCGCCGAGCTCCTTCACCTGCGAGACCGAGCGGGTGCCGAGCGGGTCGCCGCCGTTGTAGTCGCCGGGGAAGTTCGTGAACGTGTTCGCGACCGTCAGCCAGGTGCGGATGTTGTCCATGTACGCCTGCTTCTCGGCGCCGCTGATGCCGGGCGGGAACGTCATCTTCAGGAAGATCATCGGGTAGCTCGCGTCACCGAACAGGCCGCGCTCGTACGTCTGCGGGTTGTTCAGCGTGATGGCGCCGGGCTCTTTCTTGCCGTCGGCGTTGGTCGTCATGACGCCGACCGCGAGCTCGATGTGCGTGGCGTCGAGCTTCACCTCTTCCTTGCCGGCGCCGCCGAGCGTCGGGTGGTCGGGCTTGTGGTGCTTCACCGCGATCATGACCTCGCCCGGAGCGAGGAAGCGCGCGATGTCTTTCTGGTTCGGGCCCCACGCGTTGTCGTAGGCGATCAGCTTGATCGGCTGCTTCGGGTCGTAGTGCGTCGCGACCGGCATCGCCGGGCCGCCCGCCGGGTTCGGCACGAGCGTGGTGAAGAGGTCTTCGGTCTTCGTCGCGGGGTTCGCGCCGCGGTTCCAGTTCGCGTTCACCTTGTCGAAGTTCAGCTCGTAGTTCGAGGCCGGCCGCTTGCGGTCGTAGTCGATGCCGAACACGCCGACCTGCGAGCCGCCGCTCGCCGCGGGGTCGAGCGCTCCGCCCGGAGTCGCCGGCGTCGACGGGCCCGTCGGCGTGAAGCCGCTCGCGTTGTTCGCGAGCGCGCGCAGGGTCTCGCGCACGGTCGTGATGTGCGGAGCCGCCGCGGTCGTCGGGCGCGCGGTGTCGAGCTTCGAGACGATCGCCGCCCACACCGGCTCGCTCGCGTTCTGGTGGTTCGCGAGCTGCACGAGCCAGGCGCCCTCGGCCTTCGACAGGCCGTTCTTCTGAATCTGGGGCCACTTCGCGTTGAGCTCGTTGATCAACCCCTGCGCGTCGGCGGTCGGCGGCGGAGTGCCGAGGCTCGCAGAGGGACGCCCGAGCTGCGGGGCGGACACGACGGGAGTGGTACGGAGTCCGGTGAGGGTGGGCATGCGCGGCACCCTATGGTGCACCGACCACCGATTCAACCTGCCGGCTGCGTTACGGTGACTCTTTCTCGAGCGCTCGTCGATTCCGATGTCGACGTTGCACCGCACGGTAACGTCGCAGCGCCCGCGCCGGTCATGAAGCGGCGTTCGCACTCCGCTCGGGACCGTGTAGAGAGGCGGCATGCGATGGCACGGGTTGATTCTGCCGGCCCTGCTCGCGGCCTCCGGCGCCTCGGCCGCCGAAGAGCTCCCGAGCGAGGCTGGCCCAGGCGAGGCGCTGGGCCTCTTTCTGGAGGCGGCGCACCAGGGCGACTTCGAGGTCGCGGCGGCATGGCTGACGCCGCTGGCTCCGCAGGCAGACCCCAAGGAGCAGGTGCGCCTCGCCCGCCGGCTGATGTTCGTGCTCGACCAGCACCTCGAGGTCGAGCCCTCGAGCCTCAAGCCCCCCGACCCTGCGGCCGAGCTCGTGCGCGTCGGCGAGCTGCCGCTGGGGCGGCTCAAGGTGCCCGTCGAGCTCGTGCGCCACCCGGGGACGCCGCCGTGGCGCTTCAGCGCGCGCACCGTGCGCAACGTCGACGCGCTGTTCGGCGAGCACGGCTCGCCCTTGTGGGACCTGCTGCCGCCCGGCCTCGTCACGCGCGGGTTCTGGGTGCTCGGCCACTGGCAGTGGCTGGGGCTCGCGCTGCTGCTCGCGCTGGCGGGGCTCGTCTCGCGGCTGTTCGTCGCCGTGGCGACGCCGGTGCTCAGGCGGCTGGCGCGGCTCACCGAGACGAAGCTCGACGACCAGCTCACCACGGAGCTGGCCGGGCCGGTGCGCGCGGTGATGTTCTTCCTCCTGGTCGTGGCGGGCATCCGCTGGCTCGCGTTTCCGCCCAGCGCGCAGTCGCTGGTCGACCACCTCGCGGCCTCGGGCGGAGTCGCCGCGCTCGTGTGGGGGCTGCTGCGCACGAGCCGCCTCGTCGGCGACGCCATCGCCGAGCGGGCCGCCGAGCGGCACGACGTGCTGGCGCAGCGGGCGATGGCGACCCAGGTGGCGGTGCTGCGGCGGGTGGTCGACGCCGTCATCCTCGTGGTGGGCGGGGCGCTCGTGCTGCTGCAGTTCCCGGCGGTGCGCAGCATCGGCATGTCGCTGCTCGCCTCGGCCGGGGTGGCCGGCGTCGTGCTCGGGCTCGCGGCGCAGCGGTCGATCAGCAACCTGCTCGCCGGCATTCAGATCAGCCTCACGCAGCCGATTCGCATCGGCGACACCGTCATCGTCGAGGGCGAGTGGGGGTGGATCGAGGAGCTCACGCTCACGTACGTGGTCGTGAAGGTGTGGGACCTCCGGCGCCTCATCGTGCCCATCGGCTACTTCCTCGAGCGCCCGTTTCAGAACTGGACGCGAGGCTCGGCGAAGATTCTGGGCACCGTCGAGGTGCACGCCGACTTCGCCGTCGACGTCGACGCCGCGCGCGCCGAGCTCGCGCGGCTCGTCGAGGGCGAGCGCGGCCGGCTGTGGAACGGCGAAGCCCAGGGCATTCAGGTGACCGCCGCGACCGAGCGCGCGATGACGCTGCGGGCGCTGGTCAGCTCCGACGACGCCGGCAAGTGCTGGGACCTGCGCTGCCTCGTGCGCGAGAAGCTCATCGCGTGGCTCGCCCGGCAGTCGCCGAGCCGCCTGCCGCGCCTGCGCGCCGAAGACCTCGAAGGCCGGCCGGCGACGCGGCTCGAGGCCTGACGCGCAGGCGTCAGCGCTTCAGTGACTGGAGCTCTCCCGGCGCCCCGAACGACCCGAACGTCGTGTACGCCGACCCGTCGGCCTGCTTCGCGCCCACCGCGTTGAGCATCATCGTGAGCAGCTTGCTGTGCGGAGCGTCGATGCTGTTCGACGTGCTCGCCTGCGCCGTCACCTTCACGTACTCGCCGGTGCGGAAGTAGCCGGCCCCGCCCGCGAGCACGATCGGCATGTCGCGGAAGTCGTGCGCCTTGCCGTCCGACAGCTCGTTCACCCACGCCACCACCGTGTTGTCGAGCAGCGTGCCGTCGAGCTCCGTGTACGCCGAGAGCTTCCCGAGCAGGTACGCGAGCTGCTGCGCGTGCCACGTGTCGATCGCGTGCAGCCGGTCGAGGTAGTCGGTGATGCCCGTGCCGCTGTTGTCGTCGCGCGTGTTCCCGTGGCTCAGCTTGTGGTGGTTGTACTGATTCGTCATCCCGTCCCAGTTGAAGATGGGGCCCTGCGAGCCGTTGCCCCACTGCAGGCTCGTCACCCGCGTCCGGTCGCACGCCAGCGCCAGCGCCATCACGTCCATCTGCAGCTGGCCCATGCGCCGGTACTCGGCGTCGGTGCCCACCGTGTTCGGGTCGAGGCCCTGCAGCTCGGTCACCCTCGCCGCCGGCAGGTTGCACTGCGGCGGGTAGAACAGCGGCGCGCTCTGCCCCGCGTCCTGCGCGGGCATCGGCAGCTGCATCTGCGGCAGGCCCGCATCCATCAGCCGCACCTCGATGTCGCGAATCGACGTGAAGTGCAGGTCGAGCTTGTCGCGGTCGGCCCGCGACAGCCCGCGCGCCTTCAGCGCATCCATGTCGCCCTTCACGAAGTCGAGCACGCTCATGCGCCGCTCGGACATGCGCTGCTCCACCGGGTTCGTCACCGGCGGCGCGGGCGGCATCGCGGGCGTGCCCGCATCGGTCGCGGCGGGAGCAGACGGCGGCGGCGTGCCGAACCCCATGAAGTCGCGAAACGCGAACCACGGGTTGTTCTCGCCCTGCACGGGCTGGTTCGGGCCGTTGTACGAGATGACGCTCAAGACGCCGCTGCCGCGCGGGCCGACCTTCAACGTCAGCGGAGCGCGCCCCGGCGGGTTGATGCTTCGGGCCGCGGCCTGGTCGACCGAGATGCCGTTCGCGTAGTGGTCGGCGCCCGTCAGCGCCTGCGCCGTCAGCTTGCCGCCCATGCCGTTCTGGTGGTCGCAGCCCAGCGGCGTCTGCCCGTCGAGGTTGTAGCCCTTCGGCACCTTGTGAATGCCGCGGGGGATGAGCAGCTTGCCCGCGTACGAGGCGAGCGGCTGCAGCGACGTGCCGGTGAACGAAGCCGCCGTCAGAGGACCGTACGGAGTCGCCGGGAAGAACTTCGACATGTTCACGCCGTTGCACTGGAAGAAGATGCACAGGCGCTTCGGCGCCGCCGGCGTCCCGCTGGCGAACGCGAGCGACTCGAGAAACGGCAGGCCGATGGCGATGCCGCCCAGGCCCTTCAAGAAGAGGCGCCGGTTCATGGGGTCACCTCCTCGGCGCGCTCGAGGAAGGGGCGAGACCCGACGAGCTCGACGATGGCGTCCTTCACGCTGACGTCGCCTCGCCCGAGCTGCTTTCGCAGGTCCTCGACGGCGCACGCGTCTTCGGGCGCGTCGGTGCGCTGCAGCGCGTAGCGCACCCAGTTCGTGGCGTAGCAGCTCCGCGCCTCGGCCGAGGCTCCCACGAGCTCGGCGAGCTCCACGGCGCTCGAGAACGCCTGCTTCTTTCCGTCGAGGAGAATCTCGCCGGTCGAGTCGACGCTCTCGCCGTTCTCGGTGGTGCGGTACTGGCCCACGGCGTCGTAGCTCGAGAAGCCGAAGCCGACTCCGTTGATGCGCGTGTGGCAGCCCGTGCAGCCGGCCGGCGAGGTGTGCGCGGCGACCTGCTGGCGCGTCGTCTTGATGGTGCCCGACAGCGGCGGCAGGTTCGTGTCGATGTCGCCGGGAGGGTTCGGAATCTGCTGGCAGAGAATCTTGCGGATGACGAACACGCCGCGGTGAATCGGCGAGTCGGTGCGCATGTACGCGTGGCTCGCGAGGAAGCCGAGCTGCGTGAGCAGGCCCTTGCGCTGCGCGGGGTCCAGCTCGACGCGGTCCCACCGGTTCTCCACGAAGTCTCCCCCCACGCCGTACAGCGCGGCGAGCTGCCGCGGCACGAACGTGTGCGACGCGGTGAACAGCGACGAGAACGGCGCCGGCGCGTCGAGGACGACGTCGCGCACGAAGCGGCGCGTCTCTTCCTGCAGGAGCGCGGGCACCTCGGCCGTGAACAAGGGGTACAGCGACTCGTCGCGCGACAGGTCCTCGTAGTGGTCGAGGTCCAGCCACTGGTGGTGGAAGCCGTCGACCACGCCGCGGGCGCGCGGGTCGAGCAGCATCGCGCGGGCCTGCGCCTTCACCTGCTCCGCTGTCGCGAGCTGGCCTGTCTCGGCGAGGTCGAGCAGCTCTTGCGGGGGCGTGCTGTTCCACAACAGATACGAGAGGCGGGCGGCGACCTGGTGCGGCGACAGCGGCCCGGCCGCTCCGGTCTCGACGCGGTAGAGGAAGTGGGGCGACTGCAGCGTGGCCTCGACCACGAGCTGCACGCCCTTCGCGAAGTCGTCGTGCGTGCCCTCGATGACGTCTTTCCCCTTCGCGAACAGCGCCGCGAGCGCCGTCTCTTCCGAGGCGCTCAGCGCCCGCCGCCACGCGAGGCGGCCGAAGGTGCGGACGAAGCACTCGGCGGTGTCGCAGCCCGCTCTCACGCGCGCGAGCTTCGACGGGTCGGAGGCGACGGCGGCGGCGAGCTCCTCGGCGGAGCGGCGGTAGTCGCGGCCGAGCCGGTCGGCGACGAACAGCCCCGCCGCGTTGTTGTCGAAGCCCTGGAACGTGGGGTCTTTCTGGAAGCCGATCGACACGGCCGCGTCGACCCCGAGCAGGTCGCGCACCGTGTTGTCGTACTGCCGGTGCGTGAGCCGCACGAGCTGCGTGCCGAGCGGAGCGACCCGCGTCTGTGACCGGTCGCACGGCGGCAGCTGCCAGCTGGAGCCGGGCTCGACGGTGGGTTGGGGTTCCGGGGAAGACTGCCGGGGAGTCGTGATCTCGGCCGTGCACCCCGCGAGAACCGCGCAGAGCGAGAGCCAGGTGATGCCGTGCTTCATGCTGCTACTTCCGTTGCTGAGGGTGAAGAGCGGGCGAAGATACCGAACGGTGCCTCGCTGTCGATTGGGGGGAGTGGCGTGGAAATACCCACACGGGGTGCTGTTGTTCTCGGGCGTTTTTCGATAGCTGAAGCGCGCGCCTCAAGATGGAAAGCTTCTTCAGCCGCTTCAGCCTCCGTACCCAGGCCGCGCTCGCCGTCGTTCTGCCGTGCGTGGTCGTCGCCGCGTTCGCGTCGGTCTACTTTCCGAAGCGCCTCAACGAGCAGGCTGCGCGCGCTCTGGAGCAGCAGATCGAGTCGATCGGCCGGCTCGCGGTGGCGAACGCGGCTCCGACGATGCGGCTCATCCGCGACGGGCTCGCGAACCCCGAAGAGCTCAAGACGGTGTTCGACGGCGTGCGCGCGAGCGGCAACGTCGAGGCGATGGGCGCGCTGGTGGTGAGCGCCGACACGGTGAAGAAGGAGGGCGACCGCCGCTTCGTCGAGGTCGTCTCCGGCGACAAGAAGGTGATGATGGAGGGCGACCTGAAGCCGGGCCGCTACCCCGTGCCGCTGCCGGGCACGTGCGACCTCGACACCGAGCAGGGTCTCACCGTGCGCTGCAGCCAGAAAGATCAGGACTACGAAGCGCTCATGATCATCTCGGTGTCGCTGCGCCAGCTGCAGGAGGCCGAGCGCGACAACCAGACCGTCGGCCTGTGGGTGCTGCTCGTCGCCGTCGGCGTCGGCCTGACGCTCGCGTTCGTGTTCTCGGGCGCGCTCGCCGGCCCGATGGGCGTCGTGACCCGCGTCGCGCGCGAGGTCGCGGCCGGCGACGTGACGGTGCCGCAGGTGTCGGTGCAGGGCGTGGGCGAGGTGCGCTCGATGGCGTCGAGCGTGAACGAGATGCTGGTGTCGCTGCGCGCGCTCGTCACGCAGATGGTGGCGCTGTCCGAGCGGCTCACCGGCGCGGCGAAGGGCCTGCAGTCCGCCAGCGCGGACCAGGAGCACGTGACGTCGCAGCAGTCGGCCTACGCGCAGCAGATCGCGGCCACGTTCGAAGAGCTGTCGCGCACCGCCGAGATGATCACCGCTTCGACCGACGTCGTCGAGCAGGCGGCCATTCGCACCGCCTCGGCCGTCGACGAGGCCCGCGCGGTCGTGAACGAGATGGTCGGTGGCATCAGCGAGATCCGCCGCGAGTCGAAGGAGGTCGCCGACAGCATCGGCAAGCTGAACGTCGACCTGCAGCAGGTCTCGCGCATCGCGCAGGTGATCAAGCAGGTCGCCGACCGGTCGGACCTGCTCGCGCTCAACGCCGCGCTCGAGGGCACGAAGGCGGGCGAGGTCGGCCGCGGCTTCAGCCTCGTCGCGGCCGAGATGCGCAAGCTCGCCGAGAACGTGGCGGGCAGCGCGCGCGACATCGGGCGGCTCGTCGAGAACGTGCAGGCGAGCGGCGACCAGGCGGTGAACAAGGCGCGCGAGGGCGTGACGGCGAGCGACAAGGGCGTGCAGGTCGCCGAGCGGGCGTCGAGCGTGTTCGAGCAGATCGTCGAGCTGTCGCGCGGGACGAAAGAGGCGGCGCAGCAGATCTCGGTCGCGACGCGGCAGCAGCGGCAGTCGAGCGAGCAGGCGGTGCAGGGCGCCCGCAACGTGGCCGACCTGGTGAAGCAGGGCGTCGACGCGACCGGGCGCACCACCCGCATCGCGCAGGACCTGCAGTCGGCCGTCAGCGCGCTCACCGAGGTGACGCGCCGGTTCAAGGTCGAGCGGCGCGACTGAGTCTCTGATGGCCGCCGCCAGAGAGCCTGCCGCGACGACCGCGCGCTCCCTCGCTGCACGACGGCTGACGGCGAGACGGCGGTTCTTTGCGGCCGCCGTCGGGTGGCACGGCGGCTGCTATGCGGGGTGCCGAGGACCCTTGCGGGTATGGGGTGCAGCTCAGCGACTGATCAAGCCGCGACGCGGGCTGCGTGGTGGATGAACGCGTCATTGAGACGATCGCTTTGACTAAGTGCGCGCAGATGAAGCACGGCACCAGCGCCCGGTCGC